>Ga0272443_10000011_pt1 | contig 436618 bp, 361 predicted proteins | sample SSMAcet12_FD_193581 | JGI IMG/M metagenome (GOLD analysis project Ga0272443, IMG submission 193581) | Marine sediment archaeal communities from Little Sippewissett salt marsh, Falmouth, MA, United States - SSM-Acet-12 | ecosystem: Environmental > Aquatic > Marine > Wetlands > Sediment ...
TGTTTTGACCCCAAATCCCGTGTCCGATCCTACCCGGTCGCTGCCCTGACCGGGGTCTGATAACTTCCTGACAAATTACATCAAGGAAACAACTGCTTTTTCAAGCCTCATGAATAATCCGGGCTAAGAAGGTGAGTTTCAAGGAGTCAGATGTATGCCTACAGTCGAATATAACCTGCGTTGGTGGGATGAGAAATATGATTGGTCTCACGAAGGTGAAAAATGGTCGAGCGCCTGGGGAGGATCAGAGGCTCAGTGGTACGGTACTATTTTCCCTCGTATACACGCTTTTCTTCCTGCTTATTCAATTCTGGAGATTGCCCCGGGGTACGGGCGATGGACACAAATGCTCAAGGAGTCCTGCGAGAAGTTAGTCATAGTTGACCTGGCAAATTCCTGTATTGAATCCTGTAAGAAGCGGTTCCATAAGGATACACACATTACCTATCATGTAAATGATGGTAAGTCATTGGCAATGGTCGAGGACGCTACTGTTGATTTTGTGTTCTCCTTTGACTCTCTGGTACATGCCGAGGCGGATGTAATTGAAATCTATCTAGCCCAATTGTCTCGGAAGCTCACGCCTAATGGCGTCGGGTTTATCCATCACTCAAACATCGGGGTGTATGTGGACCCATTGACGGGTGAGTTGCCCGATTTTTTGTATAACGAACATATGCGCGCTACAAGCATGACGGCCCGGCGCTTTAAGGAGTTCTGTTCGGCCGTTGGCTTGCAGTGTATAGCACAAGAAATCATTAACTGGGGAACGAAGGCTGCATTAATTGACTGTTTTTCCTTATTTACCCGACGAGACTCAGTGTGGGGGCGCCCAAATCTAATTTATATTAACAAGAGTTTCATGGATGAGGCCTCTTACTTACGCAAAGTGATGCTGCTTTACGCGAAGTCAAGCTATTTGAGAGCTTTATGCCAAGAATCATGGACGAAAGGGAGTGGCAAATGATGTCAAAATTAGCAATAGCTAGACGAGTATTTAGAAGTTTTGGATTTGCTGGGGTCACATACAAAGTATTTCAGAGAATGCGTATTCTGGTTGGTCAAGATTGGTTAAAAGATAGGCTTATTCATCGTTATAGCCCATATACTTATGAATTAGGGGAGACTATGAAGTGCCCACATTGTCGTAGTATTCTCGAAAAAGAAAATGAAGGATTGGTTTGTCATAAGTGTGAAGATGTCTTTATATGAATTCGTTATACCGAGTTCCTAAAAATCAGTGTACTGTAAAAAATGTCAGGAACCTTTTTCTTCAAGCATCCAGTGACCGGTATGGGGCCGTCCCAACGCAATACAGGCAACGTCTTGCACCTTCCAGTAGTCTGTCGCTTCCCTCTGAAATGAATATTAGTCTGGATGAACGTTAATCTGGATTAAGTGAAATAATGAAAAAGACAACCCAATTCCGCACCTTGCTGAAGTCAGATAGGCTGGAATTTATATGCGAGGCTCACGACGCCTTGAGCGCCAGAGTGGTCGAGGAGGCGGGCTTTAAAGGGATCTGGGGCAGCAGCCTGACCATATCGGCGGCTCTGGGGTTGCCGGACAGCAACGAGGCCAGCTGGACCCAGATGCTGGAAGTCATTGAGTTTATCAGTAACGCTACGACGGTACTATTATTATTATTCGATGATATTTCTTGAGCAGAATAATCCGTGGATAAAAATATAATGCTTACATTCAAAGAAATAAATCAAGCGTACGATTTAAGAATGAAGGATCACTATTATAAATATCCTTATGTTAGGATAGCCGGTAAGCTCTCATTCGCTTTTATATGGATATTTCTTAGGATTGGCGCGTCCGCGAACCAGGTTACGGGACTAAGGCTTATCTTGATAATTTTAGGCGGCGCAGCACTGATCCCTTGCAGGATTACTTGGAATATTATCGCGGTGATTATTTTTCATCTTGATCTTATTCTTGACGTCGCGGACGGGATGATAGCCACTATTAAAAATGAATCAAGTCTGACAGGAAGATACTTAGATAACGTATGTCATAGTTTTAGTGCAGTATTTATCGTTATGGGGATATTTTGGGGACAATATACCATCAACCGGGATCCTCTCTTCTTGCAACTTGCCCTGCTGGCCGTTATCTTCGGTTGGTCCAGCTCAATATTTTACAGCCAGAGGTATGTTACCGTTTATCAGAGGCTAGCCGGGAACGAGTCTTGCCTGCTCCCGGTTGATAACGGCGGCGGCTCAAGGCTGTACTCCTTGCTTGATAAGGTGGAAACCGCCACCGGGCATATCAACAGTCACTTTACGGCAACTTATTCTTTAACGGCCGCGGTTTTTCTCGATTTTGTCCTGGGAAGGCAATTGGCAAAGGTAATCGACAACTCCTGGATCGGGTTGATGGGATTTGTTTACCTTGTGACCTTTTTGTTAGCCTCAACTGCAGTCAGCATCAAGATCGTCATATTCAGAGAAACGGAGAAATGTTACTTAAGGCTTAATATTGTTGACCGCGATGAAGCGCAAGAGGAACAGCCGTATTAAGAAAATTGTTAATTTCGCTAATGAAGGGATAAATTTTGGATATCTGGAATAAAATAATTTTGGGCATCAACCGGCTGGAGGAGATTGCAGGATATTTCTATAGAGTATTTCGGGCTGCTTTCATTTCATCTGTCTTTTCCTGGAACCACATCCGGGAAAAGAAGAATCTGATTTTTGAAATTACCAGCCCGGCGGATTTCTGGAACGTGGAGCCGATTTGGTCGGCATTGCGGGGGCGGAAGAATATGAGGATATACTGGTCGGTCCTCAATGACGGATTGACCCAGATCTCCTGGCCGGAGTACCTGGAATATCTTGAGCGGCAGGGGATCAAGAGAAAGACGGTTATGGTCTCCCACGTGACGCCGAAGGTCCGGGGTGCGGACCTCCATCTTTCCCCGGTGGACTGGTCGTCCCGGATTCCGCGGGGAGATATCCCCCGGGTCCAGATCTTCCATTACCTGCCGATGAAGTATTCGATGCACGATAAGATGCTCAACTTTAACGCCCTGTTTTTCACCGGGCCCCCCCATCTCGAACTCTACCAATGGCGGTTCTTGCGGGATCATCCCGGGGCGGAAAAGCGGCAGGCGGTTTTTAAGGTCGGATATCCAAAGAGCGACGCCCTGATCCGGCGGGATTATGATATTGATGAGATCAAGTCCCGATTGGGGTTAGATCTTTCCCGGCCGACTGTTCTCTATTCCCCGACCTGGGATAAGGGGGCGGCGTTGAGGACTTTCGGGAGCGAGGTCATCAAAATCCTGGCCGGCCTGGAGGTGAACGTGGTGGTCAAACTGCACCAGATGTCGCTCTATCCCCCGGAGCATACCCACGGCACGGGCGGGGTGGACTGGCGGCAGGAACTGGGCCGCCTGAAAGGGGATTTCCCCAACGTATTCCCGGTCTTTGATCATAATTGCAACCCCTGCCTGGTGATCAGCGACGTGATGGTGACCGATGTCAGCGGGATCGCTTACGAATACGCCCTGTTGGACCGACCTCTGATTTTTATCGATGTCCCGGAGTATCTCCGGGAGAACCCGGAGTCGGATGTGGCGAGGCTGCGGGACCGGATCGGGATCACGATTAAATCTCCGGATGAATTGCCGGCGGCGGTGGAACGAGCGTTGAGTACCCCCGCGGAGTTTTCTCCCCGGCGTAGAGAGTTCATTGACCATCTACTTTATAACCCCGGCCGTGCCACGGAAGTGGCGGTTGAGTTGATTGACCAATTTCTAACCGAGGGGGTGAAGGTGGGGGAGTCCGGATAACCCGCTGATCCGGGCTCGTAGCGCAGGGCTTTTCGAAGACCCTGAGTTTACCGAAGGGAGCCCTGCCAGTGGTGGCAGCCCTGAAGGGCTGCGCTACGAGAGGACAAGGGCAGACACGCTGAACAGGTAAAAGCTGATGAAAAAGACCAGACAATTTCGAAAGTTGCTCCAATCCGATCAACTGGAGTTTATCTGCGAGGCCCATAACGCCTTGAGCGCCAGAGTAGTCGAGGAGGCGGGTTTCAAGGGGCTCTGGGCCAGCAGCCTGACTATTTCGGCGGCCCTGGGGGTTCGGGATAGCAATGAAGCCAGCTGGACGCAGATACTGGAAGCCGTTGAATTTATGAGCGACGCGACTTCGGTCCCGGTACTGCTCGATGCCGATACCGGGTATGGAAATTTCAACAATGTCCGCCGGCTGGTCAGAAAACTGGAGCAGCGCGGCGTCGCCGCGATGTGCATCGAGGACAAGCTCTTCCCGAAGAAGAACAGCTTTATTGCCGGCGAACGCCAGCCGCTAGCTGAAATCGAGGAGTTCGCCGGCAAGATCAAGGCGGCCAAGGACACCCAGTCCGATCCGGATTTCTCGTTGATCGCCCGGGTGGAAGCGTTTATCGCCGGGTGGGGACTGGGGGAAGCCCTGAAGCGGGCCGAGGCCTACCGGGAGGCGGGGGCGGACGGGATTTTGATCCACAGCAAGATCTCCAAGCCGGACCAGGTGCTGGCCTTTAAGAAAGAATGGGGTGATCGTCTGCCGGTGGTGATCGTTCCCACCAAGTACTACACCACCCCCACCGAGATATTCGAGGGAGCCGGCTTCAGCCTAGTTATCTGGGCGAATATGATTTTGCGCAGCGCCCTGAAGGCGATGAAGGAAACCGCCGGGTTGCTGGGTCGTGAGAAATCCTTGCTGAACATCGAGGACGAGATTGCTCCTCTGGCCGAAGTATTCCGCCTCCAGGAGGCGGAGGAGCTGGAGGAAGCGGAAAAATTATACCTTCCCGGGTTTGCCGAAAAGACCCACGCGGTTATTCTGGCCGCCTCCCAGGGCGCCGAGCTCGGAGTATTGACCCAGGACCGGCCGAAGGCCCTGCTGGAAATTTCCGGCCAGCCGCTCCTGAAGAGACAGATCGAGACCCTCAACGAGATCGGGATCAAGGAGATCACCGTGGTTCGGGGGTTTAAGAAGGATAAGATCGACTTCCCCAACCTGCATTACGTGGACAATGACGAATACGACCAGACGCAGGAGGTATTTTCGCTCTTCAAGGGGCTCCAGGGGATCGAAGATAAGGCCCTGATTTGCTACGGGGATATTATGTATAAGAAATTCATCCCCTCAAGCCTGCTGGAGGCGGAAGGAGATTTCGTGGTGATGGTTGATTCCGATTGGCGGTCGAGCAAGGAGAAGGGTCGTTATACCGACTTTGTCAGCTGCGATCAGCCCTACCACAGGGGGCTTCTTGACCAGTCGGCGTTTATGAAGAGGATGAGTACCGATCTGGAGGAGAAGGAGATCTGCGGCGAGTGGGTGGGCTTGTTGAAACTTTCCCGGCACGGGGTCCATTTCCTACAGGATCTGCTGACCGAGCTCTCCGAAAAAGAGGATTTCCGGCGTCTGCGGATGGCCGAACTCTTCAACAAGATCATCCGCCGTGGCCAGGTCATCCGGGTGATCTATATACGCGGCCACTGGGTGGACGTTGACGACATCAAGGACCTCAACACCGCCGGCGCCTTTTAGCTCAATTGGTCTCGTAGCGCAGGGTTTTAACCCTGCTAAAAAGATATGGTGTTTGCTTGTAGTATAGGGCTTTTCGAGGACCCTGAGTTTACCGAAGGGAGCCCTGCCAATGCTGGGGGCAGACCTAAAGGTCTGCGCTACGAAGAGCACGATGATATCGAAGATCCCCAATACTCCACCACTCCATTATTCCTTTTAAATTAACCGTATGATCAAGGCGGATGATTTCATCTCGAATTGCCTGAAGCGGGGCTACAACTTCTGGACCGGTGTTCCCTGTTCCATACTGACTCCCCTTATCAACTGCGCCATCGGGCATCCGGAGGTGGAGTATGTCGGCGCGAGCAGCGAAGGGGAGGCAGTGGCGATCGCCATCGGAGCGCACCTGGCCGGGAGGAGACCGGTGGTGATCTGTCAAAATTCCGGGTTGGGCAATATGGTCAATCCCATAACCAGCCTGGTCCATCCTTTACGGATTCCCTTTTTGATGATCGTAACCCGGCGGGGCGCCCCTGGCGTCAAGGACGCTCCCCAGCATACATTTATGGGTTCGATCACCACGGACCTGCTGGACGTTCTCAAGATCCCCTGGGAGATGATGCCGGAGACCGTAGAGGAAATTCCCGGCTTAATCCGGCAGGCCGACAGCATTATGCAGGATACGGGATTGCCTTACGCGTTAGTTATGGGAAAAGGAACTATGGAACCGTGTCCCCTGGAGAAGGGAGCGGAGTCGCACCCCTGTACTTATTCCAGTCCGAAAGGGGAGTTTTCGGTTCCCGTAGGAAGCAGAATGAAGAGGATGGAAGCCATTGGAATAATCAGGGGGCTTCTCGATCCCGAGGATCTGGTCGTGGGTACTACGGGGAAAACCAGCCGGGAACTTTTTTCCCTGGGCCATCTCCCGAACCAGTTTTACGTGGTTGGAGGGCTGGGTTGCGCCTCCGGCATCGGCCTGGGACTGAGCTTGAATCTCAAGAAACGCCGAGTGGTAGTCCTGGATGGCGACGGCGGCGTCTTGATGAAAATGGGTTCTCTGGCCACGATAGGTTTTTATCGTCCCCCCGGGCTGATCCATATCCTGCTGGACAACGAGGCTCACGAATCCACCGGGGGACAGGGAACCTGTTCGGCGGGCATAGATTTCGCCGGGATCGCCGCGGCCTGCTCTTATCGGGCGGTGTTTCGCTGCGATACCGCGGATTCGCTGGGTCAGGCGGTGACCGAGTCGCTGAGTATGGACGGGCCAGTTATGATCCACGTTAAAATCGTGATTGGCTCCGATCCCGATCTCCCCCGGCCAAACCGCACCCCGGAAGAATACAAGGAAGAATTCCAGAGGTTTATCCAGGATGAAACCTGATTATTGGAACCCGGTAAGAATTAAATTCGGGCGGGGAAGCTTGAAAAGTCTTCCGGAAATTTTGTCCGGCAAATCTGCATTGCTGGTGACGACTTCCGGATCGTTGCGGAGGGGGGCGGGAGATAAAGTCAGGGAACTTTGCGGAGGATCAACTATTTATGTTACCGACAAGGTCATCTCCAACCCGACGATCGCCGCGATCGCGGAATGCTACAGCGAAATCCGGGCCTATGATTCCCAGATTATTATCGGCCTCGGCGGCGGAAGCGCCCTCGATACAGCCAAGGTCCTGGCTTATCTTATCGGGTTGGGCCTGGATTCGGAGTGGCTCGGCGACTATTTCCGGAGCCAGGGGAAAAAAGCTGCCGGCGGTCATCCCCGGCCGGTGGTCGCGATTCCCACCACCGCCGGGACGGGCTCGGAAGTTACTTCCTGGGCCACCGTCTGGGATGAAAAGCTGAAGAAGAAGTACTCGCTTTCGGACGATTTTTTATACCCGCAATGGGCCTTGCTGGATACTGATCTGACCGTATCATTGCCGTACGATGTTACCCTTTTCGGCAGCCTGGACGCACTATCGCACTCGATGGAAGCCGTCTGGAACAGGAACGCCAACCCGGTCTCCACGGAACTGGCCTTAAGAGCGGTGGAGATCATCATGGAAGTCTGGAGGGATAACTTCAAAGAGCGGTATTCGTTCGCGGAAGCGCGGGAGAAACTGCAGTTAGCCTCTCTTCTGGCTGGGTTGGCCTTCAGTAACACCAAAACCGCGCTGGCCCATTCAATTTCCTACCCCCTCACCGCCCTCCTGGAGATGCCTCACGGCCTGGCCTGCGGGTTTACCCTGCCGGAAATATTGAAGCGCAACGGGGAGAAGGCAGGGGAGATAGTTGCCCCATTGGTTCGGGTGATAGGCTGTTCTTCGCTCCGGGCGGCGGCGGAAAATTTGTATGCCGTATTCAAGGAGATCGGGGTATCCGAACATCTGGGCCTGTTCGTCAAGACCACCGCCGTCCTGGACGAGATAGAAGCAGAGTATATCTCCCCGGGTCGGGCGGATAACAATATCGTTGATATAAACCAGGATGAAGCGGCCGCGATCGCCGCCGCGGCGGTGAGGAATCTTGCGGGGAACTGAGCATTATGAAAGCGATTATTCTAAATTCGGGGGTCGCGAAACGGTTAAAACCTCTGACAGATAATCTGCCCAAGTGTCTGCTGGAGGTTAACGGCAGGACGATCCTGGGCAGACAGCTGGAGTGCCTGGAAGCCTGCGGGATCGATGACATCATCATCACCACGGGACCGTTTGAAGATCAGATTGTGCATTTCATGGAAGAGAATTTTCCCGGTTTGCGGGTATCCTTCGTCAATAATCCTAATTACGCTTCCACCAATTACATTTACTCGATCTGGCTGGCGAAGGAATTGATCACTGAAGATATCGCGCTTCTCCACGGCGACCTGATATTCGATTGCCCCCTGTTAAACAGAATAGCCAGCAAGAAATCCGGTAATTATGTTCTGGTCGACAATGTGGTTGAGCCGCCGGAGAAGGATTTCAAGGCCCGGGTGGAAAAGGGGCGGATCAAGGAGATCGGGGTTAACGTGACCGGGGAGAATGCATATTTTTGCCCGCCGTTATACAAATTAAATCGGGAAGGCATCCGGCGATGGACGGAACAGATGGGAGAATTTATTCGGGGAGGCAATGTCAATTGCTATGCCGAGGATGCTTTCAACGCAATCTCCGATGAGCTGACAATCAGGCCCTTTTATTACGCTAAAGAGAGGTGTATGGAGATAGATTCCTTCGAGGACCTGGAAGAAGCCAGGATCATCTTTCGATGATTGCAAGTTTAGTCAATAGTCCGAAGGTCAGACAATTTATCGATTCTCTCCCGGAAGAGAACCCGGTCATAAAAACGGTTCGGGTATTCGCCAAGGCGCTGCTCTTCCGGAAAAGAATTTACCGCGGAACAAGGGTTGTATTCCCCGGGGTGGAAGACGCGGTCCGGGAGACGCACCTGACCCTGGGCGGCGGCAGGGATGAGATCACGATCCAGACCTTATGGACCGCGGTCAGCCCGGGGACGGAGAAAGCGTATTACCTGGATCAGCCGAATTTTCATCAACCCCGGCCTTACACCCCCGGCTACAGCGGCTGCGGCCGGGTAAAAACTGCCGGCAAGTCGGTCACTGGGTTTAAAAGAGGAGATATGGTGGCCGGGGTTTTGAAGCATTCCGGGATTAATATCGTCGGATCAGAGACGATTGTTCCGGTCCCGGCGGATGTGGCGAGCCGGGATGCCGCTTTTGTCACCCTGGGGGTCATCGCCCTGGCCGGCATCCGGGCGGCTGCCTTAGTCGGCGGGGGGAGGGTGGGAGTCCTGGGCCAGGGGATCCTCGGGCAGATGGTCAATCAGATGGCCAGGCTCGAGGGGGCTGCCGGAGTGACCGCCCTGGCGCTTGGCGATTCCAAGAAAACTATGGCGGAGAAAAGCTGCGTGGATGATTTTATAGCTCTCAAAACCAGAGGACGTTCCCTCTCTTCGTTAAAGTTTGACGCTGTGATTGACAGCACGGGCAGTATCGGGGGATTCGAGTCGGCCCTGGAGATGGTCAAATTCGGCGGCCGGGTGGTTATGCTGGGGAGTATCCCGAAGTATGCCGAGAAGATCGACTGGGCCCGGCTTGCGGTGAAAAAGGGAATCGAGGTAAGAGGCGCCCACGTCCGGAACCTGGAGGCGGAAGGTTTGACTTATCGGGGGGAGGCCGAAAGGTTCCTGAACCTGCTGGCGGAGCAGAAGGTTAAGTTGGATCACCTGATCACCGACGTGTATAAGCCGGAAGACGCCCCGGAAATATATCGTCGCCTGGCCGGCGGCGACAGGAATATGGTTGGGATCATTATCGACTGGCAAAGCTCGTAGCCCAGGGTTCGTAGCGCAGGGCTTCAGCCCTGCCTTGATGGGTAGCCTTGAAGGGCTGCGCTACGAGCATAACCAGGATACGTAGCGCAGGGCTTCAGCCCTGCCAAATCATAATATGCATACTTTGTCAAAACGACTGCGATTGGAGCGATTCTCTTATCGGGGCACCTTTGCTTATTCGATAACCATAACCACACACTGCCGGAACCACTATTTCGAGGATGGCGAGGTTGTTTCTCTATTGATGCCCATTCTGAAGGAATGTTGCCAGAAAACCTGTTTTGAGCTTCACGGTTATTGTTTTATGCCCGATCATCTGCACCTTCTGGTCCAGGGCTTGTCCGGGCAATCGGATCTCAAGCGATGCATCTCCCGGTTCAAGCAGATGAGCGGCTATCGTTTCAAGCGGAGGTATGGCAAGCAACTCTGGCAGCCGAGCTATTATGACCACGTATTGAGGAAGGGAGAAGATATTGCTACGGTGATGAAATATATTCTCCTCAATCCGGTTCGAGCGGGATTGGCGGAAGATTTTCGGGAATACCCCTATTCCAATTCCAAGTATGCTAAATAACGGTGAATTGTAGCGCAGGGCTTCAGCCCTGCTGTATTAATAGCAGGGCTGAAGCCCTGCGCTACGGAGCGGGGGAATGGTTGCTTGTAGCGCAGCCCTTTAGGGCTGCTGATTTAAAGAGAGATCGGGAAATGCCGAAGACAGGAGACCAGCTGGGCATCGCAATTGTCGGTTGTGGTGCTATCGCCTGGGCCAATGCCGAGGCGATTCAAACGGCGAAAAACGCCCGCCTGACATACGCCGTTGATGTCAATCCGGAAGTGGCCTCCCGTCTGGGACGAAAGTATGGTGTTCCTTCCGGTACCAGCCTTGAGGATGTCCTTAAAGCAAAATCGGTGGACGCGGTCTTCATCTGCACCCCTCATTTTCAACACGCGCCCCTGGCGAAAGCCGCCGCCCGTGCCGGCAAACAGGTCATAGTGGAAAAACCGATGGGCTCGAACTTGGAAGAAAGTCGGAGTATCGTTTCCGCCTGTCGCCGGGAGGGAGTAAAGCTGGGCGTCTGTTACTGCATGCGCTACAGCCAGAAGATTGAGTTTGTAAAAAAATATATCAAGGACGGCGGACTAGGTGATCCGGTTGGTTTTCAGGTCACTATGATCCGGGATAAGTCGGAGAGTTATCTGAAACGCAATACCTGGGAAGAGATCAATCCCGATTGGCACGGTGAACAGGCCAAATCCGGCGGAGGAATATTTATTAATAATATTTCCCATTATTTTGATTATTATATTTATGCGGCAGGCTTGCGGGTGGAAGAGGTTTACGCCCGGACTCATTATGGAGAATTGCCGATGGATATAGAGGAATATATCTCGGTTATACTGCGGTGTTCGGGCGGGGCGATCGGATCCGTGGTCACCGGGAATAACGTTCCGGGCGGGGGGGCCGAGCAATCCGGACCAAACTCCAATACTCTTCAGCGAATCTGGGGAACCGATGGACAGGTGATTTTCCTGCCCCGATTCCGGGTATTTTCCCGCCGCCGGGCTTTGGGGATAGAGCCGAATTGCTGGCATACCCCCCGCCCGTCGCGGAGGTACAACGTTCAGGGAACCGGACTCCAGGAACGCAAGAAGTTCCTGGAGAGGTATGCCTACTCGGTTCTCCAGGGCGCGCCGATGGATATCCCCGGAGAAGACGGGCTGAGAGTGATGGCGATTATCGATGCCGCGTATGCTTCCGCCGCTTCCGGGATCCCGGTAAGACCGTCTTTCCCCGGTCCGGGGGAAGGGGAAGGAGTTGATGAATAATTCGCGGGTCCAGACGATGATTTCCGATTTTCTGGGAGGTAATCTCTCGGCTTCCCTGATTTTTCTGGATCGATCGTGGGCAGCAGGCGAAATCAAGGATCTGGCCGGCGGTTTCGCCGGCGAAAAAAATTTCGCCGTGGCCGGTCCGGGTAGAGTTGAGGCGGTGCTGTTATCCGAAACTGAGCTTCGGATTCTGGACCGGAAATCGCCGGGATTTATCAACCGGCTCAAGTTGATGACCGAGGGGAAAGGGTTTGAGAAGATCCTGGTAATCGATCCCGATCCGGAAGCGCTACGTCGGGCGCTGGGCGCCGCCGGTGTATTCGGGGAAGTCATCCTGGCCGTCGGCCCTTCCGGGCCGGTAACCTGTGATCTGCAAGACACGATCAACTATAAAAGCCTGCGCGTAATAACCAGGAAAGCCCCAGTTAGTGCCGCTAAATCGTCTTAAGCGAGCTCGCCTTCCTGCCTGGAGCCGATGGCCGAAACCTGAGATATTTAATCCCTTCTTCCAGGACATCGCCCCTCGTCAACCATCGGCCCGCCGCCGTCAATCGTCAACCTGCAACCGGCAACTGTACTATGTGCGGCATCTGCGGAATATATAATTACGCCCGGCAGGGATTGGAAATCAGCGAGGATATCCTGGCCGGGATGCGCGATACTCTCCGTCATCGGGGCCCCGACGCCGATGGTCTCTGGATCTCTCCCGACCGGTCCGTCGGCCTGGCCCATACCCGGCTCAGCATCATCGATCTCTCCGCGGCCGGCAATGAGCCGATGTCCAACGAGGACGGCACGGTCTGGCTGACCTTCAACGGGGAAATCTACAACCATCTCGAGCTGAGGGCCGGTCTGGAGGCGGCGGGTCATCGGTACCGTTCCCGGACCGATGCCGAGACCGTGATCCACGCTTACGAGGAGTGGGGGTTGGATTGTGTCGGGAAGTTTCACGGGATGTTTGCTTTTGCCGTTTGGGACGGCCGAAGCCGTGCATTGCACCTGGTCCGGGACCGCCTGGGGATCAAGCCCCTGTATTTCCATCCCGGCAACGGCTCCGTAATTTTCGCTTCGGAGTGCAAGGGGATTCTCGCCCACCCGGCCGTCTCCGCCCGGCCCGACTGGCAGGCCCTGGGGCATTACCTGACGTTCGGGGCGGTGCCCGCCCCTTTCTCGGGCTTTCAGGGGATCAGGAAACTTCATCCCGCCCAGATCGTTACTGTCTCCGCTTCCGGGGATGTCGGCGCGAAATTTTTCTGGAATCTCTTCTCCGGGGCGGCGAGGGAGCGGGAGGAACTGGAAAGATACCGGGGCGAAGAGCGGGAAAGATACTGCTGGGACCGGGTCCGCCAGCTACTGGGTGAGGCCGTGGCCGAGAGGAAGATGGCGGACGTTCCCATCGGAACTTTTCTGAGCGGGGGGGTGGACTCAAGCGCGGTTACCTCCCTGCTGGCGGCGAATACCCGGGGGGCGGTTAATACCTTCTCGGTGGCCGCCCGCACCGCCCGGCGGGGGAACGAACTGAAGTACGCCGCCCTGATCGCGGAGAAGTACCGGACCCGGCAGAGGGAATTGCTGATCGGGGAGGAGTCTTGGATGGAACAATTTTCCAGTCTCTCCTACTACCAGGACGATCCGATCTCCGACCCCGCTTCCATCCCTCAGTTCTTCCTAGCCCGGCTGGCCCGGGAGAACGGTGTCCCCGTCATCCAACTGGGGGAGGGGGGTGATGAGAACTTCTTCGGCTACCCCTACTGTATTCATTTAGTCAACCGCCACCGGGAATTCTGGGGGAGGTATTACCGAAGCCCCCGGTTTGTCCGGCAGCTGCTGGCCCAGGGTTTCAAGCTCAAAACGAAAGACCCCGAACGTCGGGAAGTTCTCCGCCGTGCCGCGGATTCTGAAGAATATTTCTGGGGGCCCACCATCGCTTTTACCGAGCTGGAGAAAGACCGGCTGCTGGCCCCCGGCCCTGCCGGGCGGGTTTCGTCGCACGGGGTTATCTCGGAAATCTTCTCCCGGTATGACCGAACCGGCGCCTGGGATGATCAGCCTTCCCGGATGACCTACCTGCTGCTGAAACTTAACCTTCCGGAACTGCTCCTCTCCCGGTCGGACCGGATGTGTATGGCCAGCGGGATCGAGGCCCGGGTGCCTTTTCTCGACCATCGCCTGGTGGAGTTCGCCTATGCCGTTCCCTATGACTACAAGGTCTCCGGGGGGCAGGGGAAGATGATCCTGAAGGATTCGGTTCGGGACCTGCTTCCCGGCGAGATCCTCGACCGTCCGAAGGTTGGCTTTGCCGCCGGGGCTAAGGAGATCCTGACCCCGGGGCTGGTCGATTACAGCCGGGATATCTTTCGGAAACAGAAAGGGCTGTCGGAATTTCTCCGGGCGGATTACGTGGAGAATCTCTACTCCCGGTTAGCCCGGGGGGAGAGCAATGTCAGCTCCAAGATCTGGACCATTCTCTGCCTGGCGGACTGGTACCGGCGCTGGATTTCCGGGGAGAGAAGTTAGGATGACGACCGGTGGAAGCAGAGGAGGGGGAAGTTGAATAAGCTAACCGGGCAAAAGGCGACGCCGTCCCCGTCGGCGGTAAGTGTTATCATCCCCGTGCGCAACTGCGCGGAAACCATCAGTCGCTCCCTGGAAAGCGTCCTGGAACAGGATTTTACCGATTACGAGATTATCGTGGTGGATGACGGCTCCACCGACGGGACTCGCGAGGTGGTGGAAAAATTTGGCGAGCGGATAAGGCTGTTCCGGCAGGAAGGGAGAGGGGCTGCCGCCGCCCGCAACCGGGCGATCGGGGAATCCCGGGGGCGCTATTTGGCCTTTTTGGACGCCGATGATACCTGGTTGCCCGGGAAGCTTTCTCTTCAGTATGAGTATCTCGAAGCCCATCCCACGGTCGGGTTGGTTTATTCCGATCTCGCCACCTTTGACAGTGGCGGAGAACTTTCTTCTTCCTACGACTCTCATCATCGGAAGATCCACCAGGGTATGGTCTTCGATAAGTTGTTTCTGAAGAATTTCATTGGGACCATTACCGTAATGGCCCGTCGGGAATGTTTTGACCGGGCGGGGCTCTTCCCCGAGTCTTTTACCCATTCCTCGGACTGGCACCAATGGTTGAGGATCGCGATGTATTACCCCGTAGGCTATCTTGATAAGCCCCTGGCCCGTTACCGGTGGAGTGCATCTTCCCTCACTTCCCGAATGGAGGCTCCCTACCCCAGCAGGATAGAGGTTATCAAGGATATGCAGCGGATTTTCCCGGAGTATTTCCGTAGGCGGCGGTTTTTATACCGCCGGGCGCTGGCCGGTTGCCTGTTTCGTTACGGTTATGCCAATTTCCACCAGGGCGATGAAAAAGCCGCCGCCCTCCAGTTTCTCCGCGCGCTGAAAAATAATCCGCTATTATTCAAGCCTTATATCTACTTGCTGATAATCTCGTTTCCTCCGGCGATCCGTGCTAAATTGCTAAAATTAAAGCGAATACTCGGTCTCCATTTTATGCCCGCTGAGTAAAATTCCAATGCTTTCAGGAGAAGTTAAATGAAAGCCTATAAATCGATGAAGAGAGGGGAACGCTTCTTCCTGGTTCTGGGAGTCGTTCTGATTATTGTCGGGTTCCTGGCTAATGAATATCTTCTGGCGGCGCTTTTCAGTCGGGATGGAACCCTCGCGGCGAAAACGAAGGTATTGATCCGGGTTTTTAACCTGGGTTTGATCTCCGCCGGCGCTCTCACTATATTATTCCGCCGGGCGAAAGGTATTGTAAATTTTTACCTGCTGACAGGAACTTTGATGATATTCCTGGCGGTGCTGGAAACTATTTTGCGGATTCCGGGGTGGCGCAAGCGGGGGGAACTCCCTTTAAATATTCTGGACGAGCAATTGCATCATACCCTTCGTTCTAATACCAGCGCTCTTGTCAAATGGGGTGATGCGGAGGTTATTTATCATACAAACTCGCTTGGATATCGGGATGCTACCATCAGGGAAATTGACCGCCAGACCGAGGCGGATAAAAGGATTCTTTTCCTGGGAGATTCATTCACCGAAGGAGTTGGGGTGAGCTGGGATGAGCATTTTATCAACCTGTTGGCAAAATCAATAAATCTAACCGGCCGATCAGTGGAGATGCTGAATGCAGGAATAATAGGTTATTGTCCCAGCCTCGAATATCGAAAACTCAAACAGTTTTTAGATGAGGGATATGAAACGGACTCAGTAATTCTTATGTTTGACATTTCTGATATTCACGATGAAGCAGTCTTTTATGATGGCTGGGAGAGGCGTGGGCCAACTGATCCGATTTTGGGGAGTACTAATATGTACCCGATGATTCTGAGGCAGCTTTCCTCACGCCTCAAACCTCTTTTTACGCAAAAACTTTCGCCCGAAGAAAGAAAACTTAGTCCCGGAGAACGCAATTGGACGGAATTTCCTGCCGGGCAGATACCTTGGGTCGAAAAAGGTCTGCAAATATGCAAAAACAATATTTTAAATATCGCTGAACTGTGCCGGCTGCACGGAATAGAATTTACTCTGGTAATTTACCCCCAGCCCACCCAATTGCAAAGTCCAATTCGCCCATCTCTGGCTCAGGTAATATTTGGCGATTTTGCCCGGAAACACGAGATCAATCTATATGATTTGTTCGACGACTTTTTCCTCGTGACCGACTGGCAGGATTATTTTATTCCGGGCGATATCCACTGGAACAGCCTTGGCCATAAGTTGGTCGCTCAGGCCTTACTTACAAGGCTTAGCTCCGGTCCGGCGCTATATAAGAAACGGGCGAAAGTGGCCAATGAATAGCAGAGGCGATGTAATGACCATTCCGGAGACAAGAAGCCGATTGCAGAGGCGGCCTATATAATGGTTCATTCCCGTCCCAGGTTATTCTTGATATGGGGCTTGTTAATCCTCTTCTTTGCTCTTTTGTCCTTTGATGGAAATACTCACTGGGATGGAACCAATTATCTCTATAAAAGCGCTTTTTCGAATTTCGACCTTGATGACAACTGGATCCATTACTCAGGCGGGTTTTACAGCGGGAGGATATTCCACATCCTGGTTCTCCGGTCATTGTTTCTCATTTCCGGGGTCGGGATTGGTCCCCTGATTTTCGTCCAGTTGGTTATGGCTGTGTTTATCGTCGGGGCCGGCTGGCTATTCTCCCGGACGCTTAAAGAGATGGGCTGCCGGCGGCCGATACCGGATTTTGGATTGGTGGCCTTTCTATTCCTCCCCCTCTCTCTCTATTTGGGGTATAAATCCCTGGCGGAAACCACCGCGGTCCTTTTTACGGCGCTTTCGCTGTATTTATTCTTTGCTGGAATAAGAAAACCCGCCACCACCGGCAATGTTTTCCTGGTACTGTCCACTATCTCCCTTTTTCTCGCCTCAAATGCCCGGGTGGAATGCTTGCTGGGTTTTGCCGCTGTGACGCTTCCCTATCTCTGCTTCCAGACCGGACAAAGAATATCCACGTTCCGGGGTCTGGTCCTGGTGGGAGCGGTCTGGCTGGTTCTGACCGCCGCCCTGGGTTTCTCCACCGGGATTTGGAGCCTGGAGTTTATGCTCAGGCGGTCGGAGGTTTACGGGGCGAAATTCGCCGCCGACAGTCTTGACTATCTCCCCAATCCCGTCGTGGCGATCCTGTTCGGCGGAGGGCTCTGGGTTTTCGTTCTTCTCTCCCTGGCCGGGTTGCGGCGGCGGGAGGTTAAGATCGCCTGGACAGGGTTGATCATCTCGATGGTGCCGATCGCCCTCTTGGCCGACCATACCGAGTTGAGATACTACAACCCGGCCGTATTCTCGTTTGCCCTGGCGACCGCCCTGGGCCTCAGGGCTTCTTATGGTTGGCTGAACAGGAAGCTATCCCGACTGTCTGCCGGTTTGGTCACCACGGCCCTGTTCTGCGCGATGGTGGCGGGAAATCAGCTCTTCCGGCCGCTCCAGGAAGTCGGAACGCGGGGACTTTCCCTGGTCCGATTGATAAACCGGGTGAAAAAAAGTTACCCTGACCCGCTGGTCCTGACCGCCCACCCCCACTCCACCTACTCCTTTCTTCGGATATGTTACCCGGAGATGAGAATCGCCCTGGATCGGGACTTTGAAGGGCTGGCTCCGATCAAGGCGAGAGAACCGGAGGAATTGGCCGGATTGGGAAAACCCTGGATCTATCTATCTTCCCGGGGGCCGAAGGAGCGTCCGCTGCTGACAAAGATTCTTCACCGGTTACGGGGGCGGGAGCCAGTATCCGTAGAGGGAAGACCGGTTATCGTCACAAGTTGGCTTTCTTCGCCGGCCCCGTTTTCTCTGGAGTTGGTGGACGGTGAGGGAGGGTATCTTGTTTTTGAAATTGAAGCGGCTGTTGGCCGGCAATAACAGAATATCGTTTTCGGTTTAGTCCGATCAAATTTCGCGTATAAGACCGGCAAGTGATTATAACTTGCTCGGAAGTGTGGCATTTGAACAAGAAGTTGGAATCTAATTTGGGATTTCATCAGTCCCCGTTTGACTGATGGAGATAGAACTCCTGATGCACCGGTTTCCCAACTTGATTCGATATCCCTTCCCAATTTTGCGGAAGCCCATTTTGACATTCGCCTGGTGCGCGCGGCGATTGGTGATCTCCACTGATGTATAGACGCTCTTTCCGAGGGGGAATAACCTTCCGAAGAGATCGCCGAGGAAGATTGAATAGAACCCTCGGTTCCTCCATCCTTCCCCGATAAAGACGTCGTACATATAGACTTCGTTTGGCGCGAGCGGGCGCTGGTATTCAAGTTCCGGAATCCTCATCACCGAATCGCTCAGCCAGACATAACCGATCGGTTCCCCCTCAAAAAATATCCCCCGGCATTCGTCTCCGTAATCCTCCAACCTAATCAGAAAGACCCGGTCATCCTTGTTTTCCAGGGGAGTGAGCAGGGAAATCTCTTTCGGACTGACCGATCGGATCACGAGATCCAGGGGTTTCTCCCGGAAGGGTGGGGCGCCAGGGGCGCGGCGGTAGAGGTCGTTGACCTGGATATAGATCCCGATTTTTTTCAGGTTGGCCAAAATCGCCTCCAGTACCTCCCAGGCTCCGCCCTGGAGGAGAAGGCGGCGGAGGGACCGCAATTTCCGGGTAAAAGCTTTGCTTTTCATTGCGGGGTCACCACGATGAGTTTCATTGCAGACGGAGCGGGATAGCCCTCTATCGATTGGGGAAACGCGGAAAAAGTTCGGTGAAGAATCTACTACCGGTTAAGCCCCCGGCTTCAGGCGGTGCAGCGATCTATACAGTTTCCCCCGGAAGGTCTGGTTGACTATCCGCCGGGAACTGATTTCGGTCTCGGCGTTGGCGAAGTGGCGCTTGTAGTCTTCGCTTCCGGCGAGGAAATCGAACTTCTTTAACTTTTCGATCGTGCAGTCTTCGATCATATAGCTGATCAGGGCCTGCATCACACCTTTCCGGCCGTAGGCCGGGTCGTAGCCGGTCTGGTAGTCGTAAACCGCGCTATTATAGAGGAAGTTGTAGCGGGCGGCGACCGTTTTTTTGTCGAGGCGGAGGTCGGCGGCGAAGAGGTATCCGCGATTGTGTAAGGTCTTGGAGAGGAGGGAGTGGAAGCGGAGGTAACTGGGATCGGAGAACTTGCTGGGCAGGCCGCGCTCTTTCAGCCGGGCCGCGTGGAGGCGCTTGAATTCCTCCATCCATTCCTCGAGGTTGTCTTCTTCTCCCAGGCGGCGGTACTCGACCAGGAAATCCCGTGCCAGGTTGCGGCGGCGGTTGCGGATGTTGCGGCGCATCCGGCTGTCGAGCCCCTCCAGGTAGGTTTCGAAGTCAGGAGGGATCTCAACGTAGTAGCAGGGTTCGCGGTTGATGACTTCCTGCCCGGGGAAACGATCAGCGAGGAAGGGGCCAAGGGTGGAAACATCCTTCAGGTCGGTGAAGACGGCGATATCCCAGTTCCGGTCGCGGGAGAGGAATTCTTCCAGCAGTTCCAGGCATTCTTCCCGGTGAACCGGGAGCCAGATCAGGTCGAGGAACTCGGAGCGGACGGTCTCTCCGGTGCCGATGAAGCGGAGTTCCCGGATCTTGCCCAGGCGGAGCAAGGGTCTGCTCCTGGTGTAGCAGGGGAGAATGCCGACCAGTTTGGCGCCATCCCGGAAGGCCAGGATATGCGGCTGTTTGCCCTCGCCGAAGACTTCCCACCAGGTCGAGACCCATTCCCAGGAGAGAAAGATATTATCGGCCGCGGTCTGGGGCAGAAGGGCCTTCCACTCTTTCTCCAATCCGAGGAAATCTTCTTCCCGGGTTATCAGGGTAGATTGGATCATATTCTGCTGTGGGTGCGGTTATCTGTTGGTTGTGCTTCGTTCATCCTTCTCGTAGCGCAGGGCTTCTCGGAGATCCGGCTTCAGACGGAAGCCCTGCCCGGAGAGGCAGCCCTGAAGGGCTGCGCTACGAGCGCTCGGGATGGGAAGTATTCATTTTCTCAATTATTCTTTCGGCGGCTTCAGGCAAATCGCGGCAGAGCAAAACCGGTTTAACGTTATGGCGGTTGTCTTTTCCTCCGTAGCCGGTTTCGAGGAGGATACTTTTTATGCCGGCGCGGCGGGCGGTTTCGATGTCCACGGTAGTGTCGCCGATCATCCAGGATTTTCCGAGGTCGATGTTGAATTCCTTTTGGGCTTTTTCAATCATTCCGGTGTCGGGCTTGCGGCAGCGGCAGGAGATTTTCAGTTCCGCGATCTCTCCCGGGAATCCCCGGTCGGGGTGGTGGGGGCAGTAGTAGATGGCGTCAAGCCGGGCGCCTTCCCGGCCCAGGAGTGTCTCCATCTTGTTGTGAATGATCTTCAGCTCATCAGTGGTGCAAATTCCTCGGGCCAGGACCGGCTGGTTGGTAACTAGGGCGGTGATGAATCCGGCCCGGTTGAGTTTTTTCAGGCCTTCCGCGGCGCCCGGGAGGAGCTCGAGCTGCTCCGGCCTGTGGAGGTGGCCGACTTCCTTCACCAGGACGCCGTCGCGGTCGAGGAAGACGGCGGGGCGGGGGTTCTTCTGGTGCATCATCTGAATCTTGCCCGATTTCCAGTCGTTCTCCACCTCCGGGTAGCGTTTCTGGGTCCCGGCGTCCTTGATGTACTCCGCGGTCCGGTAGGCCCGGAGGTGGAGCCCCTGGCGGAGGGCCTCCGGGAAGAGGTCCCGGGCGCAGTCGGTAGGGCGGTCCGTCGGAATAATCTTTAGCAGCGTCGGCCCGAGCACGTAGACGGCGGCGTTGGTCAGGTTGGGGAGCCAGGCGCCCTCGGGGTGGGGCTTGGGATGAATTCCGATCACCCGCATCTCATCGTCCACTTCCAGCAGATCGCTGTCGAAGGGGTGGTCGTTGGAGTGGGCGGCCAGGGTGGCGTCTGCCCCGGATTCCTGATGACGGCGGATCATCTCCTCCAGGTTCATCCAGACCATCACGTCGCCGTAAAGGACCAAGATTTCCCGGTCGGTTTCGGGGAAGGCCCGGCGGAGGCAGCCGGCGGTGCCCAGGGGGTTCTCCTCGACCGAGTAGTCGATCTTCACCCCCCAGCAGCTGCCGTTGCCGAAGTGATTGGAGATCACCGGGGAGAGGTGGCGGACGCAGAGTGTGATCTCGGTGATGCCGGAGGCCTTGAGGAGTTCGACCTGGTGTTCGAGGATCGGCTTGCCCCCGATCGGGAGCATCGGCTTGGGCACGGACTCGGATAGCTTCCCCATCCGCATTCCCGCTCCCCCCGCTATGATCGCCGCCTGCATAAAATCAGTCCACAGATTACACGGATTGCTCTGATTGTCCCCCCGCCTCGGCCCCTTTTTTAACCACGAATCTTCGCGGATCTACACGAATCAATCTGGAGGTTAATCGCTATCGGGATCGCTATCGCTATCGGAATCGAGGGGTGATCTCCCCCCCTCGGCCCCTTTGGGAACGGAAGAATTAAGTGTGATTTAATTATGCACACCAGCTTAGATATTCCTAAACTCGAATGCATAACTGAATTTGAGCCCTATAGATTGTTCAAAATTGGGCGACCGCCCAGTCGTGAAATCGTTGGACTCGGCTCAGCAGGGCCAGGGCTTCCCCTTTGGAAAAATCCCGGTCTTCGTATTCGACCAGGTTCTTCTTCGCGATTACCCTTTTGGCCAACTGGACTTTTTGCCCGAGCTCTTTCAAGGTGGAGACTTCCAGGGAATTCATCAATTCAACTGCCGCCATATGACTGGCGCCTACAGAACGGATCCCTGAGTATTTAACCAGAAGGGCGTCGATCAGAGATATAACACAATGAACTCCGTTGAGTCCAACCGCGTTCCAGTTTTCCGCTTTCTCCGCCTGGAACATCGTTTGGTAGAACTCCTTTCCCTTCTTCAGGTATACCGGATATTGGGTTTTATCAATCGTCCGAACCTGGCTTGATCTGGCTGGATTCATCCTAAAATTCTCTCCAAAGGTTCGCCGGACAGGAGGCGATGGTTGAGTAAAATTGACTTGATCAATGGTTTCTCAGATTGATAGGCCTTGATAAATTCTGTTTTGGTTTTGATATATGGAGAAATGCAGGTCCGGAATTTTTTCATAACGATCTGATCGATCTTATCCAGTGATTCTTCAGCGACCGCTTTTCCCTTTTTATCGCGGGTAATCACCAACAGGTCGATATCACTCCGAGAAGTTTCCTCTTGCCGGGCGAAACTCCCAAAGAGGGCCAGAGAAATGATTTCATTTTTTGACCCGGATAATCCCCTAACGATGGTGGAGATAATATTTTCGTTTATGCTTTTCTCCTCTTCGAAAAGAGGAGCCAGCAATTTTCGGACCAAATGACTGTCCTCAATAATTCCATAAAGGTGAGTTTTTCCCGCGGTCCGCAGGCTGATCACTCCCTCTTCGCGCAGTTCCTTGAGCGAGTTTGATACCACCGAGGGGCTCATTCCGATCTCCCGGGCGATTGCCCGGCCGGTGTGCTCACCGTTCCGCAGGTAAAGGAACCTGAGGATCTTCAGCTTCGAACCCTGGCCGATGATTCTGTCGAGTTGCTGGTGCACTTGCTTACCCCCTGATATGTGTTCGGAAAACCGAGCATATGTTCGAATTTACGGACAGCTTAGACGGATTATCCCCGGGAGTCAACAAGAATCGAGGCTTGACTGGTAGCGCAGGAGAGTCTCCCGGACGGCGAGGCGGATGGCCCGGTCGTAGGTGTGGCGGGTGGGGCCAACCGAGGGACTTGATCCGGGTCAGGTCGTATCGGTAGTAGGAAACATCTCCCTCCCAGCCTCCGGTGTCGCGTATCCCGGTGAAAGTAGCCCGGTATTCCGCTCCAAAACGGTTTCAGGCCAGGCGTTCAGAAAGTAGCAGCCATTCCTAGCTGTGGAAGCCTGGCCACAGGCTGGGTACTTATCCCGATTGTCTTAATTTCTTTACCGCAGAAATCTTTCTCGGAGCAAGTGTTACAACGCGGTCTCCAAGGGACGATTCGAACCGTCTCAAGTCTTCGCAGATCAGATGCAAATCTGACTTGAATTGTTTCGTATGTTCCATACGGGAAGCACGCACTTCTTCCACAAATGGGTCTTTCATAGTTAATCTCCCAGAAAAGTTTCCGGTGATACTATTTCGGGGCATTGGTAACCGGAATTTTCAACAGATTGACGGATCATCATTTTGGTAAAAGGGTTGTTGATATGGGTAAAGTTCCAGGTAGCAAGGAAGTTCATACCTCCAATAGATGCAATGGCGATATGAAGTGCGTCTTCTGGATATTCAGCAGGAATGCCACCGTCATCAAGAATATGTTGGGCCAGCCTTTCAGCCTCAGCTGTTGAGGCGAGAACGGGAAAGGAACGGATAGCCGCCAAACGCTTACCCGCCATAGTGGAATCACCTTTGCCTGCCTCTTTGATGACCAATGCGGATATATATGGCGAAAGTTCACGCGAGAGCAACAGCCAAAAGTCTTGTGTCGACTGTTGGTGCCCGGCGATCACGATATCACGGCTTGCCTGACTCACGTAGTAACTTACAACACTGGTCTCGATATAGATGCTTTGTTTCATACTTTTAGATTATCATTCTCCACCACGGATTTCAATCTGTAATCATTTCATTCGTGGTTAGATTGGCTGGGGATCTCAGGGTTTCCCGGACGGCGAGGCGGATGGCTTGGTCGGAGGTATGACGGGGTTGCCAGCCGAGGGACTTGATCCGGGCCAGGTCGTACCGGTAGCGGGGGACGTCGCCCTTCCAGCCGCCGCTTCCGCCGGTGAATTGAAAGGGGATGCCCTCCAGGCCCATCTCCTCGGCCACGATCTCGGCGATCCGGCGGACGGAAGTGCGGGTATCGGCGGCGATGTTCAGGCAGTTGAGCGGCTCCGAGAGGCGTTCCCGGGCCAGGAGCATCGCGTCGATCAGGTCGTCGACGTAGAGGAAGGGCTTGAGCTGTTCGCCGTCGCCGAGGATGGTAAGTTTGGTTGGATCGGCACGGAGTTGCTTGATGAAGTCGTGGACCACGCCGTGGGTGAGGCGGGAGCCTACAACGTTGGGGAAGCGGTAGATCCAGGCCCGCATATCAAACTGGTGGACGTAGGCGGAGATGTAGGATTCGGCGGCGTTTTTGGCGGCGCCGTAGAAGGAGACGGGTTGCAGGGGACCGTGGTCCTCGTCGATCTCTTCCTCCACTTCCCCGTAAATGGCCGAACTGGAGGCGAAGACGAGATCCCCGACCCCGTATTCCCGCATCGCGTCCAGGACCCGGAAGGTGGTGAGGAAGGTGAGGTTGAGATCTCGGTCGGTCTCCCGGCTGCCCCGCCGGATGTCGGAGTTGGCGGCCATATGGAAGACGGAGTCGAACTTGCCTTCTGAAAAGATCGATTCCAGGATCTTCGGATCGAGGATATCGCCCCGGATGAAGGTGAATGCGGGGTTTTTGCCGGCTTCCTCCAGGTTGTCCAGCCGTCCCAGGGAGAGATCATCGACGGCGGTGACTTTGGCCCCTCCGGCCAAAAGCCGATCGCAGAGGTGGGAGCCGATGAACCCGGCCCCGCCGGTAATCAGGATGTTTGAGGGTTGCGACATAGTGTTGAATATTAAGCAACCGGTTGAGATTGTTCGCTGCCTGCCGGCAGGCAGCGTTGCGCTCCTTGCAATTACCCGAAAATGTGCTGAATCAGGAATTGTTCGGCCAGCATCTATTGATCGGTCTTCTTCCTTAGATCTTCCAGGCTGGTCCGCCGGCCGTCTCTGAGCTGAGTTCGGGCCTGCTCAACGCGTCGCAGGAAGCGGGGATCGTTTTCCAGGCGATAGTCGAACCAGTCATCTTCCGAGGCGAACCCGATTAATACCCCCGCCGCCTTGCCGTGTCGGGTGATGACAATCTCCTCCCTTTCCGCCTGGCGCAGATACCGGGAGAGTTCATCTTTTACTTTATGGAGCGCCGCTGTCTTCATCCTTGTTCCTCGTTTTGATTTGGAATTCCTTCCTGCTCAAGCCATTCCGATACGTTGGTCTTATCCACAACCGCGAGTACTTCGACGGTTGATCCGTTCACGTCGTAAAATACCCGGATATCGCCGATCCGCAGCCTGAACTGGGGGCGCGATAGACCGCGCAGAGCCTTGATACGGCTTTTGCTTTCTTTCGCCGGTTCGTATCTGAGGTTTTTCTCAATGAGATCGAGGATAGTGACCCGGTCATAGGCCCGGAAGCTGCCTAAATCTTCCACGGCGGCTTCTGCAAAGTCAATCGCGTATCTCATATGGCCATAATATAGCCATATGTAGTATCTCTGTCAATGATGGTTATGATGTAATGTCATAATGAGATAGACCGCCTGAGCGGTGTCTGCTATTGTACCCTGGTTATCAAACTTAAGGAGGGAGTTAATGAGCAAACACTATCTTATCTGGGCGATTGGACTTATGGCGGTCTGGGCGCTGGTGGCCCCGGGCCGGGCGCACGCTTATCTTGACCCGGGGTCGGGGAGCTACCTCTTCCAGATTCTGATCGCCGCCCTGGTCGGGGGGCTTTTCGCCGTGAAGATCTTCTGGGGCAGGATCAAGTTGTTTTTCCTGGGGCTGTTCGGGAAAAAGGGCAAAGAGGCTTCCGGAGGAGACGGCGATGCCGGACCCGTCCAGCCGGAATAAGCTGGCCTCCTCTTTCCGGGACCCGTCGGGGTTTCTCTTCTTCCGGGAGGGTGTTCTTTACCGGCAGGTGAATCAATCCTACCGGGAGGATTACGACCGGTTGCTCTCTTCCGGGCTCTACGAAGCCCTGGTGAAGGACGGGCTGCTCGTGGCGCACCGGGAGGTCGATATCCCCCCGGAAGATCCCGGTCCCAGCTACAAGGTGATCGAGCCGGATGTGGTCCCCTTTATCTCCTACCCCTACGAGTGGTCGTTCAGCCAGCTCAAGGACGCCGCCCTGGCCACGCTGGCGATACAGAAGAAGGCCCTCGAGTTTGGGATGATCCTCAAGGACGCCTCGGCCTACAACGTCCAGTTTATCGGCTGCCGGCCGGTCTTCATCGATACCCTCTCCTTCGAGCGCTACGTCGAGGGGGAGCCCTGGGTGGCCTACCGGCAGTTCTGCCAGCACTTCCTGGCGCCGCTGGCCCTGATGAGCCTCCGGGATGTCCGGCTGGGGGGGCTGCTGCGGCTCTATATCGACGGGGTTCCCCTGGATCTTGCATCCTCGCTGCTTCCGAAAAAGACCCGGTTCTCCTTATCTCTCCTCACCCATATCCACCTTCACGCGAAAAGCCAGGCCCGCCACTCCGGGGACGCGGTGGAGGGGAAAGTCAAGGCCACCGCCGGAAAGAGGAAGGTGAGCAAGCTGGCCTTCCGGGGTATCATCGACAGTCTGGAGTCGGCGGTGAAGAAGCTTTCCTGGAAGCCGGGGGGGACGGAGTGGGGAGACTACTACGGGGCGACCAACTACTCGCAAGCGGCCCGGGAGGATAAGATGAAGCGGGTGGGAGAGTATCTTTCCCGGACCTCCCCGAAACTGGCCTGGGATTTGGGCGCGAACACCGGTATTTATAGCCGGCTGGCGGCCGAACGGGGGGCCTACACGGTGGCCTCCGATATCGATCCGGCGGCGGTGGAGAAGAACTATCTCCGGGCCCGGAAGGAGAAGGAGGAGAAGATCCTGCCGCTGCTGCTTGACCTGACCAACCCCAGCCCGGGTATCGGCTGGGAGCACTGCGAGCGGGCGGCACTCCTGGAGCGGGGACCAGCCGACACGGTGCTGGCCCTGGCCCTGGTCCACCACCTGGCGATCTCCAACAACCTTCCCTTCTTCAAGATCGCCGAGTTCCTGGTCCGGGCCGGGCGCGATTTGATTGTTGAATTCATCCCCAAGGAGGATTCCCAGGTTCAGATACTCCTGGCCTCCCGGAAGGACATCTTCCCCGATTACAACTGGGAGAACTTTGAGAAGGTCTTCTCCGCCTACTTCACCATCGAGGACCGCGCCCGGATCGCCGACTCCGAGAGAACTATTTACCTGATGCGGGGGCGTTGAAATTTGCCGGCCACCCTCTTTAGACTACCGGCGTCCGGCTCCGGTTACGCTTCGGATTATTGATGATCCTTTCAGATCTTTACAGTTTGCGTTCTGATCTATCCCTGTGGTAGAGTTTTCCTACAGGTAACTGACCAGGAGAGAAACTATACATTCCACACTACAACAAGCAATAGAAGCAATAAGGCCGGTTCAAGCTGTCAGGACGCCACCTTCTATCGTCGATAAGCTGCTGGGTAGTTTCAAGGGGATTATTCCGGCGGATAAAACCAGCACGCAGTATATCAATGAAATGCGGGAAAATTGTAGGTGTGCGGAAGAAAAAGGAATCCGATAATCATTTTGATGTCATTATGTAGAGCAAAAAACTCTGATGAAAATAGAATTCTCGCGCCATTCGCGAAGACGAATAAAATTGTACGGAATTCCTGAATCGCTGATTCGACGCCTCTTGTCAAATGCCGATTTACAGAATGGGGAGAATGAGATTATACGCAAGGTAGCAGAATTCAAATATCCCCTCAAGATTATCAGTGCTGTTGAAAAAGATACGGCAACAGTGATCACAGCCTATCTTTTTAAAAAAAGGAGAAAAAAATGAAAATACATTACGATCGCGAAGTGGATGCTCTGTATATAAAACTCGGGAATCTGAAACCCGATGGGGTCGTGGAGATTATTGAAGGTGTGAATCTGGATACAACCTCTGAAAAAAAGATCGTCGGCATAGAAATTCTCAACGCGTCCGAGAAGATCAACATCAAGACGATCCTTTCCTATGAACTTGAATTTGATAAGAAGTTAGCACTGAGAACCGCATAACAGTATCAGATCGCTCCAGCCGATTCGGCACAGCCCTCCGCGTCGAGCCCGTCCACCCAAACTGTTGTTTCGCCATCGAGTTGTCTGTCTGCACCCTTTGACTGCGATATTGCATTCAGATCTATGCTGAAGGTTATCTATCCTGTCTTTGTTCCCGATAGTATCATTGGGGGATTTCCCAATTACTAGACCCCTTCTCCCCTGGGAGGGGAGAGGGGGATCCGGCTACGGGGCCTGCTCCCATTGGAACCCTCTCCCCCGTGGGGGAGGCAGGGTGAGGGGGCTTTGATAGCGATCCCGATAGCGATCCCGATAGCGATTCCGATCCCGATTGCATTATGAAGATATGCTCCATAGTCGGGGCGAGGCCGCAGTTCGTCAAGGCGGCGGTGGTCAGCCGCGCTCTGCGGAAGGTTGCCCGGGAGGTGCTGGTTCACACTGGACAGCACTACGACGACGCGATGTCGGCCCGGTTCTTCCGGGAACTGGAGATCCCTCAGCCGGACTATGACCTGGAGGTAGGTTCCCACTCCCACGGGGTTCAGACCGGGTTGATGCTGGAGCGGATCGAGGAGGTACTGGAGCAGGAAGTCCCGGATCAGGTCCTGGTTTACGGGGATACCAACTCCACGTTGGCCGGGGCGATGGCGGCGGTGAAACTCCAGATTCCGGTCGGACACGTCGAGGCGGGTTTAAGGAGTTTCAACCGGCGGATGCCGGAAGAGATCAACCGGGTCCTGACCGACCATATCTCCAGCCTCCTTTTCTGCCCCACCGAGACGGCGGTCGAGAATCTCCGCAAGGAAGGGGTCACCGATGGGGTTTGTATGACCGGGGACGTGATGTATGACGCCCTGAAGTTTTACCTGGAGAAGACCCCGGCCGAAGAGGTTCTGGAACGTTACGGCCTGAAGAGCGGCGGCTACCTGCTGCTGACGGTCCACCGGGCGGAGTCCACCGACGACCCGAAACGTCTCCTCGCCATCGCGAAAGCCCTCTCCGACCTGGAGGAGAAGGTCTTCTTCCCCGCCCACCCCCGGACACTCAAGGCGCTGGCCGAGAACGGAATCTCGTTGGGGGAGAACGTGGCGGTGGCCGACCCGGTCGGCTACCTGGAGATGCTGGCTCTGGAGAGCGGGGCGAGAATGATCCTCACCGACTCCGGCGGGGTCCAGAAAGAGGCCTACCTGGTGGGAGTCCCCTGCGTCACCCTCCGCGATGAGACCGAATGGGTGGAGACGGTGCAGGCGGGTTGGAATATCCTCACCGGCGCTGACCGGGAGAAGATCTTCCAAACCGTCCGGGCCTTCCGGCCTCCGCCCGCCCGCCCCGATCTCTTCGGTGACGGCCGGGCCGCCGCCCGGATCGCCGGCTTGATTGCGGGTTGACTACTAAATATCGGCAGAGAGATGTCTCTGAACTTGGGATACGAATCTTCCCGCCTCTGGATCGGGATATTTCTGACGGCTTTTCTGCTTCGTCTGGGGTATGGCCTTTCCCAGCCAGGGACTTACTGGGACGAGGATGAAGAGGTTTACGTGACGATTGCGGAAAACCTCCTGGCGAGGGAGGGGCTGATCTACACACCTTACCGGAAGGCGACCTTCCCGCCTCTCTATCCGCTCTTCCTGGCCGGAGTTCTTGGAGCGGGGCTTCCGCTCTTCCCGGCCGCCCGGGCCTTCCAGGCTATTCTGGGGGCTTTCTCCTGTCTGTTAATCGGGGGTGTGGCACGGGGGGCCTTTGCCGGACTGGGGGAGCGGGTCAGCCGGTGGGCCGGGTTTCTCGCCGCCGCCCTCCTGGCGGTCTATCCGATCGCCGTGTTCTACCCGGCCCGGCTGATGACCGAAAACCTGTTGATTTTCCTGCTCCCGGCGGCTGTATTCTCCCTTCTCAAGAGCGTCACTTCTTCAAGACCTCCGCCCTGGATTTTCCTGGGGGGCGGTCTGGTCGGGTTGGGGGTGCTCTGCCGACCGACTCTGCTGCCCTTCCTGCCGATGGTCCTGGTCTGGCTGGCGGTGTCCGGTTACCGGAAGACCGGGTATCTTGTACGAGCCGGCGTCTTTCTGACCGCGTTTATCCTGGTCATTCTTCCCTGGCAGGTCCGGAATTACCGGGTCCTCGGCGCGGTGGTTCCGATCACCTCCTCGGCCGGGGCCAACCTCTACATCGCCAACAACCCCGCCGCCGTCGGCGGCTCGATGGGGTACCGCTACCTGATGCGGGAGGGGGTCTTTCACCTCGGTGACGAGGAGGACGAACTCTCCTACAACCGCCATTACCGGGATCTGGCTTTCCGGTTCATCCGGGAGAACCCGGCGCGGTTTCTCTCCCTGTCGCTGCGGCGGTTGATATGGTTCTACCACCTCGATTACCACTACCGGGGGTCGGTAATCCTGGTGGTCCTCTTCCACCTGATGCTGGCCCTGGCCCTGGCCGGGTTCTGGCTGGCCCGCCGCTGCTGGCGGGCGGCCCTCCTGCCCGGGATGGCGATCCTGAATTTCACGCTGGTCCATATGGTCTTCCTCTCCGAGGGCCGCTACCGCCTCCCCCTGATCCCCTTCCTCCTCGCCTTCGCCGCCCTCCCCCTGTCGTACGGCTGGCATAAGCTGAGACAACGTGATAGACATTCACGGGCGGCCGGAGAGAAAATCGAACTGCTATGAAGAACGCGCTGACGGTTGACGTTGAGAACTGGTACGACGCCAGTCTACTCTCTCCCTACGTCCCCGCCGGTTACCGGGACGGTCGGGTGGCGGCTTCGACGCGGGAGGTTATGGATTTAATCGAGGGGTACGGGGTCCGGGCGACTTTCTTTATCCTGGGCAAGGTGGCCGAGGAGCATCCCGGGCTGGTGAAGGAGATCGCGGCCCGGGGGCACGAGGTTGCTTCCCACGGCTGGGGTCACCAGCTGGCCTGCCGGCAGACCTGGGAGGAGTTCGAGGAGGACCTGCGGCGCTCCCTGGAGATTCTGGAGCGGCTCTCGGGTGCCAAGGTCAAGGGATACCGGGCCCCGAGCTGGTCGGCCGGGGCGGAGACACCCTGGTTCTTCGATGTTTTGATCCGGAACGGCCTCGAGTACGACTCCAGCCTCTTCCCGGTCAAGACCCCGCTCTTCGGCTCCCCGGACAACCCCCGCCGGCCCCATCCGGTCGAGCGTGAAGCGGGGGGCTTGGTAGAATTCCCGGCTTCAGCGGTCCGGATCGGAGCGAAGACCGTCCCTGTGGGCGGCGGTGCGGCGTTGCGGCTATTCCCTCTAGCCTTTACCCGTTGGGGTCTGGGGAAGATCAATTGGGAGGGGATGCCGGCGATAGTCTATCTCCACCCCTGGGAGATCGATATCGGGATTCCGTTTCCTCCAATGCCGGTAAAGACCCGTTTGCTTCATTCCCGTGGAATCAAGGGGATGAGGCGGAAGTTGCGGAGGCTCCTGGAGCGATTTCCCTTCCAGCCCCTGGAGAGCCTGATCCGGGAGAATTAATCCAGACGATAGATCCTGACTTTGGGACCTCGGGATGTGAAGGGGGTGGGAATGAAGACGGCGACCAGGGGCAGTTCTTCTTCCACCAGGCGGTAGAATTCGAATTGTACCGGGTATATTTCCCTGGCCCGATCCCCGGTAAAAACCATCGTGACTTCGCCGCTGGTAATGAAATACTCAACCCCGGTTTCCCGTAGTTCTTCAAGTGAGTAACCGTCTGTGATTACCCGGGTCCCGTCCATTCCCCCGATCCGGCTGATCCGGTAGTTTGTCTCCGGTACCGCCTCGAGCCGTTTCCGGTGGACCGTGGCCATTTGTTCCGAGGTATGATGGATGGTCTCGGTTTCTCCGGTTTCGTAAGCCCGGATCTTTTCCCGGATATCATCGGGCGTCTCCCAGAGCTGGACAGTGGCCTCGGTATCCCACTCGATCGCGATCCTGGTCCCGGGGGGGATATTGGCTTCCACCCACTCCCGGGCCCGGGTCCGGGTATCCGGACCGGATAGCAGCCGGTTAAGGAGCACGGTGTTGGCCAGCGATAGCAGCAGGGCCAGGGCGATAAATCCATTCAACCCTCCAACCATCGCCCGGCGGAGGTTTTCCCGGCCGATTTTCCTTTTCAATGCTTGCCCGGCTTCGACCGATGCCCGGGCCCCCAGGAGTGCGAAGAAGGGGATGAAGGGAAGGGAATAGCGGTAGGAGCCGAAGCTCCAGTTCCCCACCAGCAGGTAGATGATCAGCGGATAGAGGAACAGCAGCAGGTCTTCCCGCCGCCGCCTGAACGCGGCCCAGATTAATCCCCCGAAGAAGACGAATCCGAGAGGATCCAGTTGGTTGAGGATGGTGAACCCGTGGCAGAACATCAACCGGGGATAAACCAGCCAGGCGGTGCCAGTCCTGGTCCCGAATGTTCCGACCGCTCCCAGGTGTGACCGGAACTCCAGCGAGGCGTAGAAATTCTTGAAATCGAGAAAGTTATAGGGGGAGCCGATGAAGAAGAGAAGGAACAGGAAGAAACCGGCGACAGCGACCGGGAAGACCAGGCGGAGAAAGGTGATTTTTTCCTTTTTCGAGGTCAGATACAGAACGTGGGCCAGGGTGATGGAAAGGATCAAAACCCCCGGGGAATATTTGGTGGCGGTGCCCAGTCCGGCCAGGACCCCGGCCCAGATGTAGTTCTTCAGCTTCCCGGTTCTCAAAATCCGGATGATGAAGATATAGGCGGCGAGGATAAAGAAGGTCTGGAGGATGTCCGTGACTATGAAATGGGAGAGAAACACGAAATATGGCAGGGTGGCGAGGAAGGCCCCGGCCAAAAGACCGATCTTTCGGTCCCGGTAAGTTTCTCTCCCCAGCTTATAGAGGATGGCGACGGTAGCCGTTCCCACCAGGGCGTTGGCGATCCGGCCGATTAAATAGAAGGTGGTGGGGTCGGAGAAGAAGAGGAGTTGGAAATCTGCCGGGGAGGCAAAAAGTCCGATCAAGCGCCCGACGGCGAAGTACCCGCCATAGAGGAGGAAGAGCAGGTACATACTGAGGGCGGGGTAGTTGAAGTAGTGGGGGTTGAGGTCGCCGAGGCCGAAGGCGAGGGCGTTGTTGACGATCCTTCCCTCGTCGGGGTAGTAGCGGTCGGGGAGACCGTAGGAGACGCCCCAGAGGTTGAGGAGGAGAGAGAGGAGGAGCAGACCGCCCAGGATCAGGCCGCCCGATCTTTTCTTTTTCAGAGTCATAAGAATCCCAGCCAGTCGGTGGTGCTGAACTTGGCACGGAGGAATTGCTTTTGCAGTTCGCCGGTTCCCTTTTTCGGATAAATCAGCATCTCGACCGGCCGGGGGTTGAGGGGGGTCGGCAGTGGTGCTCCCCAGGCGGGGCTGAGCAGTCCACCTCCAAGCCTTTCGTTGGAGTAAAGAAGCCCGCAACCCGAATGCCGGCCCAGTGCCAGCAGCAGCCCGGCCAGCCAGTGGGGTTTATCTTCTTCGGTCTGTGGGAGCAGTTCAAGAAAAATCGTGTACTTCCCCCGGCCGTAACGGTGGCAGGCGGTGGCCGCCACCAGGGGATTTCCGGTCGGCAGGGGTTCGATCGCCAGCAACCGGAAACGTTCTTCTCCGGGAGGCTGGAAGTAGCGCCACCCCAGGTATTCCCGGTCCCGAAACAGGCGGGGGAGGATCGTGTCCCGGCCGGAAATGATTTCGGCCGCTTCGTCGTGCCCGATCCGCCGGTAGCGGGCAACCGGACAATTGAGCTTGCGGTAGGTTCGGTCTTCCGGATTTAGGCGGTAGACCGGGGCCGACGGGGCGGGGAGGTAGAAGCGGGTGGGGAGGGACCCGGCGCGGCGATAGCCGTTTCGGAGGAAGGCGGTTCGGGAGCGGCGGTTGGGGAAGGTGAAGATTACGGTTTGCGGCCGGGCGAGCAGTTCCCGGGTGAGAAACTCGGCCAGCCGGGTCAGGACACCCCGCCGCCGGTAGGCGGGGGAGACGATGGCGTCGCTGAGCTGGTAGGCGGTGATGACGGTTTCGCGGTCGATCCGGACCCGGAAGGGGATCGCCGAGAGCGATCCCGCCCATTTCTCACCGTCCCGGGCCGCGGCCAGGACGGCCTCACCGGCTGGGTTATTCTCGTAGAGATTGGCCAGGGTGTCCGGGGAGAGCCGGGCCTGTCCGCCCGAGGCGAAGTGTTCGGCCCAGGCTTCGAGAAAGAGCCGGTAATGGTTGCCCCGGTCGTAGCGGGGATAGCATTCGACCTGGTAATGGATAGTCATTGGTTCTGGAGCATCGCCGAGGGGTGATCCCGGAAGGAAGTGAATTCGTTCCGGGCGAGCAGTTCGAGCAGGGCGTGGGCCCGGTTCCCGGATCTTTGGAGATAGTCGAGGATTTTTCCGGTGGAGTATGGTATATAACCATCGTCGGAAGCTTTCTCCTCTTTCAAAGCCTGATCCCGCCCCCGGCGGCGAAATTCCCGCCGGAAATGGATCCAGGATTCGACGTCTATGGTCAGGATGTTCTTCATACTTGACCGGGTAATTCCGGCGATGTAGGCTCGGTATTCCTGTTGCCCGAAGATCATAGATCATCGCCTCACGATTAACAACCGGGAATCAATCTGCTATGAACGCCTTGGGTTATTTGAAATACGGCCGACTGGTCTTCAGCAAGCGCCGGGCTTCTCCGATCTACCTGGTCTTCTTCATTACCGAGAAGTGCAACGCGAACTGCAAGCACTGCCTGCTCGGGGGGATTCACCCGGGGACGGACGAGCTGACCATCGACGAAATCGAGAAGGTCTCCCGCTCGATGGACGACTTCCTCTTCCTCCTCCCCACCGGGGGCGAGCCGTTCCTGCGCAAGGACCTCCCCGAGATCGTCAGGATCTTTCACCGGAACAACCACGTCTGCAATGTCGGCATCCCCACCAACGGCGGGTTGACCGCCCGGGTGGTGGAGTCGGTGAAGAGCATCCTCGACACCTGCCCCGACCTCGACCTGATGGTCGATGTCTCGGTGGACGGGATCGGAAAGGACCACGACGAGCTGCGGAGGACCCCCGGCCTCTTCGAGAAGGCGATGGCCACCCTCTCCGAGCTGAAGAAACTGGAGAAGATCTACCCCAACTTCACCTCTACCATCGAGACCACCGTCTCCTCCTACAACGACGCCAAGCTCCTGGATATGTACAAGTACTTCACCGAGAATACCGAGGCCGACACCATCTTCACCCTGCTCTGCCGGGGGAAGCCGATGGAGCCTTCGGCGAAGTTCTTCAACATCGACAACTACGAGAAGTACGCCAACGCGATGGAGAAGGGGATCAAGGAGCGGATGCTCTCCGGCTACGACCGGTTTCCCTTTGCCGACGTGATCAACGCCAAGCGGATCGTCCGCCACCAGGTGATCGCCCGGGTGATCCGGGAGAACCGGATGATCCTCCCCTGCTACGGGGGGACCCTCGGGGCGGCCCTCTTCGCCGACGGCCAGGTGCTGCCCTGCGAACTTCACGATGACCTCAAGCTGGGCAACGTCCGGGACTTCAACTATGACTTCAAGAAGATCTGGTTCAGCGAGAAGGCCGACCACGCCCGGAAGGTGATCCGGGAGACCAAGTGCTTCTGCACCTACGAGTGCTTTCTCACCCTGAACATCCTCTTCAACCCCCGGGTCTATCCCCGCCTGCTCAAGGAGTACCTGGGGATCAAGTGGGCGAAGGCGAAGAAAAAGCTGGGCGTCTCCTGAGATGGTCTATCTGAGGTTGGGACTTTGGATATTCGAAGAGGATAATCAGCTGTCAAAGATACGGGTTTGTGGTGTCACCCCCTGCGGGGGTTTAGAATATATTAATTCCGCAACAATCCACGGGCTGACGCCCGTGGCTGGAACAGGTAACGCCCCCTTCGTGGGCTGTTTTCTCTGAACTACAGTAGAAGCCCGCGCAGCGGGCGACACACTATTAGCCACGGGCGTCAGCCCGTGGAGAAAAGTTAGCAACTAATATTCTCTAAGCCCCCGCAGGGGGCGGCACAACAGCAATGCTTTTCGGCAAGAAAATATCCCTGGTGATCCCGGCTCACAACGAGGCCGAGGGGCTGGACCACCTGCTCCGGGACACCCCCGACTACCTCGACGAGATCGTCATCGTCGACAACAACTGCACCGACGATACCGCTGCGGTCTGCCGTGGGTTCGGCTGCCGGGTGGTGGTCGAGCCGAAACAGGGTTATGGGGCGGCCCTGAAGGCCGGTTTCCGGGCGGCGACCGGGGAGATCATTATGACGATGGACGCCGATGGGACCTGCCTCTTCGAGGGCTACCGGCGGATGATCAAGCACCTGGTCGAGAACGACCTCGACTTCATCACCGGCCGCCGCGTCCCCGACCGCTTCCGGACCCTGGTCAGCCTGATGCGGTTTCTCGGGGATATGTTCCTGGATATCGTCTGCTGGTGCCTTTTTCGTTTCTGGGTCTTCGACTCCCAGTCCGGGCTCTGGGTCTTCAAGCGGGAGCTGCTGGATCGGGTGAAGCTGGAGAGCGACGGCTGGGCCCTCTCCGAGGAGTTCAAGATCGAGACCTTCACCGACCCGGAAGTCAAGACCGCCGAACTACCCGTCCTCTACATCAATGTCCGGCTGGGTGAAAGCAAATTAAGGATGTGGAGGGACGGCTTCGCCAACCTCCGCTTTATGTTCAGCAAATGGCGACAGAAGCAAAATCGCGGCCGCCCTCCCCAAAAGGCCGTTGACTTTGATGCATAGTTAATGCATATTGATATGTATGAGAACTACGCTCAATATAGATGACCGGATTTTGCGCCGGGCGGCCGATATCACCGGGGTCAAAGAGAAGACCGCCCTGGTGAGAATGGGGCTTGAGGCGCTGGTCTCTTTGGAAAGCGCCAAGCGGTTGGCCCTCCTGGGCGGAACCGAAAGAGATCTTCGACCGATTCCCCGCCGCCGGTCTTAGGAGGGCGCGAATGGTCCTGGTGGATACGTCGGTCTGGATCGACCATCTCCGTCGGGGGATCACGTTGCTCGGAGACCTTCTATCATCAGGGGAAGTGACCACCCATCCGTTTGTAATCGGAGAACTGGCTTGCGGCGATCTCTCCAATCGGGAGGAAATCCTGTCGCTGCTTTCTTCCCTGCCCACCGTGAAGCTTGCGACCCATTCCGAGGCTCTTCACCTGGTCGGGGAACACGGCCTTCCCGGTTGCGGCCTGGGCTGGATTGACGTACATCTGCTTGCTTCGGCCCTGCTCAGCGGTGTGATGCTCTGGACGGTGGATCGCAGACTGAAGGCGGTGGTCGAGTCTATGGGCATTGCTGGGAGATCCTGATCCATAGCTGAAAAAATGGCGGCAGAAGCGAAAAACCCGGCCGGGCTGCCCTCGATCTCGGTAATCATCCCCGCCCACAACCCCGGGCCGGAACTGGCGGAGTGCCTCCAGCCCCTCCGGAGAAGCTCCTACCCCCGGTTCGAGGTCCTGGTGGTTGATGACGGTTCCCCGGTTCCCGTTAAGGTGTCCGAGCCTTTCCGGCTGCTTAGGCTGGAGAAGAACTCCGGCCCGGCGGCGGCCCGCAATGCCGGGGTGGAAGCGGCCCGGGGCGAGATCGTTCTCTTCATCGATACCGACGTCGTGATCGGGGACGACTGTCTTCAGATCGTCGGGGAGTTCTACCGGGAGGGGAGTAACCGGGACCGGGGGCTGACCGGGGTCCAGTCGGAGGGGATGAAGTACTCCAACTTCGCCAGCGTTTACAAGAACCTCTGGCTCCGCTACTCCTTCCTCTGGGCGCCGAGGGAGTCGGGGCTCTTCTATACCAGCATCGCGGCGGTGCCGCGGGAGTTCTTCCTCCGCCTGGGAGGTTTCGACGGCGGCTACCGGACCCCGAGCCTCGAGGACACCGACTTCGGGAACCGGCTCCTCAAGGCGGGCGGGAAGGTGGTGATCGAAGGCGGGCTGGAGGTCCGGCACCATAAGTATTACTCCCTCCGGGGGCTTTTGCGGAACGACTTTCTCCGGTCGGCCGACGAAACCCGGACCTGGCTGAGGAACCGTTCCGGGGATTCGGCGCTCTTTGCCGGGAAGACCTCGGTCCCCCTCGGCTTCATCGCCGGGCTGGGCTTTGCCGCCCTCGGCGTTCTCGGGGTGCTGTTCGGGCTGATCTTCTGCTCGGCAAGCTGGCTCTGGCTGACCGCCGCCGCCCTGGCCGGGATCTGGCTGAGCAACCTGGTGATGGTTCACTATATGGCCAAGGTCCGGGGCAACGGGCTCCTCCTCCGGGTTCTGGCCTTTCTCCCCCTCGACCTCCTGGTTGCCGGAACCGGGATCTTTTGGGGGATCGCCGGCTACCTGTCCGGGCGGAAATACTGAATGTTTCTCACCCCTCACCCCTAACCCCTATCCCCTGGAAGGGGAGAGGGGGATTCTGGGGGGTGTGGGGGGTGGAATAATAATCTTGCGAATATGAAAAATATCTTGTAAATTAGCCTTGAAGTCAAATTATCTATGGAGGTGGAACGGTGACGACTACCTTGACGGTGCGGGGACAGACGGTGGTGCCGGCTAGAATCCGGAAGGCTTATCGACTGAAGTCCAGCGACAAGCTGGAATGGGTCGACGACGGTAGATGTATCCGCGTGGTGCCCCTGGGAAATGATCCGATAAACGAGGCGAGAGGGGCCCTCGGCAAGACCCGCCTCCGGCAGGCGCTGCTGGATTCGCGAGCGGAGGAGCGGGCCGGTGGCTGATCCGGTAATGCTTGATACATCGGCCGTGTTAGCCTACGTGGATGACGAACCCGGGGCGGAGGTTGTCGCGGACTATCTTCGAGCGGCGCAGCGGAAGGAAGTCACCCTCTATGCCAGTTTCGTGACCCTTACCGAGATCCGCTATATCACGATCCAGGAGCAGGACGAATCCAGCGCCGACTATCTGGTCGGATTGGTCAAGTCGTGGCCCCTGGTCTGGATCTATCCTGACGAGCGGCAATGTCTGCTGGCCGCCCATTACAAGGCAAGGTATAAAATTTCGTTGGCCGACTCGTTTGTGGCCTCGTCGGCGGCGCTGCTTGGAGCTGAATTGATCCACAAGGACCCCGAGTTCGAGGATCTGTCCGTCGAATTGCGCCTCCACGGTTTGCCTTTCAAGGCCGGGAAGAGTCAATGAGAATATTTCTTCTGATCGAAGACGAGCGGACCTATCAGCCGAGGATCTTCGACCGGCTGATCCGGGCCTGTCCGGATGAGGTGGTGGGGATCGGGCTGGTCCCCTTCGACCCCCGGAACCGGGGCTGGAAGTTCCTGCGCTTCTACCTCCGGTTTCTCGGTCTTGGGGGGGCGCTCCGCAAAGCTCTCCAGCTGCTCCGGGAGTATCTCCGTTCCCTGGCCGGGCTCTCCCGGGTCTGCGGCCCTCCGGCCTCGATCGCGGAGCTGGCCCGCCGGCACAAGATCCCGCTGCTGAAATCGCCCAGCCCCAACCGGAAGGAGTTCCGGGAGCGGGTCCGGGCGTTGAAGCCCGACCTGGTCATCTCCAGCCAGGGGTTCCTGCTGAAGAAGAAGTTTCTCGAGATCGCCCCCCTCGGCTGCCTCAACCGGCACGCGGCGCTCCTGCCGAAGTACCGGGGGATCTACCCGATCTTCTGGGCGATGCTCAATGACGAGCGGGAGATCGGGGTCTCGGTCCATTTTATGAACGAGAAATACGACGAGGGGAAGATCATCGTCCAGCACCGGGTCCCGGTCGAGGAGCAGGATACTTTCTTCTCGCTCTATGATAAGGTGATCGTCCTCACCCCGGTGATCTTCCTGGAAGCGATCGGGCGGATCCGGGAAGGCCGGATCCCGGATATCCCCAACCGTTCGGAAGAGGGGTCTTATTATTCCTACCCGAAACCGGAGGATATCCGGAGGTTCCGGGAGAAGGGGAAGAAGATCGTTTGAGATGTAGAACCCCTTTGGAGTGCTGGAGAGGGGGGCAAGCGGTGTATATCCCCCGGGGCGGTGCCCCGGGCTATAATGTAGCACCTCGTTGGGGTGCTGCTGGGTGCCGGCAATTATATTCACCCCGAAGTGGTGATACATTCTAGCCCGGCGACCTGTCCGGCTTCAGACGGAGGATCGCCGGGGACACAAGACGAATACGTTCAGTCCGCACCCTGAAGGGGTGCCACATCGAGGGCCTGGTTCCAGGATAAGCCGGGTAATGTTGAAACTGGTGAAAAATATGGTCTCGACGGCGGTCGGGAAGTACACCGGCCTGGCCGGGCTGCTCCGTCCGGCGATCCTCCACGTCACGGTCACCAACCGCTGCGACCTCAAGTGCGGTTTCTGCAACGTCTGGAAGGAACGGCCCCGGCGGGATATCGACCCCGTGGTGATCCGTTCCCTGGTCGAATCCCCGTATTTCCGGGATTTCCGGATCATCGAGTTCGGGGGCGGCGAGCCCTTCCTGGTCGATCTGCCGGCGCTGGCGAAGGAGTTCGTTCCGGCCGGAATCAAGATGGTCCTGATCACCACCAACGGCCAGGCCACCGAGAGGATCCTCGGGCAGGTCCGGGAACTGCTCCGGATCGGGGACTTCTCCCTGATCCTCAACGTCTCGCTCGACGGGCTGGAAGAGACCCACGACCGGATCCGGGGAGTCGAGGGGGCCTTCCGCCGGGCCCTCGCCACCCTGAAGGGACTTTCCGAACTGCGAAAGACCGAGGAGAAACTTCGGGTGGGGGCGAAGTTCACCTTCCTGTCGGATAACTACCGCCAGATCGAGGATGTCTACCGGATCACCCGGGATCTCGACGTCGAGTTCACCGCCAAGCCGGCGGCGGTCTTCGGGACCCTCCACAACCCGGAGATGGACTTTCCCCTGACCGCCGGCCAGATCGAGGAGATCTCGGCCGTCCTGAAACGGATCGAGGAAGACCAGGCCCGGCGGACGGATTTCTCCCGGATGACCCTCTTCGGGAGACTCTACTTCTTCGCCAACGCCGTCTTCAACCGCCTCCAGCGCGATTACCTGAAGCGGAATATCCTCGAGAAGAAGGTCGAGCAGGTTATCCCCTGTTTCTCCTCATTTTTCTCGGTTTTGGTCCACGTCGACGGCGGGGTCTATTGCTGCCCGACTTTGATGAAAAAAGTCGGCAGCCTTCCGGAGGAGAGCTTCCGGGAAGTGTGGCGGGGGGAGAAGATGAAGGCGATCCGGGACTACATCCACGCCGGGAAGTGCAGCTGCTTTTCCCAGTGCGACCAGATGCCGTCCCTGGTCGCCCGCTACCCGTTCCGGCTGGGGTGGTCGGTGGTGAAGAGCTATTTTATGGGGAGTGGGGAGTAGGGAGTGGGGAGTGGTTTCAGCAATCGGTAATCGGCGATCACTAATCAGGAAATGAAAAAGACGCTGGTCAGGATGGCTTTCTATTCCGGGGTCCTGCGGACCTGGCAGCGGGTCCGGCGCGGCGGGTTCTTCCACGTCCTGATGTACCACCACGTCACCGACCGCGAGGAGCCCTTCCTCCCCCACGTCACCCGGAAGGTCTTCGCCCGGCAGATGCGCTTGGTCCGCAACCACTACCGGGTCCTGGGACTCGAGCGCCTGGTGGGGATGATGAAGCGGGGGGAACCGATCCCGGCCCGGGCCCTGGCCCTGACCTTCGACGACGAGTACGAGGACGTCTACCGTAACGCCTTTCCCCTCCTCAGGGAGTACCGGCTCCCGGCCACCGTCTTCATAACCACCGGCTGCGTCGATACCGAGCGGATCCCCTGGACCGACGAGCTGGGATTTCTCTTCCGGGAGACGGAAAAGTCCGGGCTCGAACTGGAACGGGAAGGAGGGAAGGAGACCTTCTCCTGGACGGACCGGGCTTCCCGACTGGCCGAGTTCCGCCGGCTGAAGTCGCTTTTGAAGAGCGTCTTCGAGGAGGAGCGGGAGGAACTCTGCCGGGAGATCCGCCGCCGGCTGGCGGTGACGAAGAAGAACCCGTCGCGGATTCTCAACCGCTCCGAGATCCGGGAGATGGCGGAGGCCGGGGTGGATTTCGGCGCCCACACGGTCAACCACCCGATCCTGACCCGGATCCCCCCGCGGACCGCCCGGGAGGAGATCGAGCGGTCGAAGATCGACCTGGAGGAGATTCTCGGACGGGAGGTGACCGGCTTCTGCTATCCCAACGGGGAGGCCGGAGACTTCGACGAGGTGATCGAGGGGATGGTCCGGCATGTCGGCTACGAGTACGCCTGTTCGACCGTCGACGGGGTCAACGACTCCGGGACCGACCCCTACGCCTTGAGGAGAACCTGGACCAGCGAACCCTCGCTCTCCCTCTTCGCCGCCCGGCTGCTCCGCAGCCGTCCCCCCGCTTCCCCGCCTCCGGTTACCGGCTGATCTTGCCCGCCGGCCGGATGTCCTGGTGACCTATCGGGGCGGACGGCGGAAGACGGTTAGGGACTCGAAGTGGGGGGTGCGGGGGAACATATCGTAGATCCCGGTCTCCTCGATCCGGTAACCGGCCCCGCTCAGGATCCGCGCGTCCCGGGCCAGGGTGTCGGGTCCGCAGGAGACATAGACCAGGGAGACGGGGCCGGAGCGGGCGATCAACCGGAGGACTTCCTTCTCCAGGCCTGAACGGGGCGGGTCGATGATCAGGAGCGTCTCATCCGGGTCCAGCGGCGCCAGGCCGAAGCGCAGCCCGTCGAGGGCGGAGAGATTTTCGAACTGGAGTCCGGCGAGGTCGCGCCGGCGCGCGTTTTCCCGGGCGGCTTCAACGGCTTCGCCGTCCCGGTCGATCCCGAGAACTGCCGGGACCCCGGCCTGCCCGCCGGCCAGCGAGAAGAGGCCGGATCCGCAGTAGAGGTCGATCGTCGCCGCCGGGGCGAACCGGGAGATTACTGCGGCCAGCCGCTTCAGGAGCAGGTCGGCGACCGGGAGGTTGACCTGGAAGAAGGAGCCGAGGGGGACGGCGACCTCCCCCAGCCGGGTGGTCTCGGTCAGCCGGATCCGCTTCCCCTTCTCCCTTCCGCGGCGGACGACGGCGCCGTCGGCTTTCGTCCAGCGGAGCAGGACGGATTCGCCGGGCCGGAGCCCGGTCGTGAATTCCCCGTCATTCCTCAGGCCGTCCAGGCAGCGGTTGATCTCCGTCCGGGCCAGCGGGCAGGCCGGGATATCGATCACCGTCCGGTTGTCGAAGCCGTAATAGCCCAGCAGCGGCCGAGCCGCCGGGCCCGGGCCGGCGTGGAGGGTGATCTTATTCCGGTACCCCAGCGGGCGGGGGGAGGGGACCGGCTCCCGGACGGGCGGATCGGAGATCTTTCCCAGCCGCCGGAGAAGCTCGCTGAACTGGGCCTCCTTGATCCGGATCTCCGCTCCGTATTCCAGGTGCTGGTAGGAGCAGCCGGGACAGCGCCCGGACAGGGGGCAGGCGGGGGGGATCCGGTCGGGGGAGGGCGACTCCACCTCCAGTAGCTCGGCCTCGGCGTAATTCTTCTTCTTCTTTGTGATCCGGGCGGAGACGGTCTCGCCGGGCAGGACCCCGGGGACGAAGATCACGCACCCGTCGAGCCGGGCCAGACCCCGGCCGGGATAGACCAGGTCGGCGATCTCCAGCCGGACCGGATCGCTGGTTGAGGGATCGCTCATAATCGGCTATACTGGTGGTGGGTTGGTATGGTGCTTCATAGCGAATTAGCGGAGGAGATTATGGAAAGGATCGGCGGAGTTGGCAAGACGGTTCTGGCCTCAGTCCTGTTTCTGACGCTGGTCTCCGGCGCGGCTCTGGGGGAACTCCGGGACGGGGTCTACTCGGGGGAGCATTCATTCGTGGCGGTCTCGGTGACCGTGGCCGGGGGTAGGATCGTCGCCATCGAGATGACCCGGCACGGCGGCGGCGGGGAGAAGTACGCCGAAATGGTCCGTCCGTTGCTCGCCCGGATGGTGGAGGAACAGTCGACCGAAGTCGATGCCGTGACCGGCGCCACCACCAGTTCCAACCACCTGAAGAAGGCGGTGGCCGAAGCCCTGCGGAAGGCGGCGGCCGGGGAATAGGCAAACCCCCGCTCTATTTTTCTTACAGTTCGAGCTCGACCAGGCCCCCGGGCTCAATGGTGAACTCGGGGATCAGCTCGATCAGGGAGTGGCCGTGTTCGGTCTGGCGGAGGCTGAAGCTGTAAACCCCCGGAGGGCAGGGGACCGGCCCCCAGAAATACCTGGTCCGGATCTCTCCCTGTCCGGGATCTTTAGGTTTCAGGACCCATTCGTAGGGTGCCCGGGCGCCGGGGGCGCCGATCAGGGTGATCCCGGTGTTGACCTCGAACTCGGTCACCCGGCCCGCCTCGATCACCAGGTTCTCGGCCAGGCGGACGTCGTTGGTGCCGTGCTCGTCCTGCCGGTACCAGAGTTCGTAGGTCCCGGCCGGCGCGAGGGCGGGGTCCCAGTTTCCCCATACGGTGAGGACGGTCTCGCCGGCGGGGTCCTTCAGGTACCAGTGCCGGGGAGGCTGATTCAGCCAGGCGGCCGGAACCAGGTTGATCCCGGAATCGAGCCGGAAGACGGTGGTCTCCCCCGGATTGATGACGATATTCTCCGAAAGGACGACGTCGCTGTGGTCGTGCTCGGTCTGGTCCCAAACCAGCCGGTAGGTCCCGGGCGGGAGGGGCAGCTCGTCGAGGCTCCCGCCGCCGGAGGCGACGGTTTTCCCGTCCGCGATTGACTCCAGCCGGAAACGGTAAGGCGGCCGGGAGAGCCAGCCGGGCGCTTCGAAACGGAGCTTGCCGACCCCGCCGAGCTTGATCCGGACCGAGGATGATTCCTTCTTCAGGGTCTGTTCCTGGACCTCGGTCAAAACGCGGTTGAGTTCGTCGGCGCCGGAGGCTTCGAAGTACTCCCCCCCGGCGGCCCGGGCGATGCATTCCAGTTCCTCCCGCTCGTCGGCCTTGATGTCGAATCCGACCACGTGGATCTTCACCGCGATCCCGGATTCGTGGAGTTCCCGGGCCACCGCGCAGGGGTCTCCCCCGCAGGTCTCCTTCCCGTCGCTGATCAGGATGATGACGTTGTCGTTGCCCGGTCCGGAGGGGAAGTCGTTCTTCGCCTGCTGGAGCGAGTAGGCGATCGGGGTCCAGCCCCGGGCGTTGACCGCGGCCACCCGGCTCTTGATCGCCTCCGGCTCGACCCCCCTGATCGGGATCTCCAGGGCGGTGTCCTGGCAGCGGGCTTCGGGGGTGTCCCCGGCGATGGTCCGGTGTCCGTAGACCCGCAAGCCCACGTTCAGTTCGATCTCGGTGGAGCCGCGGGGCAGCCGGTCGACCAGCTCCGAGAGGGTCCGCTTGGCGACATCGATCTTCAATTCGCCCTCGAGGCGTTCCAGCATACTTCCGGAAGCGTCGAGGATGTACTCGATGTTGACCGTCTTCGCCGGCAAATAAGCGGCAAACAGAAACATCACGGTCAGTCCGATGACGGCAGTTCTCATATTTTTCCTCCCCGGTTGAATTGAAAACCTGAAAGCACATTTATAGCATCCGAAGCCGGTAATGTAAAGACGCCGGCGCCGGAAACGAACAATCCCTGGACCCGGAAAGGTTTTCCGGCTAAGATTAGCCGTTACGCCCAACGGGAGATTCCCGGAAGGTAACCGAAGAGGAGGTTAAGGATGAAGATTTACCTTGCCGCCGGCTTGCTTTTTATCGCTGCCGCCGCCCCGGTTTCCGGGGAAGAGGCGGTCAGCCGGGAGGAGTTCGATCAATTGAAGGCGGAACTGGCCGAGTTGAAAAGCCGGCCGGATGCCCCGGGCCCGGCTCCGGCCGAAGAGAAGAAACCCCCCGTCGGCGAACCGGTCTTCGGGGAGTACTGGGATGAGGGGCTCCACGCCGTGAGCCGGGACGGAAAGTTCGACATCCGGATCGGGGGGAGGATCCACATCGACGGAGCCTTCTTCCGCAGCGACGAGGGGATCAGGGCGGCGGCCACCGCCATCCCGGGCAACGACCCCTTCGAGAGCGGCTGGGAGGTCAGGCACCCCCGGATCTACCTGAAGGGCCGGATCTACAACGATTTCATATACAAGCTCCAGTACACCTTCTCCGACGACACCGTCGGCGACGCCTTTCTCGGGGCGGCCGGGGTGCCGGTGCTGGGGACGGTGATCTTCGGCAAGGCCGCCCGGGCCTTCGGCAACGACCCGGGGCCGAGCAGCAACTACACCCTGTTTATGGAGTACGCCAACACGATCATCTTCGGCGCCGGGGGACAGGTCGGGGTCGCGGCCGGGGCCCCGGTGCTCGACAACCGGGTTTCCTGGGCGGCCCAGGTCTTTCAGTTTGTCGACGGCAAGGGACTGCGGACCGAGGACAACTATAACCTCAACGCCCGCCTGACCGGGCTCCCCTGGTACCGGGACCGGGGGCGGGAGATGCTCCACCTGGGGACGAGCTACAGCTTCCGCTCCGCCACCGAGAATTACCGGCTTCGGGCCCAGCCGGAGAACCACCTCGCCCCCTACCTGGTCGATACCGGGGAGATCGACATCAGGCGGGCCAACCTGTTCGTCCTCGAGGGGGCCTGGGTGACCGGGCCGTTCTCCCTGGAGAGCGAGTGGTATTCCTCCCTGGTCGACCGGACCGACGGCCTCGCCGGCCTCTTCTTCTCCGGGTTCTACGTCCAGTCCAGCCTCTTCCTGACCGGGGAATCGCGGGGGACGCAGTACGTCACCTCCTACGGGGAGTTCGACAGCCCGGTCGAGCCCGACCGGGACTTCTCTCTCCGGGGTGGGGGCTGGGGGGCCTGGCAGCTGACGGCCCGCTATTCCTACCTCGATCTCAACGACCGGGAGATCCGGGGCGGCGTCCTCGGTGACCTGACCATCGGCCTCAACTGGCAGCTCAACCCCGATCTCCGCTGGATGCTCAACTACATCCACGCCCACCGCAACGGTTACGGCGACGCCGACATCATCGCCACCCGCTTCGCGGTAAACATCTAGCGGGGCGGGCAGAGAAAGGACCTAAAGGACGAAAAGGACTTAAAGGACGCAGGGGAACCGGGCGGACTAGGCGGTCGCGGCCAGTTGGCCGCCTTCGCCGGCCATCTCGCGCAGGCGCCGGATCCGGTCGGCGACCGGGGGGTGGGTGCTGAAGAGGGACTTCTTCTTCTGCTCCCGGTCGCGGAGGTTCTTGATCGGGGAGACGATATAGAGGTGCTCGGTGGCCCGGTTGGCGGCCTTCATCTCGCCCGGGTTGCGGGAGATCTTCTCCAGGGCCGAGGCCAGCCCCTCGGGGTAGCGGGTCATCAGGGCGGCGTTGGCGTCGGCCAGGTACTCCCGCTGCCGGGAGACGGCCAGCTGGATGATCAGGGCGAAGAGGGGGGCGAGGATGGCCAGGATGATCGCCACGGCCATTATTATTCCCTGTCCGCCGCCGCCGCCCGACGAGGAACTGGAACGGGATCGGCGCCGGCCGCCCCCGGTCCAGAACATATAGCGGAGGAAAAAGTCGGAGAGCATCGCCACCGTCCCGACCAGGACCCCGATCAGGGTGGCGAAGAGGATGTCGTAATCCCCGACGTGGCTCAGTTCGTGGGCCAGCACCCCCTGGAGTTCCGCCCGGTCGAGGCTGTTCAGGAGCGCGGTGGTGACGGCGATCGAGGAGTGCGCGGGGTCGCGCCCGGTGGCGAAGGCGTTGGCGGCGTTGTCGTCGGGGATGACGTAGAGCGCCGGCATCGGCAGCCCGGAGGCGATGGTCAGTTCCTCGGTCACGTTGTAGAGCTGGGGGTACTCCTCGCGCCGGGCCGGCTTCGCCCGGCTGACCGCCAGGACGATCTTGTCCCCCTTGAAGTAGCCGGTCAGGGCGAAGATGACGGCGAAGAGGAAGGCGCCGACCACCGCGATCGGTCCGAAGCCCGCGGCCTCCCCGAGGATGTAGCCGAGCCCGATCACCCCGGCGACGAAGACGATCACCAGGAGGAAGGAGTTACGCTTGTTTCTGGAGATTTCCTGGTACATTGAAAGAAGCTGCCTTTCCCCGGTGGAGCAGTTATAGGACCTATTGGTCCTATGGGACCTACAATCCGGCGGGACTAAAAACTTACCTTTACCGGCTCCCTTTCAGCGTCCAGTTCGACCTCGAAGAAATCCTTCTTCGCGAAACCGAAGGCGGAGGCGATCAGGTTGGTGGGAAAGACCTCGGTCTTGGTGTTGAGCTTCATCACCTGGTCGTTGTAATGCTGGCGGGCGAAGGCGATCCGGTTCTCGGTGGTGGTCAGTTCCTCCTGGAGCTTGAGCATATTCTCGTTGGCCTTGAGTTGCGGATAGTTCTCAGCCACGGCGAAGAGGGATCGCAGGGTCTGGGTCAGCGCGTTCTCGGCCTTGGCCTGCTCGGCCGCGCCGCCCTTGACCTCGATCGCCTGGGCCCGGGCCTTGGTCACGTTCTCCAGCACTTCCCGCTCGTGCTTCATATAGCCCTTGCAGGTCTCGACCAGGTTGGGGATCAGGTCGTAGCGGCGCTTGAGCTGGACGTCGATCTGGCTCCAGGCGTTCTTCACCCGCTGGCGGATCCGGACCAGCCCGTTGTAGGCGGTGATCGCCCAGATCAGAACCAGGGCGACGATGGCGACTAATATCCAGAGCATAACGGTACCTCCTTGGCGCGAAGCGCGTGTGGTTGAATATCTCGGTTAGCTTAAAGTAAATAACCGAAAGCGGACGGGGAGGTCAAGCCGGAAATGGACCGGTGGTAGCCGGTGAACTTTCGCTCCGGCCGGGTAAACCGGCCGGGGGCGGTTTGGGCACCGCTGGGGGCTCGGCGACACAGACAGGAATGCCCGTGTTACCGGGGAGCCGGGCGGTTGTAGGGCGTCCGGGCGGCGAGATAGGCGCTGATCGTCTCCGCCACCAGGTCCGAGCCCTTCAGGGTGAAGTGGAGATCGTCGTAAAAATATTCGCCGGTCCGGGGGAAGCCGGCGGCCAGGTCGATGTGCTCGATACCCCACTGCCGGCAGGCGGCGACCAGGATCTTGTTGTAGGTCTCCAGGCCCCGGGCGAGGGCTTCCGGGGTGTAGTAAGGCTGGCCGGGCTTGTTCTTGTAGTACCCCACGCCGCCGCCCCAGAGCATCTGCTCTTTCTCCGCGGTCATCCCCTCCTTCCAGAGGGCGGGCTGGGTAACGAAGATCAGCCGGATCCCTTTCTTCGATGCCAGATCGACGATGGTCTTGAGGTTGGTCAGGTACTCCCTCAGCCCGATCTCCAGATCCGGGAGCCGGTCGATCCGCCGCGGGGAGTTTCGGCGGTATTCCCGCCAGAGGGCGATCACCTCGCCCCGGGGGTCCTGCGGCCGCTCCCCGAATAAGCGGCGGCCAACCCGGCGGGCCACCCGCCACAGCCCGGTCTTCTTGTAAAAGGGCAGGGGAGGGCGGATAAAAGGATAGGGGACCCAGAGGAAGGCCCGGTCGATCTGGGCCAGTTCCGCCCCCGGTTTCTCCAGGTATTCAGGGTCGTAGGATTCCCCCCGCTGGAGGCGGAGCTGGAGGTCGTTGGCCCCGATCAGGATCACGGCGGCGTCGATGTCGAGGGCGCCCAGCGGCAGGTACCTGAGGTGGAAGACGTGGTCGCGGCTGGTCTGGCCGGACCGGCCGCCGTTCCCGACCCAGGTCCGCAGGCGGGGCCGGTCCCGGTTGAGGTTCTCGGCGATCAGCCGGGGCCAGGTCTCCCGCTGGTTGAGGTAGAGACACTCGGCCGCCGAGCCGCCGAGGACCAGGATCCGGTAGTCGTCGTTGGGGGCCGGGTTGTAGCTGCGCAGGCCGAAGGAGTTGGTCCGGAACCAGGCCCGGGGGCTGGTCCCGGGGAGGATCTTCTGGTCGGGGGTGAAGGTCCGTTCCAGGTTGGGCGGCCAGATATAGAAGTTGTCCGGGGGCGGGATCAGGCGGCGGGCGAATAACTCGAGGACGAGAAGCCCGCCGGCCAGGATCAACAGCCCGAGAGAGATTTTCAGGAAGTGTTTCCCCATAGAAAAATATCTCCTGTGGAGATCGATGGTGCCGGAGGGGAATTGGTGTTGTCAAGACCCAACTGCGGATTTATAGTTAGGAATCAAATTCTCCCCGGTCCGATGATCTACTGCCTTGTTTATAATCTGCTCTTCACGGCGGCCCTGCTGCTGGGGACCCCCTATCTCCTGGTCCGGATGGCGACCACCCGGCGTTTCCGCGCGGGTCTCACCGAGAGGCTGGGATGGTACCGGTCCGGCCGATTTCCCCGGGGAGAGGCGATCTGGATCCAGGCCGCCTCGGTCGGGGAAGTGAAAGCCGCCGGCCCCCTGGTCAAGCTGATCCGGGAGGAATTCCCCCAGAGCCCGGTGGTCCTGACCTGCCAGACCGCGGCCGGCCGGAAGGTGGCCCGGGAACAGCTGAGCGGGGAATCCGCGGCGGTTCTCTCCCCGCTCGACTTCGCCCCGGCGGTCGGGAGACTGATCCGGCGGATCTCCCCCCGGATCCTGATCCTGATCGAGACCGAGCTCTGGCCGGGAACGATTCTGGCGGCCCGGCGGAAAGGTATCCCGGTGGCGGTGGTCAACGGGAGGATCTCCCCCCGTTCCTTCCCCCGCTACCGGAAGCTCCGGCTCCTGCTGAAGCCTCTCCTGCGGAGGATGAACCGTTTCGGGATGAGATCGGAAGAAGACGCCGAGCGGATCCGGCTGCTCGGGGCTCCGCCGGGGCTGGTCCGGGTAACCGGGAATATCAAGTTCGATTCGATCGACCTTCCGGGTCCGTCTTCCTCCGGGGGGAAGGCCGGCTGGGGCTGGAAGCCGGGAGACCCGGTGATCGTGGCCGGCAGCACCCACGAGGGCGAGGAGGCCCTGCTCATAAAAGCCTTTTGCCGCCTGCGGGAGCAGTTCCCGGGGCTGCGGCTGATCCTCGCTCCCCGTCACCTGGAACGGGTGGGGGCGGTGGAGGAACTGCTCCGGTCGTCGGGGGAGAAGTACCGCCTCTTCTCCCGGCTCTCCCCGGCCGATGACGAAACCGGGCTTGTCATTCTCGACCGGATGGGGGTATTATCAAGCCTCTACCGGGAGGCCACGGTGGTGTTCGTCGGCCGGAGCCTGCGGGGAACGGGAGGCCAGAACCCGATCGAGCCGGCGGCCGCGGGGAAGCCGATCGTATTCGGCCCCCATATGGAAAATTTCGCCGAGATCGCCGCCGAGCTGGCGGATACCGGGGGGGCGATCCGGATCGAGGAAGAGAACCGCCTGACCGCCCGGCTCCGGGAGGTCATTGCCGACCCCGGAAAGGGGGCGGCGATGGGGCGAGCCGCCCGGGCGGCGGTGGAGAAGCGCCGGGGGGCCTCCCGGCGCAACCTGGAGATGATCAGGGACCTGCTGCGATGATCAGGGAAGGGATCGAGAGATACTACCTGAAGGTGATGCTGGGGAGGAAGACCGGTTTTTCGGTCCGGCTCTTCAAGGGATTGCTGACCATCCTCTCCTTGCTCTACCTGGTCGCGATCCAGATCCGGTTCCTGCTCTACCGCGTCCGGCTGCTCCGTTCCCGTTCAGTCACCGCCTGGGTGATCAGCGTCGGGAACATCACCCTGGGAGGTACCGGGAAGACCCCGGTGGTGGAAAGCCTGGCTCGGCTGCTCGACTCCCGGGGGAGAAAGGTGGCGGTGATCAGCCGGGGCTACCGGAGAAAGACGGGGCCGCGCTGGAAACGGTTCCGGGAGAAGATCCTCGGCGCGCCGACCACCAGGATGGTCTCCGACGGGAAGAATATCCTCCTCAATTCCCGGGTGGCCGGGGACGAGCCCTACCTGCTGGCCGCCAACCTGGAGGGGATCCCGGTCCTGATCAACCGCAACCGGGTCAAGGCGGCCCTCTACGCCATCCGGAGGCTGAAGGCCGACACCATCATCCTCGACGACGGCTTCCAGCATCTCCGGCTGAAGCGCGACCTGGACATCGTCCTGGTCGATTCCCAGTACCCCTTCGGGGACGGACGGCTCTTCCCCCGGGGGATCCTCCGCGAACCGTTGAGGAATCTCGCCCGGGCCGACCTCCTCCTCCTCACCAAGGCCCGGCCGGGCGAACAGGAGGAATTGAAAGATCGGCTCCGGCGGTACAATCAGAAGGCCCGGATCCTGGAGTGCCGGCACAACCCGGTGTACCTCCGGGACGTCAGGACCTCGATCAAGGCCTCGCTGGATTTCATCCGGGGAGCAAAGGCCGCCACCCTGGCCGGGATCGCCAACCCTTACGCGTTCGAAAGGATGCTCGGGGAACTCGGGGTGGAGGTGATCTATTCCCGGCGTTTCGCCGACCACCACTTCTACACGCAGCAGGAGCTGATCGACACCCTGAACCGGGCCTCCCGGAAGGGGGCGGAGATCCTGCTCACCACCGAGAAGGACGCGGTCCGTTTCCCCCGGCTGCCTCCCGGCAAGCTCCCGGTCTTCTTCCTCCGGGTCCGGATCGACAGCGTCCGGGAAGAGGAAGACTTCGGCCGGGAGATCCTCCGCTTTCTCAGGAGAAGAAATTTATAGTCCGCTTCGGTGCCGGCTCCGGGAGCGCTCCCGGTAGAGACGCTCGGTAAACCCCCCTTCATCGAGAAATTGCTTTTCCAGCTGCCCCAGTTGCCGGTCCAGCAGGTAGTTGGCCTGATGGATCAGGCAGATGGCGGTGTTGGCGGCCACCTCGGGCGGGGCTTTCTCGATATAGGTCGAATAAGTCTCATAGGACCTGTTTTCCCGGTAGGCCAGCCGGCGGATGATCCTTGGTCCAGAGAGAGAGCCGGCGGCTCCGGAGGAAGTCCTGGTAATCGAGGAGCAGTTCTTCCAGACTGGCCCGGGCCACCCCGACCAGTTTCAGCTCCATTTTCCGGGAAGTGCCCGAAGCCATACTCTCCTCGGCGATGTTCTGTTTCCCGGAACGGGCGGCCTGGACCATCTGGTCGTAAGTCCGGTCACGCCATTTTTTATAAAGCGGTCACAGAACCGGACCGTGGCATCAAAGACGATCTCAGCCGCCTGGTAAGACTTGAGCCGGCGATAGCCGCCGTGGGCGGGGATCAGTCGGGAAGGCTCAGAACGGCTCGGCTGGCCGGGGGCGGTCATAACCATCGTATCTCGGCAAACCAGGTCAGGTTCAGGGCAGGATCCGGAGGCGGGCGGGGGCGGTCTCGTCTTCCCGGTCGACCAGGTAGATGTTCTTCAGCCGGCCCAGGGTCTCCCGGGCGAACTCGAGGTAGAGCCGTTTCCGGGTGATCGCGGGGACTTTCCGGTACTCTTCCAGCTGCTGCAAAAACCTCTCGCTCTCCCCGGTGGCCGCCTCGACGACCTGGTTGGCGTAGGCGGACGCCTCCCGTTCCAGCCGGTCGCCCTCGGCCCGGGCCCGGGAGACCTCGGCGGTGGCGTAGGACTGGGCCTGGCTCTCCATCTGCTTCCTGTCGATCTGGGCGTTGATCACGTCGTCAAAGAAATCCTGGACGACGACGGGGGGGCGGATCTCCTGGATATCGACCCGGTCCACGGTGATCCCGGTCCGGTTGTGGTCGAGCTTCTCCTGGATCCCGGTCTGGAGGGCCTGCCCGATCGCCTCCCGGTCCCGGGTCAGGACCAGGTCGATCGGGCGGACGGCCAGGAGGTGGATGATCTCCCGGCAGACGATATCCCGGAGGAGGATCTCCTTCTGGGCGACTCCGAAGAGGGCCTGGAAGGGGTCGGTGGACCGGTAGTGGAGGACCACCTTGACCTCGACCGTGTTGTTGTCCCCGGAGAGGGCGTATGATTCCAGGCCGGTCAAATCGTAAAAGACGGAGGACCGGGAGCCGGCGGCGGGATCCTGGAAAAAATCGTCCACCACCAGGCTCTCCGACTTCCGGACCGGTACCTTGTAAACCCGGCTGAAGGGCGGGGGGTAGGTATAATGGAGGCCGGGTAGCACCTGTCGGTCGACCACCTTTCCCATTACCTCGAGTACGCCGAGTTCGTTGGTCCTGACGGTGAAGAATCCGGTGGCGAGGTAGATGACGATCAGGGCGAGAAGAACCCATTTGACGAAGCGCCGGGCCTGGCGGGCCGAGCTCTTAAGTTCCTCGGCGATGTTGTTTTGTTCTTGGTTCATTGCCTAATGCTTTTCAGGGTTTTATTCTCCGGCCGCCGGCGGCTTCGGGAAGAGGTAGCGGAAGAGGCCGGAGTCGAGCGAGAGGATCAGGGTGGTCTCCCGCCCCAGGATCTGGCGGTAGGTGTCGAGCGAGTCGAGGAACTCGAAGAGTTCCGGGTCCCGGCTGTAGGCTTCGCCCCGGATTCGGATCGCCTCCCGGTCGCCCTCGCCCTTGGCGATCTCGGCCTTCCTCCCGGATTCGGCCAGGATCTCCGAGACCCGTCGGTCCGCCTCGGCCTCGATCTTGGCGGCTTCCTCGGCGCCCTCCGCCCGGTAGCGCTGGGCCTCCTTTTCCCGGTCGGACTTCATCCGGTCGTAAACCGAACGGGTGACGATAGTCGGGTAACTGACCCGCCGCAGCCCGAGATCGACGATCTCCAGGCCATACTGCTCCCGGGCCTGCCGGTTGGTCTCCTCCATCACTTCCGCTTCGACCTCGGCCAGCCGGACCTGTTCCGGATTGGGGTTGATGATCTGGGAGAGCCGGTAGTCGCCGAGCACGTTGCCCAGCCGGGCGTTGACCATATCCCCCATTTTCAGTTCGGCCAGTTCCGCCGTCCCCAGGGACTGGAAGAAGAGCAGGGGGTCGCTGATCCGCCAGGAGACGTAGCAGGTGACGATCAGGGGGTTCTGGTCTTCCAGCATCACCTGGATCGGCCGGGGTTTGAAGACCTGGATCCGGCTGTCGAGGCGGTTGACCTTCTCCAGGAAGCCGGGACGTTTCCGGTGCGGGCCGGCCTCGGTGATGATCCGGACCGGATTGCCGAACCGGGTCACGATGGCGACTTCCCCTTCGCTGACCTTGAAGATACTGAAGGCGATCAGGGCGGCGATCAGGGCCAGCCCGATCGGGATAAAAAGCAGCTTTTTCATAACGGTATCGATCCCCGGGGCGGCCGGATCGCCTCCCCATTACTCCATCAATTCACTGCCGGTTTGAAATGGAATTTGTTATTCCCTGAATTTTGCACGTCAAACCGCGGCCGGAAAAGTAGCACAGACATTCCTGTCTGTGAAAGCTCGGCCACAGGCAAGAATGCCTGTGCTACTGTGCCCGTTGGTCAGCCACCTGATGGGTTAAACCAGGCAACAGTTATTTTGTCCAAAATCGCTTTTATAATCAACGACTTATAACCTGGCTCCTTATCCGCTAATGCAAAATTCAGGTATTCACTGTTTCCGAATTAGATGGACCGGGGTCTTGCGCTTGAGTTCATCAGAACTGTTCGTCGAGAAAGACCGGCCGGCCCGAGCGGAGCCAGATATCGGGTTCATCCAGAGCCGGGTCGACCAGGACCAGGGGTTGAGCGTCGAGGGATTCCCTGACGGCTTCCCGGTAAAGCATCGGCCGGGTGATTCCGGGCCGGGATCCGATCGCCTCCGCCCGGGCGGAAAACCGACCGGCCTCCCCGGCGGCCGTCGCCTCCCGCTTGAAGGCGTAGGCCGCGGCTTCCTTGACCGACCGTTCCGCCCAGCCCCGGGCTTCCGGGATCGAACTGTTGCGGTATCCCAGCGCCCGGTTGATCCGGGTCTGTTTCTCCTGCATCGCCGCGATCACCTGCTCGTAGGACTCGGCGACCTCGACCGGGGGATGGATGTCCTTGGTGTTGACCGAGACCAATTCCAGTCCGGACCGGAGGCGGTCAAGCTGTTCCTGCAGTTCCCTCCGGACGGTTTCTTCCAGTTCCTCCCGGTAAGAGGTCGCGATATCGACGAAAAACCGCGTGGCGAAGAGCCGGGTCAGCAGTCGGTTGGCGGCGTTTTCCAGGAGGTCCTCCGGCCGCTGGAAGCTGTAACGGTAGTCGAAGATATCCTTGACCCGGTAGTGGAGCGAGAGGTAGGGATGGAAGAAGTTATTCTCGGCCGAGAGAAAGGCGTCCCGGGCGCCGTGTTCCCGGGTCCAGAGCAGGGCGACCGCCCGGGGGTCGGCGATATTCCCGATCTCGATTCTCCGGATGGTCCGGGCGTCGACCCGGTCGATTTTCTCCAGAGGCGGGGGAAGATGAAAGTGGAGGCCGGGCGGGAGGGGACGGCCCCGGTTGACCACCCGGCCCCAGCGGAGACGGATCCCTTCCTGGGCGGGGCCGATCACGGTCAGGCAGTTGAGGAGGAGGAACAGCCCGGCCCCCCCGATAACCAGCCCGCCCGCCCCCCGGCGGAACCAGGTTCGGGCCCGGGCCGGCCACCGGGCCCAGGAGGTTAACCGTCCGAGCCGCCCGAAAAGATTGCTCCAGGACCGGGGCGCGAGGAGGGCGCCCAGGAGGCCGACCGCCACCCGGTCCTTCCAGCCCCTCCGGCCGTGGATCGACCACCAGAAGTTGACCAGGGTCTCGATCGAGAAGGAGAGGATGAAAAACACCACAATCCCGGCTCCGATCCGGTCGAAGTCGATCCCGAGCTGGTTCAGTCCCAGCTGGAGGGCGAAGAGCGAACCGGCCGCCACCAGGGAGCTGACCATATCGGCCCGGGAGTGGAGGCCGTCGGCGATCAGGCCGGAGGAGTCGAGCTGGCGGCCGACCCTGACCTCGAAGAGGGAGACGACCAGGGAGCCGCCGGCGAAGAGGATGAAGAAGAGCCCGAAGAGGTAGGGCGAGGGAATCTCCCGGGCCGGGGCGAAGATCGCCTTTTGGGCCACTCCGACCGCCGCCAGGAGGATGACGAAGCCGATCAGGAGGGAGACCCATTTCTCCGGGGAGACGTTCCGCCAGTCGATCCCGGACCGGGTTTCCCCCGTTTCCGGCGTCCGGCCCGTTTCATTCCGGTTTTTCCCGGTCGATACCGAAATGAAGACGAGCAGCGAGGTCCCGACGTCGGTCAGGCTGTGCCAGGCGTCGGCCAGGATGACCAGGCTGCCGCTCAAGCCGGCGAGGATGAACTTGGCCACCGTCAGCAGGAGGTTGAGGAGGGTGGAGACGGCGGCGGTTTTCTGCCTCTTGTCCATTGTAAATTAGCTGCCCGTGGTCGCTAATTTAAAAGAGTAATATGAAAACCCTGTGATAATATCACATAATCAACAGGAGAAAATGGATTTATTTCCCGATGTTCGCGTACTGGTTACTTCTTTTGGCCGGGAAAGCGGCCGCCCTGCTTCCGGCCGGTCCCGTCCGGAGGCTGGGGGAGATGCTGGGGGCGGCGGCATACCGGCTCGACCGCCGCCATCGCCGGGTTGCGCTCGACAACCTGCGAAGGGCTTTCCCGGAAAAGCCGGAAGCCGAACTCCGGGTCCTGGCCCGCCGCTCCTTCGTATTGCTCGGGCGGAACCTGGCCGAACTGCTCCGGATGCCGGCATTCCTGGGTCCGGGCTGGGAAAATTCTTTTGCCGTGGAGGGAAAGGAGCATCTGCTCGAGGCGCTGGACCGGGGGAAAGGGATCATATTTGTTCTCGCCCATTTCGGGAACTGGGAGTACCTGGCGCTGATGCCGCGGCTCCTGAGTTTCCGGGGCGGGGCGGTGGTCCAGAAGATCAAGAACCCGGCGATCGACGGGCTCCTGCGGGATATGCGGGAAGCGGCCGGTCTGGATCTCTTCTCGAAACGGGAAGTGGCCGGGCAGATCGCGGATTACCTGGCCCGGAACGGGGCGGTGGCGATCCTGGCCGACCAGCGGGCCCGGCGGATGGCGGTCGAGGTGGAATTTTTCCGCCGCCCGGCCCCGACCACCGCCGCCCCGGCGGTTCTGGCCCTGAGAACCTCCGCCGCCCTGATCCCGGTCTTCATCTACCCGGCCGAAAGGGGGAAGTACCGGGTGGTCTTTGAGCCGGAGATCGCGATCCCCCGGGGAACGCACTTCAAGAAAGCGGTAAGGGAAATCACCGCCGGATTTACCGCGGTCTTCGAGCGGAGGGTCCGGGAAAACCCCGAGCTCTGGTTCTGGGTCCACCGCCGCTGGGGAAAGTAAAAACAGAATCCAGAAGTCAGAATTCAGAAGTCAGGAGGTCAGGCGGCCGGGGACTGAACTGATGGACAGATTTGACAATTTCGGCTTCGGGGTTAAGATAGCCCTGTGAACGCGGGAGAAGAAATCGACGGGGATAACCGGATCCGGAAGATCCTAGTCCGGGCTCCGAACTGGGTGGGGGACAATATCTTCGCCGTCCCGGCGGTCCAGCGGCTGAAGCGGGACTTCCCCGCCGCCCGCCTGGTGGTCCTGGCCGCCGAAGGATTGGCCCCGCTCTGGGAACTGGTTGAGGGGGTGGACGGGGTTATCCCCTTTCAGCTCCGGGGCGGGTTCAAGGACCTGGCCGGGAAACGGCGGCTGATCAGCCGGTTGCGGGCGGCGGGGTTCGACCTGGCGGTCATCTTCCCCCGCTCCTTCGAGTCGGCCCTCTGGATCCGGCTGGCCGGCATCCCCCGCCGCTGGGGTTACGCGGAGGAGGGACGGTCGCTTCTCCTGACCCGTCCGGTCCGTTCCGAAACCGGCTACCGCCGCACCCCCCGGGTCGACTATTACTACCGTCTCCCCGCCGGCGCCGGCGCCGAAGCTCCCCCGGCCCGTCTGGTCATCTCCCCCGCACTGAAAACGCGGGCTCTCGATCTGCTCCGGGAAGCGGGAGTCGACCCCGGAGAAAAGCCCCTGGCCGGTTTCCATACCCGGGCCAGTTACGGACCGGCCAAGTGCTGGCCGATGGAGAATTTCGCCCGCCTGGCCCGCCTGCTGACGGAGAGGAAAGGGGCGAAAATCCTGCTTCTGGGATCGGCTGAAGAGCGGGATCTGCTGGATAAATTCGCCGCCGGGGAGGGGGCGGTCAATTTGGCCGGCCGGACCGACCTGAAGACCCTGGCCGCGGTGATCAGTCTCTGCCGGGTGGTGATCGCCAACGACTCCGGCCCCCTCCACCTGTCGGCGGCGCTGGGGGCGGGGACGATCGGACTCTACGGCTCCACCGATCCCTCCGCCACCGGTCCCCGGGGGGAGAAGGTCAGGGTGATCTACCGGGGGGCGGAGTGCTCCCCCTGCCTGCTCAGGGTCTGCCCGCGCGACTTTTCCTGTATGAAGAAGATAACGCCGGAAGAGGTGATGGCGGCGGTGGAGGAACTCTGGCCATCAAGCCGCCGTCCGGATGGAGAATAATCGCTATCGGCATCGGGATCGCTATCGGGATCGATCCCCGGCCGCCCGGGCCGCGAAATGTATCGCCCAGGCCAAGAGCAAAAATCCGGGCATTTGTTGCCGGGCCTCGATAGCGATCCCGATCCCGATAGCGATAGCGATTAACTTGGTTTCGGGATTGGTAGAAGATGAAAAGTAAAGAGAGATACCGAATCAAAGGGAGAAAACAATGGAGATTGAAACTTTTGTTTTGTGCGATGCGGCGACCGATTACCGGGGGAAACTGAACATCCTCGGGACCTTCGACACGATCTGGGGGAGCAAGCTTCCGGTGACCTGGCCCCACTGTGCACTGGCTTTGCGGGTTCGCTTCGCCCGGATCGAGGAGGGGGAGCACCGGGTCCGGATCAACTTTATGGACGAGGACGGCCGGGCGGTCCTCCCCCCGCTCGACGGGACGGTCCGGGTCGGTTTCGGGCCCCAAACCGGGACGGTGGCGGCCAACCTGATCCTGAATATGGAACGGATCCGACTGGAGAAGGAAGGGGAATACTCGATCTCCCTGGCGATCGACGGCCGGCAGGAACGCTCGCTGCCGCTCTACCTCCGGCTCCGCCCCGAACAGCCGGCCGGGGAGAAAGGGGATGAACCGCCGGCGCGGTGAGTTCCGATGCCGATAGCGAATGGCTGAATTTTGCATTAGCGGAACAGGGGCCGGGTTATAAGCCTTTGTTCATAAAAGCGATATAGGGCAGAATAAACATTGCCCGGGTTAACCCATCAGGTGGCTGACCAACGGGCACGGTAGCACAGGCATTCTTGCCTGTGTCCAAGCTTTCACAGACAGGAATGTCTGTGCTACTTTTTCGGCCGCGGTTTGACGGGAAAAATTCAGGGAATCGCCGGGGGTTGAAACAAGACGGGATTGGTGATGGGGAGATACGGAAAAATCCTGATCGTAAAATTGGGCTCGATCGGGGACGTGGTCAATACCCTGCCCCTGGTTAACGTCCTCCGCGACGGGTTCCCCCGGGCGGAGATCGCCTGGGTCATCGAACCGAAGTCGTATCCCATCGTCGCGGGGCTGCGATCGGTCAACCGGTTCATCGTCCATCACCGGGGCGGAGGCTGGCGGGCCGCCCGGTCGGCACTGGGGGAGATCAGGGGGTTCAAGCCCGAGCTGGTGATCGACCTCCAGAGGATCCTCCGCAGCTCCTTCTTCACGCGTTTCTCCGGCGGCCGGGTCCGGCTCGGTTTCGACCGGCGGCGGTCGAAGGAGTTCTCCTGGATTTTTACCAACCGGAAGCTTCCCCCGGCCGGCCGGGAGAAGCATATGGTTCTCCAGTACCTCGAGTTCGCGGAGTATCTCGGTTTGCCGCTCCCGGAGACTCCCCGGTTCGAGCTCCCGGTGGGGGAAGCGGACCGCGCGGCGGGCCGGGATTTGATCCCGGAGGAATTTGCCGGGAGCGGTTTCGTCGCCTGCAACATCGGGGCGGCCAAGCCGGCCAACCGCTGGCCGGTCCGCCGCTGGGCCGAGCTGATCGACTTGATTCACTCCCGGGGCGAAGAGGCAGTGGTCCTGACCGGAGGAGCGGAAGACCGGACCCGGGCCCGGGAGATCGCGGGACGGGTCGCTGACCGGAAGAGACTTTTCGAGGGCGCGGGACGGACCTCACTCAAGCAGCTGGGCGGAGTCTTCACCCTGGCCCGGGCGGTGGTCTCCGGCGACAGCGGTCCGATGCACATCGCCTCCGCGCTCGGAGTCCGTACCATCGGGATCTTCGGGCCGGCCGATCCGGCCCGGACCGGCCCCTTCAACCACCTCGACCTTGTCGTCCGTTCCGAAGCGGAGTGCGCCCCCTGCGGCCGGCGGCGCTGCCGCCGGGCCCGGTGCCTGGAAGAGCTGGCCGCGGAGAAGGTCCTGGCCCGAATCTTTCCGGAGGTGGGTTGTGGATGAGACGAAAATCCGCCTGACGCTGCCGGAGGGTTTCAGCCTCCAAAATATAAAAGGAAAGATCTGCGTCTTCGGGGAGTCCTGGCGGCGGGAGATGCTTTCTCTGGCCGCGGAGACTGACCCGGCCCGGCGGGCGATCCGGCATCTGCGGGGGAGGGGACGCCCGGCGGTGGTTGAGGCGGGCGAATCCACTCTGGTGGTTCGCCATTATTACCACGGGGGAGCTTTGCGGAAGCTGACCGGGGATCTTTTCCCCGGCCCCCGTCGTTTCCTCAACGAACTTCGGCTGCTGGCGGCCGCCCGCCGGGCCGGGGTGGCGGTCCCGGAACCCGTCGGAGTACTGATCGAGCCCGTCTTTGGTTTCCTGGCCCGGTGCGACCTGGTCACGGCCTATATCCCGGAGTCGGTCGACCTGCTTTCCCACTATCGAAACAGCCTCGCCGCGGCCGGCCCCGGTCCGGGCTCCTTAGCGGCGGTCATCGCCAGCGCCGGCCGACAGGTAGCCAGTCTCCACCGGGCCGGGATCAGCCACGGAGATCTCCAGTTCAAGAATATCCTGGTTGTCCCCGGCCGGCTCCGTCCCCGGGCGGTGATCCTTGATCTCGACCGGGGAAGACGGTCCCCGGACGGGAAGGCCGCCCGGGTGGCCAACCTGGCCCGTCTCCACCGGTCCTTTCTCAAGATGAGACTGTCCCTTCCGGATGTCTCCAGGTACGATCCGATCCGGTTTCTGAGATTTTACGCTCCCCGGGACAGGAATTTTCGCCGGAGCGTGGTGGAAGAGATCCGCCGCCGGTCGGGGAGGAATTTACTTCACCGGTGGAAATGGAAGCTTTCCTTTCGGCTCGGCGGCGGTTACTATGCCCGGTCTATGGGAAGAAGGAAGAAATGAAGATCGCGTTCTGTATCGAGAACTTCATCAACGCCCGGGGCGGGGCGGAACAGTACGTCCACGATCTCTCGGGCCGTCTCACCGGCGGGGGACACGAGGTCCACATCTTTACGATGAGCTGCCGGGAGAAGAGCCGGGGCAACCTCCGGATCCATATCCTCAGGTGCCATCCGCTCCCCCGATTTTTAAAGACGCTCCTGTTCGCCTTCCGCTGCCGGGAGGCGGTTCAAAGAGGGGGGTTCGATATCGTCCACTCCTTCGGCCGGACCTGGGGGATGGATGTATTCCAGCCCCTGGGGGGGGCCCAGCTGGCCGGGTTGATCGGGAATATCCGTTCAATCAACCGTCGGTTCAGCCGGGCGGTCAAGATCACAACCTACTTCCTCAGCCTCCGGAGAATGGCTTATTTCTACATTGAGAAAGTCCAGATGAAAGAGGCGAAGATAGTGATCGCCATCTCGGCGATGGTTAAGGAAGACCTGATTAAATACTGCCGGCTCTCCGAGGGCAAGGTGAGGATCGTCCGGAACGGGGTGGATCTCATCCGCTTCCATCCCGATAACCGTCAAAACTTCCGAAAGGAGGCGCGCCGCCGTCTGGGTCTGGGTGAGGAGGAAATAATGGTGATTTTTGTCGCCCATAACTTCCGCCTCAAGGGATTGCAGACCCTGATCCGGGCCCTGGCCGAACTGGAGAAGGATCGCAGCGGTCCTTCCTTCAAGGTCGGGGTGCTGGGGGCGGGAAAAGTGAGGCGGTTTGCCGACCTGGCCCGGAACCTGGGAGTGGGGGAAAAGCTGATCTTTCTCGGCTACGAGGACGATACGCCCCGTTATTACGCCGCGGCCGACATCTCCGTTCACCCCAGTTACTATGATCCCTCCGCCCTGGTGGTGCTGGAGGCGATGGCGAGCGGCCTGCCGGTGATTACCACCGCTTATTGCGGGACCTCGGAGATTATCCGCGAAGGGGAGGAGGGTTATGTCGTACCCAACCCTTCGGATATACCGCTGCTGGCCGACCGGATCCGGCGGCTGGGCGATCCGGAACTTCGCCGGCGGATGGGGGTGGCCGGCCGGAGCAGGGCGGAGGATTTTCCCTATTCCCGGAATATGCAGGAGATCCTGGATATCTATGATCAGTATATTGGCCTTGGTCGAGGATGAGCGGGCGGCCAGCTGCCGCTTCCGGATCCGCCAGTTCGTCGAACCGCTGGCGGCGGAAGGGATCGCCCTCCGGGTGAGGGGCCTGGGCCGGGACCGGTCCCGGCGGAGAGGACTGATCCGGGAGGCGGCCCGATTCTCCGGCGTCATCCTTCACCGGAAGCTCCTCCGACGGGGGGATCTGGGCCGTCTGCGGTCCGCCGCCCGCCGGCTGATCTATGACTTCGACGACGCGGTGATGTTCCGGGATTCCAACGCCTCCCGCCAGGCCTCCCGCCAGCGGCAAACCCGGTTCCGGCGGCTGGTCAGGGCCGCCGACCTGGTCCTGGCCGGCAATGAATACCTGAAAGAGCTGACCGCCGCGACCGGAGGGAGGCCGGTGGTCTTCCCGACCGTGGTTGACACCGGCGCTTATCCCCCCCGGACAAACCGGGAGAGGGAGGAGGTCATCGGCTGGATGGGGAGTTCCAGCAATTTCGTCTATCTCTCGGGAATAATCCCGCCCCTGAAGGCCCTCCTCGCCTCCCGCCCCGGCCTTTCCTTCCGGGTGGTGGCCGACCGTCCCCCCGGGTTCGGCGGCCTCCCGGTTGATTACCGTCCCTGGGCCGAAGAGAGCGAGGTTGCCGAACTCAAGGAGTTCTCCATCGGGGTGATGCCTCTCCTCGACGATCCCTGGACCAGGGGAAAATGCGCCTTCAAGCTGCTCCAGTACGGCGCCGCCTCGCTGCCCTCGGTCGCTTCCCCGGTGGGGGCGAACCGGTCGGTGATCCGGGAGGGGGTGACCGGGTATTTTGCCGGCAGCCCGGAAGAGTGGCGGAAACGGCTGGAGGAGTTGCTCGATGACCGCGGCCGGAGGGAAAATATGGGGCGGGCGGCCCGGAGGCTGGTCGAGGAGAGATATTCTCTCTCCGCCGCCGTTCCCCTCCTGGCCCGGTTCATCCGCCAGGTGGCCGGTCCCTGAAGGCTCCCGATCTTGTTTGTCTTATCCCAGGGCTTCACACCCCGAAACCTTATGGTAAGATGGGACCTTAAGCCGGAGGTCGGGAAAACGGATAAAGGCGGCCCGGGGTATGTCTGTCGCCTATCGGGCTGAATATCCCGCCGCCGACAGGGAATATTCAATGTCCGGATATCGGTATCCCGGACTTCTTCACCGCGCATTCCTTGTTGGATATCGGAAATTTATAAATACCTGAATTTTGCCCGATAAACCTGGGGCAGAAAAGTAGCACAGGCATTCCTGCCTGTGCCACCCGGGTCACAGGCAAGAATGCCTGTGCTGCTTTGCCCGGTGGTCATCCACCTGACGGATTAATCCGGACGATGTTTATTTTTCCCAATATTGCATTGATGAACAGCGAATTGTAACATAGCTCATATTCCGCGGAGGCAAAATCCAGGATATAGTAACTGACCGGGGGGATGATTACCCCCGCCGGAAAAACCGGGGAGGCAGTCGGATGAAAGGGAAGTACAAAAAGGCGATGGCGGTCGTCGGCGCGTTTCTGCTCGCGTTCGCGTTCTACGTCCTGATCAACACCTTCTTTATCACCAAGGACTATCTCTACGGTCCCCCGCTGCTCTTTATCTCCAACCGCTACCTGAACGTCGATATCTATCCTCACGGTTATGAGGTGGCGGCGGTCTTCACGAATAATTACATTGAAGGTACGACCACCCCGGAAGATATCGATATCCTCCGGCTCTTCCTGAAGAAAATGGAGATCAGGGGGGTCTTCTTCGTCATCCCGAATTACGTGAAAACCTATCCCCTGACGGCCAGCCCGGAGGTGGTGGCCGAACTGGAGAAGCTCCGCCAGGACGGGCACGAGATCGCCCAGGCCGGGACTTACCACACCTACGGTCCCGACCTGGCCCGGGGAGCGGAACCCGGCCAGGAACTTCTCACCCTCTCGTTTGACGATCAACTGGAGAGGATCCGGCAAGGGAAGAAACTTCTGGAGGATCTCGGGTTTCCCCCCTGCGGATTCCGGGCCCCCTCGTTCGCCACCAACCGGGAGACCTTCCGGGTCCTGGAGACGCTCGATTACGTTTACGATTCCAGTTCCTCTCTCCCCCCCCGCACCCTGGGTACCCTGATCCGGCCCTCACTCTCGCAGGGGATTCTTTATCCCTATCACCCCTCCGGCTACGATTTTCTCTCCTTTACCGACTATGTCGACCCGACCAAGCATTACTCCAAGGCGAAAGAACTCTTCCAGCGGGTCAAACGGGCCCAGGGGGTTTTTGTCTTTCATACCTACATCGGGAACGTCGCCCAGCCGGAACGCCTCCAGTTGCTCTCCGCCTTCCTGGAATACATCATCTCCGAGAGAAGCTGGTGCTGTCCGCTCGGTGAATTGTCCAGCTGGTGGCAGGCGAGGAAAAAACTTCGGGTGGAGACCAGGAAGCGGAAACAGGTCTTCGAGATCGTGATGGAGAACCGTTCCTCCACCTCCCTGGGGGAACTGGGTCTGGAGTTGAAAAAGTTCCCGGCGGGGGTGAGCGAGTACCTGGTCCGCGACGGGAAGGGCGAGATCCTCCACCGGGGCCGGCTCCCCCTGGCGGATAAGATATTCGTGACCGTCCCCGGGGACCCCGAGGCCCGCCCCTGACCGGTCTCCAATCGAAAAATGATTCCGCTGGAGAAAACTGCACCAGATCCCCGCCGATTGGATCTCTCGATCTGTATCGTCGCCTGGAATGTCCGGGAGGTTCTCGAGGATTGTCTTCGGTCCATCCGCCGGGCCGGCCCGGAGGTTGATCACGAGATCCTGGTGGTGGATAACGCTTCCGGCGACGGGACCGCCGAGATGGTCGAAACCGGATTCTCGGAAGTCACCCTGATCCGCAACACCCGGAACCGGGGGTTCGCCGCCGCCGCCAACCAGGCTCTCGAGGCGGGCCGGGGGCGGTACCTCCTTCTCCTCAATCCCGATACCCTGGTCCCGCCGTCCAGCCTGGAGGAGATGGTCGGGTTTCTCGATGGGCGTCCCGCCGCCGGCGGGGCCGGGCCGAAACTCCTCAACCCCGACGGCAGCCTCCAGCCCTCGGTGCGTTCCTTCCCCACCGCCGCCGCCGCCTTCGGGCAGTTTACCATCCTGGGCAAACTGGGCTTGTTCCGCCGGTCCCGGGCGGCTTACCTGGGGCGCGGTTTCGATTACGGCCGGCCGGCTATCGTGGATCAGCCAATGGGAGCGGCCCTCTTCCTCCGGCGGGAGGCCCTGGATGAGGTCGGGCTGCTCGACGAAAGGTTTTTCCTCTACTTCGAGGAGGTGGATCTCTGCCGGAGGCTGACCCGGGTCGGGCGGCCGCTCTGGTTCAACCCGGCGGCCGAGATCACCCACCGGGGAGGAGAGAGCACCGCGCAGGCCGGCGGCCGGGCGCTCTTTTATCTCTTTCAGAGCCAGTTCCGCTATTTCGACAAGGTTCTACCCCCGAGCCGGGCCCGGCTTTTCCGTCTGGCCTTCAAGCCCCTGGCCCTGCTCGGGATCGGCCGGTCGCTGGCGGTCAACGGGGCCGTCCTGGCGGCGGGCTGCCTTTTCCCGGACCCCGCCGGGCGGAGGGCGAGGAGACGGGAACGGTTCGGGAGAAAGTGGGAATTTCTTTCCCGGCATCTTATCGACTTTCTCCGCCTCTGAAACCGGAGGACCGGACGAAGAGGTTAATTCAATCGCTGTGAAGGTTGCCTTTATATCTCACGACGCCGTCCTCAACGGAGCGCCGATCACCCTGGTCGAACTGGTCCGGGAACTGGCCGGTCAGCCCGATCCCCTCACTCTCGCTCTCGGGGTCCCGGCCCCGGGGCCGCTGCTGGAGAGATACCGCCTCCCCGGGGTCGAGATATTCTCCTACGCGAAGACCCGGTACGGGGTCGAGATCCCGGTTGGCCGGCCCCGGATCCGCCGCCGGCTGAAGAGGATTATCTCCGCCCGGGGGGTCAGCCTGGCGGTGGCCAACAGCCTGGAGGCTTTCCGGGCGGTCGAGGCGGCCGCCGACCTCGGAATACCGGTTATCTGGCTTATCCACGAACTGGTCGGCGAATACCGACAGAGGCGGGAGTGGGGCGAGATCCGGTCGGCCGCCCGCCGGGCCGACCGGTTGATCTTCAACTCCCGAAGCTCTCTCTCCCAGGCCGAACTGCTGGGGGCGGGGCCGGCGGCGAAGAGCCGGTACCTCTATCCCGGGATCAGCCTGGACCGGACGGGGGGCGGGGAAGAGGGAGCCGGGAGGGAGATCCTGGCCGCGGGCGCCCCTCCCATCCTCGGGAGTATCGGCGATATCTGCCCCCAGAAAGGCTGCCGGGACCTGGTCGAGGCTTTCGCCGTCGTCTCCCGGGTCCACCCCCGGGCCCGCCTGATCCTGGCCGGAAGGGTCGCCGAACGTTTCCGGGGCTTTCAGGAGAAGCTGGCCGCCCGGATCCGGGAATTGCGGCTCTCCGGAAAGGTCCGGTTTGAAGGGGAGTTCTTCGATCTCCGGCAACGGCTGTCGGATTTCGATCTCCTCATCCACCCCTCGCCCTCGGAATCTTTCGGGAGGGTGGTCGCCGAAGCCCTGGCCGGCGGGGTGCCGGTGGTGGCCGCCCGCTCCGGCGGAACGGGGGAGATCATCCGCGACGGGGAAACCGGTTTCCTGGTTCCGCCCGGCGACCCGGAAGCCCTGGCCGCCGCCGTCCTCCGGGCGCTGGCCGATCCGGAGGGGACGAAAGAGACGGCGGCCAGGGGGAGAGAGGAGGTCGAAGCGAGATTCTCCCTCCCCCGGGCGGCCGGGGAGATCAGGACCGAGATAGAATCCCTGATTTACTGAACGGAGTGACGAGATGACGGACCTGAATTTTGCCCGCCAAACCGGCCGAGGCGGGAAAGGCGCACAAGCATTCCTGCCTGTGGCCAAGTTTCCACAGACAGGAATGCCTGTGCTACACTGCCGGTCGGCCAGTCACCTGATTGGTCCATCCGGTCGATATATATTTTGCCCAATGTCGTATTGATAAAAAGTGACTTGCAGAATATCTTGTGTTCCGGTGATGCAAAATTCAGGAAGGAATTATTTCCCCCGCGGGGAATCGGAAAAGATGAAAATGTTGGAGCCAAAAGCCGAGTTGAAGGGGAAGTACCGTTTGCTGCTCCTGGGCTATCTCCTGATTCTGATATTTTTCACCGGGATCGGCCAGGTCTCGCTCAACCGCGACGGGGGTTCATCGGATTCCCTGAAGCAGCCGGCATTCGGTTTTACAATACCCGCTCTGGGCGGCCTGTCCTTCAGCGTGGGCGGCAAGCTGGAAAACCTGGTCCTGCCCCTCCTCCTGCTCTGGGGGCTGGGGATGATCCGGGATCGGGAACTCCGGTTGAAGATGACCCCCCTCTTGCCACCCTTGTTGGTCTTCCTCTTCCTCTCCGTCCTGGCTTACCTGTTTTCCCCTTTCCGGGACGCGAGCTGGCGTGGAGGGCTGCGGGAGATTCTCCTCGGCGGGGGATTCTACTTCGCCGCCGCGGCCATCATTTCTTCGGAGCGTTACCGGAAGGCGGCGCTGGGGGTCCTCTACCTCTCGGTCGGGATCTCGGTGGCGGCCGGTCTCTCCCTTTACAGCCGGGGGATTTACTTCCCCCACACCCCGCGGCGGATCTGGCTTTCGTTTATGCACCCCAACACCACCGGTTCGGCGCTCCTCCTCCTGATCCCGGTTGGGGTCGCCCTGGCCGCGGGGAAGATATCCCGCCGCGGGCGGGTCCTGGCCGGGGCACTGACAGTTTTTCTCACCCTGGCCCTGGTCCTGACCTTCTCCCGGACCGCCTGGCTGGGGTTCATTGTCGCCCTCGGGGTGTTGGCGATGCAGTGCCGGCACCGTTTTCGCCTTCTCGGCGGCCTGATCCTGCTGGTTTCGCTGCTGATCCTGGGGGTGTGCGTCGGTCCCCGTTCATACCTCCGGGACCGGATCCTCAGTTTCTCTTCCCTGAGCCGGGACCATAACATCGAGAAACGGTTGATTTACTGGCAGGGGGTGGGGAGGATGATCCAAACCCGGCCGGTTCTCGGCTACGGTCCCGGCTCCGGGGTCTTCCAGGAGGCCTATAAGCGGCGCTTCAAGGAGGTGGAGACCAACGAAGAGCCGGTCCACGCCCACAGTCTTTACCTGGACCTGGCTTCCGGGATCGGGATCCCCGGCCTTCTGGCCTTTCTCTGGCTGGTCGGGGCGGCGTTTGTCTCCCTCCGGTCGGGGATGGTCCGGAATTCCGGCACCCTGGAGTGCTTTTACAACCGGGGGCTGACGGCCGGGCTGGCCGGTTTTCTCTTTGCCGGCCTGGCCGACAACCCCCTCTTCTCCTTCCGGGTGATGCTGATCTTCTGGCTTTTGCTGGCCCTGGTGCCCGCCGGGGAAGAGCGGGTTTTGAAGCTTGTGAAAGACCGAAAGCTCAGGTAGTATGTCCCTCTAATAATCGCTATCGCTATCGGTATCGCTATCGGTATCGGTATAGCTATCGCATCCCGGCAAAGAAGTTCTCCGCGGACTGAATTATGACTGAAAAAATCGTCATCACCGGCGGCGCCGGATTTATCGGCTCGGCCCTGGCCGCCTGGTTGAACGGTCAGGGCGAGGAAGATATCCTGATCGTCGATTCCCTGGGCGGGGGAGAGAAGTGGAAGAACCTGGCCGGGGTGAAGTTTTCCGACTACCAGGAAAAGGATGACTTTCTCGAGAGGGTCCGTTCCCGGGACCTGCCCCCGTCCCTGGAGACGATCTTCCACTTCGGCGCCTGCTCTTCCACCACCGAGGCGGATCTCCATTACCTGGTCAAGAACAACTTCGAATACAGCAAGATCCTGGCCGCCTCCGCCCTCGAGGCGGGGGTCCGTTTCATCTACGCCTCCAGCGCCGCCACCTACGGTGACGGGAGCCGGGGGTACGGGGACCGGGAAACCGACCTGGGGGGTCTTCTCCCGCTGAATAAATACGGATTCTCCAAGCATCTCTTCGACCTTTACGCCCGGCGCCGGGGCTGGCTGGAGAAGATCGTCGGGCTGAAATTTTTCAACGTCTTCGGACCGAACGAATACCACAAGGGTTCGATGCGCTCGATGGTCTGCAAGGGCTACGAGCAGATCAGGAAACGCGGCCGGCTCCAGCTCTTCCAGTCCTACCGGGACGGCTGGCAGGACGGAGAGCAGGACCGGGACTTCATCTACATCAAGGACGCCCTGGAGATGGTGGGTTTCGTCCACCGGAGGAAAGACCTGAGCGGGATCTTCAATATCGGATCCGGCCGGGCGCGGACCTGGAACGAGCTGGCCGCCGCCCTCTTTGCCGCCCTGGAGGAGAAGAAACAGATTACCTATATTTCGATGCCGGAGGAGATCCGGGATACCTACCAGTATCACACCGAGGCGGAGATGGAGAAGCTGCGTCGGGCCGGTTATGATCGACCGATTACTTCCCTGGAAGAGGCGGTGAAGGATTACGTCCTCAATTACCTGGTCCCGGGCCGTTATTTGGCCGGGACGGGGGGATAGGCGGGGAGATGGCGGTACCGATGGCGATACCGATGGCGATACCGATAGCGATACCGATAGCGATAGCGATCCCGATAGCGATACCGATAGCGATTGTAGAGGGAGAGATATGAGCGAGAACTGGCAGGAGATTATCTCCGGGTTTGCCGGGAAGAAGATCCTGGTAATCGGCGACGTGATGCTCGATCTCTATATCCGGGGCGAGGTGGAGAGGATCTCCCCGGAAGCCCCGGTCCCGGTGGTCAGGGTCGCTTCCGAGACCTGGGTCCCCGGAGGTTCGGCCAACGTGGCCGCCAACATCAGCGCCCTCGGGGGGGTCCCGATCCTGGCCGGGGTCATCGGTTCCGATTCCGCCGGCCGGCGACTGAAGACCCTGTTGCGAAGCCGGAAGATCGACGGGCGGGGGCTGGTCGTGGACGCCGGCCGGCCGACCGTGACCAAGTCCCGGGTGGTGGCCGGGAACCAGCAGGTTGTCCGGATCGACCGGGAATCCCCGGCGGATATCGGGCCGGGGTTGAAGAAGAGATTGATCTCGGCGGTCAGGAAGATAACCGGAAGACTCGACGGGGTCATCGTCGAGGATTACGCCAAGGGGGTGGTCGATCAGGATTTGATTGACCGGATGATCGATTTCGCCCGGCGCCGGGGCTGTTCCCTGGTCGTCGATCCCAACGGCCGCCGCCGGTTCAGCTACCGGGGCGCCCGGCTGGTCAGCCCCAACCTGAAAGAAGCGGTCGAGCTGGCGGGACTGGGAAGAGAGGTCCCGCTCTCCCGGCTGGGGCGTTCCCTTCTGCGTAAATGGGGGGCGGAATCGGTCCTGATCACCCTGGGCGAGGAGGGGATGAGCCTCTTCGAACGGGGAAAGCCGGCCTACCAGATTCCCACCGTGGCCCGGGAGGTCTTTGACGTATCCGGCGCCGGGGATACCGTGATCGGCACGGTGGCCCTGGCCCTGGCCGCGGGGGCCGATCTCCGCCAGGCTTCCCGGGTCGCCAACTGCGCGGCCGGGGTGGTGGTGGGCAAGCTGGGGACGGCCACCCTGACGACGGATGAGCTCCAGGAGTCCCTCAACTGGGAATAGGAGAGGAGTGTTTCTCGACCGGGACGGGACCATTCACCCCGATACCGGGTATCTCCACTCGCCGGATGAGTGCCGGATCTACCCCGCCGCCCGCCGGGGGATGAAGCTCCTGGCCGAGAAGGGATTTCTCCTCTTTATCGTGACCAACCAGTCGGGGGTGGGGAGGGGATACTTCCCGGCGGCGGTGGTGGAAGCGGTCCACCGGAAGATCGAGGCGGAGCTGAAGAAGGACGGGATCAGCCTGGCCGGGATCGCTTACTGCCCTCACCGGCCGGAAGAGGGGTGCCGGTGCCGCAAGCCCTCGCCCGGGATGGTCCTCGACCTGGCCCGGCGCTACGGGGTCGACCCCGGCCGGTCTTACCTGGTCGGGGACAAGATCAGCGATATCGAGACCGGGCGGGCGGCCGGCTGCCGGACGGTGCTTCTGGCTCCGGAAAAACGTCCGGCCGGCCCGCGCCGTCCCCCCGCCGGGCGGAAACCGGACCGGGTCGAGGAGGACCTTTACCGGGCGGCCGTCTGGATCGTGGCCGACGCGGAGGGAAAATGGGAAGAGTCGTGAAGGACTCCGGTGAGCAAAAAGCCGCCGCGGGGGCGATCGGGATTATCCCCGCCCGCTGGGGAGCGACCCGGTTTCCGGGCAAGCTCCTGGCCCGGCTCGGCGGGCGGACGGTGCTCGAGCACGTCTATCGCCGGGCGGCGGCGGCCCGTCAGCTGGACTCTCTCCGGGTGGCCACCGACGATGAGCGGATCCGCCGGGAAGTGGAAAATTTCGGGGGCCGGGTGATTATGACCTCATCCGCCCCCCGGACCGGGACCGAGCGGGCGGCGGAAGCCTGCCGGGGCCTGGAGGCGGAGATCGTGGTCAACATCCAGGGGGACGAGCCCTTTCTCCGCCCGGCGATGATCGACCGCCTGGTCCGGGAACTGGCCCGGAACCCGGAATTGCCGGCGGTGACCCTGGTCAAGAAGCGGGCCGGCGGGGAATGGCTGAACGACCCCAACCAGGTCAAGGCGGTCCTCGACCGGGAAGGGTTCGCCCTCTATTTTTCCCGGTCCCCGATCCCGGCGGCCGGGGAGGAGCCGCCGCGGGAGGCGTTCCGGCATATCGGTCTTTACGGCTACCGGAGGAGATTCCTGGCGCGTCTGGTCGGCCTGGAGCCGGGGCCGCTCGAGCTCCAGGAACGGCTGGAGCAGCTGCGAATCCTGGAATACGGCTACCGGATCAAGGTCATCCAGACGGATTACGAGACGATCGGGATCGACACCCCGGCCGACCTCGAGCGGGCCCGGGCTTACTTAAGAAAATTCACCGCAGAGACACAGAGGACGCAAAGATCCGCGAAGAAAACGTAGAGTGTATGTCCCGCGGAGGGCCGAGAGGATTTGGAGAATAATTTGCTTCGGCGCGGAAGTTATGTCCTGAATTTTGCCCGCCAAACCGGGTGGTGGTGGGAAAGTAGCACAGACATTCCTGTCTGTGGAAGCTTGGCCACAGGCAAGAATGCCTGTGCTACTATGTACGCCGTTCAGTCACCTGATTGGTTATCCGGGGCGATAGATATTTTGCCCATTTTTGCATTGATAAACAACGACTTAGGACCGAGAATAACTTCCTCGGGTGCAAAATTCAGGTATGTGGTTTAATAGGCGGGTTAACGGGTAAAGGATATGATCGTTAAAACCAGAGAATTCGAGATCGGGGGGATCCCGATCGGGGGGAACCGGCCGCTGGTCCTCTTCGCGGGGTTGTGCGTGATCGAGAGCGAAGCCCACACCCTGAAGATCGCCGCCGATCTCAAAGAGATCTGCCGGGAGGCTTCCGTCCCCCTGGTCTTCAAGGCCTCCTACGACAAGGCCAACCGGACCTCCATCTCCTCCTACCGGGGTCCGGGTCTGGAGGCGGGACTGGCGGTCCTGGCCGAAGTGAAGGAAGAGCTTGAGGTGCCGATCCTGGTCGATTTCCACCGCCCCGCGGACGCCGCGGCGGCGGCCGAAGTGGCCGACATCATCCAGGTCCCGGCCTTTCTCTGCCGCCAGACCGATATGCTCCTGGCCGCGGCCGAAACCGGGCTTCCGGTCAACGTCAAGAAGGGGCAGTTCCTCGCCCCCGGGGATGTCCGTCATGTCGTCGAGAAGTGCCGCTCGGCCGGGAACGACCGGGTCTGCGTCACCGAGCGGGGGGCGAGCTTCGGGTACCATAACCTGGTCAGCGACTTCAGGGCTCTCCCGATCATCCGGGGCTTCGGTTTCCCGGTGATCTTCGACGCCACCCACAGCGTCCAGCTCCCCGGAGGAGGGGAAGGCCGCACCGCCGGGAACCGGGAATTCGTGCCCTGTCTGGCCCGGGCGGCGGCGGCGGCCGGGATCGACGGGCTCTTTCTGGAGACGCACGACCGTCCGGAGAAGTCGCTCTCCGACGCCGCCAGCGTTCTCCCCCTGGGGGAAATTCCGGACCTGCTCCGGACGGTAACCCGGATCGACCGGGTGGTGAAAATTGATGAATAAGGACATCAATTCCGAGAAGATCGATCTCCCGGCCGTCGGCCGGGAGGTCCTGCGGACCGAGGGGGAAGCCGTTCTGGCCCTGATCCCCCGGCTGGGCAGGGAGTTCGCCGAGGCGGTGGAGGTTTTCTATCGCTGCCGGGGAAGAATCATCGTGGTCGGGATGGGCAAGGCCGGGATAATCGCCCGGAAGATCTCGGCCACCCTGGCCAGCACCGGTTCGCCCAGCCTGAGTCTCCACCCGGTTGAGGCCCTCCACGGTGACCTGGGGATCGTCGGCGGCCAGGACGCGGTCCTGATGATTTCCCGAAGCGGGGAGTCGGACGAAATCAAGAACCTGATCCCCTACATCAAGCGGATGGGGATACCCCTGATCGCGATCACCGGGAACCCGGATTCGGCCCTGGCCACACACAGCGACGTGACCCTGGACGCCGCGGTGGCCAAGGAAGCCTGCCCGCTCAACCTGGCCCCGACCGCCAGCACCACAGCGGCCCTGGCCCTGGGGGACGCCCTGGCCGTGGCCCTGATCCGAAAACGGGGTTTCCGGCCGGCCGATTTCGCCCGTCTCCATCCCGCCGGGGCCCTGGGCAAGCGGCTGCTCCTGAAGGTCTCCGACCTGATGCGGGTCGGCGAGGCCAATCCGGTGGTCGCCGAAGAGACCCTGGTCAAGGACGTGATCCTCCGGATCACCGCCGCCCGGGCGGGAGCGGCCAGCGTGGTGGACGGTTCGGGGCGGCTGGCCGGGTTCTTCACCGACGGCGACCTCCGCCGGCATATCGAGGAAAAGCCGGAGACCCTCTCTCTCCCGGTCGGTGAGGTTATGACCCGCCGGCCCCTGACGATCCGGGAGGACCGGCTGGCGGTGGAGGCCCTTCGTTTGCTTGGCGAACGGAGGGTCGACGAAATCCCGGTGATCAACGAGCGGGGCGAACCGGTCGGGATGCTCGACGTCCAGGACCTGTTGAAAGCGGGGGTGGTTTAGGGAAAGAAGTTCAAAGTTCGAAGTTCAAAGTTCGAAGTTCAAAGTTCCAGATGAAAGCGTCGGCGGATATCCGAAAACGGGCGGCGAGGATCAAGCTCCTCCTGCTTGACGTCGACGGGGTGCTCACCGACGGCAGAATTTACCTCGGCCCGCGGGGCGAGGAGTTCAAGGCCTTTCACGTCCGCGACGGTTCGGCCCTGGTCCGCTGCCGCCGGGCGGGGGTGGTCCCGGTCCTGGTCAGCGGCCGGCGGGCTTCGGCGGTGGAGGTCCGGGGACGGGAGCTGGGGATCGAGGAGATTTATCAGGGGCTCGAGGACAAGACCCGGGTCCTGGAGGAGTTGCGGGATCGTTATTCCTGCGCCCTCGAGGAGATCGCCTATATCGGGGACGACCTCGCCGACCTGGCGGTGATGGGGAAGGTGGGACTGTCGGTGGCGGTGGCCGACGGGCACCCGGCCCTGGTGGCGGCCGCCGATTACGTAACCGCCGGCCGGGGCGGGGAGGGCGCGGTGATGGAAGTTATCGAGCTGATCCTGGAGGGGAGATGAAGATCCTGATCGCCGGCGGACTGTTCCTTTGCCTCGCCGCCGCTCTCCCGGTCCGGCCGGGGGCGGGAGAACCCTCTCCGCCTCCAGCGGAGACCCCCACTCCCGCTCCCCGGACTCAGGAGGTCAGGGGCGGCTTTGTCCGCTATATCCCCGATCGGGAAGGCGAGTACGAATGGAAGATGGAGGGAGATTCGATCCTCTCTCTCTCTCCGGTCTCCCTGGAGATCACGCGCCTGAAAGCGACCGCGCTCTCCCCCCGGCAGGAAGGACTGACCATCGAGGCGGAAAAGGTCTTTTACTTCACCGATACCGGGATCGTCCGGAACGAGGAATCCCGGGTGACCGTCCGGAGGGAGAATTCGGTTCTGACCGGGAGAGGTTACCTCTGGACCCCCGCCAATCGGCAGATCAGGATCTTCGAGGATGTCAGGCTGTTGATCAATGAAGAGGGCGGCGCGGGGCTGTTCCCCCTATGAACTTTGCAAGCAAAGGTGCCGTCTTTCTCCTGGCGGCGATCGCCCTTCTTGCCCCGGCGGCCGGCAGTCCCGACGGGGAGGAAGACTGGACTGTGATCACCTGCGATGGTAACCTGTTTATGGACTATGAAAATCAGCGGGTGGTTTTCTTCAACAATGTCCGGGTGGAAAATCCCCGGGGCCGGATCCGGTCGGATCGCCTGACCGTTTATTTCTCCCCCGACGGCAAAACCGTGGAGAAGACCGTCGGGGAGGGGAATGTCCGGTTCGAGTCGGAAGGGCGGTCCGGCCGGTCGGAACAGATCGTCTACTATCCGGCGGAGAAGAAGGCGGTCCTGATCGGCCAGGCGACGGTGGCCAGCGGCGGCGACAGCGTGGGCGGCGGTCTGATCACCTTTTACCTGGACAGGAATGAGATGGAAGTCGAGGAGAGCCCCACCCTGGAGTATATCCCCGAAGAGGAATTCGATGTCGATTTCAAGGTTGATCTCTGACCGGTGTAAATCAGGTTGCCTCCCATTCAGTATGGGGTATGACGTGTAAACTTAGCCGGGTTTAGGGGAGTCTGCAGACCGGGGTGCCGGAGTAAGGGGGTGTTGGAGTATTGTATTTGCCCCCATCACTCCATCACTCCATCACTCCATGACCGAACTCCCGGAGATCTGCGGATCAAGCAAATACCGTTTACCCGGAGAAACGAAAGAAAACCTGAGTAATGGAACTGTTCCGCGCGGAAAATCTGGTCAAGGTTTACAAGAAGCGGAGGGTGGTCGACCGGGTCAGCCTTCACGTCAACCGGGGCGAGATCGTCGGACTGCTCGGTCCCAACGGGGCCGGGAAGACCACTTCATTTTATATGATCGTCGGTTTGATCCGGGGCAACGGGGGAAGGGTCTTTTTTCAGCAGAAGGACATCACCCATCTGCCGATGTCCCGCCGCGCCCGGCGGGGGATGAGCTACCTCTCCCAGGAGCCCTCGGTCTTCCGGAACCTGACCGTGGAAGAGAATATTATGGCCATCCTCCAGACCCTGAAGATGAACCGGAAGGAGCGGAAGCGGAGGATGGAAGAGCTGCTCCAGGACCTGGGAATCCGTCACCTGGCCGGGAGCAAGGCCTATATGCTTTCGGGGGGGGAGCGGCGGAGGCTGGAGATCGCCCGGGCCCTGGTCACTTCGCCCCGCTTCATCCTCCTGGACGAGCCTTTTTCGGGGGTCGATCCGATCGCCGTCTTCGAGGTCCAGCAGATTATCGTCGAGTTGAAAAAGCGCGGCCTGGGGATCCTGCTCACCGACCATAACGTCCGCGAGACCCTCTCCGTCACCGACCGTTCCTACATAATGTTCCAGAGCCGGATTCTCATCTCGGGGACGTCCGAGGAACTGATCAATAATCCGCAGGCCCGGGAAATTTATCTGGGGGAGCAGTTCTCGATGTGATATTTTTTATTTTCCCGGCCGGCCTGCGCCGGCCGGGAAAATAAAAAAGGGAAAAAGGAGGTTCTTTTATGCCGATCAGTATTACCGCCCGGCACGCCTCGATCACCGGGGAGATCAAGGACTATGCCCGCCGGAAACTGGAGTCGCTGGAACATCTCTGGCCCCGGGACACCGAGGCCCACCTGGTGATCGAGGCGGAGAAAGCCTGGTACTTTCTCGAGATCAACCTGCAATCCGGCCGCTATCAGCTGAACTCCCGGGCCCGGGACCGTAGTCTTCAGACCGCGATCAATTCTGCGGTGAAAAAACTGGAGAAACAACTGAAAAAGGTCAAGGGCAAGACCTCCCGGAAGCGGCAGGAGAAGGTCCGGGTTCCCTACTCGCCCGCCGACCTGCCCGAGGATATCCCCCTCCTGGTCAGGGTCCCCGACGCCCGGGTGGAGGAACTGGGGGAACGGGAAGCCTCCTTGAAACTGCGCGAGGGGACGATCCCCTTCTTCATCTACCGCTCGGCGGAGACCGGCCGCCTCAGCGTGATCTTCCGTAAAGGAGAGGGCGCTCTCGGCCTGATGGAGATCCCGGAGCGTTAACCCGGCCGGCAAAACAATCCCCCGCGTCACGCTTTCAGCGACGGAGTGGACCGATTATGCCGATCAGTTCAAATAACCATCCGCCAAATCCGCCTGATCCGCGGTTTATCGATTCCTGATGAAAGGTCTGACCGTCAGGCAATTTTACGACACCCTGAAGGATAAGCTCCATCTCCGCCTGGTCGCCGGGGAGCCGGGCCTGAAACGAAGAATCCTGATCTCCGAGATCAACCGCCCCGGGCTGGCCCTCTCCGGCTACACCGACTTTTTCGCCAACCGGAGGGGCCAGGTCCTGGGAAAGGTGGAGATCAGTTACCTGAGGAGCCTCTCCGCCGCCGAGCGGAAGAAGCGGATCACCGCCTTCCTGAAACAGAAGATCCCGTTCTGTATTGTGGCCCGGAATTACGTCCCCCCCCAGGAGTTGATCGACGCGGCCGACCGGATCGGGATCCCGATCTTCCGGTCCACCCTGGTCACCACCCGGCTGCTCAACCTCTGCACCATCTTTCTCGAGGAGATCTTTTCTCCCCATACCTCGCTGATCGCCAACCTGGTCGAAGTTTACGGGGTGGGGGTGCTGGTCCGGGGCAAGAGCGGGGTGGGGAAGAGCGAGTGCACCCTGAGCCTGGTGGAGAGGGGCCACCGCCTGGTCAGCGACGACTATATCTACGTCCGCCTGATCGACGGCGCCTACCTGGAGGGCGAGGGGTCGGAGCTGACCCGCTTCCATATGGAGATCCGGGGACTGGGGATCATCGACGTCCGCAACCTCTTCGGGGTCGGTTGCGTGAGACAGCGGAAACGCCTCGACCTGGCGGTTACCCTGGAACTCTGGGAGAGAGAGAAGGAGTACGAGCGGCTGGGCCTGGACGAGGAACATATCAAGATCCTCGGGGTCTCCATCCCCCATATCCTCCTCCCGGTCGGTCCCGGCCGGGACCTGGCCCTGCTGATCGAAGTGGCGGCCCTCAACCACCGGATCAAGATGATGGGCTATCACGCCGCCCAGGAACTGGACCGGAACGTCCGGGCGATGATCCGTAAACAGGAACGGTAACCCCTGCCGGGAGCGGCCGCGATTATGCCGGAGATAGTCAGAGACATACGTATCGAAAACAAGCTGGGAATCCACGCCCGCCCGGCCGCCCGCTTCGTCCAGTTGACCAGCCGTTTCAGTTCCGAGATCGTCCTCAAGCGGGGTTCGGAAGAGGTCAACGGCAAGAGCATAATGGGGGTCCTGATGCTGGCCGCTCCCCAGGGATCGACGGTGACGGTGATCGCCCGGGGGGAGGACGCCGGGCAGGCGGTGGAGGCGATCGAGGCCCTGGTCAAGTCCAAATTCGGGGAGGATTGATGAAGGAGAAGGTGTTCACGGGGATCGCCGCTTCACCCGGATTCGTGATCGGGAAAGCCTATCTCTTCGACGTCGAGGAGACCGCCGTCTCCCCCCACCAGATCGCCGGACGGGACGTCGGGGCGGAGATCGCCCGCTTTGAGGACGCTCTGATCGCCACCCGGAAGGAGCTGATCAATATCCGGCAGGAACTGGCCGACCGGGCGGGGAGGAAGGTGACCGACCTCTTTGAAGCCCACCTGCTGGTAGTGGAGGACCGGACCCTGATCGCCGAAGTGGTCAAGGGGATAGAGGAGAAGAAACTCAACGCTGAGTACGTTTTTCAGTCGGTGATCAACGAGTATACCCGGGCCTTCCTCCAGGTCGAAGACGACTACATCAAGGAGCGGCTCAGCGATATCCGGGACGTCGCCCGGCGGGTGCTCCACAACCTGACCGGCCGGAAACGGGCCGACCTGGCTTCGCTGGAGGAGGAGGTGATCGTGGTCGCCCCGGAACTTTCTCCCTCCGATACCGCCCTGATGCACCGGGAGAAGGTGGCCGGCTTCGCCACCGACGCCGGCGGCAAGACCTCCCATACCGCGATTATGGCCCGGTCACTGGAGATCCCGGCGGTGGTCGGCCTGGGCGACATCTCGGCCACGGTCTCCAGCGGCGATCCGCTGGTCGTCGACGGGAGTACCGGGAAGGTGATCGTCTTCCCCTCCCGGTCGACCCTGGCCCGGGTCCGGCGCGAGCAGTCGGAACTTCTCCGGTTCGAGTCCCAGCTGGAGAAACTGAAGGACCGGCCGGCGGAGACCCGCGACGGCTACCGGGTCACCCTGGCCGCCAACATCGAGCTGCCGGAGGATCTCGATTCGGTACTCGCCCACGGCGGCGAGGGGGTGGGCCTCTACCGGACGGAGTATTTCTACCTCAACCGGGCCGATCTCCCCCGCGAAGATGAACAGTTTCGGGCTTACGACCGGGTGGCCAAGGCCCTTCACCCGGACTCGGTTATCATCCGGACCCTGGATCTGGGCGGTGACAAGTTCAACTCCGCTCTCGAGATCCCTCCCGAGATCAACCCGTTTATGGGCTGGAGGGCGATCCGTTTCTGCCTCGAGCGGCAGGACGTCTTCAAGACCCAGCTGCGGGCGATCCTGCGGGCGAGCCGGAACAAGAACGTGAAGATTATGTTTCCGATGATCTCCGGGTACGGTGAGCTGAAACGGGTCCTGAAGATCTGGGAGGAGGCCAAGAACGAGATCCGGCGGGCCGGGACGGCCTGCAACCAGGATATGGAGGTGGGGATTATGATCGAGGTCCCGGCCGCGGTGGAGATGGCCGATGAACTGGCCCGGGAGGTGGATTTTTTCAGTATCGGGACCAACGACCTGATCCAGTACACCCTGGCGGTGGACCGGGTGAACGAGAAGATCGCCTATCTTTACGACCCCCTCCACCCGGCGGTCCTCCGTCAGATCAACCGGGTGATCACCGTCGGCCACCGGCATAATATCTGGGTGGGTATGTGCGGGGAGATGGCCGGAGATATCCTCTCGATCCCGATCCTGCTCGGCCTGGGGCTGGATGAGTTCAGCGTCAGCCCGGTTACGATCCCGGAAGTGAAGAAACTGATCACCTCGCTGCGGCTCTCCGAATCCCGCCAACTGGCCGCCCGGATTCTCTCCTACCGTTCGGCCGCCGATATCCGCTCGGCGGCGAGGAAGGTTATCGCCCGGGCCGTGCCCGAGCTCCTGAAGCGCTGAGCGCCGGGCCGCTTCCGCCGCCGGGGTAGGGGTGATCTTTTCCCCTTGCCAGATATCCGCCTCTCGACTATTATCCCCCCCTTTAACTGCTTTCCCGTTCCGGCGGGGGAAATATCGGATACTGACCAGAAGGATACTCTGCAAACCAAGGAGGAGACGAAGTGAAGCCCAAGCATTATATTTTTACGTCCGAATCGGTCACCGAGGGGCACCCGGACAAGGTCTGCGACCAGATCTCCGACGCCGTGCTCGACAAGGTTCTGACGGATGACCCGGCCGGCCGGGTCGCCTGCGAGACCTTCATCACCGCCGGCCTGGCCATCGTCGGCGGGGAGATCACCACCACCACTTACATCGACGTTCCGGAACTGGTGAGGGGGGTGGTGAAGGACATCGGCTACACCGACCCCAAGTACGGGTTTGACTACAAGAGCTGCGCCATCCTCAACGCCATCGGACGCCAGTCCCCGGACATCTCCCAGGGAGTGACCGAGGGCAAGGGTGAATTCAAGGAACAGGGCGCCGGCGACCAGGGGTTGATGGTCGGCTACGCCTGCCGGGAGACCGAGGAGCTGATGCCGCTGCCGATTATGCTGGCCCATCGTCTCTGCCGGCGGCTGGCCGAGGTCCGGAAGGCCAAGACCCTCCCCTGGCTGGGGCCGGACGGGAAGTCCCAGGTGACCGCGGAGTACCGCGACGGGAAGGTGGTGGCCGTTCCCCGGGTGGTGATCGCCACCCAGCATACCACCGACGTCCTCGACCCCAGCGGGGAACTGATGGCCCGGGACGCCAAGCAGGCGGTCTGCGACGAGGTGATCAAGCCGGTCCTGAAGGATTTCTTCCGGGAAGGCGAGACGGTCTGGATCGTCAACGGGACCGGCAAGTTCGTGATCGGCGGTCCCCAGTGCGACACCGGGATGACCGGCCGGAAGATCATCGTCGACACCTACGGCGGCGAGGCCCCCCACGGCGGCGGGGCTTTCTCCGGGAAGGACCCCTCCAAGGTCGACCGGTCCGCCTCCTATATGGCCCGTTACATCGCCAAGAACATCGTCGCCGCTGGCCTGGCCGGCCGCTGCGAGATCCAGCTCGCCTACGCGATCGGGGTCGCCGAGCCGGTCTCGGTCTACGTCAACGCCCACGGGACCGGTAAGTTCGCCGACGAGGAACTGGTCAGGATAGTCAAGGATGTTTTCGCCCTCAAGCCCCGGGGGATCATCGAGATGCTCGATCTGCTCCGGCCCATCTACCGACCCACCGCCGCCTACGGCCACTTCGGTCGGGAAGGTGAGGGTTTCACCTGGGAGAAGACCGACCGGGTGGACGAGCTGAAAAAGGCCGCCGGTTTGTAGCGCAGTAGCACAGACATTTTTGTCTGGGTGCGAAGGCCCCTCCCCGCTTGCCGCGGGGAGGGGCCTTCGGCCTTCCGGCCCGCCGGCGGGGGAAGAAGTTAATGAACGAGATATTGACATCATAACGTTATAATGCTATGGTGATACCAACAATGGAGGTAGAGGATGAGTACGCGGACAAAGAGAACGACAGTCTATCTTGACCCGGTCCTGCACAGGGCGCTTCGCCTGCAATCCGTCGAAACTTCACGATCCGTTTCCCAGCTGATCAACGACGCGATCCGCGATGAACTGGCGGAAGACGCGGCGGACCTCGCCTTGTTCGACGAACGGGCGAAAGAACCGGCCCTGGAATTCGAGGACTTCGTGAAGGGACTTAAGCGCGATGGCACGATATAGGGTCGTCGTCAGGAAATCCGTAGCGAGGGACCTGAGAGGTGTGGTCCGCCAGGACGTCAAGCGCATCCTTGCGACAATCCGAGGACTGGCCGACGATCCGCGTCCGGTCGGGGCGAAGAAGCTCTCCGGACAGGAGCGGTACCGCCTGAGACAGGGGAGCTATCGGATTCTCTATTCGATCGAGGACGACCGGCTCGTCGTGTGCGTTGTCAGAGTCGGCCACCGGCGGGAGGCGTACAGATAATGGAAGCGAGGCGTCCTCCCGGGCGTCCCGCGAAACATACACTCGTTCCGCTTCAGTATATCTCCACCTTAAACAAAATCCCCCCGGCCGCCGGCGGCCGGGGGGATTTTGTTTAATAGCGGTAGTGCTCGGGCTTGTAGGGGCCGCCGACCGGGACACCGAGGTAGGCCGACTGCTCCGGGGTCATCCGGGTCAGGCGGGCGCCGAGATGGGGGAGGTGGAGCCGGGCGACCTCCTCGTCGAGTTCCTTGGAGAGGGTGAAGACGCCCGGCTTTCTCGTCCCCCGGGCCAGATCGATCTGGGCCAGGGTCTGGTTGGTGAAGGAGTTGGACATCACGAAACTGGGGTGCCCGGTGGCGCAGCCCAGGTTTACCAGCCTGCCTTCGGCCAGCAGGAAGATGGCGCGGCCGTCGGGGAAGACGTACTTGTCGACCTGGGGTTTGATGTTGACCTTCTCGATCCCCGGCCAGGCCTCCAGCTCGGCGACCTGGATCTCGTTGTCGAAGTGGCCGATGTTGCAGACGATGGCCTGATCCTTCATCTTCGACATATGCTCGGCGGTGATCACGTCCCGGTTGCCGGTGGCGGTGACGTAGATGTCGGCGATGGGGAGGACGTCCTCGACGGTGGCCACCCGGTAGCCGGCCATCAGGGCCTGGAGGGCGCAGATCGGGTCGATCTCGGTGATGATCACCCGCGCCCCCAGTCCCCGCAGGGACTGGGCCGACCCCTTGCCGACGTCCCCGTAGCCGCAGACCAGGCAGACCTTCCCGGCCACCATCACGTCGGTGGCCCGCTTGATGCCGTCGGCCAGGGATTCGCGGCAGCCGTAGAGGTTGTCGAACTTCGACTTGGTCACCGAGTCGTTGACGTTGATCGCCGCCGCCAGCAGGGTCCCGGCTTCCATCATCTGGTAGAGGCGGTGGACCCCGGTGGTGGTCTCCTCGGAGATCCCGATCAGTTCCCCGGCCACCCGGTGCCACTTCCCCGGTTCCGCTTCCAGGGTCTTCTTCAGCGCCCGGTTCAATTCGGCCTCGTCCTCGCCGTGGGCCGGTTTGTCGAGGATGGAAGGGTCGTCCTCGGCGGCGTAGCCCCGGTGGATCATCAGGGTGGCGTCGCCCCCGTCGTCGACCACCAGGTGGGGGCCGGAACCGTCCGGCCAGGTCAGGGCCCGGCGGGCGCATTCCCAGTACTCGGCCAGGGTCTCGCCCTTCCAGGCGAAGACCGGGACCCCGGCGGCGGCCATCGCCGCCGCGGCGTGGTCCTGGGTGGAGAATATATTGCAGGAGCACCAGCGGACGTCGCCCCCCAGTTCCCGGAGGGTCTCGATCAGGACCGCGGTCTGGATGGTCATATGGAGGCTGCCGGTGATCCTCCTGCCCGCCAAAGGTTTTTCCGGTCCGTATTTCTTCCGGGTTGCCATCAGCCCCGGCATCTCTCTTTCGGCGATCTCGATCTCCCGCCGGCCGAATTCGGCCAGGCCGATATCCCTGATCTGATAATCTTGCTCTTTCGTCATAGCTAACGTATCTCCTGCTTGATAATTGAAATCCGGATTATTTTCCGGGGGGGAAGTTAGCGCATAAAGCCGGAGAAAACAACCGAAAACCTGACCATCGGCGCGATCCGTCCGGACGAATCCGTCTTCGTCCTTCAGCGGAGACGGAGGAAGAGCCAGAGCCCGATCCCCCCGAAGAGAATATTGGCCGCCCAGGCGGCCAGCCAGGGAGAGAGGTAGCCCTGGTTGCCCAGAGCCCCGGTGATGGAATAAAAGACATAGTAGAGAAAACCGAGCACCAGGCTGATCCCCACCCCGGCCAGGACTCCGCCCCGGCCGGTTCTCAGCCCGAAGGATACCCCGAGCAAACCCATAATCAGGCAGGCGACGGGGAGGGCGAGCTTCTGCTGGAGTTCGACCCGGATGGGCCGGAGGACCACCTCGGGGTCTCCCCGCCGCCGCTGGAGGGCTCCCCGGAGTTCGAAGTATCCCCGGTTGGCCAGTTCCTCCCGGCTCTGGACGAGGTCGAGAGGGTGAACCTCGAAATCGAAGGATTTCTTCGAGAGATCCTGTTTGGTCGGGATATCGTTCAGCGGGTAGGTGTAGATCACCCCGTCGAAGAGCCACCAGGTTTCGTCCAGCCAGGCGGCTTCCCGGGCGCTGATCCGGCGGTAGGGGCTTCCGTCCGCCCTCAGGTCGTGGATTGTTACCCCCTGGCCGGTATTCTCCCGGGTCCGGAAGGATTCAAAATAAAAAGCCTGGTTGGTGGCCCGGTTGAGGTAGGAGACGTTTTTCAGCACCGGCTGGAAACCGTCTCCCCGGTGCCGGTTCTTCAGGTTCTGGCTTTCCCTCAGAGCGTCCGGGACCACCATCTCGTTGACGTAAAAACTGCCCAGGCTGATCAGGGCGGCCAGAAGGAGCAGGGGGGCGGCGATCCGGTAGATGCTGATCCCGGCCGACCGCATCGCCGAGATCTCGTTGTGTTTCCGCAGCAGGCTGAGGGAAGAGAGCAGGGCCAGGAGGATGGCGATCGCGGTGATGTAGCTGAGGATGGAGGGGATGAAGAGAAAGTAGTAGCGGAGCATCACCGGGAACCAGCGCGGGATCTCGAGAAATTCCTCGAGATTTTCGAAGAGGTCCCCGATCACGAAGAGCATAATGAAGCCGACCAGGCAATAGATAAACGGGATCAGGAAGTGGAGGGAGATGTATCGGTCAAGTATCCTCATCGGGAGCGGTCCGGGGGTCAGGGATCAGATCCGGGTGAATTTGGCCATCCAGAAAAATCCGCCGGCGCCGAAGAGCAGGTTGGGCAGCCAGACGATCAGGAAGGGGAGCTTTTCGGGCTCGCCGGCGACGGCGTCGGCGTAGGCGATGAAAATGTAAAAAACGAAGAGCAGGGCCAGGCTGAGAGCCATCCCGATGGTCTTCTCGCCCCGGTGGGTCCGGATCGCCAGCGGGATGCTGATGAAGATCATCGAGAGGCAGGCCGCGGAAAGGGAGAGGCGTTTCTGGAAGTCGGTGGCGCAGAGGGAGATCTCCCTCCGCCGGTCGAGTTGATCTTCCCGCAGCCGTTCGGATTGAACCAGGAGACGCCGGAGGGCGGCGTCCGTCTCCCGGAGCCGGTCCAGCCCCCGGGCGAAATCCGCCTGGAGAAGTCTTGAAGGGATCGCCGCTTCGCGGGCCGGCTGAGGGGATAGATTGGGACCGGGGGCCGGGAAGAGCACACCGCCGGTCGCGGTTATCATCGTCGAGAGGCAATCCGCCCGCTCCCGCCGAAGCACCCGTAATCTTTCGATCTCCTCTTCCAGCCGGGCAAGTTCCAGTTCGGTTTCGGCCGAGATCTCGCCAAGCCTCCGGCGGAAGCGGAGGAGTTCGCCGCTGGTCATATCCTTCTTCCGCTTGGATTCGTCGTCGACCTGGGCGGACTCGTAGAGTTTTTCCAGGCTGATCGGGTAGTTGAGGACACCGAAGGTGGTGGTGGTCCTGATGTGGGGTTTTTCCCGGTCGATTATCTCCTCCACCGTGCCGTCCATCAGTTTCAGGTTGAAACTTTCCCCTTCCCGGTCGAATTCGATTGCCGCCTTCCGGGCGAAGATGGTGGTGACCAGTTCCTCCCGCTCATACTGGTTGATCTGGATCCGGTAGAGGAAGTCGTCATCCTTGCGGGCGAAGTTGATCGTGTACCCGGGAAGGGAGATGGTCTTCCCCGGCTGGAGGAGGGCGTCAGGTTCCTGGAGCCCGATCTGCGCCTTCAGTTTCCGGGTGGCGAAGCCGTAATCGGGGATGGCGGAGTTGTGGAGGTAAAGGCTGAGCAGGGTCATAACCGCTCCCAGAAAGACCACCGGGGAGATAATGCTCTTCAGGCCGATCCCGCAGGCCCTCATCCCGGTGATCTCGTTGTCGGCCGAGAGCCGGCCGAAGACCAGGATGACGGAGGTCAGGATCGCCATCGGGATGGCGTACTGGAGGAGGGATACCACCAGGAACCCGAGAAATTTCAGCACCAGGATCGGATTCATTCCCCGGAGAATCAGGTCGGCCACCTTGAGCAGGTTGCCCAGGCAGAGGATCCCGATCAGGACCAGGAGCGTGATCAGGAAAGACCCGGTAACGCTGGAGAGGATGTAACGGTGAATTATTTTCATCGCGATATCCGCCGCCGCCCGGAAGCGGAGCCGGCCTGAAGATATGATATATCATCTTCACGCCCCGGCGCAAAATTTATTCCCTGAATTTCGCGTCCGCGGACCAACGGGCACAGTAGCACAGGCATTCTTGCCTGTGGAAGCTTGACCACAGGCAAGAATGCCTGTGCTAATTTCCCGGCCAGGGTTTAACGTGAATAATTCAGGTTTTCGCCCCGGTTGCCGGCCGGAAGGCGGGAGAAAATATTCTTGAGAATCGCGCCGCCCTTTCCTATAGTGGCCTTCAGCCCGGATCGGCCCCCGGTTGGCCGGCGGGGTATTTCCCGGTAAAATAGGTTCCGCCCGATCGCGGCGGGAGGTCCAGACAGATGAACAAACCCGAAAAATGCCCGGATGGGAGCAGGTCCTTGGAAAAGAGAATGAAGTTGGAAATCCGCAACCTCTACCCGGAGATCGCCGGGGGGCGCTACCCGATCAAGCGGGAGACCGACCGGCCGCTCGAGGTCACCGTCGATGTCCCCGGCCTGACCCGAGGACAGGTCCGGCTGTTCTACCGGATGAGCCATCCCCGTTCCACCCGCTGGGTGTCGGTGCGAATGAAGAGGGCCGGAGAGACCGGTTTCCGGGGGGAAGTAACCTTCCCGGAGGCGGGGATCTACCGGTACACGGTCCAGGTCCGGGTTCCCGGCCGGAAACCGATACGCTACGGACGGGCCCAGGAAGTTTACGTCGAGCCGCCCCGGGCCCGCTTCGCCGCCTGGTACGAACTCTTCCCCCGTTCCCAGGGCCGGGTGCCGGGCAGGCACGGGACCTTCCGCGACACCGAACGGCGGCTGCCCGACATCAGACGGATGGGCTTCAACGTCATCTACCTCCCCCCGATCCACCCGATCGGGAAGACCAACCGGAAGGGAAGGAACAACAGCCTCACCGCTCGCCCCGGCGAACCCGGGGTCCCCTGGTCGGTGGGAGGCGAGGCCGGGGGACACACCGCGGTCCACCCGGAACTGGGGACCCTGGCCGAATTCCGCGGTTTCGTCAAGAAGGCGAAACGGGCGGGCTTCGAGATCGCGCTCGACTTCACCAGCAACTGCTCTCCCGATCACCCCTGGATCAAGGAACATCCCGGCTGGTTCTTTTACAACCCCGACGGGACCATCCGCTACGCCGAAAACCCCCCGAAAAAATACCAGGACGTCTGTCCGCTGAATTTTTATCCCGAGGACCGCGAAGCGATGTGGGAGGAGGTGAAGAATATCTTCCTCTTCTGGGTCGAGAACGGGGTCGGGACCTTCCGGGTGGACAACCCTCACACCAAACCGGACGAGTTCTGGGAATGGCTGATCCGGGAAGTCAAGAAAATCCACCCGGAGACGGTCTTTCTCGCCGAGGCCTTCACCGACTACGACAGGCTGGAGAGCCTGGCCCGGGCCGGGTTCTCCCAGTCTTACAGCTACTTCACCTGGCGCAACACCAAGAACGAGCTGATCGAGTATTTCCTCAAGTTGACCGGGACCTATCTGAAGGAATTCCTCCGGGTCAACTGCTTCGTCAACACCCCGGATATCCTCTCCGAGATCCTCCAGAAGGGCGGCAAGCCGGCCTTCCAGCTGAGAATCGCCCTGGCCGCCGCGATCTCGCCCCTCTACGGGATGTACAGCGGCTACGAACTGCTGGAGAACGAGCCCCTGGTCCCGGGCAAGGAGTCCTACCTCGACTCGGAGAAGTACCAGATCAAGGTTCGGGACTGGAACCGGCCGGGGAATATCAAGGGTTACATTACCAGGCTGAACCGGATCCGAAAAGAAAACCCGGCCCTGCAGTACTACGACAACCTCCGTTTCTTCAGCTCGACCGACGACTGGATCCTTTTCTTCGGCAAGGTCTCCCCGGACGGAAACAACCGGATTTTGACCGCGGTCAACCTTGACCCCTTCGCTCCCCACCGGGGAAGGATCACGGTCCCGGTGGAGTTGTTCGGGATCTCCTCCGACGAGGAGTATCCGGTTCGGGAACTGATTTCCGGGAAGAGGACGGCCTGGCGGGGGCGGGAACAGTATGTTACCCTGGACCCGGCGAAGAACCCGGCGGCGATCTGGAGGATTTAGGGGAGGCCGCGTTGATTGTGCAGTAAGGCATTGCTTTAGTCGCTATCGGGATCGCTATCGCTATCGGGATCGGCCAAACCAAGCCCGGCCGGGAAGGTTTCGATAGCGATAGCGATCCCGATAGCGATAGCGATTATATTTAACTGAAGAGGAGGATAATGTATGAAGGTCACTTTTATCACCCGCGAATACCCGCCCAACGTGTACGGGGGGGCCGGGGTCCATATCCGGGAGCTTTCCCGCTGCCTGGCCAAGATGATGGAAGTCGATGTCCGCTGCTTCGGCGAACAGAAGGTCCGGGACAGGTCGCTCTTCGTGACCGGCTACCGGCCGATGGTGAAACTGCACTGCCCCGACCAGCCGAAGTTCGATTCGCTCTTCAATACCATCTTCACCGACCTGTTGGTCCTGATGAACCGGATCGACGCCGACGTGGTCCACACCCATACCTGGTACGCCCACCTGGCCGGCTTCTGGGCCCGGCAGCTCTACAACGTTCCCCACGTGGCGACCAGTCACAGTCTCGAGCCGCTGCGGCCCTGGAAGTTCGACCAGCTGGCCGAAGGCTACAACGTCAGCAGCTGGATCGAGAAGGTCGGCCTGGAGAACGCCGACCGGGTGGTGGCCGTCTCCCAGGTTATGAAGGACGACATCCTGGAAAATTTCGCCGTCGACCCCGACCGGGTGGTGGTGATCCACAACGGGATCGATCTCGAGACCTGGAACCGCCGTCCCCTCAGCCCCGAAATCCGCCGTCGTTACGGGATCGCCGAGGATTATGTCCTCTTCGTCGGCCGCCCGACCGCCCAGAAGGGGATGGAGTACCTGATCGACGCCGCCGACGACATCCCGGTCCAGGTGGTCCTGGAAGCGATGGGGGCCGATACCAAGGATTACGAGGACCGGATGATGGAGAAGGTGAAGGGGAAGAAGAACATCGTCTGGATCCACGAGAACCTGGGCGACGCTAAGAACGTCGAGCTCTACTCCTCGGCCCGGGTCTTCATCTGCCCATCGGTTTACGAACCCTTCGGGATTATCAACCTGGAGGCGATGGCCTGCGAGACCCCGGTGGTGGCCAGCGCGGTCGGCGGGATCACGGAGGTGGTGGTCCCCGAGGAGACCGGGCTCCTGGTCGAGCCCGCCGACCCCGGCCGGATCTCCGCCGCCGTCAACCGCCTGCTCGAGAACCCCGGCCTGGCCGCGGAGATGGGGAAGAAGGGCCGCCGCCGGGTGGAAGAGAAGTTCAGCTGGGATTCGATCGCCGCCCGGACCCGTGATATGTACCGACAACTCCTGGAAGAAAGGCGTCCCGGAAAGTCCTCTCCCGAATAAATCAGCGGGCGGGTCGAGCCGATCTGAAATGGAGAAGGATTACTACAAGATTCTCGGAGTCCCCCGGACCGCTTCCCCCGCCGAGATCAAGAAGGCCTACCGGAAGCTGGCCAAGGGCTGCCACCCGGACACCCACCCCGGGGACCCCCAGGCCGAGGAACGTTTCAAGGAGATCTCCCAGGCCTACGACATCCTCGGCGACGAGAAGAAACGGAAGCAGTACGACCAGATGAAGTCCGCCTTCAGCCAGGGCTTCCGTCCCGGGGGCTTCGACTTCAGCAGCGCCGGGATCAACCTCGAAGATCTCTTCGGGGCCGGCGGCGGCCGGGGGAGGAAGGTCCACTACGAAGACCTGGGGGGGATGGGCGGGCTGGGGGATATCTTCAGCCAGTTTATGGATCAGGGATCCCACTTCCGCCGGGCCCGTTCCGCGCCCCGCCGGGGTCGGGATATCAGCTCCGCGGTCAGCATCGGTTTTGACCAGGCGATCAAGGGCGGGAAGGTCCGGCTGACGGTGCAGCGTTCCGAGACCTGCCCGGAATGTTCCGGGACCGGGGCGGCCCCCGGGAGCAGCCCGGAGACCTGCCCCCAGTGCGGCGGGAGCGGGACGGTCACGATGAGCCAGGGAGGGTTCGGAATCAGCCGGCCCTGCCCCCGCTGCTACGGGAAGGGTATGATCATCGCCCGGCCCTGCCCCCGCTGCCGGGGACGGGGTTCGGCCCCGGCGACAAAGAAAGTTGCGGTGAAGATCCCGGCCGGGATCTCTTCGGGGGCGAAGATCCGGCTGCCGGGCCAGGGAGAGCCGGGCCCGGGCGGAGGGCCTCCGGGGGACCTGATCCTCCTGGTGACGGTCGGCAAGAACCCCCACTTTACCCGGAAGGGGGCCGATCTCCACACCCGGGTGACGGTGGATATGGCCACCGCCGCCCTGGGCGGCAAGGCGAGAGTACCGACGCTGGCCGGGGAAGCGACCCTGAAGATCCCGCCGGGGACCCAGCCGGGGACGGTTCTCCGCCTCCGCCGGCAGGGAGCCCCCCGCCCCGGGGGGACGGGGAAGGGGGACCTGCTGGTGACCGTGGATGTGACCATCCCCCGGAAACTGACCGCCCGGCAGAAAGAACTGCTCCGCCAGCTGGAAGGGAAGGGGGAGGGCCGGTAGTCAGGAGTCAGAATACAGAATACCGAAAAAACAGCCGGGGCCTGGCATATTCCGGCTTCTGTATTCTGTATTCTGTTTTTACCTTGACTCCGGCCGGTCTTTCCACCATATTGCCGGAATAATCCGTTGGCGGCGTTGAAAACTCAAGGAGGCGCGTGATGAAAAAATGGGAATGCTCGGTCTGTGGTTATATCTACGATCCCGCCGAGGGCGACGCGGATGGGGGGATCGCCCCCGGGACCCCGTTTGAGGATCTCCCCGAAGACTGGGTCTGCCCGGTCTGCGGCGTGGGCAAGGACCAGTTCGAGGAATTGGAGTAGAAGTTCCCGGGCCGGTTCGATTTTCCGGGGAAGGGGGTTTATCGGGGATGACCGCGGAACAGGCAGAGGGAGTACTTTTTTCATCCCGGGAGATCGAAGAGCGGATCCGGCAGATGGTGGAGTCCATCGAGCGGGATTACCGGGATAAAGACCTGGTGGTGGTGGCGGTTCTCAAGGGTTCCGTCCTCTTTCTCGCCGACCTGGTCCGGGGGTTCTCCCGGCCCCTGGCCTTCGATTTTATCGGGGTCAGCAGTTACGGCCATTCCCGGACCTCCCTGGGGGTGGTCAACCTGGAGAAGGAGATCAGTATCGATATCCGGGACAAGGATGTCCTGGTGGTGGACGACATCCTCGACTCCGGCCGGACCCTGGGCTGGGTTAAGGAACACCTGGGGAAATTCAACCCCCGCTCGGTGAAGATCTGCGTGCTTCTCCAGAAGCAGGCGAAGCGGGTGATCGACGTCCGGGCCGACTATACCGGTTTCAACATCCCCGACGTATTCATCTACGGGTACGGGCTAGATTACCGCGATCGCTACCGGCATCTTCCCTATATCGCCCAACTTTCCGAGACCGAGGTTCCTCCGGGGGAGGAGAGGGAGGAGTAAGCCCGGAAGTTTTGCCAGCCTTGATGTGTCCCGGCGATTGTGGTAGATTTAAAAACCGTAAATCGGTCGGGAATTAATCAAGGCGAATCGATCCGCGGTTTAATATATTTTCTTGCGGGATCGTCTAGTGGTAGGACGGGTGACTCTGGATCACTTAGCCCAGGTTCGAATCCTGGTCCCGCAGTGAGAGAGCGGTTCCTTCGGGGCCGCTCTTTCGGCTTCGGTCGACCGGATAGCCTTTTTCCTGTTATCCGGTCTAGCTAATCCCGGGCGAATGGCGGAACTGGCATACGCGCTGGATTTAGGATCCAGTCCCCTAGCGGGATGGGAGTTCAAATCTCCCTTCGCCCATTTTATTTCTCCTGCGGAGAAATAGAATGCTGTTTCAGCTATTTCCTTCGGAGTGGATCACCTGAATTTATGCCCAAGATCGCGTTGATAAACAATGGCTTCCGGCATAACGTATTTTCCGTGGATGCAAAATTCAGGTATTAGTTATTGATAAACAGAGAATGAAGGCGTAAATTCTGGGCTGAACAATCGCAAGATTGTGATTCTGATTCGTAATCGCTGAATTAAATGCGCTTTTCACTATTATTTTTCCTCCCCCGGCCGAGCCGGGGGAGGAAAAATAATCCGCGGGAGTAGCTCAGTGGTAGAGCCCCACGTTGCCAACGTGGTTGTCGCGGGTTCAAGTCCCGTCTCCCGCTCTGGTCTTTAACCGGGTTGATATGCGGCTCCGGAGATCGGGCCGGGGGAGTTGCGTATCAACCATTTTGCTGCGCGGGAAAAGAATCGATTATGACCATTGTCACGGTGAAAGAGACCCATCCCTGCCAAAGGGAACTGCTGATCGAGGTTCCCCCGGAAGTAATGGAGGAAGAACTTACCGCCGTCTACGGCCGGATCGGCCGGGGGAGCCGGATCCCCGGTTTCCGGCCGGGCAAGGCGCCCCGGCCGGTGCTGGAGAGATACTACCGGGATGACGCCCGGACCCGGACCCTGGAGAACCGTATCCGGAAGGCTTATGCCGAGGCCCTGGAAGAGAAGGAGTTGCGGGTGCTCGGCGACCCGGAAATCAGCGAGGTCGACTGGCCGGCCGGCGGGCCGCTGAATTTCAAGGCCGCGGTGGAGGTCAGCCCGCCGGTGGAGCTGAAGGAATACCGGGGGATCAAGCTGAAGAGAAAGATCCGCCCGGTTACGGAAGCCGATGTCGACCGGGTGATCGAGGAGCTGCGGGAACGCCGGGCCGAGTACCGGGCCGAGCCGCCCCGTCCGGCCGCCGCCGGAGACTGGGCCCTGGCCGATTACCTCCCCCCCGGCCGCCCGGACGGCCAGTGGGTCGAAGGCGCCCTGATCGAGATCTCCGAGGACGAGGCGAAGGGGGTCGGCTCCCAGCTGATCGGTCTGGAACCGGGCGGAGTCCGGGAAGTCACCGTTCCCGGTCCCGGCGGGCGGGATTCGGAAACCGGTCCCGCGGTATTCCCCGTCCGGCTCCGGGAGATCAAGAAACGGGTTCTGCCGGAGGTTGACGACGAATGGGCCCGTGGCTGGGGCGAGTACCCGGGGGTCGAAGAACTGAGAAAACAGATCCGGGAGGACATCGCCCAAAGCCGCGAACTTGAAGCCCGCCGCGATCTGGAGAGCCAGGCCTCCGCGATCCTCCTCAAGGGTTCCGCTTTTCCCCTGCCTCCGGCCGCGCTGGACGGCCTGGTGAAGAGCCGGATGGAGGAGTTCCGCCGGATGGCCCCCGGGGGAGATCGGGAGCGGGAGAAGGAGCCCGACGGGAAGCTGGTTGACGCCGTCCGCCGGGAAGCGGAGAATGAACTGAAGCTTTTATTTATCCTCCGGGAGATCGCCCGGGCGGAGAAAATCGAGCTCGATCCGAAGGACCTGGGCGAGGAGATCGCCAACCTCGCCCGGCGGGAAGGGGTTCCCCCCGCCCGCCTCCGGGAAGCACTGGAGGAGGAAGGCCGGATCCCCGTTCTCCGGGACCGGCTTCTCCGCCGGAAGTCGATGGATTTCGTGATCGGTCAGGCCCGGATCAAGGATCAACAAGGAGGCGATTGATGACTGCACCTCATTCCCAGCTCGTCCCGATGGTCGTCGAACAGACCGGCCGGATGGAACGGGCCTACGACATCTTCTCCCGGCTGCTCAAGGACCGGATCATCTTTATCGGCACCCCGGTCGACGACTCGGTGGCCAACCTGGTCGTCGCCCAGCTCCTCTACCTCCAGATGGAGGACCCGGACAAGGACATCAACCTCTACATCAACACCCCGGGCGGGGCGGTGACGGCCGGGCTGGCGATCTACGACACGATGCAGTTCGTCCGCTGCGACGTAACCACTTACTGCGTCGGCCAGGCCAGCAGTATGGGGGCGCTGCTCCTGGCGGCGGGGGCGAAGAAGAAGAGGTTCGCCCTTCCCCACGCCCGGATAATGATCCATCAGCCTTGGGGCGGGACCCAGGGGGCGGCGGCCGACATCAGCATCCAGGCCCGGGAGATCTTAAGACTGCGGGAGAAGCTCAACCAGCTGATGGCCGAACACACCGGTCAGCCCCTGGCCAAGATCGAGAAGGACGCCGACCGGGATTTCTTTATGACCGCCGAGGAAGCCAAAGATTACGGACTGGTCGACGCCGTGATCGCCCGGAAGAAGGAGAAGTGACCCGATGACGTCCCGGAACCAGGCGCCTCCCCCTCCCCACTGTTCCTTCTGCGGCCTGCCCGCCGATCGGGTCGGTCGTTTGATCACCGGACGGGAGGGGCTGATCTGCGAGAACTGCGTCCGGCTCTGTTCCGAGATGCTGGAGGAGAAGAAGCCCCGGCCGAAGCCGAAGAAGCCGGCCCTCCCCGGCCGGACCCCTCCGCCCCGCCGGATCAAGGAATACCTCGACGGGTACGTGGTCGGCCAGGACCTGGCCAAGAAAACCCTGGCGGTGGCGGTTCACAACCACTACAAACGGATCCGGGAGGCCGGGAAGCCGGGCGAGGTCGAGCTGGAGAAGAGCAATATCCTGATGCTCGGCCCCACCGGTTCGGGTAAGACCCTCCTGGCCCGGACCCTGGCCCGCTGCCTCCACGTCCCTTTCGCCATCGCCGACGCCACCACCATCACCGAGGCCGGCTACGTCGGGGAGGATGTCGAGAATATCATCCTCCGCTTGCTTCAGGCCGCCGACTACGACGTCGGTAGGGCCCAGATCGGGATCGTCTATATCGACGAGATCGACAAGATATCCCGGAGGACCGAGAACGTCTCGATCACCCGGGACGTCTCGGGGGAGGGGGTTCAGCAGGCCCTGCTGAAGATCTTCGAGGGGACGGTCTGCAATGTCCCCCCCAAGGGGGGGAGAAAGCATCCCCACCAGGAATTCATCCAGGTAGATACCACCAACATCCTCTTTATCTGCGGGGGAGCCTTCACCTCCCTGGAGAACCTGGTCCGGGAGCGGCTGGGCAAACGGGTGATCGGGTTCGAGACCGCGGGGGCGGAGGGCCAACGGGAACTGAAGCGGGGTGATCTCCTGGCCCGGGCCGAGCCGGAGGACCTGATCAAGTACGGGCTGATCCCGGAATTCATCGGCCGGCTCCCGGTCACCACCGCGCTCTACGACCTCGACCGTAAAGATTTGGTCAATATCCTGACCGAGCCGAAGAACTCCCTGCTCAAGCAGTACACCCGGCTGCTGGAGATGGAGGGGGTGAAGCTCAGCTATACCCGGGGGGCGCTGGAATACCTGGCCGAGGAAGCGATCCGGAAAGGGACCGGGGCCCGGGCCCTGCGGTCCATCCTCGAGCGGGTTATGCTCGACGTGATGTTCGAGATCCCCTCCCGGCCCGAGCTGAAGACCTTCCGGCTGACCCGGAGGCTCATCAAGAAGCTCTGCTCGGCGGATTCTTTTCCCGGGGCCTCTTCGCTCCGGGCCGCCTGACCGCCATTTCCCCGACCTTTCGAGAATGAAGCCGCCGCCCCCCCAACTTCCCCGCCATATCGCGATCATAATGGACGGAAACGGCCGCTGGGCCCGGGCCCGGGGGCTGAGCCGCCTCGAGGGGCACCGGGCGGGGGCGGAGGCGGTCCGGAGGATAACCACCGCCGCCGCCGAGATCGGTCTCGAGTACCTGACCCTCTACGCCTTCTCGGTGGAGAACTGGCAGAGGCCGAAGCGGGAGGTCCAGGGACTGATGCGCTACCTCAAGGAGTACCTGAAGAGCGAACTGGGCCTGATGCGGGAGAATAATATCCGCCTCCGGGCAATCGGGCGGATCGAGGAATTTTCCGCCTCCGTCCGGTCCGCCCTCGACCGGACCATCACCGCCACCGCCGCGCATACCGGGCTCACCCTGACCCTGGCCCTCAACTATGGCGGCCGTTGTGAACTCGCCGACGCGATGAGGCGGATCGCGGAAGAAGTCCGCCGGGGGCGGATCGCCCCCGGGACAATCGACGAAGCGCTGATCGCCCGTTACCTCTACGCCCCCGATCACCCCGACCCCGACCTCCTGATCCGGACCAGCGGGGAGATGCGGGTCAGCAACTTCCTCCTCTGGCAGATCTCCTACACCGAGTTCTGGGTGACCGACCGGTGCTGGCCGGACTTCGACAAGGAGATGCTCTTGGAGGCGATTGCCGATTACCGGAAAAGGGAGAGGCGGTTCGGAGGGCTGGGGGGAGGGCAAGCGGCGATAGAAGAGCAGCTGAATGTCTAAAAGCCCCGATAGGTCATATAAGTCCCATAGGTCCTATAAAACGAAAACCAAGCCGCCCAGTTAAAAGATGTCCAGAACCCGGATAATTACCGCCATCCCCCTGATCCTGATCCTGGTCGGGGTGATCTACTTCAGCGTTGACGTTCCGGTTCTCTTCTTTTTGGTCGGAAACCTCTTCGTCGGACTGGGGATGCGGGAGTTCACCAGGATGACCGGCGGGGTCAGGTCGGTGGGGATCCTGGGGGCGGTCGCTCTCTTCTCGGCGGTCTTTATCGGCGCCCTCGGACCCGGCGCCCTTCCCGATCACTTCTCCGGTTTCATCGGGAGTTCCCGGGGGGACGCGGTTCTCTTCCTGATCGTCGCCGGGCTCTTTCTCTTCCAGGCCACCCGGACCGACGGGGGGGAGGCGATCGTCCGGATCAGCGCCACCCTGGCCGGGGTGATCTACGTCGCCTGGCTCTTCTCCTTCTTCCCCCGGATCAACTACTACTTCCCGGCCGGGACCGCGGCGGCCGGGCAGGGGAGGTTCTATATTTTCTTCCTGGTCCTGGTGGTCAAGGTCAACGACAGCGCCGCCTACTACTTCGGCTCCCGCTGGGGGAAGAACAAGCTGATCCCCCGGATCAGCCCGGGCAAGACCGTCGAGGGGGCGGTCGGGGGAGTGCTGGCCGGCGGCGCGAGCGCGGTGGCGGGAAAGTATCTCTTCTCCCTCGCCCGGATCTCCTGGCCGGCGGCCCTGACCCTGGGGTTGATCCTGGGGACGGCGGCCGTCCTCGGCGACCTGGCCGAGTCGCTCCTCAAGCGTTCGGCCGGGAGGAAAGATTCCGGGCAAACCCTCCCCGGGATGGGGGGGATCCTCGACCTCCTCGACAGTCTCCTTTTCACCTCCCCGCTCCTCTACTTCTATATGAAGCTGGTCCTGAAGCTGTGAAAAACGTCGTCATCTTAGGCTCAACCGGATCGATCGGGGTCAATACCCTTGACGTGATCCGCCGGGACCGGGGCGAGTTCTCCGTGAGCGGCCTGGCCGCCGGGAACAACATCGACCTCCTGGAACGCCAGATCAGGGAATTCGCCCCCTCCCGGGCGGCGGTCTCAAAATCCAATCAGGCGGCTGAGCTCCGCCGGCGGCTGGCCGGATCCGTGGACGTTCTCGAGGGGGAAGCCGGGATGGTACGACTGGCCTCCGATCCGGAGGCGGACCTGGTCGTGGTGGCGGTCCCGGGAACGGCCGCGCTGCTGCCCGCCCTGGAGGCGCTCCGGGCCGGAAAGGATCTCGCCCTCGCCTCCAAGGAGATCCTGGTCGCGGCCGGCGGCCTGGCCCTGGCTTCGGCCGAGGAGAGCGGTTCCCGGATCCTCCCGGTGGACAGCGAGCACTCGGCGATCTTCCAGTGCCTGCGGGGGATGAAGCCGGAAGAGGTCAATCGGATTATCCTCACCGCCTCCGGCGGCCCTTTCCTGGACGCCACCAGCGAAGAATTGAGGGAGGTCACCCCGGAAGCCGCTCTGGCCCACCCCCGCTGGAAGATGGGTAAGAAGGTCAGCCTCGACTCGGCCACGATGATGAACAAGGGCCTGGAGGTTATCGAGGCCGGCTGGCTCTTCGGGATTCCCCTGGAGAGGATCGAGGTGATCATCCATCCCCAGTCGGTGGTCCATTCGCTGGTCGAGGCCGCCGACGGGGCGCTCCTGGCCCAGCTCAGTCTTCCGGATATGCGGCTGCCGATCTCCTACGCTCTCTATTACCCGCGGAGAGCGCCCCGCGCCGGCCGCCGGACGGTTCTGGCCGAACTGGAGAGCCTGACCTTCCGGAAACCGGACCGCGAACTATTCCCCGCCCTCGACCTGGCGCGGCGGGCCGGCCGGGAGGGAGGGACCCTGCCGGCGGTCCTCAACGCCGCCAACGAGGTCGCCGGAGAAGCCTTCCTGGCCGGAGAGATCCCCTTCCTGGAGATAATGAAGGTGGTGGAAGCGGTGATGGACGGTCACCGGCGGGTCGATGATCCTGATCTGGGTTCGATCCTGGAAGCGGATCGTTGGGCCCGGGAGAGGGCGAGGACAGTGATCAGTGATCAGTAATCAGTATGCAGTGAGCAGTTAGCAGTGGGAGCGATCAGGTGTCCTTTTCGTCCTTTAAGTCCTTTGCGTCCCTGATGGCAAAGTCGGTCAGCAGTGAACATTCAGCATTGATCAGTAGTCAGTAATTGACCATTCCCCAATCCCCATTCCCCATAAGGTAACTCAAGATGCCCGCAATCCCCTCATCAATCATCGCCATCGCCAAGTTTCTCGTTCTCCTCGGGATACTGATCTTCGTCCACGAGCTCGGGCATTTTCTCCTCGCCCGTCGTTTCGGGGTCTATGTCAAGAAATTCTTTCTCGGCTTCGACATCGGGGGTTTGAAGATTTTCAGCTTCAAGGGAAAGGAGACCGAGTACGGGATCGGGATCCTCCCCCTGGGCGGTTACGTCAAGATGGCCGGCCAGGAAGATGTCCCCCCCGGCGACGAGGAGGGGCGGAAGAAACTCGAGGAGGAGAATAAAGATATACCGCCGGAGCGCCGCTTCGACCGCCGGCCCCTCCTCCAGCGGGCGGCGATCATCGCCGCCGGCCCGGTGATGAACCTTCTCCTCGGGGTGGGGCTCTTCGTCCTGATCGCCCGGATTGGATTTCGGATCCCCGCATATATGGCCGAACCTCGAGTCGGCTGGGTGGAGAGGGAGCTGCCGGCTGGCCGGGCCGGGGTCCGCTCGGGCGACCTGATCCTGGAGATTGCCGGCCGGCCGGTGGAGGATTGGCCCGACATGCAGCAGCAATTGCAGTTCAGCCGGGCCGGGGAAGAGCTGGAGCTGCTGGTGGAACGGGAAGGCGGCCGGGAGACGATCACGGTCGTCCCGGAGAAGCCGCCCGGGGCGGAATTTCCCCGGATCGGGGTTTCTCCCCCGGGGAAGACGATAATCGGGGAAGTGGAAGCGGGTTCCCCCGCCGCCCACGCCGGGCTGGAAGAGAACGATATTTTGCTCCGTCTCAACGGCGAACCCCTGCCGGCCCCCGGCGCCGTCGGGAAATTGCTGGAAGATTTCACCGGCGATCGGATTGAACTGGAAGTTTTCCGGCCGGAGACGGGGAAGAGGTTCTCCGCCTTCCTTCCTCCGGAATATCCGTATCTGCAGGGGGTTTCCCTCGACCGCGGCCGGGTGAGCTGGGTCGACCCCGAGGCGGAGGGGGGGGCGGCCCGACTGAAGAAGGGCGACCGGGTGGTGGAGGTCGGCGGCCGGCCGGTGGAGCCGGAAGAGGTTGCCGAAAAGATCAAGGCCGCCGGCCCGGGGGAGGAACTGGTCCTGACCTTCCACCGTTCGGGTTGGATTGCCTTCAAGTCTTCGACCCTGATCACGGTCTCGGTCCCGGTTTCGCCGCAGGCCGCCTTTCCCGGGGTAAAGAGCATCGGGTACGATTCGGAAGCGGTATTGAAGCAATACTACGGTTGGTCCGCGGTACCCGCCGGACTCCGGATCGGAGCGGAGAGGGTGGGGCTTATCCTCAAGTTCTTCTACTACCTCCTGACCGGCCGGATGGGCGCCGGGGGGATCGGAGGCCCGGTGATGATCTTCCAGCTGACCAGCAGCGTGGAAGGCTTATCCAATTTCCTGTCTTTCCTGGCGCTGATCAGCATCAATCTCGGACTGATTAACCTGATTCCCTTCCCGGTCCTGGACGGCGGCCACCTCCTCTTTATCGGTCTGGAGGGGATCATCCGGCGTCCGCTTCCCGACCGGTTCCTGATCATCGCCCAGCAGGTCGGGCTGGCGGCGATCGCCACGGTTTTTATTCTTATTACCTATCGGGATATCCTGCGCCTCCTCGGCTATTGAAAACAGTGAGCAGTGAGCAGAGTGTCCTTTTCGTCCTTTAAGTCCTTTTCGTCCTTGGTGGCAAGGTCAGCGCGTTATTAGGGTTTAGTATGGAGAGACAGCAGACCAGGCGAATTATGGTGGGCCCGGTCGCGGTGGGGGGCGGGGCGCCGGTCTCGGTGCAGTCGATGACCAAGACCGATACCCGGGACGCGGCGGCGACCGGAACCCAGATCGAAGAACTGGCCGCGGCCGGCTGCGAGATCGTCCGGGCGGCGGTCCCCGACTCCGCCGCCGCGGAAGCCCTGAAGGAGATCTGCCGCCGATCGCCACTGCCGGTGATCGCCGACATCCACTTCGACCACCGCCTGGCCCTGGCCGCGGCCGAGTCCGGCGCGGCCGGGCTGCGGATCAACCCGGGAAACATCGGTTCGGCCGCCAGGGTCCGGGAGGTGGTCCGGGCCTGCCGGGAGAAGAAGCTCCCGATCCGGGTCGGGGCCAACGAGGGGTCCCTTTCCCGGGACCTGGAGGAGAAGTACGGCGGTCCGACCCCGGAGGCGCTGGTCGAGTCGGCGCTGCAAGAGGTGGCGATTATCGAGCGGGAGGGCTACGGGGAGATCAAGATCTCGGTCAAGGCCTTCGACGTCTTCACCTCAAGGGCGGCCTACCGGCTGCTGGCGGCGCGGACCGATTATCCGCTCCACGTCGGGATCACCGAGGCCGGACCCTTCCTTCCCGGGACCGTCCGTTCGGCGGTCGGGATCTCGATGCTCCTGCTCGAGGGGATCGGCGACACGATCCGGGTCTCGCTGACCGCCGACCCGGTCCGGGAGGTCCGGGTGGCGCGGGAGATCCTCCAGACCCTGAAGCTGCGGAGCTTCGGCCCGGAGATCGTCAGCTGCCCGACCTGCGGCCGGACCCGGATCGACCTCTTCGCCCTCCTGAAAGAGGTGGAGGCGAGGCTGGACTCCCTCCCCGGGAAAGAGCGCCTGGCCGGGCGGAGGGTGGCGGTGATGGGCTGCGAGGTCAACGGTCCCGGGGAGGCCAGGAGGGCCGAGATCGGGATCGCCGGTGGGAGGGGATCCGCTCTTCTCTTCCGGAAGGGGGAGGTGATCGGCCGCTACCCGGTCGGTGAGGCGGTCGACGCCCTGATCGCCGAACTGGAACGGACCGCCGGTCCGGGGGAGTGAGCGATGAGCGAGATCAAGCGGTTGACCGGTAACACCGCTGCCTTGATCCTGAGCCGGGGGATCCGGCTGCTCCTCTCGATGGCCATCGGCGTGGTCCTGGCCCGGGAGCTGGGCGCCCTCCACTACGGGAACTGGTCGGTGGCCCGCTCCCTGGCCTCCCTGCTGACCATCCTCTGCTCCCTGGGGATGAGCCAGATCGCCATCCGGGAGTGTTCCCACCGGACCGGGGAGATCGGGCGCTACCTGGGGACCGTCCTCTCCCTCCAGGGGTTGTTCTCGGTCCTGAGCTTCCTGGCCGCCCTGCTCCTGGTCTACGGCCTCGGCTACCGCTCCGAGATCGCCTGGCTGGTCTTCATCTCCCTGGGCATCTACAACTTCTCCGCCCTGGGGACCAACTTCGTCATCCAGTTCCGCTCCCGGGAGAAGATGGGCTACGAGGCGGCGGCCAACACCGGCAAGGACCTGGCCCTGATGTTCCTCGTCTTTCTCGCCGTCTACCTCGGCTGGGGGGTGGTCCGGATCGCCTTCCTTTATCTTCTGGCCACCGTCTGGTTCTTCGGGTTCGCCTGGTTCCTCTCCCGGACCAGGTTCCCCGATACCCGGCTCCGGTTCGACCGCTCCCTGGTCCGTCCCCTGATCGTCGGCGGACTGCCGATGGGGCTGGCGGTCTTCTTTAACTCCTTCCACGAGGTGACCCGGATCGTTCTCCAGCGGACCGCCGGTTCGGGGGGTGCGGGGCAGTACAGCGTGGCCACCCTGCCTTACCTGGCCCTGGAGAGCACCGTGATCATCGCGATGATGGGGGCGATCTTTCCGCTCCTCTCCCGGCTCTACCGGACCGACCGCGACCGGCTGGTCAAGATCACCCGGACCCTGAGCCGCTATTTCTACATCCTCTCCCTCCTGCTCGTCCTCTACTGTTTCTTCCTCGGCGACGAGCTGATCCTTCTGCTCTTCGGGGAGCAGTACCTGGACGCCATCCCCGTCTTCAAGCTGTTGGGCCTGGTGATCATCCTGATGCCCCAGAACTACCTCCTCTTCAACGCTATGGTCGCCTCCCGCCGGGAATGGCTCTTCGCCCTGATCGTCGGCCTGGCGGCGCTGCTCAACGCCCTCGGGGTTTTCTTCTTCAGCTCGCTCTTCTCCCGCTTCTCCCCGGCCCCGGTGATCGGGTCCTACGGTCCCGGCTCCGGGATCCGCCTGATCGGGATCGCCGGGGCGCCGGTCGCCCTCTTCGCCGCCCAGCTTTTCCTCCTGGCGGTCCTGGCCCGGATCCTCCGCCGGGAATACCGCCGGGGGCTGCTGGCCCGGGGGCTGGGCCGGCCCCTGCTGGCGGCGGCGGCGACCGGCGGGCTGATCCGCTGGCAGGGGCTGCTGGCCTTCCCCCCCGGGGTGGTGCTGGCGACCAGCGCGGTGGTTTACGCCGTCCTCCTCTACGTTCTGGGAACGTTCACCAATCAGGACCGTTCCATCTTCCGGCAACTGCTCTCGGGGCTTTCCCTTCCCGGGACGAGACCGGCCGGAGGGGGCCGATGAAGAGACCGCGGGTAGCGATGGTCTTCTCCCAGTTTCCCTGCTACGACGAGGTCTTCCTCCTCCGGGAACTGGTCGCCCTGGCCGGGAAACTCGACCTGACCGTCTTCTCGATCCGGCGCTCCGACCGCGACCCGGTCCGCCACTCGATCGCGGAGCGGCCGGCCGGGGAGACGGTTTATTCCGGCCTCTTCGCCGATCGACGGGTCCTGCGGGAAAACCTCCGCCTCTTTTTGGCCTGGCCCCTGTTCTACCTCCGCCTGCTCGGCCTGGTCTTCCGGGTCAATTGGCCCGACCCGGAGTTTCTCTTCAAGTCGCTGGCCCTCTTCCCCCAGGCGGTGTACTTCGCCCGGGTCTGCCGGGAGCGGGGGATCGAACGGGTCCACGGACAGTGGGCCACCCACCCGGCCCTTTCGGCCCTGATCATCGCCCGGATCAACCGGATCCCCTTCAGTTTCACCGGTCACGCCCACGATATCCACGTCAAGACGGTCGGCCTGGCGGCGAAACTCCGGGAGGCGGATTTCGTCATCACCTGCACCGGGGATAACCGGCGCTACCTCGCCCGCCTCGCCCCGCGGATCCGGCCGGAAAAGATCCGGGTCATCTACCACGGCGTCGACCTTTCCCATTACCGGCCCAGGGACCCGTCCGGGGAAGGTCCCTTCCGGATCATCTCGGTGGGGAGTTTATTCGAATGCAAGGGCTTCGAGTACCTGATCGAGGCCGGGGAGATCCTGAAGCGGGCTGACTTCGACTTCCGCTGCCGGATCGTCGGCGGCGGCTACCTGGAGGAGAAGCTGCGGAATATGGTGGGGGAGAAGAAGCTGGACGGGTATATTGAATTCACCGGTTACCAGGCCCAGGACGGGATGCCCGGGCATTACCGCTGGGCCGATCTCCTGATCCTGCCGGCGGTCCTGAAGATCCACTGGGGGATCCCCAATGTCCTGCTGGAGTCGCTGGCGGTCGGGGTCCCGGTGGCCTGCACCCCGCTCCCCTCGCTGCCGGAGCTGATCGGGGACCCGCCCTGCGGGTTCGTCATCCCCGAGAAGGACCCGCCCGCGATCGCCGCCCTGGTCCGGAGGGTCGGCCGGGACCGGGCCCTGCTCCGGGAATACGGGGGGGCCGGGCGGAAGAAGATCGAGGAGAAGTGGGATATCGAGAAAACTTCGTCCGAGATCGCCGCCCTCTTCGCCGCCGACCCTCAAGGGGGAACATAATAGAGAATATAAGGGGTTATCGATACCGATAGCAATACCGATACCGACCCCGAATTCGGCGGCAGGAAATCCGTTGTCGGGGTCGGAATCGGGATCGGAATCGTATTTGAGAAAATGCTCCATTAATTCGTCAATCCGGTTAGCAAGGAGAAAAGAATGATCAAGCTCGGAATCATCGGGGTGGGGGGCTGGGGGAAGAACCTGCTGCGGAACTTCCAGGAACAGCCGGGGGCGGAGGTGGCGGTCGCCGCCGACAAGGTGGCGGATCGCCGGGACGCCGCCCAAAAGAAGTACCCGGAAATTACCCTGACCGGCGACTACCGCGAGATTCTCACCCGTGACGAAATTCGGGCGGTGGTGGTGGCCACCCCGGGGGCGAGCCACTTCGGGATCGCCCGCGACTGCCTGAAAGCGGGGAAGGACGTCTTCGTCGAGAAGCCGATGGCCCTGACCGCCGCCGACTGCCGGGAACTCTGCCGGCTGGCCGAAGAAGGAAGGCTGATCCTGATGGTCGGCCACCTCCTCCTCTACCACCCGGCGGTGGGGAAACTGAAGGAGGAAGTCGAGGCGGGGACGATCGGCGACCTCTACTACCTTTACAGCCAGCGGCTCAACCTGGGCAAGATCCGCCGGAGCGAGAACGCCCTCTGGACCTTCGCCCCCCACGACGTCTCAATCGCCCTTCACCTGATCGGGCGGCCGCCTTCGGCGGTCGCCGCCCGGGGGGGGAGTTACATCCAGTCGGAGGTGGCCGACGTCGCCTTCCTCACCATCGCCTTCCCCGACGGGGTGATGGCCCATATCCACGTCAGCTGGCTCGATCCCCACAAGGTAAGGAAGGTGACGATCGTCGGCTCCCGGAAGATGCTGGTCTTCGACGATATGGACAGCTTGGAGCCGGTCCGGATCTACGACAAGGGGGTGCCCGAGCAACTGGCCTACGACACCTACGGGGAGTACCTCAACCTCCGCTACGGGGACGTCCAGATCCCCTGGGTCAGGGCCGGCGAGCCGCTCCGGGCGGAGACCGGGCACTTCCTCGACTGCGTCCGGGAGAGAAAAACGCCGCTGACCGACGGCAGGAACGGCCTGGCGGTGGTCTCGGTCCTGGAGGCCGCCCAGCGTTCCCTGGAGGAAGGCGGCCGGACCGTCGAACTGTGAAAACCCCCGGAGATAAATGAATTGAATGTCCAATATCCAACAAGGAATATCCAGGGGAGAAGACGCTCGGGTATTGGCTATTCCTTGTTGGTTGTTGGATATTGAAAAAGGGGTATTCTCAAATCAGCGAGGCAGGATATGAAAGATAGACATGCCGAAAATGACTATTTCGTCCACGAATCGAGCTACGTCGATCCCGGGGCGGAGATCGGGGAAGGGACGAAGATCTGGCATTTCAGCCACGTCCAGTCCGGAGCCCGGATCGGCCGGGGCTGCTCGATCGGGCAGAACGTCAACATCGCCGCCAACGTGAAGATCGGCGATTACGTCAAGATCCAGAACAACGTCTCGGTCTACGAGGGGGTGGAACTGGAGGATTACGTCTTCTGCGGGCCCTCGATGGTCTTCACCAACATCCTCGACCCCCGCAGCGAGTTCCCCCAGCGGGGGAGCGAGTTCTACCTGAAGACCCTGGTCCGGCGCTCGGCCAGCATCGGGGCCAACGCCACCATCGTCTGCGGCCGCACCATCGGCCGCTCGGCCTTCGTCGGGGCCGGGGCGGTGGTGACCCGGGATGTCCCCGATTTCGCCCTGGTCTACGGCAACCCGGCGGAGGTCCGGGGCTGGATCTGCGCCTGCGGGGAGCGGCTGGTCTTCGCGGGGACCACCGCCCTCTGCCGGAGGTGCGGGCGGAGCTACCGCCGGGAGGGAGGCAAGGTAACGATCCTCCCGGAAATCCAGGAATGAGGACCCGGCCGCTGAGAATTCTCTACGTGATCGACAAGATGGTCCGGGCCGGAGCCCAGGCCCACCTGAGACGGCTGCTGGCGGGGTTCGACCGCGGAGAGATCGAACCCGTTCTCTGCTGCCTCCTCGAGAGAGGGCCCCTGGCCGGGGAACTGGAGGGGGAGGGGATCCCGGTGGAGTCGCTGGGGCTGAAGAACATTATCGGCCCGAGATTCCCCCGGGCGGCGGCCCTCCTGGGGCGAATGGTCGTCCGGCACAAGATCGACCTGGTCCACTCCTATCTCTTCGCCGCCAACCTCGTCTCCCCGCCGGCCGGGTTCCTGACCGGCAGGGCGGTAATCACCAGCCGGCGGGACACCGGGTTCTGGATGGCCCCCCGCCACCTCCTGGCCCAGCGGGCGGTCAACCCCCTGACCCGGAAGATCACCGCCAACTCGCGGGAGGTGGCGGATTATCTCCGCCGGAAGGAGAAGGTCGGGGAGGGAAAGATCGTCCTGATCCACAACGGTACCGAGGTGCCCCCCCCGGGGACGGTCGGGGATCCGCCCGTCCGGGAAGGAGGGAAGATCGTCGTCGGCGCCCTGGGCAATATCCGGCCGGTCAAGGGCTACCGCCACCTGCTGGCGGCGGCGGAGAGGCTCCCGGGGGATATCGACTGGGAGCTGAGAGTGGGGGGCCGGACCCTGGATGCCTCACACCGGGAAGAACTGCTGGAAATCTGCCGCCGGGAGCCCCTGGCCGGCCGGGTCCGTTTTGTCGGCGAGGTTGACCGGGCCGGGGAATTTCTGGCCGGGCTGGATATTTTTGTCCTGCCGTCACTGGCGGAGGGGTTCTCCAACTCCCTGATCGAGGCGATGGCTTATGGCCGCCCGGTCATCGCCACCGCCGTCGGCGCCGACCCGGAGGTAATCACCGACGGCCGGGACGGCTTCCTGGTCCCGCCGGGGGATGAGAAGCTTCTGGCGGTCCGCCTCGAAGAACTGGCCCGCGTCCCCGGGCTCCGCCGGCGGCTGGGACGGGCGGGCCGGAAGCGCGTGAGGGAAGATTTCTCCGTCGAAGCGATGTGCCGCCGTTACCGGAACCTCTATTATGAGTGCGTCTAATAAACCCGAATTATGCCCGACAGACCGGGGGCGGAAAAGTAGCACAGACATTCCTGTCTGTGGAAGCTTGGCCACAGGCAGGAATGCCTGTGCTCCTCTGTCAGTTGGCCGAACGACTGGCGGGAAAATCCGGTAAATGTTGTTTTTGCCCGAAAGAGTTTTAGTCGACAGCCCATTATAACGGAGCTTATATTCCGCGGATGCGAAATTCGGGACAAAACTTCCGCCGCCGCCTGATCCGGGCCGCCGCCCGGCTGGCGGCCCGGCTCGACCCGGCGGGACCGGGGACCGAAGGGATCCGGATCCTGACCTACCACCGGGTGGTCGAGATTCCCGGAGACCGGCTCGCGGTCCCCCCGGGAGAATTCGCCCGGCAGATGGATCTCCTCCTGGAGAGCGGGTGGCCGGTCAGAGACCTGGGGGAGGCCCTGGCGGTCGGGGCGGCGGCGCTGGTCCTGACTTTCGATGACGGTTACCGGGACATTTATGATAATGTTTTCCCGGTTCTGAGAGCCCTCCGCCTGCCGGCGACGGTCTTCGTCGTGCCGGGGTTGATCGAGGGCCGGGTCGAACTTCCCCGCTACCGGGGGAGGGGGGAGCTCTCCCGGCCGCTCTCCTGGGAGATGCTGGCCGAGATGGGGGCGGAGGGGATAACGGTCGGCTCCCATTCCCTGACCCACCGGGAACTCACCGGACTCGACCGGGCGGAGGCCGGGCGGGAGATCGTCCGGAGCCGGGAAGTGATCGGGAGGAAACTGGGGAAGCAGCCGGACTGGTTCGCCTATCCCCGGGGGAAGGCCGACCCCGGCCTGGCCAGGCAGGTCCGGGCGGCCGGCTACCGGGGGGCGGTGACCGTCCGGCCGGGGATCAACCGTCCGCCCTGCGACCGCTATCTCCTCCGGCGGACCGAGATCTCCGGGTCGGACAACCGGGAGGATTTTATGTTGAAGCTCGAAGGGGGTTTCGATCTTCCCCACCGTATCTGGCAGGGGATAGCCGGGAAGAGATTGTAGAGAGAATTCAGCAGTAAGAATTCAGAATTCAGAATTCAGAATTCAGAATACCGATTACTGCTCACTGCTCACTGCTTACTGATCACTGCTCACCAAGTCCCAGTGACCGACCGGTCAAAAACAACGGTTCTCCACCTGATCGACAGCCTTCCCCGGGAGGGGGCGGAGATGGTGGTCTACGATCTGGTCTCCCGGAGCGACCGGGAGGAATTCGACTTTCTGGTCTGCGCCCTGACCCGGGGCGGGGGGGTGGCCGAAATGCTGTCGCAGATCGGGATCCCGGTGGTAATCCTGGGGAGGAGATCATTACTTGACCTGCCGCGGTTTATCCGGCTTCTCGGGTTGATCGGCGACCGCCGGGTGGACTTGATCCATACCCATCTCTTCTCCAGCCACCTCTGGGGGTGGGCGGCGTCGCTCTGTTTTCCCCGGGTCGGCCTGGTCAGGACCGAGCACAATATGTCGGAGTGGAAGAACTTTATCCGCCGCCGCCTCGACCGCCTCCTCTCCTGGCGGACCGGCCGTTTCGCCGCCGTCTCCGAACCGGTCCGGGATTCCCTGGTCTCCCGCTGCCGGGTCGATCCGGGGAAGGTCGAGGTGATCGTCAACGGACTGAATACCGAACGGCTCCGGGATCGGTCCGACCCGGAAGAACTGAAGCGGGAACTGGGGCTGGCCAAAGGGGAGAAGGCGGTGGTGACCGCGGCCGCCCTCACCCAGAAGAAGGGCCACCGTTATCTGCTCGAGGCGGCCGGTCTGGTCGCCTCCCGCCGAGCCGATGTCCGCTTCCTCCTCCTCGGCGCGGGCGAGCTCAAAGACGAGCTGGAGGCGGAGATCCGGGAACGCGGTCTCGGAGAGCGGGTGCGGCTCCTCGGCTCCCGGCCGGACGCGGCCCGGATCATCGGCCTGGCCGATCTCTTCGTGCTCAGCTCGACCCGGGAGGGGCTGCCGATCTCGCTGCTGGAGGCGATGGCCCTCCGGCGGCCGGTGGCGGTGACCGCGGTCGGGGGCTGCCCGGACCTGGTCAGGGACGGGGAAAACGGTCTCCTGGTCCCGCCCCGGGACGGCCCGGCCCTGGCCGCGGCGGTGGAGCGGGTTCTGGATGATCCGCGAATGGGTGAAAGGCTGGGCCGGGCGGCGGCGGCGACGGTCGCCGCCGGTTACGGGATGGAGGCGATGATCACGGCCTACCGGAAAATCTATCGCCGGCAGAGCCGGCGGCGGGGCCGGTCGGACAACCGGACAGATGGAGGAACCTGAATCTTTCGTTGAATTTCCAATACTCAACAAGGAATATCCAATAACCAAGGAGTGACAGCGGCCCCTGGTTTCAAAAACAGCCGGGGATGAGCCCCCTGGATATTGGATATTCCCTGTTGGCTGTTGGATATTGGGAAAGGCATACGGCGATGGACGAACCGGAAACCACCGAAAAAAAGAAAAAGGTCCGGGTCCGGACCCGGATCCCCGACCGGAGGGTGGGGGGGCAGATTCCCCGGATCTCCCGGCGACGGGTCGCGGCGGTCCTGATCCTGGCGGCGGCGGCGGGGATATTTATCGGGCTGGTCCTCGGCCGGGGGATCAGGAAGATGGTCCGGATCCGCCGGGAGCAGGACCGGATCGTTCAGTCCGGTTCCGGATTCGGCCCGGGAATCCCGGAATCGGCGGCCGGCGATTCAGCCGGCGAGAGCGAGTCCCCCGGCCGCTGAATGATCTCGATCTCCACCCGGCGGTTCCTCGCCCTCCCCTCCGGGGTCTCGTTGGAGGCGACCGGCTGGTGGGGGCCGTATCCGATTGCGCTGAGGATGGCCGGGTCGACGCCCTGTTCGTCGATCAGGTAGCGCATCACCGCCGTCGCCCGGGCGCAGCTCAGCTCCCAGTTGGAGGGGTAGCGGGGGGTATTGATGGGGAGGTTGTCGGTGTGCCCGCCGATCCGGACTTCGGCCTGGGGGCTCTGGAGAAAGACCCGGGCCATCAGGTCGAGAAACTCCTTCCCTTCCGGCCTCAAATCGGCGGAGGCCGGGCGGAAGAGGAAGGGGGCGAGGGGGACGATCTTCAGCCGCCAGCGGCTGACGTCGACCCGGACAAAGCGGCTCAGGTTGGCGTCGATGATGTACTGCTGGATCTCCTTCGCCATCCGCTGCATCTCCTCGATCCGGGCCAGCTCCCGCATCTGCTGTTCCTGCAGTTCCCGGATCCTCTCCAGGAGATCCTTCTCCTCCTGGGTCAGGTCGACGTCGATGGCGTCCTCAATTCTCCGGTCGGAGAGGGAGATCAGCTGATCGCCGGCGATCCAGGTGACCGGGATGTTCAGGGCCAGCATCGTGGCCAGGATGATGAAGAAGGTCATCATCAGGGTGGCCATATCCGCGTAGGTGGTCATCCAGTCGGGCGGCCAGTCCCGCTTCTCCCCCTCGGCGCCGGTTCTCGCTCTGCGGTGGGCCATAATATTCAGTCCGTCCGGTTCAACCTCCGACGGCCTCGGAACCGAGATAGATGTGGAACTCGACCCGGCGGTTGCGGTCCCGCAGTTGCGGGTCATCTTCGGGGTACTTGGGCCGGGAGGGGCCGTAGGCGGCCGCCGAGATTTTTTCCGGGGGGATCCCGGACCGGTCGATGAAGTAGTTGGCCGCCGCGATCGCCCGGGCGGCGGAGAGTTCCCAGTTGCTGGGAAATCTCCGCCGGTGGCGGGGGTGGATCGGGGTGGAGTCGGTGTGTCCCTCGATCCGGACCCGGGCCCCGGTCTCCTCGACCAGCCAGGCGATCTTGTCCAGGACCGGGTAGAAGGACCGGCGGATCTCGGCCCGCCCCTCCGGGAAGATCAGGGGCGCGGTGGGGATGATCACCACGTCCTCGGCGGTCACCTTGAGATCGACCTCGCCCTCCAGTTCCCCCATCCGGATGAACTCCATCACCTCCTCGGCCTTCAACCGCAGGGTTCCCATCTCGCTGAGCACGGTCTCCTGCTGCCGGCGGGAGAGGAGCTGGAACTGGGTCAGGATCCGGTACTCGTCCTCGGTGACGAAGTCCTCCGTGATATCTTCGGCCTGCCCCAGCTGAAGTTCATAAGTTTCATCAGATTTGATGTCGAGATACCGCTCGTCGATCCGGGCCGCGGTCAGGGCGTACCAGAGGACGAAGAAGGTCATCAGGATGGTGATCATATCCGAGTAGGTGGTCATCCAGTCCGGCGGCCAGTCGCCCTCGATCCCGCCGCTCCCGGCCTCGGGGGCGATCCGCTCGTGCTCGACCTGGGGGGTGAGTTCGGTCTCGTCGGGCATCTTCAGGCTCCTTCCGGGGAAAACCCCGGCCGGCGGGCCCGCCCGCCGTTCTTATTGGCGGCCGGCCAGGTAGGCGCGGAGCTTTTCCTGGACGATCTGGGAGTTGTCGCCGGCCTGGATCGAGGCGATCCCCTCGATGATGATCTCCCGGGCCAGGGCCATATTGGCGTTGTAGACCCGGATCTTGCCGGCCACCGGCATACAGACCAGGCCGGCCAGGAGAATCCCGTAGAAGGTGGTCATCAGGGCGATCGACATATTCGGGGCGATGGTCTGGACGTTGTCCAGGGTCCGCAGGAGCATAATCAGGCCGATCAGGGTCCCGACCATCCCGTAAAGCGGGGCGTAAACCCCGACGTCCCGCCAGAGCCGCTCGTCGGCCCCGATCTTCATCTGGAGGTAGTCGGAGACGGTCTCCATAATCCCCCGGGTGATCCCGGGGTCGGTCCCGTCGGCGACCAGGTCGACCCCGATATCGAGGAGGGGATAACGGCCCCGGGTCGAGAGGTCGCGGATCGACATAAAACCCTCCTTCCGGGCCTTGACCGCCATCTCCACGATCAGGTTGATCACCGCTTCCGGGTCCATCACCGCCCCGACCAGGGTGAAGCGGAAGGCCTTGAGGCCGCTGATGATCTGGGCGAAGCTGAAGTTGATCATAATCGCGGCCGCCGTCCCCCCGAAGACGATGACCATCGAGGGAGCGTTGATGAAATAGGAGAGCATCTCCGGGCCGCGGAGGAAGATGGAGAGGAAGACGACCAGGGCCCCGCTGATGAAACCGATTATGGTGCTAAGACGCATAACAATTTATCCTCTGCTTTTCTCCGGTTGAGGGAGATTGATCTCCTGCTTGTACCGGGTGACCTTGGCGATGATCTCATCGACCGGGTCCCGGACGATGTACTGCTCCCCGGTGGTCAGGGAGATGATCGTGTCCGGCCGGGCCTCGATTCTTTCGATCATCTCGGCGTTGATCACCAGCTGCTGTCCGTTGAGCCGGGTCAGCTTGATCATTTCTTTTCGGATTTCTCCTTTTCCTCATCCTGGAAGTGGGGGACGGTGATCAGGCCGTCGTGGGCGAGCTTGCGGGTGACGGCGATGACCTCGTGCTGGGCGGAGAGGCTCTTGCTGGAGAGCTTGCGGAGGATCTCCATAATCTCTTCCTGGGCCTCGACCGCCCGGGCCAGGGGGATGCCCCCCATCACCGCCAGGTCTTCCCGGAGCATCGCCGCCGCCCGTTCGGTCAGGCCGCCGAAGAACTTCTCCTGGACCTCTTCCGAGGAGCCCCGCAGGGCCAGCTTCAGTACCGTCCGGTCGACGGTCCGGAAGATCTCGTCGATGATCGACTGGTCGACGGCCAGCATCGCCTCGTTGAAGGGGAGTTCCTTCCCCTCTTCCTCGATCTGGACCTTCTTGACCGTGGCCATATCCTCTTCCAGGCGGCCGCGGGCCTTCTCGGTCATATTCGCGGTGAACTTCGCCTTGATGTCGTCGGGGGCGTCGACCAGGGCGGCGGCCAGGACCTCCATCGTCAGGTTGTGGATCAGGATCTCCACGTCCTTGTCGTTCAGGGTCTTGATATCCTCGAAGAGGAACATCCGCTTGCGGACGTCGGAGGCCATCGCCGGGTTCTTGCTCTCCAGCTTCTCCAGGAGGACCTTGGCCACCGCGTAGCGGCTGGAGGAGAGCATATCCGCCAGGACCCGGACCCCGGCGACCGGCTGGTAGTCCTTGCGGAGGCGGACGATCTTCAGCTTCCGCTCCAGGAAGTCCTTGATCTCGTCGGCCATATCCTCTTCCTCGGTCAGCTGGGTCATCGCCCGGGCCATCTCGAACTGCTTCTCCTCGTCGAGGGCCTCGAAGACCGAGGCCGAGGTCTGGGGGTCGAGCTGGGAGAGAACCGCGGCGGCCAGCTTGGGTTCCTCGTCCTCGATCAGGAGGATGATATCCTCCGGGTCGGTGGACTTGATGTACTTGAAGGGCTGCTCGACCAGGCTCGGGGCCCGCTCCAGCTGCTGGGTCATCAGCTCCTCGAGGTTGCCGAGGACCTGGATGACCTGTCCCCCGCCGCCGCCGAACCCCCCCCCTTCCGCCGCCGGCCCGGCCGCCGGGGCCGCCGCCGCGGCCGCCGCCGGGGCCCCGGGGGCTCCGCCGCCGCCCCCGCCGCGCCGGCGCTGCTCGTCGAGGAGGTCGGAGAGGGTGTCCCGCATCTCGGTGAGGACCGCCTCGGACTCCTGGCGGGGGCTGCTCAGAAGATCCCGGATCTCCTCCAGGATCCCGGTGTCGACCCGCCCGCCGCCGGCCCCGCCGACCTGGAGTTCCATCAGCTCCTTGATCCCGGACAGGGTCGCTTCCCGGGTATCGCTGGAGAACCCGGAGAGGGCCTTCTTCAGTTCCTCGAGCTCGGCCCGCCGCTGCTTCCGCTCTTCTTCCGAAAGCTGCAATCCCCCGCCGACCACCACGCCCCCCTCGCCGCCGCCTCCTCCCTTCACCTTCCGCATCGGGAAGTAGATGGCGGCGATCAGGATCAGGAGCGCGACCAGGGCGAGGATGGAGTAAAGGAGATAGTTCTGCTGGGAGGCGGAAGGCGGGGCGAAGTCGCCCAGTTTCTTCGGGATCACCCGGACGGTATCCCCCCGGGCGGGGTTGAGCCGGGCCCAGGCGGCGACCGCTTCCTGGATCCGCCCCGGCTCCTCCGGGGTCCCCAGATCCTCGGCCGGGAGTCTTTCGTCGGCCTCCACGGTAATGTGAATGCTGGAGATGATGCCCCCGCCGGCCGCCCGGGGCCGGGCCGCCCCGGGCCGCTCGGCCCGGACCCCCGGCATCCTCTCCAGGACCCGGACCGAGTCGGGCGTCCCGGTCTCGAATTGATCGGAGAGGGTGACCTCGACGGTGACGGTGGAACGGTGGGGGCCGAGCATCGTGTCGAGCTTGGACTGGAGGGAGGTCTCCAGGTTGGCGGCGATCTGGGTGGCGTCACCCCGCTGGATCGACTGGGAAAGAGCGCCGGCGGCCGGGAGGAGGCAGAGAACCGCCAGGAGGGCGGTCCCCAGCGGCCGGCTGAATAAACCTGTCCGTGACATTTATTCTTCCTCGAAAACGGGGACGGGTTCCGGCGTCCCGGGTTCTTCCTCGGAATCGGGGACGGGTTCCGGGGTCCCGGGTTCTTCCGCGGAATCGGGGGCGGGTTCCGGGGTCCCCGGTTCTTCTTCCGGGGTTGGCTCGACTTCCCGGCCGGGAGAAACCGCTTCTTCCAGCTCGGGGTAGCGGGGGACCAGGAGGACCATCCCCGGGTAGATCAGGTCGGGGAGAAAGATCTGGTCGCGGTTGGCGTGATAGAGGAGGAGCCAGCGGTAGGGGTCGTTGTAAACTTCCGCCCGTCCGGCGATCTTCCAGAGGCTGTCGCCTTCCCGGACGAAGTAAGTCGCGGTCGCCGCCGGGGCCGCTTCGCCCGGCCCGGCCGGCCGGTCGGGGGAGACCGTCGAAATGCCGGGGGCGGCGGCCGCGGCGGCCCGTTCCAGTTCCTCGATCTGGAATTCCAAAGCCTCGATCTTCAGCCCGCGGTCGGCCGCGGTCTCCCGGAGGGCGGCCGCTTCTTGGGCCAGCCGGTCCCTCTCCTGGCGGAGTTCCTCGGACCGGGCGACTTCCTCCAAAAGTTCCTCCCGGATCTCCCGGCAGTCTTCCGCCTCGACCGGGATCTCCCCGAGTTCGACGGTCCGCCGGGGCCGGCGCCGGGTGAATTCCTCGGCCCGGGGGTTGACGAAGATATAACCCCGGTTCCCCCACTCCCGGACGGTCTTTCCGCCGTAGATCCCCGGCTGCGGGCTGAAGGGGTAGTCGATCACCCCGGTGGTTCTCCCCGATTTCTTCCAGACGCTCTCCAGGCCGGTCCGGTCGGCCGTTTCCGCGGTCTGGGCCGCCAGCGGACGGGGGAGGAGAACGCTGCCCGGTATCAGGAAGATGGAAATTATCAATCCGATCGATCTTTTTCGCATTGCCAGCAGCCTCCCCGGTACTCCAATGATTGACTATTAAAATGGTGGAAACTCAAAGGGTTTCAATCCCCGAGTACTGCCTGATATCATTCCGCCGGGGATAATCTATCTCAAGCCGGGATATCTTGTAAAGGGAACTTTATCCCGCTTTCCCGGTAAGGCGGTTTGACATCGGGGGGTCAATCTGCTAACTTCCCCCTGTCGGCTTGTCCGCCCCGGCCGGGGCGAGGCGGTTTTCTCGTTTATCAGCGCCCGGAAGAATAGCACGGCGGTACCGGAGATGGGAAGAAAAAGTTTCTGGCGATTGTCCCTCAACCTCCTCTGGGGGTTCCTGGTCGTCGTCATCCTCCTCCTCTTCTTCCGGGACCGGATCGGCGGGATCCCGGGGTTCTTCCGGCGGCTGAAGAGGGAGCCCCAGGCCCTGGTCTCGGTCTTCAAGCCCCGGGATATGTCCGGCTACAGCTTCTCTTTCGACCGGCCGGAGGACCGGGAGGCCTGGAAGACCTCGGGGGCCAGCCTGGAGGCGGTCCCCGCCCTCTTCGGGACCGGGGAGATCTGGGGACGGGTCACCTACCGCCCGACCGGTTCGCCCGGCCTGCTCCTGACCGACGAGACGATGGGCGTGATGGACTGGCGCGGGGCTCAGAGCCTGGCCTTCTCGGTCTATAACCCCCAGACCTGGTCGGTCAGCCTCAAGGTCAAGGTCAAGGACACCTCCGGGAACACCTTCCAGAAGGACCGGGAACTGCCGCCCCGCGCCCGGAGCGCCTTCTCGATCCCGATGCGGGACCTGGCCTCCCGGCTCGACCTGAGCCGGGTCGGCTACCTCAACCTCTTCCTCTGGGAACCGGCCACCGCCACCGATCTCTACCTGATCGATATCACCTTCACCGCCCCCGGGCTTCCCCGCCGTCCGGCCGGGCTGGTCAAGTTTATGGGGCTGCAGTTCCCCTCCGCCGTCCGGGCCGGCGAGGAGGTGGAGGCGGTCTTCTACTTCATCGTCAGCAGCCGGCTTTCGGGCGACAACCTCCTCCTCCTCCGGCTTCGCCGGGGGGAAGAGCTTATCCCCCTGGACCGGGTCGAGCCCCCCACCCCGACCAGCCGCTGGCGTCCCGGGCGGCTGGCCCAGGTGGGGCCGTTCAAGGTGAGGATACCGCCCGAACTCTCCCCCGGCCGCTACAGCCTGGAGGCGATCATCGCCCTCCCGCTCTCCTCACCGCAAGGGGAGGAACTGGTCTTCCAGCCCTACGAGAACCCCGAGCTCGAAGGATTCGCGGTCTCGGAAATAATCGTGACGGACCAGGCCGGGATGTGATATAAATTTTCCCGGAAAAATTTTCTCAGGGGAGCATAAGATAGATTAAGCCGATCATTGCGAGGAGCGGAGCGACGAAGCAATCCAACTCGATGCCAGGTATGAGATCGCTTCGCTTCGCTGGCAATGACTTTAATCCACCGAATTTAATCTATTTTGCGCTCGGAGTAATAAGTGCAAATAATCTTTAATTCAACGATCTCCGCAACCGGCCGCCGGCCGAGGGAAGTTAAATGAAAAAGACGGCACTGTTAACCGGCTGGGCGTTGATTGTCCTGCCGGCGCTTCTTCCCGGTCTCCTTTTCGGGCAGGGATTCGGGACCCACCGGACCGAGATCCGGGAGGGCGACCCCCGGGTGACCTTCATCAGCTTCAACCTCCAGACCGCGATCCCCCAGGAGGAACTGGTCCGGGGGGGCCTCTTCTTCAAGGTTACCGAACCCCTGGAGGCGGACCTCAAGGTCTTCTTCCACCTGGTCCGGCCCGGCCAGAAGGAGACGGTTCTCAACGCCGACTTCGCCCCCCGGTACCCGACCCGGCTCTGGGACGTCAACCAGATCGTCGAAGCCGGTCCCTTCGAACTGGCGGTCCCCACCAACGTCGAGCCGGGGGAGTACGAGATCCGGGCCGGCCTGCTCCGGATCGTCCGGGAGGAAGACCTCGTCCGCTACGTCCGGGAACCCTACACCAACCCGGAGATCGAGAACTTCATCATCGGCAGGCTGACGGTCCGGGAGACGGAGGCCCCGGAACCCGAAGGGGCGAGCGAGCTCGACCTGATCTCCTTCGACAACGAGGCGGAGATCATCTTCTGGGAGACGCTGGGGGCCAGGGTGGAGTTCGGTGACTACACCGGCGAGGGCGAGGAGACGGTCTCCGCCGCCCGGGTCACCATCCTCACCGGGATGGCCGAGTACCCCGGGGTCTACCTCCAGAACTTCTTCCGGATCCAGCCCCGCCGGGCCGACTGGTCGACCTACGACATCCTCCGGGTCCGCCTCTTCCTCCCCGCCGGGAGCAAAGGGGGAAGGCTGTTTTTGAAGATCACCGACGGCTCGGGACGGGCCTACCAGACCGATCTCGACCTCGCGCCGGGTCAACCCGAATGGTTCGACCTGAACACGATCGATCTCAGCGGGTCGATCAACGTCTCGGCGATCCAGCGGCTCCAGCTCTTTATGGTCAGCCCGGCCACCCCCTTCACCTTCTACATCTCCGGCCTGAGGCTGATCTCCCGGGGACAGCCGACCGGGAAGCCGGCCGTGACCTTCGTCCGGATGGAGGCGCCCGGCCAGATCCGGAGAGGGCGGCCCTTCCAGGTCCGGTTCTTCTTCAGTCTCAACCAGCCGATCTTTCCCCGGCACAAGCTCTTCACCCACGTCTACCGGGTCAACGATATGGCCGGGAAAGTCGGCTCGGACGTCAACCTCACCCCCCCGATCCGGAACTGGCCGCTGGACGAGGAGATGGCGGTCGATTCCGGTCCGCTGATGATACGGGAAGACGCTCCCCCCGGGACCTATGTCGTCCGGGCTGGGCTCTATATGGTCGCCGACACCCCCGGCCGGGGCTACGTCAAGATTGACGACTGGCTGGCCTATGACGGGCGGCAGGAGGTGGCCAACATCCTGCAGCCGGAAGGTCCGGTCGACTACATCAAGCAGCCCTACACCAACCTCGAGATCCAGGACTGGGAGGTCGGGACGATCACGGTCGAATGAGGAACCGGGGGGCCAAGCTCCTGGTCTTGACGTCCGTCCTCGGCCTGGCGGCGGCGGCCGCCTTCGGTTTTCTCCTCTTCACCGCCCTGGTCCTGGAGCCGAACTGGATCGTGGTCGAGCGGGTGGTGATCGAGGATTCGAAACTGGGCGGGCCCCTGGCCGGGATGACCATCGCCCAGATCTCCGACCTCCACCTCGAGGGGAGTCTGGGTTTCCGCGAACGGGAGCTGGTCCGGAAGCTCAACCGGATCGAACCGGACATCATCCTGGTCACCGGCGACCTGGTGGAGGAAGCCGCCCCGGAACTGGTCGAGGAGCTGGTGAAAAAATTCCGTCCCCGGATCTGGAGTTACGGGATCCTCGGCAACTCCGACCGGGTCTACCTCCCTCCGGAAGGCTATCGGGAAGGCTGGCGGCAGGCCGGGCTCTCCCTGGTCGGGGGGAAGTGCCTGGCGATGGCCGGCCGGGGCGGGGAGATATTCTACCTGGCCGGGGTCGACTTCCCCGGGTACGAGGCGCCGGGGGTGGCGGAGAAGATCGACGAAATCCTCGCAGATCTTCCGGCCGGCGCGCCCCTGATTTTTCTCTCCTACGACCCCGACCTGGCCCCGCTCCTGATCGAGAAGGGGGCCGACCTGGTCCTCTCCGGGGATACCCACGGCGGGCTGATCGGGATCCCCGGCTGGGGGAAGGTCTTCCACCGGGTCTTCGGCCGGACCGAGTACGTCCGGGGGGTTTACTCGATCGGCGGGGGGATTCTTTACGTCAACCGGGGGATCGCGCCCAAGGTAATCCCGGCCCGGTTCCTCTGCCCCCCGGAGATCACGGTTTTTGAGTTCCGGAAGGCGGGGTGAGATCCCCGGCCGGGGAGATTTAGTGATACCGATAGCGATACCGATAGCGATTGCGATACCGATAGCGATACCGATTGTAGGTTAATCAAGGCCGGTTGAATTAATATCGGTATCGAGAACAAATGAACCAGCAGGCGAAAATTCCCATCCTGATGTACCACAGCGTCTCCGACTCCGGAGATTTCGCGGCTCTGCCGGCCGCCTGCCGGCCCCGCGGCTACCGGGTTAAAGCGAGCGACTTCCGGGAGCACCTGGAAATTCTCCGGGAGGGAGGATGGTCGACAATCCCGCTGGCGGGCCTGGAGGCGGCCCGGGAGGGGAGGGGGGATCTCCCGGTCCGACCAATTATCCTGACCTTCGACGACGGATATGCCGACAACCGGCGGACCGTGCTTCCCCTGCTTCAATCCTTCGGGTTTCAGGCGTCTTTCTTCCTCAGTGTCTCCCACCTGGGACAGCCGGGTATGCTGACCTGGGCCGGGGCCGGATCCCTGCTCGCGGCCGGGATGGAGATCGGTTCCCACGGGCTGGGCCACGGCATCCTCAGCGGCCGCGGCGAGGAGGAACTCCGGCAGGAACTGGAGGAGTCGCGCAGGGTGATCGGGGAGAGACTGGGGATCGAGGCGGAATATTTCGCCCTCCCCCGGGGTTACCTGCCCCCCTCCCTGCCCCGGCTGGCCCGGGCCGCCGGCTACCGGGGGCTCTGCACCTCCCGCCCCGGTTTCAATACCCTCGGGACCGACCCCTTCCGGCTGAGGCGTTTCCCCGTCCGGACCGGTCTCTCCCGGGAAGCGTACAATTCCCTCCTCTCCGGCCGGGGCCGGGGATACGGGAAAATTTACCTGGCGGAAAGGGGCCGGGACCTGCTGAGGCTGCGCCACCGGCGGCCGGGGAGGAAGCGGCGGTGAAGGCGGCGGATATCGCGGGCCCCGCCGGGGTCCCCGGCCGGGAGGAGCGGTGGAGGAAGTTCGCACCCCCGGCCCTTCTGGCGGGGGGGGTTATCTTCCTCTTCTATCCCACCCTGGTCTGGATGAACGCCCGTTTCTTCGCCGAGAACTCCTATTACGGCCACGGCTGGCTGATCCCGGCGGCGATCGGGTTTTTGATCTACCGGCGGCGGGAGGAGATCCGCGCCGCCCCGGTCCGCCCCAGCCGGTTCGGGCTCCTCCTCCTGGCGGCGTCGCTCGCCCTCCACCTCCTCGCCCAGTTCTTCGGGATCAACTTCGTCTCCGCGGCCGCCCTCCCGGCGGTGATCTTCAGCCTGGTCCTGGCCCACTTCGGCTTCGGCCGGGCCCGGCACCTGATCGGCCCGCTCCTCCTGACCGTCTTTATGATCCCCCTGCCGGGGATCTGGATCATCGCCGTCACCTTCCGGCTGAAGATCCTGGCCGTCGATGCCGGGGTCGCCCTGGGAAGGCTCTTCGGGTTCCCGATCGTCCAGAACGGGATCGAGATCGTCCTCCCCTCCGGCCCCCCCGGGGAGACCCTGAAGATCGGCGACCCCTGCAGCGGATTGCGTTCGCTCTTCTCCTTCGGGGCCCTGGGCGGGTTCTTCGCCCTGCTCCTCCCCCTGAGCCGGCCCCGGCGGGCGGCGGTCTTTCTCGCCGCCCTGGTCCTGGCGCCTTTCAGCAACCTGCTCCGGGTGGTCAGCCTGATCGTTTTAAGACAGACGGTCGGCCCCCGGATCCTCTCCGAAACCTGGCATATCGCGCTCGGGGTGGGGATCTTCCTGATCTGTTTCCTGATCTTTCTCCAGGTGATCCGATGGCTGCTCCGCTGACCCTCCGGAAATCTTTCCTGTCCGCCCTGGTTCTGCTCCTGGTTTCGGCGATCCTGGTCTTCCGGATCAACCAAGGCCGGGATGATATCCTCCCCGCCGGCGACCTCGACCGGCTCCCGCTCCGGATCGGGGACTGGACCGGCGAGGAGATCCCGGTCTCGGCCCGGGACCGGGCGATCCTCGGGACCGACAACCTGATCCTCCGCCTTTACCGGAAGGGGGACAGCTTTCTCTACCTCTATATCCTGGAGTGTTCCTCGAACCGGGCGACCTTTCATCCCCCGGAGTACTGTTACGTCGGCGGGCGGACCGAGCTGGTCGGGCGGGGGCGGGAGACGGTTAGCTGGGAGGGTGGGGAGATTTCGGCCCACCGGATGGTATTTCTCGGGCCCCGGGGGCGGAGCCTGGTCTACTACTGGTACACCTTCGGGGATAGCTTTCTCGGCGGTTACTACCGCCAGCAGCTGCGGATCGTCGCCGCCGCCCTCCTCGGGCGGCCCCGGCCGGCGCTGTTGATCCGGGTATCGGTCGAGGGGGCCTTCGACCCCGAGACCGGCGACGAGATGATCGCCGATTTTTCCCGGTCCGCCCTCCCCGCCATCGACCGCTGGCTGCTTACTGATAACTGACTGATAAAGCTAATGACTCTGCCGCCAGCGACGAAAAGGACTTAAAGGACGAAAAGTATACTCTGCCCACTGCTCACTGCTCACTGCCCACTGCTCACTGCTCACTGCCCACTGCTCACTGCTCACTGCTCACTGCTAACTGCTCACTGCTAACTGCTAACTATTCCCCATTCCCCATTCCCCATTCCCTACTGGGCGCCTTTCCCCCGCAGGATTACCCCCAGGGTCTTGAGGATGATCAGGCCGTCGAGGGCGAGGGACATATTCTCCAGGTAGAAGATGTCGTAGAGCAGCTTCTCCCGGTGCTCGGCGGGCGAGGAGGAGTAGCCGTAGGTGACCTGGGCCCAGCCGGTGATGCCCGGCTTCACCTCCAGGCGTTCTGCGTAAAAGGGGATCTGCTCGACCAGTTCCCGGACGAAGACGGGCCGTTCCGGACGGGGCCCGATCAGGCTCATCTCGTTGATCAGGACGTTGTAGAGCTGGGGCAGTTCGTCGAGGCGGAACCTCCGGAGAAATCTTCCCACCCGGGTGACCCGGTGGTCATCGGGCCGGGCGAACTCGGGGCCCTCCTCCTCGCTGTCGGCGAACATCGTCCGGAATTTATAGAGGATGAAGGGGCGGCCGTGGAGCCCCGCCCGCTCCTGGCGGTAGAGGGCCGGGCCGGGCGAGGTCAGTTTCACCGCCAGGCCGATCAGGAGCATCAGGGGAAAGAGGAGGATCAGGCCGATCAGGGAGGCCCCGGTATCGATCAGCCTTTTCAGGTCCTTGTAGCGGACCTGGCGGTTGGAGATCGGGCTGATCATCGGGACCAGCTCGGTCGGGGAACCGGCCATCGAGCCGATCGTCGCCTCGTAAAGACTGGGCACGATCCGGAAGACCACGTCGGTCTGGCTGAAGAGGGCGAAGATCGAGAGGATGGTCTCCTTGGGCATCTGGCTGGCGATCACCACCTCGTCGATCGGATAGAGCTCGATCAGGCGGGGGATGTCCTTGATCCCCCCCAGGTGGAATGGGTCTTCCGGCCGGGCGTCGGCGGACTTGCTCAGGCTGATGAAACCGACCAGCCGCCGGGAGATGTGAGCTTCCCGGAGCAGCCGGGTGGCGATCCGCTGGGCGCCGTGGTCGGTGCCGACGATCAGGGTCTGCGAGACGAAGTAGTCCTTGCCCAGGAACAGGTTGATCAGCCGCCGGGCGGCGATCCTCCAGGCGATGACCAGGATGATGGTCAGCAGCCAGGAGTAGAAGATGACCGTCCGGGGGTAGGCGAAGGCCCGGAAGAGGAAGGCGGCCACCATAATCACCAGGGTGCTGGCGGTGGTGGCCTTGATGATGTTGAGGACGGTGTCGTAAATCGTCCTGTACTTCGGCTTGTCGTAGAGGCCGTAGATAAAGAAACAGAGCAGCCGAAGCACGATGATCGGCAGGAGGATCCGCAGGAAGTCGGCGAAGTTGGGCCGGGGAAAAGGGCCTTCGGTGAACCCGAACCGGAGAAAGAAGCCGGCGATTTCGGCGCCGAGCACCAGCAGGGCGTCGATGGTCAGGGAGCCGAGGATCAGGACCAGCTTGAAGGTGAGATTCTGTCTATTCATCAACCAGGACGGTGAATCCGGTCCTCAGCTGCCGGTGGGTTTGGTCGGTATTGATGTCGGCCACCGTCATATCCGGGAGAACCCGGGTCGCCGTCACCTCGCCGACTTCCCGGTCGCCGTCGAGAACCCGGAACCGGGTTCCGGTGACCACCCCGTCGCCGCTGCCCCGGTTGACAACCACGAAATTGTAGTCCGGGTTGACCTTGAGGATGGTTCCCCGGAAGGAGGGGATCGTCCCGCGGGCGTCCTTGACCAGCAGACCCGGCATCTCGACGGTCCGGGCCGCGGCCAGGCGGTCCTGGAGTTCGTCCTTGTCGGCCAGGAGTTCCTCGATCCGGTCCAGGTAGCGTTTCTGGGCATCCCGGCTTTCGCTCAATGATTCCCGCAGTTCGGCCAGGTCGGCCTGTTCGGCCCGGAGACGCTCATCGAGGCTCTTGTTCTCCCTCTGGAGGTCGTCCAGCCGGGTTTCGAGCTGGAGCCGCCCCGCGCGCAGTTCCACCACCTCTTCCTGGAGCTGGGTCCGGCCGGCTTCGGCGAACCGGAGCTGGTCGGAGACGTCGTTGAGTTCCCGCAACCGGTCGGCGAGGTCATTTTCCAGGTCCGCCGTCTGTTCCTCGGCCACCCTTCTCGCCCGCGCTTCCTCTTCCAGCTTGCCGGCCTGGGAGCGGGTCCTGGCGAAGAGGGCGATGACCGCCACGATCAGCAGGCCGATGATGACCGGGAAGATGAAACGGGTCAGTCCGGAGCCTCCGGGGGCCGGAGCCGGGGTTTCCCGGGCGGGGGAAGATTTTTCTTCCGGAACTGGTTCCTTGACTTCATTTTCTTCGGGAGCCATAGCCTGTTCTCCTTTGAAGGAATTTTACCGGGGAAAATAATGGCTTTATTATCAAGCTACGGTAAGATACTAAGCATATCCCTTCCGGTGTCAAGCCGTATGTTGATTTTATTTAACCGGCCGGGGGGACGGGATGGCATTTATGGAGATTATATTTGCGGTTTCCCTGCTTTTCATTCTTTACGTTTATCTCGGCTACCCTCTCCTTCTCCTCGCGGCAACCGCGAGGAAGGTTCTTCCTTCCCCTCCGGCCGGCGCTTACCGGCCCCGGGTCAGCCTCCTGATCCCGGTTTATAACGAGGAAGAGGTGATCGCCCGGAAGCTGGAGAACGCCCTCGCCCTCGATTACCCCCGCCAGAAGCTGGAGATCGTGGTCGCCTCCGACGGCTCGACCGACCGGACGGAGGAACTTGTCCGCCCCTTTCTCTCCCCGACGGTCCGGCTGGTCTCCTGCCCGGAACACCGGGGGAAGATGGGCGCGATCAACCGCGCGGTCTCGGAGCTCTCCGGGGAGATCGTCGTCTTCACCGACGCCACCGCCTTCTTCCCCCCCGAAGCGCTGGAGATCCTGGTCGGAGGTTTCGCCGATCCGGCGATTGGGGCGGTGAGCGGGGCCCTGGTCCTGAAAGAGGAAGCCGAGGCCGGGGGGGAGCTGCCGGTTGACTGGTACTGGCGGCTGGAGAAGTTCATCCGGGAACGGGAGAGCCGGCTCTACTCCGGGGTCGGGGCGACCGGGGCGATCTACGCTCTGCGCCGGGAACTCTTCCGTCCCCTGCCCGAGGATACCATCCTCGATGATATGCTGATCCCGCTGGCGGCGGTCCGACGGGGCCGCCGGATCCTTTTTGCCAGCCGGGCCCGGGCCTACGAGGAGAGATTCACCGATCTCCGGGCGGAGTTCCGGCGCAAGGTCCGGACCCTGGCCGGGAATTACCAGGTCTTCGCCCGGGCTCCCTGGGTCTTCGGCTCGAAGATCGCCTTCCCGATGATCTCCCACAAGCTCTTCCGGCTCCTGGTCCCCTTCGCCCTCTTCGGACTGCTCCTCTCTTCGCTTCTCGGCCCGCCGCTCCTCCGGCCGGTCTTTTATCTCCAGGCGGTCTTCTACGGGTTGGCCGCCGGCGGTGGGATCGCGATCCGCCGGGGGAGGAGACCGGGGAAACTGTTTTCGCTTCCCCTGACCTTCTGCCTCCTCAACGGGGCCGCCCTGGAAGCTTTCCGGGTCCATTTCATCGGGCGAAAACCCCCGATCTGGCGCTGAAAGCCTTTTTGCTGGACTATTGAGGCCGATTGTACTATGAAATTCTTTTCCGTCCCGGTTCGGGGGGGTTGGCCCCGGAAAAATATTGCCGGGCCTGTGATTGAACGGAGATTGAATAACATTCCGAACCAGACCGGCCGATGAACGAGTCCCTGAAGAAAAAGCTCTTTCTCTTTCTCCGCCTCGGGATCAGTTTCGGACTGATCGGCTATATCTTCTGGCGCCTGGCCGGCGAGCACGAACTCGGCGACCTGCTCCGCTACTGGGCCCAGATGCGCTGGGGCTGGGTGGCGGGGGCTTTCCTGATCACCTTCGGCCTCCTGGCGATCGGTTCCTTCCGCTGGGGGATGCTGCTGACCGCCCGGGGGGTGAAGCTCAGCGCGCTGAGCTACTTCCTCTATTATATGGTGGGGATGTTCTTCAACAACTTCCTCCCCTCCACGGTGGGAGGCGATGTGGTCAAGGCCTACTACCTCTCCCGGGCGACCGGGAAGACCGCGGTCGCCTTTGTCTCCGTCCTCCTCGACCGCCTGATGGGGATCGGGGGACTCTGCCTGGTGGCGATCGCCTCCTGTCTGCTCGGGGGGCGACTCCTCTGGTCCCTCCCCGAGACCCGCCCTTACGCCCTCCCGGTCTTCCTGATCGTCGGCGGGCTCACCGCCGCCCTCGGTCTCTTCTTTCTCGTCTCCTTCAACGACCGGGTGATGAATTTCTTCCTCTCCCTCTCCCGCTGGGGCAGGATCGGGGTGAAGATCCGGGAACTCCACCAGGCCCTTTACCTCTACAAGGGGCAGGCGGGCGTCCTGATCCGGGCCCTGCTCATCTCCGTCGGGATCTGGGTGCTGATCGTCACCGCTTCCTGGATGGTCTCGCTGGCCTTCATCGGGAATGTCCCCCGGATCTCGATCGTCTATTTCTTTCTCTTTATGCCCCCGATCGCGGTCATTATGTCGCTGCCGATCTCATTTGCCGGAATCGGAACCCGGGAGATGGGTTTTATCATCTTCTTCGGGGCCCTCCAGGGGATCGGCGAACTTGACGCCCTGGTCATCTCCCTGACTTTTTACTTTCTCTACCTGACGGCCTCGCTGATTGGCGGGGTGGTTTACGTCTTCAAGGATAATCTGCGCTTTCACCGGGAGGTTCCGGATTTCGATCTCGCCGAAGCCTCGGCCGCGCTGCCCCAAGAGGAGAAATTATAATTATGAAAGGAGTCATTCTCGCCGGAGGCCTGGGCACCCGCCTGGCGCCCCTGACCAACATCACCAACAAGCACCTGCTGCCGGTCTACGACAAGCCGATGATCTACTACCCGGTCCAGACCCTGGTCAACGCCGGGATCGAGGATATTATGGTCGTGACCGGAGGCAACAACGCCGGGGACTTTCTCCGGCTTCTCGGCAACGGCCGGTCCTTCGGCCTGAAGTGGCTCCGCTACGCCTACCAGGAAGGGGAGGGGGGGATCGCCGACGCCCTGAGCCTGGCCGAGCACTTCGCCGAGGGGGAGAAGATCCTGGTGATGCTGGGAGATAACGTGATCGAGAAAAACATTCTCGGCCCGGTGCGGGCCTTCCGGGAACAGAAAGAGGGAGCGAGGATCCTGCTCAAAGAGGTCCCCAACCCCTCTGATTACGGGGTGGCGGTCCTCGAGGGGGACCGGGTGAAGACCATTATCGAGAAGCCGAAAGTTCCCCCCACCAACCTGGCGGTGATCGGGATTTATATGTACGACGGCGGGGTCTTCGACCGGATCAAGAAGCTCTCCCCCTCCGACCGGGGGGAGCTGGAGATCACCGACGTCAACAATATGTACATCGAGTCCGGGACGATGGCCTACGACATCCTCGACGGCTGGTGGGCCGACGCCGGCTCCTCGATTGAAGGCTGGTTCCGGGTCAACCGGAAGGTGGCCGAGGGGGGGGCGAACCTGGTTTCCGGCTGACCGCCGGAGGCGGAATCGAAATTTCAACCGCAGAAGGTTATACTTATGAGCAGGAAAATACTCGTGACCGGCGGGGCCGGATTCATCGGGAGCAACTTCATCCACTACCTGGCCGGGAAGCATCCCCGGGATGAGATCATCAACCTCGACAAGCTGACCTACGCCGGGAACCTTGACAACCTGAAGGAGATCGAGGAGAACTCGAATTACCGCTTTGTCAAGGGCGATATCGCCGATCCCGGATTAGTCGACGGGCTCTTCCGGGAAGGACTGGACGCGGTTGTCAACTTTGCCGCCGAGACCCACGTCGACCGGTCGATCGGCGACCCCGACGATTTCATCCGGACCGATATCTACGGCACCTACACCCTGCTCGAGGCGGCCCGCCGCCGCGGGGTGGGGTGTTTCGTCCAGATCTCCACCGACGAGGTCTACGGCTCGGTGGAGGAAGGCTTCAGCACCGAGCGCGATCCCTTGATGCCCCGCAACCCCTATGCCGCCTCCAAGGCCGGGGCCGACCGCCTGGCCTACTCCTACTTCGCCACCTACGACCTCCCGGTGATCATCACCCGGGCCTCGAACAACTTCGGCCCCTACCAGTACCCGGAGAAGGTCATCCCGCTCTTCGTCACCAACGCCCTCGACTCGATCCCCCTGCCGCTGTACGGGGACGGGCTCAACGTCCGGGACTGGCTCTATGTCGGGGATCACTGCTCGGCGATCGATCTCCTGATCTCCCGGGGGGAGAGGGGAGAGATCTACAACATCGGGGGCGGGAACCTCCTCACCAACCGCGAGCTGACCTCCCGCATATTGGAGTATCTCGAGCTTCCCGAGACGCTGATCCGCCGGGTCCGGGACCGGGAAGGGCACGACCGGCGTTATGCCCTCGACTCCTCGAAACTGAAAGCCCTGGGCTGGGAACCGGAGGCGGATTTCGCCGCCGAACTGAACCGGACCATCGACTGGTACCGGGACAACCGCTGGTGGTGGGAAAAGATCAAGAGCGGCGAGTTCAAGGAATACTATCTCAGGCAGTACGGCAACCGTTGAAAACGGGAAGGGATCGACCCCCGGCCTTGCCGCGGGTTGAAATCGCTATCGGGATCGCTATCGCTATCGGGATCGAAATCCCCTCGGGATCGTTTGACTAATTGTTCAAGATGCCCCCAACCCCATCCATCCTGGTGATCGGGGACCGCGGCCTCCTGGGCCGGGCCTGCCGGGAAGTCCTCTCCGGCCGGTTCCCCGTCGCCGGGGTCGATATCGAACGCTGCGACATCACCCGCCCGGACCGGATCGAATCGATCCTGGACGACATCCGACCCGGATGGATGATCAACACCGCCGCCGTCACCGATGTCGACGGCTGCGAGGCCGCCCCCGACCGGGCCTGGGAGGTGAACGCCCGCGGAGCCGCCAACCTGGCGGCGGCCTGCCGGGAACGGGGAATCAGGCTCCTCCAGCTCAGTACCGATTTTGTCTTTGACGGTCGCAAGGACGAACCCTACCGGGAAGAAGACGCCCCCCGCCCCCTCAGCGTTTACGGAAAGAGTAAGCGGGGAGGGGAGGAGGCGGTGGCCAAATCGGGGGCGGAATTCCTGATCGTTCGGACCTCCTGGCTCTTCGGACCCGGGGGGAAGAACTTCCCGGAAACGATCCTCCGGGCGGCCCGGAAGACCCCCCGGCTGGAGGTGGTCTCCGACCAGCGGGGGTCGCCCACTTACTCCCCCGACCTGGCCGCCGGGTTGGGAGACCTGATTGAGAACAACGCCGCCGGGATCGTCCACCTGACCAACCGGGGAGACTGCTCCTGGTACGAATACGCCGTCTTTGTCCTCCGGACCGCCGGAATCGCCGCCGAGGTCGTTCCGGTCTCCAGCGGTAAACTGGCCCGGCCCGCCCCCCGCCCCTGTTACTCGGTGCTCTCCCTGGAGAAGTATCGCCGGATCACCGGGAAGTACCCCCGCCCCTGGCCGGAAGCGGTGCGGGAGTTTTTGGGGAATGGGGAATAGGGAATAGGGAATAGTCCGACTCGTCCGACGCGTCCGACCCGTCCGACCGGTCAGACTCGTCCGCAGCGTCCGAGGGGCGGGATGCGGAATGCCTTTCACCCGGGAGGCGGGTGGTGTATAATTCGCCCCCGGAGGGAATGAAATGTTATTAACTCAGCAAGGAGGGCGAAGATGATTGACCGGGAACTGCTGGAGATACTGGCCTGCCCGGCCTGCAAGTCCGGGCTCCGTTACGACGAGGAAAACCAGAAGCTGATCTGCCTCGACGAGAACCGGAAGACCCGCGAGTTCAAACGGGGCGAGCGCTGCGGCCTGATCTACTCGATCAAGGACGACATCCCGGTGATGCTGATCGAGGAGGCGGAAAAACCTTCCGACTGAGCGGGGAACCTTTCCGGGATAAAGCGGTTTCCCGTTCCGCGAACGAATCCCCGTCGGGATCGAATATCTGTCAGCCGCCGATCCCGACAGCGATAGCGAATACGAGGGGAAGGAGAAGATGAATTCCAAGCCTGTTCGAATTCTGGTCATCCACGGACCCAACCTCCAGCTGCTCGGCCGGCGGGAGGTGGAAGTTTACGGCGACCTCACCCTGGAGGAGATCGACCGCCGCCTGGAGGAGGAAGCCGGCCGGCTGGGGGTTGAGATGGAGATCGTCCAGTCCAACCACGAGGGAGAGATCGTCGACCTGATCGGCACGGCCGAAGGACGGGCCGACGCGATCGTGATCAACCCGGCCGCTTACACCCATACCAGCGTCGCCATCCGCGACGCCCTGGCCGCGGTCTCCCTCCCGGCGGTCGAGGTCCACCTTTCCAATATCTATCGCCGGGAGGATTTCCGGCACCTTTCCCTGATCGCCCCCGCGGCGGCGGGACAGGTCTCCGGCTTCGGGCCGGAGAGTTATCGGCTGGGGCTGGCCGCCGCGGTCGGCCTGGTCCGCCGGGAGGGATAGGATGGATTTCGACCGCGCGGCCCGGCTGGCGAAGGTCCGCCTCCGGATGGCCTCGGCTTCCCTCGACGCGCTCCTGATCTCCGAAAGAGAGAACGTATATTACTTCTCCGGCTTTACCGGCGGCGAGAGTCTCCTCCTGGTCACCGGGGAGCGGGCTTTCCTGGTCACCGATTTCCGCTACCGCCAGCAGGCGGAGGAAGAACTGGCCGCGGGCTGCGAGCCGCGCCCGCGCTCTTCCGCTTCCGCGGCCGCGGCGGTCGCCGCCCTGGTCCGGGCAGAGAAGATCAGGCGGTTCGGGTTCGAAGAGGAGAATCTCAGCCGGGCCGCTCACGGCCGGCTGGAGGCGAAACTCTCGGGAGAGAAAATGATCGCGGCCGGGATCCTGATTTCCGGACCCCGGATGGTCAAGGAACCGGGGGAGATCGACCTGATCCGGAGCGCGGGTGAGCGGACCGTCCGGATCCTCTCCCGCTTCCGGGAAGCGATCAGGCCGGGGATAACCGAGGATGCCAGCGCCCGCCGTTTGGCGGCGGCGTTTTACCGGGCCGGAGGCGAGCCGGCTTTCGACCCGATCGTGGCCGCGGGATCCCACAGTTCCCATCCGCACGCCGTCCCCTCGGCCCGCCGGCTGGAACGAAAGGGGATCTGCCTGCTCGATCTCGGGGGGAGATGGAATTATTACAACTGCGACCTGACCCGGACCCTGGTCGGGGGGGGATACCCCCGCCGGTTCAAGACGGTCTACCGGGCGGTTCTGTCGGCCCAGCGCCGGGCGATCCGGGCGGTCCGGCCCGGGCGGCGGGCTTCGGAAATCGACTCCCGGGCCCGCGATTACCTGGACGAGAGGGGATTGGGGGAGTACTTCGGTCACGGTCTCGGTCACGGGGTGGGCCTCAGCGTCCACGAGAGGCCGGCCCTCAACCGCCGTTCGGAGGAGATCCTGCAGGTCGGAATGGTCTTCACCGTCGAGCCCGGGGTCTACATCCCCGGCTGGGGCGGCGTCCGGATCGAGGATACCGTCCTGGTCACCGAAGACGGCTGCCGGGCCCTCACCCCGGCGCCAAAAAGCCTGGAAAGCTGCCGCCTGGAGTGGTAGAAAGGACGGGTAGGTCAGGCATTCCTGCCTGACCGGAATCGGCTATCCGGCCCGGCGGGGTTGCCGGGCCGGGACAGATACCGCTGAAGTTTTTCGGATATGCAAGGAGGACAGTCAATGGTCAAAAGAATTATCGTCGGGCAGTCGGGCGGTCCGACCCCGGTCATCGACTGGGAAGTCGCCGGGGTGGTTGACGCCGCCCAGAAAGCCGGGATCGAGGTTTACGGGATGTTCAACGGCCTGGAGGGTTTGCTCAACGCCAACATCGAGGGGAACATCGTCGACCTCAGCCGGATGAACGCGATGGCCTTCACCTTCACCGGCCCCGGGGCCGGTCTGCGGACCACCCGGATCAAGCCGACCCCCGAGCAATACCGGTTTATGGCCCGGAACCTCGACGCCCTCGGGATCGACGGGGTGGTCTATATCGGGGGGAACGACAGCGCCGACCAGCTGCTCGGCCTGACCGCCGCCTGCGGGGTCAGGGCGATTCACGCCATCAAGACGGTGGACAACGACCTCCCGGTTACCCACCACTGTCCCGGTTACGGTTCGGCCGCCCTCTACAACGCCATCGCCCTGAAGAACGCCCATAACGATTTCTCCTCCTACCGGGTCTGGGGGAATTATCAGGTCGACGGGAAGGTGGTGGCGGCTCCCAGCATCATCCCGGTGGTGATCTACCAGGTGATGGGGCGGAAGGCCGGCTGGCTGGCCCAGGGGACCGCCTTCGCCAAGGTCGACCCCCAGGGCGACCTCCGTCCCGACTATCCGCCCCACATTATCCTCAGCAAGGAGATCCCCTTTGACCGCGACGATTTCCTCGCCGAGCTGGAGAGGGTCATCAGTCAACAGGGCCAGGCGGTGATCGTGGTCCAGGAAGACCTGACCGACAAGAAGACCGGTAAGGACCTGGCCGAGATATACTCGGAAAGCCTGGTCACCGACGCCCACGGGAACGTCCAGCACGGCCGGGCCGACTCGTTCGCCCCCTGCATCTTCCTGGCCGGGCTGATCAAGAAGGAACTGAAGATCCCCGGACTGCTGGGCAAGATCAAGGAAGCCGTCCTGGTCCCCCAGCATATCCAGCGGAGCAACCTGGTCTCCCGGCAGGACGCCTGCGAGGCCTATATGGTCGGCCACGCCGCCGTCCGGGAGATGCTCAACGGCGCCGATCGGAAGTCGGTGATCCTGGAGAAGGTCAAGACCCGGGTCACCACCGGTTTGACCGATCTCGCCAACATCGCCGGTCGGGAGAAGACCGTCCCGCTGGAATTGATCGACGGTCTGCGCGGTCCGGTCCAGGATTTTATCGACGAGTATATCTACACCATCGGCGGTGCGGGGGCGATCCCGCATTACTCCTACCGGAAGTTCTTTAACGTTTCGATCCCGGACTCGATCAGGGAAAACCCCTACCTGAAGGGGGATGATGAATACAAGTGGCCCCTGAAGAAGGATATCGTCAACTGAGGGGAATCGATTATGGAAGAAAAGATCATCGCGGCCCTGGAGGAGAACCTCCGGGTGGGGGAGCGGATCCGGGCCCTGGTCCCGGAGATCGGCCGGACGGCGGCCCTGGTCATCGGCTGCCTCCGGGCCGGGGGCAAGGTCTTGACCTGCGGCAACGGCGGATCGGCCGCCGACGCCCAGCACATCGCCGCCGAACTGGTCGGGAGGTTCAAGCGGGAGCGGAAGGCCCTGGCGGCGATCGCTCTGACCACCGACTCCTCGATCCTGACCGCCCTGGCCAACGATTACTCCTTTGACCGCGTCTTCAGCCGCCAGGTGGAGGCCCTGGGCCGCCCGGGCGATTGCCTGCTGGCGATCTCCACCAGCGGCAATTCGCCCAACCTGCTGCAGGCGGTCCGGGCGGCGAGGTCGGCCGGATTGAAGACCTGCGCCCTGCTCGGCAAAGACGGGGGCCGATTGGCCGGCCAGGTCGATCTCTCCCTGGTTATCCCGTCCTCCGACACCGCCCGGATCCAGGAAGGGCAGGCCCTGATCTACCATATTCTCTGCGACCTGGTCGAGGAGGCCTTCGCCGGATGAAGGACAAGGTGAAAACCGCCCGGGAACTGCTCCCGCTCCTGGATAAACTTCGCCGGTCGGGGAAGAAAGTGGTCTTCACCAACGGCTGTTTCGACCTCCTGCATAGCGGCCACGTCCGCTACCTGCGGCAGGCCCGGTCGGCCGGGGATTTGCTGGTGGTCGGATTGAACAGCGATCGCTCGGTTCGGGAACTGAAGGGCCCCGGCCGGCCGCTGGTCCCGGAGGGAGAGCGGGCCGAACTGCTGGCCGCCCTGGAGATGGTCGATTACGTGGTCATCTTCGACGAACCCACCCCCCGGGAGCTGATCAAAGCCGTCCGCCCCCGGGTCCTGGTCAAGGGCGGGGATTGGAAAAGGGAAGAGATCGCCGGCGCCTCCGAGGTCGAGGCAGACGGCGGGCGGGTCCTGATCGTCCCCCTGGTCCCGGGACGTTCCACCACCGGCCTGATCGAGAGGATCGTCGCCGGGTCCCGCTCCCGGGTGGAGATATGACCGCGGTCACCGAGGCGAAAAAAGGCCGGGCCCCGGGGGCCGTCAAGCTGGCGGCGGAGCTGGAAGGAGTGCCGGTCGAGGAAGTTCTGAAAGGCCTGGCCGCGGGGACGATCGTGGTCCCGGCCAACCGGCTCCGGGAGGTGAAGAAGCCCTGCGCGATCGGGGAGGGGCTGCGGGTCAAGGTCAACGCCAATATCGGCACCTCCCCCCAGTCGGTCGATTTCGACGCCGAACTGGAGAAGGTCCGGGCCGCGGTGGCGGCCGGAGCCGACACCGTGATGGACCTCTCCACCGGCGGCGACATCAACCTTCTCCGGGAGCGGGTCCTGGAAGCTTCCCCCGCCCCGGTGGGGACCGTCCCCATCTACGAGGCGGCGATCCGGGCCGGGGTTGAGAAGGGTTCCATAACCAGGATGACCGGCGACGAGATGCTGGCGGCGGTCGAGAACCAGGCCCGGCAGGGGGTCGACTATATGACCGTCCACGCCGGGGTCAACCTCCGGACCCTGGAGGCGCTCCGACAATCCCCCCGGCTGCTCGGCCCGGTCAGCCGGGGGGGCTCGTTTCTTCTGACCTGGATGTCCGCCAACGGGATCGAGAACCCTCTCTACAGTCGTTTCGACGAGGTTCTGGGGATCGCCCGCGAGTACGACGTCACCTTAAGCCTCGGCGACGGGCTCCGCCCCGGCTGCCTGGCCGACGCCACCGACCGCCCCCAGATCCAGGAACTGGTCACCCTCGGGGAACTGGCCGCGCGCTGCCGGTCCGCCGGGGTCCAGGTGATGATCGAGGGACCGGGGCATATCCCGCTCGACCAGATCGCCGAAAACGTGCGGCTGGAGAAGTCGCTCTGCCGGGGGGCGCCATTCTACGTCCTCGGTCCGCTGGTCACCGACATCGCCCCCGGGTACGACCACATCGCCTGCGCCGTCGGCGGAGCCCTGGCCGCCTGGCACGGGGCCGACTTCCTCTGCTACGTCACCCCGGCCGAGCATCTCGGCCTCCCCTCGGCCGACGACGTCCGGGAGGGAGTGATGGCGACCCGGCTGGCCGGCCACGCCGCCGACGTCGCCCGGGGGCTCCCTTCCGCCCGAGAACAGGACGACCGGATTTCGCTCTGCCGCAAGCGCCGGGACTGGAAGGGACAGATCGCCGCCGCCCTCGACCCGGAAAAGGCCGCCCGTTACCTGGGAAATCTGGAAGGCAAGGAGGATTACTGCACGATGTGCAGCGAGTACTGCGCGATCAAGATCCTGGAGGAGAGTTTTTCCGAGAATTAGTTCTTTGCCATCCGGGGAGTAATCGCTATCGGTATCGGGATCGCTATCGCTATCGACAGTCAGGCGAAAAGCGATTCCGACAGCGATCCCGGCCCCGATGGCGATAGAGATTTAAAAGGAGAATATTATGTCGGTCCTAGTCGTCGGCTCGGTCGCTTTCGATACTGTCACCACCCCCTTCGGAAAACGGGAAAAAGTCCTCGGGGGATCGGCCACCTACTTTTCCTACTCCTGCAGTTTCTTCGCCCCGGTCTGCCTGGTGGCGGTGGTCGGGGAGGATTTCCCGGCCGGGTACCGCGATCTGCTCCGGGAGAAGGGGATCAACCTGGACGGTCTCCAGGTGGCCGAGGGTAATACGTTTCACTGGGGAGGAGCCTACCGCTACGATATGAACGAGGCCGAGACCGAGTTCACCGAGCTCAACGTCTTCGAGGGTTTTCATCCCCGGCTGACCGAATCCGGCAGGAACTGCGGGTACGTGCTGCTGGCCAACATCGATCCCGATCTCCAGCTCGAGGTTCTCGAGCAGGTGAGCGAGCCCCGCCTGGTGGTCGGCGACACGATGAACCTCTGGATCGAGCTGAAGAAGAAGCGGGTGGAAGAGGTGATCGGCCGGCTCGATATCCTGATTTTTAATGACGCCGAGGCCCGGCAGTTCACGGGGGAGGTCGGGCTGAAGAACGCCGCCGACCGGATCCTCGAACTCGGTCCCCGGGCGGTGGTGATCAAGAAAGGGGAGCACGGGGCCCTCCTCTTTACCCGGGAAGCGATGTTTTCGGCCCCCGGGCTGCCCCTGGAAAAGGTGGTCGATCCCACCGGGGCGGGCGACAGTTTCGCCGGCGGCTTTATCGGCCACCTGGCCCGGACCGGGAAGTCGGATTTTTCCGACCTGAAACGGGCCGTGATTTACGGCAGCGTGATGGCTTCCTTCAACGTGGAGGATTTCAGCCTGGAGCGCTTGAAAACAATAGGCGAGGATGATATAAAGGACCGTTATCGCCGGTTCAAGGAACTGGCGGATTTTTAATCGTCAGGCGGGTGTAGCTCAATGGCAGAGCTCCAGCTTCCCAAGCTGGCTACGAGGGTTCGATTCCCTTCACCCGCTTACGGTAGCACAGGCGGCCCGCCTGTGATGGATGGTTGGCGGCCGGATTTTCTGCACAGGCCGGCGGCCTGTGCCACTGATAATCATAGACCCGCCTGTGGAGAGTAGCACAGGCGTCCCGCCTGTGAAGAGTAGCACAGGCGTCCCGCCTGTGAAGAGTAGCACAGGCGTCCCGCCTGTGAAGAGTAGCACAGGCGTCCCGCCTGTGAAGAGTAGCACAGGCGTCCCGCCTGTGAAGAGTAGCACAGGCGTCCCGCCTGTGGAGAGTAGCACAGGCGTCTCGCCTGTGAAGAGTAGCACAGGCGTCCCGCCTGTGAAGAGTAGCACAGGCGTCCCGCCTGTGAAGAGTAGCATAGGCGTCCCGCCTGTGGAGAGTAGCACAGGCGTCTCGCCTGTGAAGAGTAGCACAGGCGTCCCGCCTGTGGAGAGTAGCACAGGCGTCCCGCCTGTGAATTGAAAGAAATGACAAAAAAACTCTTATGGGCTCCCTGGCGGATGGGTTATATTAACGGGGAGAAGGAAGCCGGCTGCCTCTTCTGCCGCAAGGCCGCCGGAGAAGACGATCTCGCGGACCACGTGGTGGCCCGCGGGGAGAGGAGTTTCGTCCTCTTGAACCTCTTCCCATACAACAGCGGCCATCTGCTGGTGGCTCCTTACCGGCATACGGATCTGCTGGAAGACCTGGAACCGGGAGAGACGGCCGAAATGATGTCTCTGGTCCGGAAGTCGGTCGAGGTGTTAAAGGGGTGCCTGGCCCCCGAGGGGTTCAACATCGGGTTCAACCTGGGTAAATCGGCCGGGGCCGGTATAGTCGACCATCTGCACCTTCACATAGTCCCCCGCTGGGAGGGAGACACGAACTTTATGCCCGTTATCTCCGATACCCGGGTTGTCCCCCAGGCCCTGGCGGAGACCGGACGGGTTCTCCGGGAGGCTTTTGCGGCCCCGCGATCGGAAAACCGCCGGGAACGGGCGGGAGAAAGCCAGTCATCCATCGAGGAGAAGAGCTTATGAGCAGAATCAATATTTTCCGGAAATTTTATTCGCTTTCCCTCTCCCCGGCGATCGCCGCGGCCGGTATCGTGCTTCTGTTCTTGGCCGGGCCGGGTTTGTCCGCCGGGGAAAACGCGGAGTCGATCGTCCGGACCCGGGCCCTGGGGGAGGGGGGGAGCGTGGACGCTTTTCTCACCGACGTCGTCCCCGAGTGGCCGGGCTGGAGCCGCCGCTGGTGGACGGACAAGGAACTCTGGGGGAACCAGGGCTATATCATCGGCGGCCCCCGGGGACGGTTGCGGGAAGAGGACCTGATGGCGGTCGGTCTCAGCGAGGAGATCGACGCCCTGACCGAGTTCCCCCCGGCCCCGGAGCCGCCCCTGGAGAAGGTCGATCTCGATACGGCGGCCCAGAAACCCGACACCCATCGGGTTGTCAAGGGCGAGTGCCTGTGGTACATCGCCGGGTATGACCACATCTACGGCAACCCCCTCCAGTGGCCGATCATCTACAAGGCCAATACCGACCGGATCAAGCACCCTGACCTGATCTACCCGGGCCAGGTCTTTGTCATCCCCCGCGACTGAACCACCGCCCGCCGTCGCCGGGCGCGGTGGAAGCTTCCGGCCTTCCGGAAGGGGCCGGCCCCGGGGGTGCGGAATCTGACGTGAAGGCCACCTTGAATCTCCCGTCCCCCGAACTGGTCCGGGATCTCTTCGCCCGGGAGGAGGGGAACCTGCGCCTCCTGGAAAAATCCTTCGGGGTCAAAGTGGTGGCCCGGGATAATTTCATCCGCCTTTCCGGTCCCGAGCCGGCGGTCAAGGATACCGGAAAGCTACTCCGGGACCTTTCCCGGATGCTGGAAACCGGCGAAACCCTGGCCGCTGCCGAGTTCCGGCGCCTGGTCCGGATCTACTCCGGCGGCAAAGGAGATTCGCTCGAAAGTCTTTACGGCGAGAAGATCGAGGTCGATTCCCGCCGGGGTTTTGTCCGTCCCCGGACGGCCAACCAGAAGAAGTATGTCGAGGCGATTCTCCACCACGATTTGACCTTCGCCATCGGACCGGCCGGGACCGGCAAGACCTACCTGGCGATGGCCCTGGCGGTATCCGCGCTCCTGAAGGGGGAAGTCAAGCGGTTGATCCTGACCCGCCCCGCCCTGGAAGCCGGCGAGAAACTGGGGTTTCTCCCCGGGGACCTCTACCAGAAGATCATCCCCTACCTCCGGCCGCTTTACGACGCTCTCTATGACTTGATGGACGGGGAGAGGATCCGCCGGTACGAGCAGGACGGGGTGATCGAGGTGGCGCCGCTGGCTTTTATGCGGGGCCGGAGCCTGAACAGCGCTTTCATCATCCTCGACGAGGCTCAGAACACCACCCCGGAACAGATGAAAATGTTTCTCACCCGGCTGGGCTTCAATTCCCGGGCGGTGATCACCGGCGATATCACCCAGGTTGACCTCCCCCCCGGCCGGGTTTCCGGGCTGAACTCGGTCCGGACGGTTCTGGCGGGGGTCTCCGAGATCCCCTTCATCAATCTGACCCGGGAGGATGTGATCCGTCATCCCCTGGTCCAGAAGATCGTCCGGGCCTATGAACGGGCGGAGAAGGCCGATCGGCAATGAGAGAGGTTCCCCTGAAGGCATTAGCCGGGAAGAAGCGCCGGAAGAAGGGGAGGAAACGGGTGGAGCGGAGAAAGATCGCCCGGGTTCTGGAAGAGGGAAAGACCGGGCGCTGGATCCTCGGGGTCCTGCTCTTTGTCGTCAGCGTGCTGGTTATATCCTGGCGGGGGATGCCGATCCGTCTCCCCACCGTCGGAAGGATATCCGAACGGGACGTTATCGCCACCTGCGACTTCTCTTTCCCCGACCGGGTCCGGACCGAAGCGGCGCGGGAGGCGGCGGTCAACCGCCAGCCGGTCGCCTACCTTTTGGACGGCGCCGTCGCGGCGGAGAAGACCGCCCGGCTGGAAGCCCTTCTCGACCGCTTCCCGGTCCCCGGGGAATCATCCCGGCTGGAGGGGATCGGATTGGTCTTCGCCTCGCCCCTCCGGGTACTCGACCGGGTCTTCGCCGCGCTGTCTCCGCCCGATCTGGGAGATAAAGCGCCGTCGTTCCTCGAGGAGGTCTACCGGGAGGGGATTCTGGCCTCGGAGGTTAGAAAGACGCTGCTCAATACCCGGCAGGAGGATATCGTAATCTTTGACCGGGCGGCGGGCACCGAGACCCGGTTCCGGATCGCGGACCATCCCGGGGAAGATGCCGCCCGTCTTCGGGCCGCCGCCGAACTGGAGAAAATCTTTCCGGCCGCCGGTTCCCCGGCCGGGGAACTGGTCGCGTCCCTGATCGAGCCGAACCTGGTCTTCTCTCCGGAGAAGACCGCCGAACTGCGGGAATCGGCCCGGCGTTCGGTTCCCACGATAATGACCGATGTCTTCCGGGGGGAGAAAATTATCCGCCAGGGAGAGGAGGTGCGGCCCCTGCACATTCAGAAACTGCGGGCCTACCTGGAGGAGCTCTACCGGCTCCAGCCCCCGATCTCCTTTCTTCACTACACCCTGGGGATCGCGCTTCTGCTTATCCTCCTCTACCTGGTTACGGTCAGCTTTCTCCACCGCTACCACCCGACGGTTTTGCGGAGCAACTCCCGTCTGCTGCTGATCACGACCGTCGTCGTCCTGGTCCTGGTCTTCTCCCGGGTTCTCCGCCAGGTGGCCTGGGTGCTCCCGCCGGGGCTGATGGAAGCCGTCCGCTTCCTCTCCCCGGTGGCCTTCGGGGCGCTCCTGCTCGCCCTCCTGATCGGGGTTCGGCTCTCCCTTTTCCTGACGGTCATCCTCTCCTTCCAGACCGCCCTGATCCAGGGTGGCGGAGAGGCCTATCTCCTGGTGGGGATTATCGGGGGTATGACCGCGGTGCTGGCCCTCCGGTTCGCCCGCCGCCGCCGGGACCTCTTCCGGGCCGGGGGAATGGCGGCGGGGGCCGGGGTTCTCGCCATCGCCGCCCTCGGCCTGGCCGAACAGGCGCCCGTGGGGTTGATCGCCAACCAGGCGGCCGGAGCGGCCGGGGCCGGGGTTCTCTCCTCCCTGGGCGCCCTGGTCGCCCTGGGCGTCTTCGAGCCGCTTTTCCGGATCTCCTCCAACATCGGGTTGCTGGAACTCTCCGATCTCAACCACCCGCTGCTCAAGTCCCTGATGGTCCGGGCTCCCGGGACCTACCACCACTCCCTGATGGTGGCCAACCTGGCCGAGGGGGCGGCCGAAGCCGCCGGGGCCAACCCCCTCCTAACCCGGGTCAGTTCCTATTTTCACGATATCGGCAAGACGATGAAGCCGGAGTATTTCTCGGAGAACGAGCCCCCCGGCGCCAGCCGGCACGACGGTCTCATCCCCAGTATGTCGAGCCTGATCCTGATCGCTCACGTCAAGGAAGGGGTCGCCCTGGCCCGCCGGCACAAGCTCGACCGCCGGATCGTGGAGGTTATCGAGCAGCACCACGGGACCGGTTTGATCTCCTACTTTTACGACCGGGCCGAGCGATCCCTCCAGCTGAACTTCAACCTCCTGGAGAAGGAGTTCCGTTATCCCGGGCCGAAGCCCCGCAACCGGGAGGCGGCGATCGTAATGCTGGCCGACGCCGTGGAGGCGGCCTCGGTCGCCCTTGAACGACGGACCCCGGTTCGGTTGGAGGCTCTGGTCAGGAACATCATCCGGGAGCGCTTTACCGACGGCCAGCTCGACGAATGCGACCTGACTATGACCCACCTGAAGAAGATCGAAAACGCCTTTATCCGGATCCTCTCCGCCCGTTACCATACCCGGGTCAAGTACCCGGAGGGGAACGGGAAGAAGAACTGAATATCCAATATCCAACAAGGAATGTCCAATTTGGAAGTTCCGGCGATGCCCGCGGTAATCCATATCAACAACCGCCAGCGGAGGCTTTCCCTCGACCGGCAAGGTATCGCCGACCTGGCCCGGTTGGTTCTGGAACGGGAAGGGTGCCGGGGAGGGGAACTGAGTCTCCTTTTTACCAATAATCCGCGGATCCGCCGATTGAACCGGGAGTACCTGGGCCGCGATTACCCGACCGACGTGCTCGCCTTTCCCCAGGACGGCCCCGGGGGGCTGCTGGGCGACGTGGCGATCTCCACCGAGAGGGTGATCTCCCAATCCGGGCGCTTCGCCCAGACCCCCGGGGAGGAGCTGGCCCTCTGCCTGATCCACGGCATCCTCCACCTGACCGGCTGGCGGGATCACCCGCCCCCGGCCCGGGAAGCGATGAAGAAGCGGGAAGAAGCCCTGCTCAGGACCTGGAAACGGAGGAGACGATGGTCCCTCACAAGGTAATCGACAGCTTCAACGCCGCAGTGGCCGGGATCGTTTACGTCCTGAAGAGCCAGCGGAATATGCGGTTCCATTTCCTGGCCGCGGTCCTGGTCCTGCTCGCCAGCGTGGTTCTGGGGATGGCGCTGGAAGATCTTCTCTTTCTTCTCTCGGCCATTGTCCTGGTCCTCCTGGCGGAGATGTTCAATACCGCCGTCGAGATGACGGTTGACCTGATCCAGGATACCTACCATCCGCTGGCCAAAGTGGCCAAGGATGTCAGCGCGGGAGCGGTCTTCCTGGTTTCGCTCTACGCGATCGCCGTCGGCTACCTGGTCTTCTTCACCCGGGGTTACCTCTCCCGGCCGCTGGAAATCTCCCTGGGGGCGATCCGGAGCTCGAAATGGGATGTCGCCTTCGTCACCCTGGCGGTGGTCACGATCCTGACCATCATCGTCAAGGTCTTCTCCCACCGGGGGACCCCCTTCCGGGGGGGCCTGCCCAGCCTCCACGCCGCCCTGGCCTTTGCCATCTTCACCCTGGCCGCCCTGATCCCCGGGACCCCGCTGCTGGTGGTGGTACTGGTCTTCGCCCTCGCCTTCCTGGTCGCCCAGTCCCGGATCGCCAGCCGGATCCACACCTTTGCCGAGGTCGTCTCCGGGGCCGCCTGGGGGGCGGCCCTGACCTTTCTCCTCTACAAGCTGCTTCTCGGTCCCGCCCCCTGACCCGCGGCGGGCCGCGGCCGGCCGGTTGAAGACGCCGGCCGGGAGGCGGTGAGGCAAGGCGCAGTTTCCCGTTGGGGAATATTTGCCCTTGTCTTACAATGGAGCGGTGTGAGTGGGATTGCCCCGTAACGGGAAAAATAGCCGCCGACGGCCGGTCGGTCGGGAAGATGCCTCCTACTAAAACCAGGGGAATCGTGGTCAAAAGCCGGAGTTACAGCGAGACCAGCCGGCTGGTCAACTTTCTCACCCCGGACTCCGGGCTGGTCCGGACCCTGGCCAAGGGGGCGCTGAGGCCGAGCAGTCAGCTCCGGGGAAAACTGGAACTGTTCAATTACGGCCACCTGGTCTATTACCCCAGCCGGACCAGCGATCTTCACGTCCTGGCCCAGTTCGACCTGATCGAGCATTACCCGGGGCCGGAGGCCGCCCTGGAGCGTTTGGCCTTCTATCACTACCTGGCGGAACTGGCCTCGGCGGCCGCCTTCGGCCCGGAGATTTCCGGCGGACTCTTCCAGCTCCTGCTTCACACGATGCGGCGGGCGGAGCAACTGACCTCCCTGCCCCAGGCCCGGATCTGGTTCGAGATCCGCTATCTCCATCTCCTCGGGGTTCTTCCGCCCCTGGCCCGCTGCTCGGCCTGTGACCGGCCGATGGCGGGTCCGGTCCGGTTTTCCCGCGGGGAGTCGCGCTGGCTCTGCCCGGAGTGCGCCGCCGGCCGGGAAACGGTCGCCGTCGAGCCCGGGGTGATCGCCGCCGTCCGCTATATCCAGAAAAACCGCCTGGAAGGCGTGATGAAGCTCAAACTCTCAGCCCGCCAGTTTGGCGTGATCCGACGGCTCCTGCGATATCTCGTTGACAGCTCGGTCGAGAAGAAGTTAAAGTCGCGCCGGTTTCTCGATCAGGTGGTCCGGTTCTGAACTCCCGGCCGGGGGATTCCCTTCCGAATGGCGGCAGGACCTGAATTTTGCCCGATAAACCTGGGGCGGAAAAGTAGCACAGGCAGGAATGCCTGTGCTACCGTGCCCGTTGGTCAGCCGCCTTATGGGTTAATCCTGACGATGTTAATTCGTTCCAGTGGCACATTGATAAACGGCGAATAATAATCCAGCTCATATTTCGCGGAGACAGAATTCAGGTGCGACAATGGATTTTCAGACCCTGATACTCACTCTGGAGGATTACTGGCGCCAGGAGGGCTGTATACTGGTCCAGCCCTACGACCTGGAGGTTGGGGCGGGGACTTTCGCTCCCGCCACCTTCTTCTCCGTCCTCGGGCCCGGCCCCTGCCGGACGGCCTACGTCCAGCCGGCCCGCCGGCCGTCCGACGGACGTTACGGGGAGAACCCCAACCGGCTCTACCAGCATCACCAGTACCAGGTTATCGTCAAGCCCGCTCCGGCCGACGTCCAGGACACCTACCTGGAGAGTCTCCGGGCCCTGGGGATCGACCCGAAACTCCACGACCTGAGGTTTGTCGAGGACGACTGGGAGTCTCCCACCCTGGGCGCTTCCGGGCTGGGCTGGGAGGTCTGGTGCGACGGCCTGGAGATCACCCAGTTCACTTACTTTCAGCAGATGGGGGGCTTCGAGCTCGACCCGGTACCGGTCGAGCTGACCTACGGGCTGGAGCGGATCGCGATGTTCCTCCAGGGGGTGGAGAACGTCTTCGACCTGGAATGGGCGCCGGGGATCAATTACGGGATGATGTGGAAAAGGCGGGAGTACGAGTTTTCTCGCTACAGTTTCGAGGAAGTCCCCGCCGGAGAGTACCCGGACCTCTTCCGCCGCTTCGAAAAGGAGAGCCTGTCCCTGCAGGAACTGGGGCTGGTTTACCCGGCTTACGACTTTGTCCTCAAGTGTTCCCATATCTTCAACCTTCTCGACGCCCGGGGGGCCCTCAGCGTCAGCGAGCGGGCCCATTACATCGCCCGGGTGAGAAAGCTGGCCCGGGGCTGCGCCCGGGTTTACCTCGGGGAGAAAGGGGGGGAGGATGGCTGAAGAAAGAAAGAACTTTCTCCTGGAGATCGGAACCGAGGAACTCCCCCCGTCCTTTATCGAGACGGCCCTCGAACAGCTCAAGGCCTGGGCCCGGGAAACTTATCCCGGGGTCGCGGTCACGACCCTGGCCACCCCCCGGCGGCTGATCCTCTTCCTGGAAGGGCTGCCCCTCCGCCGGGAGGAGCAGGTCTTCGGACCGCCTCTCGACCGGGCCCGCGATGAAGGCGGCGGCTGGAACCGGCAGGCGCTCGGTTTCGCCCGGAGCCGGGGGAAGAAAGCCTCCGACCTGGAAGTCGCCCGGAAAAAGGACCGGGAATACTGCGCCCTGACCCTCCGGCGGGAGACGGCGGAGGAGCTGGCGGGTGAGGTCTCCTCCCTGATCGGCCGGATCTCCTTTCCCAAGTCGATGCGCTGGCTGACCGGCAACCCCTTCCGCTTCGGCCGCCCGATCCGCTGGCTGCTCTGCCTCTTCGGTTCCGAGGTCCTCCCGGTGGAAGCGGCCGGGCTGCGGGCGGGGAGGGAGACCCGGGGGCTGAGGTTCTTCGCTCCCGGGACCCGGAAAGTTCCCCGGGCCGATCTCGGGGAGTTAAAAAAACTGCTCCGGGAAAACTTCGTCATCGCCGACCCCGCCTCCCGCCGGAAACGGATCGAGGCGGGTGTTCTCCGGCGGATCCGGCGCCACCGTCCCGCCGCCCGGCCGGAGGAGATCGACGCCGGGCTTCTCGACGAGGTGACCGGCCTGGTGGAATATCCCCGGGTGATCCGGGGCGGCTTCGCCGCCGAATTTCTCTCCCTGCCGGCCGAAATCCCGGTCACGGTGATGAAGGTTTACCAGCGCTACTTCCCGGTCTTCCGGGAGGACGGGAGCCTGGCGCCGGAATTTCTCCTGGTCGCCAACGGTCCCTTCCGGAAGACGGCGGCGATCCGGGAGAACAACGAGAAGGTGCTCCGGGCCCGCCTGGCCGACGCCGGGTTCTTCTGGCGGGAGGACCAGTCCCGGCCGCTGGCCGACCGGGTGGAGGAACTGGCCGGGATCGTCTTCCACCGGGGACTGGGCACCTGCCTGGACAAGACCCGGCGGCTGGTCTTGCTGGCCGGCCGGATCGCCCGCCGGCTGGGGGCTGTGGCCGGCGAGGCGGAAGCCGCCGAGCGGGCCGCCCTTCTCTCCCGGGCCGACCTGACCACCGCGATGGTCCGGGAATTCACCGATCTCCAGGGGGTGATGGGCCGGGAGTATGCCCGCCGCCAGGGCGAGGGGGAGGGCGTCGCCCGGGCTCTCGGGGAGCTGTACCTTCCCCGGCGGACCGAGGACCCCGTGCCGGAGACCGTCCCGGGGATCGCCCTGGCCCTGGCCGACCGCCTCGACACCCTGGCCGCCTTCTTCGGGGCCGGTCTCTCCCCTTCCGGATCGCAGGACCCCTACGGACTGCGCCGGCAGGCGAACGGGGTCGTCCGGATCCTGGTCGAGCGGGGACTTCAGCTGCCCCTGTCGGAGCTGGTCGGGGAGGCGGTCTCAGGGCTGGAGCAGGCCTCCCAAGGGGCCGGGGAGGGGGAAGGAGAGATCATCGAATTTATCCGGGGCCGTCTGGAGGCCTATCTCGAGGGGCGCGGGTTCCCGGTCGATATGATCCGGGCGGTCTTCGCCGCCGGCGGGGATGACCTCCCCGCCGCGGTAAACAGGACCGAGACCCTGGAGCGGATGCGGGGGTCGAAGGAACTGCTGGCCGCCGCCACCGTGGTCGAGCGGACCGCCAACATCGTCCGCGGCGCCGGGGTCTCCGGGGAGGAGGAGTGGAGCGACAACCCCTCCGCGGACCCGGCCGAGCGGCACCTGGCCCGGGTTCTCGCTGAACGGGGGGAAGAGATCCGCCGTCTAATCGGGGAAGGGGAGTACCGTAAGGCCACCGAAGAATACGCCCGCCTCTTCTCCCGGCCCCTGAGCGATTTCTTCGACCGGGTCCTGGTCAACGTGGAGGACGAAAAAAAGCGGGAAAACCGGATGGTCCTGTTAAAAAGGATCAACCGGGTCTATACTGACCGGGTCGCCGATCTCTCGCTGCTCCAGTTCGAGAGAGGGGAGCACATTCTCGGATAATTTTTCCCGGCCTCCGACACCATTTGGGATGCCGCCGGAAATTCAAAGCAAGGAAGAAACCGGTAAACGGGAACTGAATTTTCAACAAGCAACAGGGAATATCCAATATCCAAGGAGGGACGGCAGATGACCAAGTACGTGTATTTTTTCGGCGGGGGCAAGGCGGAAGGGAAGAAGGAGATGAAGGCCCTGCTCGGGGGCAAGGGGGCCAACCTGGCCGAAATGGCCAACGCCGGGCTGCCGGTCCCGCCCGGCTTCACCATCAGCACCGAGGCCTGCAATTACTACTCCGAGCATCGCCACGCCTACCCGAAGGGGATGCTCGACCAGGTGAAGAAGAACCTCTCCCGGCTGGAGAAACTGATGGGCAAGAAACTGGGGGCGGCCCGCAACCCCCTGCTGGTCTCGGTCCGTTCCGGGGCGGCGGTCTCGATGCCGGGTATGATGGACACCGTCCTCAACCTGGGGATGAACGACCGCTCGGTGATCGGTTTCATCGAGAAGTCCGGCCACCGGCGGACCGGCTGGGACAGTTACCGCCGCTTCATCGATATGTTCGGCGACGTGGTGATGGGGCCGTCCACCGGCCTGACCCACGAGGACTTCGAGGTCGAACTGCGCCGGATCAAGAAAAAGTACCGGGCGAAGTTCGATACCGACCTCAGCGCCGAACAGCTGAAAGAACTGGTCGAGGCCTACAAGAAGGTCTATCGGAAGAAGGTCGGGAAATCCTTTCCGGAGGATCCGATGGAGCAGCTCACCCTCTCGATCAACGCGGTCTTCAACTCCTGGGACTCCGACCGGGCGGTCAAGTACCGGCAGCTGAATAAGATCGGAGGTCTCAAGGGCACCGCGGTCAATGTCCAGGCGATGGTCTTCGGCAATATGGGCGAGGACTCCGGGACCGGGGTCGGCTTCACCCGCAACCCCGCCACCGGCGAGAAGAAACCGATGGGCGAATACCTGATCAATGCGCAGGGCGAGGACGTGGTCGCCGGGATCCGCGATCCCCACCCGATCGCCGATATGCCGAAGGAGAAGGACCCGGTCTGGAAGCGCGTCCATAAGGAACTGATGGCGATAATGAAGAAACTGGAGGAGCATTACCGCGATACCCAGGACGTCGAGTTTACCATCCAGGAGGGTAAGCTCTATATGCTCCAGACCCGGACCGGAAAGCGGACCGGGCTGGCCGCGGTCAAGATCGCCTGCGATATGGTCCGGGAAAACCTGATCACCCCCCGCGATGCGGTCAGCCGGATCGAGGGCGAGCATCTGGCCCAGCTCCTCTTCCCGATCTTCAACCCCAAAGACGAGGAGGCCGCCCGGAAGAAAGGTCTGGATCAGGCCTACGGCCTGCCCGCCGGGCCCGGCGCCGCCGCCGGGAAGGTGGTATTCACCGCCGACGAGGCGGAAAAGATCGTCAACCGCGACCCGAAAGCCCGCCTGATCCTGGTCCGGCACGAGACCAGTCCCGAGGACGTCGGCGGAATGTGGGCCGCCCGGGGGATTATGACCAGCACCGGGGGGATGACCAGCCACGCCGCCGTGGTCGCCCGGGGCTGGGGGACTTGCTGCGTGGCCGGGGCCGGGGCGGTCTCGATCGACTACTCGAAAAAGCAGTTCACGATCGGCAAGCTGACGGTCAAGGAAGGCCAGTATATCAGCCTCAACGGCTCCACCGGGGCGATCTACTGCGCCAACCGGAAGGATGTCGACCTGCCGACCAGTTCCTCCCCGGTGGAGGCGGCGGTGGTGGAAGGCGCCGCCTGGGCGAAAAAGCACCCGATCTACAAGCTCTACCGGAAGGTCAGCAAGTGGGCCGACGAGCTGAGAAAGATGGGGGTGAGGACCAACGCCGATACCCCGGCCGACGCCCGGGCCGCCCGGGCCTTCGGGGCCGAGGGGATCGGGCTCTGCCGGACCGAGCATATGTTCTTCGAGAGCGACCGGATCCTGGCGGTCCGGGAGTTCATCCTGGCCGATGACGCCGAGAGCCGGAAAAAAGCGATCGGAAAGCTGCTCCCCTACCAGCGCAAGGACTTCGAGGGGATCTTCAAGGCGATGAAGGGGTTGCCGGTCACCATCCGGCTTCTCGATCCGCCGCTGCACGAATTCGTCCCCCACGGGGCGAAGGAGCAGAAGGAACTGGCGAAGATCATCGGGGTGCCCCTGAAGAAGGTCAGGGAGCGGGTCCAGGCCCTCAAGGAGATGAACCCGATGCTCGGCCACCGCGGCTGCCGGCTCTCCATCTCCTACCCGGAGCTCTGCCGGATGCAGACCCGGGCGATCATCGAGGCCGCCTGCGCGGTCTCGAAGAAGGGGGTCGCGGTCCTCCCGGAGATTATGGTCCCCCTGATCGGGACCCCGGAGGAGTTCAATTACCTTGAGGAGATCATTCGGGAGGTCGCCGAGGAAATTGTCGCCGAGAAGAAGGCGAAGGTGAAGTACCTGGTGGGGACGATGATCGAGATCCCCCGGGCCTGCCTGGTCGCCGGCGAGGTCGCCCGGAGGGCCGAATTTTTCAGCTTCGGGACCAACGACCTCACCCAGATGACTTTCGGCTACAGCCGGGACGACGCCGGGGTCTTCCTCCCCGACTACCTGGAGAAGAAGATCCTCGCCTCCGATCCCTTCGGGGCTCTCGACCAGACCGGGGTCGGGCGGCTGGTCGAGATCGCCATCGAGGAAGGCCGGGCCGAAAGGAAGGACCTCAAGGTCGGGATCTGCGGCGAGCACGGCGGGGAGCCGAGCTCGGTCAAATTCTGCTACCGGGTGGGGATGAACTATGTCAGCTGCTCCCCCTACCGGGTCCCGATCGCCCGCCTCGCCGCCGCCCAGGCGGCGCTCGAGGAGGAGGACAAGCGGAAGAATAAAAAGTAATTACCCCGCAGGTAAAAACTCGTACTCGTACTCGAAACCCCACAAAACCCGATCGAGTACGAGTACGAGGTACGAGTACGATAATAGACAGTAAAATGCCTCCTCCAGCAAAAAAAGAGAAGCAGGGAAAAATCCGCGACCGGCAGGTCCAGGCCCTGAAAATCTATCTCCGGGAGATCGGGGAGTTCCCTCTCCTGAGCCGGGAGGAGGAGGAAACGCTGGCCGACCGGTTGACGGAGGGCGACGAGGAGGCCCGCAAGGAACTGATCCGCTCCAACCTCCGCCTGGTGGTCAAGATCGCCAAGAAATACGAACACCTGGGTCTTCCGCTGCTCGACCTGATCGAGGAGGGCAACCTCGGCCTGATGAAAGGGGTGGAGAGGTACGACCGGTCAAAAGGAGCCAAGCTCAGCACTTACGCCGCCTGGTGGATCAAGCAGTCGATTATGCGGGCCCTGGCCAACAAGGGGAAGATGATCCGGATCCCGGTCTATATGCAGGAGAAGGTCAACAGCTACAAGAAGAAAGTCCAGAGACTGGGCCAGCAGCTCGGGCGCACCCCGACCAGCCGGGAGATCAGCAAGAAACTGGGGATGACCCGGGAGGAGATCGATTACCTGGCCAAGGTGGCCCAGGTCCCCAGCTCCCTCGACGCCTCGATCGACCGGGACGGGGTGAGCCGGCTGGCCGACCTGGTTCAGGACCCCGACCTGATCCCCCCCGACCAGGCCGTCGACACCGCCGACCTGCACCGGGATCTTCTCGAACTGCTCGAGGAACTCTCCGATCGGGAGAGGGAGATCATCAAGATCCGGTTCGGGCTGGAGGGGAATACCCCCCGGACCCTCTCGGCGATCGGGAAGAAGTTCGGGATCAGCCGGGAGCGGGTCCGGCAGATTATCAACCAGGCGACCAGAAGGCTGCACCATTTCATCGAGGAACGGAACCTCGATATGAAGGAATAAAGCTGCGCGCCGGAGGTTGGTTGACAGGTATTGCTGCCTGGGGTAATGAGGAATGAATATCCAATACTCAACAAGGAATTTCCAATGAAGAAGGAAAGCCAGCACCTGGAAGTTGGATATTCCCTGTTGGTTATTGGATATTGAAAATCGTAATATCCCCGAACGCAGTCACCAAGTAAGTTTTGACCGAACCGTCCACCAAGCAAGGAGACGAGAAGATGAGTAAAGCTGATCTAGTCAAGGCAATCCGGGACATCCCCGATTTTCCGGTTCCGGGGGTGATCTTCAAGGATATCACCACCCTGATCAAGGAGGCCGGCCTCTTCAGGGAATCGGTCGACCTGATGGCCGAAGAGTTCGCCGGCCGGCGGATCGACCTGGTGGTCTGCGTCGAGGCCCGCGGTTTTATCTTCGGTTCCGCCCTCGCCTACAAGCTGGGGGCGGGGGTGGTCCCGGTCCGGAAGGAGGGCAAGCTGCCCCACCGGACCCGGAAGGTCGGCTATTCCCTGGAGTACGGGACGGCCGCAGTGGAGATCCACGAAGACGCCGTCGCCCCCGGGAGCCGGGTTCTGATCGTGGACGATCTCCTGGCCACCGGGGGAACCCTGGCGGCCACGGTCGACCTGGTGCGGGGGCTGGGCGGCGAAGTCGAGGCGGTGGCGGTCCTGATCGAGCTGGATTTCCTCAACGGCCGGGAGAAATTGAAAGACGTCCCGATCTTCTCCTTAATCCATTACTGATATCACCCGTTGTCCTGAAATCGCTATCGGGATCGCTATCGCTATCGGAATCGAACGTTTTTCCGCTCCCAGCGGCTTGGCGAATTTCAGCAGCCAACCAAAGCGAGACGGACCCCGGCCGGTTTATCCGGCCGGTGAATAAGTTCACAAGCTAACATCTTGCGCCTGGAAAAGACCCCCGCGGCCTTGTGCCTCGGGTGAATGAGTTCAAGAGCTATGGGAATCTTCAAGGCCTACGACGTCCGGGGAGTTGTCCCGGAGGAAATCGACGAGGAGACGGTCCGCCGGATCGCCAACGCCTTCGCCCGTTCCCTGAAAACGGAGAGGATCGTGGTCGGGCGGGATATGCGGCTGAGCTCCCCCGCCCTGGCCGCCGCCGCCCGGCGGGGTATCCGGGAGGCCGGGGTGGACGTGGTCGATATCGGCCTCTGCTCCACCCCCGCCCTTTATTTCGCCGACGGGAAGGGGGGGTACGGGGGAGCGCTGATGGTGACCGCCTCCCACAACCCGGCCCGCTATAACGGGATGAAGTTCTGCCGGGAGGACGCCATCCCCTTGAGCTACGAGACCGGGATCGAGGAGATCGAGGAGATCTTCCGCCGGGGAGAAACCTACCGGGCGGACCGGCCCGGGGAAGAACTTGAACACGACTACACCGGCGAGTACCTGGACCACGTCCTGAGTTTCGCCCAGTACGTCCGGCCCCTGACCGTCGCCGTCGACGCCGGCAACGGGATGGCCGGGAAATACATCCCCCGGCTCTTCGATCGCCTGCCCTGCCGCCTGGTGCCCCTTTACCTGGACCCGGACGGGAGTTTTCCCCACCACGAGGCCGACCCCCTGAAAGAGGAGAACCTGGCCGACCTGAAAAGACTGGTGGTCGAGAGCGGCGCCGACCTCGGGGCGGCCTTCGACGGCGACGGCGACCGGGCGGCCTTCGTCGACGAGACCGGGCGGATCATCTCCAACGACCTGACCACCGCCCTGATCGCCCGGGAGACCCTGGATCGCTGCCCCGGATCGACCGTGATCTACGACTTGAGGTCCTCCCTGGTGGTGCCCGAGGAGATCGCGCGGGCGGGGGGGAAAGCCCTCGAATCCCGGGTCGGCCATTCCTACATCAAGGCCCTGATGCGGGAGGAGAACGCGGTCTTCGCCGGCGAACTCTCCGGCCACTACTACTTCCGGGATAATTTCTTCGCCGACAACGCCGAGATCGCCCTGGTCAAAATGCTCAACCTGCTCAGTTCCCGTTCCGAACCGGTCTCGAAAATCGTCGCACCGCTCCGGCGCTATTCCGCCACCGGGGAGATCAACTTCCCGGTCGACGATCCCGACGGGAAGATCGAGGCCCTGGCCGAGGAGTTCGCCGACGGGGAAGTCTATTTCCTCGACGGGGTCTCGGTCCGCTGGCCCGACCGCTGGTTCAACGTCCGCAAGTCGAACACCGAGCCGCTCCTCCGGCTCAACCTGGAAGCCCCGACCGAAGCCGATCGGGACGAGCTCCGCGAAAAGGTGGAGCGGGTGATCAGCGGGGGGAGTGGGGAGTAGGCAGTGGGGAGTGGGCAGTTCCCTGTGTCCTTTATGTCCTTTAAGTCCTTTTCGTCCTTGGTGGGAAGGCCATTGTTCGTCGGCCAGTTATGACAGCGCTGGAAGCCATCGTCCTCGGCCTGGTCCAGGGACTGACCGAATTCCTCCCGGTCTCCAGTTCCGGGCACCTGGTCCTGGCCGAGCGGTTGCTGGGGCTGGCCGGGGAGAACGTCCGGTTCATCGTGGCCGTCCACCTCGGCACCCTGCTGGCCGTCCTGGCCGTTTACCGGCTCCAGGTGCTTCGCCTGCTTAAAGGGCTGTTCTTCGGCCGGATCGGCCGGAAACACGGCCGCTGGCGGTTCTCCAACCCCGACACCCGCCTCGCCCTCCTGCTCGCGGCGGCCACCGTCCCGGCGGCGGTCTTCGGGTTCCTGGCCGCCGGCTGGGTCCGGGGGATTTTCTCCCGGCCCTGGGTGGTCGGACTCTCCCTTCTGGCGACCGGCACGGTCCTCTTCGGGCTCCGTTTTGTCGGCGAACGCCGGGGGCGGGTGAACCTGCTCCGGGCGATCCTGGTCGGCTTGGCCCAGGCGGCGGCGATCTTCCCCGGGATTTCCCGGTCCGGCCTGACCATAGCGACCGGCATCTACTCCGGGATCGAGCGGACCCGGGCCGCCGACTTCTCCTTCCTTCTCTCGATCCCGATCATCCTCGGGACCGGGCTCTATGAGTTCCGGGATATCGCCGGGGAAGGGATCCCCGGTTCGGAGGTCGCGATCCTGGCCGCCGGGGTCCTGGCCGCCGCTCTCTCCGGCTACGGGGCGATCAAGCTGCTCCTCGGGGTGGTCAGGAGGCGGGGGCTGCACTGCTTCGCCTACTACTGCTGGCTGGCCGGAACGGTTGTCCTGGCCCTCTCGCTCTAACGTGAGAAACGATCAGCTTCACCGTTGACCCGATCCACCACAAAACTTCCAGTCCCCCGGCCGCCGGAGATGTCCGCCGATATTGAACAACCCTTGCTGGAGACCGTTATCCCCGGTCTTGACCTTTACGACCGGGGCAAGGTCCGCGACGTCTATTCCGCCGGGGAGGATATCCTGGTCGTGACCACCGACCGGGTCTTCCTCTTCGAGCGGGTCTGGCCCCAGGGACTGGCCGGGAAGGGGGAAGTGCTGACCGCCCTGACCCTGCTCACCTTCGAGGAGGTCAGCGACCTGGTTCCCAACTACGTCGTCACCGCCCGGGTCGAGGAGTACCCGCCCCCCTTCAACCGCTTTCCGGAGCTCCTCGCCGGGCGGAGCTATCTCACCGAGAAGGTCGAGCCGATCCGGGTGGAGTGCGTGGTCCGGGGATACCTCTACGGCCAGAGCTGGCAGGCCTACCGGGCCGGCGATCATTCCTGGCTCCCGCCCCTCCGGGCGGGGATGGAACTGGCGGCGGAGTTGCCGGAGCCCGTCTTCACCCCGGCCCGGAAGAACCGGGAGGGGGATGACGAGAATCTCAACCCCGCCGGACTGGTCGAACTGGCGGGGGAGGGGAGGGCGGACGAGTTGAGGCGGTTGAGCCTGGCGATCTACAGCCGGATGCGGGAGGTCTTCGCCCGGGCCGGCTTCATCCTTGCCGACACCAAGTTCGAATTCGGGGAGAAGGACGGCCGGCTCCTGCTGATCAACGAGGCCTGCACCCCCGACTCCTCCCGGATCTGGAAGGCCGACCGCTACCGCCCCGGCCGGACCCAGGACCCCTGGGACAAGGAGATCCTCCAGGATTACCTGGCGTCCAGGGGCTGGTCGCCGGGCGATCCTTTCGTGCCCCTTCCCCCAGGCTTGCTCGCTGAAGCCGGCCGCCGCTTCCGGGAGTTGCCGGCCGCGGCCGGTTCGGCGATACCGGTCTCCGGTTCCCGATGCGGAAATCACACCTCCCGCCGAACTGACTAAGGTTTGTTCGTGGAATCGGTATCTACTTTATCGCAGGAACCCCACCCGGTCGGGCAGTTGACGGCCCTCGCACTGGACACGTATTCACATTGATAGAAACCGTAGGTGCCGCAGTCCGTGGCGTAGCAGGAAGAGACGTGAGTGCAGAGCTGGAAGCCCGATGTGGTGCAGTCGCCGGCGTAACAGGACGAGAGGTTCTGGCACCGGAGAAAACCGTAGGCGCATTCGTCGGCCGAGCAGCCGACCAGGCGGGAGGTGAGGTTGGAATCCACGCCCCGGAAACCGGCGTTGGCGGCGGTCCGGGCCACGCAGTTGACGAAGCTCACGAACTCGGCGTCGGCGGTGTAGTGGAAGCCGGAGTAGAGGCTGCCCACCGAGCGGCAGTTCTGGACCGTCGCGTACACGTTGGTCAGGTAGACCGTGCCGATGCTCGAGGCGGTGTCGCCGCCGCCGTCAAAACGCAGGTTCTCCAGGTGGCAGTTCGGGCCGGTGACCGCGAGGTAGTAGCCGTCCCCCGAGAATTCGATGACCGAGGAGTTGCTCTCCCCGACGACGTGCTTGATGTTGCCGGGGACGGTGATGGTCTGGCTGACCGGGTAGGTCCCCGCGGGGATATAGACGCTGTTGTAGGTGGTGTTCTGGAGGGCTGCGACCAGGTCGGCCCCGTCGTTCGCCTTCACCACGTAGTCGTAGAGCCGCTGCCCCCCTCCGCCCCCGGTCAGCGGGGTGTCGGTGCTCGCCCCGTAGTAGATCTTGCTCACCCCGCGGACCGACCACAACCCGGTGGCCGGGCGGAAGATCGCGATGTCGGTTATCCCGTCGCCGGAGTAGTCCCCGGCGGCCGGGGTGTCGGTGCTCGCCCCGTAGTAGACCCGGGTCACCCCCCGCACCGACCACAGGCCGGTGGCGGGGCGGAAGACCGCGATGTCGTCCCGGGAGTCCCCGTCGAAGTCGGCGGCGGGGGCCCTTCCCGTCCCGGCCGAAAATACCAGGGCCAAAACGGCGATGACTGCGGTTGCCATCTTCATCTTCGCCTCCTTCCGGCGGTTGGTTCCGCCGATTGTATGCGCGTTCGCCTCCGGCCGGGCTCAGTTGCAGGAATCGGGGTCCCGCCAGAGGCAATTGTAATACTCGGTCCCGCCCCCGGCCAGGTCGTCCGCCGAGCAGGCGGCCAGGTAGCTGCACTGGCGGAATCCGGTCGGGGTCAGGGAATATCCGTCCACCTCGCAGGCGCTGACCCGGGAGCAGCCGACGAACCCGTTGGTCGCGCAGTGCACGGCGCTCGAGGCCGCGACGTTCCGGCAGTAGTAATATCCGCTGCCGGTTACGCCTCCGCCGTGGACGAAGCAACTGGAGAGGTTATGGCAGAAGTAAAACCCGTACCCCTCGCACCGCCGGGCCACGCAGTTGGTGAAGCGGAAGTTCTTCTTGTCATTGACGCCCTTGAAACCGGCGCTGTCCGCACCCTGCGCCTGGTTGGCCACGCAGTCGATGTAGCTGACGTAGTCGGCGGTATCGCTGTATCGAAAGGCGTCGCTTTCGCTCAGGGTGGATAGGCATTCCCGGAAGGTTACGTAGTCGGCGTTGGTCCAGACGGCTCCCCGGTTCAGACCGCTGCTGCCGCCGCCCTCCACCCGGATCTTCTCCACGTGGCAGTGGGAAACCTGGATGCAGAGATAGGCCTGGGAACCGGGGGCGAAGACGATCTCGGTCCCCCGCTGCTCTTCCCCGGTGATCTGGCGGACATGACCGACATTGATCACCTCGTCCACCTCGTATCTCCCCGCCGGGATGAAGACGCTCCGATACGTGAAGCTCTCCAGGGCCCGGACCAGGTCGTCCCCGTCCCCGGGTCTGACCACGTAGTCGAAAAGGAGCTGCCCCCCGCCGCCCTGGATCGGAGTGTCGGTCGAGCCGCCGTAGTAAACCCGGGTCAGCCCGCGGACCGCCCAGAGCCCGTTCGAAGCCCGGAAGACGGCGATGTCGGCGAGCCCGTCGCCGTCGTAATCCCCGGGCCGGGCGGCATCGCCCCCGCGCCCGAAGTAGACCCGGGTCACCCCCCGCACCGCCCACAGGCCCGTGGCCGGGCGGAAGACCGCCAGGTCATCGCGGGAGTCGCCGTCAAAGTCGGCGGGAGTGGCAGAACCGGCGAGGAGAAGAAGGAGAATAGCGACGGCAGCCGAAATCTGCTTCATATTTCCCTACTCCCGCCGTAAAGACGGGGAGCGGATCGGCGGATAGGCCTTTGATCACCTACGCATGTACAGCACTATCAAAAATTCTGCAAGAATTTTTTATAAATGCGGTACTTTTTATAGAGCGAGCCCCCCATCATCTCGGCCGCCCGGATGACCAGGAGGTTATCCTCCAGGAGCCAGGAGATCTCGGAGTCGACGTAGCCGAGGTCGCGGGTGGTCCGGGCCGACTCCAGGTAGAGCAGCCCGTCCAGTCCCTTCTTCTGGTACTCCTCCTCGATCCCGGCCATCATCAAGCGGACGGCGTCAATCTTTTTTCTGGCCCGAAGGAAGCGGATGATCGAGAGCGGGGTCATCCTCCCGTTCATCTTCCTGATCGCCTGGTTGTAGTCGGGAAGGACCAGGTAAAAACCCACCGCCTTGCCCCGGTATTCGGCGAAGTAGACCAGCTCGGGGACGACCAGGGGCTTGAGTTCCTTCGCCATCGCCTCGACCTCGGCCTCGGTGATCGGGACGAAGCCCCAGTTCTTCGCCCAGGCCGAGTTATAGATCTCCCTGACCAGCTTCAATTCGTTTTGGAAGTCGTCCATCCGGATATTGCGGACCGAGAGACCCTTCTTCTTCAGGACCGCCGAGATCTTTTCCAGCCGGGGATTCATCTCCTTCGGCACCGGGATCCGGTAGGCCAGCAGGTCCTTGGCCTTGGTCAGCGAGCAGGCCGACATCAGTTCGTGGTAGTAGGGGAGGGTATAGGGCATCATCAGCCGGGGCGGGGAGTCGTAGCCCTCGAGGAGGAAGCCGCAGGTCCCGTTGGTCGAGGGGTTGAGCGGCCCGATCATCTTCTCCATCCCCCGGCTCCGCAGCCAGTCTCCGGCGGCCTGGAAGAGGGCCCCGGCCGCCTCCGGATCGTTCAGGCACTCGAAAAAACCGAAGTAACCGGTCCGTTCCCGGTGGTAATCGATGTAATTCCGGTCGACGATCGCCGCGATCCGGCCGACCGCTTCCCCGTCCCGGGAGGCGAGAAAGAGCATCCGCTCGGCGTGTTCCCAGAAGGGGTGGCGCCCGGGGGTGAGGTTTTTTTTCTCCTCCCGGAGCAGAGGCGGGACCCAGTGGGAATTTCCCCGGTAGACCGTCCAGGGAAGGATGAGGAAGCGCTTCAGATCCCGGCGGGTGGTGACTTCTTTAATTTGGAGAGGGAGTGCTTCCATAGCTGATTTCCTTTACCGCCAAGGACGGAAAGGACCTAAAGGACAAAAAGGACACTGGAAGGCCGCTGCCCACTGCTCACTGCTTACCACTCCCCACTCCCTATATAATCCCCAGCTTCTTCCCCACCTTCTCGAAGGTCTCGAGGGCGAAGTCGAGCTGGGGGTCGGTATGGGTGGCCATAAAGCTGGTCCGGATCAGGGTCTGGTCGGGGGGGACGGCGGGGGGGACGACCGGGTTGACGAAGATCCCGGCGTCGAAGAGGAGCTTCCTCATCATAAACGCCTTCTCTAGGTCGCCGATGAAGATGGGGATGATCGGGGTCTCGCTCTCCCCGGTGTGGAACCCCGCCGCCTGGAACCCCTCAAGCATCTTGTGGGTGATCTCCCAGAGTCGGAAACGGCGTTCCGGTTCCTCTTCGACGATGTCGAGGCAGGCCATCACCGTGGCCACCGCCGCCGGCGGGAGGCTGGCGGAGAAGATCAGGGGACGGGAGAAGTGCTTGAGGTAGTGGATCACCGACTCCGACCCGGCGACACAGCCCCCGATCGAGGCCAGCGACTTGCTGAAGGTGATGGTGATCAGGTCGACCTCGTCCTCCAGGCCGAAGTGCTCCGGAGTACCCCGTCCGGTCTTCCCCAACACCCCGATCGAGTGGGCGTCGTCGACCAGGACCCGGGCCCCGTATTCCCGGGCCAGTTCGACGATCCGGGGCAGGGGGGCGATATCTCCTTCCATACTGAAGATCCCGTCGATGACGATCATCTTTCCGTTATCCCCGCAGTGGGTGAGGATCCGTTCCAGGTCGTCCATATCGCCGTGGGCGAACTTCTTGATCTTGCCGAAGGAGAGGCGGGTGCCGTCGATGATACTGGCGTGGTCGAGGCGGTCGATCAGGATGGTGTCGTTCTTGCCGACCAGGGCCGAGATGGTGCCGAGGTTGGTCTGGAAACCGGTGGAATAGATCAGGACCGCCTCTTTGCGGAAGAAGGCGGCCAGGCGGTCCTCGAGCTGACGGTGGATGTCCAGGGTGCCGTTGAGGAAGCGGGATCCGGCGCAGCCGGTGCCGTACTTTTCCAGGGCGGCGGCCGCCGCCGCCTTGACCTTCGGGTGGCAGGTCAGGCCGAGGTAGCTGTTGGAGCCGAGCATCAGGATCCGCCGGCCCTCGATCGTGACCTCGGTCTCCTGGGCGGAGGCGATTTCGGTGAAATAGGGATACAACCCCAGGGTCATAATTTCCCGGGCCCGGGTGAATTCGTCGCACTTGGTAAAGAGATCGGCCATAGGTTAGAGTTCTCCCTGCAATAAGAGGCTGTCTTCAGATGAACCGGGGATCAATGATCAGAGCCACCCGGCTGTCCGGTACCATTCAATCGTTTCTTTCAGGCCGAGCGGAAGATCGTACCGGGGCGAGAACCCCAGCTCCCGGCGGGCCCGGCTGATGTCGCAGACCCAGTACTTATGGCTCATCTCCCGGATTTTGTCCAGATAAAATGCCGCCGGGGATCGGGGAAAAATCCCGGCGGCGATCCGGATCGCCGCGCTCCCGGCCGTCCAGGGAACCCGGACGAAGCAGGCCTTCTTCCCCAGGATTTCGCGGAGCAGCCTGGAGGTCTCTTCCCAGGAGTAGGTGTTTCCGTCGGCCAGGAAGTAGGTGGCGGGATTTTTCCCCGCCCGTCCGGCCGCCAGGATTATCCCCGCGACGACGTCCCGGACGTGGATGGAGGAGAAGGTCGCCTCCCTCCCCCCCGGTTGGAACTTCCATCCCCGGGCGGCCAGCCTGATCAGCTGGAGGGTCTCCCGGTCGCCGGGCCCGTAAACCGCGGCCGGGCGCAGAATCGTCACGGTGAAGTCGTCCCGGAAGAGTCGGGCTTCCCGCTCGGCGGCCAGCTTGCTCTCCCCGTAGAAGCTGACCGGCCGGCCTTCTTCCTCTTCCCTCAGGGGGCGGCCGTCCGGACTGGGGCCGGCGGCCGAAAGGCTGGAGACATAGATAAATCTCCTCACCCCGCCGGTCTCCCGGGCCGCCTGAAGAAGATTTCTCGTCCCCTCGAGGTTGGCCGCGAAGAACTCCCTACGGCCCGCCGCCCGGACCCGGCCGGCCAGATGAAATATCGTGGTGATGCCGTTCAGGGCGGACCGCAGCGACGCCCGGTCGGCCAGTTCCCCGATCGCCGTCTCCATCCCTTCTCGGGGGAGGCGTTCCCGGGAACTTGTCTTCCTGACCAGGCAGCGGACGGACCAGCCATTGCGCCGGAGACTGCCGGCCAGGTGACTGCCGATAAACCCGCTGGCCCCGGTGACCAGGGCCCGTTCTTCATCTCCCATATCCGTAACCTCTTTATCCCGCTGTCTTCTTGCCGGGCAGGGAAGAAAGTAGTATAAAGATCGGTCCAAGGCAAGGCAAAATGGGTTCCGGTTTCCCCGAACGGCGGGTATTCCATCTTGCCGGCGGGGGAGAGATATATTATTCTTTCCCCGGAGGGCACGTTTGCAGTTATGAAAATTATCCTCTTGACAATCCTGGTCGGCCTGATCGGCCAGACCGAATATATCGAGGTTTCCGGCGAAAGCTTGAGCCGGGATCCGGCCCGGTACATCGGGGTCCCGATCAAGCTCAAGTGCCGGTTTCTGAAGGAGGACGCTACCTGGCTCAACGACGCCGACGTCCCCCGACCCTCCGGCCGGTACACCGGGTTTTTCGTCGAGGCCGAAAATCGGATCTTCGCCCAGCTCTTCTATCCCCGCGCCCGGGAGGAGGAACTCCAACGGTTCGAGCGGGGGGACCGGCTGATCATTTACGGCAAGGTCTTCAGCGCCCGGTTCAATTTTCCCTGGATCGACGTCGAGAAGATCTCCGAGGGCTGGGTGATCGGAGAGGAGCCGGAACCGGTCCGGGAGGAGCGGGTCCGGATGGCCAAGGAGTATGAAGACTTTGTCACCGCCCGCCGGCAGATCCTCGAGGAGCTGGAACTGGAGGATGTCCGGGATATCTACATCCGGCAGGAAGTACTGATCAAGCTTTTGATCGAGAAGGGCGTCTTCACCCGCGACGAACTGGACCGGGAACTCCTCCTCCAGAAGGTCCGGCCGACCCCGGTCCCCTATATCGACTTGATCCTGGAGCCGGAGAAGAGGTGAGGCGGGTGGCCGGCGACGTCTTCAGTTTTATCGAGGAGAAAAAGCGGTCCGGGGAGGGGGTGGTCCTGGCGACCGTGGTCAAAAGCCGGGGTTCGGCCCCGGTGGCCCCGGGGACCAGGATGGCGGTCACCGTTCGGGAATTTTTCGGGACGGTGGGAGGCGGTCCCCTCGAGGCGAAGGTGATCGAGGTCGCCCGGGAGGCTCTGGCCGCCGGGCAGCCGCGGTTGCTCGAATTTCGCCTTCGGGGAGACGAGGCCGGAGGACTGGGGATGCTCTGCGGCGGCGAGCAGGAGATCTTCCTCGACGTGATCAACCCGGTCTCCCGGATCCTGATCTTCGGCGGCGGCCACGTCGGCCGGGCCCTGGCCCGGGTGGCGGCGGAGGTCGGCTGTCCCTCCACGGTTCTCGACGACCGGGAGGAGTTCGTCGATCCCTCCCGGTTTCCGGAGGGCTGCCGGGCGGCCCGGTTCGACTTCGCCGGCGACTGGAGCGCATTGGAAATATCTCCCGAGACCTCGATCGTCATCGTCACCCGGGGGCACAGCTTCGACCGGATCTGTCTGGAGAAGGCGGTCGCCACCCCGGCCGGCTACATCGGGATGATCGGGTCGCGCAAGAAGGTGGCCGCCACCCTGGCCGCCTCGGAAGAAGCCGGGGTCCCGGCCAAGAAAGACGGCCGGGTTTACGCACCGGTGGGGCTCGACCTCGGGGGAAACACCCCGGAAGAGATCGCGGTCAGCATTCTGGCCGAGATCATCGCCGTCCGGGAGGGGAGGCCCGGCGGCCATCTCTCCCGGGGCCAGGAAGATATTTCCTGAACCCCGTTCGGGTAAATCAGGTGAAGCCAGCACAGAGGCCGGTTTACGCGATCGTCCTGGCGGCCGGGGAGTCCCGCCGCTGCGCCCCCCGCAACAAGCTCTTTCTTCCCTGGGGGGAATCCGTCATCCTGGAGGCGGTGGTCTCGGCGGTGACGGCTTCCCGGGCCGCGGCGACGGCGGTGGTCACCGGCCACCAGGCCGAGCGGGTCGCCGCCCGCCTGGCCGAATTCCCCTGCCGGACGGTCTTCAACCCCTCCTACCTTTCGGGGATGGGCTCTTCCCTGGTCGCCGGCCTCGATTACTGGCTGGGCCGCCCCGGACTCTCCACCGAGGCCGGATTCCTAATCGTTCTCGGCGACCAGCCTTTCATATCCTCTTCCACCATCGACCGGGTGATCGCCGCTTACCGGGGATCGCGAGCGGAGATCGTCGTTCCGGTCTTCCAAGGCCGGCGGGGCCACCCCCCGGTCTTTCACCGTTGCCTGGCCGGACAGATCCGCGAAGTTGCCGGGGAATGGGGGGCTCGCGAACTCCTCCGCCGTCACCCGGAGAAGATCCTCCCGGTGGAAATGGAGACCGAAGAGATCCTCCGGGACATCGACACTATGTATGATTGGGGTCGGACCTACGCAAGTAGTTGATTAATAAATAAATAAGCATAATTTCCCCCCTTATATGAGCTTATACCTTCAATTTTAACCCCAAAAATGAACCTCTAAGGAGAATATAGCTATGCCCCGCGCCAATAGATTTCATATTCCTGGATATATCTGGCACATAACCCACCGCTGCCATAAGAAAGAGTTTCTCCTCAAGTTTAATCGGGATCGCCGCCGCTGGCTTTATTGGCTGTTTAAGGCGAAGAAAAGGTTTGGTCTGAATATCCTGAATTACACGGTAACTTCAAATCATATCCACCTGCTGGTTGTCGATGGGAAAGATGAGTGGGCAATCCCCCGTTCAATGCAACTGGTGGAAGGGAGAATGGGGCAGGAATACAATCAGAGGAAGAATCGCCGGGGGGCATTCTGGGAAGATCGATACCACGCAACGGCTGTCCAGCCCGGTTTTCACCTGGCGCGATGTATGGCCTATATAGATTTGAATATGGTCAGAGCCGGGGTTGTACGGCATCCAGTCGAGTGGAAGTTTGGCGGTTATCAGTTGATCCAGAATCCGCCGCAGAGATATATGCTGGTAAATCGGTCCCTGGCGGCGAAACTTCTGAATTTAAATAATCCGGGGGAACTGGCTCAAGCCCAGAGGGATTGGGTTAACCGGGTACTGGATAGCGGGAAGAATTATTATCAACCGGAATGGACAGAGAGCATAGCCGTGGGGGATTATGATTTTGTTAAGAAGACTATGGAGGAACTGGGTATTGCCGCCCAATATAGAGAGATTGTCGAAGATGATGGAATCGCTACCTTGAAGGAGCCGGATATTTCTTACAGGCCCATTTTTGACCCAAAAATTGAAGGTTTAAGCCAATATAGAGGGTAAAAATATTAATAATATCTTTATTATAAGCTACTTACGTAGGTCCGACCCCAATGTGATCTTCTTGCCCATCCGGGGGATGTGGAAGTTGATCCCGGGGAATTCCTTCCGGTAGTAGGCGCCGAGGAGATGGATGACGTCGGGATCGGCGTGGACGATCAGGACGTCCTTCAAGCCCTCGATCCCGGCAAGGAAATCCCGGATCTGGTTCGGGGTCCCGTGGCCGCTGAAAGAGCCCAGCTTCATAATCTCGGCCCGAACCGGATAGGACTGACCGTCGATGGTCACCGAGGCGATCCCGGGCCGCCGCCGGGCGATCGCGGCCCGGGATACCGTCCGGCGTCCGGACCCGGTATCGACCAGGAGTGATGATACATTCTCCCGCTCCACCACCCCGCTGATCATGCCGCCGTCCTTGAGGACAAACTCTTCGGTCTTCCCGATCCGGGTGAGCCTCCCCCCCACCGTCAGGGGAGACTGGTAGCCGACGAAGATGAAAGTGGTCCGGGGGTCGCCGACCCACTTCTTCACGAACTCCTTGGCGAAGCCGCCGTCGGCCATCCCGGAAGAGCAGCAGGCGATCTCCCCGTACTTGACCTCCTCGTCCCCCTGGCGGGGAATCACCGCGATGTCGTCGAACGGTCCCTTTTCCCGGTAATCATCTTTGAAGAAGGCGGCAAAGCGGGGGTCAAGAAAGTTCTGGGAATAGATCCGGTTGATCTCCTTGATGCTGGGACTGAAGATCTTGACTTTCTGGCCTTCCGGGATATGGCCTTCCCGGATTCCCAGAGATATGTCGTGTAGAACCTGCTGGGACCGGTCGAGGACGAAAGAGGGGATGATGACCCGTTGGCCCTCCCGGACCTTCTCTCCCACTACCTGCCGAAAATTTTCCCGCGGCTCCCGGGGCCTGTCTTCCGGGCTGTAGGTTCCTTCGATGATCGCCCAGGTGGCGCGATCAACCCGCTCCTGCCCCGCGAGAAAAGGGGAGAGCCCGCTGCCGAAATCACCGGTAAAGAGAAGAGAGTCTCCGGTCAAGGGGTTGGAGATCCTGGTCATCAGGGAACCCGGGAGATGGGGGGTAAGAAAAAACTCGGCGGTCAGCTGGGGGGTGATCCGGTAACTCCGGCCCGGCCAGACCACCTCGACCATCTTTAATACGTCGTCGATCTCCATCTGGGCGCAGTCGCGGCACAGATAGAATCCCCGGTCTTCCAGTTCGACCCGGGAGCAGTTGATGGTACCCTTCTCCTTGATCTGCTCTCCCCAGGAGCATTCCGGGTAGAGGTGGGCGGTGGTGAGATTGCCCTGGCGCCGGTTTTTCCGGTGGGAATTTCTCGAGTAATAAAAATTTTCCCGGCCCAGGTCCGAATGCCCGGCTGACATCGCCAGCATCACCGGCATAAGTTCCCGGGTGGCGAGCGAGCAGTAGATCTTTCCCCGGAAGCCCTGCTTCACCAGCTCGAGAATCCTCCCCGAGTGGTCGGCGTGGACGTGACTGAGGATGATCGCTGGTATCCGGGGTAAAAGATCCTTGGGAAAATCGGGGGCCTCCGCTCCATCGCCGGCGAAGAACTGCCCGGCGTCCAGGATCAGCCAATCTCCGTCGAAGTCGATCAGGTGGAGCGAACCGCTGACGACCCGGCCGGCGCCGTAACTGGTGTATTCGAGAGTCGAAGTTCGGAGCGGGGTGGAATCATCGGCCCCCGGCAATGCCGCCGGGAGAAAGATACCGAGAAAGAACAGGAAACGGGTAAGTTTCATCAAGGAAAATCCTCCGTCCGACAAAGGGACGCGACGAATGTTTGATAATTGCGAAATACTTTCGTGGTGTGCTTAATCATATAATATAACATTATCGGCGCGTTCCGGCAAAAAATATGCTCAATCCGTCGAATGGACTGGATCCAGGGGCGGGCGATGAAAAATCGTCTGTTCCGGAGGTCCGGGCCCGGCGGATAAAAATCCGCCGGCTTTCTTGACAAGGAGAAGGTGGTGATTTAATATATGCCCGCTTTCAGGATCGGGCGATTAGCTCAGCGGGAGAGCACCTGGATCACAACCAGGGGGTCACTGGTTCAATCCCAGTATCGCCCATAATCGGTTTTCGAAGGATCTTCATCAATGAGGGAAGAAATCAGAGCTCTGCTGGAAATTCAAAACCTGGATATGGAAATCCGGGAATTGACAACCCGTTCCCGGAAGATTGAAGAGGGGCTGAAAGCCATCCTCTCCGAGATCGAAAGAGACGAGCGGATCATCAGGGAAGAAAAAGACAAGGATATCTCCACCCGGGTTCGGAGCAAGGAACTGGAACTGGAGGTGGAGGATAAAAAAAGCCGGATCGAGAGGTACCAGTCACAGCTTTTCAAGATCAAGAACAACAAGGAATACACCGCGCTTCTCCACGAGATCGAAGTTTTGAAGGCGGAGATCAGGATGCTGGAGGACCGGATCCTGGATTTGATGGAGGAGGGAGAAGGGGAGAGGGACCGGATGACCGAGGCCCAGGCCGACCTGGAGCGGGCCCGTCAGCAATACCGGGAAGAAGAGGAGACGGCCAGGAAGGAGTTGGACGAGATCGCCGCTCTGATCGGAGAGAAGGAGTGCGTCCGGTCAGAACGGGCGGAGAGATTGAACCCGGATCTCAAGGAACGTTACGAGATCATCTTTGTCCGGAAGCCGGACCGGGCGGTAACCGCCGTCCGCCACGGGGTCTGTACCGGATGTAATATGGAACTGACCGCCCAGGTGCTCAACGACCTGGCCCGGGAAGAGATGGTCTCCCAGTGTGAGAACTGCGGCAGATTCATTTATCTTCCCGAAGATGAATCTTGAGCCGGATCTCCGTGATTCCGGAACGGGATCCTCGAAGATAGATAAACGCAATCGGCAGGCCGGGAGCAGGTAGATGGTCGCCTCCCGCCGGCGCCTCCGGGCGAAGGCGGGGGGAGGAAAGTCCGAACTCCGCAGGGCAGGGCGCCCCGAGAAGATCGGGGGCTTCGGGGGGGCGACCCCCCGGAGACGGAAAGTGCCGCAGAAAAAAAACCGCCGATGGCCGGCCGTCGCTGCTTCGGCAGCTATGGCGGGCACAGGCAAGGGTGAAAAGGTGCCCCTCCTTCGCGAGGGCTTGCCCGCTTCGACGGGCAAGGGTAAGAGCGCACCGGGCCGAGAGTAATCGAGGTCGCATGGCAAACCCCGTCCGGAGCAAGGCCGAATAGGGGCCGAGGTGCTGCCCGCACCGGTTGAGGCCCGGGTAGGCCGCGTTGAGCCCGAGGGCAACCGAGGGCCGAGATAGATGACCATCACTCCCCCCCGGGAGACAGAATTCGGCTTATTCCTCCTTCCGGCCTGCCCTCTCCATCCTCCCCCGGCGGAGATTCCCGCCGGGGGAATTTAATTTTTCCCCACCTTTTTTTCTTCCGGATCCCCGTCGGCTGCCAATTGCGGTCATCGCCGTAATCCCTTTTCCTGGAGCGGATTACGTTGAGGATTTGTCATTGCCTTCCTCCCCCCGGCTGATCCCCGGAAAAAAATCGGGGAAAAAATTGATTTTCTTGTTGACAGGATTTACCCGCCGGCCCTATATTGTAGCGAAGTGGTGAATAGTGGGTAATTGTGGTGAATAGCTGTATTTTTCAGAAATCGGTCCGGCTGGCGGCCGGACCCACTGGGGGAGTTGAAGCTTATGTTTCTCGGGGAATACCGGCATTCCATTGACAGCAAGGGCCGGGTCTTTATCCCGGCCCGCTTCCGGGAGCGCGAAAACCAGCGGTTCTTCGTCAACCGGGGGCTGGACGGATGCCTCGGGGTCTTCAACGAGAAGGGCTGGGCGGCCCAGCAATCCAAGATCAATGCTATGGATATGCTGAAGAAGGACGCCCGGGACTTCAAGCGGATCTATTTCTCCAAGGCCGCGGAGACGGTCTGTGACAAGCAGGGAAGGATCAACCTCCCCGGTCCGCTGCTGCAGGAAGCCGGATTGGGCAGGGAAGTGGTCGTGGTCGGGGTCTCCGATCATATCGAAATCTGGGATACGGCGCGCTGGAACGAGTACCAGCAGGAAGCCGCCGCCCGTTACGAGGAAATCGCCGAAAACCTGGCGGAATAAACGAGAGGGGAGATAAATGAAGAGCAGTTCTCGGACCTTGATCGACCTGTTGAGTATGAACAAGAGCTTAAAGCCGGCCCGGAAATTGAGCGTGAGGCTTAGAGTCCCGAAGAAGAAACGTCGTGCCGCCGGCCGGTAACGGGGTGATCGGGGGCCATCTCCCGGTGATGGCCGGAGAGGTGGAGGAGTTTCTCCAGCCGGGGCCGGGCCGGGTGATGGTCGACTGTACCCTGGGGGAGGGAGGGCACGCGGCGAGGCTTCTTCCCCGGCTGATGCCGGGCGGTTTGCTGATCGGGATGGATCGGGACGTTTCGGTCCTGGAGGCCGCCCGGAGGAAGCTGGCTGATTACGGAGATTCGGTCAGGATCGAGCGGGCCAATTACACCGACTTGCCAAGAGTGCTGGGAGAAGCGGGGATCGAGGCGGTTGACGGGGTTCTCTTCGATCTCGGGGTCAATTCGGCCCAGTTGGACAACCCCGAACGAGGTTTCAGTTTTCTCAGGGACGGGCCTTTGGATATGCGGATGGACCGGGATGCCGGCCGGCCGGCGGCCGACCTGGTCAACCGGCTGGGCCGGCGGGAACTGGAGTGGCTGATCCGCCGATACGGCGAAGAACGTTTCGCCGGCCGGATCAGCCGGAGGATCGTCGAAGAACGGGGAAAGTCGCCGATCCTGACCACCGGCCGCCTGGCCGCGATCGTCTCCCGGGCGATCGGGAAACGTTCCCGGATTCACCCGGCGACCCGGACCTTCCAGGCCCTGCGGCTGGCGGTCAACGAGGAACTGGAGAACCTGGACCGGTCCCTGGATCGGTCCCTGGAGATGTTACGGCCGGGGGGCAGAATCTGTCTGATCGCTTTTCATTCTCTGGAAGACCGGATTGTCAAACATACCTTCCGGCGCTGGGAGCGGGAGAACAGAGTCCGGGTCCTGACCGGGAAGCCGGTCCGTCCGCGGGAGGAAGAGATCCGGCGCAACCCCCGGGCCCGTTCGGCCCGGTTGCGGGCGGCGGAAAGGCTGATCACCATCGGGAGCGTTTGTTCTCCCGGATGAAATTAATAATAGCCGGATGGCGGTTTCAATAATTCGCCCCCAGGGAGGTAGCGATGAACGAACACTATTTCGCCGGTTCGGGCCGGTTGGAGATCGGCCGCCTCTGTCTCAAGGGCGGCTGGGCTTTCCTGCTGGGCGGGGTACTGCTCGGGATGACCTACCTCTGGATCTATTCCCAGGTCGTCCAGACCAGCCATGCCGTTGAGACCCACGAGGACAAGCTCGCCTATCTGAGAGACCGCTCCGTGATCCTGCAGAGTCAGCTGGAATCGCTGCAGTCGCCCCGGTCCATCGCCCGGATGCTGAAAGACAGGGAGATCGCCCTGGGCGACCCCGACCCCGGCCGGATTGTCCGGGTGAGGCCGGTGGATCTCCCGCCGGACTTGACTTCGTCCCGCCCGGCCGCGCCCCGGGACCTGGTTATCCTGAGCATCGCCCGTTAAGCGGATATCCGCCCCCGGCCGGCCGGGGGGATCAGGGGAACCGGCGCCCCCCTGATCGGGCGAGGTGGATTACCCGGCGGAAATTGGGCGGTTAAGAGTCGCGTCGGACAGGATCAATATCAGGATACTTCCCGATTAGATGCCTGCCGGAATTTATAAAAACCGCTCCCGGGTGGTCTTCGGGGTTTTTCTGGTCTTTTCCTTTCTCCTCCTCTCCCGTCTCTTCGCTCTCCAATGCCTCCAGCATTCCCGCTACCGCCACCAGGCCCGGGGACAGCAACAGAGCACCCACTATCTGCCCCCCCGGCGCGGGGCGATCTATGACTCCCGCGGCAATATGCTGGCCGCCAGCATACCCTGTTTCTCCCTCTACGCCGTCCCCCGGGAGATCCCGTCCGACCGGGTGGACGAGATCGCCGGCCACCTCGCGCCGGTGATCGGCCGGGAGCCGGAAGAAATCCGCCCCCGCCTGATCGGGGAGCGCTGGTTCTCCTGGCTGAAGCGGCACCTGGACGACGAGGAGGTCGAGCAGGTCCGCCGGCTCGGCCTCCCCGGAATCGCGCTGAAGGAGGATCGCCAGCGGATTTACCCGAAGGGCCCCCTGCTCAGCCAGGTGCTGGGATTCACGGATCCCGACGGCAACGGCCTGGAGGGGCTGGAGTCGAAGTTCGACCGCCAGTTGAGGGGCCAGCCCGGCTGGCTGCTGACCGAAAGAGACGGCGCCCGGCGGGAAGTGAGCTGGCACCGCTCTCATTCCATCGCCCCGATCGACGGCTGCGATATCTACCTGACCGTGGACGAAGTCATCCAGTCGATCGCCGAGGAAGCGGTTGAGGCCGCCTACCGGAAATGGGAGGCGGGTTGGGCCCTGATTGTGGTTATGGAACCGGCGACCGGGAAGATTCTCGCCCTGGCCAACCGGCCCACCTTCGATCCCAATTTCTACTCCATTTCCACCCCCGAGCAGAGGCGAAACCGGGTGATCACCGATCCGATCGAGCCCGGCTCGACCTTCAAGGTCTTCCCCGCCGCCGCCGCCCTGGAGGCGGGGCTGGTCGCCCCCGAGACCGAGTTCTATTGCGAGGAAGGGGCGTACCGGATCGGGGGGCGCCTGCTCCGGGACAGCCGGCCTCACGGGGTCCTCCGTTTCGACGAGATCATCCAGAAATCCAGCAACATCGGAATGGCCAAGGTGGGTAAGATTATGGGGGCGGATAAACTCTACCGGTCCCTGGTCCGTTTCGGGATCGGGCGTCGCTGCGGGATTGAACTGCCCGGCGAGTCGGCAGGAGTGCTCCGTCATCCCCGGGACTGGTCCGCCCTCTCGCTCCGGTCGATCACGATGGGACACGAGGTCTCGGTGACCGGCCTCGGCCTGCTCACCGCCTTCTCCGCTCTCGGCAACGACGGGGTGCTGGTCCAGCCCCGGATCGTCGACCGGGTGGAGAGTCCCGACGGCGAAGTCATCTACCGCTATCCCCTCCGGGAGCGGGGCCGGGTGGTCTCGGAAGAAACCGCCCAACGGATGCTGGAGATCCTGAGCGGCGTGGCGGTGACAGGAGGGACCGCCCCCCGGGCCGCCATCCCCGGTTTCCCGGTGGCGGGGAAGACCGGGACCGCCCAGAAACTTGCTCCGGAAGGCGGTTATTCCCACGAACTTTACCGCGCGCTATTTGTCGGCCTGGTCCCGGCCGACCGTCCCCGGCTGGCAATCCTGGTGGTGGTGGACGAACCGCCCTCGGACAATTATTACGGGGGGGTGGTCGCGGCCCCGGTCTTCCGGGAAGTCGGGGAGCGGATCATCCGCTATCTCGATCTGGAGCCGGTCCCTCCGGTGATTCGGGAGGCGCGATCGTGAAACTGGCCCGCCTGATCGAGGACCTGGAACCGGTCTCCACCCGGGGCAATACCGGGATCGAGGTGAAGGGGATCGCGGTCGACTCCCGGCGGGTCTCCCCGGGGGACCTCTTCGTCGCCGTGCCGGGCTTGCGCCACGACGGGGCCGAATTTGTCTCCGAGGCCCGCAGCCGCGGGGCGGTGGCGATGGTAGCCGGGGAGTTTACTTCCGCGGTCAACGGCCATCTGCCCCAGGTCAGGGTCAAAGATCCCCGCCGGGCGCTGGGGTTGCTGGCCAACCGCTTCTTCGACTACCCGGCCGCCGCCTTGAAGATGATCGGGGTGACCGGGACCAACGGCAAGACCACCGTTTCCCTCCTCGCCCGGGAGGTCTTCGAGGACGCCGGGATACCCACAGGTCTGCTGGGAACGATCTACTACGGGATCGGCCCGCGCCGGCTTCCCTCCAGACTGACCACCCCGGAACCGCCCCGTCTCCAGGAACTGCTGGCGGAGATGAAGCGGGCCCGGCTCACGCACGCCATTCTCGAGGTTTCCTCCCACGCGGTCGTCCAGGAGCGGCTGGCCGGGATCGAGTTTTCCACCGGCGTCTTCACCAACCTCTCCCGGGAACACCTGGATTATCACCGGACGATCGACGAGTATCGGGCCGCCAAGCTCCGGTTTTTCTCGGCCTTCCGCCAGGGATTGATCCCCCCGGAGAAGAAGACGGTGATCGTCAACCTCGACGATGGGCTGGCGCAGAGGATCCTGACCGCTCTTCCCGTTCCCGCGGTCACCTACGGTTTCTCCCCCCGGGCCGATCTCTCCGCCACCCGTCTGGAACTGCAGCAAGACGGATCCCGGTTCACGGTCCGGGGCCGGGACGGTTCATTCCCGGTCCGGATCAATATGCCGGGGAGGCATAACGTCGCCAACGCCCTGGCGGTCGTCGCCCTGGCCCTGAGCGAGGGGATCGCCCCGGAGAGGATCTCGCGGGCTCTGGAGAGATGCCCCGGGATCCCCGGCCGCCTGGAGCGGGTCGAGACCGGGCGGGGATTCGATCTCTTCGTCGATTACGCCCATACCCCGGACGGACTGGAGAATGTGCTCAAGACCCTGCGCCGCCTCGGCCGGAGGCGGCTGATCGTGGTCTTCGGCTGCGGCGGGGACCGGGACCCGGGGAAGCGGCCCCTGATGGGCCGGGCGGCGGCCCGCTGGGCCGACCGGACCATCATCACCTCGGACAACCCCCGCTCGGAAGATCCGGCAGCGATCATCGCCGCCGTCCGGGCCGGAATCCCCCGGGGGACCCGGGGGGTGAAAACGATCGAGGACCGCCGGGCGGCGATCGCGGAGGCCTGCCGGGCGGCCCGTCCCGGGGACGCGGTCCTGATCGCCGGGAAGGGCCACGAGCGGGAGCAGATCTTCGCCGACCGGGTCATCCCCTTCGACGACCGGGAAGTCGCCCGGAAGATCCTGGCCGACCTGCCGAAGAAATTTACCGGGAAGTGAACAGAGATGGAACCGCAGCGGATCAGCACCATTGCCGGCTGGCTGGAAGGCGATCTGGAGCGGGGCGACCCGGCTTCGCCCGCCGCCGGGGTCGCCATCGACAGCCGGACCCTCCGGCCCGGCGAAATCTTTCTCGCCCTGGCCGGGGAGAGGTACGACGGGCACGACTACGCCGCCGCCGCGCTCGATTCCGGGGCCTCCGGGGTGGTCCTCTCCCGGCCGGTGGAGGAGGTCGAGCGGCGGGGAGGGAGGTTCGCCCTGATCCGGGTCCGGGACTCCCGGGCGGCGCTGGCCGGGTTGGCCCGGGGATACCGGGGCCTGTTCGAACCATTGACCATCGCCGTCACCGGGAGCAACGGGAAGACCACGACCAAGAACCTGATCGGGATCTTCCTGGCCCGGGATCGGGAGACCCTGACCGCCCCGGCCAGCTTCAACAACCTGATCGGGGTCTCCCTGACCATTCTCCGGCTCTCCGGGAAGGAAAGGGCGGCTGTCTTCGAACTGGGGACCAACCGCCCCGGGGAGATCGGGGAACTGGCCCGGCTCTGCCGTCCCTCGCTGGCGGTGATCACCAATATCGGCCCCGCCCACATCGGTCGTTTCGGCGGTCTCGATGAGATCGCGGCCGAGAAGGGGTCGGTGATCGGGGAGCTGACCGGGGAGGGGACGGTCTTTCTCAATACCGACGACCCCCGGACGGCGGCCCTGGCCGGGCGGGTTCCCGGCGAGGCGGTTGGTTTCGGTTTCTTTCCTCCCGCCCGGGTCCGCCCTCTTGACATCCGCTCTTCTCCCCGCGGGGTCAGTTTCCGGGCCACCCTTCGGGGAGGCGATCTTCCGATCGAGGCCCCGCTCCCCGGTCGGCACAACATTCTCAACCTGCTGGCCGCCCTGGCGGTCGGAGACCACGTCGGGGTCGATCCCGGCGCGATGCGGGAAGCGGCGCTGAAAGCGTCGCTGCCCCCGGGTCGGATGGAGAGGTTTAATCTGCGGGGATTCGAGATCATCAACGACGCCTATAACGCCAATCCGGACTCGATGGCCGCGGCCCTGGAGACCTGGCTGGGACTGGACTGCCCGGGGCGGCGGATTATGGTCAGCGGGGATATGAACGAACTGGGCGAATTCTCCGAAGCGGCCCACCGCGGATGGGGAGAGAAGCTGGGCCGCTCGGGGATCGGGACCCTGATTTTCGTCGGCCCCCGCTCCCGGACGGCGGCCGCGGCCGCCCGGGGGAGCGGCGGGACCGCGCGAGTGGAGACCGTCGGTAATTGTTCGGAGGCGGCGGAGCTGATAAATGAAGTCGTCCGTCCCGGCGACAGCGTCCTGCTCAAGGGGTCGCGGACGACGGCCCTGGAGGAGATCGTGGAGATTCTCAGAATCCAGAATCCAGAATCCAGAAGCCAGAAGGGAAAGGCGGGGGCAGGGACATTCTGAATTCTGTATTCTGCATTCCGAATCCTAACTTACAACAGGGAACTGAGCTATGTTCTACCACATCTTTTACCCGCTCCGCGATCTCTGGTTCGGATTCAACATCTTCCGTTACATCACCTTCCGCTCGGCCGGGGCGGCCCTGACCGCCTTCCTGATTGCGGTGGTCTTCGGTCCCGCCCTGATCCGGAAACTGCGGGAGCTGAAAGTGGGGGAGAAGATCCGGAACGGGAAGCATTATGCGGAGATTTACCGTCACCATCACCAGAAGGAGGGGACCCCGACAATGGGGGGACTGATCATCCTTCTGGCGGTGATGGCGGCCACAGTCCTCTGGGCCCGCCTGGAGACGACCCAGGTCCTGGTGATCGCGGTCTCGGCCCTCTGGCTGGGGCTGATCGGCTTCGTCGACGACTGGATCAAGCTCAAGGGTATCGGCCGGCGGGGTCTGCCGGGCCGGGTGAAGCTGGCGGGACAGCTGATCCTCGGGTTGGGGATCGGGCTCTTTTTAACCTACCACCCCGATACCTCCACTTACGCCGGCCATCTCTGGGTCCCCTTCTACAAGCACGCCATCCTCGAGAATATCGGCTTCCTTTCCATCCCCCTGGTCATCCTGGTCCTGGTCGGTTCGACCAACGCCGTCAACCTGACCGACGGCCTCGACGGTTTAGCCGTCGGCTGCCTGGCGATCGCCTCCCTCGCCTTCGCCGCCCTGGCCTACCTGGTCGGACATATCGAGTTCGCCAACTACCTCCAGGTGGTCTATATCCCGGGGGCGGGGGAGCTGACGGTCTTCTGCGCCGCGCTGGCCGGGGCCGGCCTCGGCTTTCTCTGGTTCAACGCCTACCCGGCCGAGGTCTTTATGGGCGACACCGGGGCCCTGGCCTGCGGGGGAGCGATCGGCACGGCCGCCGTGCTGCTGAAGAAGGAACTCTTCCTCCTCCTGATCGGAGGGGTCTTCGTGATCGAGGCCCTCTCGGTGATCATCCAGGTTGCCAGTTACCGCCTCCGGGGGGGCAAGCGGATCTTTCTGATGGCCCCGATCCACCATCACTTCCAGCTGAAGAATATCCCGGAAAACAAGATCACCGTCCGTCTCTGGATCTGCGCGGTGATCTTCGCCCTGATCGGGCTGGGGGCCCTGAAAATGCGATGAGACCGGTGTCTACAGCTGTCCTCGGCCTGGGCCTCAGCGGCGAAGCGGCGGCGGAGCTCCTCCTGGAAAAGGGCTGGCCGGTGACCGTCTTCGACGACCGGGCGGGTCCTCCTCTGGAGGAGCGGGCCGAGCGGATGCGGGAGCGGGGAGCGGTTGTCCGCCTGGGCCCGGAGGCTGATGACGGTCGGGATGATTACCGGATGGTGGTGGTCAGCCCGGGGTTCGCCCCCGGCCACCGGTTGCTGGTCCGGGCCCAAAAGGAAGGGATGCCGGTCATCTCCGAGGTCGAACTGGCCAGCCGGTTCCTCCAGGGACGGCTGATCGCCGTCACCGGGACCAACGGGAAGACGACCACGGTCAGCCTGCTGGCCGAGATTTTCCGCCGGTCCGGAATAGAGGCGGCGGTGGCGGGAAACATCGGTTACCCCCTGAGCCGGCTGGCCCGGGAGAGGGGTGATTGCCCGGTGGTGGTGGCGGAGATCAGCTCCTTCCAGCTGGAACGGGTCGATACCTTCCGGCCCCGGACCGCGGTTTTTCTCAACCTCGCCCCCGATCACCTCGACCGTTATCCGGGGATGAAAGAGTACGGTGAGGCCAAGCTGAAGATCTTCGCCCGGCAGGGGAAGGGGGACCGGGCGGTCTTCCCGGAAACGCTGGCCGCCCTGGTGGAGAAGGCTCTGCCCCCCGGGGTGGAAAGGATAACCTGGGGAGGAAAGGCGGGGACGGTGAGGGTCGTTGAAGGAGAACTGCGGGACTATTATTCCCCCGGCGGCGGGGAGACGATCTGCCGGGAGGCGGATATTTCCGGTCCTGGCCGGGCCTTCCGCGAGAACGCACTGGCCGCCGCTGCGGCGGCCCGGGGCGAGGGGGTGGCGCCGGAGGAGATCGCCGCCGTCCTCAAGACCTTTCCCGGCCTCCCCCACCGTCTGGAGTATGTCGCCGAGGTGGCGGGGGTGGAGTTCCGGAACGACTCCAAGGCCACCAACCCGGCGGCGGCGGCGGCGGCCCTGGAGTCATTCGCCCGTCCGATTATCTGGCTGGCCGGGGGGAGAGACAAGAGACTGGACTTCTCGCCCCTGGGCCCGCTCCTGCCGGGGCGGGTCAAACGGGCGATATTTTTCGGGGAGTCCCGCCGGAAGCTGCGGGCGCTGGCGGAGGATAAAGCCCCGGTCGAGGTCGTCTCCGATCTCGAGGAGGCGGTCGGGGCGGCTTTCCGCCGGGCCGCCCCGGGAGACGTGATCCTGCTGGCGCCCGCCTGCGCCAGCTTTGATATGTTCGCCGACTACCGGGCCCGGGGAGATCGATTCAAATCCCTGGTCGGGGAACTGGCTTCCCGGGCCGGGGCGGATGAAAAATCCGCCGGGTTGAGTTGTTCGAGTCCGGTATCGGAATCGGGATCGGGATCGAAGGCGTTTGCGGTTAGATGCCGATAGCGATGCCGATTGGTGACGGGAACAATACCCCCCTGGAAAGGGGAAAGGAGAGAGATGATGAGCAAAACCAGGATGGTATTTTACGGCGCTCTGGGAGCTTTGGTCTCGGTGATGATCTGGAGCTTTATCGGCGGCTGCCATACTTCGCCCCGTCCGCAGCCTCCGGCGGCACCGGTCGAGGAGGAGATCGTCGAGGAGATCGTCCCGCCGTCTGAGATCGGCCGGGAGACCCTGGTCGAGGAGGGGATCGTCACCCCGGACCAGCCTCCCGCCCCGGCCGCTTCGACCGAGGAGACAACGCCTGCCGAAGAGACTGAAACAAAAGAAGCCGACCCGACCCGGGTCCACACGGTGGCTAAGGGCGATACCCTCTGGGGGATCAGCCGGCAGTATGGGGTCTCCCTGGACGAGATCGCCGAGGCCAACCAGCTCGCCGATCCGGGCCGTCTCTCCATCGGTCAGCAGCTGGTTATCCCCTGAACCCCGGGATGCAGAGTCGGAAGGGAATCTGATGCGCGAAGTGATCCGGGGAGAGAACTCCAGCTGGCGGGGCGACAATCACCTGTCGCTTATCCTCGCCTTGTTGGTCGCCGGGCTGATCGGGGTCGGACTGCTGATGATCTACAGCTCCTCCACCGTGTATTCCTTCGACACATATGGAGACCGGTATTACATCATCCGGCGCCAGCTGCTCTGGCTGGGGGCGGGGCTGGCCGCCGCGGCCGCCGCCGCCGGAATCGATTACCGCCGATTCCAGGGGAAAAGCCGGCTGCTGCTCCTGGCCGGGATCCTCCTTCTGGCGGCGGTATTTATCCCCGGCCTGGGCCGGAGCGGCGGGGGCGCCCGGCGCTGGCTGGCTCTGGGCGGGATCACTTTCCAGCCCGCGGAAGTAGTGAAATACCTGGCGGTCATCTATCTCGCCGATCTTCTCTCCCGCCGCCAGAAAGAAATCAAGCGCTTCGGGATTGGCTTTCTCCCCCCCCTGGCGGTGATCGGCCTGCTCAGCGCCCTGGTGGTGATCCAGCCCGATCTGGGGACCGCCCTGAGCATCGCGGTCATCGGTCTGCTGATGATCTACCTCGGCGGCGGGCGACTGGTCCATCTCGGGATCCTTTCCCTGGCCGCCCTCCCGGTGCTGGCGGTGATGGTGGTCCGGGTCGGCTACCGGATGCGGAGGATCCTGGCCTTTATCGACCCCTGGGCCGACCCCAGGGGGACCGGGTTCCAGATCATCCAGTCGCTGATCGCGCTGGGTTCCGGCGGCCCGACCGGGCTGGGGTTGGGGGAGAGCCGGCAGAAGCTCTTCTACCTTCCGGCGGCCACCACCGACTTCATATTTTCGATCCTTGGCGAAGAGCTCGGTTTCCTCGGCACCTCCCTGACCGTAGCTCTCACGGTCGGGATACTGATAGCGGGGTTCCGGATCGCCGCCCGGAGCGGAGATCTCTTCGGACAGTTTCTGGCCCGGGGAGTTACTGCGATGCTCGTCCTCCAGGCGCTGATCAATATGGGGGTCTCCTGCGGGATGCTCCCGACCAAGGGGCTGCCGTTCCCCTTTATCAGTTACGGCGGATCCAATCTTCTGGCCAGCTGCCTGGCGGTGGGGATTCTGATCTCCGTCTCCTCGCACCGGGATAAGGAATTCCGCCGCCGGGGAAGCCGGAAGGCGATCAATCTCTTTAAAACTTAAATCGAGGAAGAATTATGCCAGACCACGAGATGTGCCCATATTTCGAAACCTGTGTGATCAGCAACCTCCTGAAGACCATCGAGGTCCCGGAAGTTCTCCGCTACTGCGCCGGGAACTACCGCAATTGCCGTTACCTTCCCCGTCCGGAGCGGAACCGGGTCCCGGCGGAGAGGAGAGAAAAGGCGGAGGTATGAAACTGGCCTTTGCCGGGGGCGGCACCGGGGGACACCTTGCCCCGGCGATCGCCCTCCTCGAGGAGCTGGAGAACCGGGGGGAGGGGGCCGCCGGCATCTTCCTGACTTCCGGTATCCCCGCCGCCCGGCTCGCCCGTTCCGCGCCCGGCAGCCGGGTCTTCTCCATACCCTCGGCCTCGCTCTCCCTGCGCCGACCCTGGCGGCTTCCCCTCCGTCTGACGTGCGTCCGGCGGGGATATCTCCGCTCGCTGGAGATTCTCCGCCGGTTCCGGCCCGACCTGGTGGTCGGCCTGGGGGGGTACGTCTCCGTCCCCCCGGTACTGGCCGCCCGGCGGCTGAAGATCCCGGCGGTCTGCCACGAGCAGAACCGGATTCCGGGACGGGCCAACCGTCTCCTCGCCCGCGGATCGATAAAGCTGATCGCTTCTTTCCCCCTGCGGCCGGGGAAGGTCGATCCCGGCCGGGTAGCCTGCCTGGGAGCTCCGGTCCGCCGGGCGGCGCTGGTCCCGGCCCCCGAGGGTACCGCCGGGTCCTGGGGGCTGGAACCGGGGATATTCACTGTCCTTGTCCTCGGGGGCAGCCGGGGGGCGCGGGCGATCAACCGGCTGCTGGAAGCGGCGGCCGCCGAGCTGGCCGGCGCGGGGCCGGGAGAGGGGATCCAGGTCATTCATTGCGCCGGCGGGGAGGACGCCGGCCGGCTCGATCTTGCCTATCGGGAGTCGGGCCTGACCGCGGCCGTCTTTTCCGGCCTGGAGGAGATCGGCTGGGCCTACTCCCTGGCCGACCTGGCGGTGAGCCGGGCCGGGGGCGCGACCCTGAGCGAGCTCGCCGCCTGGGGCCTTCCCTCCCTCCTCGTCCCCTACCCCCACGCCACCGAGGACCACCAACTGGCCAACGCCCTTTACTTCCAACGGGCCGGGGCCGCCGTGGTCCGCCCGGAGAGGGAGATCGCCGTTCCGGTATTGCTCGGGGAGATTTCCCGGATCCGTTCCGACCCGGAACTCTGCCGGCGGATGGGGGCGGCCGCCCGGGGCTTGTATCGTCCGGACGCTGCCGAAGAAATCATAGGTTATCTTGAGAGACTGGTGAAAAATAATGATCAGCCGCGATGACAGGCTCCGACTCTTCGGCCGGCCCGATGTCGCCGCCGTTCACTTGGTCGGGATCGGCGGCGCCGGGATGAACGTCCTCGCCCGGATTCTGCTCACGCTCGGTTTCCGGGTCAGCGGCTCCGACGTCAGGCTGACCCCGGTGACGGAACGCCTGTCCCGGCGGGGTGCCCGGATCGCCGACGGGCACGGGGACGAACTTCCCGGTCGCCCCGACCTGGTGGTTTACTCCTCCGCGGTCGCACCCGGCAACCCCGAGCTCGCCCGGGCCCGCCGGCTGGGGATCCCGGTTCTCCACCGCTCCCGGCTCCTGGCCGGCCTGACCCGCCTGAAACCCGCGGTGGCGGTCGCCGGGAGCCACGGGAAGACCACCACCGCCGCCCTGATCGCCTGGATCCAGGTCGCCGCCGGTCGGAAACCCTCCCTGGCCCTGGGCGGCGAGGCGATCGGGCTCGAAGACCACCCCGGCTGGGACGAGGGGGATCTCCTGGTGGCGGAGGCGGACGAGAGCGACGGTTCGCTCGATCGGCTCTACCCCCGCTTCGAGGTGATCACCGGTCTCGACCTCGATCACGTCGATTACTATTCCAGCTGGGAGAAGCTGATCCTGACCTTCGCCCGGTTCACCGAGCGCCTCCCCGATGACGGTTTACTGGTGATCGCCGGGGATACCCCCCACCTTCACCGCCTGGCCCGGGGCGGATTCCGGGTGGTGACCTACGGCCTCGGCGAAGGGGCCGTCTTTCGCGGCCGGGTGATATCCCTCGACCGCGAGGGGAGCCGTTTCACCGTATCCCGGTCCGGCGTCCCGCTGGGCGAAGCGCGACTCCCCCAGCTCGGGCTCTGCGGGGTGCTCAACGCCCTGGGAGCGATCGCCTTCTGCCGGGAGACCGGGATCGCCTTTGAGGATATCGCCCGGGGGTTGAAGGCCTTCCCCGGGGTGAGGCGGCGGCTGGAGATCAAGGTCCGCCGGCCGATCCTTCTCCTCGAGGACTACGCGCACCATCCGGCGGAGATCACCGCCGCTCTGCGGGCGGTCCGCTCGGCGAAACCGGCCCGGCTCTGGTGCGTCTTCCAGCCCCACCGCTACAGCCGGACCCGGCATTTCGCCCGGTCCCTGGCCGAAGCGCTCCTCGGGGCGGACGGGATCATCCTGGCCGATCTCTACCCCGCCTTTGAAGAGCCTCTCCCCGGGGTCAGTTCCCGGCTCCTGCTGGAATCTCTGGCCGAACTCGGGAGGAAAGACGCCCGCCTGCTCGACCGGGCATCCATCCGTTCGCTGCTCGAACGGGAGGCGGCCGCCGGCGACGCGGTGGTGATAATGGGCGCGGGGGATATCGGCTCCCTGGCCGGCGAACTGGCCCGGACCTGGTCGGGAAGTTTCCCTCTTCCCGCCGCAACCGGAGGATCCGTTGAAGACTGAAATCTCCCAGGGTTCCAGGTCCGCCCCCCTCCCGGATCCCCGCGCGGTCGGGCTGGTCGGAGTCCTGCTCGGCGGACCCTCGGCCGAGCGGGAGATCTCCTTGAAGTCCGGCCGGGCCGTCTCCCGGGCTCTGCGGGAGGGGGGATATTCAGTGGTGGAGATCGGAGAGAAAGGGGATATCGCCGGCGGGATCAGGTCCCAACCGCTCGCCGCGGCCTTTATCGCCCTTCACGGCCGGTTTGGCGAGGACGGAACGGTCCAGGGGTTGCTGGAAGAGCTGAACATCCCCTATACCGGATCGGGGGTGGAGGCCAGCCGCCGGGCGATGAGCAAGGTCCAATCCCGGAAGTTATTCCAGCGGGCGGCCCTCCCGGTTCCCCGGGGCCGGGTCTACGGCCCCGGCCCCGGTCCCCGAAGGGCTCCCTTTCCCCTTCCGGTAGTGGTGAAGCCGGACCGGGAGGGATCGAGCATCGGGCTCAGCCTGGCCCGGACCCTTTCCGAGTTTCGCGAGGCGGTGGTTCGGGCCCGGGAATACGACCGGGAGATCGTGGTCGAAGAATATATCCCGGGACGGGAACTGACGGTCGGGGTCCTCGATGACCAACCGCTCCCCCTGGTCGAGATCCGGCCGTCCAAGCCGTTCTTTGATTTCGAGGCCAAGTATACCCGGGGCAAGTCGGAGTTCGAGGTTCCGGCCCGCCTGCCTGACGCTTGCTACCGGGAAGTCCAGGAAGTGGGCCTGGCGGCTCACCGGGTTTTGGGTTGCTTTTCCTACTCCCGAACGGATATCATTCTCGATCCCCGCGGCCGGCCCTTTATCCTGGAGGTGAACACGATCCCCGGTTTTACCGCCACCAGTCTGCTCCCCCAGGCGGCGGCGGCCGCCGGGATAGATTTTCCCGCCCTCTGCCGGCGTCTGCTGGCCGACGCCCTGACCCGGGGAAATTATCGCGGAAGGGGGAAGCATTGAACCGCGGATTATGCGGATTGGGCTGATTATATAAAAGGCATCCCGTCCCATCTTCTTTGTCCGGGATATTTGAAGATTCGAAAAATCAATATTACCTGTTGGCTAAGAAGCCGAAACAATCCGTTTAATCCGCATAATCCGCGGATAAATATTCTGTATTCCGTTCAAGGAGGATAATAGATGAAGTGGCTGACCCTGAGCAGCAAGGTATCCCGCCCCACCCGGCGGCTGCGGGCCACCGCCCCGGCCAAACGGCGGCGGAAGCAGAACCGGGACTCCGAACGCGTTTCCTTCCGGCGGCCGACCGGCGGGACTATTCTGACCCTGGTGCTCCTGGCGGCGCTGGCCGGGGGTATCTGGTGGTATTTTCACCAATCGGACCTGTTCGTGGTCGAGGAGATCGAGGTCCGCAACCATCACGTCTATACCCCGGAGGAAATTATCGAGTTGGCCGGACTTGAACCCGGGGGAAATATCTTCCCGCTTGACGCCGCCGCGGCCCGGAAGGGGATAGTCCGGAACCGGGATTTCCGTGACGCCCAGATCCGGAAGATCTTCCCCTCCACCATCCGGATCAGGGTAATGGAGCGGGAGCCCCGGGCCCGGGTTACCTACGGGCAGTACTATACCATCGACGAAGAAGGAGTGGTGCTCGGACCCAAGAAGTCGTCTTCGGAACGGGATCTTCCGGTGATCCGCGGACTGAAGGTGGTGGATAATTCGAGCGACCTCTATCCTCCGGAGAAACGCGACGCCTCGCTCCATCTCCTGAAGGAACTGGAGCGGTTGGGAATAGAGAATCTGATCAGAATCGAGGAGATCAGCGTCGATCCTTCCGACCGGATCGAGTTGAAGGCGGAAGGAGAGCTGGAGATCACCCTGGGAACCGAGAGCTACGGAGAACAGTTGGCGCGGTTGAAGACGGTCCTGGAACGACTCGGGCCGGATCTCGCCCGAGCCCGGCAGATCGATCTCCGTTACTCCAAGATCCCGGTCCGCTTCCGGGAATAAATACTATCCGCGGATTAAGCGGATGGGGCGGATTGGATAAGGGCCATCCCCGGGCGCCCTTCTCCATCCGCGATATTATAAAATCCTGGAAAAGCTGAAACCCCTGATCTAAAAACATAAAATCCGCTTAATCCGCCCAATCCGCGGTTAAATAATGATGAGCCAGAAAGGGGAGATTGTCGCCGGACTCGACGTGGGGACGACCAAGATCTGTCTCCTGGTCGGTGAACGGACGGCGGACGATGAAATCCGCGTTCTCGGGGTGGGCAGCCAACCCTCCTCCGGCCTGAGAAAGGGAGAGGTGGTGAACGTGGCCCGGACCGTGGAGTCGATTCAGAAGACCCTGACCCAGGCGGAGGATACCTGCGATCTGAAAATCGGCTCGGTCTACGTCGGGGTCACCGGGGCTCACGTGGAGAGCTACAACAGCCGGGCGATATTGCCGATCGTCAATCCGTCGGCCGGGGTCTCGCAGAAAGATATGGCCGCCGCCGTGGCGGCGGCCAGCCGGGTCGCCCTTCCCTCCGACCGGGAGGTCATCCACGTCCTGGTCCAGGAGTACTCGGTCGACGAGCGGGCGGGGATCATCGAGCCGGAAGGGATCCAGGGGACCCGCCTGGAGGCCAATGTTCATCTGGTCACCGCCCGGATCCCGGCGATCGACAATATCGTCAGCTGTGTCCGGCAAGCCGGCCTCGACGTGGCGGAGACGGTTCTCCAGCAGCTGGCTTCCAGCCTGGCGGTGATGAGAGAGGAGGAGCAGGAGGCGGGGGTGGTTCTGGTCGATATCGGCGGGGGAACCACCGACTACGCTTTCTTTCGACAGAGTGCCGTCCGCCATACCCGGGTCCTCTCCGTGGGGGGAGATCACGTGACCAACGACATCAGCTTGGGGATGAAGCTCCTGATCCCCCAGGCCGAGGAACTGAAGAAAAAATCGGCGGCCGCCCTGGCGGACCTGCTGGGAGAAGATCGGGAACTCTCTCCGCCTTCTTCCCTGGTGCGTTCCGGCGGGGGGTTTTCCCGGAGAAAGCTCTGCCGGATCGTCGAACTGCGGATGACGGAAATCTTCCGGCTGATCCGCCGGGATCTGGAAGAGTCCGGACTCTTCGGGAATATCGGGACCGGACTGGTCCTGACCGGGGGCGGCGCCCTGCTCAGGGAGATCGACATTCTCGCCGAGCGGGAGACCGGGCTTCCGGTTCGGATCGGCCTCCCCCGGGGGGTCTGCGGCCTGAGGGAGGTGATCGACAGTCCGGTTTACGCGACCGCGGTCGGCCTGGTCAGGTACGGCCTGAAGTGCGGACAGACCAGGTCGTCGCTGCCGACCGGATCAAGGCGGGTTTTCGGCGGGTTTCGCCGGTGGCTGGACCGATATTTTTAGCCCGATTAAATCGTAAATCCGGTTAAAGATAAGGGGCCTGTCAACAAACCGATGAAAGAATCGAACCGGGAAGGAGAATTGAATATCCAATATCCAACCAGGAATACCCGGTAAATAAGTTCGGGATGCCGGCACTTGGATATTGAAAAAGGGTAAGAGTCAAGTCCTGGCTCTTACCCGCATCGGGGAGAAATTATGAGCAAGCAGACGGAAACGGGGAAGCTGGCCCTCTGGGGGGTCGGCGATCAGGGGATCCGGGTGATCTCCTCCCTGCCGGACGGGGTCCGGCGGTTGATTATGCCGGTGGCGGTGGACTCCGATCTCCAGGCCCTGATCTGCGGCCCGACCGTCCAGAAGATCCGGATCGGGTTGAAGAAGGATTTGGCCGGCGGAAGGTCCGATGACCCGGGGACGCCGCCGAAGGCTTCCCGGGAAAACGAAGAGAAGATCCGGGAAAAACTGGCTTCGGTCAGGACCCTGCTGGTCGTCGGCGGCCTGGGCGGCCAGGTGGCCAGCGCCCAGATCCCCCTTATCTGCCGCCTGGCCCGGCGGATGAAAATCTTCACTCTGGTCTTCGCCACCCGGCCCTTCTCCTTCGAGGGGAAGAAGCGGGACCGGCTCTTCCGGGAGGCCAGAGAGGCGATTGAAAAGACCGGGGTCGGCCTGGCCTGTTTCTCCCTCGATCGTCTGGTCGGGAAGATTGAAGACGATACCCCCCACCAGGAGGTGTTTCATCGCTGCGACCGGATCCTGACGGAGGCGGTCGAGTGCGCGATCGCCTACCTCTCGGCCCCCCCGGAGCGGGGAGGCGATTGTTCCTCCCTGGGCGACGTCTTCGCCGGCGCCGGAGAGGCGGTGATGGGGATAGGAGAGGCGGCCGGGCCGGAAGACCTGGTGAAATCGGCCAAGGCGGCGATCTCCACCCTGGCCCTGACGCCCGCCGAAATGGCGGGGACCAGGGGGGTCGTGGTCCAGATTGACGGAGGCGACCCGATCCCCTTCCGGCAGATAAAGGAGGCGGTCGGCTCCGTCTCCCGGCTGCTCGGCGAGGAGACCGAGTTGTTCTACACGGTCACCCGCCGGGAAAAACCCGGGGGAAAGATCAACTTCCGGATCCTGGCCGGGGGGATCCCGCTCCGGCCCCCCGGCGGAGAAGGGTCGGCGATCCCGGTAACCCTGAACCACGACGGCCGCCCGCCCCGGCAGCAGAAGATTGATTTCGGCAAGTTCACCCGCGGTTTCTTCGCCGAGAGCGAGCCGACCTCCCGGGACGGTGAGGACCTGGATATCCCGACCTTCATCCGGCAGGGAGTCCAGCTGGACGAAGAAAAGGAGTCCGGCCGGGAAGTCCGATGATCCTCATCAAAGCCGGTAAAATACTGCTCGGGATCCTGCTGCTCCCGGCCTGTGTCGCCGCCACGGTGGTCTTCGGACGGGAAGTGTTTCCGGTCCTCTTCCGGGAAGTCTGGTTCCTGGCCGGTCTCTTCGCCTATCTCCTCCTTCTCGCCATCTTTCAGCAGCCGATCCGGACCTATATCTTCGGCCACGAGCTGACTCACGTGATCTGGGTCTGGATCTTCGGCGGACGGGTCAAGGGTTTCAAGGCGGCGGCGAAAGGGGGCGAGGTCAGGACCACCCGCTCGAATTTCCTGATCTTTCTCGCTCCCTATTTCTTCCCCCTTTACAGCGCGCTGGCGATCGGGATTTATCTGCTGCTCGGCCTGATCTGGGATCTTCCCCCGCCGGCTCTGAGCTACCTGAGTTTCGCCCTGGGTTTTACCTGGGCCTTTCACCTGACCCTGACCATCTACGTGATCATCCAGGGGCAGCCCGACATCTGGGCGGCGGGGCGGATCTTTTCCTTCCCCTTTATCTACCTGGTCAACGTGGTGATCCTGGCCGCCCTGATTATCTTCGTCACCCCCGAGTCCTCCTCCCGGCTCTTCTTCCGTTCTCTCTGGGAGCGGTCGCGAGGCGATTATCTCCTGATCTGGAACCATGGTCCGGATTTCTGCCGGCGGCATTACGAACTGTTCCGGGATGAATTTTCCGCCTTCCTGGCCGGCACCTGATCCGGCGCTGAACTCCCCGGGGAACTTTTCCGGGAAAAACCTTTCTCTGGCCGTGGGCCTTCTCATATAATCGAACCCGAACCGACCGAATTGTCGGTCGATGACCGAGAGCTAATTCGGGGAGGAATGGCTATGAAGAATAATTCACTGGTGCTGCTCGCCGGTTTGGCGATGTTATTTATCGTCCCCCTTTTCCGGGCGGAGGGTCGGGATCAGGTCTCCATCCGGAGGGTCCGGACAGTAGCCAACCCGGCCCCGGAAGTCGTCCCGGGTGAAGAAGTGCTGGAGGTGACCTTCTCGCTTGATACCCCGGGATGGTCCGGTGGGCTGGGCTGGTGTCTCAGGTATTACGGGGCGGAAAAGGAACTGCTGGGCGAGGAGCCGGCTGCTTACCTCGATCCCGCCCGGAACCCGGTCTCCCGGATCCGCGGCCGGCGTTTCAAGGGCCATACGGTCTTCACCCTGCTCTTCCCCCTGGATGAAGAGGCCGACTATCTGGTCCTGGCCCTGGGCGACGGGCTGAGAAACGCAGTGATTCTCTATCCCTATACCGCCCTGCTGGAAGAGTTCAATATCCCGGCCGGCGACTTGAACGTCGCGCTCGGCCGCGCCCGCCTGATCGTCCTGGAGAACTGAGCCGATTGTTCCGACGGGATAACAGGATAGTGTTTTTGACAGGATAACAGGATCAACGGGATTGAGTTCATAGGGTTTTGAAAGTCAGTTGCCAAACGGTCCATTCCCCATTCCCCAAATGAATTTCATCGAAGAGATCGATAACCGGGTCCTGGTCGGGGACGGGGCGATGGGTACCTACCTTCTCGCCCGGGGGGTCCCGCCGGGCCGGAACTTTGAAGCCCTCTGCCTGACCGACCCGGAGCTGGTCCGGTCCGTCCACCGGGAGTACGTCGCCGCCGGAGCCGACCTGATCGAGACCAATACCTTCGGCGCCAACCGCTTCCGTCTCCGGCCGGCGGGTTACGGGCGCCAGGCGGCCCGGATCAACCGGGAAGCGGCCGCCCTCGCCCGTTCGGCGGCCGGCGACGGGGTGCTGGTCGCCGGAGCTGTCGGGATGATTCCCCCGCCGGACCGGGAACACCTCTCCCGGGAAAACCCGGCCGCCGAGGAGTTGTTCGAGGCCTACCGGGAGCAGATCGCGGCGCTGGCCGAGGGCGGCGTGGACCTGCTCATCCTCGAGACTTTCGAGGAGTGGGACAACCTGGCCCTGGCCCTGCGGGCGGCCCGGGAAACCGTGCCGCTCCCGGTCGTCGCTCAGATGGCTCACTCCAACCGGGGAATCTCCGTCTTCGGGGCCACGGCCGAGGAGTACTGCCGCCGGGCTCTGGATTCCGGGGCGGCCGTCTTCGGGAGCAACTGCGGCGGCGGCTTCGCCTCGGTCCGGGCGGTCCTGCAGGGGGCGGCCCGGGTGGAGGGGGCGAAGCTCTCGGCCTTCTCCAACGCCGGGGTTCCGGAACTGGTCCAGGGAAGGATAATCTATCCCTCCGGTCCCGACTACTTTGCCGTTAAGTGCCTGGAGTTGCTCGGACTCGGAGTCCGGCTGATCGGCGGCTGCTGCGGGACCACCCCCCGCCACATCCGGGCTCTCCGCCGGGCCCTCGACGAGCGGGTCGCCCCTCCCCGCCGCCCGCGCCGGCCGCCGCCTCCGGAATTGTCCGGCCGAACTCCCTTGCGGACCTCGGTCGAGGGGGGGTTCCTGGCCGGTCTGCGCGGGGACCGGCTCCCGATCATCGTCGAGATCGATCCCCCGGTCTCTCCCGACCTGGAGAAGGTGGTGGAAGGAGCGGTGGCGGTGAAGAACGCCGGAGCCGACGCGGTCTCGATGGCCGAGAACCCCCTGGCCGCCCTCCGGGTCGGACCGATCCCGGCCGGCGTCGAGGTCCGCCGCCGGGCCGGGATCCAGGTTATCCCTCATCTGACCGCCCGCGATCACAGCGTCCTCGGCCTCCAGTCACTGCTGCTGGGGGCGGCGGTCGGCGGCCTGGAAGCGGTCCTGGCGGTGACCGGCGACCCGGCGGGGAAGGGGGACGGTACCGAGAAACGTTCCGTCTTCGCCGTAAACGGCATCCACCTGGCCGGCCTGGCCGACCAGCTCAACCGGGGCCACCTCCTCTCCGGGGAGGGCCTGGCCCGGCCGACCAACCTCTCGATCGGGGCGGCCTTCAACGCCAACACCGCCAACCTCCCGGCCGAGGCCGACCGTCTGCGGAAGAAGGCGGCGGCCGGCGTCCGTTTCGCGATGACCCAACCGGTCTTCTCCGCCGCCCGGGCGCGGGAAGTGATCGCGGTCTGCCGGGGGATCGAGGTCCGGATTTTTATCGGTATCTACCCCCTGCTCTCGCTGAGAAACGCCGACTTTATGTCCAATGAGGTCCCCGGGATCACCATCCCGGAGGAGGTTAGCCGGCGGCTGGCGGCTGGCGGCGACCGGGCCGGCCAGCGGCGGGCCGGTTTGGAGATCGCCTGGGAACTGATCAAGGAGATCCGGGAAGAGATCGACGGTCTCTACCTGGTCAGCCCGCTCAATCTCTGGTCCCCGCCCCGGGAACTGGTACGGCGGGTCCGCGCCGCGGAGAAAACTAAACCCCTTGACTGAACCCGGAGGCATAGTAGTATGGAAAAGTTCAAAGTGCCTGAAGTTCAAAGTTCAAAGTGCCTGAAGTTCAAAGTTGGAAGTGTCGTTGCCTCCGGCGTCGCCGGTGCGGTGATGACGAAGGCAAACCGGGAAGATTTATTAACGGGAGGAAGTTTATGACTGTCAAAGTCGGCATCAACGGATTCGGGCGGATCGGCCGCCAGATCTTCCGCATCATCTCGCGGTCTGAAGACCTGGAAGTGGTCGCGGTCAATGACCTGACCGACGCCGCCACCCTGGCCCATCTGCTCAAGTATGATTCGGTCCACGGAAAATTCACCGGGTCCATCGAGGTGGAGGCCGGAAACCTCGTCCTAAACGGGAAGAAGACCCGGGTCTGCTCGGTCAAGGACCCGGCCGAGATCCCCTGGAAGGCGGAAGGGGTGGAACTGGTAGTCGAGGCGACCGGGGTCTTCCGCGGTATCGACGACCTGAAAAAGCATATCGCCGCCGGGGCGAAGAAGGTTTTGCTCACGGTCCCGCCGAAGAAAGACCCGGACGGCGAGATCAAGCTGATCGTCCTCGGGGTCAACGACTCCGACCTGACGGCGGAGCAGAGGTTCATCTCCAACGCCTCCTGCACCACCAACTGCCTGGCCCCACTGGCCAAGGTGCTCAACGACTCCTTCGGGATCTCCCGCGGCCTGATGACCACCATCCACTCCTACACCAACGACCAGCGGATCCTCGACCTGCCCCACTCCGACCTCCGCCGGGCCCGGGCGGCCGCGGTCTCGATGATCCCCACCACCACCGGGGCCGCCAAGGCGGTCGGCAAGGTCCTTCCGGCGGTGGCCGGGAAGCTCGACGGCTGCGCCATCCGGGTTCCGACCCCGGACGGCTCCCTGGTCGACCTGACCGTGGAGCTGGAACGCGAGGTTACGGTGGAAGAAGTCAACTCGGCGATGCGCACCGCTGCCGAGGGCCCGATGAAGGGGATCCTGGAATACGAGACCGATCCGATCGTTTCCATCGATATCGTCGGCAACCCCGCCTCCTCGATCTTCGACTCTCAAGCGACGATGCTGGTCGGCGGCCGGATGGTCAAGGTGCTTTCCTGGTACGACAACGAGTGGGGCTACTCGGCCCGCTGCGTCGACCTGTTAAGGCGGATGGCCCGGTAGAAGGTTGTTCCCGGTGTCCTTTAAGTCTTTTTCGTCTTTTAGGTCCTTTGGCTGCCAGCCACTGAAAGCTTATGAAAAAACTCGGCATCCAAGATATTGACTTGAAGGGGAAAAAAGCCCTGGTCCGGGTCGATTTCAACGTGCCGCTCGACGGGAACGGCGAGATCACCGACGACACCCGGATCCGGGCCGCCCTGCCCACCATCCGGCGGGTGATCGAAGAGGGGGGGAAGGCGATCCTGGTCTCCCACCTCGGCCGCCCGAAAGGTAAACCCGACTCCGCCTTCAGTCTGGCCCCGGCGGCGAAGCGGCTCTCCGAGCTCCTGGGCCGGGAGGTGACCTTCGTCGACGACTGCGTGGGGCCGAAGGCCCGGGCGGCGGCGGCGAAGATGGGCGGGGGAGACGTCATCCTCCTCGAGAACCTCCGCTTTCACCCCGGGGAGAAAGCCGGCGACGACGGTTTCGCCCGGCAGCTGGCCGGGCTGGCCGACCTTTACATCGACGACGCCTTCGGCACCGCCCACCGGGCCCACGCCTCGATGGTCGGAGTCGCCGGTTATCTCCAACCGGCCGCCGCCGGTTACCTGCTCCAGAAGGAGATCGAGTACCTCGGTTCAGTTCTCTCCGATCCCCGCCGCCCCCTGGTCGCGGTCCTCGGCGGGGCCAAGGTCTCGGACAAGATCACGGTTATCGAAAGCCTGATCGAGCGCGTGGATATGCTCTTGATCGGCGGGGCGATGGCCTACACCTTTCTCCAGGCGGAAGGGATTCCGGTCGGTTCTTCCCGGGTCGAGAAGGAAGCGGAGGGCCCCGGCGGGGAGACGATCGATCTCGCCGCTCTGGTGGGGAGTATTCTCGAGCGGGCCGCCAGGCGGGTGGTGGAGGTTATCCTCCCGGTCGATCACGTGGCGGCCGACCGTTTCGCCGCCGACGCCGAGCGTAAAATTGTCCCCCGGGACGGGATCGAGGAGGGCTGGATGGGGATGGATATCGGGCCCGAGACCGCCCGTCTTTACCGGGAGAAGATCCTCGGGGCGGGGACCGTCTTCTGGAACGGGCCGATGGGGGTCTTCGAGATGGAGCCCTTCGCCGCCGGGACGCTGGCGGTCGCCCGGGCCCTGGCCGACTCCGGAGCCGTCTCGATCGTCGGGGGCGGCGACTCCGTCGCCGCGGTCAACCGCAGCGGTCTGGCCGATAAGATCACCCACGTCTCCACCGGGGGCGGAGCCTCGCTCGAGTTCCTGGAAGGGAAGACCCTCCCCGGAATCGCCGCCTTGACTGACAGTAATCAGTAATCAGTGATCAGTTATCGGTGATCAGTCCGCCGGATCCCATTCGATCAGATCATCAGGCATCGCCTACATGAAAAGCATCAAAGCTTTCTCCCGGGAGCCGTTTACTCGGATCCAACTGAAGGGGCCGGGGGGAGGATTAATCCTATCCAATCCTGTTCAATCGTCTGTTAAACACCAGCAAGGGAGTAATTGTATGCGCAAGCCTCTGATCGCCGGCAACTGGAAACTCAACAAGACCGTGCCCGAGGCCCTGGAACTGGCCGGCCGGCTGAAACAGGAACTGGCCGACTGCGACCGGGTCGATCTTTTAATCTGCCCGCCCTATGTCGCCATCCAACCGGTCGCCGAACTGCTCCGGTCCACCCCGATCGCCCTCGGGGGGCAGGACCTCTTCTGGGAGGATTCCGGGGCTTTCACCGGCGCCGTCTCCGGCCCGATGCTGAAGGCCGCCGGCTGTTCTTACGTGATCGTCGGCCACTCCGAACGGAGAGAGATTTTCGGGGATCGCGACCGGGACGTGAACCGGAAACTCGGGGCCGCCCTGGGCTCCGGCCTGACCCCGATCCTCTGCGTGGGGGAGACCCTGGATAAGCGGGAAAAGAAAGTCACCAAGGAGTTTCTCCGCAAGCAGCTCGGGGCCGATATCCGGGGATTGGATCAAGAGCAGATCGCGAAGATCGTGGTCGCCTATGAGCCGATCTGGGCGATCGGGACCGGGAAGACCGCCACCCCCCGCCAGGCGGGGGAGACCCAGCGATTCATCCGCGAGCTCTTCCGGGAACATTACGACGCCTCCGTCGCCGACAACCTCCGGATCCTCTACGGGGGTTCGGTCAAACCCGACAACGCCCGGGACCTCCTGGCTCAGGAGGACGTGGACGGCTTCCTGATCGGCGGAGCCAGTCTCCAGGCCGACTCCTTCGTCCGGATCGCCCGTTCCAGTTCGCTTTGAATTTTCACCTTGAAGATCTTGCCCGCTAATGGATAATACGGTCCGGCCGGTATTGTTTCCGGCGGCGGCATTTTCAGGAGAAGAATATTTATGTTGTTCACGGTTCTGATCACACTCTACGTGATAATCTGCGTCGCCCTGATCGTGGTCATCCTCCTCCAGTCGGGCAAGGGGAGCGGCCTCTCCGGGCTCTTCGGCTCGGGGGGCGGCGGTCAGACCATCTTCGGCGCCCGGGCCGGCGACGTGATGACCAAGACCACCACCATCCTCGCCGTCTGTTTTATGGGCTTTTCTTTGATCCTGGCCCTGCTCTCCGCCCGACAGTCGTCTTCCCTGGTCGGGGAGATCGAAGCCGCCGGCCTCGAGATGCCCCGCCCGGAGCCGGCGGCCGAAGAAGCCGCGGAAGAGGCCGCGCCGACAGCTGTACCCCCCGAGGATGTTCCGGCCCCGGATCCCCGGTCCGGGGGATAGCCGCCGCCTGCCTCCTCCCGCGGTATATGGAGCCCCGGCCCCAGCGTTTGCTCCTCCGCCCGACGGCGGTTCTGTTTCTCATCGTCTGTTTCCCCCTGGCCGCCTGCCGGCGTCCGGTTCTCATCCGGGAGTCGCGCCCGGCGATGGGGACGATTCTCTCCCTGGAGCTGGCGGCGGCCGACCGGGAAAGGGCTCAGCGGATCATCGAAGAATGCTGGTCGGAGGCGGAACGGCTGGAGAGGATCTTCAGCCGCTACCGGCCCGACAGTGAACTGAGCCGGCTCAATCGGGAGGCCGGGAACCGTCCGGTTCCGGTCAGCGGGGAGATGCTGGAGGTTATCGGCCGGGCTCTCGAGATCAGCCGGCTGACCGGGGGGGCTTTCGACGTCACCGTCGGTCCCCTGATGGAGATCTGGGGATTTTTCCCCAAGCGGGAAGGGCGGGCCCCTTCCCGGGAAGAGATCCGCTCGGTTCTCGGCCGGGTCGGCTGGGAAAAGATCGAGATCGACCTTGAAGCCCGGACCGTCCGTTTTCTCGTCCCGGGTCTGGAGATCGACCTCGGCGGCCTGGCCAAGGGCTACGTGGTTGACCGCCTGGCCGCCATCCTGGCCGGGGAAGGGTTCAGGGGCGCCCTGGTCAACGCCGGGGGAGATATCTATGGGCTGGGGGCCCATCCGGCGGGGAGAGGCTGGAGAATCGGGGTTGAGCACCCCCGGAGGGAAGGCGAGGTGCTGACCGTGCTTGAGCTGGAGGACCGGGCGGTCGCCACCTCCGGCGATTACCGAAATTATTTCATCCTCCGGCAGCACCGGTACTCCCATATCATCGATCCCCGGACCGGCGAGCCCGCCGCGACCGGCGTGGTGGAAAGTACCGTCCTCGCCCCCGACTGCCTGACCGCCGACGGACTGGCCACCGCCCTCTTCGTCCTTGGTCCGGAGAGCGGCCTGGAGATCCTGGAAACCGGCGGCGACTGGGAAGGTCTGGTCATAGTTGAAGTCGGGGACCGGATCGACATCCGCCGCACGCCCGGTTTTCCCCTTGAGGAAAAGAGATGACAAGGAGCGTGATTTTGGACAGGGTCGGCAGAGACCGCTGCTTCTGGGGAGCGATTTTGCTCGTCCTGCTGCTTCTGGCTACCTCCCCCCCTCCGACACCTTCCCTGCCGGAGGACGGGGCCTCGCCCCCCTGGGAAGATTACGGCCGCCTGGTCAACCTGGAGGAAGCGCCGCCCTTGACCGCCTTTCTCTTGCGGGTACTGTCCATTGCCTTTCTCACCCTGCTCCTATCCGGGGCGGCCATCAACCTCCAGGGGATGCTCCGCCGGGACTGGCGGGTGTTCTCCCCCGGAGATCCGCCCCGCGTCCCCTGGGGGGTGGGCCCGGTTCTGAAGCTGGCGGTATATTTCTTCGCTCTCTTTCTCCTGGTTGTCCGCCTGGAGAGAATCCTGCTCGGCCTGGCCGGGATCCCGCCGGTGACCGTGGCCGCCTGGCTCCTGCTGGCGAACGCCTACTTTCAGTTCGCCCTCCTCCTCGGTCTGACCTGGTGGTTCCTCCGGAGTTACCGGACCGGGCCGGAACCGGATCTCTCCGGCCGGCCAGGGACAGGATTGCCGCGCTGGAAATTTCTTTCCCTTTCGCCCGGAGAATGGCTCCGAAGGGCCCGGCAGGCCCTCAGGGGTTACATCTGTTTCTTTCCCGGTCTGGTCGTTCTGGGCTTGCTGGGCTGGTGGTTCAGCCGGATTTTCGGGCTGCCCGGGCAGGTCCACCCCCTGGTCGAGCCCATCCTGGAAGACGGCCGGCCGGGTCTGGTCGGGCCCCTCCTGGTCGTCGGGGTTCTCTTCGCGCCACTGGCCGAGGAGATCTTTTTCCGGGGTCTGCTCTTCCCTGCCCTGGGAAAAAAGGCCGGGGTGTTCTGGGCGGCGGTGATCACCGCCGCCCTCTTTGCCACTCTCCATTTCAACTGGGTCGGCTGGCTGCCCATCTTCGGTCTCGGGATGCTTCTGGCCCGGGGGTATCAGCGGACCGGCTCTCTGCTGGTCCCGATCATTATCCACGGACTCCATAACGCTCTCTTCCTGTCTTTCAGCATCCTGGTCTATCGGGCAACCTGAATCGTAAAAAGGAGATAAAACAATGGCTATCCCGACGGTGGAAATCAACGACGACGCGGTCCGGATCATCGACCAGACCCTCCTCCCCGGGGAATTCAGCATCAAGGATATCTCAACCAGGGAGGAGATGTGGGAGGCGATCAAGAAGCTTCGGGTCCGGGGGGCCCCGGCGATCGGGGTCGCCGCCGCCGGCGCGGTCGCCGTGGAGATAAACCGTTCTCCCGCCGCCGATACCGCGACCCTGCTGGAGGAACTGGAGGAAACCGTCGATTACCTCGCCACCTCCCGCCCCACCGCGGTCAACCTCTTCTGGGCCCTGGAGAGGATGAAGGATACCGGCCGGGCGCACCGGGACAGTCCGCCCGGGGAAGTGAAGAAGATCCTCCTCGCCGAGGCCCGGGTCATCCTGGCCGAGGACCGGGCGATGGGCCGGGCGCTCGGCGAGGCCGGGGCGGACCTGATCCCCGATGGCTCCGGCGTCCTCACCCACTGCAACGCCGGCAGCCTGGCCACCGCCGGCTTCGGCTCCGCCCTCTCGGTGATCTACGTCGCCTGGGAACGGGGGAAGCGCTTCCGGGTCTTCGCCGACGAGACCCGGCCCCTCCTCCAGGGGGCCCGCCTGACCGCCTGGGAACTTCAGCGGGAAGGGGTCGACGTCACCCTGATCTGCGACAATATGGCCGCCTGGCTGATGAAGCGGGGGGAGATCGACCTGGTGATCACCGGGGCCGACCGGGTGGCCGCCAACGGCGACGGGGCCAACAAGATCGGGACCTACGGGGTGGCGCTCCTGGCCCGGGCCCACGGGATACCGTTCTATATGGCCTGGCCTTCCTCCACCCTCGACCTCTCCCTGGCCACCGGCGAGGAGATCCCGATCGAGGAGCGGGGAGCGGAGGAGATCACGGTCATCGGGGGAAAACGTCTGGCCCCGGAAGGGGTGAAAACCCTTTCCCCGGCCTTCGACGTCACCCCCCACGAACTGATCGCCGCCCACGTCACCGAACGGGGGGTGATCCGGCCGCCGTTCAAGGAAAACCTTGTTCAGTTCGCCCGGTAAAGTCTCGGTCCGCGCCGCCTGCTATCCTTCCTGGTGATAGAGATAGTTGTTGTCGGCCTGCCGCAAAGGGGGCAGTCTCCGGTCCCGGTCCGAGAGGACCGGGTCGGAAATCGGCCATTGGATTCCGATCTCCGGATCGTTCCAGGCAAATCCCCGATCAAGGTCGGGGGCGTAGTCGGCGGTGACCTTGTAGAAGAAATCAACCTCTTCGCTCAAGACGCAGAATCCGTGGGCCATCCCCGGGGGGAGGTAGAGCATCTTCCGGTTACCGGCCGAGAGGACCTCCCCGATCCACTTTCCGTAGGTCGGCGACCCCCGCCGGATATCCACCCCGACGTCGTAAACCTCGCCCTTGAGGACCAGGACCAGTTTTCCCTGGGCGAAGGGGTTTTTCTGGTAATGGATCCCCCGCAGCACCCCCCGGACCGAGTGGGAGTAGTTGTCCTGGACGAAGGGGGCGGCGACCCCGTTTTCGGCGAACTCCTTCTCGCGGTAGGTCTCCATAAAGAACCCCCGGGGGTCGTCGAACCGGTCGTACTCGATGACCTTGACCCCAGGTATTTCGCGATCGCTGAATTGAAATGGCATCTGGCATCTCCTGCTGAAGGAAAAAAACGCGGTCCGGAATAATTCGCTCGGTACCGCTGACGGTCTATACTATAATCTCGAAGTGCGGAAATAAATGAATTTTTTCAGGATCGGATTATGCAGATCGAGGATATCGGCGAGTTCGGATTGATCGGGGAACTGGCCCGGCTGCTCCCCCAAGGGGAGGGGGTGGTCAGGGGGATCGGAGACGACGCGGCAGTGCTGGCCGGGAGGCGGCGGGACAGCTATTTGCTGCTGGCGACCGATTCGATCGCCGAGGGGGTCCACTTCCGCCGCCGGACCGCTCCCCGCCGGGTGGGACGGAAGGCCCTGGCCGCCAACCTCTCCGATATCGCGGCGATGGGCGGGCTGCCGCTCTGGGCGGTCGTCAGCCTCGGACTGCCGGTCGGGACCCCGGTCCGCTACTGCCGGGAGATCTACCGGGGTCTGGCCGACCTGGCCGAAAAATTCTCCCTCTCCGTGGTCGGCGGCGATACCTTCCGCTCCCCCGGGGGCGTAATGATTTCGATCGCCGTGGTCGGGGAGGTGGAGAAGAATCGCTGCGTCCTCCGTTCCGGGGCCCGCCCGGGGGACGTGATCTGCCTGACCGGGCGGCTGGGGGTGCCGGCCCGCCAGAAGCACCTCGATTTTACCCCCCGGATCCGGGAGTCCCGCTTTCTCGGCGAGTCAACCCCCCCGACGGCGATGATCGACGTCAGCGACGGCCTCTTCGCTGACCTCGCCCGGATCTGCCGGGCGAGCGGGGTGGGGGCGGTGATCGGGGAAAGTTCGATCCCGGTGGCCGAATCCGTCCGCCGACGGGGGACGGCGGCGGTAATTAAAACGGCCGGTAAGGGGGAGGAGTTCGAACTCCTCCTCTCCCTCCCCCCGGCCGCGGCGGAGGAACTCTGCCGGGCACTGCCGGCCGCCCTCGACACTCCCCTGACCGCGATCGGCCGGATCGTCGCCGACCCCGCCCGCCTCGAATTGATCGACCGCCGGGGTGCCGCCCGCCCCCTCCCCGCCGACGGTTACCAGCACTTCCGGTAGCACGGACATTCTTGTCTGTGCTGCCGGCGACACAGGCAGGAATGCCTGTGCTACATTGCCGGCGACACAGGCACGAATGCCTGTGCTACATTGCCGGCGACACAGGCAGGAATGCCTGTGCTACATTGCCGGCGACACAGGCAGGAATGCCTGTGCTACATTGCCGGCGACACAGGCAGGAATGCCTTTGCTACATTGCCGGCGACACAGGCAGGGATGCCTGTGCTACTTTGCCGAAGACACAGGCAGGAATGCCTGTGCTACATTGCCGGCGGCAGATTCCTGTCTGTGCTGTATTGGATGGGCGAGTCCGGCCGCGCGCGAAAAATATATTGTCCCCCGGGATTGCGGGTGGTAGATTACAGCTCGCCGCTTATGCCGAAAAACCCCGGCCGGCTGGTTTGCCTTTACCCGGCTGAATGCAGCATATTGCGGCAATTTTTCTTTTTTTGGAGATTGCTATGCTCAGGGTGACCACGCGCAGCCCGGAAGAGACCCGGGAGTTGGCCGCCGGCCTGGCCGGAGAGCTCGGGCCGGGTTCCGTGCTGGCCCTTCGGGGAGCCCTGGGGTCGGGGAAGACCTGTTTCGCCCAGGGTTGCGCCCGCGGTCTCGGGGTGGGGGAGCGCTACGTCACCTCGCCGACCTTCGTCCTGGTCCGGGAGTACCGGGGACGGCTTCCTTTATACCACGTCGACCTTTACCGGCTCTCCCCCGGAATGGAGATCTCGCTTCTCGGGCTGGAGGAGTATATCGACGGGGAAGGGGTGACCGTCATCGAGTGGGCGGAGAAACTGGACGGGGCGCTCCCGCCGCGGACGATCGATGTCTCGTTCTCCTGCCCCGGGGAGACGGAGAGGGAGATCGTGATCAGCCGACCGGAGGGGAGCTGAGATGGGCCGGGTTCTCGGCCTCGAGACCTCGACGGCCGCCGGTTCGCTGGCCCTGGTCGAGGACGGCCGGACGGTTGGAGAGTCGGAGATCGACACCCGTCTCGACCACTCCGCCCGTCTTCTGCCGACGCTTGATAAACTTCTCCGCTGGGCCGGTTGGGAGGTCGCGGATCTTGACGCGGTGGCGGTGGGGCTCGGCCCCGGTTCATTCACCGGTATCCGGGTCGGGTTGGCCGCCGCGCAGGGGCTGGCCCTGGGCGGATCGATACCCCTGTTCGGGGTCGGGAGCTTCCCCGCCCTGGTCCGGGGGAGCGTCCTCGATAAGGGAATTGTCGTTCCCCTGCTCGACGCCGGCCGGGGGAGGATTTACGGCGGGCGCTATTCCAGGAACGGTTCCGGGATCGAGGAACTGTTGCCGCCCCGGGTAATCGGGGAAGACGGGCTCGAGGAACTTGTCCGCGGGGCCCATATCGTCACCCCCGACGGCCCCCGCTTCCGCCCGATACTGGAAGCGCTGGGCGTCCGGGAATGGGAAGAAGGTTTCCCCCGGGCCCGCTGGATCGCCGGATTGGCCGGGGAGAGGATGGAATACGACCCGACGGATGAACTTCACACCGCCGAACCCATCTACCTGTCCGAACTCAAATATTCCGCCGGGTGAATCCGCTCCCGGGGGCGACCCGGTGCCGACGCGGCGATATACCTGCCCGGAATATATTTCGGCGAAAAGTGATTAGCCTGAATTTTGCCCGGAAGACCGGCTTGGGAAAGTAGCACAGGCATTCCTGCCTGTGTTTTCCGGGCCACAGGCAGGAATGCCTGTGCTACCATAACCGTTGCCCGGCCACCCGCTGGGCAAATTTGAACGATGTTGATTTTGGCCGATACCGCATAGGCGAAAAACGACTTATAACCCGGATCCTGTTCCGGGGATGTAAAATTCAGGATTAATGTATTCACTCTTTAAAACCTGGGCCGAGATCGACCTGGCCGCGATCCGCTTCAACCTCGCCCGAATCCGGGAACTGGTCGGGAAAAAGGTCAGGATCCTGGTCAGCGTCAAGGCCGACGCCTACGGCCACGGCGCCGTCCCCGTCTCCCGGACGGCCCTGGAGGCCGGGGCGGACTGGCTGGGGGTCTCCCACGTTAAGGAGGCGCTGGAGTTGCGATCCTTCTTCCCCGCCGCCCCGATCCTGATTCTCAGTTCCGGGATGCGGGGGCATTCCGAGTACATCGTCCGCAACGATCTGACCCCGGTCGTCTGCTCGCTGGAGATCGCCCGGGACCTGGCCCAGACCGCCCTCTACGCCGGGAAGAAGGCCGCCATCCACTTTATGCTTGATACCGGAATGGGAAGGATCGGGGTCTGGCACGAGAACTGCCTCCCCCTGCTGGAGAAGATATCCAAGATCAAGGGGATCCGCCTGGAAGGGCTGGCCTCTCACTTCGCCGCCGCCGATGAAGCCGATACCGCCTTTACCGCCCTGCAGCTGGAGCGTTTTTCCCGGGTGGCCGACAGCCTCTCCCGGAAGGGGATCCGGATCCCCCTGCTCCACATAGCAAACAGCGGGGCCCTGATCAGCCTTCCTGCTTCCCGGCTGGATATGGTCCGGCCGGGGATAATGCTTTACGGGATCTACCCGGCCGGGCACCTCCGGGAGGCGGTGGAACTGAGGCCGGCTCTCTCCCTGAAGACCCGGGTCGCCTACCTGAAGACCGTGGAGCCGGGGAGGACGATCAGTTACGGGCGGACCCACACGGTGAAGGAGAAGACCCGGATCGCCACCCTGCCGATCGGCTACGGGGACGGTTTCAGCCGGGCCCATTCCAACCGGGGGGAGGTCCTGATCCGGGGCCGCCGGGCCCCGATCGTCGGGATCGTGACGATGGACCAGGTGATGGTCGACGTCGGCGGGATCGAAGGGGTGGAGGTGGGGGACGAGGCGGTCTTGATCGGCCGGCAGGGAGAGGAGCGGATCACCGCCGAGGAGGCCGCGTCCCGGATCGGGACCATCTCCTATGAGGTCCTGGCCCAGCTGGGCAAGCGGGTCTCCCGGGTCTATAAAGGAGAGAGGTCTTAGCCCGTTTAGAGAGGGGGAACAACCGGCAATTGCCGCCGGGTTTGCGGACTGGGGCGGGGGAGTGTTGGAGTGATGGAGTGTTGGTCAGAATTAAGTATATACTGTGTTCCACACAATAAGAAAGAGGGACAGAAGAGATTTTCCTTTTCCCCCGGGTGATCGGTTTTGTACAATCGGCGGCTTGAGAACAGGAGGAATATCGATGAAAAGACCGGCCGAGAGAAATACCAGGAGGAGCGACGCCACCAAGATCGGGCTTGAGCGGGCCCCCCACCGCTGCCTGATGTACGCCACCGGGGTCGACCCTTCGGACCTGAAGAAGCCTTACATCGGCCTGGTCTCCAGTTTCACCGATTTGATCCCCGGGCACGTGGGGATGCGGGACCTCGAACGGTCGATCGAAAACGGGGTTTACGCCGCCGGGGGAAAGCCTTTTCTCCTGACGGTACCGGGGATCTGTGACGGGATCGCGATGGGCCATCCGGGGATGTACTGTTCTCTGCCCACCCGGGGCCTGATCGCCGATATGATCGAGATGGTCGCCCTCGGGCACGCCCTGGACGGCCTGGTCCTGCTGACCAACTGCGACAAGATCACCCCGGGGATGCTGATGGCCGCCGCCCGCCTGAACATACCGGCGATCGTGGTCACCGCCGGGCCGATGCTGGCCGGACATTACGGGAATCGGCGGCTCTCCCTGGTCCGGGACACCTTCGAGGCGATCGGCCGGGCCCGGGCCGGGCAGATCGGAGAGGAAGAGGTCTCCAGGCTGGAACTTGAGGCCTGCCCCGGTCCCGGTTCCTGCCAGGGGATGTATACCGCCAACACGATGGCCTGCATCACCGAGGCGATCGGGATGAGCCTGAGCGGCTGCGCCACCGCCCCGGCGGTTTTGGCCGCCAAGAAGCGGATCGCCTACCGCAGCGGGCGGAAGGTGGTCGCGCTGGTCAAAGAAGATATCCGGCCCCGGGACATTATGACCGCCAGGGCCCTGGAGAACGGGGTCGCGGTCGATATGACCCTGGGCGGTTCCACCAACACCGTGCTTCACCTGATGGCGATCGCCTTTGAGCTGGGCATCGACCTGAAACTGTCCGACTTCGACCGGATCAGCCGGGCCACCCCCCACCTGGCCAATATGCGGCCGGGAGGTGAGCATATGATGGAGGACCTTGACCTGGCCGGGGGGATCCCGGCGGTGATGAAGGCCCTCGGGGACCGGGTCCACGACCTGCCGACCGTCAACGGGCGAAGCTGGAAGGGAATCTGCCGGGCCGCCCGGATCGCCGATCCGGAAGTCATCCGGACCCCGAAGCGCGCCTACCACGAAGAGGGCGGGATCGCCATCCTGGAAGGCAACCTGGCCCCGGAGGGTGCCGTGGTCAAGCAGTCGGCGGTCGCCGAGTCGGTCCGGAAATTCACCGGGAAGGCCCGGGTCTTCGATTCCGAGGAGGCCGGGATGCAGGCCCTGATGGAGGGCAAGATCGAGCCCGGGACCGTGGTGGTGATACGCTACGAGGGGCCCCGGGGAGGACCCGGGATGCGGGAGATGCTCTCGCTGACCTCGGCGATCGTCGGGATGGGGATGGGCGAGTCGGTGGCCCTGATCACCGACGGCCGTTTCTCCGGCGGGACCAAGGGTCCCTGCGTCGGGCATATCTCCCCCGAGGCGGCCGCCGGGGGACCGATTGCCCTGGTTAAGGACGGCGACCAGATAGTTCTTGACATCCCCGCCCGTCTCCTGCAGGTTAAACTGACCGGGAAAGAGCTGGCCGCCCGGCGGAAAGGCTGGCGGGCCCCGGCCAGGAAACTCTCCGGCTACCTGGCCCGTTACGCCGACCAGGTGACTTCCGCCTCCACCGGCGCCGTCCTCCTACCCCGGGGATAAACCCGAAAGGGAAACCAAGAACCGTGTTCATATTCTCGCGACGGCGGAATATCAGGAAATAACACTAAAATTTTCCGTAGGAAAATTCCAACCGGAGGAAAATTTTACAATGAAGGGAGCGAAAATCCTACTCGAAGGGTTGGTCCAGGAAGGGGTCGAGGTAATCTTCGGTTACCCCGGCGGGGCGGTGATCGATATCTTCGACGAACTCCATAATTATCCGCTCAAGTTCATCCTCACCCGTCACGAGCAGGGAGCCGCCCACGCCGCCGACGGCTACGCCCGGGCCTCCGGGAAGACCGGGGTCTGTATCGCCACCTCCGGTCCCGGGGGGACCAACCTGGTCACCGGGATCGCCACCGCCTATATGGATTCGGTCCCGATGGTGGCCCTGACCGGCCAGGTCCCGACCGCTATGATCGGCAACGACGCCTTCCAGGAGGCCGATATCGTCGGGATCACCCGGCCGATCACCAAGCACAACTACCTGGTCACCGACGTCGACGACCTTCCCGGGGTGGTCAAGGAGGCGTTCCATATCGCCGCCAGCGGCCGGCCGGGCCCGGTCCTGATCGACCTTCCCAAGGACGTCCAGCAGGCCGTTACCAGCCGCCCCTATCCGAAGAAAGCCGAAGTCCCCGGTTACAAGCCGGTTTACCGGGGGCATCCCCGCCAGATCAAACAACTGGCGAAGGCGATCGCCGATGCCCGTAAACCGATCCTCTACGTCGGGGGAGGAGCGGTCGCCTCCGGGGCCTCGGCGGAACTGCGGAAGCTGGCGGAGAAGACCTCGATCCCGGTTACCACCACCCTGATGGCCCTGGGGATCTTTCCCGAGACCAGCCCGCTCTCGCTGGGGATGCTGGGGATGCACGGGACCCAGTACGCCAACTACGCGATTATGGACGCCGACCTGATCATCGCCGTCGGGGCCCGTTTCGACGACCGGATCACCGGGAAGATCGACGAATTCGCTCCCCACGCCCGGATCGCCCATATCGATATCGACCCAACCTCGCTGAAGAAGAACGTCCGGGTCGACGTCCCGGTGGTCGGAGACGTCCGGCAGGTCCTCAAGGAACTGAACAAGATCGTCAAGCCGGGAAAATGCGGACCCTGGCTGAAACAGATCCGGGCCTGGAAAAAGGAGTATCCCCTGGCCTACCGGGATACCGGGGCCATCCCGCCCCAGTACGTCATCGAGCAGGTGTACAAGGCCACCGGCGGCGACGCCATCATCTGCACCGAGGTCGGCCAGAACCAGATGTGGACCGCCCAGTTCTACCCCTTCACCGAACCGAGGACCTTTCTCTCCTCCGGCGGCCTGGGGACGATGGGCTACGGTTTCCCGGCCGCGATCGGGGCCCAGATGGCCTTCCCCGGCCGGACGGTGATCGACATCGCCGGCGACGGCTCGATCCAGATGAACATCCAGGAACTGACCACCGCGGTGGTCAACAAGCTCCCGGTCAAGATCGTCATCCTCAACAACGGTTACCTGGGGATGGTCCGGCAGTGGCAGGAGCTGTTCTACAAGAAGAGGTACGCGGGGACCATCCTCGAGGGTAACCCTGACTTCGTCAAGCTGGCCGAAGCCTACGGGGCGATGGGGATCCGGGTCGAGGAGAAGAAGGGGGTGCTCCCGGCCCTGAAGAAGGCCATCAAGCACCCCGGCCCGGTGGTTCTCGATTTCAAGGTCGCGGGAGAGGAGAACGTCTACCCGATGGTCCCGGCCGGCGCCAACATCCGGCAGATGATCAGCGGTATGGCTTGATTCGCTCAGGAAATTTTTCAACATTATTTTTCGGAGAAAAATAATGAGACATACGATATCGGTACTGGTCGAGAACAAGTTCGGGGTCCTGGCCCGGGTGGCGGGACTCTTCTCCGGTCGGGGTTTCAATATCTCCAGCCTGTCGGTTGGGGAGACGATGGACCCGGCCATCTCCCGGATGACGATCGTGGTCGACGACCAGGGGTCGCCCCGGATAATGGAGCAGGTCGAGAAACAGCTCAACAAGCTGATCAACGTGATCAAGATCCAGGAATTCTCCCGGGGGGAATCGGTCGGCCGGGAACTTATCCTGGTCAAGGTCAAGACCACCGCCGCCACCCGCTCCGAGATCCTGGAGATCGCCCAGATCTTTCGGGCCCGGGTGATCGACGTCTCGCCTTCAACGCTGGTCCTCGAAGTAACCGGGGCGGAAGACAAGATCCAGGCCATCCTCGGTCTCCTCGCCCGTTACGGGGTGAAAGAACTGGTGAGAACCGGGAAGGCGGCGATCGCCAGGGGCTGAGCTGATCCCGGATGATCGAAGAGAGCAGAAGACGCGTTGAGCCGGGGGCTTCTCCGCCCACCAGCACCTATGCCCGGGAGAGCAGGGAAGATTACCGGCCCCGGCGTCGCGACCAGCGGAAATCGATCCTGATCGTCGAGGACGAGCCGCTCAACCGCCAGGTGATCACCCGTTACCTCGGCATCCTCGGCTACCGGGTTCTCCAGGCCGACCGGGGTGACGACGGCCTCGCCCTGGCCCTGAGAGAGGACCCCGACCTGCTCATCCTCGACAACCAGCTCCCCGGCCTCGACGGGGTGGAGATCGTTGAACGCCTCCGGCAAGAGGGCTACCCGAATCCGGTGGTGATGATGTCGGCCTACGATTTTCCCCCCCGGGAGAGAAAACGGATCCAGGAGCTCGAGGTGAGGGGCTTCCTCCGCAAGCCTTTCGCCTTCAAGCATCTCAAGGCGGTGATCCGCTTCGCCACCGATAAACAACGTTTCGGTTTCCGGCGCTCCAGGCTCTATTTCCGCCAGCCCCATTTTTCCCTGACCTCCCGTACCCTGGCCAACCAGATCTTCTCGACCGTCTTTCGGGAAGGTCTCGATCTGGCCGGGCACGTCCACTTCCACGTCAACGACCATCCCGACCACCTGGTCCTGCTCTGCAGCCGGCGAGTGCTGGGCAAGGTGGTGGCCAAGTCGCCCGAGTGCGGGCAGGGAGAGTGCATCCCCTGGGACCGCTCTTCCTTCCGGGAGCACAACCAGGAGAAGGTGATCCGGGACCTGAGCCAGGAGATCAACCTGGTCCGGATCGACGCCGCAGAATACCAGATGTCCTGGCCGACCCTGGCCGACTTCATCTGCTGGCTGGAGTTAAGTTATTGATGAAAAACCGGATCATCATCTTCGATACCACCCTCCGCGACGGGGAGCAGTCCCCGGGGGCCAGCCTGACTGTCCGGGAGAAGCTGCGGATAGGCCGCCAGCTGGTCCGGCTGGGAGTGGACGTGATCGAGGCCGGCTTCCCGGTCGCCTCCGAGGGCGATTTCGAGGCGGTCAGTTCGGTCGCCCGTTCTCTCAGAGGAGTCTCGGTGGCCGGCCTGGCCCGCTGCCTGAAGAAGGATATCGAGACGGCGGCCCGGGCCCTGGAGCAGGCCGAGTCCCCGGTGATCCACACCTTTCTCGCCACCTCGAAGATCCACCGGGAGTTCAAGCTGAAGAAGAGCAAGCCGGAGATCATCCGCCAGGCGGTCCGGGGGGTGGAGCTGGCCCGGAAGTACGCCGATTCGGTCGAGTTCTCGGCCGAGGACGCCGCCCGGACCGAACCGGACTTCCTGGCCGAGGTGACCGGGGCGGTGATCGCGGCCGGGGCGAAGACCGTGAACATCCCGGATACCGTCGGATATTCCACCCCGGAGGAGTACGCCGCGATCATCCGCTACCTGTTCGAGAACGTCCCCGGGATCGATAACGCCGTCATCAGCGTCCACTGTCACAACGATCTCGGCCTGGCGGTCGCCAACTCGCTCTCCGCGATCCGGGCCGGGGCCCGCCAGGTGGAGTGCTGCGTCAACGGCCTCGGCGAGCGGGCCGGTAACGCCTCCCTGGAGGAGATCGTGATGGCCCTCAAGGTTCGGCGCGACTTCTGGAAGGTTACCACCGGGGTCGACACCCGCCGGATCTACAAGACCAGCCGGCTGGTCAGTCACCTGACCGGGATCCCGGTCCAGAGGAACAAGGCGATCGTGGGGGAGAACGCCTTCGCCCACGAGGCGGGGATCCACCAGGACGGGGTTCTCAAGGAGCGGACCACCTACGAGATAATGCGGCCCCGGGACGTCGGGGTGCCCAAGAGCCTCCTGGTCCTCGGCAAGCACTCGGGACGGCACGCTTTCCAGGACCGCCTGAAGTCTCTCGGCTACCAGCTTGACGCCCGGGAACTGGAACGGGCCTTCGAGAAGTTCAAGGCCCTGGCCGACAAGAAGAAGCACGTCTTCGATGAGGACCTGGAGTCCCTGGTCGACGAGCAGTTGACCCGCCCGCCGGCGGTTTACGCCCTCGACTACCTCCACGTCAGCAGCGGCACCGGGGCCGTTCCCACCGCCACCGTCCGCCTGAAGAAAGGGGAGCAGGTCTTCCAGGAAGCTTCCTGCGGTGACGGTCCGGTGGACGCCGCCTGCCGGGCGATCGACCGGATCACCGGGATCGAGTGCGAGATGCTCAAGTATGAGCTGAGAGGGGTGACCGGGGGCAAGGACGCCCTCGGCGAGGTGGCGGTCTCCGTCCGCTCCGGCCGTCGGATCGTCAGCGGCCGGGGTTCATCCACCGATATCATCGAGGCCTCCGTCAAGGCCTACCTCAACGCCGTCAACCGCCTGGCCGCCCGGACCGCACGCACCACCTTCCGGAAGTAGACCACCGCGGCTCTGCCTGGCCGCCGTAGCTCCGCCGCCCCCCGAATCCAGACCCCCGCGGCCTCGCGCCGCGGGTGAATCAGTTCAACGGCTACCCCCGCGGGCCGGACCCCCACCCCCCGTCCCCCATCCGGCCGGGTAAACCGGCCGGGGGCGAAATATCCAACAACCAACAAGGAATATCCAATTTCCAAGGCAATTGCTGCCAAACTTGGTCGTTTGGATATTCCTTGTTGGATATTCAGCATCTTTTCCCGAGAAGAAAGGATATCGCCCCCCAGGCCGCGCCGGCCCCGTGGACCAGCAGGTCGGCCGGCAGGAGGAGGGCGGCGGTGAGGAAGAAGACCGTCCGCCGCCGCCCCAGTCCGGCGATAAATCCCCGGTTGAGGGCCAGGATAGCCAGCCAGGCTGCGGCCGCCCCCGCCAGAAAAACGGGTCGGGAGAAGACGAGCGCCAAAATGGGGAAGAGGACAATCAGTCCGGAGAGGACGATCCCGGCCAGGAAAGAGGTACTGGTGGTCAGGTAGGAGGATTTCGACTTCGGTTTGTTCCGGTCCCGGATGGTGATCAGAGTGATCCCGCCCGCCCGCCGGAAGCCCGTTTTCAAAAGTCCCTTCAGGTCATAGCGGCGGACGTGATCAACCTGGAGCCGTTGATCGAGGAGGAGGCGGTGTCCCCGGCCGGTTATCCGGACGCCGAACTCGGTATCCTCGATGGTGGCCGAACGGTATCTCTCGTCGAAACCGCCGCATTCATCGAAGACGGTCCGGCGGATGGCGGCGATGCTGGTGTAGAAGACCGAGATCAGGGCGGGAAGCTGCCGGTAGGTATAATGCATATAGAAGTTCTTGTACTGGCTGCAGAGGTTGCCGAAGCGGGTGAAGGGCCGGAGCAGGCCGACCACACCGGCAATCTTCGGATCCGCTAGGTCTTCCCTTAGAATTTTGAAGGTGTCCCGGGGGATGATCACGTCGCTGTCGATGAAGAGAACGATCTCACCCCCGACCGCCGCCGCCCCGCTGTTCCGGGCCGCCGCCGCCCCCCGGCACTTTTCGTGCCGGATTACCCGGACCGGGAAACGCCCGGCGATCTTCAGGGAGTCGTCATTCGAGGCGTCGTCAACCAGGATCACCTCCAAACCCGGATAACCCGTCTTATAGACCGCCTCCAGGCATTCTCCCAGTGTTTGACCCCCGTTATGGTTGGGGATGACGACTGAGATTGCAAATCCAGTGGACATAAATATACTATCTTGAACTATACAGAACGGAATCTGAATATTTTTGCACCGAAAAGAACAAGGAGTATTCTACCACAGAGCACACAGAAAACACAGATGTCAAAGATAATTTCAGATAATTTACGAAGATAATTCCGGGTCTTCTCTTCGTGGGGAGCGAGCAAAGCTCGCTCCTTCGCGGCGGAGAACCGGCACGGAAAACACAGTTTTTCGGCGGCGGTTCTCCGCCGCGAGGGGGCGGGATCAAAGATCCCGCCCCCCGTGAAGAGAAAATCCGGAATTATCCGCAGACCTGCCCTTTGCGTTCTTTGCGTCTCTTCGGTGAATTTTTTTCCGTCTGTTGGAGGGTGTCAGGTCCAGAAGTCGTTGCGGTGGTAGAGGGGGTGGATCCCCTGCCGCCGGCTGCTGACGATGTCCTCGGCGGCGTCCATCCCGGCGGCGATCGAGTGGTCCATATTGTTGTACCAGAAAGTCCCGGTCCGCCCCAGGAGCAGGAGGTTGCCGATGAAACTGAGGTGGTTGAGGATCCGCTGGAGGGGGTAGAGGTAATCCAGCTCGTAGATCGGGTAGACGTTGAGCGCCTTCTCGACGTGGACCGCCCGGACGGCGCCGGGGGAGGAGATCAGCCCGACTTTCCGCATATCTTCCGCCACCACCGGGCTGAGCTTCTCGGGGTCGTTCCAGACCCAGTCGCCCTCCCGGCAGGTCACCTCGAGGTTGATCCCGGTCTTCCCTTCCGGGGCGGTCCCGGGGAAAAAGTTGCGGGGGATGCTGATCCGGTTGAAGACGATCTCCTCCTGACCGTAGTAGATCCACTGGTAGGGGAGGGGAGGATCGCCCTCGACCTCGACGTTGTAGAGCAACGCCGACAGGTAGGAGAGACGGGGGTCCTCGACGTCGAGCAGCCGGCAGAGGAGGTCGATCGGGGCGGTCCAGATCAGCAGGTCCGGCTCCAGCCGGGTCCCGTCGTCCAGGACCACCTCCTCGATCCGTTTTTTCCCCGCCTCCACCCCCCCGACCCCGGTCGCCAGGCGGATTTCGCCGCCGTTTCTGACGATCTCCTCCGCCAGCCGGTCGGCGAAGAGCTGGATCCCCCCGGAGGTCGGGTAGATGAACTCCGTCTCCACCGGCCGGGGTAGCAGGGCCTTCCGGAGAAGGCTGAAGAGGGTGTTGGCCCGCATCTTTTTATCGATCACCGCCCGGTCGATCCCGGCCTTGGCCCAGTCGGAATGGATCCGGGCCGGGTCGTGCTTGAGAAATTTTTCGGTGTAGATCTTGAAGAAAGATTCGTAGAGGGTCGGGCCGTACATATTGATTATGTAATCCTCGAAGCTCGTCCCGCTCCGCCGCCGCCGGTGGACCAGGTCGCGGGCGACCCGCATGGTGAGCGAAGGGGGAAGCCGGAAGAGGGTGGAGAAGCGCAGCGGCCACTCGTGGTAGCGGCCGAAAAAGTAGACCCCGCTGGAACGGGGGATGGTGACCGCATCCCGCCCCAGGACCATCTTGATGAAACGGAGGACCTTCTGATCGTCGGTGTGGAAACGGTGCGGCCCGACGTCGAAGATGAAGTCCCCGTAACGAAAACTCCGGGCCAGGCCCCCCGGCCGGTCCTCCTTCTCGACCACGGTCACCTTGAGGCCTTTCTGGCTTAAGTGGTAACCGGCGGTGAGCCCGGCCACTCCGGCGCCGACGATGACGATATTCTCCAAGACAGGTCCTCCAGCGGATACCGGTTTTCCCCGGGATTATTTCCGCCCGGCTTCAGCTTGACAATCTCCCGGGGCGGGGCTATATTATCAGGAAATGAATTTGCCGAGCCAAAATTTAGTTGATGATAGGATCTGGAGAAGAGCTTCGCACCGGATGGGGCGGATGTCAAGGATTACGGTTACTGCCGCGGGGATATGTATGTTTCTCCGGGGGATTGGCAGTTACGCGGCCCCCTTCGATCTCCGGGCGGTGCTTTCCGACGCCCCGCTCAGCATCAACTCGGCGGCCGCGGACGAGAACCGGATTTACGGCGCCGGGGGAGACGGTTCCCTCTATGCCTGGACCCGGTCCGACTTTTCTCTCCAGACCGTGATCGCGCTGGCCCCGACCTATCTCAACTCGGTCGCGGCCTCCGGGGGTTCCCTCCTGGCGGGTTCTTCTGACGGCTCGGTCTATCTCCTCGACCGGAACACTCTCGCCCTCCAGGCGGTGTTGAACCAAGGCGGGGGTCCGATCTACTCGGTATTCGCCGACGCCGGTCACATCTACGGGGCGAGCGGGGACTCCGCTCTCTATGTCTGGGACATCCCTTCTCTCGCTTTCAACCGGACGCTTGACCAGTGCGAAGACGTCCTCAACGCGGTCTTTGCCGACGGGGATTATATATACGGGGCGGGGGAGGACGGCTTCGTCTATGTCTGGTCCCGGGCCGACTTCTCCCTCCTCCGGCAGCTGGAAGAAGGCGAGGGGTTCCTCTCGGTCTTCGCCGACGACTCCCGTCTCTACGGGGCGAACAAGGACGGGAGGATTTACCTCTGGAGCCGCCCCGGTTTTTCACTCCAGGGCGTTTTGACCGGCCCCGGCGACTGGATCAACTCGATCTTGAGCCGGGAGCGGTTTATCTTCGCCGCCGACGACGTTGAATCGGTCGGGGTCTGGAACCGCCACAACCTCTCTTTCACCGCGCTGCTGGCCGAGGGGGCCGACTGGATGAACTCGGTCTTCGCCGACGGCGAGTATATCTACGGCGCTTCCGCCGACGGGAGCGTTTACGTCTGGGAACAGGGCCCCCCGACCTCCCCGACCCCGACGGCGTCACCGACCCCGGCGGCGACCCCGACCGGAACCGTTCCCCCGATTCCCACGCCCCGCCCGAGCCGGACTCCGGATCATACTCCCAGTCCCGGCCCGACTGTCCCGCCCGGCCCCAGTCCGACCCCGGCCCCGTCCTGGCTGGTCCTGGGCGGGAGTGACTACGACGGCGACGGCCTGGCCGACCCGGCGGTCTGGAACGGAGATTCGGGCCTCTGGATGATCACCTTCAGTTCCGGCGTCCGGCCCCTGGCGGAGTACTTCGGACGGTTCGGCGACCGCCCCGCTCCCGGCGATTACCGGGGCGATGGGTTTGACCGCCCGGGAATCTTCCGCCCCGCCACCGGCCTCTGGGCGGTCCGCGGGGTGAGCCGTTTCTATTTCGGCGGGGAAGGGGACATCCCGATCCCCGGAGATTACACCGGGGACGGAGTGACCGACCCGGGGATCTTTCGCCCCGCCACCGGCCTCTGGGCGATCCGCGGGGTGACCCGTTTCTATTTCGGCGGCGGCCGGGATCTCCCGGTCCCGGAAAGCTATTCCGGTCCCTCCGCCGCGATCCCGGCCGTCTTCCGGCCTTCTACCGGCCTCTGGGCCGTCCGGGGCTTGACCCGCCGCTACTTCGGCCGGCCGGGGGACTATCCCGCTCCGTCCGGCTACGTCGGCGACGGCTTCGCCGATTTCGCCGTCTTCCGGCCGGCCACGGGTCTGTGGGCGGTGGCCGGCCTGACCCGGATCTACTTCGGCAGGTCAGGCGACCTGCCCCAGCCGGCCGATTATACCGGCGGCGGAGCGGCCCGGATCGGGATCTACCGTCCCGCCACCGGACTCTGGGCGATCCGGGGCCACACCCGGATCTACTGGGGCGGCCCCGGCTACATCCCCCTGCGCTGATTTTCGGGGCAAAGTCGAAGAGATTTACGCGATCTCAATGATTCCCCTTGATCGGCGGCCTTATCCCGATTTTCTTCCGCCGCAAAAGTGCAATAATTGCCTTGTAATGGCTATTTATAGGCAAATATTGCCCCCAAAGCCGGATAATTCCCTTGACGCGGATAAAATTGACCACTCAATACCGTTGATTTATCCCTTTCCGGCGGCCGAAGAGGCCCGGAAACGTAATTAAGCGGGGAAACAAGCAAAACCTCCGGGGAAAACAAGGCTCTTTGCTCAGATTGGCACAGTATATGCTTTATATTCAGGTGTAATAACAAAGTAATTGTTGCCGGTATATCCGGCCGGTAATTAAATAAAATGCGCTGGTTCTTAACCATAATTATTTTTCTTCTCGTGAACCCGATAGTCCGGGGTGAGGAGGAGCTTGTCTTCTTCGTTCGGGAGGGGGATACCACCCGGTCCCTGACCGCAAATTATCTGATCCGGCCGACCGCCTGGGAGCGGGTGGTCCAGTACAACTACATCCTTAAACCCGGCAACCTGATCCGGGTTCCCGGAGATCTGGTCCGGCGGGAAGGGCGGGCCTTCCTGGAATTCGCCTCCGGCGAGGTTTCCTGCCTGCCCGCCGGAAGCCGGGAATGGCTCCCGGCCGTCCCCGGCCTGATCCTCCGCGACGGGGACCGGGTCCGGATCGGGCTCGAGGGAGGCGCGGTCCTCCGGACGGGTCGGGAGGACCGGACGGTGCTGCGCCCGGCGACCGAGGTGGCTTACGAACCTTCCCGGGGGTTTTTTTCCGGGAGGACCAACCGGGTGACGGTGGCTGAAGGTACGGTCTTCGCCTCGACCCGGAAGCAGGCCGGCCGGGAGGCCCGGTTTGTCATCCGGACCCCGGAGGCCGAGCTGGAGCTGACCGGGACCGAGGTCCGAATCGGGGTGACCCCGGGAGATGGATCCCGGTTCGAGGTTCTGGAAGGGGAGGTGGCCATCTCCACCTCTTCCGGGAAACGTCTGGTCCCGGAGGGGACCGGGCTGCGGCTGGAAAAGTGATGGACCCGGGGCGGCGGCAACGAAGTAGTTACAAACACCGCCCGCCCCGGATAAGGGGCTATTTTTTTTAGGTCCGATGAGATGAAAACGAACTGGAGGATAACCTGGGGATCGGGCACGCTCCGGAAAGCTTTCGGTGCGGCGTTGATCCTGGCCCTGGCGGGACCGGCCTTTCCCGACACCGTCACCCTCCTGCCCGAGGGTAACGGGACTTCCACCCAGTGGATGGCCTCCGGCACCGGGTCCAACTGGGAGGCGGTCGTCACCGACGACGGCGACTCCAGTTACGTCTTCACCTCCACCCGCTATGACACCGACCGTTACGCGATGGAAGATTTGCCCGGCCCGGGGACGGTAACCGAGGTCCGGGCTTACTTCCAAGCCCGGCGGGCCGGCAACCCGCCCGCCGGGAACTTGAGCCACGGGATCGCCGCCGGGGGGACCGACTACACCGCCGCTTCCAGCCTGGGCACCGGCTACGCCCTCTACCAGAACACCTGGACCCAGAACCCGGCCACCGGGACGGCCTGGACGGTGGAAGAGGTCAACGGACTCCAGGCGGTGATCGTCCACGACCAGCGGCAGTCCCGGGAGCACCGGGTGACCCGGATCTATCTCGAGGTGGAATTCTCCCCGGCGGCTCCCACCCCGACCCCGAGCCCGCCGGCCACCGCAACTCCGACGGCGGTACCCACCACCAGCCCCAGCCCGACCCCGGAAGGCTTCCAGACCCCGGTCCCCACTCCATCACCGTTGCCGACCGCCACCCCGCCCCCGCCTTCCCCGACCCCGACCACGGTCCCGGCGCCCACCCCGACCCCCGCCCCGCTGACGCCGACGGTCAACGGTCTCTTCTACGGGAACGGGGACAACCTCCGTTACCCCTCCCGGCCTTACGCCTACTCGGTGGGCGAGAGTCGCCTCTATGCGACCGTGATCAACCAGACCCTCTACGTGGCGCTGGTCCTCAACCGCCACGTCAACGACAACGTCTTCAGCCCGACCCGGGCCTACACCCGGAGCGCCGGCTGGAACCCGCCCCGCCCGGCCAACCGGCTCTTCGACAGCGAGTTCGCCGAGTTCAGCCTGACCCTGGGCGAGGGCGCCAACGAGCAGTCCTGGACCTGGCAGCAGGGTTACGCCGGGGTGGCCTCCGGTCCGGTCAGCAACACCAACGAGAACTGGATCTCCGGCCCCACCGTCGCCGGAGGCGGGGGCGACCCCCCGCCCGGACTGGTCTCGGCCAGCTCCTTCGCCTGGAACCTGAACAACTACGCCTACCGGGTGAACAACGGCATCGACCCCGGCTGGGATATGGGTCCGGCGGAGAGCGCCGGGGATTGGACCTCCCCGATCACCAACCCTTCCGACCCCGACAACGTGATCAACGCGGCCGAGGGGCATCCCGGGCCTTTCGGCAACCCCCCGATGGACGCCGACCCCATCACCTACAGCTCGACCTACCAGTGGGAGTGGTCGATGGTTTACGAGTGGTCGATTGACCTCTCGCTGTTCGGCGAGGTCCCGGTCTTTGTCCTGACCGGAGACTCCCACCACTCCCCGATCAAGAACGAGGTCTACCCTCCGGACCCGCAGAACGACCCTTTCCTGGAACTGAACGAGGAAGAGCCCCAACCGTTCTTCGATTTCGGCGACCTCCCCGGGTCCTATCCTACCTTGCTGGATAACGAAGGCGCCCGACACGTGATCGATCCCAGCGGCGCTTACCTGGGGTCGCAGGTCGACTCCGATCCCGACGGCGAGCCGCACCCCCTGGCCCGGGGCGACGATCTCTCCGCGGTGGACGACGAGGACGGGGTGGTATTGCTCAGCCCGCTGGTCGCCGGGGGCGAGGCGGTCTTCCGGGTCACCGTCGGCAGTCCCGGATACCTGAGCGCCTTTATCGACTGGTACGATACCGGAGCTCTGGACGACGAGGCGGTGACGGTGGTCTCGTCTTCCGGGCCGGCTTCGGTGGCCGCCGGCCCGCTGCTTGATACCCACTTTAGCGCCGCCGGGGTTTACGAGATCACTGTCTCCGTTCCCGAGGGCGCCTCCGGGATGATGGCCTCCCGCTTCCGGATCACCACCGAGGCCGGGGAGGGCGGGGCCGACCCTGCGGGGCGGGCGGAATCGGGCGAGGTGGAGGACTACATCTGGCTCAGTTCCGTGGGCAACCGGGTCTGGGACGACGCCGACCGGAACGGTCTCCAGGACGAGGGCGAGGCCGGGGTTCCCGGTGTGGCCGTCAACCTCCTCGACGCGCAGGGCCAGCCGGTGCTGGACCCGGAGGGGAACCCGGTCACCACGGTCACCGACGACGAGGGGAATTACCTGTTTACCGGGGTGATTCCGGGCGGGTACATAATGGAGTTCGAGCTTCCGGAAAACTATTACGGGTTTACCGGCCAGGACGTTAACGGAGAAGGGATCTGCGGTGCGGACAACTCAACCGCCGACCCGGCCACCGGCCAGTCCCCGGTGTTTACCCTCTGGCCGGGGAACAGCAACCCCTGCCTGGACGCCGGCCTGCTGGAGTTCGCGCCGACCTCGGTCACGCTGGTCGATTTCTTTGCCGCCGGATACGCCGGGTTGGTGGCGGTGGAATGGAGAACGGGGGCGGAGACCGACAACCTTGGTTTCCTGGTCCACCGGGCGGGTAGTGCCGGCGGGCCTTACCGGAGGGTGAGCGGGTTCATCCTGGTCCCGGGTTCCAGCCCCGCCGGGGGCCGATATCTCTTCATTGACCGGACGGTAGCGGACGGGACTCTTTACTTCTACCGACTGGAAGCGGTCGATACCGGCGGGAAGAGCGAGTTCCACGGCCCGGTTGAGGCCCGGGCGGGTGAGAACGGGGAGGAGTTCACCTACGACCCCGCCGGTTACAACCGGGTCGCCGAGAGTAGTCCCTATCTCCCCACTCCGACCCCGGTCCCTGACTATTCCCCATTCCCCATTCCCTATTCCCCAACCCCCATTCCCCATCCTCCGACAAGCTCAGGACAGGTATCTCCGACTCCCATTCCCCATTCCCCATTCCCCATTCCCCATCAACTTGATTACAACGGCGACGGGACCAGCGAGATCGCGGTCTTCCGCCCCGCGGCCGGCCTCTGGGCGGTGCGGAACCTGACCAGGTTTTATTTCGGCCGGCCGGGGGACATTCCGGTCCCCGGGGATTACTTCGGCGACGGGACCGCGGCGGCGGCGGTGTTCCGGCCCGGGAGCGGCCTCTGGGCGGTTCGGGAACTGACCCGGTTCTATTTCGGCCGGCCCGGGGACTTTCCGGTCCCGGCCGATTATACCGGCGACAGTCGGCCCGACCCGGCGATCTTCCGGTCCGGGAGCGGCCTCTGGGCGGCCCGCGGATTGAGCCGGGTTTACTTCGGAGGGGAGGGCGACCGCCCGCTGCCGGGTGATTATTACGGCGACGGGACGGCGGAGTTGGCCGTCTTCCGTCCCGATTCCGGCCTCTGGGCGGTCCGGGGTTTGACCCGTCTCTACTTCGGAAATGCCGGCGATATCCCGGTCCCGGGGGATTACGCCGGGGATGGGACGTCCGATATCGCGATCTTCCGGCCCCGGAGCGGTCTCTGGGCAGTCAGGGGATCGAGCCGGTTCTATTTCGGCCGCCCCGGAGATCTCCCGGTCCCCCTGGACGGCGAAGGGAACTGGAGCCTGGACCCGGCAATCTTCCGGCCGGGTTCCGGCCTCTGGGCGGTCCGTTCCCTGACCAGGGCCTATTTCGGCTCGGCTTCCGATCTCCCGGCGAGTCGATAGACCGCTCTTCGAGCATAAAAAAGCCAGGATTAAAATTTCCAAATAAAGGAGTGGAATGTTTACATTTTATGTGGTAGTATAAGATACGGCTAAATATAGCTAGCTACTGCTGCCGCAATGAGAAAATATTTCGTCATAACGGCTTTACTTCTCTTCGCCCCGGCGCTTCGGGGAGAGGAGGAGTTTGTCTTTTTTGTCCGGGAAGGGGACAGCGCCCGTTCCCTGACGGCAAACTATCTGGTCCGCCCGACCGCCTGGGAACGGGTCGTCCAGTACAACTACCTCCTGAAGCCCGGCAACCTGATCCGGGTTCCACCTGACCTGGTCCGTCGGGAAGAGCGGGCGTTTCTGGATTTTGTTTCCGGGGAAGTCTCCTTCCTCCCCGCCGGTGGCCGGGAGTGGATACCGGCAATCGACGGCCTTATCCTCCAGGACGGAGACCGGGTCCGGACCGGCCCGGAAGGAAACGCGGTTGTCCGGACGGGACTGGAAGACCGCGCGGTCCTGCGCTCCACCACCGAGGTGGTTTATGAGCCGCTCCGGGGATTCCTGGCCGGGAGGACCAACCGGCTGACGATCGTCGAGGGTACGGTTATCGCTTCGACCCGGAAGCTGGAGGATCGGGACGCCCGCTTCGTCCTGAAGGCGTCGGGTTCGGAACTCGACCTGGTGGGTACCGAACTCCGGATCCGGGTGAGCCCCGGCGGGGAGACCCGGTTCGAGGTCCTTGACGGCGAGATCACGGTCAGGGCCGGCAGAGAGAAGTACACCGTTCCCGCGGAGATGGGGCTGCTGATGCCGCCTAATCCCGGGGCGGATGGAGGACGGTGAGGAGTTGAACCAGATATTGCCGGATCAACTGCCCTGAAGAAATACCGACCAAGAATGCAGCCAGGCCGCCGCTACCGGACGCATTAGAAATAATGATCGCAAACCGTTCCAGCACTATGACGGCATTGTCGCGAACATTCAAATTCCTCGCCGTACCGCTGTTTCTTTTTCTCTGCTCCCCGGCTGCCGAGGCTTCCTATCGTGTCCAGCAGGGAACGACAACCCTTACCTCGACATCCCAGCAGCAGGCGATTTCGGCGGTGAGCGGGACCGACCGGGCGTTCGTGATTGTCCACTACTACTACGCTTCCGACGGTACCGGAAACGTCCAGTACAACGCGGACGTGGGGATGGTAAGCGCCTACCTGGAGGATACCGCCAACATCCGGTTCAGCCGGGGATCGGCCAGCGACGACGTCACCGTCTCCTGGACGGTTATCGAGGCCCTGGACCAGGAGTTCGAGGTCTTTCGGGGGAACCAGGCCTGGTCGGGGACGACCACGCTCTACACGCCCTCGATCGGATCGACGGTGACGGGGCAGAACTGCTTTGCCTGGATCAACGGGACCACCTCGAACAGCGCGGCGGTCAACCGGATTCGGGAGCACTACTTCACCGCCGACGTCTCTTCCGGCAGCCAGACGACGCTCAACGTGCGGCGGTACGCGCCCGACGGCGGCCCCTCGGGGACGCTCCGCTGGATCGTGGTCGAGTTCGACACCGGGAAGATCGGGGGTCTGGACAGCGGGGAAGAGACGGTGACCACCCAGGTCCAGTCCTCTCCGCTGACCTTCTCCATCTCCGGGTGCGAGAAGGACCGGTCGCTCCTGGTCGCCCAGTGGCGGGTGAGCGGGGACGACGGCCTCAACGCCCACGCGATCGCCTTCAACCTCCAGAGCGATACCCAGGGCTACGCCTACGTTCACACCACCGCCAACTGGAACCGGGTGATGCGGTGGTACACGATCGACTTCGGTTCCCGCGCCGGCTCGCGGCAGGAAGGGACGGTGGACAACTCCTCCGACAGCGGCTGGGCGACCGCCGACCGGACACTCAGCCCGGGGATTCCGGTCGATCGCGGCTGGTCGATGGTCGGCATCACCTCCAACGGCGACGGCACCGCCTTCCCCCGGCCCTGCGCCCGGCACTGGCTCTCGGACTCGACCACGCTGGAGATCGAGCATATGCGCACCGGGCAGCCCTCCTGGATCGAGTGGCAGGTCCTGGAGCTCCCTTATACCACCCCGACGCCCACGCCGGTCGGGTTTCATACCCCCGTTGCCACCGCGACCCCGACCGTCATCCCCACACCCACCCCGGGGCCGACCACGGTCTATCTCTACGACCTCTCCACCGACCCCGGCTGGACGACCGAGGGCGACTGGGCCTACGGACAGCCGACCGGGGGGGGAGGTGAGTACGGCAACCCCGACCCGACCACCGGCTACAGCGGGAACAACGTTTACGGCTACAACCTGGCCGGGGATTACCCCAACAACCTCACCCCGACCCGTTGGCTGACCACCAGCGCAATGGACTGCTCCCAGATCACCGGGACCACCCTGAATTTCTATCGCTGGCTTAACGTTGAGCGTAATTCCTACGATCACGCTTACCTGGAAATTTCCAGCGACGGCCTGGTCTGGTCCGAACTCTGGGCCAACCCGGACTCGGCTACGGAAGATTCCAGCTGGTCGGAATTCACTTACGACATCTCCTCGGTGGCCGACCGCCAGCCGGCGGTTTACCTCCGCTGGGGGATGGGGATCACCGACGGGTCCTGGCGTTACTCGAGCTGGAACATCGACGACATCCGGATCCGGGGATTCTGGCAGACCACCCCGACCCCGTCGGTCACCCCGTCGGTCACCCCGACGGCGACCCCGACCCCGGTGGGGTTTCTCACCCCCTCGCCCACTCCCTCGGTCACCCCGACCCCCGACGGTTACAAGACCCCGACGGTGACCCCGACGGTAACCCCGACCCCGCCTCCCGCCGCCATCTATTCCTTCCCCCTGGATACCGATCCGGGCTGGTCGATCGATTCGGACTGGGCTTTCGGACAGCCGACCGGAGGCGGCGGCGAATACGGCAACCCCGACCCCACCTCCGGGTTCGGAAGCGGGACCAACGTTTACGGCTACAACCTGAGCGGGGATTATGCCAACAATCTCACCCCCACCCGCTGGCTGACCACCTCGGAGATCGACTGTTCCCAGGTAACCGACACCGTCCTCAAATTCCAGCGCTGGCTGAACGTGGAGAGCAACCAGTACGATCACGCCTATCTCCAGGCTTCCTACAACGGGTCCGCCTGGGTCCCCCTCTGGGAGAACCCCGCCGCCGCGACGGAAGATTCGAGCTGGACCGAATACACCTATGACGTCTCCTCCATCGCCGACGGGCGTTCACTCTACCTCCGCTGGGGGATGGGGACGACCGACGGGTCCTGGCGGTATTCCGGCTGGAATATCGAAGACATCGAGATCTGGGGGTTCTGGCACCCCACTCCGACCCCGACGTCGACCCCGACATCGACCCCGACCCCCACCCCCTCCCTGACCCCCACGCCTTCGGTTACCCCGCCGCCGACGGCGACCCCGACCCCGGAAGGGTACAAGACCCCGGTGCCGACCCCGACCCCGCCGTACACGCCGACCCCGCCGCCGACGCCCTCGCCGACGCCGGAGCGGGTGATCGCGGGGAAAGGGTATGCGACGTACTACATAATGGGGAACGAGGACAACCTGATGAAGGCGTACCAGCAGATCCCGGAGGCGGTCCGTTCCGGGCTCGACCCGGCCTGGACGGGGGCGAATATGAACTCGGTGGTGAGCCTGGTGGCGACCGGGGACGGGGTCCAGGTCTTCCTCGACGAGTGGGAGGACGGCTACACCTACGACCAGTCCGACCCCTACAACACCTCGGACGCCCGCTGGTGCATCGCCGACGGGACTGAGCTGAACGCCGGGGACGTGCTCAGCCTCTGGAACACCGACACTTACGTGCCCGGGAGCCTGGGGGTGGACGCCGGGGACGTGCTTCACGTGACCAACGCGCCGCTCAACGTGGTGAGGACGATGTGGCCGGACTACCTGCCGGGGACCTATATGGCGGGATCCTGGGAGCTCTACCCGATCCAGCACTGGGAGAATATTTACACGGTCCCGGTGGGCGTGGACACCCGGCCGCCTGACTATCCGTTTGTTTACACCTTTCTCTTCGTGCAGGCTTTCACCGACGGGACCCGGGTGCGGATCCAGGACCCCCACTACGGGACCTCCTGGGTGGTCGACACCGTGATCGACAACGGCAAGAGCCTGATGTACCCCGATCCCGACTCCGCCGATTTTTCCCTCTACTCGGCGGTCCACCAGGGGACGAAGGTAATCGGGACCTGTTCTTCCACCGGAGGGCCGATGCCGCTGCAGGCGGGGATACTGACCAGCGCCAACAAGTACGTGGACACCCGCTACTACACCCTGACTCCGAGCGAGCTGCTCGGTTACACCTACGTCATCCCCTCGCCCTCGCTGCGGACCGATCCCGGCGACACCGAGCTGGGGGACCGGGCGGTGGTGAACACCGCCTACGTCTTCTCCTTCCAGACCGACACCCAGGTCACCTTCGAGACCGCCACGGGGACGGAAGGTCCCTACACCCTGGGGGAGGGGGAGGTGATGCACTACGACCTGCCCGGGATGCCGCTGGGGGAGTGGGAGGGGCCCTACGGGACGAGGATCTTCTCCGACGCCGCCTACAAGAAGATCTGGGTGCTGGTCTCCGGGGACGACCTGGCGCCCGGGGTGGACTTCGGCTACCAGGCGCTCTTCCCGGACTACTTCGGCAACTCCTACCACCTCCCCTACGCGCCGAGCAACCCGACCCACCTGACGGCGCTCTTCGACGAGACGACCTTCTACGTGGACTGGGACAACGACTGGACTGTGGACACCACCTTCGTCCTCGACCGACTCGACGTCAAGCTGCTCTTTCCGCCCGACTGGACCGGGTACGACGGGACCGGGGCGCACATCTGGGCGGACAAGAAGTTCCCGCTGGCCTGGGCCCAGGACAACACCCAGCACACCTTAGGCCCCGAGGACGACAACTTCCCGCCGGATTACGACTACGGGTTCACCATCCTGCCGCTGAACTGGTTCGACCCCTTCCTGGGGATGTGGAAGGACGCGGAGCCGAAGACGCTGCCGCCGGAAGGGGGGACGGTCTACTACCTGATCGAGGCGGAGAGCTTCTACTACACGGTTTACAACTTCCGGATGACCGACTTTCTGCCGCCGGGTTTCGAGTACCAGACCGGGACGTCCACCGTGGTCTACACAGACGGGACGCCGACCGATTACTCCGACCCGGACTGGGACTCGGCGACCGACCCCCAGGTTTTGACCTGGGACCTGGGCCACACCCTGCCGCCCTACAACCGGATCACCTTCCGGTTCCAGGCCCGGACGGGGCCGGCGGCCTGGCCGGGGTGGCAGCTCAACCGGGCCCGGGCCTTCGGGACGGACTTTTACGTCGAGACCAACCCCAACACCTCGGTCTTCATCCCCGAGGATCTGGCCTACGTCTACTTCAAGCCGGAGGTGGTCTGTCCCTGTCCGCTCTACCTCCATTCCGGATGGGAACTGGACCGGGTGGAGCCGACCTCGGGCACGGCGACGGTCTCGACCATCTCCGACGGTTCCACGCTGAACTTTTACGGGAGCGATGGTCTGCTCTACGACCTGGTGATCGACCCGACCAGCGCCTCGGTGGCCTTCCTCTACTTCCAGAATCCGATCGGGACGCCCGACATCACGACCCGGTTCATCTACAGCCACGACCCGGCCTTCAGTTCCTATACCGAGCTGGGTTCGGACACCATCTTAAATATCAACACTGCCGGCTGGCGGGAGTTCATCCTGGCGATGGACGCCACGGTGCCGGCCGGGAACTACCTCGGGCTGCTGGTCAGCGAGGCGTCCGGGGGCGGGGACGTGCTCGAGCTGGTTTACGACTCGACGACCTACCCCTCCCGGATCGCGCTCAACACCACGACCTTCACCTCGATCGACTGGCTGCGGACCTACGACGCCGCCTACCCCGGGGGCGTGGAGACCGAGGACTTCGAGGCCGGGGAGACCATCTACTTTAGGGTCAGCGCCTCCAACCCGTTCGGAAACGACGACATCTCCGACTGCCGGATTACGATCTACGACACCCAGGGGGCCAAAGTGGTGGACGACGTCTCCCTGGAGCCGCCGGTGGGGTACGGCTCGAAGATCTACGAGTACGAGTTCGAGACGCACTGGGAACCTGGGGATTACGACGTCCGGGTGACCGCCTACGAGGGGACGGAGGGGACCTGCGACGACAGCGACAGCCTGATCCTCACCACGGAGACGCCGACGGCGGTGAAGCTGAAGAGCTTCTCGGCGGCGGGATATGCCGGCCTGGCGGCGGTGGAGTGGGAGACGGGGGCGGAGATCGACAACCTGGGCTTCCTGGTCCACCGGGCGGACGGTCCGGACGGCCCCTACCGGCAGGTGAGCAACTTCATCCTCGGGCTGGGGTCGAGCCCTTCGGGGGGCCGTTACCTCTTTCTCGACCGGGAGGTGGAGGAGGGGAGGGTGTATTATTACCGTCTGGAAGCCGTGGACACCTCCGGGAAGAGCGAGTTCTACGGCCCCATCGAGGTCCGGGCGGGGGAGGGGGATGAGTTCACCTACGACCTCGCCGAATACAACCAGGTCGCCGAGAGTAGATTATACCTCCCCAGCCCAACCCCGGTCCCCGCCCATTCCCCACTGCCTACTCCCCACTCCCCACTCCCCACTCCCCATTTTCCGACCCCCACTCCCCACTCCCCACTCCCCACTCCCCAGGTAGCGGTCTACCGCCCCGCGACCGGCCTCTGGGCGATCCGGGGTTCGACCCGGTTCTATTACGGGAGCGGGGGCGAGCCGATTTACCGGGACTTCGACGGGGACGGCCGGCCCGATGCGGCAATCTTCCGGAGGTGGTCCGGTCTCTGGGCGGTCCGCCAGTTCAGCCGGTTCTATTTCGGGTCGGCGGGGGACATCCCGGTCCCGGCCGATTACGACGGGGACGGGGTGAGCGACCCGGCGGTCTTCCGGGAGGCGAGCGGTCTCTGGGCGGCGCGGGGCCTGAGCCGGGTTTATTTCGGGCGGGAGGGGGACATCCCGCTGCCCGGCGACTATTACGGCGACGGAACGGCGGAGCTGGCGGTCTTCCGCCCGTCCGCCGGGTTCTGGGCGGTCCGGGGCCTGACCCGGTTTTACTTCGGCGGGGATGGCGACATCCCGATCCCGGGGGACTACAGCGGGGACGGAACGGCGGACTTCGCGATCTACCGGAGGTCCGGAGGTCTCTGGGCGGTCCGGCACTGGAGCCGGTTCTACTTCGGGGGGCTCGAGGATGTCCCGGTTCCCCTGGACGGCAATTGGAGACGGGAGCCGGCGGTATTCCGCTCCGGACTCTGGGCGATCCGGGCCCTGACCCGGTTCTACTTCGGCTCGGCCCGCGATATCCCGGTGAGCCGATGAAGAAGCGGGCAGGCAACAAATCAAAATTCAAACAAACTTGATCATCTTCGATTTAACGATGAAAAGAGCGGCCGCTCCATTCCTATTCCTGCTTTCCGGTTTCCTGGTCGCTGCTTCCCTCCCCGGCCTGGGGTTGGATTGGTTGATCTGGATCGCATTTATCCCCCTGCTGGCGGCGGTGGAGCGGGTTTCTCCGGGGAAGAGCTTGGCCGGTGGTTTCGCCGTCGGGGCGATAGCGGCCGGGGTGACCCTGAGCTTCATCCCCGGGGCCGGGCGGGGGATCGGGATGTCACCGGCTAAAAGCTGGGCGGCCTACCTGTTTCTGGCGGGATATTGCGGTCTTTACTCCGGCCTGTTCGCCTTCCTTTCCTCCCGGTTTTTTCAACGGGCCCGGGACGGCCGAACCAAACCGGCGCTTCTGTCCTTGTTATTCCTTATCCCGGCCGCCTGGACGGGGTTGGAGTTCGTTCACTCCCGCCTCCTGCCGGGGCTGCCCTGGACGTTCATCTTCCCCGGCTACTTCCTCTGGAGGGCAACCGTCCTGATCCAGGCCGCCGACATCACCGGGGTGCACGGGCTTTCTTTCCTGATCCTGCTGGTCAATACCGGTATCTACCTGGCCGCCAGCCGGAGGAAATTACTGCCGGCGGCGGTTGCGGCGGCCGCGCTGCTCGCCTGCCTGGTTTATGGAGGTTATCGATTGTCCGAGCGGTCTTCCCATCCCGCGGGTGCCGGGATTCGGGTCGCGGTCCTCCAGGGCAACATCCCGGCCGGGGTGAAGTGGGACGACCGGCAGGGAGAGTTGATCGCCGGCAGGTACCTCGACCTCTGCCGCCGGGCGGACGCCTTACAGCCCGACCTGGTGATCTGGACCGAGACCGCCATCCCCTGGCCGCTTGAGCCCGGGGACGACCTGCTCGAGGAAGCCCTCCGGTGCACCGCCGGATCGGGAGCTTCCCATATCGTGGGCAACCCGGCTCCGGCGGAGGGGGGGGGGTATTTCAACAGTGCCTTCCTGATCCTCCCCGACGGGGAAGTGGTCGCGCGCTACGACAAGGAGCGGCTCCTCTACCTGGTCGAGAAGATGCCCGCGGCCGGTCCCGGCAGCGACGCCGGCCCCGGGGGAGCCAGCTACATCGCCGGGGAGAAATCCGCTCCGCTGGATACGCCCCGGGGCAAGGCGGGGATCAGTATCTGCAACGAGAATTTCTACCCGGAGAAGGTCCGATGGACAGTACGGGAGGGAGCCGAATTTTTGGTCAACCTGACCAACGACGCCTGGTGGCCCGACCGTTTCCGCCTCACCGGGCATTTTCTCTTCAACGTTCTGCGGGCGGTGGAGAACCGGCGGGCGACGGTGGTCGCCTCCAACGTGGGGGTCTCGGCCCTGGTCGACGATCGGGGGAGGGTGAAGCTGGCGGCGCCCGTCGGGGAGCCGTTCGTTCTGGCCGGCGAGGTTAAGAGATCGCGGGAGCTCTCCTTCTATACCCGGCGGGGCAATGTTTTCGCCGTTTCTTCTCTGGTGATCGCGGGCGGAGGAGTGATTTTAACCTTAACTCGGGCTTAGCTATTATGAAATCCATTGGAAAATTCTTCTGGTTCATCATTCCGGCCTTGATCGTCGCTTTCCCGGTGAATCTCCGGGCCGCTCCCAATGTCGTCCAGGAACATTACCGCTGGCGGAACGACGACGGTTCCCAGTCCGCCGCCACCTGGAAAGCCGGCGAGGACACCGCGGCCACCGGGCAGCAGAGGGAGGATAATATCCGTCTGCGCTTCGCCGTCGCCAACACGTCCGCGCTCGCCTCCGCTGACAACTACCAGTACCTGCTCGAATACTCGACCAGCACCACCGGGCCGTGGTCTTCCGTGCCGGTATCCGCCGGCGGCGATCCTTTCGAGATGACCGCCACCTCCTACTACGCCAACGGGGCTTCCACGACGAATCAGCTCTCCGGAACCGGGAGCTTCGCCGCCGGCCGGTGCGTCGAGGACCCCTCCAACGCGACCGCGGCCTACAGCCTCTCCCAGGGCGATCATACCGAGTTCGAGTACTGTTTCCAGGCCACCCTGAACGCAGTCAGCGGCGGAACCTACTACTTCCGGCTGACCAACGACAGGAGCGAGATCGACGGCTACGACCTCTACCCCAGACTGGTCATCGCCCCGGCCACGCCGACCCCGTCGGTGACCCCCACCCCCAGTGTCACGCCCAGCGTCACCCCGACCCCGGACGGTTTCAAGACCCCCTCGCCCACGCCGAGCGTCACGCCGACCCCGGACGGTTTCAAGACGCCCACGCCGACGCCGACGGTCACGGCGACGCCCACGGTAACGCCGACTCCTCCGGTCGAGACCTTTCTCTCGACCGGCGATTCCTACGTCAATCAGAACCAGGGCGACACCAATTACGGGACGGAGACGACGATGCGGGTGAGGAGCACTGATTCGGGGCTTGTCGACCGTAACCATCGCTCCTTCGTCGAGTTCGACCTTTCCTCCCTCGCTCCCGGAACGACGATCCTGTCGGCGACGCTCCGTCTCTATATGGAGACGGCGCCGGCGGGTTCGCGCTATTACGACCTGAACCGGGTGACCGCAAGTTGGGCGGAGACGGGCGTGACCTGGAACAACCAGCCGAGCGTGGCGGGCAGCCCGACCGACACCGTGGCGACCGGGATCGCCTCCGGTGTCTGGCTGGAGTGGGACGTGACCGACGACGTCCAGGATTTCGTCTCGGGGACCTACAGCAACTACGGCTGGCGGGTGAAGGACGAACTGGAGAGCAGCGCCACGGACTACGAGTCGATCTTCCGGACCAGGGAGTACGCGGGTACGACTTACGATCCTCAACTGCTGCTGATTTACGTGGTTCCGACTCCCACACCATCGGCGACCCCCACGGCGACCCCATCGGTGACCGCGACCCCGACGACTACCCCGACGCCGAGCCTGACCCCGACGCCGACGGTGCCCCCGTCGCCGACACCCAGTCTCACTCCGCCCCCGACTTTGACCCCGCCCCCCTCGCCCAGCCCCACCGCGACCGCCGTGCCCACGGCTACGCCGCCGGTGGCAGAGTTTCTCTCGGTGGGGGATTCCTACGTCAATCAGAACCAGGCCTCCACCAACTACGGGACTGCCACGACGATGCAGGTGCGTAGTACCACCGGCGGCAACCCCGACCGGAACCGCCGGTCCTTTGTGCGCTTCGACGTCTCCTCGCTTCCCGGCAATGCCACGATCCAATCGGCGACGGTACGGCTGTATATGGAAACGGCGCCGGCGGGGTCGCGCAGTTACGATATGCACCGGGCGACGGCCGGGTGGATAGAGTCGGGGGCGGGCGGCATCACCTGGAATAATCAGCCCGCCGTGGCCGGGAGCGCGACCGATACCGTTGCCACGGGGACGGCTTCGGGGGTGTGGCTGGAGTGGGACGCGACGGCGGACGTACAGGGGTACGTATCGGGGACTTACTCCAATTACGGCTGGCGGGTCCGGGACCGGGTGGAGAGCAGCGGGGTGGACTACCAGTCGTATTTCCGGACCCGGGAGTACGCGGGAACGGACTACGATCCCCAGCTGGTGGTGATTTACGTGCTGCCGACGCCCACCCCCACGGCCACCCCCACCGCCACGGCGACTCCCAGCGCGACGCCGACACCGGAAGGCTACAAGACCCCGGTGCCGACCGCCACCCCGCCGGCGACGCCGTCGCCGACGCCGGATCGGGTGATCGCAGGGAAGGGGTACGCGACGTACTACGTGATGGGGAACGAGGATAACCTGATGAAGGCCTACCAGCAGATCCCGGAGGCGGTCCGGTCCGGTCTTGACCCGGCCTGGACAGGGGCGAATATGAACTCGGTGGTGAGCCTGGTGGCGACCGGGGACGGGGTCCAGGTCTTCCTCGACGAGTGGGAGGACGGCTACACCTACGATCAGGCCGACCCCTACAACACCTCGGACGCCCGCTGGTGCATCGCCGACGGGACTGAGCTGAATGCCGGGGACGTGCTCAGCCTCTGGAACACCGACACTTACGTGCCCGGGAGCCTGGGGGTGGACGCTGGGGACGTGCTTCACGTGACCAACGCGCCGCTCAACGTGGTGCGGACGATGTGGCCGGACTACCTGCCGGGGACGTATATGGCGGGTTCCTGGGAGCTCTACCCGATCCAGCACTGGGAGAGTCTCTACACCTCGCCGGTGGGCGTCGACACCCGGCCGCCCGACTATCCCTTCGTCTATACCTTCCTCTTCGTCCAGGCCTTCACCGACGGGACCCGGGTACAGATCCAGGACCCTCACTACGGGGCCTCCTGGGTGGTCGACACAGTGATCGACAACGGCAAGAGCCTGATGTACCCCGACCCCGACTCCGCGGATTTCGCCCTCTACTCGGCGGTCCACCAGGGGACGAGGGTGGTGGGGACCTGCTCCGTCACCGGGGAGCCGCGGCCGTTGCAGGCGGGGATACTGACCAGCGCCAACAAGTACGTGGACACCCGCTACTACACCCTGACCCCGAGCGAGCTGCTCGGCTACACCTACGTCATCCCCTCGCCCTCGCTGCGGACCGATCCCGGCGACACCGAGCTGGGGGACCGGGCGGTGGTGAGCACCGCCTACGTCTTCTCCTTCCAGACCGACACCCAGGTTACCTTCGAGACCGCCACGGGGACGGAAGGTCCCTACACCCTGGGGGAGGGGGAGGTGATGCACTACGACCTGCCCGGGATGCCCCTGGGAGAGTGGGAGGGGCCCTACGGGACGAGGATCTACTCCGACGCCGCCTACAAGAAGATCTGGGTGCTGGTCTCCGGGGACGACCTGGAGCCCGGGGTTGACTTCGGCTACCAGGCGCTCTTCCCGGACTACTTCGGCAACTCCTACCACCTCCCCTACGCGCCGAGCAACCCGACCCACCTAACCCCGCTCTTCGACGAGACGACCTTCTACGTGGACTGGGACAACGACTGGACGGTGGACACCACCTTCGTCCTCGACCGGCTCGACGTCAAGCTCCTCTTCCCGCCCGACTGGACGGGGTACGACGGGACCGGGGCGCATATCTGGGCGGACAAGAAGTTCCCGCTGGCCTGGGCCCAGGACAACACCCAGCACACCCCGGGTCCCGAGGACGACAACTTCCCGCCGGATTACGATTACGGGTTCACCATCCTGCCGCTGAACTGGTTCGATCCCTTTTTGGGGATGTGGAAGGACGCCGAGCCGAAGACGCTGCCGCCGGAGGGGGGGACGGTCTACTACCGGATCGAGGCGGAGAGCTTCTACTACACGGTCTACAACTTCCGGATGACCGACTTCCTGCCGGCGGGGTTCGAGTACCAGACCGGGACGTCCACCGTGACCTACACCGACGGGACGCCGACCGATTACTCCGACCCGGACTGGGACTCGGCGACCGACCCGCAGGTCCTGGTCTGGAACCTGGGCCACACCCTGCCGCCCTACAACCGGATCACCTTCCGGTTCCAGGCCCGGACGGGTCCGGCGGCCTGGCCGGGGTGGCAGATCAACCGGGCCCGGGCATTCGGTACGGACTTCTCGCTGGAGACCAACCCCAACACCTCGGTCTTCATCCCCGAGGACCTGGCCTACGTCTACTTCAAGCCGGAGGTGGTCTGTCCCTGTCCGCTCTACCTCCATTCCGGCTGGGACCTGGACCGGGTGGAACCGACCGCGGGTACGGCGACGGTCTCGACCATCTCCGACGGTTCCACGCTGAGCTTTTACGAGGACGAGGGACTGCTCTACGACCTGGTGATCGATCCGACCAGTCCCTCGGTGGCCTTCCTCTACTTCCAGAACCCGGTCGGGACGCCCGACATCACGACCCTGTTCGTCTACAGCCACGACCCGGCCTTCAGTTCCTACACCGACCTCGGATCGGACACCATCTCCGACATCGCCGCTCCCGGCTGGCGGGAGTTCATCCTGGCGATGGACGCCACGGTGCCGGCCGGGAACTACCTCGGACTGCGGGTTGAGGAGTCTTCGGGGGGCGGGGACGTGATCGAGCTGGTGTACGACTCGACGACCTACCCCTCGCGGATCGCCCTCAACACCACGACCTTCACCTCGATCGACTGGCTGCGGACCTACAACGCCGCCTACCCGGGGGGGGTGGAGACCGAGGACTTCGAGGCCGGGGAGACCGTCTATTTCCGGGTCAGCGCCTCCAACCCGTTCGGGAACGACGACATCACCGACTGCCGGATCACGATCTACGACACCCAGGGGACCAAGGTGGTGGACGACGTCTCCCTGGAGCCGCCGGTGGGTTTCGGTTCGAAGATCTACGAGTACGGATTCGAGACCGACTGGGTGCCGGGGGAGTACGATGTCACGGTGACGGCCTACGAGGGGACGGAAGGGACCTGCGACGACAGCGACAGCCTGCTGCTGACTACGGAGACGCCGACGGCGGTGAAGCTGAAGAGTCTGGCGGCGGCGGGATATGCCGGCCTGGCGGCGGTGGAATGGGAGACGGGGGCGGAGATCGACAACCTGGGCTTCCTGGTCCACCGGGCGGACGGTCCGGACGGCCCCTACCGGCAGGTGAGCAACTTCATCCTCGGGCTGGGGTCGAGCCCTTCGGGGGGCCGTTACCTCTTTCTCGACCGGGAGGTGGAGGAGGGGAGGGTGTATTATTACCGTCTGGAAGCCGTGGACACCTCCGGGAAGAGCGAGTTCTACGGCCCCATCGAGGTCCGGGCGGGGGAGGGGGATGAGTTCACCTACGACCTCGCCGAATACAACCAGGTCGCCGAGAGTAGATTATACCTCCCCAGCCCAACCCCGGTCCCCGCCCATTCCCCACTGCCTACTCCCCACTCCCCACTCCCCACTCCCCATTTTCCGACCCCCACTCCCCACTCCCCACTCCCCACTCCCCAGGTAGCGGTCTACCGCCCCGCGACCGGCCTCTGGGCGATCCGGGGTTCGACCCGGTTCTATTACGGGAGCGGGGGCGAGCCGATTTACCGGGACTTCGACGGGGACGGCCGGCCCGATGCGGCAATCTTCCGGAGGTGGTCCGGTCTCTGGGCGGTCCGCCAGTTCAGCCGGTTCTATTTCGGGTCGGCGGGGGACATCCCGGTCCCGGCCGATTACGACGGGGACGGGGTGAGCGACCCGGCGGTCTTCCGGGAGGCGAGCGGTCTCTGGGCGGCGCGGGGCCTGAGCCGGGTTTATTTCGGGCGGGAGGGGGACATCCCGCTGCCCGGCGACTATTACGGCGACGGAACGGCGGAGCTGGCGGTCTTCCGCCCGTCCGCCGGGTTCTGGGCGGTCCGGGGCCTGACCCGGTTTTACTTCGGCGGGGATGGCGACATCCCGATCCCGGGGGACTACAGCGGGGACGGAACGGCGGACTTCGCGATCTACCGGAGGTCCGGAGGTCTCTGGGCGGTCCGGCACTGGAGCCGGTTCTACTTCGGGGGGCTCGAGGATGTCCCGGTTCCCCTGGACGGCAATTGGAGACGGGAGCCGGCGATATTCCGCTCCGGACTCTGGGCGATCCGGGCCCTGACCCGGTTCTACTTCGGCTCGAGCCCCGATATTCCGGTAACCCGGTGAAGAAGCTGCCGGCGATCCTTATCTTGTGTTTTCTCCTCCCGGTGGTTCGGGGGGAGGAGCTGGCGCCTCTCCCTCCCCCTCCGGGGCGGTTGCTGTCACCGGCCGCCGGGGCGGTGATCGAGGGAAAGATCTCGGAACAGGAGTTTGTCTGGTCGGTCGTCGAGACGGCCCGAAGATACCACCTGGAAGTGGCCTCCGACCGGAATTTCTACCGGGTGCTCCGGGATCTCTACCTGGAAGACAACCGCTATAGCCTCGACCGGCTCCCTCCCGGCAGCTACTACTGGCGGGTGAGCAGCGTCAGCAACCGCGGTTTGGAAGGGCGTGCCAGCCCGGTCGGTTATTTTGTCTATCCCGATTCGGAGTAACAAACTTTACCGGAGAACTTAATCGACCATTATGAATTTTTACCCGGCAAAATTATTGCCCGTGATATTGATTGCCGCCGTATCCTTGCCGTTTCCGGAATTCGTTGCCGCGGCGGAAAACCCGATCACCCAGGGCGAGTGGGCGGTTTACCTGGCCCGGGGTCTGGGTCTGGAGAAGGCCCTCCCCGAGGAGACCCCGGCCGACCGGATCATCTCCATCCTCGGACAGGGGGGATACCAGCGGATCGAGGGAGAGGATTACCGGGAAGCCGCCGATTCCCTACGGAAGGCGGACGCCCCGGATTCGGTGGTCGCCAGCCAACGGCAGTGGCTGGAGGCCGGGGGAGAGAGCGGGGTTGCCCGTTACCGGTTCGAACTCCCGGTCGGCCGCTCGGCCGTCATCCGCGCCCGGGCCCGCGGCGGCCCCCAGTTCTGGTCGGTGAACGAGGGAGGGAGCGTGATGGTCAACCCCGGAGAGGAGCTGGACTGGAGGGAGGTGGGGTCTTTCAACCTGGCGGCGGGCGAGCACGAGGTCACGGTCGCCATCTCCCCCGGGGGGGCGCTCGATCTCTTCGAGCTGGTCGGCGACGGCTCCCCGCCGATCGAGCCGCCCGGGGGGTTCAATATCCTCGCCCCGCTCACCTACGGGGACAAGGCGGTCACCATCGTCCGGGCGCTCAACCTGGAGAACGAACTTCCGATCGACGGGGGTTTCTACCTGATCCGGGAGGCGGAACTCTATGACCAGGGTTCGGGCGGGTTCCGGATCTCGAAAGACACCGAGCCGGGGCCGGCCTCCCGTGACGAGTGGGTCGATCCGGAAGGGACGATCCGGGTTTTCTACATATTCGAACTCCCCGAGAGCGGACTCTACTCGTTCTTCTCCCGCGGATTCGGCCCGGCCGAGAAGGAATGGACGATCGACCTCGGGACGGCCAAGGCGGTCCGGAGGCCGGTCGACCCGCAAAAATTCGGCTGGCAGCCGGTGATCACCGTCTTCCTCGAGGCCGGGCCCCACACCCTGGAGACCAGGCTCCAGGCGGGCGGAGGTTTCGATGTCTTCCAGGTCCTCCGCCGCCGGGCCGGGGCCGGCGATTACCTCCAGCTCCTCTCTGACTTCGGCCTCCGGGAGGGGGCGCTCCCCGCCTCCCCGGAAGCCGACCACCGGGAGAAGCGGCGCTACGAACTTTACCGGGAGGTGGAGGCCGAGGCCTTCAGCGAAGCAAGCGGTCCGGTGGAAAAATCCGAGGATCCCGCCTACGGGGCGCCTTCCAACCGGGAATGGATCAGGAGCGGGCGGGAACAGGTCACCCTCCGATACCGGTTGAAGCTCGCCGAACAGGGCACTTACTCCATCTATATGCGGAACTTCGGCACTTCCCCGGTCGTCTGGACCGTCGATCCCGTCGGGGACAGTTACCGGGAGAGGAGGGAGGTCTTCCCCCGGAGTTACGAGGCTTTTCTCTGGCAGGAGGTGGTCACCCTGGATCTGGAACCGGGAGAGCATATCTTTGAGGTAACCCTTCCCGAGGGAGACGGGCTGGACGTCTTCGAACTCCGCAAACAGCCCTGGCCGGCCTCCGAACTGGAACGGCTGGCCCGGGAGCCGGTCAGCCGGGAAGAGGCCCTGGGCAACCTCGAGGAGGTCGAGGAGAGGATCGAGGAACCGGAGGAAGAAGAGCCGGAAGAACCCGATGAACCGGAAGAGCCGGACGAGCCCGACGAACCGGATTACCCCGACCTCAGCCCCTACATTCCGGGGGGGTGATCTTTCCCTTCCTTGATTATTGTTCCGGTTAAGGTATCCTGATGGCCCGTTGTCTAATATGCTGATTGGTAATGAAGGTTTGAATCCGGAAAGGGAAGAAGAATATCCAATAACCAACAAGGAATATCCAGGGAGGAAGTCATTACGGTGCGATTTGCCGGATTGCTTGGTTGGTTATGACGTCCGGATCAGCGAAATGCAAGGAACTATAGCGGCTCCCGTCCCGGAAACAAATCCGGGCTGCCGCTCACTTGGATATTGAATATTCCTTGTTGGCTATTGGATATTCAAAACCAAGGAGAACAGAGGTATACTTCCCGCCCGCCTCGAAGAGGATTGTCAACAGAAGGTGCCTCGAGAAGGAGATAACAATGAAAAATATCTTTGTCCTGTCCCCGGTTCTGATCGTTTTATTCGCCGGTTGCGGTCATACCCTGCGGCGGGATTACATCGCTCCCCGGGACAACTTTGATCCCCCGGAGACCGTCGCCGTCCTTCCCTTTGAAAACCTGACCCAGTTCCCCGACGCCGGGGAGATCGTCGCCGAGCTCTTCACCACCGAGCTTTACCGGACGGGCAGCTTCCGGGTGATGGACCGCAACCAGGTCAAGCGGCTGATGCGGGAGAAACGGATCACCCCGCCCCAGGTAGTCGATCGACTGGCCGCCCAAAAAATCGGCCAGGAACTGGAGGTGGACGCGGTCCTGATCGGTTCGGTCTCCGAGTACTGGTACCGGCTGGAACGGAAGTCCCGCCGCCCCGGCGGGGAAGAGCCGGCGGTGGGACTCAACGCCCGGCTGGTTGACGTCGCCTCCGGGGAGGTGGTCTGGGCTTCCAGCCACAGCCGCTCCAGTTACGATGTCTTCTCCGCCGATCGGGATCATATAAACCGGGTCGCCCAGATCACCGTCGCCAATATGGTCGAGTCTTTGGACTGAGAAAGGAAAGTAGGCAGTGAGCGGTAAGCAGTGTTATCCTGGCCCGGCGATTACGGAGCATAAAGCAGATTAATCAATTATTGTCATTGCGAGCGAAGCGAAGCAATCTCAAGACTGGCACTAAATTAGATTGCTTCGTCGCTTCGCTCCTCGCAATGACCGATTAAGCAGTTGTTCGCTTCAACTGCTAACTGCTTACTGCTAACTGATTACCTGTTTCAACAAGGAGATAACCGATGAGAAAACAACTGATATGGCTGTGCCTGGTGTTACTTATGGCCGCGGCCGCCGCCGGCTGCGGGCATAAGTACGTCACGGCCCGGGCCGACCGGGGGGAAGACCTCTCCGGAATCGAGTCGGTGGCGGTGCTGCCCTTTGAGAATATGACCAAATTCCCGGAAGCGGGGAAGATCGTGGCCGATCTCCTGGCCACCGAGCTCTACATCTCCGGGAAGTACCGGGTGATGGAGCGGACCGAGGCGGTCGCCGTCTGCGCCGAGGAAGGGATCCGGATCGGCGAGGCGATCGACACCGAGTACGCCCGGACCCTGGGGGAGATGCTGGGGGTGGACGGGGTAATCATCGGCGCGGTCTCCGAGTACTGGTACCGGATCTACCGGGAGGAGGACGAGGAGGTGGAGCCGGCGGTGGGTTTCAACGCCCGGCTGGTCTCGGTCGACACCGGCGAGGTGGTCTGGTCGGCCGGGGTCACCCGTTCCAGCTATGATCTCTTTCTTTCCCGGAAGGATCCCCTCAACCGGGTCGCCCAACTGGCTGTGATCGATATGCTCCGGACCCTTCACTGATTTCCCTTCACGGAGCAAGATCTTGATCTCGAGGAGACTACTCTCCACCATCCCCGCGGCCGCCCTGGCGGTTTGTTTCGCGCTTCTGCTCGGCCCCCCGGTACTGGGCCGGGACGTGGTGAAATTGATCCCCACTTTCAACCTGACCGGGTATTACGACGACAACATCCAATTTTCCCCTGGAGACCCGGTTGCTGATTATTACGCCCTGATATCCCCGGGCCTGGGTCTGCGGCTTAACCTTCCGGTGATCCCGATCGAGGTCGATTATTCCTACATCCGCTACCAATACCGGAAGCAGTCGAGTTACAACCGGGATTATCATTATTTGTCGATCAGGGCTCTATATGGCTATGACTTCCAGGTAATGAGAAATCTGACCGTTAGCATAGAGGATAATTACGAATTGGTCCCGGTTGATGTCACCATCCCCGACGACCAGCCGGATAATCTGACCCAGAGGAATACCTTCTCGGTCAGTCCGGTCTGGGAAGGCCGTCTTTCCCGGAAGCTGAAACTGGCCGCCGGCTACGAATTTTCCCGGGTTGACTATACTTCCAGCCGTTTCCGCGGCAATGATTACTTCGGGCACCGGTTCTTCAACCGCCTCGACTACGAGATCGACCGGTCCCTGACCTGTTTCCAGCGCAATACCTACCGGATCAAGGATTTCTCCTCGGCCCCTTATTACACTGAGTTCCTGCCCGAGGCGGGGGTGGAGATGGGACTGGGGCCGCGGGCTTCCCTTTCCGCCGCCGGGGGTTATTCATTCGAGGAGACCGGCGGGGAGAGAAACAACGGTTACGTTTACACGATTACCGGGAAATGGTCGGCTACCGCGCGGCTGGACCTGGAAGCGAAGCTCCAGCGCCGGCGAACGGTCGATATCGAGGCCGAGCCTTATACCGAGCGGTTCTACGAGCTGGTGTTACGCTATCAGCCGGCGAAAAAACTTGTCCTGGAGAGTTACGCCCGGTATTATGACGATACCATCCGGTCCGCTGATTACCGGCGGATCGGGCTCAAGGCCGGGGCGGTTTATCACTTGAACCGCTGGAGTTCTCTCAACTGCGGCTATCTCCGCTACCAGAGTTTGGATACTCCCGCCGAGGAGAAGGTGGTCTCCAATCGGGTCTACGCCGGGATCAGTATTTCTTTCGGAGACTGGTGAAAAATGAAGATGACGGATATCTCCCGCTGGAGCGTGTTTCTGGCGGCGGTACTGCTGGCCGCGGCCGGCTGTTCAGGCCCGGAGATCGCTCCTCTCCCGGATCCGACGGGAATCCCGGGAGAAGATGCCGGCCCCCGGCTATCCCCGACCCCCACCTCCTGGTTCGGGGGAGAGAATGTTTACCGGGTCGGTCCCGGCGACGTCCTCAAGGTGACCGTTTACGGCGAAGAGGATCTCTCGGGGCACTTCCGGATCTCTCCGGAAGGAACGATCTCCTGGTCCTGGGTCGGTGAAGTCCGGGTGGGTGGCCGGACCGAGACCGAGATTCTCGAGGAACTGAGGGGGATCCTGACCCGGGACTATATCCGCCAGCCCCGGGTGGACCTGGCCATAGCCGAGTACCAGAGCCAGGTGGTCTATTTCTTCGGCAACGTCCGCCATCCCGGGATCCGCCGGCTCGGGGAGAACCGCTCGCTACTGGCCAATTTCCTCCAGACCGGCGGGCCCAAGGTCTGGGGGGACAGTATAATCGGGATTCTCCGGACGGATGTCGGGGCCGGGACCCAGGATCAGATCTCGATCTCTCTCCACTCCCTGATGGGCGGGGAGCAGGACATCCTGCTCCGGGACCAGGATATCATCACCGTTTCCGCCCCGGACGCGGCCGCGGTCTTCACCGGGGAGGACCGGGTTTATGTCCTGGGAGCGGTCAACGCCCCCGGCTCCTTCCGCTGGGAGGAGCAGATGACCGCCCTGGACGCCATTCTCGAGGCCGGCGGACTGGCCGAGTACGCCTCCGGCAACCGGGCCCGCCTGGTCCGAGGTCAGGGCGAGGAGAAGAGCGAAATCCGGGTCCGTCTCCAGGACATCCTGGAAGGGGACCGGTCACAGAACCGGGGCCTCCTCCCGGGCGACCTGCTGATCGTCCCGGAATCCTGGTTTTAATCCGGATTACACGGCAGGGAATATACTATGTCTTGGCATAACTTAATGCTGCCTCTTCTCGATTACCTCCGGGTGCTGAAGCGGCGGGCCTGGATCGTGCTTTTGATCTTCGCCGTCTCGGTCGGGTTGACCGCCCGGGCCACTTTCCGGCAGCCCCCGGTTTATCAGGCCAGCTGTCAAATTCGCTATAAGCGGGGCAGCCCAACTTCCCTGCTGACCGGCGGGGCCCTTCCCTATTATTTCAATCCGTATTTCGACAATGTCAGTTTCGAGACCGAAAAGCACGTTATCACCAGTCCATTGATCGCGGAAGGAGTGGTGAAGACCCTGGGTCTGGCCTCCCCGGAGAACCGGGCCGAGTGGACCGGCTGGGTGAGGAGAGTACAGGGGGCGATCAGCGTCAGCCGGATCCCTGAAACCCGGATCTATCGGATCATTGCCCGTTCCTCCGACCCCGACCTGGCCCAGGCCCTGGCCAACACCACCGCGGCGGTTTATGTCGACTCCAGCCTCCAGGATAAGCAGGAGTCTTCGGACAGGGTTTTAGCCCTCCTGACCGCCCAGATCGAGGAGTTGAGGCGAAAGATCGAGCAGGCCGAGACGGCCAAGATCGATTATGTCAGGGGGATCCGGACCGTGCCGGAAATGGCGGAGGACGGGTCCGAGTCGGTGATCTCCGGAACCGGGTTATCCCAGACGGCTTCCCTGCTGGAAGAACTCCGGACCACCCTGGTCCGGCAGGAGATCCGGCGCCAGGAGTTGCTGAACAATTACCTGGAGAACCACCCCCGGGTCCGGGAGGTCGACCGCCAGATCGAGGTTTTGAAAGGGAAGATAGCGGCCGAGAACGATCGGATGATCCAGGCCCACCAGGCGGCCATCGAATACGGGATCCTGGAACAGGAAGCGGCGGCCAGCAAGGACCAGTATCAGGTCCTGATCAAGAAGTTAAAGGACCTCAATATTTCCGACAGCGGGCTGGAGAGCGGTATCGAGATCATCGAAATGGCCCAACGCCCGACCTCGCCGATCGCCCCCCGGAAGGGGCGCAACCTGTTCCTGAGCGGACTGTTCGGCCTTTTGCTCGGTTTCGGCGCCGTCTTCCTGATCGAGTATTTCGACGCCACCATCCAGACCCCCGAGGAGGTGAAAGAGCATCTCGGCCTTTCCGTCCTGGCCGCCATCCCCCGGATAGAGAGTCCGAAAGGCGAAAAAGACCCGGGCTGGTACCCGTTCTCAATCTCCCGGCGGGACCCCTCCAGCCACCAGGCCGAGATGTTCAAGCACCTGCGGACCAATATCCGAGTCAGTTACCCGGAGAAGGAGCGGCTCTCCCTCCTGGTCACCAGCTGCGGTCCCCAGGAGGGGAAGTCGGTGGTCACCGCCAACCTGGCGGTCTCCACCGCCCAGTCCGGGCTGGAGACGGTCCTGCTCGACGCCGACCTGCGGCGCCCGATCCTCCACCAGGTTTTTGGTATCGAAAACCAGGTCGGCCTCGCCTCTTACCTGAAAGGACGGTCTTCCCGGGAGGAGATCGTCATCCCCACCTCCATCCCCGGGCTCTCCCTGGTCCCCTGCGGGCCGATCCCTTCCAACCCCGCCGAACTGCTGGAATCGCCCCGGCTGGCGGAATTGATCGGTTATCTTGAAGAGAGCAGGAAGAGAATCATCTTCGACTCCCCCCCCGCCGGCGCCCTGACCGACGCCGCGATCATCGCCGGCCGGGTCGACGGGGTTATTCTGACCATTTTTGCGGGCAAGGGTCACAGGAAGTTCGTCCAGCAGACCAAGGTTCAGCTGGAGAAGGCCGGGGCGAGGATATTCGGGGTGGTGCTTAACTTTATCTCGCTCCGGCTGCGAAGTTATTATTACTTCTATCACGGGGTCTATAAGTACGGTTACCACGATTGACGGCCGGCGAGTAAGATTTGCCTTCAGCTAAACCGGAGAGGTCCCCCTGAAGTCTCTGCCCCTCACGATCGCAGTCGCTCTACTGGTTATCTTTCTGGCCGTCCACTGGGGAGGGGTGACCGGGGGCGGGCGGCTGCTGGCGATATTCGCCGCCACTGCGGTATTTATCCTGTTCCTGGCGGCCCGGACGATTTCTCCCTCCCAACCCCTGGCCGGAGACCGGCTTCTCTGCATTCCGGCCGCGCTTATCCTGGCGGCGGTGCTGGTCGCGATCTTCTCCCCCCTCCCCGCCGCCGGCCGGCTGGAATGGAGAGAGGTTGTCGCCTGCTCCCTGATTCTGACGGCGTTCCTTCTCCTCAAGCCCCCGGACTCGGCTCGCCTGCTCTTTTATCTGCTGTCTCTCCTGGCGGCTGCGAGCCTGGTCATTTACGGGGTCTCCCGCCGGGGCGGGGTTATCTTCCCGGGCGAACTCCTGACTTCAACCTATCTCAACCGCAATCACTTCGCCGCCTTCCTCGGGCTGGTTTTACCGGCGGCGCTCGCTTTCAGCCTGGTCTCCCGGCCCCGTCCGGTCGGTTGGCTCTCCCGGGCCGGGTTGTCGGTTCTCCTGGCCGGGATCCTCCTCACCAGGTCCCGCGGCGGCCTCCTGGCGGCCCTGGCCGCCGGGGCCGGGGTCCTCGCGCTCTTCATTCACGGCCGTACCCGGGCCGACGCCCGGCACAAGAAGCTGATGGTTCTTTTGCTGATTACGGGTCTGCTGATTGCGGCGGCCCTCGGAATCTTCGCCGCCCGGCAGCCGGCCCCGGAGATATATTCCACCTCCCTCGACGCCCTCTCGATCCGGACCCGGTTCTCGATCTGGAAGAGCACCTGGGATATTTTTCTCTCCCGCCCCCTCTTCGGGTGGGGCTGGGGGTCATTCCGCTACCTCTATCCCGGGTTCAAGGACCCCGGGGTCTGGTACGTCGTCCCTCACGCTCACAACGAATTCCTCCAGTTACTGGCTGAAGGCGGGGCGGTCGGTTTCCTGATTGTCATAACCTGTCTGTGCTGGTCGTTTAGCCGGTTGGTAAAAGTTTACTTGGCCGCCCCCCGGTCCGTCTCCGGGGTCTTCGCCCTGGGTGCGGCGGGAGCCCTGGTTTACGCGGCGGTCCACGGCGGATTCGATTTTATCCTCCGCCTCCCCGCCAACGCCATTCTCCTGGCCGCCCTGGCCGGACTCGGACTCTCTTCCGCCCCGGCGGGGGGCGGTTTTGTTATCGCCCGGCGGTCGCGCAAGCTGGCGGCCGTTCTCCCGGTGATCGCGGTCCTCGTCGTGGTTATCCTCCTTCCTCCGATCCGGTATTACCGGTCGGAGACGATGGCCCGGGAGGGCGAGCGGCTGCTCGGGGCCGGGAGGGCCGAGGAAGCCCGGGAGATCTTCTCCCGGGCCCATCGACTCGACTCCCGGGCCGTCCGGCCGCTGCTGGGGAGGGCCGCCGCCGGGATGGCGATTTTCGACCGGGCGGAGGACAAGGTAACCCTCTACCGTTCGATCGTTGAAGACCTGGAAACCGCCCGGAGGAACAACCCCCGGGATACCCGGCCGCCGCGGAGCCTGGGCCGTTTCCACCGGGACCTCTCGGCCCGGGAAGAGGCGGGCGGCTACCTGGAAGAGGCCCTCGCCCTTGACCCGGTCAACCCCTACCTATACTATGAACTGGCCGAGATCGACCTCCGGCGGGGAGACCGGCTCTCGGCGGTCCGCCGCCTCCGGAGCGCCGTTGAAATTTACCCGATGATCTGGAGCCCGGCCCGGAAGCTCATTTTCGGCCATTCCGGGGAATATGAAATCCTGAAGGAGCTTCCGCCTCCGGAAGGGAAATTCCATCGCCGGTTGGGTTACCATCTCCTGGCGGATAAGAAATTCGTTGCAGCGGAGCTAGAGTTCCAGAAAGCGCTCAATCTTGAGTCTGATAATCCGAGGAACTGGCATTCTCTCGGGATGTTTTACACCCGGACCGGGAAACCGGAAGAGGCGCTGCCATACTACAGGCGGGCCCTTGCCCTCGCCCCGGGTAGTCATCAATGGCTGGCGGAAGTGGGTGACATCCTGAAAAACCTTGACCGACTCGAGGAGGCGCTGGATTGCTTCCTCCTGGCCCGGGATCTCGCTCCCGACCGCTGGAGTTACCCGGATAAAGCCGGGTCGATTATCCTGGACCTGAAAGGACCGGCCGCGGCGATCGCTTTCTGGCTTGAAGAGTCAGCCCGGGATGAAAAACGGTCCCGCCCCCGCTATCAGCTGGCGAGGTTGTACCTGGAAACCGGAGACCTGGCCTCGGCCCGGAAGGCAATTAACCTGGCCCTGGCCCTGGATCCGGATAATCGCTGGTACTCGAGGTTGAAAGACCGGATCGAGGCGGCATCCCGTCGGGGGAGCAAGGAATGAAGACCGCCCTGATCACATTGATTTTTTTCTTCATTGCCGTTTATTTCTCCCGGACCCTGCAAATACTGCAGTTTAATCCGACCCGTCTCCGGGCCTTTGTCTCGAATACTTTTGTTTCCATCTTCATACTTAGCCGCCCCCATCTGGCGCTCTTCCTGGTCATCGCCAGCGTCAGTTTTTACGATCCGCGATACTGGGCGGCTTTCCTCCGTCTCTATCTTCACCAGTGGATAATTCTTTTTTCCATTATCATCCTTATCGGATTGAGGTTTTATCAGCGCCGGAAATTCAGTATTTATCCCCTCGATATCTGGCTGGGAGCGCTTTTCCTCACCTTCTTGATTTCCACGGTTAATGCCCCCGATCTGTCGACGAGCGTGCGGTGGACAATTTATTTTTCAATTCTGATCGCCGGCTACTACCTGACCCGGCTCTCGGTTGACAACGGGCGGCAACTGGTTTTAATTGTCTGGCTTCTGGTAGCTTGCGGCGCCGCCAGCGGGGTTATTTCGTTTTTCCAGCCCACGATCGGGGGCCGGGTCCGGTCGCTGGTCCTCTCCAATCCCAATGCCCTGGGCAACTACCTGGCCCTGATCTCCCCTCTCCCCCTGGCGTTATCCTTCTACGGGCGGCTTTCGACTCCGAAAAAAATCATCTCCTTCCTGGCGATTCTGCCCCTGGCCGGATCGCTTATCCTGACCCTCTCCCGCAGTTCCTGGGTGGGTTGCGGGGTCGGTTTGCTGGCGTTGGGCTGCTTCCGTCCCCGGTTCAGATACTTCGCCCTGGTGGCGGTGGGAATGCTGATCGTTCTTTTCATCCCCGTGGTCCGAAGCCGGATTCTCGATGATAAGGACGACCCCGGCATCACTTACCGCCAAACCAAGATCGCCATCGCATACGAGATGTTCAAGGATTCCCCGGTTCTGGGCCAGGGGCCGGGGTCTTTCCAGGCCCTGGCACCGGAGATGGACGAGTGGGCGGCGGTCGCCCATTCCGCGCTGGAGAATCTCTATGTGCGGATGCTGGCCGAGGGGGGCTTGCTCCAGGCCGCGGTCTTTCTCGGACTGATTATATATTTCAGCCGTCTTGGCTGGACCACGCTCAAGGATCTTCCCCCGGGACCGCTCCAGGCGGTGGTCCTGGGAAGCCTGGCCTCTTTCTGGGCCGGCCTCGGGATCGGGATCGGGGAGGATATCCTCCTCTTCCCTATGCACAACTGGTTGCTCGGTTTCTACCTGGCCGTAGTCATCAAGGTTCGGGAATTTGCCGGGATGGAAATATTACAGGGGTCGTCGGCTTCTCCGAAGATGCTATGAAAGAGCCATCCCGTCCAAAGTTGTTCGCGGTCTGTTTCGTCAAGAACGAGGAAGACATCATCGCCGACTGCCTGCGGCACGCCGCGCGGTTCTGCGACCGGATCTACGTCGTGGACAACGCCAGTACCGACCGGACCTGGGAGATCGTGAAAGATCTTGATCTTGCTCCCGTCGTGGCCGTCGGTTCAAAAGACTTCATCTACCGCGAGTACCTGCGGATCTGGTTTATGGGTTGGAAAGAGAGAGAGCTCGGGCGCGGTAACTGGTGGTATATACTGGATGCGGATATGTTCCTGGATGGAGATCCGATCGGCGCCATTGTGCAGGCGGAAAAAGAGGGTGCCGACGCGATCGCGGTCAACGTGGTCAACTTCCACCTCACCAGGGAGGAGGTTGAATCCGCGCGCCGGCACGGTCGGGAAGAGGGCTGGCGGGACCGGGTCTTCTATCACCTCTACGAATCGGGGGAGGTTGACCTGTTTAAAAACACCGGCCGCCTGGACTACGGGATCTGCTCCCGCCTGCCGCTGGGGCTGACCCGGGAGTGCACCCGCCGTCTGATCTCCCGGCATTACCCTGCCCGTTCCGCCGAGCAACTCGACAAGCGCATTCAGAGCAGATCGGGAAACCTGGACTTTGAACCGCAGCTGAGGCGGGGCCTTGAATGGCAGAGTTACCTGATCGATCCGTCCGCCGTTCCGGGCATCAAAAAACTGGACCGGGGAAAAGGCCTGGACCTGTCCGGTGGTTTCAGCCGGGTTGTCCCCCCGGTCGGCCGGGAAGGAAGGAGCCGGAGATTTGCCGTCGTCGTCCATACTCTATATCCTCTCGGCCTGCTGCCGATTTTCTACGCTTTGTACAACCGCTACGCTTTCTGCCGACAGAAGATCGATCCCCGGGAAAAGGATATATTTTTATCGATATTTAGATAGTATCCTTACGGTGCTTCCGTTGGAAAAGTTCTACCTGTATTTTGCAATAGCGGAACAGGAGCCAGGTTATAAGCCGTTGTTTATAAAAGTGATATTGGACAAAATAAGTATTGCCTGGGGTAAACCATCAGGCGGCTGACCAACGGACACAGTAGCATAGAAATTCTTGCCTGAGGCCAAGCTTTCACAGACAGGAATGTCTGTGCTACTTTTCCGGCCCAGGTTTGACGGGCAAAATTCAGGTTCTAACTTCCGGGTGAGAGCAGCCGATCCCGGCCGGAGCACTTTGACAGTAAGCCGATGGTGGATTTTTGTTGTGGATTAACCGGATTTCTTGCCGGTTAATTTTTATGAACGAATCGGAAATTTCAACAATTGTCAGAATCAGGCCCCGGCGGGGATGGGCGGGGATCGATTTCCGGGAAATCTGGCTCTACCGAGAGCTCCTGGGTTTCCTGATCTGGCGGGAGATCACGGTCAGGTACAAGCAGACCCTGCTGGGAGCGACCTGGGCGGTTCTCCAGCCGGTGGTGCTGATGGTGATCCTGTCCGTGGTCTTCGGCCGGTTTCTGCGCGTGGATACCCAGGGTTTGCCCTATCCGATCTTCTCTTACAGCGCCCTGATCGTCTGGACGTACTTCTCCCAGGCTATGAGGAGATCAACCGAAAGCGTGGTGGCCAACTCCCACCTGGTGACCAAGATATATTTTCCCCGCCTGATCATACCGATCGGGTCCACCCTCTCCGGCCTGGTCGATTTCGGTATCGCCCTGATAGTTTTGATCGGGATGTATTTTTATTACGGAATAGCCCTTCGGCTGACGATAGTATTCCTTCCGCTGTTTTTGCTGATGGCGGCGGCGCTGGCCTTCGGTGTGGGGAGCTGGCTCTCCGCCCTGAACGTCAGGTACCGGGATATTAATTACGTCGTACCGCTCCTGATCCAGGTCTGGATGTTCGCCTCTCCAGTGGCGTACTCGGTGAATCAGGTCCCCGAGAATCTGAGATTGCTCTATAGTCTCAATCCAATGGTTTGCGTGGTCCAGGGTTTCCGGTGGGCCCTGCTGGGGCAGATCCGGCCAACCGGGACGATGCTGGGGTCAGCGATCGGCATCATAACTGTCGTGCTGGTATCCGGGGTGTATTACTTTCGGAGAATGGAGACCGAATTCGCGGATGTCATATAACTCGGGGCGGGATTGATGGGTGACACCGTAATAAAAGTTGAAAATCTCGGGAAGAGATACCGCATCGGGGGGTCTCACCCCGCCCGGAGACAGTTCCGGGACGTGCTGCTGCAGAGCTTGGTTTTGCCCTTCAAGCGCCTGGGGGGCAGGCCCCGTCCGGATGAGTTTATCTGGGCACTGAAGGATGTCTCTTTCGAAGTGAAGAGAGGCGAGGTAGTCGGCTTCATCGGACGGAACGGAGCCGGGAAGACGACCCTCCTGAAAATTCTCTCCCGGATCACCTCTCCCACTGAAGGGGCGGCGGATATCGGCGGGAGGGTCGGAAGTCTCCTGGAGGTGGGGACCGGTTTCCATCCCGAACTCACCGGCCGGGAGAACATATACTTCAATGGCGCCATCCTGGGGATGCGCAAGACCGAAATTGACCGCCGGTTCGACGAGATCGTGGATTTTTCCGGGGTGGAAAAATTTATCGATACCCCGGTCAAGCGTTACTCCTCGGGGATGCAGGTGCGTCTGGCTTTTTCCGTCGCCGCCCACCTGGAGCCGGAGATATTGCTGGTGGACGAGGTGCTGGCGGTGGGCGACCTAGACTTCCAGAAGAAGTGCCTGGGCAAGATGGGTAAAGTCGCCCGGGGAGGACGGACGGTATTATTCGTCAGTCACAATATGGGCGCTGTTCTCTCTCTCTGCAGTAAGGCCTACCTGTTTCAGGGCGGTCGCGTCGCAGCTTCCGGGGTCGCCGAGGAAGTCGTCTCCCGATACACCCGGAGCGTGTATGCGGCAGGGGTAACCTCCCTAGAACAGAGAACCGACCGGAAAGGCGACGGCCGGGTTCGTCTGGCCTCGATCGCGATCAGAAACGGGGACGGAGATTCACGGATCCGTTCCAGCGACCGTCTGCTGATCGAGATCAGATATAGCTCCCGGGAGGAACTGCATAAGGCGATATTCAAGGTGGGTATCTACGACCAGTTGAACCGCCGGCTGTTTTTTTTGAACAGTGGAGTGAGCGGAGACCTCCCCGCCGTCCTGCCCGCTTCCGGAACGGTCACCTGTCTTACCGGCCCGATCAATATCACGCCCGGTTTCTGTGGCGTGAACATTGCGGTTTTTCTGGGGAGTGGGGTCGCTGATCACGTGGAACAGGCCGGTGCTTTTGTAGTGGTGGCGGATGATTTCTGTGGTGCGGCTAATCTGACAAATCGGCAGATGGCGTTATGTTTGCTTGAGCAAGATTGGAAATTGTAATATGGGAAAATTTGACCAAATTCCCATAAACGAGATCACATTTGAACCGGCTTCAAGGTTCGATGATGTTGGTCGGCTGTTTCACTGGAATGGCCGTGTATACAGAGCGATCAGACCCGGATCTGCAGATTTCTATCGCGATCTATTCAATAACAGAATAATTCAGAGTTTATTCGATAACGGATTGGTCAGAAGTAGGATAGTACCCCTTGCCCTTGACGGCTATGATCTTGTATTACAGCACGATCGCATCCCATTCATTTCCTATTCTTTGGAGTGGGGTTCTGAAATGCTCCGGGACGCGGCCTTGTTGATCTGCGATCTTAATTCCCAGATTTTCACTGAGGGTTTGGTTCTAAAAGACGTGCGCTCCTGGAATATTCTTTTTGATCCAAATCGACCGGTTTTTGTTGACTGGGGCGCCATCTCTCCTATCCGGGAACTTAAGGAATGGCCGTATATGCTGTTCCGGCATAAATTCATCTGGCCCCTCTATCTGATGTCCGCCGGGGTATTCAGGATTGCCCGGATATCTATGCTGGACGATCTGAATTCACTCCGTCTGGGAGATATCTTCAGACTCCTGCTGAAAAGAGTTCCCTGGACCACTTTGGTCCGTTATTGGCTGACCGACTGGAAATGCAAGCAGGATCGCTTTCGACTCGATAATAATTTTTTTCAGTCTCTGCGCCGGTCAATTGAGTCGATCCCGTTAAAAGAGGAGAGGACAACTTGGACCGGGTATGATCAATCCTACCGCAGTTTATCCTTCCATCCATCCGATGATTGGCCTCCCAAGGTGCGGAATGTTTACAAACTGCTCAAATCGATTTGCCCGGAGACTGTAACAGATATCGGGTGCAATAGAGGTTGGTTTTCGGAACTGGCGGCGCTTCAAGGAGCACGAGTAATCGCAATAGATATGGATGAACCGAGCATTAATTCCTTATACAGCCGGAGCCGGGCTAAAGAATTGTCGATCCTGCCTCTTGTTATGGATATCTGCGCGCCGACACCGGACCACGGCCCACTGCACGTTTGCTCCGCCGCCCAGAAGAGAATGCAAGGAGAACTGGTTCTTGCTCTTGCCATAACTCACCATATGGTTTTTAAAAGAGCCTGGAAGTTTGATGTAATTGCTGCTCAGCTCTCGGCATTTACTCGGCAATGGCTGATAGTGGAATACATCCCTCCTGATGATTATTGGGTCAGCAAATTAATGAGTGAAAGATTCGCCTGGTACAATCTTGATAATTTCATAAATGCTCTTCGGGTATTTTTTAAACGAATCGAGGTCTTTGAATCTTCACCTTCACCCAGGTTGCTTCTGTTTTGCGAACGATGAGCAAATTGGGTGTTATTGCTTGGAGACTTTAAGCCCCCCGCTGGCACTCTGAAAATCGGCCCGGCTTAAGTGTCTTGGGAGAGATAAAGGAAGCAGATTCAGGAGCAAAGTCGATGCGTTGCCCGGCGTTAAATGAATTGCCTCCCCCACCTTTGGGCAAAAGCGGCTGGCCCTGGACCGAGGAGAGTCCGTTCCTGCCGGAGAAGATGCCCGGCGGTTCTCCCTGGCCCAGGATCACCGTCTCGACGCCGAATTACAACTTCGCGGATTTTATCGAGGAGACCATCCGTTCGGTGCTCTTGCAGGGATACCCGGACCTGGAATACATAATTACCGACGACGGCTCGACGGATGGGAGCGCGGAGGTCATCCGCAAATACGAACCCTGGCTCGCCCACTGGGAGACCCAGGAGAACCGGGGACAGTCCCACGCGATCAACCAGGGGTGGAGACGCGGTAGCGGGGATATTTTCGCCTACCTGAACTCGGACGACTGTCTGAAACCGGGCGCCCTGGCGGCGGTCGCTGGGGTTGTCAATCCGGTGGAGGGACGGCACATCGTTTTCGGGGATTGCGACGTGGTTGATGAAAAGGGGAAGAAGATCGGTAACTGCCGGGGTCGGCTCCCGTGGCCCGGTGATTTGCTGAAGTACTGGGAACACGATTTCACCATCCCCCAGCCGTCGGTATTTTTCCACGGGGACATCCTGCGCCGTGTCGGTTATTTGGATGAAAGTTTTCACTACGTTATGGATTATGATTACTGGGTTCGGATCAGCAGGTATTATCGATTCCATTATGTCAATCAAGTCCTGGCCATTATGCGGGACCATTCCCGGGCCAAGACAAGTACGGTGATCCACGAGCTGCTGGAACCGGAATGGTTCAGGATTTTGAAAAAGAGCCGCGGAGATCTGTCTCCCTGCACCTGGTTAAGGTACTATCTGCTGGCCCGGAACTACCGGTCACGGGTTCTCCGGCTAAACGCCTATGCCGCCCGGGAAAATATTTCTCTCGAGGAATTCCGCGGGAAGATCTTTCGCTCCCTGGCCGCCAACCCCTTCAACTTTTTCAACCCAAAGTATCTCTCCGCCCTCTTTCGCGCGGTCGCCGGACATTCCCGGGCCGATCAGGCAAAACGTATCCTGGGGAGAAACTGAAACATCCCGGTCCGGTTTGCTTTTCCAGCGGCGCACGGAGAGGGTGAGATACAGGAGTACCGGTGGAAGATTACGATTGCGGGGGCAATGGAGTAAGGTGCATTCCGAGCCATAGTCCGGAGCGGGTATCGGCGGACCATCGGGCCCGCTACCAGTGGGCGGCGGACTACATACGGCGAGAGAGTGAAAAGGCACAACCGGTTACGGTTCTCGATCTCGCCGCGGGTACCGGCTACGGCTGCCGGAAGATAAGCGAGTCGGCTGACCGGGTTATCGGGGTTGAACTATCAGCCGCGGCGATTAATGAGTGCCGCCGGACACGGAATGAACGCATCGTCTTTGTTCAGGGCGATGCGATATTGCTTCCTCTCCGACCGGGCTCCTGCGACCTGGTCGTCAGCTTCGAAACCGTCGAACATATTCCCCTGGCGCTGGTGCCGGCGTACCTTCGGGAAGTTCACCGGGTGCTTCGTTCCGGGGGCCTGTTATTGATCTCCACGCCCAACCGGCGATTGACCTCGCCTTTCCAAGGCCGGGACAACCCCGCCAACCCGCACCATCGCTTCGAGTGGACAAAAGACCAGTTTGCGCTGGCCGTGAAAAAATTCTTCCGCGTTGAATCCGCCTGGGGACAAAGGTTCCAGCCGCGCCTGCTGACCGCGTTGCCGTTCAGAAGACAACTGGCCCGGTTCCGGCATCCGGCGGTGCCGTTTCATAAGCATTGGAGCCGCTGGTATCAAAGGCTGTATTCCCCGGAACGGGGATCCCCCTGTGTCGTCAGGGCGGGGATATTCCGGGAGCCAAGATACTGTATCCTGATCGCCCGACGGCCTTGATATCATTTTCCAGGCGAAGATAACTTTCCGTTCATCGGGATAATCCGCGAGTCAAACTGCGGAGTTGGGCGCCCACCACCCGTAAGCTGTATCTCTCCTGGCATCGCCTCCGCCCTGCTCTGCCCAGTTCCCGGCGCCGGCTGGGATCATCGATGAGAGCGGCAATCGCCCGGGAAAGTGCCGGAACGTTCCCCGGTGGCACGACCACTCCGCAGTCCTCCAGTATCTCGGGAAGATCGGAAATGGCGGAGGCGACCACCGGTATCTCCATCGCCATCGCGTCAAAAACCTTGGCCGGCATCTGGCCGCGATTTGAAGGGAGATCCAGCTGAGGCAAAGCGGCGATCTCCACGGCGGCCAGGACCTCGCCCAGGTGTTTCTTGGCGAACGGGGGCCGGGCTTCCAGAAGATTTCCATACCGGGAGCAAAGGGCCGCTATATCCGGATCGCCCGGATCCGCTCCCGCGATTAACACGCCCAGATCTTTACGCTTCAGTGCCGAGATTGCTTCCACCAGGACATTGATTCCCTTGTGCGGTTTGGGAGAACCGACGAAACCGATCCAATGCCTGTCCGGGACCAGCCCGAGCCGCCGGCGGGCTTCCCCCCGGTCTCGGAAGAGAGCGGGGTCCAGAACTTCCGTGTTACAGGCGTGGGGGATATAGGTCCCCCCGAAGCGTTTTTGCAGAAATCGGTTGCTGGTCAGTCGCACCGGGCAGCGTAACGCACGGTGTTCGGCCCGCCAGACCCGCATCAACCCGTTGGGTTTACTCCAGGTCCGGATAAGCAGGCTGATAACCTTCCGGAGTCGGAGGGGGTAAAACCATCCCAGTTCCCAGTCGTCAATGTCGAGGACGATGGGGCGGGAAAGCCTTTTTTGCGCCTCAGCCCCGGCATCCAGGACCAGCGGCAGCGGCTTGCAGATGAGGATGACGTCGCCTGCGACCATCCCGGATAATGCTTCGACAGCCTGCCGGGCTTCCCCTCGGCCTGGCCAGGCGAGAGACTTTTCCGGCCATCCGTGGTCCCGGCAGGGGAGCCATGTCGGACCGCGGGCGAATCCCACCACCTCGACCCGGAATTCCGGCTCCAGCATCCGCCCGAGCAGGTAGGCCCGTCCGAATCCGTTGTCAGCCAGGTCGTTGACGATCAGACTGACCAGGGGTGGCTTTGGATTTTTCTCTCTATCCACGTCTGTTTACCAGATTCCAAACGGCGGCGCTTACCTTTTCCGGCGATATCGCGTCCAGGCAGACCGGATCTCCCCGCCGGCATTCGACGTTGCGCATCCATTGATCGGGCAGGCAATCCTGCCGGCAGCCGAGATAAGGGCAATCTCCCTGCAGAACTACTGTCGGGCAGGTATCCAGGTCGCAGAGAATGCGATCCGGATCGGTGGAGCCGAAGAGCAATACCCGAGGGGTCAGGACCGCGCCGGCGGCGTGGGCGAGGAAAGAGTCCAGTCCGACAAAGGCGTCCATTTCGGCCAGGATCGCTATGGATTCCCGTTCGGAAAGACGCCCCCGAAAATCGCCTGCCCCGGTGATCCCGGTAGTATCATCTTCCCCACCCAGGAGGACCAGATCAAACCCCCGATTCCGGAGCTGCGCCCCGAGGATTGTCCAGTTTTCCTTTCGCCAGCGCTTGATTCGAGAACCGCTCAGCGGATGGATCCCCACCGCGGGAGACTTTACACCAGACCGTTCCAGGAGCTCCCGGGCGCGATTTTTTTCCTCCGGCCGGACGGTATAGTAGATATGCCGGTCGGCAGGCCCCGCCCGGCAATACCTCATCATAACATCCGCCGCGTGGCCGGCCGGGTCGATTTCATAGCTCGCCCGGACCTGGGCGTCCCCTTCCGCGGGAGCCTTGGCGGGGACTGTTGTTACATTTTCTCCGGCTTCGAGTAATTCCGGATATCCGGTTTCCACGCGCAGCTCCGCTTGCGGGAAACGCCGGCGCAGCCCCCTCAGGACAGGCGTGGCCAGGAGAGTATCCCCCCGGGCTCCGTCGACTCGGACCGATATCTTCCGGGCGCCGGAGGGGATGTCGAAATCCGCCCGGCGGAAAAACGCCATCAGCGCCCCGATGTAACCGGCTCCGGAAGAAAGTTCGGTATCGACGTCGATAAGTTCGAGACCACTTCTGAGGCCGAGTTCCCGCAGAGTCCGGCTATCGTAGAGACAGATATGTTTCCAGGGTTTGAAGTGCTTCCAAGCCAGGATATCTCTCCGCGCTTCCCGGCATCCGGCATTGGGGACTACCGTCAGAACAATTCCCCCCGGGTGGAGTAGTTCCGCGACCGTGGACATCTTTTCCACCGGGTCGGGAAAATGCTCCAGGACATCTATCAACGTGATGAGATTGAAACTCTGCCCGGGGAAGGTGGAAGCCCGCAGCGGCCCGGATCGGACATTGAGAATGTATTTTTTTCGGGCGTGTTTCACTGTCCAGGCGTCCAGTTCCACAACGGAAGGTTCGTATCCTCTCTCCCGGGCCGCCCGGAGAAGTTGCCCAGTAAAGCCGCCGATATCAAGGAGACGGCCGGATGGGACCCACTGCTCGACCCGGGCCAGGCGCCGGTGAGCCAATACTATCTCTTCTGCTTCATTCTCTCCGGCGATCGGGATCCCCCGCCAGACCGAGTAATCAAAATAGTACTTCCGGCTGTATAGTTTCCGAAGAGACTGCCCGCTCAATCGGGGAGAAATATAGCCCAGGCCGCAGCCACCGCATCTGCGCAGCCTCAAGCCGGCAAAGCCGCCGATTTCTTCTTCCGGGGGCGGGGTGCGGCAGAGGGGGCAGGAGACATCCGTGAGCCGATCGTTCCGGATCAGCTTTTCCAGTCTGGCTCCGAATGAGCGGCTCCGGAAGTATATGTACCGTCCCCTTACCAACCGCAGCGCCCGGTGGAGATACCAGCGAGCCAAAAGGAATATTTTTCCCGGTCCGGACCGACCGGGCAGGGAGAAGACCTCCCGGGCGAGGCGGCCCTGATTCCGGATGAGCCGAGATAACATCTTGCTTATCCTCAGTAATCAGTCGCGAAAAATTTCATTGTTCGCGGTTAATTCGGGTCAGGGAGACAGAATATAGACGAAACCGTCGTCAAATTCCATTTTGCGGAACCCATTATCCCAGGTGATGTCCGCAGGCTGGATCAGATAATCGCGGTGGGTTCGCTTAAACCAGATCAGTACTTTGATCCCCTTTGCCTTAAGCCGGGTGACTTTTACCGGCTCATCCGATTGTCTCGGTAAATTTTTCGGGCAAACCTTATGCCATAACCAGAAAGGCTCCCAATCCGTCGTCAGCATTTCCCGGGCCTGAAACCGCTCGCGGGCAAATGCCATTGCCGGGCTTGATCCCCAGTCCAGATATCCCAATGGGCGATTCCTTAACTCCGCCAACCCGCCGACCCCCTGAAATACGATCCAGGCGGCCCAGATAAGATAAAGAATGGTGTATCGGCTGCCGATAATTTTCCCCGCCGGCCGCGACCCGTCTTTTATAGCCAGGGCGGCCAGCATAATTGTGAAAACTATAACCAGGGGTGAAAACTTGCGGCTGTCCAGATGGATTTCCGGCATGATGAAAGCGTTGATCAAAACGAGGGTAGTGATATACCCGGTTGCCATCAAGAATCCGGTTAAATAAACCACGTCCGTTTGCTGCGGGAAAGCCGGAGAACATCGCTCGCCCCGAAACCGGCGATAGCGAACAAAGGCCAGAATACCCAGGGCTGCCAAAGGCAGGAGTATCAGCGCCGCCCAGGGCATAGGGGGTTGGCCTCTCCCGGCGATAATATGCCACCAGTTCATAGAGGAAATTTTCATTCCCGGCAACAACGCTTCCGGGCCAACACCCCCTCCTGGAGCGGAAAGCAAGCTTTTCCTGATCATCAAGTTCCGCAATATCCAGGGACAGATAATGGCGCCGGCGGCCAAGCCGGCCGTTCCGGTAAAACCCAGGGCCCGCGCGGGGGAAACTTTTTTGGCCGGAAGCAACAGCGGCAAAAAAATCACGGGCAGAAATCCGACAAAGGCGTACCTGGTCATTATTGCGCAACCCAGGGCGATGCCCAAGCCGAGGGCGAACCTTTTTCCGGGATTCCGGACCAGTCCGAAGAGGAAAATGCCGATGAGCAAAACAAACAACCAGGACAATGGCTCCGATAACATATTTCCCGAATTCTTCAATATCAGCGGGTGCAAACCCACGGCCAGTTGCGATACGAGGGCTAAAGTGCCGGAGCCGGTCACTCTCAAGACGAAAATACCAACCCCGACTAGGAGAAGAAAATAACAAAACAGGTTGATCAACTGAGCCGCGGCTATCCCCTCCATCCCGCAAATGAGCGGAAAAGCCAGCGCAAAGATATAGCCGGGAGGCCAATGTGCGGTCGGGGAATTACGCGGATGACAACCGATTGAAACTCCATATCCCCGGACAAGGTTGGCGGCTGAGTTCAGGTAGCTGACGCTATCCGGACTGACCACCAACCCTGCGGCCAATAGGGGATAGAGTACTAAAAGAGTCAGAGAGAAAGCCAGTAACGAGAAGCCCGCGAATAAGCAAAACAATTTCTTATCCACCGATTATCCGCCCTCGGTCTGTTCGATTAATTAGCTCCGGCTCACCGCTAAACTGCCGGAGACTCCGGCCCGCGATCGGCTTGGCAGAAGAAAGCCCGGGAAAGGTCTGACCGCTCCGGATGCCTGATCCTCAATATCCCCCCGGCCGGATGGCTCCCGCCTTTTCCAGTTCGGCGATCAGTTCCAACAGGTCCCGCCGGGCGGTCCCTTCTTCCACCTCGAATTCGTCCAGGATTTCCCTCAATATATCCTCCAGCCGCCGTTCCCCGTCCAGCCGCTCCCAGACGAAGGCCCCGGTCTCGTTCAGGGTCAGCATCCGTCCCGCCCCCTGGGTCTCCCGGGTGATCGGGATCAGGATCGCCTCTCCGGAGATGACCCGGTAGACCACGTCCGGGTTTTTCCGGTAGATCATTTTTTCCCGTTCGACATTCATTGAATTATATTATCTGGGGGCACGGCGTGCCGTGCCCCTACCGGGATTATGGGTGTAATCGATCCATTTCGGGTTACTTGTATATGTATGTAGGGGCACGGTATGCCGTGCCCCTACGGCCCCAGAAACAGAGGTTCGCCGTCGTGGATACCTCCGCGGATGATGCCGTCAATCACCTCCGCGTCGCTGATGAAGTCGGGGGCCAGCGTCCGGGGCTCGATCCTGGACTCGAGAAACTGCCGGTCCTGGAAAATGTACGCAAATACCGCCGGGAAGATATCCTGGAGGACGGTTATCTCGTCGTATCCGGAAAAGTTTTCATCCGGCCAGCGGATGGACAGAAAGGCCCCGAAGCGGTCCTGAATGTCGAGGCGGGATATCTCCGAGATGTCGTAATCGTTTCCGGTGGCGACGCAGTTCTTGGTCAGGTAGGGTCCGTGGTCGCCGGCCACGATGATGATCGCGCCGGGGTCATTCCGGATGATTGTCTCCACGTCCCGCTGCATCTGCCGGTTGGCCTCGGCCAACCTCTCCCGGAAAAGTTCGGTCTCGTTTGGGAGGCATTCCCCCGAGATCTGGCTGTGGCCGGGGAGGTAGTCGTGCATATAGACAAAACGGGGTTCGGGGGATTCTTGGTCAAAGATCCCCGTCTTATATTCCACGAAACGCTCCCGGGTCGGTCTGTCAAAGGCGACGTCGAACCGGAACTCGCCCATCAGGATGGCTTTGGCCAGCAGCTTGGCGGAAGCCCGGGTGTCTATCTCCGGGAAGGAGTAATCGTAACCGGAGCCGATCCCCTGGAAGAAACGGTTGCTCTGACATATGCCGTAAGTCCGGTATCCGAACTGTTTCAGCAGGCGGTGGACGGTTCCCGATCCGGAAATGCCTCGCCGGCGGGATCCGTAGTAATCCGCCGAGACTTCCATTGTCCGGCTGATGGAGGGGATGGTGTATTCGCCCACCGAGTAAGCGTGGGGATATGTTTTAAAACCTTTCTCCTCGAGGTATTCCTGCTGACCGTGGTTGTCGATCCCATAGGCGAGCATTGTTTCATTGACCACGTAGGAATCATAGACCAGGAAGTATATGTTCGGCCTGGATAATGGGGTCCGGGATCCGGTCAGCTTTACCAGGGGGTTTTCGCCGGCGCCGGATTCCGGGCCGACCCGGTTGGATTCCGGGGCGGCCAGGTGAGTCAGGGTATTGGCGAGGAAATATCCGGAGAGGAGCAAGTAAAGCAACTTCCGTCCGTTCGGCCCTCGGTAAAGCAGCCGGGCGACCAGGAAGACCCCGCCGAATATGGGCAGCTGGATCCTCAGGTTTCCGGTTTCAAACCACCGGTAGCGGGCGCTTAAAGACGCCATATCGGTGATAATAAAGGCGAAGGCCATACCCAGGATCGCTAGCGTCCCGGCAGAACCGATCTTGCCCAGCAAGGCGGGGATGAAGATGATCAGTGCCAGGGAAAATAACGCGAACCCGGCCAGAACCAGCGTGGCGTCCGCGGGAGAGAAGATATCCCGGTTCTTGATCAGATATTGGACGACGGGGGTCAGGGGGAGCAAAAGCAACAACAAATCCGCGGCGGCGAACTTTTTTCTTTCGCCTCGGGGAATGAAGCCGGTCTCGCCGGCCAGTTTCCGGAGGACCAGGAAAATGATCAGTGAAGCCGCCGCTGCCGCCAGCGAGATCCTTCCGGCCCGGCTGATAAAGACGGAGGTTACGGTTCTCTCGTATTCAGGCAATAACCGGGCCAGGAAAAATGCAAAAACCGCAAAATATAGAGATAAGACCGCCAGAGGAACAAAACCTTCCCTCCAGGCGAATTTCGCCAGCATCGCTTTCATCGGTTGCTGCCCGGTTGCGGTCGCCCGGAAGTATCTCATCATCCGGACGCCCGCGGTGCCCGGAGCCAGTTCTCCACCCGGAGAGCCGGTATCCTGGTGAAATGCCCGGTATTCCCGGTGATTAATATCAACCGGTTGGAGAGGGCGATCGCCGCGATCTGAATATCGGTAAAACTCAACGGCTTTCCCCGTTTTTCCAGGCCGGCGCGAATTTCTCCGGCGATATAGGCCGCCCTCAGGTCGAAATCAAGAACATTGATCGCCGGGAGCAGCAATTTCTTCAGGTTCAGCAGATGCTTTTCCGGATTCGGCCCTTTGCGCGCGCCGTAAACAATCTCGGCGACCGTAATCGTGGAGATGAACTGCTCCGAACGGTCCAGCCTCCCGATCCGTTCCACCAGGTTCCGGGTCGGCCGTTTCTTAAAGAGGTTGGAGATGATATCCGTATCAAAGAGATACATCCCGTTCGCACTCCTCTCCCCACCGGGATTCCATCGCTTCCCTGACTCCTCCGGCAATCTCCTCAAAATCGTCCCACTTGCCGACTACCTTAGCCAACCCGTCACGCTTGGCCTGTTGTACGATCCCCCGCAGATCGTTCAAACCGACCAGGGCGGCCACCGGGCGGCTCCGCTTGGTAATGATAATTCGATAATCGGAATAGGCGCTTTTAGCGACATACTCCGATAAATGGGCCTTAATCTCCGCTACCGGAACCGATAAGGTCTTCATTGTAAAAATTTCTCCGCAAACTTTTTGGTTATTATGACTATAATGACTATATAAATCAGAACGGGAGAATCAAGGGAAAAGTAACTATTCAGGTGGCTATTCCTTGGCTCAAGGGAAATGGTAGATCAGGCATTCCTGCCTGACAAAAACCTGTTCGTCGGACAGGCAGGAATGCCTGCGCTACACTGCCGGGCCAGGACACAGGCAGGAATGCCTGTGCTACACTTTCGGTCGGCCGATCACCTGATGGGTTAATCCGGACAATAATTATTTTGCCCAATAACGCATTGATAAACAGTGACTTATAGCATAAATAGTGTTCCGAGGATGCGAAATTCAGGTGCTTACGAGACACGACATTGGCAGAAGTTTTTCAGGGCGAGGGGCCAGCTGTCGTTGAGGAGAAAACGGTTTTTTTGGGCCCGGCGGCCGGCCAGCGGGATTTTTTCCTCCAGAATCGCGGCGGGGTTGATGAAGACCCGGGTGATCATTCGTTTAATTGGGTGAGGCGACAGCCGGTTCAACGCTTCCGGCGGGGCGGTCCGGCCGAAGAAGAAGCCGGTGAAGAGGAGGGGATAGTAGACCTGTCCGGCGCAGCGGTACTCCCCGGCCCGGGCGGACAGCTTCTCCCAGTCGATTTCTTTACCCGATTTTTCGATGATTAAAAAGAGGTCGTAGAACCAGATCAGCCGGGAGAAGGAATGATGGCTGAGGTGGGCGGCAAGGTAGAGGAGGTTGATTTCGGGGGAGAGGATCCGTGTCTCGGCCTCGGCGATCCGGGCGGGTATGGATCCCCGCCAGAAGTCCTCGATCCGGATGGCGAAGGCGGGGTTTCTCCTCACCGGGGTCTGGAGGTCGCTGTGGACCTCGAGAAAGACTTCAGTATCTGGGTAGAGATATTTATTCGCAGTGGCGGACTTTTCCTGGAGCCGGAAACCGGCACTGTCCAGTTCCGCGGCCGCTGCCCGGGCGTCTCCGGGGCGGATCAACAGGTCGATGTCATCGGCGGGACGGAGAGCCGGGTGGGGGTAATTGGTCTCGGCCAGCTGCCCGCCCTTGAGGACGATCGTCTCGATCCCCCGCCGGGCGAAAAGGTTGAGGACTTCCCGCAGGCAGTCGCCCGAGAGGACGGCCCGGGCCAGCTGCCTTTGGTACTCATTCTCCCACTTCTCCCGGAGTCGGTTCGGGATCGGGAGGGTCCCCGGCAGCTTCCGGGAGAAGAGCGGTCCGAGGCGGTGTGACTTCACCCGGTTTGAGAAAAGTTCCCAGTTTATCTCCTCGGGTATGGAGGGGGGGATCGGCGGCGGGCGGGACCCGACCACGGAGAGGAGATCGAGGAGGAGTCTTCCCGTCGGGGTCATTGGCTTCCGGGGAATCAGCCGGCTACCGGCTGCTGACTTCTGTATTCTGTATTCTGGATTCTGGCTCCTGTCTCCCCCCTCACTTCAGCTCGAGGGCGGGGTCCCCGAAGAGGGTGTAGATGTCGAGCATATAGAGCCAGGGGGTGAGCCCGGCCAGGCGGGACTTGGCCTCGGTCAGGGCTGTCCCCGCCGGAAGGTTTTCGCTCAGCAGTTCCTCGAAGAGAAAACCGGTCAGCTGGCGGGCCGGCGTGTTGAGCGAGAGCCCGGAGGGAGAAACCGCGGCGATCGAGCCCTTGCCGGCGGCCCGGGTTATCGCCTCGGCCAGGCAGGAGCCGGCGACATCTACCCAGTAGCCGTTGAGGCAGGTCGGGGTGATCAGCAGGTTGAGCCGGGAGGCGTTGGTCAGCGAGGTGATGGATTGGGAGCGGAAGATGAAGGGTTGCGACCAGAGGTCGGGCTGGCCGTGGCCGATGTAGTTGACCAGGAGTTTCCCGGAGTTGATCCCGTTGATGATCGCGGTTCGGGTCGATGCCAACCCCAGGTCGGGAAGGTAAGCGGTCTCGGCGGTGAAGGCCGGGGGGAGATAATTCGCGATCAGCCAGTCGCTGTCGGCCGGGAAGTCGCCCGCCGTCGGGTCGGGTTCGTCGGCCACCATCAGGACCTCGCGCTGCCAGGCCAGTCCTTCCGTCCCGTTTTCGTAGTCGATGATCTTATCGACCGCAACGGTGGTTTCGGCGGCGGAGGTGACCGAAAGTCTCCCGATATCGATATCGGGGACCCGGTCGTCCCCGACCAGGCAACCGTACCAGTTGTCGGAGGCGGTCTCCATATACTGGCTCCGGAACATATAGGGCGGGACGTAATTCGGCGGGCTGGAACCGAGGTAGTTGAGGTAGTCGTAGTTGCCGTCGCCGGCCAGTAGGGCGTACCGGGGGCGCGTGGCGGCGTTCCATTCGGTATAGGCGTACTCGAAGAACCGCTGGATGGCCACGGGGTTGAAGTCGCCGAAGCCGAAGGTGCCGTAGATCTCCCCGACCTCGAAGATCTCCACCGCCATCCCCCCGGCCTCTCGGAAGTCAGCCAGGGGCTGGACCGCCGCCCGGAAGTTGGGGTGGGTGACGATGAGGTAGTCGACCGTCCGGGGGGAGACCAGATCGGCGGGGGAGTTGGGGGAGAGCGGGGGGCTGAAGGCGGCGGAGAGGGCCCCGGCCCAGTAATTCTCCTCCCCCGTCTCCAGCTTGCGGAAGTCGAGGGTGTAATCGCCGCCGGTCTCGACGGAAAAGTCGACCAGCCGCCGGGGGGCGGCGGGATCGGTTACCTCATAGAGGGCGAGATCGGGATCGGAGAAACCGGAGACAAGATAGTCCCCCTTGCCGGAGGCGGTGAAGAGGAGACGGTCGTCTTCGCCGTGGTAGTCGCGGTAGTATTCGAGGTTGAAGGAATCGATGAAGACGAATTCGCCGGTGATCGGCAGTCCGAGGTCGTTCACTTCCTCGGTGGTGATGGTATTGCTCCCCTCGATCAGGATTCCCTGGGGGATATCCGTCTGGAAGTCATAGAATACCTGTCCGTCCCAGGTGAAGTCTCCCAGGAGGTGACCGTTCAAAGAGACCCGGGTGTGGTGATCCGGGCTGTAGTCCAAGTATTCGGTAAAGCCGAAGTAACGGGCGGCAAAAGCGGCGGTCCCCTCCCGGTTGCTGACCCCTTCCAGGGTGAACTGGATATTCGAGGGGTAATCGATCCCGTAAGTATAACCGGCGAAGGCCCAGAACCAGCAGTCATTCTCTCCGGTCGGCAAGTAGGGCCGGTAAACCACTCGTTCCTCGAGGTGGAGACGGTCAAGGAAACTCTCCTGGCGCGACGGGCGGCCCCGGCGGGTGGAGGAGACCTCTTCCATCCGCGTCCCCGTCCCCGCGGTCTGGTAGAGCCAGTAGGTGTTGGTCTGGGAGTAAAACCCGGGGTCGCCCTCGCCCCAGAAGGCGAGGTAATCCCCCGGATCCCAGGTCCCGTCCTCCTCCCCGGCGATGTGGACGGCGACCTCCTCTCCCCGGAAATACACCCGGAGCGAGCGGGGGTCCTGCCCGACGTTGAAACCGGCGTCGACCAGATCCTGGTAGGTGACCATCTGGATCCCGTCTTCGGTCACCGCGGTCCGGAAGGAATCGGGGGAGGCGGCCAGTTCGAACTGGGCCCCGTAATCCGTCTCCGACCGCTTCGGCAGGGTCTTGGCCGGTGCACCGTAGGAGATCTCTACCGTGACCCGGTCACGGGATTCGAGGACCTGTCCGCCGTCGGAGTAGCGCACCGGGGCGATCCGGAGATTGACGAACTGTTGCTCTCCCCTAGAGAGGGGGCCGGAACTCTCCACCACCCGCTCGGGGTACCAGTCTTTTCCCTCCCCATCCGGGGCGGCGGCCGGGACCGGGCCGGTTACGGGGGTCGCGGCCTGTTCTTGATGGATCCGTTCGGCCGCACGGGCGAATTCCTGCCAGCGGGGCGGGAGGGCGGAGAAGGTATCGGAATCGGCGACGGTCCTGGCTTCCCATAATCTTCCGAGTTCCCGGCGGATCCGGTCGTCACCGGGAGACCGGGGGAGTACGATACCGGTCTCTTCCCGGGGCGGGGAGGTTCGGGCGTCGACCTCGATCGACTCCACCCCGGGCAGGGGGACGGAGACGACGAGGGCGGGGAGAGACGGTTCTCCCGGTTCGGCCAATGCGAGATAGCCGGGGATGGTGACCCGGCTATATTCTTCCCCGGACCCAGCCTTTTCCAGGCGGTAAGCGGGGACGTCTATCTCCAGGACGAGTCCCGTATCGTCTTTCCGGAGTACACGGTAACCCCGGTTTTCTGCCTGCCGGCTGAATATATCCAGTTCCCGGGCATAGAGGTCGCCGCGGCGGGCGGAGGTTTCCCGTACGGGGTCCCGCGGGGTGGATATGACTGCCGCCGACTCCTGCGGAGGAGGGGGCAGGACAGCGGCCGAGCCTTCCTCGGACGGGCGAGGAGGTTTCCCCCGCTCAAACTGGAGGATCCGGGTTCCGGCGAACAGGATCGCCGTCGTCCCCGCCAAAAGCATCAAAATACGTAAGCTTTTCATTTAAATAAATTAACCACGAAATTCCCCTGATTTCAAGTCTCAAACCGGCCGTTTGTGGAAAAGGCGGCTAGGGGAAGAATATTCGGGTCAGGGTCCAGCGGGGGGATTTTACCAGCCGGTCGAAGATCTTTCCGCCGCCGGAAAACCGGCGGACGGGAAAAGCGGAGACGACGGCCGCCTCGAACTCGGAGAGAACGGCGATCAGGCGGCCCAGCCGGCGGTTCCGTTTCCGGTCGAGGCGATATCTCCTGTCCGATCCTCTCCGTTCCACTATCGTGACCACTCCGGCTACCGAATTTCTCTCCACGGCGTGGTCGGGTCCGGGGAGGGCGTCCCCCTTGGTCCGGAATCTTCCCGATCCGTCCGGCCCGCCGATCACCCGGTGGACCAGCCAGCGGCTGTCCCGGTCGCGGAAGACGACGCAGTCCCCCCGGCGGATTCCTCCTGCGGCCGCCCCGTCCGGCGGGCGGACCGTGACCAGATCTCCCGGCCGGATAAAGGGGTGCATACTCCTCCCCTCGGGCCGGAAACTGATCGGCGCCGGTGCGGTCATCTCCGCCGGCCTCCCCTCTCGTTTTTCGCCTTTTCGCCGATCGCCCCCCGGAAGTAATCAAGTGCTCCGTTATCGGGCCGGAATCCGAAATTGAATGCCGGGATTCGGCGGACGACATCCTCCAGGAGGGCAACGGCCCCGTCCAGGTCGGCTGCGGCGGGAAAGGGGAGGAAGGCCTGCCGCAGCAGCCCCGCGATAACCTCCGCCTTCCGGAGTCGGCGGAGGTAATTTCCCGGACTGTGCTCGAGGAAGAAAATTCCCTTCAAAGGGGCCGAAGCATTCCTCCGGAATCCCCGCCGGGGGTTCCAGGGGGTTCCGAAGATCCGGATTTGCCCGTCGGTTATCCGGAGGATAATTTTGTCTTCACCCAGGACCGTCCAATCGGGAATTACCTTCATTAACTCAGCCCAGGTGCTCTTCCCTCCGCCGGCCGGGGCCGGGAAGATATATCCCTTCCCGCCGAGTTCTCCGGCGGCGCCGTGGATGATCAGTCCCCGGCGGGAGAGGAGGAAGTGGGCGAAGAGCAGCTGGTCCAGTTCCCGCAAGGGGAATATGTTCTCCTCATCCGTCCGGGCGTTCCAGATTACACCCCGGGAGAGGTCGGGAACCAGCCGGGCCGCCTTCCAGAGGCGGGGAGAATCCGCCTGTTTCCGGACCCGAAATATTTTCTCCTCCCCGCGGCGTTCGACCTCCCAGCGGGGGAACGGGGGGATGACGGGCGCGGGCGACTCCAGGTCGCCGGGTATCTCTTCCCGGCGAACCAGCCAGCCGGGAGTTCCGTCTCCGTCACGGTCGACCAGGAAGGGGAGGTAGTTTTCCTCCAGCCGGAACCCCCGGCCCGGCAGCCGGATCGGGAAGGCAAAACCCCCGATCTCAACCAGGAAATTTTCCATCAGGGGGTGCGGCAGAGGGTCAGGGTGCAGGGAGCCGGGGGAAAGGTTTCCTGGGGGAAAGTGATGGTGGGGGTGTTGCAGTTCCCCATCTGGGCCGTGGTGAAGTCCAGTTCCGCCGACTTTACCTCAGGCTTGCGATAAGGTTTTTTCCGCTTCTTCACGCCCTAATATATCCCGATGCCGGGCGATCTGGCAAAGAAAATCTACCGGTTTCTCCGGGTCACCCGTCTCCAGCCGGGCCCAGGCCGGACAGGAGGTGCAGAGCGGCCGGAGCTCGCAGCCGCCGCAGGGGTTGTCCGGCCCGGCTCGGATCGCCCGGATCCGGGGGATGAATTCCCGCCAACCCTCGCGGAAAGTACCGCTCCGGAGGTCGTAGCGGTGGTTGGTATCGAGGACGCAGAGGGAGAGCATCCCCTGGGAGTCGACGTGAAAACTGTGCAGCCCGCCGCCGCACCCGTAGAGGAGGCCCCGGTCGGGGATCTCACCCTGCCGGCAGGCGTATTCCGTCCATTCGCGCCATTTCGCCGTGTCCTCCCGGTCGAGCCGGATTACCTCTTCCGGGTCGAGCCGGCAGCGGAGATTTTTCCGGGAACCGTTGAGCTGGGGGGTGATCAGGCCGTCGAAGCGGAGGACCTTTCCCAGTTGCCGGGCGAATTCCTTCATCTCTTTCAGTTCCCCGCGATTGAGGGTGCTGACGACCGTCTTCAGCCCGAAGGGTATTGCCCGTTCCTCAAGTAACCCGATCGCTTCCCGGACCCGGGTAAAACTTCCCTTTCGGCCCGCGACCCGGTCGGCGGTATCCGCCGTGGAACCGAAGATTGTGATGTCGATCTGCAGGGGGGGGTACCGGGCGAAGAAATCGGCGGTGTCGGCGTCGATCAGGGCGCCGTTGGTGAAGACGGCCGTGATCAATCCCCTCCGGATTGCTCCCAGGTAGATCTCCCGGAAGTCCTCCCTCAGCAGCGGCTCGCCGCCGGTAAAGGTGAGGAAGAGGCAGCCCTCGGCCGCAAACTGGTCGAAGAGACCGAACAGTTCCCGGGTGGAGAGCTCGCTATCCGGCGAAACTCCGTGGGCGAAGCGGAGGTAGCAGTAGGGGCAGTCGAGGTTACAGCGCCGGGTCAACTCGATCGATCCGTGGAGGGGCAGCCGTTCCTGCCTTCCCCGGTCGAGCAGACGAGCGAGGATGATACTGTCGCCACGGTTGTCAGTTTCTGGATTTTGCATCTTGAACCGCTTCCGCTCAGGACGGTAACAATGCGGCACAGGTATTCTTGCCTGTGGCCAGTCTTACACAGACAGGAATGTCTGTGCTACTCTGGCCGGCATCAGTACTACCTTATTTCCGTTGCCGGCCCTTGACCGAAAACTGGAAGTCCTCGAGGATCTTGAGGAAGAGGAATACGATCAAACCGACCAGGAAGAGCATCCCGGCGGCCAGTTGCCGCCCGGCGAACTTCATCACCAGGGCGATCAGGCCGAGGTTGATCGAGAGCAGGTAGAAGAGCCTCACCGCCTCTTTCGGCGAGAACCCCATTGCCACCAGTTTGTGGTGGAGGTGGAGGCGGTCGCCGGCGAACGGATTCCGCCCTCGGAGGAGCCGCCGGAAGAAGGCGATCGCGAGGTCGGCCAGCGGGAGCAGGAGGGCGATCAGGGGGAGGACCAGGGCGATCCCGGCGGTGGTCTTGAAGGAACCCTGGATCGAGACCGCCGCCAGGACGAAGCCGAGAAAGAGGCTGCCGGTGTCACCGAGAAAAATTTTCGCCGGGTAGCGGTTGTAGCGGAGAAACCCGAGGCAGGCGCCGACCAGGGCGATGGCGATCGTTGGCATAAAGGAGAGGGTGTCGAGACTGCTGAAGAACAACACCAGGCCGGCGATCGCCGCCGTCCCGGCGGCCAGGCCGTCGAGACCGTCGAGTAGGTTGAAGGCGTTGGTGACGGCGACCACCCAGACCACCAGGAGAGGTTCGCCCCAGAGACCGAGCTGGATCTGCCCGCCGAAGGGGTTGGTCAGGACCTCGACGTTGTAGCCGCAGACGAGCAGGGCAACGGCGGAGATTGCCTGGACAGCCAGTTTCAGGGGGGCCTTCGCTCCCCGGATGTCGTCGTAGATTCCCAGCCCGACGATCAGCGATCCGCCCAGGAGCATCCCCAGGTAATGGGTGTCGAAGGAACCCAGCAGCCTGTTCCGGCTGAAAAGAAAGGCCAGGGCGGTCGAGAGGAGAAAGGCGGCAAAGATGCCGATCCCCCCCAGGAGGGGAACGGTCCGATCCGCCTTCCCCGGGTCGTGGGCGCGGGCGATTACCTTCCGGTCCGCGGCCAGCCGGATAACGGCCGGGGTGAGAAGCAGGGAAACCAGAAGAGCGCTGCCGAAGACCAGCCAGTACATCAGTTGTTTTCTCCGGTAAACCGCCGTGCCTCTTCCCGGTCCAGGATCAGGATCCGGCTCCGGTAATCCTCCACCAGCTTGAAGAGCAGGTAGAGCATCGTCCCGACCAGGAAGAATATGCCCAGGGCCAGAGTCCGTCCGGCGGCGGCGGCGACCAGGGCGATCACGCCCAGGTTGGCCTGGAGGAGGTAAAGGATCAATACTGCCTGGCGGGGTGAATACCCGAGTTCGAGGAGCCGGTTGTGGATCTGGCGGGGGTGCTTGTCTTCTCCGCCGTGGAAGAAAACCAGAAGCCGGCTATAGAGGGCGATCAGCAGGGCCAGGATCGGGAGAATGAGCGCGATCCCGGCGGTGGCCTTGAACTCACCCTGGGCGGCGACGGCCGCCAGGATGAAACCGAGGAAAAATGTCCCGGCCCGCCCGAGACGGATCCGGGCCGGGTAGAAGTTGTAGCGGAGAAAGCCGGCGCAACCCCCCGCCACCGCCATAGCCAGGACCGGGACGAAAGGCGGGCCCGACATCCCGGCGAAGAAGAGAGTGACGGCGGCGATGGCGGCCACCCCGGCGGCCAGCCCGTCGACGGTGTTGATCAACGAGAAGGCGTTGGTCATCGCGACCACCCAGACTATCAGGAGAACCGGACCCGCCCAGCCCAGCGCGATCCCCTCGCCCGGGATGAAGGTGAGGGAGCTGATCCGGTAGCCGCATCCGAACAGGACCAGCCCGCCCAGGGCCTGGACGGAGATTTTCAGGTAGATATTGACCTTGCGGGCCGTGTCATAGAGGCCGAGGAGGAGCATCAGGGAAGAACCCAGCACCGCTCCCAGGAAGTTCAGGTCGTACGATCCCAGCCACCTGTTCCGGCTGAAGAGAAAGGCGAGCGCGGTGACCGTGACGAAGGAGATGAAGATCGCCGCCCCCCCGGAAAGGGTGAGCATCCTTTGCCGCAGCCGGCCGCTGGCCCCGTGGCGGTCGATGCCGTAGCGGGAGGAGAGGCGGATCAGGGTCTGGGTGATGGCCAGGGAAAGAAGCGCGGTGCCGATGAAGACGAGAAGGTTCATATAATCCTATCCTACCATCTCCCGGTACATCAGGTAAGTCCGCTCCGCCATCTTCTCCTTGGTGAACTCCTCCTCGACCCGCTTCCGGCCCCTCCGGCCCATCTCCTCGCCCAGGGCCGGGTCGTCGAGGATCCGGTTGAGGGCCCGGGCCAGGGACCCGGGGTCCCGGGGCGGGACGACCAGCCCGGTGACCCCGTCGAGGTTGGAGTAGGTGATCCCGGTATCGAGCCGGGAGCTGACCACCGGTCGGGCGCTGGCCATCGCCTCGAGCTGGACGATCCCGAAGGCCTCGTTGCGGGAGATCGAGGGGAGGCAGAAGACCGAGCAGGCCCGGAGGTAAGCCAGGAGATCGGTCCGGGAGACCGAGCTCATCAGGGCGACCCGATCCTCCAGCCCGTGGGAGATTACCATCATCTTCAGGGCGTCGAACCTCTCCCCGCTTCCGACCACCAGCAGCTTTCCGTCCACCGTCTCCATCGCCTTGACCAGGTACTCGATCCCCTTGTAGAGGGTCATCCTTCCGATGAAGAGAACGGTCCGCTCGCCGTGGATCCGGCGGAACTCCCGGGCCCGGGCGGCGATCTCCTCGGTCTCCTCGAAGAGGGAGAGGTCGATCCCGATGGGGATCACCACGCACTTCTCCCGGTACCGGAGGAGGATCGGGGAACCTTCGATATAGTGGGGAGAGGTCACGCTGATCTTCTCCGCCCGGTCGAGGAATTTCAGCAGGAGCGGGCGGTAGAGCAGTTCGGTTAATTTCTGTTTGACGATGTCGCTGTGGTAGACCACCGTCATCCGCCCCGCAGGGGAGGCTTTCAGGTAAGAGAGGGTGGCCAGCGGGTTGGGGTGGTGGATGGTGATGATATCGGCGGCGTTTTCCCGCAGCAGCCGGGGGAAAGACGGGCAGAGCGGGGTGGAGAAGATCCGCCCCCAGTTTCCGGCCCGGACCACTTCCACCCCGTCCACCATCTCCCGGACGGTCCGGCGGGAGGTATTGGCGACCAGGACCTTCAGATCCGCCCGGGCCTTGATCCCCTGGCAGAGGTCGAGGAGATAGGTCTCCATCCCTCCCCGATAAGGATAATAGTATTTTCCCACCTGGAGGACGCTGAAGTTCACGGTTGATATTATATCCCGGATTTCCCGGACCGGCATTGATTATTTCTCTGGTCCGATCCGGTAAACACTCCCCGCGCTCGGCAGTTTGTCCGTGACGAGTTCAGTCCGGTACTCCCGGCCGATCACGCCGATCAGTTCTTCCTGTCTGGATTTTTCTTTCCCGTAGCCGCGGCTGATATAGATTGCGGGGGTCTCCAGGTTATCCAGCCAGCGCTCGGGCGCCCCGAGCAGGAAGTCCTGGTCGGCCGCGAAGACCTCCATCTCGTCCGGCAGCTGGTAAAGAACCTGGGGCAGAAAGATACGAAAGAGATTATCAACCAAAATTGACCGTCCTGAACCGGATATTGCCGCCAGATCGGGAGATCTTGTCTCCTCCTGCCGGAAGCGAACCACCCGGACTGTCGCGGCCAGGGAAAGGCCGAGGTAGAAGAGACAGATGACGGCCGGCCTCAGTTTGTTCCGGCGGCGAAAGATCAAAACCGGTACGAAGGCGAGAAAAGGATAGACCAGGCTCAGGTATCTCCTGCCCATCTGCTGCAGGGGGTTGAGCCCGGCCAGGTAGGGAATGACGATCGTCCCCGACGTCCAGAGCAGAAAGAAGATGGGGAGGGAGCTGGTCAGGGGAAACTGGAGTTTCTCCTTCTTCCCCGATAAAAAGAGATTCCAGGCCAGGAGAGCCAGGAGAGTCGCCAGCACTCCGAGCTGGAGGTACCGGTTGCCGACGAAAAAATTCAGGAAGCCGGTAAGAACCCGTTCGGCGCGGAAGCCGAAGGTCCCGTAGGGAGACCCCCCCGCCTGTCTCTGTTGCGTGAGAAAAGAACGGTAGAAGAAGGGATGGGCGATCAGGGCCGGCAGGACGCCGGCCCCGATGGCGGAGAGGAAGCCGGTCGTCCGCTTCCACCCGGCCCGGCGCGAATTCAAGACAGCGAACAGGACTGTCCCGGCGATCATCGTCAGGAAGGTATAGTGGGTGAGAAGTCCGGCCGCCGTGACGCCGGCCAGCAGGATATAGTCTCGGCCGGCCGGGGCGGTCGGGCGGTCGGTGAACCTGATGAGTTGGCGGACCAGAATCAGCTGGCAGAGCACCAGGAGCCCGTAAGGCCGGGCGATCCAGGAGACCTGGATCACCGCCGGGCTCAGGGACCAGGCCAGGGCGACCAGGGCCGCTTCCACCGGATTCTTCAAGCAGGAGCGGGCCAGTCCGAAGAGGACAAAGACGGAAGGAACGAAAAGAACCAGGTTGAGCAGGGAAGCGGAGCGGATCCCGGCTTCGCAAAGCAGGAACCAGGTGTGGAGCAGCCAGAAATAGAGCGGGGGATGGACGTCGGTCGCCGCCAGGTCGTCCCGGATCCGGCCGAAGGGGAAGCGGTCTTCAATCCGGATCAATCGTTTCCATTGGTCCGCTTGGGTCCAGGTCCCGTAAAGCGGTGAGCCCTCGGTAACGGCCCGGTTGTATTCCCGTTGGTGTCCGGTGGCGGCCAGCAGGGAGATACCCTCGTCCATCTCGACCTGCCGCTTCCCGGCGATCCCGGCCAGGCGGAGACCCCCGCCCGCCAGGAGGGCCAGGGCGAGCAGGAAGGTAACCGCGGATAGGATGTGCCTTCGGCGGTCGATCATCGCGTTCTCCCCGGGAGGATTTCGTCATAGACCGCGACCGTTCCCTCCGCCATCCTCCGGAGGGAAAAGTCTAGCGCCCGTTTTCTTCCGGCCCGCCCCATTGCCGCCCGACGTTCTCCGTCCCCGGCCAGGGCGATGACCGCTTCGGCGATCGCCTCCGGGTTGCGGGAGGGAACCAGGATCCCGGTCTCGCCGTTGATGACCACCTCGGGGATGCCCCCGACGTCCGTGGAGACCACCGGGAGCCCGAACGCCATCGCTTCCAGATTGGCTCGCCCGAAACCCTCCGAACGGGAGGGGTGGACGAATATGTCGAGGGCGGGGAGTACCTCCCCCGGGTCGTTCCGCCCCCCGGTGAAGATCACCTTATTCGCCAGGCCCATACGTTCCACCCTGTTTTCCAGTTCCCGGCGGTAGTCCCGGTAGGCGGGGTACAGTGCGTCCCCGACGATCAGGACGCGTACGGCGGGTACTTTCTCCAAAATCAGGGGAACCGCCCCGATCAGATCTTCATAGCCCTTCAGCGGGGCGAAATGGCCGATGGCCCCGATCGCGATCTCTTCCCCGCTCAAGCCTAACTCATTTCTCCTCCGCGCGATCTCGCTCCTATTTAATGGCGGCGGGACCTCGACCCCGTTGTAGACGACCCGGATCCGGCCCAGGTTTCCCAGCTGTTTCTTCACCGCCAGAGAATTGGCGATGACCCGGCGGGGGAAGAGCCGGGCCAGGAAGCGGAAGATCCGTCCGTACCCCCCCCGGCCGGGGAGGTCACGGAAGTGCCAGACCAGCGGACGGCCGCTGAGGAGGGCGGGGAGGATCGCCAGCAGGTGGGCCTTGATCCCGTTGGTGTGGATGAGCGAGACCTTTTCTTCCCGGATCAGTTTGACCAGTCGGGCGGTCGCCGGCCCGAGGAGAAACGGCGCCCGGAAAAGCGGCCGGATCGGGGGCGGCCCGCTCTTCCGGCTCAGCCCGAGCAGGGCCGGGGGGAGGGGGAGCAGCCGGCAGTCGATCCCTCTTTCCCGGAGCGCTTTTCCCAGGGGGCCCGGGGAGAGCAGGACGACCAGGGGTCGGACCCCTTCCGGCCGCAAATGCTCCGCCAGATCGAGCAGGCTTTTCTCCGCTCCGCCGATATAACCCGCCGGGTTTATGAACAGCACGTGCCGCATATCATTATGGGGTGTTCGGGATGCCGGCCGGTTTCCAGATCTCCAGGCGCTGGAAGGCCTTTTCCCGGCGGTAATTTTCCTCGATCCAGGAAACCATCGCCGGGGAGGAGTGCCAATTCCTGGGGATGAGGATTATCCTGAGATCGGGATGTTCTATCAGTACCGCCCGGATCTCTTCCTCGTCCCGCGCAGTGGTATAGGCCCGGCTGGCGTTGTTGTAGCGGGTCGGGTTGTCCAGGCCGCAGAGAAAATATATTTCCGGAACGTACGGGTAAGCGAAAGCGGAGTTGCCGAGATGACGGGTTCGGAAATATTCCGAGATAAGGACCGCCTCCCGGGCGCTCTCCCGATCGGGGATGGTCACGGGGCCCAGCCGGGTCGGGATCGTCGCCGCGTCATCGGTCAGGGCGGTCCAGGCCGCTCCCGCCGTCTTCACCCCGTAAAGAGCGAGGAGCAGTCCGATGAATATCCGGGCCCGGCGGACTCCGGTCCGCGGGACGGCCGGGCCGCGCTGGATGACCAGCGCCAGCGCCGGGAAGACCAGGCCGATCACCGCCGGTATCTTGTAAGGCACCGGGGCGTAAAAAACGCTCAGCCAGAGGCCGGCCGCCGCCAGCACCAGGAAATTCCCCGGATTGAGCAGGTTCCTCCCCCGGTATCGCCGATCGAACAGCTGCCCGGCGGCGCCGGCGGCCATCAGTACCGGGAGGAGCATCATCACCGACTGCTGGACGAAAATATAGGCCTCGGCCGGTCTCCTCGCCAGTTCGGCCGGGGAGAGCCGGTGGACGGAAGTCTGGCCGTAGGGGAATATCCCCAGGTGGTAACGCCCGTAGAGGACCTTTTTCCCGATGACATTGTACCAGTAGTCCGCCCAGAGACCGTCCCGGTAAAACCATAACGGTATCGCCGCCCCGGCGACGGCCAGGCCGATCGTCCACCAGAGGCAGAGATTAACCCGGCGGAGCCGGTTGGGCCCTCCGGTCAAGATGAGGGCGAGGAGCAGCCAGAGGGCGAAGACGCCGGCCATTATCACGCCCTTGGAGAGGTGGGAGTGGAGCGTCAGCCCGGAGCAAAACCCGGCGAGGAGGAAGAAAGGCCGGCTCTGGCGCTTTTCCGCGGCTATGAACCCGGCCGTGGCGGCCAGGGCGAGCGTCGTGGATTGCCAGTGGTGGGAGTAGGAAAAGAACGCCGGGACCGAGAAGAGAAACAGCAGGGCGGCCCCGGCGGCCGCCGCCCGGTCGAGGCCCGAACCTTTCCCGATCCAGTAAATCAGCAGAACCGATAAGACCATCGTGAAGATAAAGGAGAGCCGGAGCGCGAGAAACGACTCCCCGAAGAGGCGGAAGACCCACTCGAGAAAGAGGAAGGGGAGGGGGTCGAAGGTCTGGGCCAGGTCGCGGTAGAGCCGCTCCCCATTCGCCATCCGGAGGGAGTCGTGGATGAATATCCCTTCGTCGTTATGTCGGAACCGGATGGTGAAGGGCGCCAGAACCAGGGCGGATATCAGGACCAGTCCCACTACCAGGCTAATCCCGGTTCCGGGTGCCGCCGGAATAGTTTTCATACAGCTCCCTGTAGAGAGATTCGTGTTCATCGATCACCCGGGTCAGGCTGAAGAACTTTTTCCAGCGTATTCGTCCGGCCTTCCCCATCGCGCGGGCTTCCCCCGGGGCCAGTACCAGGTCGATCAGGCGCCGGCTCAGGGCCCGATGGTCTTTTGGAGAGACCAGAAACCCGGTCTCTCCCGGCTCGATCGCTTCCACCGTCCCGTCCGCCGCGGTCGCCGCCACCGGCTTCCCCAGAGCCATCGCCTCAAGGACGGAGAGGGGCAGGCCTTCCCAGAGAGAAGAGAGGGCGTAGACGTCGAAAGCGGATACGACTTCCAGGACATCGGGTCGATATCCGAGAAATTTTACCCGTTCCCGAATTCCCAGATCGGAGGCCAGGGTCTCCAGATCGTTCCGGAGGCGGCCGTCGCCCGCGATCAGGAGGATGGTATCGGAGCGGCGTCGGAGCACTTCTGCGAAAGCGCGGAGTAGGGTGGGGTAGTCTTTCTGGGGGGATAGCCGTCCGACCGCTCCGATTACCGTGTCTCCCGCCTTGATCCCCAGTTCTTTTCTGACCTTGTCGCCGGCCACGGGATCGAGATCGGGGACATCGATCCCGTTTCGAATGATCGCGATCCTCTGCCCGGGGATACCCTGTTCGACCAGGTCGTCCCGGACCGCCCGGGAGACGGCGATCACCCGGTCGTTAAAGCGGCTGGTGAAGTTGTCAAGCCGCCGGTAGTAGCGGGCCTTGAGCCTCTCCCCCCGGCCCTTACCGCGCCCCCCCCGGGCCAGTTCCAGGGTCAGGTGCTCGGTGGAGACCGAGACCGGGACCCGGGCCAGCCGGCCGGCGGTCCGGGCGATGATGTTGGTCAGCATACCGTGGGAATGGAGGACTTCGATCTTCTCCTCCCGGATGAAACCGGCCAGGCGTTTCGCCGCCCGCAGGTCGAAGGTCTTGCGGAAGGGGATGATCTTCACCGGGATCTGCTCCGCCGCCAGCTTCTCCGGCAGTTGACCGGGGTCCGGACAGACCGCGAAAACCTCGTGTCCCCGTCTTCGCAGGGAGGAGGCCAGGTCGAAGAGGACCTTCTCCCCGCCGGAGATCGTGGACTTGTACGCGACCTGGAGATTTCTCATTGGGCCATCTCCTCCAAAAGGGAACAGACCCGGCCGGCCATTGCCTCGACGGAGAAATTTTCTTCTACCCGGCGCCGCCCGGTCTCGCCCATCCTCCGGGCTCGCCCGGGGTCGTTGAGGAGGCAGACGATCGCTTCGGCCGTCTCCCCGGGGGAGAGGGGATCTACCAGCAGGCCGCTCGCCCCTTCTTCGACCGCTTCCGGAATCCCCCCCGAACGCCCGGCGATGACGGGTTTGCCGGCGGCGGCGGCCTCGATCAGCACGATCCCGAACCCCTCGTAGTCCGCCCCCCCCCGTTCCTCGCGGCTGACCAGGAGGAAGAGGTCGCAGAGCCGGTAGGCGGCGGCCAGTTCTTCGTCGCTCACCCGTCCGGCGAAGGTCACCGCTCCGTCCACCCCGAGTTCCCGGGCCAGCCGCTCCAGGCGGGGACGGTCTTCTCCCTCCCCCACCACCAGGTAGCGGACCGGTCCCGCCCGCTCCCGGACCAGGGGGAGGGCGGCCAGCACGGTGTCCACGCCCTTCTTGGGGGAAAGGCGGGTGACGGTGAGCAGGAGCGGCCCATCTCCCCGGAACCATTCCCGGGAGTTGTCCCGGCCGCCGGCCAGTTTTGTCAGGTTGACCGCCGGGGGAACCAGGACGATCCGTTCCGGGCTGACCCCAAGTTCCGCCAGGCGGCGGCGGGTGAAACGGCTGTTCGCCAGGACCCGCTCGGCCCCGTCGAAGACCAGGCCCCGGAGCCAGTTCCAGGGGCGGTGGGCGTAGAGTTCGCTTCCGTGGGCGATCACCAGGTAGGGGAGGGAAAAGCGGAAGCGGAGCCAGCGGGCGACCAGGCCGCTCGGCGACCAGGTGGTGGCGATGACATTTTCCGGAGGGCGGCGGGCGGCGAAGCGCCGCGCGGCTTTCAGCATCCCCACCAGTCTGGACCATCGTCCCCGGCCGGGCAAGAAACGGACAACCTCGAACCCGCAGCCGACGTCGAAGGCCCGATCTCCCCCTGCTCGGGGGGCGAGAACGACGACCTCCCGTCCCCGCCCGGCCAGTCCCCGGGCGAGATCGAAGGTATAGGCCTCGGTCCCGCCCCGGGATGGGGGGAAGTAGCGTGTTATGATCAATATCATCTTAAATAATCCTTCGCAGCGGCCAGTAAAGCGGGGAGAGCTTGAGCCGGAGACGGAAGAGGCTGTCCCTTCGGGAGACCAGGATCCGCCGCCGGGAGAAGTCGTCTTCGCCGCCGGAGATGACCGAGTAGGCCGCCCGGTAGCCGGCCTTCCGGACCAGTTCCTTGACCCGGCGGTTGTAGCTGCCGTGGGGGTATGAGAAATAATCGATCGGCCGGGCCAGCCGCTCCTCGAGGACGGCTTTCGATCTCTCGATCTCCGCGGCCGCCTCTTCCTCCGGCATCCCGGTCAGGATCCGGTGGGTATGACCGTGGGAGCCGAAATCGACCAGGGGGTTGCGGTCCATCTCCCGGACCTGCTCCCAGGTCAGCCCCGGGTACTCCCCCCGGGGAAAGGCCCAGTCTGTACCCACCCGGGAGACGGTAAGAAAAAACGTGACCGGAATCCCGGACCGCGCCAGAACCGGATAGGCGGTCTCGAAGTTGTCCCGGTAGCCGTCGTCGAAGGTCAGGGCCAGGGGCGGTTTCCCGGTGGGGCCCGCGGGAGTTTCCCCGGAACCGAGCCTGACCGCTGAATAGTTCCGGCTCAGGAAGAGGACCTGCCGAGCGAATTCGGCCGGGGTGACGTTGGTCCCGGTAGAGGCCGGGAAGTCCCGGTCCTCGCTGACCGCGTGGTAGAGCAGGACTTTCTCTGCTGGACCGTGATTCTTCATCTTTCGAGCAGCTGGTTATAAACCTCGATCTGGCGCCGGGCGATGGTTTCCCAGGTGAATTCCCTCTCCACCCGTTGCCGGCCTTTTCGTCCCAATTCGGCGGCGGTTTCGGGATTTTCCCGCAGGCCTACGATCCGGTCCCGAAGGGCCTCGACATCGCCCTCGGGAAAGATCAGCCCCCCGTCGCCGACAACGTTGGGGATCTCCCCCGAGTCGGAACCGATCACCGGAACCCCGCAGCTCATCGCCTCGACCAGAACCCGCCCGAACTGCTCCTTCAAACCGGGCAGGGTGATCGAGGGGAGGGCCAGGACGTTCATACAGTTGAGATAGGCGGGAAGCTGGTCGTAGCCGACCGGATCGATTATCCGGATCTTCTCCCGGACACCGAGTTCCCCGGCCAGCCGCAGTAACCGTGACTTGAGCGGGCCCTGGCCGACCAGCAGGAGCTTGCACTCTCCTGACAGTTGAGAAACGGCCCGGATCAGGTCGGGGATCCCTTTCTGGGAATCGAACTTGCCGAGAAAACCGACGGTAAATCCGGTGAGGCCGAGCCGGCGGCGGAGAAGGGGACTATCAGTTTTCCGGAAATGATCCGGGTTGATCCCCATCGGCAGGACCAGGGATTGTTTGCGCCAACCTTTTTCCCGGAGGATCTTTTCGGTTTCGGAATTGATCGGGAAGGCGAAATCGGCGTGGCGGTAAGTATAGCGTTCGAAGAAGGAAAAGGGCGGGGGATAGTTCCGGCGGATATTCTGGGCGGAGAAGAAGATGATCCTGGCCGGGGGAAAAAACCTGCTTACCCCCCGGACCGCCTGGGCGGTTACGGCGGCAAACGGTTCCGCCCATATCTCCACGATGTCGGGCCGGAGGTCCCGGATTAATCTCCGGAGGCCGCGGTGGATATGGGTGACGTTCCTCAGCCCGTGGTTCTTCAGCCCCCAGGAAACCGGCTGGCGGGGGATGACCCGGTAATTGAGACCGGATGTTGACCCCAGTGATACTTCGGCATTGAATTGACGCCACCGCTTTGGCGCCAGGAGAGTAATCTCCGGTCCTCCCTGCCGGACGATCTCCGCGAACCGCTCCCGGTAGCCGGATACCACCGCGGAATGGGATATTACCAGGAGTTTCGCGTTGGTCTGGCCCTGTCCGGCGGTCGCGATCACAGGCGCCCCCCCCGAGCCTTGCGTACCTCGGCCACGATTGAGCGGGGCGCTTTCTTCCAGACCGGGAACGAGGGATCGTACTTGTTCCGGGCGTTCCCCAGGTAATGTTCCGGGTCCGCTACTATCCTCGCCATCATTTCCGCGCCCCGTTCGCAGGCTTTCCGGTAGATGTCCCGATACCGGTCGGAAGGGGATACCGGGATGGTCTCTTCCAGGATGATCTCTCCCCCGTCGAGTTTTTCCGCTATCTTGTGAATGGTCACGCCGACCGGATCGTTATGGTAAAGGCTCCAGATAATGGTGTCCGACCCGCGATACTTCGGCAGCAGACCGGTGTGGAAATTGATGCATCCCCGGGTGGGGATCCGGAAGATATCCGGCTTCAATATCCGTGTCCCCGACACCGTGCAGATATCAGGGAGCAGATCGTTCAGGAAGTCCCGGCACTCGGAAGAATTGAAATCGGGCACGACCCTTACCGGGACTCCGTATCCCCGGGCCAGGGCGTGAATTGTCACGTGATCTATCCGGCCGGCCGGGAAAATCTTTCCCCGCAGCAAGCGGGCGCCTTTCGCCGCCACGTATCGCCAGCCCCATTTTTTTATCTTACTTTTAATCAATAAATAATGCCCGGCCAGGGGATTGATCCCGTCGGGGATTGATCGCTCGATAATTACTGCCGCCGGCGTCAGCCCGCCGGCGACCAGTCTCCGGAGAATAACCTTGCCGGAGAGGGCGGTATTGCTGGTCAGCATCGCGATCTTCATTGTCCGGGATCACTTCTTCCTGGTCAGGAGGTCGGTTATACTGAGGCCCTCGGCGATCCGCCGGAAATGGGTGGGGGAGATGCCGGCGGAGAGGCCGATCCGGTTGAGGCGATAAGGGTTGCTGGAGTAGGTGTTCTTCCCGCCGCAGGCGTAACTGGCGGAGATAAAGCCGTTTTCTCTCAGGAAAGGCTCAAGGGTTCTCAACATCGGGCTCCGCTTCCCGTACGGCCAGGAGAAATGGATCGGGTCGATCCCGATCCGGCTTTTGATCTCCGAGGCCGACCGGCTGATCTCGTCTTGATATTGAGCGAGGGTGCTTCCGCCCGGGTGAGCGTGAGTAATGGTGTGAGAGCCGATTTCGAACCCGTCCCCGGCGAGTTCCCCGATCTCTTCCCAGCTGAGTTTGGGATAGTTGACGCCCGGATAAGGTTTTTCTCCGGGGAGCGCGGTACGCTTTCCGATAAAACCGGTGGAAACAAACAATGTCGCCGGCAACCCGAGTTGCTTGAGGACCGGGTAAGCCTCCGTGCAAACCGATCGATACCCGTCGTCGAATGTTATAATCACCAGGGGGCGCGATCCCGGTATCTTCGGGGAAGCATTTCCGAGTATGGCAACATAGCGGGACAGCGAGATGACCCGGCTGTGCCGGGCCAGGTAATCCATCTGCCTGCGGAACTCGGCGGCGGTCAGGCAGACCTTGTGAAAGTAGGCACTATTTGACGGCGGTTCGGCGACGATATTGTGGTAAAGCAGTATGATCCCCTTGGGCCCCGATGATTTTTGACTTACGGCCTTCTGTACCCCTTCCAGAATGGGATTAGCCCAGAGCGCCTCAATGGCGTTCTTGGCTTTTTTCCTGTAAAGAAGCGAAGTAATCTCTTTCATAGATCTCGGCGAATTATCCGTCCTTCCGGGTTCCGGCCCGTAAAGCGGTCGTCCTTCCTCGCGTGTATCCTGACCGTCGGGGCCAGCCCCGGGGCCAGCAGCCCGGCGATTCTTGCGGCTGGGCCGGTATTGCCGTGGCGCCAACTGATGATCCGGAATCCATTTTTTGAGAGGTAATTCCTCAGACCCCTTGCCGAGGGCAGGTGCACCGTGTCCATATCGGAATCAGTCATCTCCACCCGGCCGTCCGCAATCGAGGGCATGCATCTTACAAAAGCCGGACGGCCGGTGAAGATAAGGTACAGGTTGAACAAAAAATTTTCAACGCAATGTCTCAGGCCGTACCGCAGGCTTTGGTATCTCCACGTCGGTCTTCCGGAAAAAAAGTTGATCGCCAGCCTCAGGGCGGCCAAGGGGCCAGAATAATTCGGGCAGACAATGAAAAGATCACCTTCCGGCGCCAGCCGATCCCGCCATCCCGAAATAACCCTGTCCGGGTAAAGGAGATGCTCCATTACGTCGAGGGAAATAACGGCATCATACTTCTGGCTGGAGTTTTCAACAGCCCTGATGGTTGAAAATGTAAGGCCGGACGATGTTGTCTTGGCCGACGGCATACCGGGAGCCGGTCGAGTTGCCCGGGCGGGTGGATTTTCAATGCCGGGGGGGTGGCCCGCCACCCGCCCCGGATCGGAATAATGTCGCTGGAGATATTGCAGATCCTCCGGGAGATAAAGGTCAGCGGCCGTAACACGATAACCTGCCTCGGTGAGCATCGCGGCAAAAGTTCCCGTCCCGGCGCCGGCTTCCAGGACTCTGGACCCCGGCGAGACCCGAGCCCTGAACCATTCAAGATGCCGTTCGTATAACTTCCTGTCCCGAGGGGCTAGGGCGATATGATAGTTTTTTTTCCGATCTTGGCCGTACAGCCGGTCCAATGCCGTCTGGGCAACAGCTTCGTCGGTTTCGTCCCGTATAGCCGGGAACCACTTACTGGCATAATAATGCCGGGCGGGAGAAACTATATGCACCTCGGGACTCCTCTGGTTGCGGAGCCGGATTTTTACCCGCGCCGCCTTTCTGCCGGAATGTGGGGCGGTCAACAGCTTCCCACTGCTTCTTCCGCTTGCTTTTTCCGCTCTTTTTATTTAGAACGATAATGTCAGACTACCGGGGCCTGAACAATACCCGGGAAACCCAAGCAGCGATTCAATCAAGATTTCATCGCCGATGCGCCGGAAGAGACAGGTTGTTTTCCACCCTTTGCTCTTCACCCTCTTCCCGGTCCTTTTTCTCTACAGCCATAATCGGGAGGGTGCCCTGACTCCGGAGCAGGTCCTTGTGCCACTGATTCTTGTCCTGCTGGCCACCCTGGTCCTCTGGGGCCTGGCCGGCCTGGTTTTGAGAAACCGGCGGAAATCGGCCCTGATTGTCTCCGTCTCTGTCCTGCTGTTTTTCTCTTTCGGGCATTTTCATACCGCCCTCGCCGGTGTCACCGTGGCCGGGCTAAAGCTCTGGCAGCATCGTTACCTGCTGGGGGCTTACGGGGTAATGTTTGTTACAGTTGTTTTCTGGACGATTACAACTTCGAGGAAACTGGATAAGCTGACCGCGGTCCTGAACCTGGTCTCGATTTCGCTGGTCGCGATATCCCTGGTCAACATTTCAGTTCACACAATCCGGCGCGGCGCCGTCGCCCGGGCACTGGAAGAAGAGGCGGCCGGTGATGATTTCTCCGCCTCGGCGCCCCGGGCCGATGATCCGGATATCTACTATATTATTCTCGACGCCTACGCTAACGAGCATACCCTCCGGGAAATCTATGATTTCGACAACAGCGAGTTTATCAATTTATTGAGGGAACAGGGATTTTATGTGGCCGCTGAAAGCCGCAGCAATTACCCCTTCAGCGGTCCCTCGATCGCTTCATCCTTGAATTTCGAATATCTGGATTACCTCCGGGGCAGTGATGGGGACTCTCCGGAGAGTTCGGTCGCTCTGTATCATCTGATTGAAAACAATAAGGCCGTCCGGTTTCTGAAGAGCCGGGGCTACAAGTTCGTTCATTTCGATTCCGGCTGGAGCGGCAACGAGAGGAACCGTCATGCCGATCTACAGCTCCGCTACGGGTACGGGAACGAGTTCGCGGTTGTCCTGGCCCAAACCACGCTGCTGCTTCCCTTCCGCCGGGTCCTCAACCTGCTGGCGGGCGACCACCGGGCCAGAATTCTCGGGATCTTCTCCGGGATCGCCGAGGTCCACCGGACGATTCCCGGGCCCAAGTTCGTCTTCGCTCACCTGGTCTGCCCCCACGGGCCTTATGTCTTCGGGCCTCAGGGCGAGGAACGGGAGGTGGATATGGTGAGCTTGACCCAGTGGGGGAGGCACCAGGCTTACCTCGACCAGGTGAGGTTCGTCAATATGAAGGTCAAGGAATTGCTTGAGGTTCTGCTCTCTCCTTCAGACCGGTTGCCGGCGGTGGTTATCCAGGCCGATCACGGCCCGATCTCGGTCGGTGGTTTTAAGAATCCCAGCGACCGTTTCCTCCGGGAAAGGATGAGGATCTTAAATGCCTACTTCCTGCCGGATAACGGCAGCGAGCTGCTCTATGATTCGATCACGCCGGTCAATACCTTCCGCCTGATCTTCAATCATTATTTTGATCAGGACTTCCCCCTCCTTCCGGACCGGAGCTACTACAAGGGCTTCGCGACCAGTTACGATTTTTACGACGTCACCGACCGGGTCGCGTTCCCCTCCGATGTCGAGTGATCGGGCTGATTGATAACGAAAAAGAGTAAAGTTATAAACTGAATTATGCAACCTCTTAAGAGCGCCGACAACTATGTCGTTGTTGATCAATTTGACATTACGCGAAATTTTTATCGTTCGTGGCAACCCATAAGACGGTGCGGATGACGGCAGGAGCAGCACAGGCATTCTTGCCTGTGGTCGAGCTTCCACAGACAGGAATGGCTGTGCTGCCTTCTTATCGTCCGGACTGAAATCGCTTCAAGGTGAAAAATTCAGGTAACAAAAGACAGTTAGTTCTTCATCCTATCTTCTTCGCTGTCTTCCCGATTATCTTTTTATTCAACAACAATCGTTCGGGATCCCTTGCCTTCAGGCAGGTCCTGATTCCGCTGTTTATCGCCCTGGCGGCCTCTCTGCTTCTCTGGGGTTTGTTGAATCTGGCCTACAGAAACCCGCGGAAATCGGGCTTGATCGGCTCCCTGGTCGTCTTGTTGTTTTTCTCCTTCGGGCACTTCCATACCGCCCTTGTCGGTATAACTGTAGCCGGTTTGAGAGTATGGCAATATCGATATCTCCTGAGCGCCTATGTGATAATAATGATCATTGCTGTCTTCTGGACGGTCAAGACTTCGCGGAAACTGGAAAAGCTGACCACCGTTTTAAACCTGGTCGCGGTTTTCCTGGTGGCGCTGTCTTTCTTCAACATCGCAGTTTACTCGATCCGGGGCGCCACCACGATCCGGATGCTGGGAAAAACGGAAAGAAAGAATTTCCTTGAAACGGCTCCCCGAGATGATTACCCGGATATCTACTATATTGTTACCGACGCCTACGCTCACGCCCACACTCTTCGGATGGCGTATAATTACGACAACAGCGATTTCATAAATTTTTTAGAAAAAAAAGGATTTTATGTGGCTGCTGAAAGCTTCAGCAATTACGTCTTCACCGCGCTTTCTCTCCCTTCCTCGTTGAACTATGAATACCTGGATTATCTCTGGGACGGCGGAGAAGACTCGTCCGAGATCTGGTCCGCTTTAAATTACCTGATCGAGAATAACAAGGTTGTCCGGTTCCTGAAGAACCGGGACTACAAATTCGTTCATTTCGATTCCGGTTGGAGCATTAACGAGCGGAACCGGCACGCCGATCTTCACCTCAGATACGGATACACCAACGAGTTCGCAGTGGTACTGGCCCAGACCACGCTGCTCTTGCCCTTCCGGAGGGCCCTGAACCTGTTCGCGGCCGACCACCGGAAAAGGATCCTCGGCATCTTCGCTGGGATTGCCGAGGTCCAGCAGAAAGTGCCGGGGCCCAAGTTTGTTTTCGCCCACGTCGTCTGTCCCCGCGGTCCCTTCGTTTTCGGTCCGGCGGGCGAGGAGCGAAACCTCGATTGGGGGATATTGTCTCCGGAAGGCAGGCGGCAGGCTTATGCCGACCAGGTGGCGTTCGTTAACTTGAAGCTGATAGAACTGCTAAAAGTCCTGATTCCCTCTTCGGACCGGCCCCCGATCGTGATTATCCAGGCCGATCACGGGCATATCCCCGTCGAGGATTTAACCGGCGAACCGACCGATCGGTACCTGCGGGAAAGACTGCGGATTCTCAATGCCTACTTCCTTCCGTACGGCGGAGAAGAGATGCTTTACCCCTCGATTTCTCCGGTCAACACCTTCCGTCTGATTTTCAACTATTACTTCGGGACGGACTTCCCCCTCCTGCCGGACCGGTGTTACTACAACGCATCCGGTTATGATTTTGTTGATGTCACCGACCGGGTTGTGTTTCCCCCTGAGGGGGACTGATCGGCAGCGCCCCGGAAATTATTCTCTCAATCTCCCCCACTCGCTTCTTCCAGGTGTTTTTCCGGGCGAAATCCATCCGAATTGTTTTACCTTCCGGCGAATCCGCGCCCAGGACCTCGTCCAGGGCCTGGAGAAAACCCTCGGCGTCCCGCTCGAGGTGGATGACGCCTTCAAGGGGCAGGAGTTCGGGCAGCCGGGTGGAGACCACCGCAATCCCGGCGGCCAGGTACTCATAGGTCTTTACCGGGTGGACGGTCTCGGTGGCGGAGTTGATCCGGTAGGGGATCATCCCCGCCGAGAACGAGCTGAGGTAGCGGGGGAGATCCTCCCGTTTTTTCTGGCCGAGGAAATGAACATTGGAGCGGCCCCGCAGGTTTCCGACGGATTTTCTGACTTCCCCGATCAGAACAAACGACCAATCCTTCCGTTTATCCGCCAGAGACTCCAGCAGCCTGAGATCGACCGCTTCCCCGATTGTTCCGACAAACCCGATGATGGGGGAGGGGATCCCGGAGATATCTTCCGGCCCCGGGCCGGGCGTGGCCGGTTGAAAATCCACCCCGTGGGGTACCAGGTGAAAGCGGGGGTCTTCCCGGCCGTGACGATCGTAAATGACCCGCGAGGGGGTGAAGACAATATCCGCCCCGCGTAGTGTCTCCTCCCGCAACCGCCGGTAAACCCGGTACAGTCTCGTTTCAGCTGCCCCGGCGTCATCGTGGATCCAGTCGAAGACCGTCAGCGGCTGTCCGTGATCCCGGGCGAATAAGGAAAAATAGGGGTCGCTGATCCAGAAGAGGGGTGAGGCCATCCCCAGTTTCTTCCAGGCCCTTCGGGCGGAGCGGAAAATGATCCCCTGGTTGATCCGGTTGACGGCGAGCACTCTTCGGTTCAGCGGAAAGAGCGGGGGGGCGGCGTGGCGAAAAAGATTGGGCCGGATCTCCCGGATCCCCCGTCTCCAGTTCTTCCAGTGATTGACGGTAACCGCCGGTTCCTTCAGGAGGTTGGCGGGCGAGAGACCGATCTCCATAAAGAGCACCCGGTTCCGCCGGGCCAGGAACTGGGCGATCTGCTGGTGGCGCTGGAAGCTGAACTCCCAGCGGACCCCGGAGAGGAAGAGGATATCAAGCCCTTCGGCCATTGCCGGCCTCCAGTCTTTCAGCCGTCCGCCGAAGTTCGCGGAGGTGGTTTCCCCAGTTGAAACGTTTCCGGCAGATCTCTCGGCCCGCTTGTCCCATTTTCTCTCTTGAGGCCGGCGAGGCGAGCAGTTCTTCCACCCGGTTTCGCAGTTCAGCGGGATCTTTGGAGACGGTATAACCGCTCCGTCCGTCTTCGATAATCTCCTCCGCCGCCGTCAGGACTTTCGGCGGTGCGGATTTCAGGGCAATCACCGGCAGTCCGGAAGCCATTGCCTCGAGGATGGTCAGGCCGAACGACTCGTAACGCGATGGAGAGACAAAGATATCCCCCAGGGGATAGAGGTCTTCCGGACGCTCCGTGGGGGGCAGGACGCGCGCGGCGCTTCCCAGGTCCAGGCGCTTTATCTCATTCTCCAGGGCCGAGCGGAGCGGTCCATCTCCGGCCAAGAGGAGATTCGCCCGGTCTTCCCGGAGCAGGGGGGAGAGCGCCCGGAGGAGGAAGATGAGGTTCTTTTCCGGGGAGAGCCGGCCGAGAAAGAGGATTCGCGGTCTTCGAGGATCGAGCTCCAGCGAGCGAAAAATTCCTTTATCCGGCGAGCGCGGCCGGAACCGTTCGCTGTCGACTCCCGGGGGGTTGACGGTGACGGTTTGGGGGTCGATACCGTGGAACCGCTCCAACTGGGAGCGCAGATTCCGGCTGAAGACCATTACCCGGTTCGCCCGCCGGAGCGACTCCCTCTCGATGTAGGCGGCCTGCCGCCGCCACCAGAGTTCGAAGAAGCGGGCCTTGAGGCCGCCGGCCGCCGCCGAGAGCGGGGCCAGGGCGGGCCAGACCGCCGCCGGCAGGTAGATCCCGGGGCAGCCGCCCTCCAGGGCGGAGAGGGCGAACTGGTAGTGCGGGTAGCGGCAGAGCGACCAGCCTGTCCGGCAATATGGGGTATCCCGTAGCCAGCCGGCGATCTTCCCGGCCAGGTAGAGATGCTTGGAAAATAGTTTGTGCCGGGGAACGGGAAAATCGGGGTGGCGGATCACCCGGACGCCTTCGATCTCCTCCTCCGCCTCCATCCCCGCCCCCCCCCGGCAGATCACCGCCGGACGGAGGCCCTGTTCGAGCAGGCGGAGGGCCAACTCCCGCAGGTAGTTCTCGATCCCGCCCCGGGCCGGAAGGTAGGAATGGGAGAGCAGCCAGACGTTGGTTTGATTGATAGGTTGCATTGCCGGGACAGTATATTCTCTATCTACATTTCACTTATGGTTATGCAATGAGGAGTAGTGGAGTGATGGAGTATTGGTTTTACAGACCAACCTGCCCCCCGCACTCCATCACTGCATCACTCCATCACTCCCGGTTTTTTTGAAGATAAATATCCCCGGGTGGTCGAAGAAGTGAAACGAGAGTTCCGCCCCGTCGTCTTTGATTGTCAAGCCTCCCAATCTCGGATACTCCTTGAATACTTCTATCAACTTGAACCCTTTTTCACCACGGAAGAGTTGTTCCAAAAATTCTTTCTCGGGCAGGTGTTCGGGTTCGGGATTCCGGAAATAGATTGGGAGTTCGTCGGCGATGATGACGTAATCGTTTCTCTCCAGTATCCCTTCCAGGTAGGCGGTCTTTTCTTCCGGGCCCAGGTCGCTCTCAAAGAGATAGGCGAAATCGAACTCTTCCTCGGGAAAGAGCCGGGGGAGGGCGTTGCGTTCGCCCAGCGGTATCGAGCGGTCGGTGGCCAGCCGGGAACCGGGAGGGATATTATCGTAAACCCACTCCGAGGCCTGGGTCTTGGAGTGAGGGGCCGAGTAGATCGAGATAAAGGCGGAGGAAAATACACCTCCCCAGAGAAAAGCCGCCGCCGCCGTAGCCGTCCCGATAATCTTTAAACGCCGTCGCGAGATCAACTCCGCCGTCAGGGCCGCCGCCGCGACGCAGAGGAAGGGGATGATCGGCAACAGATAACGGATCGATTTGATGAACCAGCTTCCGATCAAAAGAAAGTTGAGGACGATCCAGGCGACCAGGACGATATCCTCCTTTTTTCTCCGGAAAAGGCAGAAGAGAAACCCGGCCAGGGAAAGGACGGCCAGCGGCCAGCCCATCGCCCAGGGAAGGTTGTCGGTCAGGTGATAGAGATAGGGGAGGGTTCCCTGGAAGTGGTAGGCCCAGACCTGGGGGATCTCGCCTGTGGTCTTCTTCGCCCACCAGAGAATCGCCGGGAAGGCGGTGCCGGCGTCGAGGATTATGTAAGGGGAGAGGATGAAGAAAGCCCCCCCGGCGGCCAGCAGACCGAGCAGAAGTTTCTTCTGTTCGCCCCAGTCGGTCGTCCGGTCGGAGATCAACCGGATCAGGTGAACGGTCAGGAGCGGCAGCACCGCCAGGATCCAGTACTTGCTTGCCATCCCGACCCCGGCGGCGATCCCCGCTCCCAGGTAATCCCGGGTTTTCCCCGAGCGCATCGCCCCGATCGAGAAGTACATAGTCGCCATCAGGAAGAAGGAGAGCATCACGTCGGGGGTGAAGAAGTGGCTCATCTGGATATGAATCACGGTCACCGAGAGGAAGAGGGCGGCCAGGATCCCGGTCAGGGTTCCGTAAAGCCTCCGGCCGAGGAGGAAGACCAGGGGCAGGGAGAGAGTACTCCAGAAGGCGGAACTGATCCGGCCCAGGAGGTGGACGGCGGGCAGGGTGAGGGGGAAGAAGAGGGAATAGATCCCGGAGAGAAAAGAGACGAGGTAGATATTCAGGGTCGGATGGTAGAACCACTTCGGATTGAGATAATTCATCATCGGGGCCTTGCGCATTGCGTTGGCCGCATTGATGAAGGCGTTCTCGTCGACGTGGTAGCGCCAGGGGAGACCCCAACCCAGGCCGTAAAATCGAAGAAATCCACCGAAGGCGGCGATTAAAATCAGGCCGGCCAGCCAGTAATATCGGGTGCTTGTCTTCATAGCTATTTCCGCGTTCGAACGTTGAATTTCTCCCATATCCGCAGAATCAAAAACGCCCCCCAGATGGCGATCAGCGGGTGGAGGGGTAGACGGTAGCGGGCGGCGCTGTGAACGAAGAGGTGGGGTCCGACAAAGGCGGCCAGATACACGTAAAGAAGCAGCCATCGCCGCCAGTACCGTATAGAAAGCAACAGGCCGCCCAGGCCGAGAAGACCGTAGATCGCCCATTGCCGTCCGGACCAGGTGAAGAGGTAGCCCCGCCAGAAGATCCCCATCTTCACCGCCGCCAGGCGGAAGAACTCGCCGGGGTATCGGAAGACAAACCGGGCCGACTCCCGGATCCCTGCCCGGTTTCGCTCCACCTCATCTTCCATATCGTAGAGGGGATTGTTTTCTTTCGGGTAGTGATAGCCGCCGGTGGCCCCGGGGTGGAGGCCCATCCAGAGCATCGTCCCGGCATTGGTGGAGACGGGGACGAAGGCATGCTGCAGCCGCCAGTTCCGTATCGTCCAGGGGGCGATCGTCAACCCGGCCGCCAGGATCATAACCGCCCATCCGCCGATCGCCCTTCCACGTTTCCTTTTTCCCACCGTTATCGCGAGCCCCGAATTCTCATCAGTCATTGCATACCCCGCAGGGGCAAAGCAATCTCCCCCCAGAATGGGGACCAAAATCGAGAGAAAGAGGAAGGGTATCACGGTCGGCCGGCAGAGGGCGGCCAGGCCGCCGGCGATTCCGGCGGCGACGAAAGTTATGATCTTCGGATTCTGGAATCCATTCAGTAACAGCAGGATCAACAGCAGGCTCAGGGGAATATAGAGATTCTCCGAGAGGAAGAGACCGGAGAGATGGATCAGGGAAAAGTCCGCCGCCGTCAGGAAAGCCGCCATGAGCGCTCCGGTTTCTCCGATAATTTCTCGGGCGATGTAAAAGACCAGCAGGGCGGAAAGGGCCGCCAGTCCGGCCTGGATCACCCGGGCGATGGAACGGGAGTGGCCGAATACACGGTAAACGATACTGAGAAAGAACGGGTAAAGTGGAGGACGGTAGGACCAGGGCTTGTCGAAGAGTCCGTAGTAGCCATTCTGGATCAGGTTAACCGCCAGCTTATCATAGGTCCGCATATCGGCGATCACCAGCCGGTCCATCCTGTCCGAGGCCGCCGCCTGGTAAAACACCCGGACGATCAGGGCCAGGGCCAGGATCCCCCCCACCATCCATCGGTTGATCGGTCCCATCACAATATCTGCCTGTCTTGCGGCTGCAGGAGAATAATATTTCGTATTGTCTCCAGCGGAGAAATTCCGCCGGGATAAATCGCTTTATACTATATCAGCTCGGGGAAGTTGTGAATATAGGTTTCGCGCAAGAGGAGGTCAGAAACTCAGGGCGGTCGATCCTGGTTCCAAAATTAATAAGCTAATAATAGCCCTTGAGCGATTGCCGCCAGGAGCGGTCGCCTTTGTTCTCAAAACGCGGAGATCGAAATAATCGCAACTGAGATATATACAAAGTCGCTCAATATATTTAATATGATACTTGTAAAGTTCTTGGAGGTGGGCATTGATGCCAGCAGGCAATTCAGTTTGTTGCGGGCTGTTCGGGTGGCCGGTCGGGCACTCGATCTCGCCCCGGATCCACAACGCGGCGTTTGCCGCCGCCGGGCTGGACTGGGAGTACCGGAGTTACCCGGTCCGGCCGGGGGATCTGGGGACGGCCTTCCGGGACTTCCGGGAAGGGGGGGGGAGGGGTCTGAACATCACCATCCCCCACAAGATCGCGGTGATGGAATTTCTCGACCGGCTCGAGGAGCGGGCGCGCCTGATCGGGGCGGTCAACACCGTCCTCTTCAAAAGCGGGAAGGCCTCGGGTTTCAACACCGACGGTCAGGGGTTTATCCGTTCGGTGGAGGAAGAGCTGGACTTCGTTTTTGCCGGGAAGATGGTGACGGTCTTCGGGGCCGGCGGCGCCGGCCGGGCGGTCGCCGTCTCGGCGGCGCTGGAGGGAGCCCGGGTGGAGATCGCCGACCTCGACCGGAAACGGGCGGAGGAATTGAGCCGCTGGATCAACCGCCAGGTTCGGGAAGGAGCGGCCGGGGTTTTTGCCGCCGGGACCGATACCGGGAAATTGGTTATCTCGGCCGCCGATTTGGCGGTCAACGCCACCCCGCTCGGTCTTAAACCAGCCGACCCGGCCAGTTTCGATCCCGGGCTGCTTTCCCCGGCGGCGGCGGTTGTCGACCTGGTCTATAATCCCCCGGAGACGGCATTGCTCCGGGCGGCCCGGGAGCGGGGGCTGAAGGTTGTCAACGGCCTGGGTATGCTGGTCCGGCAGGCCGCGATCTCCTGGACTATCTGGACCGGGATCGAGGCCCCGGTGGCGTTGATGCGATCCGCCGCTCTCCGGGCGATGGAAGAGCGGAATAAGGAGCAAGAATAATGTATATCTTTCTCGTCGTCATCGTCTTTCTCTTCGGCCTGGCCGTCGGGAGCTTCGCCAACGTGGTCATCCGCCGGCTTCCGAAGGGGGAGTCGATCGTCCTGCCCCGATCCTACTGTCCGGCCTGCGGAAAACCGATCGCGCCCCGGGACAACATCCCCTTGCTGAGTTATTTTCTCCTCCGGGGAAAGTGCCGCAACTGCCGAAAGGCGATCTCCCCCCGCTACCCGTTGGTCGAGGGTTTGATGGCTCTGCTCTTCGTCGCTGTCTTTCTCCTGGCCTCGGCCAGGGGAGAGGGGATCATCCTCTTTCCCTTTTACTGGTACTTCGCCTTTACTATGGTCGTTCTCTCCCTGATCGACTTCGAACATTTTATCCTCCCCGACGTCCTCACCTACCCCCTGCTGGCGGCCGGTTTCCTCCTGGCGGCGCTCTGCCCCGGGCGGTTGGGCCCGGGGGGGATCGGGCCGGAGCTCCTCCGGGCTTTGATCGGGGCGGCGGTCGGGGGAGGCAGTCTCTGGCTGATCGGGCTCTTCGGGAAAGCCGCCTTCCGGAAGGAGGCGATGGGGTTGGGCGACGTCAAGCTGATGGCCGCGGTGGGGGCCTGGCATGGGTGGGGGATGGCTCTCTTCGCCGTCTTTCTCGGCGCCCTGGCCGCCGCGATAGTCGGGCTTACCCTGATCATCCTGAAGAAGGCCCGATGGGGGGCGAAGCTCCCCTTCGGCCCCTACCTCGCCCTCGGATCCCTGAGCACTCTCTTCTTCGGGCGGACCCTGATCGACTGGTATCTCGGGTTGTATATGTAAGGATCGCTATCGCTATCGAAGTTCCGCTTGTCCCGCAGGCAGTCGATCCCGATAGCGATAGCGATTAAATTCCCCTTCAATCATATTCAATCGTCTGTTAGATTAAAGGGGGTGGGGTAGAGGAACCGAAATCAGGATCGTTTGTTTATTTAGAGAGAAGAAATGCTCCGTTACCTGACAGCCGGGGAGTCGCACGGGCGGGGGCTGCTGGCCATCCTCGACGGCCTTCCGGCCGGGCTGGAGATCGACCCCGCCTTCATCGACTCCGAGCTCAAGGCCCGCCAGGGCGGATACGGCCGGGGGGGGCGGATGGAGATCGAGTCCGACCGGGCCGAGTTCTGGGCCGGGGTAAGAGACGGGGTGACGATCGGGTCGCCGCTGGGGCTGGTGATCCGCAACCGCGACCACACCATCGACACCCTCCCCCCGGTGACCGCGCCCCGGCCCGGCCACGCCGACCTGGCCGGGGGTTTGAAGTACGGCCACCGGGACCTCCGCAACGTCCTCGAGCGGGCCAGCGCCCGGGAGACCGCCGCCCGGGTGGCCCTGGGGGCGGTCGCCCAGTTGCTGCTGAGGGAGTTCTCGATCGTCGTGGGGAGCTGGATCACCAGCCTGGGCGGGGTTACGGTCAGGGAAGTGACGGCCGAGGAGAGGGTTCGGAACCTGGCCGCTTCCCGGCTCAACTGCCCCGACCCGGAAGCCGAGAAGGAGATGGTGGAACTGATCGACCGGACCCGGGAAGCCGGGGATACCCTGGGCGGGGTCTTCACGGTCGAGATTGCCGGGGTCCCGGCCGGTCTGGGGAGCTACTCCCAGGGCGACACCCGGCTCGACTCCCGCCTGGCCGGAGCCCTGATGTCCATCCCGGCCATTAAGGGGGTGGAGATCGGGTCCGGCTTCGCCGCCGCCGCCGAGCCCGGTTCGAGAGTCCACGACGTGATCGCCTGCACCGAGAACGGGATCTGCCGGCCGACCAACCGGGCGGGGGGGATCGAGGGCGGGGTGAGCAACGGGGAGCCGATCGTGATCCGGGCGGCGATGAAGCCGATCCCCACCCTCGCCCGGCCGCTCCCGACGGTGGACCTGGAGACCGGTCAGCCGGCCGACGCCGCCCGGGAGCGGTCCGACGTCTGCGCCCTGCCGGCGGCGTCGGTGGTGGGCCGGGCGGCCGCCGCCCTGGAACTGGCCCGAACCTTCCTGGAGAAGTTCGGCGGGGACAGCCTGGCCGAGATTCGGCGGAATTATTCCGGTTACCTCGAGGCGGCAAAACACTAATACCCGCCGGTCTCGGCGGGATTCCCCTTTTCGGTGTCCTGAGATGTCCGAACCGAACAGATCATACCGCATCCTGGTGGTTGAGGACGATCTCCTCACTCGTAAGCTCCTGGTTCGCCGGCTGGCCGCCGCCGGCTACCGCCTGACCGTCCTGGAGGACGGGGAAAGCGCCCGGGAGGAATTGAAGGAGAATCCTCCCGCCCTGGTCATCCTCGACATCCGGCTGCCGGGGTTGGACGGCCTGGAACTGCTTGAGTGGATCCGCGGGGAGGACGACCTTAAGCGCCTCCCGGTGATCCTGATCTCCAGCCTGGACCGCCCGGAGGAGGTCGTCCGCGGGCTGGAGCTGGAAGCCAACGACTACGTAACCAAGCCGATCAGTATGCCGGTGCTTCTGGCCCGGATCCGGACCCAGCTGATGCTCTCCGATATGATGGCCCGGCTCGAGGCTCAGAACCGGGTTCTGGCCCGGCTGGCCGCCCTCGACGAGCTGACCGGGGTCTTCAACCGGTTCGGCCTCTCCTACGTCCTGCAGGCGGAGGTGGAACGGAGCCTCCGCTACGGGGAGCCGCTGGCGGCGCTGATGATCGACCTCGACCGATTCAAGCCGGTCAACGACCGCTACGGGCACCCGGTCGGGGACCGGGTGCTCCGCTGGACGGCCGCCCGGATCTCCTCGGCTCTCCGGTCCACCGATCTGCTCTGCCGTTACGGGGGTGAGGAGTTCCTGGTTCTCCTCCCCCACACCGTTCTCGACCGGGCGGTCAAGGTCGCCGAGCGGCTCCGGCAGCGGATCGCCTCGGAGCCCTTCCGGGAGGAGGGGATCGAGATCCCCCTGACCGTCAGCCTGGGGGCTGCCGCCCTGGTCCCGGGGTCCGAAGATCTCGGAGAAGAGATGGTCGCCGCCGCCGACGCGGCCCTCTACCGGGCAAAAAGGGAAGGGAGAAACCGGGTCTGCTCCGCGGAGGCGGTATGAGAGACGGCCGGAACATCGTCCTCTTCGGTTTTATGGGCACGGGGAAGACGGCGGTCGCCCGCGTTCTGGGAAAGAAACTGGGCCGGCCGGTGGTGGAGATGGACGAACTGATCGAGGAGCGGGAAGGGATGGCGATCAGCCGGATCTTCGCCGAGCGGGGAGAAAGATATTTCCGCCGGGTCGAAAGGAATCTGGCCCGGGAACTGTCGGGAGGACGCGGACGGATCATCGCCACCGGGGGCGGGGTGGTCCTGGATCACGACAATATCCGCGACCTGGCCCGGTCCGGACTGTCGGTCTGCCTGACGGCCCGACCCGAAGCGATTCTCAGCCGGGTGGCCGGGGAGAGCCACCGCCCGCTCCTGGAGCGTCCCGACCGGGAAAAAACCGTGAAGCGGATGCTCAAAGAGCGTCGGCCCCATTACGAGCGGATTCCTCACCAGGTCGATACCTCGGATCTGAGCGTGGAGGAAGTGGCCGACCGGGTGATCGGTTTGATGGGGAATAGGGAATAGTAAGCAGTAAGCAGTGAGCGGTAAGCGGGCCGGTCTGCTGAGCAATGCTTGCTGCTCACTGAATCCATATCACCGCGCCGCCGAAATTGTGAACCGACCCGCTCCCAAACGTACCTTTCCCCTCTTCCTCGCCGTCTTCCTGGCCGGGTTCTCCGCCTTCTCCGCCCAGATCGTCTTCCTCAGAGAGCTGCTGGTCCTGTTTTACGGCAACGAACTTTCCCTGGGGGTGGTGCTGGGCTGCTGGCTCTTCTGGACCGGACTGGGAAGCCTCGGTCTGGGGAGAATCTCCGACCGGTTGCGAGCCCCGGCCCGGGTCCTGGCGGCAACCCAGACCCTGCTGGCATTTGTCCTGGTGCTGACCCTGCCGGCGATCCGCGCGGCCCGGGCGCTGCTCGGCCTGGCCCCCGGCCAGATCGCCGGCTACGGCTCGATCTTCCTGGTCCCCTTCTCGGTTCTCTCCCTGATTTGCCTGCTCAACGGGTTCCTCTTCGCCCTCGGCTGCCGGAGTTACGACCGGATCTCCGAAGGGAGGGCCGTTGACCCCTCGTTGCGCCCGGCCCGGGGTTTGGGGCTGGTCTATATCGCCGAGGCCCTCGGCTCGACGGCCGGGGGTCTGTTGACCAGCCTCCTCCTGATCCGGCTCCTCGATTCGATGCCCCTGCTGACGTTGATGGGGGTTCTCAACCTGGCGGCCGCCGGGTTTCTGCTCCTCTCCCGGCTGAGCCGGCGCCGATCCGGGATCCTCACGGCCGTTTGGGCGGGGGCGGCGGTCTTGGCCCTGGCCGCCCTCCTTACCGGGCGGACGAAATCCCTGGACCGGCTCTCCCGGCGGTGGCAGTGGCGGGGTTTCCGGCTGGTGAGGATCGAGAACAGCATCTACGGCAACCTGGCGGTCACAACCCGGGAAAACCAGTTCAGCGTATTCGAGAACGGACTGCTGGTCTTCACCTATCCCGACGAGAGCACGGCCGAGGAGTCGGTTCATTTCGCCCTCCTCCAGCACCCCGAGCCCCGCCGGGTTCTCCTGATCGGGGGTGGGGCCGGCGGGGGACTGGGGGAGATCCTCCGGCATCCGCCGGTGACGGGGGTTACCTACCTGGAACTCGACCCGGCGATCATCCGGCTGGCCCAAGAGTTCCTCCCCCCCGGGGAGCGGCGCTTCCTGACCGATCCCCGGGTGGAGATCGTCCACGGCGACGGCCGGCTTTTCCTGGAGCAGGCGGAAAAAGAATATGACCTGGTCATTCTCAGCCTCCCCGACCCGCTGACCGCCCAGATCAACCGGTTCTACACCCGGGAGTTCTTCGCCCTCGCCCGGGCCCGCCTCCGGGAGGGCGGGGTGTTCGGATTCGGGGTCACCTCTTCCCCCAATTATGTCAGCGGGGAACTGCGCAACTTTCTCGGCTCCCTCTACCGGACCCTGGAGGGGGTCTTCCCCGAGGTGGTGATCGTGCCCGGCGGGACCAACTACTTCATCGCCACGGACGGCCCCGCTTACCTGACCGACGATTACAACCTCCTCGAAGAGCGGGTCCGGGAGCGCGGTCTCGATCTTCGCTATGTCCGGGGGTACTATCTGGCCGACCGGATGAGCCGGGAGCGGATCGAGTACCTGCGGGGGATGATCGAGACCGCCCCCCGGGCTCGGGTGAACAGAGACTTTCATCCGATCTCCTACTTTTTCAACCTGGTCTTCTGGTCGAGCTACTTCGCCGGCGAGACCGGGGGCTGGTTCATCCGGTTCCTCCAGGGGGCGCTGGTCATCCGCTGGTGGTGGTTTGGGCTTCCGGCGGCCCTCGCCCTGTTCCTCCTGCCCCTCTTCCGCCGCCGGGCCGCCCGTTCCCGCGGCGGATGGGTGCTCTGGCCGGTCTTCACCTCGGGATTCTCGGAGATCGTCTTCCAGGTGGTGGTGCTCCTAGCCTTCCAGATCTTTTACGGGTATGTCTACTACAAGCTGGGGCTGCTCCTGACCCTGTTTATGGTCGGGCTGGCCCTGGGCGCGGGGACGGTCACCGCCCTCTTCAGGCGGCTCAGGAACGACTACCGGGTTCTCCTCCTGACCCAGGCGGCGATCTGCCTCTACCCGCTGCTCCTCCCGGCGGTCTTTTCCGTTCTGGCCTCCGCCCGGGGGACGGCGGGGGTCTTCGCTCTCGGAGAACGGCTGGTCTTCCCGCTCCTCCCCCTGACGGCGGGATTTGTCGGGGGTTTCCAGCTCCCGCTGGCGGGGAGGATCTACCTGAGAAAACGGAAACGGGTGGGTCTGGTGGCCGGGCTGACCTACGGGGCCGACCTCTTCGGGGCCTGCCTGGGGGCGGTGGCGGTCAGCGCCCTGATCCTCCCGATCCTCGGGGTCAACGCCACCTGTTACGCCGTCGCCCTGGTCAACCTGGCCTCCCTGGTCGTGATCCTCGGCTACCGTCCGCGAAGCAGATTCTTGCGGCGGGTCGAAGCCGAAAACGTGTCCGGCATCACCGGGCAGATAAATCCTTGATTATTGTTGACGAAAAAGTTAAATATTTTGTATATTTATGAAGATAGCAATTACTGTTCTGTCCGGATGGTTTTTTTTTGCAGCCGTACGGCCGTCAATCGCCCAGATAACCGAGGAGGATTATTTCTTCAGCACCGCGATGACGCGCTTCTTCCAGCTGGACGAGAGCTTCCGGCCGGCGCTGAGGGTTATCCAGGAATACGATGACAATATCGGGTTGGAGGGAGGAGATCTCCAGGAAGGGAGCTGGAAGACCCTTCTCATTCCCAGCCTCACCCTCAATTTCCCCGGGGAACGGACTTCCCTGCTGCTGGACTACACCCCGGCCTTTGTTTATTATTTCCGGAGGAACGACGAGCTGGACATCGACCAGGACGCTTCGCTGAAATTCACTCACCAATTCACCTCTCGCTACTGGATCTATATCAACGATATTTTCCTGCGGAAAGAAACCCCCCAGGATATCCGCCGTCCGGATATACCACAGCAAAGGACGGCTGATTATAACTTCAACCTCGCCGAATTCGTCTTCGGCAACCAGCTGACGGAAAAATTTTCCTGGATGGCCAAGTACAATAACGAGCGGTTTAATTATGACCGGTCGGTAATGAAAAGGGTTTTCAACCGGACCGGGAACATCGGAGAGGGAGGTTTCCGCTACGAATTCAACGACGCCTTGCGGTTGAACGGATCGTACATTTACCGCCATGAGGATTATGACCAGGCCGGTTTCGATTACTATTCCCATCTTTCCCGGATGGGCTGCAATTTCCGGATCGCCCGGGGATTCGAGGCCCAGGTATGGGGAGGTTACCAGAGTCGGCATTACGACACCGGTCAGACGCTGACCGGGCCTTACGCGGAGATCAACCTTGCGTTCTTTGCCCGGGATGATATATATTTCAACGTTGCGTACTGGTATAAGATTGAGGATACGTATGAGTTTATCCACCGAGGTGTCTGGGAAAATGGATTTACATTTAACGGACACTATAAGTTCCTGCCGAAGATTGCGCTGGTCCTGGATTACCTGGGCCTGTTCAGCTATTATCCTTCCAGCCTGATCGCGGGAGAAGAACTGGTCTCGGCCAATGAAACTTTCTGGCGGCTGGATTTGGGTATAGAATTCCATGTACTGGAGAAGACCTTGCTGAAGCTGGGGTACCGCCGAACCGAAAACAGCAGCGATTTTCCCGGTGCGGCTTATTTTCGCAACCAGGTGTATTTAGAAGCCGCCCAGACATTTTAGCGGTGGCCAGGCGGGAGACGCCGGTTGTATCGGAATGACTTGAGATGAGGGAAGAAGTTCACATATTGCATTACTGGGCGGTGATCAGAAGAAGGTGGCTGCTGATTATGGCGGTCCCCACTCTGGTCATAATCGGGATCATCTTTACCGTCTGGCAGCAGCCCGATATCTACCGCGCCCAGACCCAGGTCCGGGTGGAGATGGAGCAGCCGGAAGTTATGTTCTATCCCAATCTCCCCTATATCGCCCCCTATGATTCCCAGCGTTTTTACCGGACCCAGAATCAGATCTTCCAGAGCACCCCGGTTCTGGAACCGGTGGTAAAGGAATTGGAACTCGGAGAGCGCTGGTTTCTCGGCCGACCCGGTGCGGACGGGCTGGCCCTCTCCCGGCTCCGGGGCAACCTCCGGGTGACCCCCGTCGAAGGTTCCACTATCATCAACGTCGCCTATGAAGATCGGGACCCGGTTCTGGCCGCGGAGGTGGCCAATGCCGTGGTCAGGAAGTTCGTTCTCCAGAGAAGATTGGTCCGCGGGATATTTCTCGATGAGATTATCGAGAATATGCGTAGGCAGCTCGACGCCAACCGCCGCAAGCTCGAGGAGTCGGAATCGGCGCTCCGCGACTTCCAGATCGAAAAAGGCCTGACGTTCATCCAGGGCCGGCCCCTGGACGAGGAAAGCCTGGCCGAGATGAACGAAGTTTACATCAAGGCCCGGACCGACCGGATGGTCAAGGAGGTCCAGCTGGAGGGGCTGGAAGCACTCTCTCCCAAGGAGAGGATATCATCGCTGGTCTTGATGACCGACAACCGGCATTTCCAGGATTTGCGGGCCCTGCTCGACAACAATGAGGCCGAACTGGCCGCCCTGGAAGAGAAGTACCAGCCCCGGCATCCGGAGATCCGCGAACTAAAAGCCCGCGTGAGCCGGATCCGGGAGCAACTGACCGATCTGGCCGCGGGGATGCTGAACGGGATCAGGTCCGAATACCGGAAGGCCCTGAAAGAGGAACAGGTCCTGGCCGAAGCCCTGGGCGAGACCCGGATGGAGGATCTGCTCAAGGAAGAGAGCCGGTCCGAATACCTGAGGCTGAAGAGACAGATCGAGGTCGACCAGGAGGTTGTCCTGACCACCCGGAAACGGATGGAAGAAGCTATGGTCGGCGAGAGCATACCCAAGGTCAGGATAGAAGTGGTGGAAGAGGCGACCGTTCCGGCTAGGCCCTTCAAGCCGAAAAAGCTTTTAACCCTGGTTCTGGGAGGGGTGATGGGAACGGGAGCCGGGGTCGCCCTGGCTTTCTTTCTCTGCTACCTCAACCAGAGGCTGGTCTCGATCGAGGAGGTGGAAAAATACCTTCACCTGCCGGTCCTCTCCCTGGTCCCGAAGAACACCCCCTCCCTGGCCGCCGAACCGGATAACTTTTCCGCCCGGGAGCCCTACCGGATGCTCAGGGCGGCGCTCGAGAATATCTGCCGGCGGGAGAAGATTAAAAGCATAATGGTCACCAGCGCCGCCGCCGGGGAAGGCAAAAGCACCAACGTCGCCAACCTGGCGGTCTGTATGGCCAGGCTGGGCGACAGGGTTCTCCTGGTCGACGCCGACTGCCGGCGCCCGACCATCGACGGGATTTTCGGATTGACCAGGGAAGTCGGCCTGGTGGATCTCCTGGCCGGGGAAAAGTCTCTGGATGAGGTGATCCAGAGAGTCGAAGGCGTGCCGGGACTGGACGTGATTACCAGCGGGGAGGACGGTGAGAGGGGGGTCTCCCTGCTCAATTCCCAAAACCTGGAAGAGCTGGTCCGCCCGCTCCGGGATGTCTACGACCTGGTATTTTTCGACTCTCCGCTGGTTCTCGGGGTGAGCGATACCCTCTACCTGGGCGAAGCCGTCGACGCCGTTCTCTTGATCGTGGAACATAACCGGCACTCGCGGTCGGTGGTGCTTCAGGCCAAGAAGCAGCTGGAAGCCGCCGGGGCCAGGATTATCGGGGTGGTCTTCAACAACATCTCTCCGAGGGAGATCAGGTATTACGCCCACTATTATTACCTGGGCGGAGATTAGATATGGGACTTCTCGCGGCCTGGCGGTTGGAATCGGGACGGGAAAAATGAAAATCTGGATGACGATATCGTTATTTTTACCGGCGGTTCTGACCGGGGTTCCGGGGCTGGCCCAGCCTCCGGATTATGTTATCCAGCCCCAGGATGTCCTCCAGGTCTCCGTCTGGAGGAATCCCGACCTGGACACCGAGATCGAAGTGGACCAGGACGGGTATGTCTCCCTCCCGCTGCTCGGTAAGGTGAAGGCGGCCGGGCTGACCGCCGGGGGCCTGGAGGAAGAGTTGACCCGGCTCTGGGGCGGGGATTACCTCAAGGACCCGTATGTCCGGGTCAGCATCCGGAAAAAGCAGTTCTTCGTTCTCGGCGAGGTCAATGAACCCGGGGCCTACGAGATGGTGGGCAACATCACCGCCCTGAAAGCTATCTCGATGGCCGGCGGTTTCACGGCCTACGCGGCGAAGGGGACAATCTATATCCTAAGGACGACGGAGAGCGGCCCGGAAAATATCGAGGTGGATTTTTCCAGCATCCAGAAAGGCCGGGCTCAAGATATCGAGATCCGCCCGGGCGACGTGGTGACCGTCCGCCAGAGCTTCTTTTAGCCGGACCTCTCCAAGGACTCCCCCGGAACCTTCTTGGAGCAGGCTATGAGTTTAGTTCGCTAATCCCCCCCAGGACAAATCAGGTGCGAGTGGGGTAATTTCGATCAAGCGAAGGGTATCCGCTGATTACCGGATTAAGGCGCAGGGGTCGGCCATCTATACTGGACAATGTCGTCGATTCTCATAACTCCCGGATGGTCTTGCGAACCCTGTAATCGAATTTTGGCTACTTCGGCGAACTGATTTGAAACGGCTCCGATTTCTTGTCCGTCAGCATAAAAAGTGAAAGTTCCGGCATTGTCCATACTGACGCTGAACCGGCGCCAGCCTTCTTCCCGGGCGACACCTGCCTGATAATTGAACAGGTGATCGTGGCAAACATAATAGTAAGAGTTGATGGAGGGCGCTATCCCTATACCGACGTTCTTTCTGTTCTCCGGGTTTTCAAGCCTGACCAGCCCGAAGACTCCATCGCTCAAGTCATCGTACATATCAAACTCAAGCCAAAAACTATTCCGGAGGATACTGTTTTTGCGCAGCCTCATATGTTCTCCGAGCTCCTGTTCCATTCTCCCGCTATAATTTCCCCGGCAGGCCACCTCCGAATCCGTGTTCCAATACCCCTCTCCCGAGACCCATTCCCATCCCCCCTGATCGCTTAAAGCGGCGAGCATCTCCGGGTAATTACCGCTGACAAGCCCCACCCGCATCTGTTCCCCGGGAGTTCGGCCGCTATACCAGATGGTTACCGTTCTGGTTTCCGTATCTATGTTGAAAGAAGCCCTATATAGGGTTCCGCTGTCCCACCCCGGATCCGAACGAATCAGGACCGGCGGCAAATATCTTTTCCAGGTTATCCCATCCGGACTCGTGGCGTATCTCAAGCTGCGGGCAACAGCGCCCTTAACTACATAATACAACAGCTTGAACTCTGTTCCGTCATAAAACACGTCGTGATGGAAAACCCCGGATGCAAGATCGGTAGCAATTTGCTCTCCCCAATCCATCCCGTCAGGAGACTTGCTGAGCATCAACCGGAAAGGGGGTTCTCGGACAAACATATAATAACCGTCATTCACAGGGACAACTGCCGGCGAGGTGTTATAGAAAACGCCGCTTGAGATGATCGTGGAGATCGCCCAGTCAACCCCGTCGGAACTCACGGCCCTCTTGACCGCGATCGGCCAGGTCTCTCCCAGCGGATTCTCCCGGAAATAGCACCACAGCTCGTCATTCTCCCGCGAATACACCAGGTCAACATCGTTATTGTGAAAACCCGCGGGCGGCCGGTAAATAGGGTTGGACAATCCTTCGGGAACTACCCATTCGATACCGCAGCTTGAGTGCACAATACTGGGGTTTTCGTAAGTGAAGTCGCCATTATAGTAAGGGGTGAAAGCCATCCAGTAGTAAGCCCCCCTCCAGGGCTCGGCAAAATACAGAACATCGGGATGCACCAGCGCACCGCTCCCATCATAAGTCGGTATAGCGAGACAATTCACGGCGTTGCGCAGAACCGGCTGCCCGAAAGGAACTTCAAAATCGTCTATTAACTGTACCGTTCTGTTCGACCGGGCGAACAGAACGGTAGTGATAAATCCGGTGATGACAAGCAAGAAGTAAGGGATTCTCTTTTTCATTAAAGAAAAAGCCCGGAACTTTCCCAAAAGAAGTTCCGGGCTTTTCCCCCATCTGAAACCTGGTTCAATCTTCCGTTCCGTAAACCTCAATCTCGTTGATTCCGCCGCCCAGGTTGTAGTAGCCGTCGACGTGGAGGCGGACATAGCGGGCGGAGATTCCCTCCAGCGGGGTCACGACCCAGGCGGGGGTGGGGCAGAACTCTTCGGTTCCGTTGCCGACCTCGAAGTAATCCAGTCCGTCTTCCGAAACTTCCAATCTCCAGTCGGTGGCGGCCCGGCTGTTGTAACTGCCGTGGTGGGTGTTGAGCCAGCGGATGGCCCCGAGGTCGTTGACATCCTCCAGGTCCACCTCCACCCAGCCGGTGGTGTGGTCGGGGAGCAGCCAGTAATCATTAGTCTCTTCCGTGATGGACCCGTCAACCACGTTGGCGGAGGTGAAGAAGGGAGCGGGGAAAGTCGCCGAGGCCGAAACCGGTTTCCCCAGAGCCAGGTTCTGCCCGATTCCGAGGAGGGATCCGTGGACCTCGATCTCGTTGACGCCGCCGCCCAGGTTATAGTAGTCGTCGACGTGGAAACGGATGTAGCGGGCGACGGTGCCGGCGGTCATCTCCACCCAGGCGGGATCCGGGGAGAACTCCTCGGTTCCGCTCCCGATCAGGGTGTAGTCGATATCATCCTCGGATACCTCCAGCCGCCAGTCGGTGGTCGCCCGGGAATTGTTCGTCCCGTGATGGGTGTTCAGCCAGCGCAGGGTGGTGAGCTCGTACTTGCCTCCCAGGTCGACCTTGACCCAGCCGGTGGATTGGTTGGGCAGCAGCCAGTAATCCACCGTCTCTTCGCTGGTGGAGCCGTCGACAACGTGACCGTGATGGAAGGTGGGGCTGTGGATGGCGGAGGCGGAGGTCAGTTTTTCCCGGGCCAGGTTGGAGCGGGCCCCGTAAACCTCGATCTCGTTGACCCCGGCACCCAGGTTGTAGTAGCCGTCGCAGTGCAGCCGGACGTACCTCCCGGTGGCCTCGTCGAGATCGAGGTTGATCCACTCGGGGTCGGGAGAGAACTCTTCCACCCCGGCGGCCACCTCGGTGTAATTCACCCCGTCGTCGGAGATTTCCAGCCGCCAGTCGGTGGCGGCCCGGCTGTTGTAACTGCCGTGATGGGTATTGAGCCAGGAGATCTGCTCGATATCATACTGTTCCTCGAGATCGACTTCCACCCAGCCGGTGGTCTGGTTGGGCAGCAGCCAGTAGTCCACCGTCTCCTCGCTGGTGCTCCCGTCGACCACGTGAGCGGGGTCGAAGGGGGAAGAGTGGGTGGCCGAGGCCGTGACCGGCCGGTCCCGGGCGACGTTGGGCAGGCCCACCGGCTCGCCGTAAACCTCCAGCTCGTTCAAACCGCCGCCCAGCATATAGTAGTCGTCCACCCAGTAGCGGACGTAGCGGGCGGTGACATCGGTGGAGATGGACACCCAGCTGGGGTAGGGGGAGAAGCTCACCGAACCGGAGGTGAGCGCGGTGAAATCGACCCCGTCTTCGGAGATCAGGATATTCCAGTCGGTGGTGGCCCGATTATTGTTGCTGCCGTGATGGGTGTTGAGCCAGCGGATGGTGTTGATCGCGTGCGGGGAGCCAAGATCGACCTGGACCCAGCAGAGGGTATAGTCGGGCAGCAGCCAGTAATCCACCGTCTCCTCGGAGTGGCTCCCGTCCACTATCTTATCGGAATGAAAGGTCGGGCTGTAAGTGTCCGAGGCGGAGGTCCGCTGCCCCAGGGCCACGTTCCCCCCGACCGGCGTCGGGGTGGGCTGGCCGGGGTTCTCCGGGCCGTAGGCCTCGATCTCGTTGACCCCGGCGCCGAGGTTGTAGTAACCGTCGCAGTAGAGCCGGATGAAACGGACATCCGCCGCCACCTCGCTGACCACCCATTCCGGGTTGGGGGAGAACTCCTCCACCCCGCTGTCGATCTCGGTGTAATGGACGGCGTCGGTGGAGATCTCCAGCCGCCAGTCGGTGGCGGCCCGGGAATTGTTCGATCCGTGGTGGGTGTTCAGCCAGCGGATGGTGTCGAGATAGTAGACGTCCTGCAGGTCGACTTCGATCCAGCCGGTGGTCTGATTGGGCAGCAGCCAGTAATCAACGCTCTCTTCGGCGGTGGACCCGTCCACCACGCGATAGGCTCCGAAGGGCCCCGAGTGGGTGGCCGAGGCGACGGCCGGCTTGCCCCGGGCGACGTTCACCGGGGTGGCGGTCGGTTCCGGGGTCGGGTTCCCGGGGGTCCCGGTCGGAGTGGCGGTCAGCGGTGGAGTCGGAGGAACGGTGGGTGGGGGAGTGGCGGTTGGCGGCGGAGTCGCCGTCGCGGTCGGCTGGGCGGTAGGAGTAACCGTCGGCTGAGCGGTCGGGGTGGGGGTCGGGGTGGGGGCCAGAGAGCTGATCCGCAGGTTGTCGATCCCGAAGTTCATATTCTTCTGATTGCCCGGCGTGCCGGTTCCCGTGCGGCCGATGGCGAGGGAAAAGGCGCTTCCAGGAGCGATCGAGAGCCCGGTCAGCCTGAAGGAGAGACTTCTGGCCGCCAGGCCGGCGTCGTCCATCTGTTGGTCGGTGAGCCAGGTGATGGCCGTACTCTGGGCGTCCGTAACCACCGGGCTGGTCCCCACCGCGCCGCCGAAGCCGGCCGGACCGGACGGACCGTCGGGGTCCAAGTACCAGTGCAGCTGGGCGGCCCGGTTGCCGCTGTCAAACCGGGTCCAGGTTACCTCAAAATCATAAGCCACCGACAGTTCGGTAATCTCTTCACCACTGGCGTTGATAAAGTCAATCCGCCAGCGGGCGGTGCTGGTGTTGCTGCTCTTGTAGACGCTCAGGGTCCGGTCGCCGTCGCCGAGATCCGGAGTCCAGTATTCCTGAAAGACGCCGCCCCAGTCATCCGGTCGGGCATCGATGAATCCATCCGGCGTCTGCTCGTCGGTGGGCACCCAGCCGGCTATCTGCAGGTCGAAGTCATTGAGATAACTGTCAGCAAACGCCACCAGGAGAGGAGTGGCCGTCGGTTGGGCCGTCGGTTGTGCGGTGGGAGTAGCCGTCGGCTGAGCGGTGGGAGTGGCCGTCGGCTGAGCGGTGGGAGTGGCCGTCGGCTGAGCGGTGGGTGTGGCCGTCGGCTGAGCGGTGGGCGTGACCGTCGGCGTGGGGGTGGTGGGAGGCAGGATCAGGTACTCTTCCGCACCGCCGGTGTACCAGACGTTGGAGTTCTCGTTGTTGAAGTTGATCGCCCCGGATCCGCCGGGCTTGAGCGGCCAGAGAAAGATACGCTGTTCGTCGTTACCGTAGATCAGGTCGACCCCGTCAACCCGGAACTGGGTCCAGGCCAACTGCCGGGGGACCGAGAGATATAGGGTAGAATCCAGATCGGAGTAGGCGCTGACGTAGATCGCGGAGATGGTTCCGGCGGCTTGGGGGATTCCGTTTACGGATACGGCGACGTCGTCGAAGGAGAACGAAGTTATCCTCCCGCCGGAGACATAGATCCGTCCGCTTCCGTCGCCGCCCAGGGTCAAGCCGACCCGGTCTCCGGCCGTAAGGTTGATCCTTGCGGCGTCAACTTCGATATACGACCAGGAACCGGTGACCGTGAACTCCAGGGAACCCCCGCTCTCCAGGATCGCGGGCTTGCCGGTGTTGAGCAAAATCTCTTTATCCGAGACCGTGGGAGAGGGGGTGGGCGGCGGGATATCGGTCGGCCGGGGACTGACCGTCGGAGTCGTGAAGGGTGTCGGGGCAGCCGGGGTGGCCGTCGGCTGCGCGGTCGGCAGGACGGTCGGGGTGGCGACGGCACTGGCGGTCGGCTGCGGAGTGGGCGTGGGGAGGAGTTCGTAATCAACGTCGAGGCAGACGAAGGTCGCCCGAGCTTCCCGGCGGTGGTTGGCGGCCCGTCCGATCACGGTCTCCAGGGAGTTGACCCCTTCCACCGTCCAAGATTCCCCGGTCGCCGGATCGGTCTTCCACTTCATCGCGTAGTCGGCGTAGCGCGTGGAGAGCCGGATCTCGGAGAGCGAATCGACCCCCCGGGAACGGACCCCGACCAGCATCCCGGTGTTCGCGTTCACGGTCTTGCGGGCGGTGACCCGCAGGGCGACGCTGTTGATCCGGACGGGCCTGGTCAGGTCGCTCATTTGATAGCGGTCGGTCTGGGATACCCCGGATGAAACAACGTAAGAGCGCTCCTCGTCGTTGGTCCGCACCGCCTGCCAGTTGCTCTCCGCCCCGACCGGCTTCCACTCGGTCAGGGACCCGGGGCCGGAAGGCAGCAGGCGGTTGGCGGGGTAAGGCTGGACGCTGGTCAGTTCGAAGAATCCCACAGCCGAAGTTCCGGTGATGTCCTCGCCGGTCAGGTAGAGGGAGTACTCTTCGCTTTCGGCCGCCGTCCGGCTGAACGCTCCGGCCCCGGCCGCGACCACCCGGGGCGACCCGGTCCGGTCGATGCGCCAGGGTTCGTTGTCGTCCACGTGAAGGAGAGGATCTCCGTCCAGGACCCAGGAGATCCCGTCGGGGGAGGTCCCGTGGCCGATCCCCCGGGCGTCGTAAGCCGGCGGACGCCCGTCGCCCCCCGCGTACCACATATGATAGGCGCCGTCGATCAGGTGGACGCTGGCCCGGGCGGCGTAAAGCGAATCCCAGTCGCCCCTCCGGCCGCCGGGGACTATCACCGGCCGGTCGCCGTGGCGGGTCCAGAAGATCCCGTCGTCGGAGTAGGCCAGGGAGATCTGCCGCAGGCTCCCGTCCGGGGAGAAACCCTCACTGGCCGAGTCGTAGTACATCACGTACCGGTAGGAGAGGGGATCGTCGTCGGAACGGTCGGCCGGGGTCTCGCGGCCGGTACCGGAAGCGTGGGGATTGTAGATGACTGTCCCCGGGCCCTTGATCCGGTAGAACCAGTTCTGGAGATCGGAGCGGGGGTTTTGCCCGGTCCGGGGGGAATCGCCGCCGGTGACCAGGGGGAAGAGCTCGCTCTGTTCGGCCGGCCGGTCTCCGATCCAGAGGATACCGTCATCCGACTCGGCGTAACGGATCGACTCGATCGAATCCTCGTCCTCCGGCCCGGTCGAGTACCAGATCTTGTAGAGCGGCCCGTCGGGACTGCCGAAACGGTCCCGGTCGTAGAGAACCACCGGCCGGTCGTTGTCACCCGGGTAAAGACCGGTGAGACCTCCGGCGGCGACCGCCCGCCAGGAAAGCCGGTCCTCGGAAACGGCCAGGCCGAGCGACATCCTGCCCTCTTCCCGGTCGTAAAAACTGTACCACATCCGCCAGCTGCCCCGGTCTTCCCCGAAAGAGAGGGAGTCGAAGAGAACGATGCTGTTCTCCACCCCCCCTTCCGGCCGAAAGACCGGATTGGCCGGGGCATCGTCCGGGCTAACCCGCAGCATCCCCGTCCCGGCCGCCGCGGGAGCGGCCAGGATAAGCAAACAGATCAAACTAATTACTAATCTCTTCATCTATAGTATATCAATCTCCAAAAAATTCCGGTTTTGTTCAGCCGGCCATCTTTTCAACGGGAGCGAGCTGTCGTTCAATTTCTTTCAGCAAATCTTCGACCGGGAACGGCTTGGCGAGGAAGCGATCGGAAATATTCTCCGTCCGGTTCTCCCGGGCGACATAACTGCTCATAAAGATAACCGGCAGATCGGCGTGTCTAGCCCGGATCAGTCTGGCCGCTTCGATTCCGTTCATCTCCGGCATCACCATATCCATCAGGATCAGGGCGATATCGCCCGATTCCGTCATCTCCACCGCTTCCCGGCCGTGGGAGGCCTGGGCCGTTTGGTAACCGTGGAGCTGAAGGCAGAGGGAGATCGCCCGGCGGGTATTCGCTCCGTCATCGGCGATCAGGATCTTTTTCATCAACTCAATCATTTTTTTGCAATAAAATTCGCTTCAGCCTTATATAAGCAATCGCCGTGCCAATAATGAAGATAATATGATATTTTATGTAATTAACAGTAGGAGAGAGGAATACGACCCAGAATGCCTGGGGAAAGGGTGTAAGGGAGAGGGCCAAAAAAGGGAATTTAAGAAGGATCTGAGTCGAGAATAGGGCCAAATTGGCCTTATTTCGGGAGGATCGATCCTCCGGGGATGAGGCAAATCAACTTCTATAACCTGAAGATCGCTCGGTCTACTAATAGAATTTGGTGGAATTGAAGATCCCGGAGGGGAAGTGGTTAATTGTCCGCCTCATAAACCTCAATCTCGTTGATTCCGCCGCCCAGGTTGTAGTAGCCGTCGACGTGGAGGCGGACATAGCGGGCGGAGATTCCCTCCAGCGGGGTCACGACCCAGGCGGGGGTGGGGCAGAACTCTTCGGTTCCGTTGCCGACCTCGAAGTAATCCAGTCCGTCTTCCGAAACTTCCAATCTCCAGTCGGTGGCGGCCCGGCTGTTGTAACTGCCGTGGTGGGTGTTGAGCCAGCGGATGGCCCCGAGGTCGTTGACATCCTCCAGGTCCACCTCCACCCAGCCGGTGGTGTGGTCGGGGAGCAGCCAGTAATCATTAGTCTCTTCCGTGATGGACCCGTCAACCACGTTGGCGGAGGTGAAGAAGGGAGCGGGGAAAGTCGCCGAGGCCGAAACCGGTTTCCCCAGAGCCAGGTTCTGCCCGATTCCGAGGAGGGATCCGTGGACCTCGATCTCGTTGACGCCGCCGCCCAGGTTATAGTAGTCGTCGACGTGGAAACGGATGTAGCGGGCGACGGTGCCGGCGGTCATCTCCACCCAGGCGGGATCCGGGGAGAACTCCTCGGTTCCGCTCCCGATCAGGGTGTAGTCGATATCATCCTCGGATACCTCCAGCCGCCAGTCGGTGGTCGCCCGGGAATTGTTCGTCCCGTGATGGGTGTTCAGCCAGCGCAGGGTGGTGAGCTCGTACTTGCCTCCCAGGTCGACCTTGACCCAGCCGGTGGATTGGTTGGGCAGCAGCCAGTAATCCACCGTCTCTTCGCTGGTGGAGCCGTCGACAACGTGACCGTGATGGAAGGTGGGGCTGTGGATGGCGGAGGCGGAGGTCAGTTTTTCCCGGGCCAGGTTGGAGCGGGCCCCGTAAACCTCGATCTCGTTGACCCCGGCACCCAGGTTGTAGTAGCCGTCGCAGTGCAGCCGGACGTACCTCCCGGTGGCCTCGTCGAGATCGAGGTTGATCCACTCGGGGTCGGGAGAGAACTCTTCCACCCCGGCGGCCACCTCGGTGTAATTCACCCCGTCGTCGGAGATTTCCAGCCGCCAGTCGGTGGCGGCCCGGCTGTTGTAACTGCCGTGATGGGTATTGAGCCAGGAGATCTGCTCGATATCATACTGTTCCTCGAGATCGACTTCCACCCAGCCGGTGGTCTGGTTGGGCAGCAGCCAGTAGTCCACCGTCTCCTCGCTGGTGCTCCCGTCGACCACGTGAGCGGGGTCGAAGGGGGAAGAGTGGGTGGCCGAGGCCGTGACCGGCCGGTCCCGGGCGACGTTGGGCAGGCCCACCGGCTCGCCGTAAACCTCCAGCTCGTTCAAACCGCCGCCCAGCATATAGTAGTCGTCCACCCAGTAGCGGACGTAGCGGGCGGTGACATCGGTGGAGATGGACACCCAGCTGGGGTAGGGGGAGAAGCTCACCGAACCGGAGGTGAGCGCGGTGAAATCGACCCCGTCTTCGGAGATCAGGATATTCCAGTCGGTGGTGGCCCGATTATTGTTGCTGCCGTGATGGGTGTTGAGCCAGCGGATGGTGTTGATCGCGTGCGGGGAGCCAAGATCGACCTGGACCCAGCAGAGGGTATAGTCGGGCAGCAGCCAGTAATCCACCGTCTCCTCGGAGTGGCTCCCGTCCACTATCTTATCGGAATGAAAGGTCGGGCTGTAAGTGTCCGAGGCGGAGGTCCGCTGCCCCAGGGCCACGTTCCCCCCGACCGGCGTCGGGGTGGGCTGGCCGGGGTTCTCCGGGCCGTAGGCCTCGATCTCGTTGACCCCGGCGCCGAGGTTGTAGTAACCGTCGCAGTAGAGCCGGATGAAACGGACATCCGCCGCCACCTCGCTGACCACCCATTCCGGGTTGGGGGAGAACTCCTCCACCCCGCTGTCGATCTCGGTGTAATGGACGGCGTCGGTGGAGATCTCCAGCCGCCAGTCGGTGGCGGCCCGGGAATTGTTCGATCCGTGGTGGGTGTTCAGCCAGCGGATGGTGTCGAGATAGTAGACGTCCTGCAGGTCGACTTCGATCCAGCCGGTGGTCTGATTGGGCAGCAGCCAGTAATCAACGCTCTCTTCGGCGGTGGACCCGTCCACCACGCGATAGGCTCCGAAGGGCCCCGAGTGGGTGGCCGAGGCGACGGCCGGCTTGCCCCGGGCGACGTTCACCGGGGTGGCGGTCGGTTCCGGGGTCGGGTTCCCGGGGGTCCCGGTCGGAGTGGCGGTCAGCGGTGGAGTCGGAGGAACGGTGGGTGGGGGAGTGGCGGTTGGCGGCGGAGTCGCCGTCGCGGTCGGTTGGGCGGTGGGAGTGACAGTCGGCTGCGGGGTGGGCGTGGCCGTCGGCTGGGGAGGATCCGGGATCAGCTGGTTGGCCCCGATATTCGTCCCGTCACTGGCGGCCTGAACCGCGGGGGAGCCGTACTGGAGCGCGTAATATTCATCGGGGGTGGTGCCGGAGGCGACAAACAGCGGGTCGGCCGTAACGCAGTCGGTCATAGCGAAGTCGGTCGGCGCGTTGTTCCACCCGATAGCTCCTCGTTCTCCCGGCCATTCATAGGGGTACTGATAGGTGGGCCACCATCCATCGACCAAATACCACTTCCAGAAGAGACAGTTCTCGACATTGACGGTCCCCTGCATCAGGGAATCCGTGTCGACGACCATATACCATTTCTGACGGGTGAAGAGATTGTCCCGGATGATAAATCTGGGCCCGTTCCAGTTCCCGCCGGATGACCACCAGGCGATGGACATCTGCTGGGCCAGTTCGTTACCCTGGACAGGATCGGGTAAATCCTCCATCCCCCAGTCCACCGTATTGTGCGCTACCAGTACATCATAGGCGGGAGACAAACCCCCGTTGTTCTGGAAGTCAATGAACGTCCGGCAGGCCCAGGAGTAGTTATAGGTTATCTCAACCGTCTCCGTGCCGCTGGATGAAACATTATAGGTTAACCCGGCCGGTTTTCTCCCCGAATCGGTATGGTGCGAGTGAAGCCAGTTCCCGGTGACTTTGAGGCCATTGCAGACTCCATACTCGGCGTTGATACAGTCCCCGGCGGTTTCGTGAATGTCGTTGTTCTCGATTGTGACGTTATCGCCTACCAACCGGATGCCCTGGTCCCCGTCGTGTATCTCACAATTCCGGACCGTCCAACCGTTTCGGGCGCTGTTGTAATCCCCGACGATGTAGCCGGTGCGGGCGGGGATACGACTATTGTCGATCTCGAATCCGTCGATGACGACGTCGTCGGCCGCGATCTGGACTGCGCAACTGGTCCAGCTCCGGTAGTCGGTTTTGATCGTGGGTCGTACAGTATCATCATCAGCCGCGCGGAGGATAATCGATTTATCGATCACAAGCTGGCTTCCGGCCGGGATGATATATATTCCCTCGTGGACCTCAATTGTATCTCCATCCTCCGCCGCAGCGATGGCCTCCTGGATGGTTGCGTAACAACCGCCGCCTCCGTCGGGTTTCACGCATAAGGTGGAACCCGTTCGCCAGGAAAACGGAATAGACGGAGCGGCCGGTGTCGATGCGACGAGAGAAGTTGCTGTCGGCCGGACCGTCGGCGTCGCGGACGGCGGAGGAGGTGGAGGTTCGGTCGGCAGCGCGCCGGGGAGAGGAGTGGGAGTGCCAGGGGACGGATTGTCAATAACGGCCAGCGTGAATAATCCGACGGCGGAGTTGCCGGCGATGTCCTCTCCGGTCGCGAAGAGCGAGTGTCCGGTCTCTCCGGATGCCGTTCTTCTCTCCAAAGAGCCCGGTGCGGCGATCACCCGGGGCGACCCGGTCCGGTCGATGCGCCAGGGTTCGTTGTCGTCCACGTGGAGGAGGGGGTCCCCGTCCAGAACCCAGGAGATCCCGTCGGGAGAGGTCCCGTGGCCGATCCCCCGGGCATCGTAGGCCGGTGGCCGCCCGTCGCCCCCCGCGTACCAGATGTGATATAGACCGTCGATCAAATGGACGCTGGCCCGGGCGGCGTAGAGCGAATCCCAGTCGCCCCTCCGGCCGCCGGGAACGATCACCGGCCGGTCGCCGTGGCGGATCCAGAAGATCCCGTCGGCGGAGTAGGCCAGGGAGATCTGCCTCAGGCTCCCGTCCGGGGAGAAACCCTCGCTGGCCGAGTCGTAGTACATCACGTACCGGTAGGAGAGGGGATCGTCGTCGGAACGGTCGGAGGGGGTCTCGCTACCGATGTTGGAAGCATTGGGGTTGTAGATGACGGTCCCCGGACCCTTGATCCGGTAGAACCAGTTCTGGAGATCGGAGCGGGGATTTCTCCCGGGCCTAGGGGCATCGCCGCCGGTCACCAGGGGGAAGAGATCGCTCTGTTCGACCGCCCGGTCGCCGGTCCAGTGAAGACCGTCGTCCGACTCGGCGTAACGGATCGACTCGATCGAGTCCTCATCCTCCGGTCCGGTCGAGTACCAGATCTTGTAGAGCGGCCCGTCGGGACTGCCGAAACGGTCCCGGTCGTAGAGAACCACTGGCCGGTCGTTGTCACCCGGGTAAAGACCGGCGAGGTCCCCGGCCGAGACTCTCTCCCAGGAACGCCCGTCCTCGGAAACGGCTAGGCCGACGGACATCCGGCCTTCTTCCCGGTCGTAAAAACTGTACCACATCCGCCAGCTGCCCCGGTCTTCCCCGAAAGAGAGGGAGTCGAAGAGAACGATGCTGTTATCCACCCCCCCCTCCGGCCGAAAGACCGGGTTGGCCGGGGTCGCCGCCGCCCGGCCGCCTCCGACCGAGACAAATCCCGCGAGAAGGAGAACCCCGGATAAATTGACAAGCAAATTTTTCATAACTGTTACTACATGCTTAGGAGCATAATCCGTACCAGGGCGGAAAAATATTCGGGGCCATTTCCGCAAGTGTTTACGGAACAGGGAGAAATAATATATTACGGCCGTGGATGGTAGGGAGCCGGGGGGTAAATACTGGCCGGAAAGGAGGGCCGGGGGGGGTAAAACCGGGTCAAAAATGTCACAATCAGGAAGATCTGTCAGGCTTGAATTCCCTTGCTGTCAGGGAATATTTCTTCAGCTTCCGGCGCAGAGAACGGAGTGGAACCTCGAGTTCCCGGGCGGCCCGGGTTACGTTGCCCGAGGTCTCCCGGAGTTTCTCCTCGATTAAATACTTCTCAAATAAACTGACCTTGTCGTCAAACGATGCCAGGCTGCTGAAATCGGGCGGGGCTCCCTCCCCCCCGGCCCGGAAGTGTCCGGGCAGGTGCTCGAGGACCAGGGTATCGCCCTCCACCAGGGCCGCGGCGCTTTTGAGGATGTTCTCCAGTTCGCGGATATTCCCCGGCCAGTCGTGCCGGAGGAGGAGGTTGATCGCCCCGGAGGATACGGTCAGGTCCTTCCGGCCCAGCTTCTTCAGGATGTGCCGGGCCAGGAGGGGGATGTCCTCCTTGTGTTCTCTCAAGGGGGGGATATCGATGTGGAGGACGTTGAGGCGGTAGTAGAGGTCCTCCCGGAAATCCCCCGCCGCGACCGCCTGCCCGAGATCCTCGTTGGTGGCCGCCAGGACCCGGATATCGACCTCGATTGGGGTGTCACCGCCCAGGGGTTCGAACTTCCGTTTATCGAGGACCCGGAGCAGCTTGACCTGGGCGGAGGCGCTGAGAGTCCCGACCTCGTCGAGAAAGAGGGTCCCCCCGTGGGCGGTCCGGATCTTGCCCGGGCGGTCTCTGACCGCCCCGGTGAAACTGCCCTTGAGATGCCCGAAGAGCTCGCTCTCCATCAGGTTCTCCGGCAGGGCCCCGCAGTTTACCGCCACCAGCGGCCCTTCTCTCCGGTCGCTGTTGTGGTGGATGGCCCGGGCCACCAGTTCCTTCCCGGTGCCGGTTTCCCCGGTGATCAGGACGCTGTAGTCGCTGCGGGCGGCGATCTCGATCAGTTCGTAGACCCGGCGGATGCCCGCGCTCTCTCCCACCAGGTCCTCAAAAGAGGCCTCCGACTTCAGCCGGCGGCGCAGCGCCTTGATCTCCTCGACCATCCGGTAGTTTTCCGCCACCCGCTGGAGGATGATCAGGAGTTCTTCCCCGTCGAGGGGCTTGGTCAGGTAGTCGAAAGCCCCCTTCTTCATCGCCTGGACTGCATCCCGGACGTTGCCGTAGGCGGTCACGATCAGGATGGTCAGGGCCGGGAACTCCCGGTGCATCTCTTCCGCCAGCCGGATGCCGTCCATCTCCGGCATCCTGACGTCGGAGATCAGGACCTGGAAGTCCCCCTCCCGGAGCATTTTTTGCGCCTCGGAAGGCAGGGCCGCCGTCTCGACCTCGTAATCCCGGAGCTTGAGAAAGGTGGAGAGGCTCTTGCGGATGTTCTCTTCGTCGTCAAGGATCAGTATGCGCAGCTGTTTCATACCTGAATTTTGCACCTTGAAACTATTTCAGTTCGGACGATAAGAAAGTAGCACAGACATTCTTGTCTGTGAATACTTGGCCACAGGCAAGAATGCCTGTGCTACTCTGGCCTGAATCCTTATCACTTTATGGGTCAACCCGAACACAATTTATTTTTTTTCAATATGGTTTTGCTAAACAGTGATTTATAAACTGGTCCCTGTCCCGCGGATGCAAAATTCAGGTCAAAACCTGTCACCGACCGGAACCCGGATCCGGAAGACCGTGCCCCCTTCCGGGGGCGATTCGAAATTCACGCTCCCCCGGTGGCTTTCCATGGTCCGGTAGACCTGGGAGAGGCCCATCCCGCTTCCCCGGTCCTTGGTGGTGAAGAAGATGTCGAAGACCTTGTCCCGGATCTCTTCCGGGATCCCGGGGCCGTCGTCGCTGACTTCGATGGTGAAACCTTCGGGGTCGGCGACGGTTCTGACGCCGATCCGGCCCCCGGGTTCGACCGCCTCCAGGGCGTTGAGGAGGAGGTTGAGGATCGACCGGTGAAACTCGTCTTTCTCCAGTTCCACCGGTTCCAGGTCCGGAGCGTAATCTTCCTCCAGCCGGACCCGCCGGGATTCCAGTTCGACCCGGAGTCCCCGGATCACGTCCCGGGCGATCGAGTTGAGGTCGGTTTTCTCCCGGCGGTGGCTCTGGGGCCGGGCGAAAGACATAAATCGGTCCACCATCTCCTTGAGCCGGTTGATGTCGGACCGGATGATCTCCAGGCTTTCCCGGGCCTGTTCCCGTGCCTGGTCGATATCCCCGGCGGTCCGGCAGATCTGTTCGATATTGGCGGCGGAGAAGGACATCGAGTTCAGGGGGTTCTTGATCTCGTGGGCCACCCCGGCGATCAGCTTGGCGGTGGCGGCCAGTTTCTCCGACTGGACCAGCTTTTCCTGGGCCGTGCGGAGGTCCCGGAGGGATTGCTCGAGCGAGGCGGTCCGCCGCTCCACCTCGGCCTCCAAATTTTTGCTGTACGATTCCAGCTTCCGGTAGAGGTTGGCGTTGTCGATGGCCACGGCGAGCTGGCCGGCGATCCGGCGGAGGATCTTCTCGTGGGACCGGTTATAGGTGCCGGGTTTCATACTCCCGAGGTTCAGGGTCCCGATCGCCTCCCCCCGGCGGATCAGGGGGACCACGATCCCCGACTTCGCCCCGGTCCGGTGGATGAATTCGTCCTCGAGATATTCGTCTTTCCGGTCGAGATTGTTCCGGATCAGGGCACGCCGGTTTTTGATCACCCATTCGATGCCGGTGCCCTTGATCGGGTAGGTATGGCCGGTTTCCTGAGCCCGGTCCTCCGCCGGCTCGAGGAAGTAAACCTCGTTGATCGTCTCCGACCCCCAGGCCAGGGAGACGCTGGCCCGGTCGAAGTCTATCAGTTTCCGGGTCTCCCGAACCACTAGTCCCAGGATCTCTTTCGGGTCGAGGCTGGAAGCGACGGCGTTGGTGATCTCGTTGATGGTCTCCAGTTCCTTCGCCCGCCGTTCGATCTCGGCCCGGGATTCCCGCAGCTCGCCGGTCCGTTCCTGGACCCGTTCCTCCAGGTTTCGGTTCAGGTCCTCCAGCCGGAGGTTGGATTCCCGCAGCTCGGCCAGTAGCCGCTGATTCTCGTTGACCAGCTTCTGCTTCTCCAGGGCCCGGCGGACTATCTCGTAAAGCTGGTCCAGTTTGACCGGCTTGGTGAGATAGGCAAAGGCCCCCAGCCGGACCGCCCGGGCCGCCGTCTCCACCGAGGCGTGTCCGGTCATAAAAATAATCTCGGTCAGGGGGGAATCCTTCCGGATCCTTTCCACCACCTCCAGGCCGCTGATGTCGGGGAGCATAATATCGACCAGGGCCAGGTGGTAGGGGGTCTCTTGACCCGCCCGGTCGATCTCCCGCCAGGCGTCGCTGCCCCGGCCCACGGTCGTGACCCGGTAACCTTCCGAGCGGAGAGCCAGGGAGAGGACCCGCTGGATCTCCCGGACGTCGTCAATGACCAGTATCCTTTCCGGCACCTGAAATATCTCCCTTATCTGGAACTCCGAAGACCTGAAATTATCCGGTTTCCCGGCCGGAATTTAATCAGTATCCCACAGCTCTCTTCGGTCGCAACTCTGAAAAATCAGAAATAGGAGTTTGATCTTAGCAGGATGGGGCGGGGTTGTAAAGCGGGTTTTTGATTGACTTGATTGGGGTTATCCCGGTTAATTATTCCATCCCCGAACAACCGGGCAATAACTATCCGATGGAAAGCTCTATTCCAGCCATCCCATATTTTCTCAAGCAAGGTCTTAAGTACCTCTGGGGGGCTGTGCCGCCCTCCGCCCGTTTCGGCCGGCATTACCGGCGGACCCGTTCGTTTCTGAACAGGTCGCAATGGTGGAGCCGGGAAGAGCTGGAACGGTACCAGAGGATGGAACTGGAGCGGGTTCTTCGACGGGCCGGGGAGAAGATCCCCTACTACCGGGACCTTTTTGCCGAACTCGGGATCAGGGCCGGGCACCTGAAAGACCATCGTATCCTGATGGAACTCCCCTTCCTGACCAAGGAGATGGTGATGGAAAACTATGACCGCCTGATCGATCCCGGCGTCCGGGTCCGGTCAACGATCACCATTTCTACGGGGGGGACATCGGGAAAACAGTTGAAGATTATGACCTCTCCCGCCCACCGGAAGGTCGAGGATGCTTTCATCTGGGATCTCTGGGGGAGGGTCGGTTTCGGCCCCGGGAGCCGGCGGGCGGTTCTGCGGGGAAATACTGTCAGAACCCCTTCCCATCGGAGGACCTGGAAGTACGACCCCCGGAGCAAGGAACTTTTTCTTTCCGTATATGATCTGGACGAGGAGAGCCTCGGGCTATACTGGGAGAAGATTAAACTGTACCGTCCGGAGTTCATCCACTGTTATCCTTCGGCGATTATGGTTCTGGCTCGCTTCGCGGCCCGCCATCGGCTGAAAGACCCGCCTCCCCTGAAGGCGGTCCTGACATCTTCGGAAAACACCTATCCCCGGCAACGGGAATTCGTGGAAGAAATCCTCCGGACCCGGTATTTTGACCTCTATGGGCAGACCGAGCAGGTGGTTCTGGCCGGCGAGTGTGAAGTTGGCGGCTCTTACCATATTTACCCCCAGTACGGATATACTGAAATCATAGACACCGAGGGGCGGCCGGTGACCGAGGACGGGGGAGAGGGGGAAATTGTCGGCACCGGGTTCATCAACACGATTATGCCCTTGATCAGGTACCGGACCGGTGACTGGGGTTGGCTGAACAAAAACAAATGCGCCTGCGGCCGGAATTATCCCCGTCTGCGGGATATTCAGGGAAGAAGAGCCCAGGAAACGATAGTTGGGAAAGACGGAAATTCCATACCCCTGGCGGCGGTCAATTCTCATTCCGGTATCTATGACCGGGTTAAACAGTACCAGTTTGTCCAGGATAGACAGGGAAAACTGGTGCTGCTGATAGTCAAAGACGGAGGATACACCGACCGGGACACGGCGGCTATCATCAAGGAACTGACCGGCAAGCTGGGGGAAAGTGTTGATCTGAGCATCGAATTCCGGCGGGAAATCCCCCGGACGAAAAGGGGCAAATTCCAATTCCTGATCCAGAAGGTCGGCAGGGAAGGCCTCGCTCACTCCTGTCAACCTTTGCCGGTAAGTAACAACCGGGCAGACTGATGGAAATAAGGGAAGACATCGCCAGGATCCGGCCTATGCCTTTGTGGTGTATTTTCATAGTTTTTCCCGGCACTATCTTCAGCCCGAAGACCACCAGCGGTTTTTTATAATTCGAAGCTCCTCCCTGCAGGAAGGGGCATAATCGAAATATAATCACGGTTGAGCAAACGGAGAAACAAGGAACACGATTATGAATGTATTGATAGTGACCGCGCATCATGACGACCTGGAGTTAGGTTGTGGAGGGACAGTTGCGAAATTGAGTGATAGGGGACACCGGCTTGTATCTTTGGTCATGACCCATTCCGGCTATCAGGGTATCGATGGAACGGTTGTCCGCGAGCGGGATTCGGCTCTCCGAGAGGCGCGCGCGGCCTCCCGGGTCTTGGGGTACGAATTGATCAGTCTGAATGAGGATACCTTTGATATACCGCTGATGGACTCGAATATCGTCAAGATATTAGATATAATCCTTCAATTTAAAATAGACACCGTATTTACCCACTGGCACGGCGATACCCATCCGCCGCATCGCCGGATAAATCCGATGGTCTTACATGCCTGCCGGCATGTTCCCCGGGTGCTCGGTTTTGCGGCAAACTGGTACATCGGCGAACAAGTATTTTCTCCCAATTTCTTTATTTCCATCAATGATTCCCAATGGGAACGCAAGATCAGGGCCCTGCAATGTTATGAGAGCGAATTTCAAAGGGCAGGCCCGCATTGGGTGGAGTATCTAAACCATCAAACATCAAGCTATGGGATCCAGATCGGGGTCAAGCGTGCTGAAGGTTATGTGGTGTATAAATATCTGTGGGAGGAGTAGTATGTCCGGTTTGAATTATTCGGAAACGGAGAAAAAGTTAAATATTCGCATCCGAGCTCACACGGCTTATGCCAATTTCAGCCTGGAGGATTGGATTTTAACGTGGTTGGGTAAAGTTGCGGGCTACCGCTTGCTGGAGATCGGTTGCGGCGACGGTAATTTTTTCCCGACCTATGCGCAGGCTCTCGGCCGCCGGGGTTCTATCATCGGTTTTGACCTGAACCTGAACCTGCTTGCCAAAGCCCGTGAGCTCGAGCGCTGTCTTGCCACCCCCATCATGGTCTTTCGCTGGGACTTCGATGACCATCCCTACCCCCTCCTGGATGAGGAGGCGGATATTCTTATTGCTCCATTTTCCGCCTACTACAGCCGCGCCGTCCCCGAATGGGTGGAAGACAGTATGAGAGTGATCAAAAGGGGGGGTAGATTGCTCTTGCTGGGACCAACCCGCGATAATGCGCGGGAACTATACGAGTTGAATGAAATAATTACCGGCATCAGGTCGGTGCCGGAAACGGACGAGACTTCCGGAAAGCTCGAGGAATATTTTTTACCCGAACTCAAGAAAAAACTGGGGACTTCTGTTAACCGGATAATCCTGGATCGCCAGATAGCATTTCCTTCTCCGGAGGAATTTTCGAGATATTACTTGGCCACGTGGTTATATGAAAAAACCCAGGAAAAAATTGGGAGTCCCATTGAGTTTGACCGCGTGCTGCAGGCGGCAAAAAAGACTTCGCTGAAATTGAGCAAAAGGGTCGTTTGTCTGGCCGCCCGCAAAGGATAGTCAATATTCCGCTTGTCGAACGATTATTATCCGGCCTGCCGTAATTTAACCTTAGAGCTGGAATTCATGCTGGCCGGTGACGCTGACCCCCCCCCGAGGCGGATCATTGAGGCTGCCGGGACGGGGAAATTGCTTCGGTCCGGATGAAGAAACAGGTTGACATCGTGGGATTATTTCCTCCACCTTTTGGAGGTATTTCCATCCACAATCAGCGATTGCTGGACAAACTTCAAGACTCCGGGATCAGTCACTGCTTCTATGCACCGGAAAGCCGGGTTGACGATCATAGGGGGAGGATCAAAAAGTTTGCCTCCCGCCGAAAATGGTTCGCCTATTACCTCTTTGCCGGCCGGGGCAGGGTTCTTCATCTCAATACCTGGTGCGACTGGAAGCTGAGGTGCTATTGTGGACTCGCGTCCTTGTTGAAGAAGCAGAAGTTGATCATTACCTTTCACGGGGAATATCTGGCTCTCCCCTGGACCATTACAGGTGACTTTAGGATCCGGCAGCGATTTAAGCTCTGGATCAAATTGCTGGAAAAGATATACGTAATGGCTTTACGGCGGGCGACCTATATTATCGCCGATAATGCACAATTAAGAGATGCCGCCATTGCCGTCGGTGTCAGGGCGGATAAAGTCAAGATAGTTTCCGCTTTCATCCCTTTCCTGAAAAAACCTTCGGATTATGAAAAAATCCCCTCAGAGATTTGGAGTTATATTTCCGCCCATTATCCTCTTCTCTGTTCGATCTGCTCGATAGATAAGTACCAAAATGAAGACCTTTATGGCGTGGACCTGCTCCTGGATGGACTGGAAATCCTGAAACGGGAATATCCCGGAATCGGTCTGCTTCTGATCCTCCTGGATGTCCGCCGGCCGGACTACTGGAAAGAGCTTTTGGCCCGGATTGAGGACAAGAACCTCGGGAAAAATCTCCTGATCATTGAGGAAAGGTTTCCGGAAATCTATCCTATTTTGGAAAGATGCAGCGTTTTTCTGCGTGCCACCAATTCTGACGGTGACTCGATCTCCGTCCGGGAAGCCCTCTACCTGAATATCCCGGTTATAGCCAGTGATGCGGTACCCCGGCCGCCGGGGACAATCCTCTTTAAAAACCGGAACCTGGATAGTTTGATTCAGGCCCTGGAAACGACGTTATGGAAAGCTCGCCATCGGTTATTGGCGGAAAAAATATCGGTCACAGAAGACGGTTTCCAGCAGCTTGATAGAATTTACCGCGGCCTACTTCAAGTGGCCCCAATCTCCGGGGCGAGATCCTCGACTTCGCAGGAGAGTGCTCGGGAACACTTCTGGGCTGACGCCGCGCCGAACCCCAAAGCCATCGATATCGACCGTTACTACCACAGCTACCCCGGGCTCGGTATGTTGCGTGCCTTAGGTGAACTTATGCCCAGTAGTTTGGAGGACAAGAAGCTTCTGGATGTGGGCTGCGGGGTGGGATATTACTTCAAGTATTTTCGCCGGAAACGAGCGTCACGGCTGTTCGGAGCCGATACCGGTTTGCGGTTGTTAAACACGGCCCAAACCATCAATCCTTTTATCAGGGTGGTCCGAGCTCGGGGGGAGAAACTCCCTTTTCCGGACGAATATTTTGATATAGTCATTTCCCTGGGCTTGGTGGAGCACTTCCCCCAACCATCCCTGATCCTGAACGAGTTGGCCCGGGTACTCAAAACCGGGGGGACATTAATTGTTGAAACCCCCAATCTTCTCAATCCCATCTTCACCCTGTATAAAATAATAAACCGGAAAAAGCTGGTATGGGAATACTGGTGGCATCCCCGCGACCTGATCCGCCAGGTCGGCTCTATCCCCGCTCTGCGGGTAAAAAAGTTCAATTCCGCCTTTATCTGTCCCTGGTTTACCAGGAGATGGATTGACAACCGCCTGACCCGGAGGTTTAACTTGCCCCGGCGGATAAGCGCCTGGGAAGGGAATCGCTGTTTGAAATACTTCGGAAGCCTGATGTTCGTGGCCGCGGAAAAAGTATTCCGGCCCCGGGAGGACTGAAAGCCTATGGACTGGAAAAAGAAGAACGTATTGATCACCGGAGGAGGGGGGTTTGTCGGCAGCCACCTGGTGGAAAGACTGGCCGGGACGGGGGCTAGAGTTACGGCTTTAGTCCGCTACAACTCCCGCAACGATCCGGGGATGTTGAAAAGGCTTCCGCCTCCGGTGAAAAAAAAGATCGAAATCGTTGCCGGAGACCTCCGGGACCCGGAGACCGTCCGGGCCGCGGCCCGTGACGCGGAGGTCATCTTTCACCTGGGGGCCCTGATCGCCATCCCCTATTCCTACCTCCATCCCCGGGAGGTGGTGGAGACCAACGTTCTCGGGACCCTGAACGTGCTCCAGTCGGCCCGTGAACTGTCGGTGGAACGGGTGATTCACACCTCGACCAGCGAGGTTTACGGCAGCGCCCGCTACACGCCGATGGATGAGAACCATCCCCTCCAGGGCCAGTCACCCTATTCGGCGAGCAAGATCGCCGCCGACAAGATCGCGGAAAGTTTTTATCGCTCTTTCGACCTCCCGGTCTGCGTCATCCGGCCTTTCAATGCCTTCGGCCCCCGGCAGTCCGACCGGGCGGTTATTCCGACGATTATTTCCCAGTGTCTGGCCGGGAGGGAATTGAGCCTCGGCTCCCTGGATACAACCCGGGATTACACGTTCGTCGACGATCTAACCGTTGCCTTCATCAGGATGGCCGAAGTCCCGGAGGCCGTCGGGGAGGTCGTCAACGTGGGTTCCAACTTCGAGATATCCATCGGCGAAATCGCCCGCCGGGTGATGAAAATACTGGGAAAGGACATCCGGGTGGTCTCCGACCCCCGGCGGCTCCGCCCGGGGAAGAGCGAGGTGGCCAGATTGTGGTGTGATAACCGGAAGGCCAGGCAACTGTTGGACTGGGAACCGAAAATTTCCTTTGACCGGGGGCTGGAAAAGACGATCCGCTGGATTGAGAAGAACCCGGCCTTCTACCATCCGGAACAATTCGTGGTTTGAGGATGAAATTATGAAGACAGTGATTTTAGCCGGAGGTAAAGGGAGCCGGCTGCTTCCCTACACCACCATCGTACCCAAGCCGTTGATGCCGGTGGGGGAGAAGCCGGTTCTGGAGATCATCCTGGAGCAGCTGAGGTCGTTCGGGATGGAAGACATCATCCTGACCATCAGCCATCTCGGAGAACTGATTATGGCCTTCTGCGGGGACGGGAGCAAGTTCGGGGTGAAGATCGATTACTCCTGGGAGGATAAGCCCCTGGGGACGGTGGGGGCCCTGGGACTGGTCCGGGATGACCTGTCAGAAACTTTCCTGACCATCAACGGCGATACCCTGACCGATCTCAATTTCCTCGAACTGGTCAACTACCACAAGCGAAACGGGGCCCTGGTCACCATCGCCCTGAAGCGGAGGGAAGTCCACATTGATTTCGGCGTGGTCGAACTGGATGACTCTCACCTGGTCAGGGAATACATCGAGAAACCCGTCATCTCTCACACGGTCAGTATGGGGGTTTACGTCTTCGAGCCCCGGGTGCTTGATTATATCCCACCGGGGGAGAGCCTGGATTTTCCCGACCTGATCCGGCGGTTGCTGGCCCGGGGCGAACCGGTCGGGGGTTTCGTCTGCGATAACTACTGGTGGGATATGGGGCGGCCGGAAGATTTCCGGAAGGCCAACGAGGAAGCGGACGGTATTTTAGCCCGGCTTGGTCTGGATTGACGGAAATGGATGGATAGCCCTTGAGTGCCCTCAACGTTGTGGAAGAGTGGAAAGCGGACCTGAAAGACGCCCTGGGCAAGGGCGTCTTTCATCTATTTCTCTCCCTGGGATTTACCCAGGGTATGGCCTTTATCCTGGGGATGGCGCTGGCCATCATCCTCGGGCCGGCCAACCTGGGTCACATCAAGGTCATCCAGGTGATCCTGCAATTCGCCGCCATCCCCGCCGGCTTCGGGATGAATTCGGCGATCGTCAAGTTTGTCTCCGAATTCCCATCGGAGCAGCGCAAAAAGGCAGTTTTTTCCCAGGCGATTCTATTGAGCCTGGCGACTTCGCTGGCCGTTGCGCTGATCCTGTTCATACTGGCGGGCGACGATTGGGTGATTAAAGACAGTGTCGCCCGGCATTACCTGAGATTCTTGTGCTGGACGGTACCTTTTGCCGTGCTGGCCACCAATGTCCTTGGCTACTTCCAGGGCAGAAAGCAGATCAAGAAGCTGGCGACCGTCTCCGTCATCCAGCAGGCGTTGATGCTCGTTGTCGTCCTGGGTTTGACCCGGCTCTGGCTGCTTGACGGGTTCGCGGCGGCGAAATTCGGTTATACCGTTTTCAGCGGGCTGGCTCTGGCGGCTCTGGCCGGAAAGGATTTTAAATTCATCTGGGACCGGGATCTATTCCGGAGAATTTTTAAATTCGGGGGTCTGGCCCAGCTGGCGACTTCTTTTTCCATCACCACTTTTACCGCGGACGTCATCTGCCTGAGCGCCATCCTGGAAGACCCAGCCCTGGTCGGCTATTACGGAGTCGCCATCGCCATCGCCCGGGGTCTGATGATCATACCGACGGCGATTACCTCGACCGCTCTACCTTATCTCTCGGAGAGAAGAAGCGATCCCGGGCGGATCCGGCAAATGCTTTTTCGACTGGGGAAGAAACTGACCCTGGTAATGGGGTGTATCTGCCTGCTCCTGTTTTTCCTGGCCCCCCGGGTGGTCGGATTAGTGTTCGGGGAGAGATACCTGCCCTCCGTAAAACCTTTGCGGGTACTGATGCCGTGGCTGTTCGCCGCTTCGCTGCGAAACCTGGTCGGTAGCGCGGTCATCGCTCTGGAGAGGCCGGATATCAGCTTCTATAACTCTTCGGTCGGGGTGGCGGTCAACATCACTCTGAACATCATCCTGATCAATTCCTGGGGTATGATCGGCGCGGCTTACGCGACTCTCTTGACTGATACCCTGAAGCTGGGTACCCTCATCTTCTGGTTATGGTTCTTTGTCTTCCGAAAGCGGCGCCGGCATTGAGCGCAAAACAATGAGCAAGCAGAGACAGTTACTGGTTCTCGGCCTGGACGGGGCAGATTTTGAACTGATCGGGGATTGGCTGGACGAAGGGGATCTGCCCAATCTGCAAAAACTTATCCGGCGGGGAACATCCGGGCCCCTGCGGAGTTCCCGGCCTCCGGTAACCTCTCCGGCCTGGAAGTGTTATTCGACCGGGAAGAACCCGGCGAATTTAGGGGTCTTCTGGTGGCGGCAGGTTGACCGGAACAACAGGAGAATCGTCGGGGCCGAGGCCGGTCTCTTCCGCGGAGCCGAGATCTGGGATTATCTCGGCTCCGCCGGTTATCAATCGGGCGTAGTCGGGATGCCCCTGACCTACCCACCGAAGGCGATCAGAGGGGTTATGGTTGCCGGAGATCCCTACGCCCGGGAAGAGGGCTACACATTTCCTCCCGAGTTCCGGCGGTTTCTGGAAGAGAAATTCTCTTATCGCATCCGTCCTCGCCAGCTGATGTCGGTTAAAGCCGGTCCGCAGGAAGAAGCCGTTGAAGAGATTCTGCGGGTGATCAGGCAGAAGTTTCAGGTGGCGGGATACTTCCTGGAAACCGGGAATTTTGATTTTGTCCATATGACCACCTTCTACCTCAATCACATGCAGCATACTTGCTGGAAAGGCGAACCCTCCCGGCGCGCCTGGAAGCTGGTCGATGAGGAAGTCGGCAAACTGGTCCGGCCGGAGCGCAACGTCATCGTGATGTCGGATCACGGTTCCCGGGAGGTGAAGATAGAATTCTATCTCAATAACTGGCTTCTCCGGGAAGGATATCTCTCCCTGAAAATCGGCACACTGGCGGTGCTGGCCAGGAGGGTAAAGAAAATCGATCGCTGTAACATTCTGAAAACCCTGGCCCGGGGGGTCCTCCCCCGGGAATTCCAGAGAGGGGTCTCCGATCGCCTCCCGACTGAGGCCACCGAGGCGGTCCCTTTTGAAAAATGTATCGACTGGGAGCGGACCCGGGCCATCGCGATGCCCCAGGGGACTCTGTACCTGACAAACTGCCCTTATCCGGATGAGTATTTTAAAGTCCGGGATGAGATCATCCGGAAATTGGAGGCGGTTACCGATCCCGAGGACGGGTCAAAAATCATCAATGCAATCCATAAGAAAGAAGATATTTATCAAGGCAGATTTTTTGAATCCGCCCCCGATCTCTATGTGGAAGCCCGGCCGGACTGCCACATCAGGGAAGGGACCGTCGGTCGGAAAAAGTTAATCAACCCGGCGGAGGGCTGGCGGGCGACCAATTACGAATTCGGTATTCTCATCGCCGCGGGCCCGGATATCCGGGCGGGGAGGGAGATAGATCACGCCCGGATAATCGACCTGGCCCCGACCATCCTTCACCTGATGGGGGTGGCGGTGCCGGAGGATATGGATGGTCGGGTGCTGGAAGATATATTCGCCGGGGAATCCGGCCCGGCCAAGCGCGCAGTAACCAGCCAGCCTCCCCTGGAGAGCGGTGTTTACGGCGCCGTCCCTTCCGGTTCCGGCGAATCCGAGATGAAGAAAAAGCTCCAGGCCCTGGGCTATCTTGACTGATTATGGAATGGAAAGTCCCTCTCTTTGATGTCGATTTCCAGCCCCGGGAGATCGCCGCGGTGGAAGCGGTGCTGAAGTCGAAATGGCTCACTTTGGGCGAGGTGACGCAGCGGTTTGAAGAAGCTTTCGCCCGTTACCTGGAAGCGGATCACGCCCTGGCCGTCTCCAGCGGAACCGCGGCCATTCACCTTTCTCTCCTGGCCCTGGGCATCGGTGCGGGGGATGAAGTCATCACCCCCTCGCTGACTTTCGTCGCCGCGGCCAACTCGATCCTGGCCGTCGGCGCCCGGCCGGTATTCTGCGAGATCGGCGGCCGGGACGATTGGAACATCTCGCCGGCGGATATTGAAAAGAAGATCACCCCGCGGACCAGGGCGATCCTGATCGTCCACTTTGCGGGGTTTCCCTGCCGGATGAATGAGATCCTCGATCTGGCCCGGTCCCGCCGGCTGGCCGTGATCGAAGACGCCGCCCACGCCCCGGGCGCGGAATACCGGGGGAAGAAATGCGGTGGTCTCGGGGACGCGGGCTGCTTCAGCTTCTTCACCAACAAGAATATGACCACCGGTGAAGGGGGTATGGTGGTCACCAACCGGGAGGACCTGGCCGAGAGAATCAAGCTCCTGCGCTCCCACGGGATGACCTCTCTCACCCTGGACCGGCACCGGGGGCATAATTTCACCTACGACGTGGTCTGCCCGGGCTTCAACTACCGGATCGATGAGATGCGGTCGGCCCTGGGTCTCTGCCAGCTGGAAAAGCTGGAGGGCGCAAATCAACGGCGGAGAGAGCTGGTCGATCTCTACCGGGAGAGGCTGTTCGGAGTCAAGGGCGTTGATCTGCCCTTCCGGGCCGCCCCGGGGACTCCGGCCTGGCACATCTTCCCCATCCTTCTGAACAAATCATATCCCCGGCGCCGGATGATGGAAATGCTCAAGCGGCGGGGGATTCAGACGAGCATCCACTATCGCCCGATCCATCTTTTCCGCTACTATCGCCGTCGGTTCGGTTACGGCCCCGGGCTGTTGCCTCTCACCGAGGAAGTGGGAGAGCGGGAGATCACGTTGCCCCTTTACCCCTTGATGGCCGACGGGGACGTGGAATACGTCTGCGCCGCGATCCGGGAATCGCTGGAGAATATGGACGTCGCCATCCGCCGTCCGGGGCGGGAGGAAGCACGGGGTCGGTGACGGCTTCCGGGGAAACTCCCCGGGAGGAAAGGAAGAGATGATGTCCGAAACCCGTCAACAGTGGGACCGGTACTGGAAGGGAATACCGGGGGCGGAGTTCGACTTTCTTACCGAAGAAATATTTTTCCGGATGAGGCGGGCGGTAAGCTTTGCCGGTAAATCCATCCTCGAACTGGGGTGCGGGAGCGGGAGGTTGAGCTATCTCGCCCTGAAAGCCGGGGCCGGTTCGGTCACCCTGGTGGATTCCTCCCGGGAAGCCCTGGATATAGCCCGCCAGCTTTTCCGGGGGGCGGAGAACGTGACGGTCATCGAAAGCGATTTTCGGGAGCTGGAACCGGCCCGTGGCTATGACGTCGTTTTTTCCTCCGGGGTGGTGGAGCACTTTCGTGACGGTGAGATTCTCGAGGTGGTCAAGCTTCATCGACGGCATTCCCGCCAAACCGTTCTCACGGTCGTCCCCGCCGGGCCGCACTACAACAACCTGAGGATGAAAAAGCCCGAGGCGATCCGCGATTACGGTTGGCAGAGGCCCCTCACCGGACGGCAGATGAGATCCCTATTCACTCGGGCCGGGATCCGGGTCGAGACGAACCGGAAGTTTTATCCCTTCTACGCGGTTCCCCGGCTGCACGGCTCCCGGGTTCTCAACCGGATGCTTTGGCCCCTCGGCCGGCTGGCCGGCGGACTCCTTCTGACCGCGGGAACGGTTGCGGCCATCCCGAGACAATGACTCCGGCCGTCCAGAGAAAGCTTACTCCCGGCGGGCCAACCCGGAGGGCGTTCTTTTTCATCGCCCCTGGGGAGAGAGCGCGAATCGCCGGCCTGGCTAAGCGTTTCTTCCCCGAGTCGATCGGCCGGACCGTCGCCGCGGCCGACGATATCTGCCGGCACGTCTTCGACCTTCTCGGTTCGGGGAAGACGGAACTCGGCGGGCAAATCGACTGGCACCGGGACTTCAAGAGCGGCCTCTCCTGGGACCCCCGCCGGCGCTGGGGCGTCGGCGACGATTACCTCCGACCGGACGACCATTCCGACGTCAAGGTGCCCTGGGATTTGAGCAGCTTCCTCCACCTGCCGACCCTGGGCCGGGCTTACTGGTGCACCGGGGAGGAGAAGTACGCCCGGGAATTCGCCGGGGAAATCCGCTCCTGGATCGAGGATAACCCCCCGGGCCGGGGGATCAACTGGGCCTGCACGATGAAAGTGGCGCACCGGCTGCTCAACTGGATCTGGGGTTGCCGATTCTTCCGGGAGGCGGATGGGATCGATCCGGGATTCTGGGAGAATTTTTTCTCCAGCCTGGAAGTCCACGGCCGGTACGTGATCGGCCACCTCGAGGCCCGCCGGCCGGCCAATAACCACTACCTCCTCGGCCTGGCGGCGCTTTTCTACTTCGGGTCTGCCTTTCCAGGGCTCCGGCGGTCTCTAAAATACCTGCGCTTCTCTCGGCGGGGCCTGGAGGCAGAGATGCAAAACCAGGTCTACGCCGACGGGGTCGATTACGAGGGTTCGATCTACTATCACCGCCTGGCGGTGGAAATCTTTCTTTCCGTGTATGTTCTCGGTTTGAAAAGGGGAGGGGAGTTCAGTCCGGCCTTCCGGGAAAGGCTGGAGAAGATGCTGGAGTTCGTGATGTCCTATACCCGCCCCGGCGGGTCCTCACCCCGGATCGGCGACGCCGACGACGGCCGCGTGCAGATCCTCTCCGGTTACCCGGACTGGAACCGCCTCGATCACCGCGATCTCCTCTCCACCGGGGCGGCGGTCTTCGGCCGGGAGGATTTCAAGGCGGCGGCGGGGCGGTTTTTTGAGGAATCGTTCTGGCTCCTCGGGGAAAGGGGGGCGGAGGATTTCCGGAAGCTGGCAACGGGACCGGGGGAGGCTTCCTCCCGGGGGTTCCCAGACAGCGGATTTTACTTTATGCGCCGAGGCGACCTCCACCTGACCGCCGACTGCTTAACCGATGATCCGGCCGCCCCGCCGGCCCACCGCCACAACAGCCGTTTGAGCATTGAACTCTCGATCGCGGGGGTGGATTTCATCGTCGACCCGGGGACATTCGTCTATACCGCTTCGTCCGAAGAGAGAAACCTCTTCCGGAGCACCGGCTATCACAACACGGTTACGGTGGACGGACGGGAGCAGAATCGGCTGAACGGGTCCGGTCTCTTCTCTCTCCGGCCCGGCGGGCGGATGCGGGTTAGGTCCTGGCTTCCGGGTCGCCATCGGGATTACCTCGAAGCCGAGTACCTCTATTCCCGGACCTGGCCATTTTTGCGCCGGATCGGTCATCGACGGCAGATATATTTCGCCGGGGATGATTGTTTCTGGTTGATCCGCGACACCCTGGAGGGTGCGGGTAAACACCGGTTTTCTTCTTTCTTCCACTTCGACTCCGGGGTCAGGATTGCCGAACAACCGGATGGTCTTAGCGCCCACCGGCAGGGAAAGGAACTCCGCCTTTCTTTTATCGTCCCCCCCGGCAGCGGGACTTCTGTCGAGGTCGATTCCGGCTGGATATCGAAGAGGTACGGGATCAGGGAGCAAGCCCCGTTGGTTTCTCTCCGGGGGAAGTTTCAGGACCGGGTCAGTATCGGGGTCGTCATCCTCCCGGGGGGAAGGGCAAGGGAGGCGGTTTTGCCAAAGGCCCGGGAGATCTATCATCAACTCCAGCGTCCCGGCGAATATTTCAAAACGGATTCCCGGCGGGGATAAAAGACAACAGCAGGTCGTGAAAAATCTCTACGGTCCCGGACGCCCCCTGAATCAGAGGGCGGTATTCTCCCTTTTCCTGGGGGGCATCCTCTCTTGCATCATCCTCTGGCTGATCGTCTCGGGGATGAAGGTTCCCATCTTCCTGTCCCTGGTCGGCCTGGTCTTCGTGGCCGTCTACTTCGGCATCAACTTCGAAAAAACCTACATTCCCCTGATCCTGGTAATCGCCCTGCCCCTGGGACTCTTCATCACCGCCATCCCCAATTTGAAGGCCTCGGAAGTGGTGATCCCCGGCCTGTTCTTTATGCTGGTGGTCCGGACTATGGTATCGCGGTCAAGCGGCGGAGAGGGGAGGGTCATTCCCCTGTGCGTCATAGTGTTCTTCCTGCTCGGTTTCGCTTCCTATCTCCGCCACCCCAGTCTCCCCACCCAGGTCTTCGCCCGGACGGTGGACCTGGGGAATTTCCGCCGGTACTGGACCTTTTTTATGGGCTTTATGTCCTACCTCCTGGCCTATTACCTCTTCCGCCGGGACCGGGAGCGAAAAGAGTTGTTCCTGGTCAAGCTGCTTCTCTGGGTCTATGTCGGGGGTATTCTCCTTCACCTGACGATGAGCTATCTGCGCATTGAGGCACTTTCCGGTTTCCTCCTGGTCGACTGGGGGCCGGCTCCCGAGGGCGACCCTTCGGGAGGCATAGTCTTCAGGGGTTGGACCTTCGGCTGGTACGGACTCCACCTCTTTTTGATTCTGACGGCTTTTCCCGGCTTCCCGAAAAAAAAGCTCATCAAAGGCTTACTGTTTCTGCTTGCCCTGCTCTGCGTCATCCTCTCCGGCGCCCGGGCCGTCCTGCTCGCCGTGTCTTGCAGCGCGATCCTGGTCTGCGTGCTGAGAAAAAAATTCTTCCGGCTGGTTTTCCCCCTGGCCGCGGTCACGGCGATCCTGGTGGTATCCTATTCCTTCCCCCAGGTTATCAATACCCTGCCGCCCGCCAGCCGGAGGATATTCACCATCTTTCCCTCCTCCCGGATATACGGTCACCGCGAGGCGACCACCAGCGCCCTGGCCCGACTGGCCTGGTGGCGGGAAGCTTTTACGATTATCTCCCGTAATCCCTACCGGGGGATCGGGTTCGAAAAAGTGGGGAGGAGGGCGATATACCTTGACTACTCGGAATACGCCGTCCGGATCGGCGCCTCCCACAGCGCCTACATCGCCACCGGGGTGATGCTCGGCCTGCCCGGGATGGCGGTCCTGCTCTGGCTGTTTATCCTCCACCTGCGGCGGTCGATTCTCCTGACGACCCGTTCCCCCGAGGGGCCTTCCCGGAATTTCAAACTCTGGCTGGCCTGCGTACTCTTCAGTTACAACATCATCTTCTTCTTCGCCGGTTCGCCGCAGAATCTCTTCCCCTACCTCTTCTACGCCGGACTGGTCAATCTGAACTGGCTCGAACAACCGGAGACGGCCGGGGAGAGATCCCTGATCGGGCCGCCGGTCGGGGAGGGGGATGAATGAAGGTTCTCCACTTCACCCCCAGCGTCCACCCGGAGAAGCTCGGCACCAGCCGGCGGCTGACGCAACTCCTGCTCGAAGACGGGAACACCCACTACTTCGCGGCCCCGGCCCGGCCCGGTTCCGGGGCGGGGACCGGATGGGAAGAATACGCCAACTTCCTGATCCTCCGTTGTCCCTGCCGCTCCCGGGTCGGGCCGGAAGTTCCGGTCTTCTCCCGTTACCTCAAGGCCGCCCTGAACAGCCGCCGGCTGGCCCAGATCTACCCGCCGGATCCCCCGGACCTGGTTCACGGGCACTCCCCGCTGGATTTCGCCCAGGCCGCCCGCCGGTTCGCCCGGGAGAAGGATCTTTCCCTGATCTATGAGATCCACACCCTCTTCGTCGATGAAGTGGCCCACCGCCGGCGGGCGGGGATCCCCGCCGGTCTCAACCGGGCGGCCAAGGCTCTGGCGAAGATCCGGGAGGCCGGGATCATCCGCCATTCCCGCCGGGTGATCGTGCAGACGGAATCCCTCCGGGAGAGGATCGTGGATCTCTTTTCCCTTTCCCCGGAGCTGGTGCGGGTGATCCCCAACGGGATCGACGGGCGGGTCTTCGACCCCGCCGCCCGGAGGGAGGACCGCCTCCGCCTCCGCCGGGAAAAAGTCTGGGAGGATAAGATGGTTGTCCTCTACAGCGGCTACCTCGATCGCATTAATGGGGTCGATTTCCTCCTCCGGGCGGCCGCCGAGTTCGCCGAAGGGGTGAAAAAACGCCTGCGCCTGGTCCTGGCCGGTGACGGGCCCCTGGCGGAATCCCTCCGCCGACGGGCGGCGGAAGAGCCGGACTTCCTCGAATTCCTGGGGGCGGTCGACCCCCGGGATATGCCCGCCCTCTACGCCGCCGCCGACGTCTTCGTCGTGCCCCGCCCCGACACTGAGGCCGGGCAAAGCCTGGTCCCGATCAAGCTCCTGGAAGCGATGGCGATGGAAAAGGTGATCCTGGCCAGCGATCTCGACGCTCTTAGCGAGGCGCTCGGGGCAGGCCGCTTCGGGGTTCTCTTCCGGAGAGAAGAGGCCGGAAAATTCCGGGACAAATTCGAGGCGGTGATCGAGCGGTTCGCCGACTTCGCCCCCCTGGGAACCCGGGCCCGGGCGGAGGTCCTGGCCCGGTACGACTGGGATCGCTCCCGGAAGCTTCTGGGGGAACTCTACCGGGAACTGGCCGGGGGAGGGGACAATCCGTGAGCCTGGTCAGCGTCGTCATCCCCTGCTACAACGACGCCCGGTTCCTTCCCCGGGCGCTCAAGAGCGTATTCACCCAGACCCACCGGGAGTGGGAGATCCTCCTGGTGGACGACGGCTCGACCGATGATACCCCCCGGATCGCCGCCGCCTGCGGCGACCGGATCCGGTACTTCCGCCGGGAGAACCGGGGGGCGGGAGCGGCCCGCAACCTGGGAATCGGCGAAGCCCGGGGCGAGTTCGTCGCCTTTCTCGACGCCGATGATATCTGGTATCCTCCCAAGCTCGAACTCCAGCTGGAGCTCTTTTCCCGCCGTCCGGAACTGGGCCTGGTCTACACCGACTGCCACAGCATCGACGAAACCGGCGCCGTCACCGGATTTTACCTGAAGCGGCGGCCCTCCCCCCGGAGGGACCCGGCGGAGGAACTGTTCATCCGGGACTATATGCCCAACTCGACCATCGTCTGCCGCCGGAGCTGCTTCGACAAGATCGGATTGATCGACACTTCGATCCGGCTCGGGGAGGACGAGGAGCTGAAGATCCGCCTGGCCGACCGTTTCCCGGTCGGCCACCTCGGCCGGCCCCTAGCGGCTTGGCGGCAGCACCCCGGGAACAAGTCTCTGATGGTGGCCCGGATCCGGGAGACCTTTGAGCACGATACCGATATCATCTGCCGGAAATTCCCCCGGCTGGTAAGGTGGCGCGCCCTGCGGACCGCGGTGATGCACGAGAACTGCGGTTTTTTCCTCCTCCGGGACGGGCGGTCCGGGGAGGCCCGCCGGGAGTTTCTCCGGGCCCTGGCCGCCAGTCCGGCCCGGCTCCGTTCGGGCGGCCTGCTCCTCTTGAGCTTGATCGGCGGGTCGGGTTTCCTGGCCGCCGTCCGCTGGAAGAAACGACTGCAGGTGGGGCGGGCGGAGTTGCCGCCGCCCCGGGGAGAGGCCAGCTGAAAGATTGGATCCTGAATTCGTTTTACCGCGCCGCCCGGCGTTTCCCCTGGCTGGAGAAACGCCTCCTCTTTGTCTCCGCCCTGCCCCCCGGCGGGCGGCTGCTCGACCTCGGCTGCGGAGACGGGAAGGTGCTGGGAAGGTTCCGCGCCGTCCGTCCCGACCTGGAGATAACCGGGGTGGACCGGGAGGATTTTTCCTCCGGCCTGCCGGAAGGGATCGAGTTCCGCCGGGTGGACGCGGAACGAGAGCCCCTGCCTTTCCCGGACGATTACTTTGACGGGGTGACCCTGATCCACCTGGTCGAGCATCTGGAAAAACCCGGGGAGTTGATCCGGGAGGTCTTCCGGGTCCTGAAGCCGGGGGGGGCTTTTTACCTGGAGACCCCCGACCGGAAATCGCTGCGTTTCCCCTCTCTCTCCGGATGGCTCCCCGACCTTTGCGCCGGCCCGCTCAACTTCTACGACGACCCCACCCACCTCAGAATCTGGCTTCGGCAGGATCTCTTCGAACTGCTCCGGCCGGAGTACCCGGCGGAACTGGGCTTCGGACTCTACCGGAACCGGCTCTACGCCGCCCTCGCCCCCCTGCTGGTCCCGGCGGGGGCGCTGCTTCGCCGGCGGCGCTGGGTGGTGGTCGGATCCCACAATCTTTTCGGCTGGAGCCTCTATTGCCGCGGCCGGAAGGGTCCTTTGACCTCCTCCGCCGTCGCCCACCCCGGACGGAGAAGGTTGGCCCGCCTGGCCGACCGTCTGCTCTGCTTCCCGGTGTCGCTTCTCCGTCGGCGCGGGGGAAATTTTCCCGCCCATCCCCCGGCGAGCATACTGGTCGTCCGGCCCGATCACCTCGGAGATGTTTTGATCTCGACTTCGGTTTTCCGGGCCTTGAAAGAGAAATATCCCTCGGCGCGGGTGACGGCCCTGGTCGGCCCTTGGTCGGCGGAACTCCTCCGCCACAACCCCTTCGTCGATCAAGTCATCACCCTCGACTGTCCCTGGTGGTCGGGGAAGCGGGGGAGGGGAGCGGGGAGCTTGTCCTTTCTTTCCCGTTACCGGAGATTCCTCCGGGAAGCCCGGAGGGAGCGTTTCCAAGCCGGGATCGACCTGCGGGGAGATATCCGGCATATCCTCCTCTTCCTCTTCCTCCCCGGCATCCCGCAACGCGTTGCCTACGACCGTTCCGGGGGTGCCGCTCTCCTGACGACCGCCGTCCCCGCCCCGGGGTTTTTCTCCCTCGGCGAGTCGGAAAAGAACCGCCGTCTTCTGGCCGAAGGCCTGGGGATAAAGGGGGAATGGACTGAGCCCCGGGTTTACTGGACGGATACCGACCGTTCCACGGCCGAAGAGTTGTTGCGGGCGGCCGGGATCGGACCGGGAGAGACCGTGATTGCCCTTTCTCCCTCGGCCCGCAGCCCTCTGCGGACCTGGCCGCCGGAGAGATTCGCCGGGCTGGCCGACCGGCTGGCCGGGGAATTCTCCGCCCGGATAGTTCTCCTCGGCGGCCCCGACGCCTCTCCGTTGGCGGGTGAGATCGCCGGTCGGTCGCGAACCGGTCCGGTCAACCTGGCCGGGAAGACCACGCTCCTCCAGGCGGCGGCGCTCTGCTCGCGGAGCCGCCTCTTCGTCGGCGTCGAAGGAGGGTTGATGCACCTGGCGGCGGCCGCCGGGACCCCGGTGGTCGCCCTCTACGGTCCGATGAGACCGGAGCTGACCCGCCCCCGCCGGGACAATTTCTTTCCCGTCTATCACCCCTTACCCTGCAGCCCCTGCCTCCAGCTGGAATGTCCCTACTCCGCCAGCCCCCGCGGACGGTGTATGGAAAAGATCTCCCTGGAGGACGTTCTGGCCGCGGTCCGGCGGGCGCTGTCCGGCGGCTGAATCTCCCCGCTGGTCCCGGCGCCTCCCCTCCCCGGAATAACTGCGCCAATCTGGCATTGTTTTACTTCTCTTCGGCTGGGAAACAGTGCCGTCTCCGCCCCGCCCGGCTGTTCCCCCCCGCGGGTGTCAAGTTATATAAAATTATCTGATAACGGGTTACGGCCTTCTTCCCGACCGGACTTCCGCTGGCACGGAAGTTGCTACGCTAATATGCGATGATCAAAAAATACATCAGCTACTATACCCTGAGCTTTTTTGTCGAGGCTCTCCTCGGGATCGGGGCGCTCCTGGTGGCGGTGCGACTGGGCGGGTTAATCCAATTCCGTTACGGAGTGGGGAACGCGCTGCCGGTAATCCCTTTTTGGCTTTACCCGATGGTAGGTTTCGGATTTCCGGCTTTTCTTTATCTCAACCGGGCCCATACTTTCCCCGTCCGCCCCCGGCTGATCGAACTGGCCTGGCCGACCGGCCGGTCGGTCATCCAGCTGGTGGCGATCGTGATCGCCGTCTCCTTTATCGTCCGCGGCCATCAGCCCGGGCGCTTGGTGGTAATCCTCTTCGGCCTGATCGCCTACCCGGCGGCACTGCTCAAGCAGACCGGTTTCGAGCGGTTGCTGGCCCGTTCGGAGCCGCACCGGGAGATCCTCCTGATCGGAAACAGCACCGCCGCCCTCCGCTTCATCTCCTCCCTGAAGGGTGAGTGGCCCTGCGGGGTAAACCTCTTCGGGCTGCTCACCGATGAGCCGGGGCTGAAACCGGGAGAGATGGTGGAGGGCGTGAAGATCCTCGACCGGGTCTCCGGGTGGGAGAATATCCTGCTCAAGAACCAGATCATCGACGAGGTGGTGATCTTCCCCAACGGGAAGATGGGGGTGAGCCTGAATAAAATCATCAGTCTCGGCCGGGAGCTCCAGGTCCGGATCCGGGTGGCGGTCGGGGAGCCGGAGCCCGAGTTCGGCCAGATGCATCCCACCTTCCAGCGGCTGGGCTGGGCCGACCTGATTTCCTTCCAGCCCAACCCGGAGAATTTCGTCTCGATGTTCGTAAAGCGGGCTTTCGACCGGGCCGGCGCGGCGCTCCTCCTTCTCATCTTCTCCCCGCTCTTCCTCCTGATCGCCGTCCTGATCAAGATCGGGTCCCGGGGACCGGTGATCTTTTACCAGAAGCGGAGCGGTTTCCGCGGGGTCCCCTTTAAGATGTACAAGTTCCGGACGATGTACGAGGGGGCGCAGTTCCAGAAGAGGCACCTGATCGAAGCCAACGAAATGAGCGGCCCCGTCTTCAAGATCCGGAACGACCCCCGGGTGACCGGGGTCGGCCGATTTTTGCGGAGGTTCAGCCTCGACGAACTCCCCCAGCTGATCAACGTTCTCAAGGGGGATATGAGCCTGGTCGGGCCGAGGCCGCTGCCGATCTCGGAAGCGGTCAAGTGCGGCCGCTGGGAGAAGCGGAGGTTCAGCTTCAAGCCCGGGATCACCTGTCTCTGGCAGGTCAACGGCCGGAACCTCCTCGACTTCCCGGAGTGGATGCGGCTCGACCTCGCCTACGTCAACAACTGGTCGCTGGGCCTGGACTTCAAGATCCTCCTCAAGACCTTCTCCGCGGTCGTCTCCGGCCGGGGAGCTTACTGATCTCTCCCCGGCGGCCCTCAGCTTCTTGCGGAACGGGGATCCGGGTTGCCATTTCTCTTCCGGCGATGTACCATTTCCCCGGTTTTACCCTGCCAATCAACTGACGGGAAGGAATTATGCGTATCGCCATCCTCGGCTGCCGCGGTTACCCCTCCACCTACAGCGGTTACGAGACCTTCGTCGGGGAACTCGCTCCCCGGCTGGCCGAACGCGGCCACCGGGTGACGGTCTATTGCCGCCGGAGCCTCTTCGAACAAAGGCCGGAAATTTATCGCGGGGTCCATCTCCGCTACCTCCCCTCGATCGAGACCAAGAACCTCGGCACCCTGACCCACACCCTGGTCTCGGTGCTTGACGCCCTGTTCAGGAAGTACGACCTCCTCTTCTTCGTCAACCCGGGCAACGGCTTCCACTGTGTCCTGCCCCGGCTGCTGGGGAAGAAGATCGCCATCAACGTCGACGGCCTGGAGTGGACCCGGGGCAAGTGGGGTCCGGTGGCCCGGTTCTACTTCAAGACCGCCGCCCGCTGCGCCACGATCTTCTGCCAGGAGGTGGTCAACGACTCCCTGGAGATGCGGAGGATCTACCTGGAAGAGTTCGGCGTCCCCTCAACCTTCATCGCCTACGGCGCCTATATCGAATCCTCCACCAACCCCGGGCTGCTTGAGCAGTTCGACCTCCGCCCCGGCGAGTACTACCTGATCGCCAGCCGGATCATCCCCGAGAACCACCCCGACCTGATCGCCGAGGCTTTCAGCGGGGTGAAGACCCCCCGGAAGCTGGTGATCGCCGGGGGGGCTAACTACCGCAGCCCCCTGATGGAGAAGCTGGAGAACTGGCCCGACCCCCGGGTGGTCACCCTGGGTCACGTGGACAGCGTCGAGACAATCAAGGAACTGCACTGCAACTGCTACGCCTACATCCACGGCCACTCCGTCGGCGGGACCAACCCCTCTCTGCTCAAGGCGCTGGGTTTCGGGAACTGCGTCCTCGCCCTCGACGTTCCCTTCAACCGGGAGGTCATCCTCGACTACGGCCTGCTCTTCCGCCGGGACGTCAACGACCTGAGGGAAAAGATCCAGTACCTGGAGGACCACCCCGAAGCGGTCGAGGAATTCCGCCGCCGGGCCCCGGAACGGATCCGGGAAGCTTACACCTGGGAGAAGATCACCGACCAGTACGAGGAACTTTTCCGAAAGATGCTGGGATCCTGAATTATGAACGGGAAAGCCATAACGCGAGTGCTTTTAGCGGTAGTGACGGTTTGGTTGTTAATTGGCAGAGGAGTTTACGGACGTTCCTGGAGGGGCGCAGGAATCATCGATACCGGTTCGGGAAATGACGCCTACGAACCTGGGATAGCCCTCGACGGGAGCGGCCGGGCGCTGGCAGTCTTCGTTCAGGATGACGGCACCAATTGGCGGGTCTATGCCAACTCCTGGGTTGGGGTTTCCTGGTCCGGACCCGTTATTATCGACTCCGGTCAGGATAACGACGCCTCCTGGCCCAGGGTGGCGCTGGGCGCCAGCGGGACCGCGATGGCGGTCTTCCAGGAGTTTGACGGCTATTACTACCGGGTTTATGCCAACCGCTGGGACGGAGGGACCTGGTCCGGAGCCACGGCCATTGACGCCGGCCCGGGGGATAGTGCCTTGCATCCGGGAGTGGCGATGGACGGGAGCGGCAACGCGGTGGCGGTCTTCGAACAGTCGGATAGCGGCATCTGGCGAATTTGCGCCAACTTCTGGAACGGCTCCGCCTGGTCCGGGGCCGAAATCATCGACGCCGGCCTGGGATTCAACGCATTTATCCCGGCGGTGGCGATTGACGTGAGCGGGAAGGCGGTCGCGGTCTTCCGGGAGAATGACGGCATCAACTGGCGGATTTACGCCAACATCCGGAACGGCACCGGTTGGAACGCAGCCACCGCGATAGACGCCGGTCCGGGAAACAACGCCAACAACCCGCGGGTGGCGATGGACGGGTCCGGCAACGCGGTGGCGGTCTTCGATCAGGACTCCGACGGTGTTCGCCGGGTCTATGCCAATTTCTGGGACGGGGCTACCTGGAGCGGAGCCACGACAATCGACGCGGGGAGGGGAGAACAAGCGAATTTCCCGGCGGTGGCGATGGACGAAAGCGGTGAAGCGACTGCGGTCTTCCAGCAGGAAGATGGAGGTGATGACCGGGTTTTTGCCAACCGCTGGGAAGGGCCGGGATGGTCCGGCGTCACGGCTATCGATGCCGGGCCGGGTTTCGACGCCTACCTGCCCCAGGCGGCGATGGATGGCAGCGGTAACGCGGTAGCCGTCTTCCGTCAGTCCGACGGCCAGTATTACCGGATTTATGCCAACCGCCGGACCGGCGGGTCCTGGTCCGGCACTACGACTATCGATGCCGGACCGGGATATAATGCCGATGATCCGCAGGTTGCTGTAGACGCCAGGGAGAGTGCGTTCTCGGTCTTCCGGCAGTCCGACGGCTCCAACTGGCGGGTTTACGCCAACCGGTTCCCCCCGCTTCCCGCGCCCTGGATCTACGACTACAACGGCGACGGGACCAGCGACATCGCGATCTTCCGGCCGGCTTCGGGACTCTGGGCGGTGAGGGGGATTACGCGAGTTTACTTCGGGGGTTGGGACGACACCCCCGTCCCCGCGGACTATTCCGGCGACGGGACCACCGATATCGGGATCTTTCGTCCCGCCTCCGGCCTCTGGGCGGCCCGCGGGGTTACCCGGATTTACTTCGGCGGAGCCACTGATATTCCCGTTCCCGGCGACTACGGCGGCACCGGGACCGCCGCCGCCGGGGTCTTCCGGGGCGGTTCCGGCCTCTGGGCGATCCGGGGACTGACCCGGGCCTATTTCGGCTCCTCGGCCGACCTTGCCGTTCCCGGATATTACGCCGCCGCCGCCGCGGAGTTGGCGATATTCCGTCCGGCCTCGGGCCTCTGGGCGGTTCGGGGGCTGACCCGGGTTTACTTCGGATCCTCGGACGACACCCCGGTCCCCGGCGATTACGGCGGGGAGGGGAACTGGAATCCGGCGATCTTCCGGCCGGCCTCCGGTCTCTGGGCGGTCCGGGGCGTTACCCGGATCTACTTCGGGGGGACGGCCGACCGGGCCCTTCCGGGCGGGTACGGCGGCGACGGTACCGACCGGGTCGGGATCTTCCGGACCGCCTCCGGTCTCTGGGCACTGAGGGGGCTGACCCGGGTTTACTTCGGCGGTTTTGGAGATCTTCCGCTGACGAGGTAACAGGGGAGGCAGGCGAATCGCGAATTGCCTGGGGTGTTGATTGCCGGGCGGCGGGGACTTTCCTGATTCGCCGGAGCCCCGGTTAGCTTCGGAAGAGGCCGGGGGAAAAATCCCTACAGCCTGATCCCGAAGTCGCTCTCCAGGTCGAGTTCCTCGTCCCCGGATTGGACGTTGACCGTCCCGTCCAGGACCTCGAAGACGGTCCGGCTGTTCTCGTCGACCTTGGTCCGGAAGAGGGTACCCCGGACCAGGGAGACCGCGGTCGGGGTCTGGATCCGGTAGCGGATGTCCCGCGAGGGCGCCGCCTCGATGAGCGATATCACCTTTCCCCGGATCACCTTGAGCAGGTTGGTCTTCTCCCCCTCCCGGATCGGGATGAACTCCACGGTGGTCAGTTCCCTCAGCCGGGCCCGGTCCCCGTTCTCCATCGTGATCTCGATCCCCGACTGGGGGCCGGTCCGGAGCGTGTCGCCTCGCTGGATGATCAGCCCGGGGAGGGTTTCCCGCCAGCGGTCCTCACCGGAGAGCCGGACCTGCGTCTCCCCGTATCGGGTGGAGACGTAGGCTTTCCCCTCCAGGTTGACCAGGTGGGCCGGAACGCGCACGACGTTGCCGGGTCTCAAAAGACGGTTGTAATCCACCACCACCCCCCAGGCGGGTGGACCGGTCAGGTAGGAGTCGATGATCGTGGCCGAGGTGGCGCCGGGAAAGACCGGTATGAAGTAGTCTTCTTCCGCCCCCGCCCGGGGGAGAAGGAGGGCGGCCAGGCAGGAAAAGGCGATAAACGCAATGATGGAGCGAAATTTGGCGAGATGGCTCATATCCCGGGAATCGATTATCTTCATACCGGCATTAAAGCAAATCCGATGCCAGAAAAGCTGCCGGGGAAATATTAATCTTTAAAATATTGCCCGGCAATATATTAAAAATAAAGTGGCATGAAATAACCGCAATTCCGGGCCGGCCCGCTTAGGCAAAAATTGCCCTACCGGCTCCGGCGGGGGTAGAAAAAGGAGAAGGCTCCGCTGAAACGGCCTTCCAGCCCGGCGGCGTTGATCGAGCTGACCTGCCAGTAAAAGGTGCCTTCCGGGAGGTCGCGGACGGTGAAGGAATTGCCGGTGGGGTAGGACTCGAAGACCAGGACCCGGAAATCCGGGTCGGTGGAGATCTCCAGGTGGTAGATGACCGCTTCCTCGACCGGGGTCCACCGGAACTCCCGTTCCGCGATCGGTTTCAGGATTACCTCCCGGTCGAGCGGCTGGAGGAGGCGGAGCGGCGGCGGGGGGAGGGGGAGAGGCCGGAGCGGGGATTTTCCATCCTCCGTCCGGGATAGGGCCGGGAGGAGGAACCAGGCTGTGGTCAGCATTAACAGGGCCCGGCGGCGTTTCATCAGGCGCTCTCTTCGGCGTATTTCTTCAGCTTATAGCGCAGTCCCCGGAGGCTGATACCCAGCTCGCGGGCGGTCCGGGTCCGGTTCCCCTCCTCCAGCTCCAGGACCCGGAGGATGTGGGCTTTCTCGACCTCGGCCATTCGGAGACTTTCTATCTTGGTTTTCCCGACCGCTGCGTTCTCCCCGACGTCCCGGAAGGACGGCGGGAGGTCCGCCGTCCCGATCCGGTCGCCCTCGGTCATCACCACCAGGTTCTCGATCGTATTCTCCAGTTCCCGGACGTTGCCTTTCCAGGGGGCCCGGACCAGGGCTTCCACCGCCGCCGGCTCCATCATCTTCTCCGGGAGCTTGTTCCGCCGGCAGGCCAGCTCGAGAAAGTGGGTGATCAAAAGCGGGATGTCCGAGCGGCGGTCCCGCAGGGGCGGGAGGTGGATGGGGATCACCGAGATCCGGTAGTAGAGGTCCTCCCGGAATTTCCCCTTTTTCACCGCCTCGCCCAGGTCCGAGTGGGTCCCGAAGAGAAACCGGGCTTCCAGCGGACGGGTGTTGTTTTCGCCCACCCGTTTGAAGACTCGTTCCTGGAGCGCCCGGAGCAGCGAACCCTGGAGATCGATCTCCATATCCCCGATCTCGTCGAAGAAGAGGGTCCCGTCCTCGACCGCCTCCAGCGCCCCCGGCCGGTCCTGGTAGGCCCCGGTGAAGGCCCCCTTGGCGTGGCCGAAGAGCTCGCTCTCGATCAGGGTCCGGGGGATGGCGGCGCAGTCGACCGGGATGAAGGGGCGGTCCTTCCGGGGGCTGTTGTAGTGGATCGCCCGGGCCAGCAGTTCCTTCCCGGTTCCGCTCTCCCCGGTGATCAAAACGGTGGCCCCGGTCGGGGCGGCCTTGGCGACCTGGAGAAAGACCTCCTCCATCGCCTTGGAGCGGCCGACGATGTTCTCCAGCCCGTAGTGGGCGTTCAGTTCCCTCCGGAGTCCCAGGTTGGCCAGCCAGAGGCGGTAGTGTTTGACCGCCCGCCGGGCCTTGAGGAGCAGCTCCTGGCGGTCGATCGGCTTGGTCAGGTAGTCGTAGGCCCCTTCCTGGATCGCCTTCACGGCGTCGGCGATGCTGCCGAAAGAGGTGATCATAATCACCGGCAGCTCCGGATGGTTGAGGGTGATCTCCTTGAGGATCTGGAAGCCGTCGAGTCCCGGCATCCGGATGTCGGAGATGACCAGGCTGTAACCGTCCCCCCGGAGCCGGGCCAGCCCTTCTTCCGAATCGCTGACCGGGGTGACCTTGAATGAGGTGTTCTTGAAACAGTTCTCGATCAGCTTCAAACTCAGCCGGTCGTCGTCGATCGCCAAAATTTTCGTGGTCTTGTTCATTTTGCGGTTTTTATGCTTCCGTCCGGTGACGGGCCGGGGAGATACCGGCGGTGGGCAAAATTTTCCTTATCCTATATCCGGGCGGGGATTTCGGCAAGAGCAATTTTAGTATATTTCCGGTTGCGAGGCATTTCCCCCTCCCGGGAGGAAGACCGTAAAGATCATTCCTCCCCCGTCCCGGGCTTCCACCGTTATCCCGCCACCGTGGCGCTCCGCGATCTGCCGGGAGATCGAGAGGCCGAGGCCGGTCCCGGAGGTATCCCGGGTCTGCTTTCCCCGGTAAAACTTGTTGAAAATCTTCTCCCGTTCCTCCTCGGGGATCCCCGGGCCCCGGTCGGCGACCCGGAGAACGTTCTCGTCCCCCCGCCGGCCGCAGCTGACCCTGACGACGCTCCCGGCGGGGCTGTAGGCGATGGCGTTCTCGACCAGGTTCTGGAGAGCCTGGGACAGGAGCTTCCCATCCCCGCGCAACTGCGGCGCTGGGAAGGAGATTTCCGTTTCCAGGGCGATCTTTTTCTCCGCCGCCCGGCCGGCCAGGATCCGGAGAGATTCCCCGATCAGTTCGGCCGCGTCGATCTCCTCCCGGGCGACCTCCCCGGCCCCGGCCTCCAGGCGGGCCGCCGCCAGGTAGTCCCGGAGCAGTTCCTTGAGGCCGGCGGCGGCGGTCTTGATCAGGCCCAGATACTCCCCGATCTCTTCCGGCCGGACCAGGTCCTGGTCGTAGAGGTCGCAGAAACCGACGATCCCGGAGACCGGCCGGGCGATCTCGTGGCTGAGCATCGCCATCGTCTCGGCCCGGAGCCGGTCGAGTTTCTTCAGCGAGGTGATCTCGGTGAAGACCGCCATCAGGCCGCCGGCCGGTCCGCCTTCCCGGCGGAAGGCGGAGAGGGAGACAAGGTAGGTCCGGTCTCCGGCCGCCGCTTCACCGACCAGGGTCTCCCCGCCGGTGATGATCCTTCTCGCCCGGGCGGCGAGCTCCCCCTCGGGGAGATTCAGGAGCCGGGAGAGGAGGGGGATGATCCGGAGCCGGTCCGGGTCCTCGCCCAGTTCGGCCAGGATCTCCCGGGCCGGGCGGTTGAGGAGGAGCGGGGAGCCGAGGAGGTCGGCGACGACGACCCCGTCGGCGATCGCGGAGAGCATCGCCGAAAGCAGGCTCCGTTCGGCGGCCAGAGAGCGGGAGAGAAAACGGAGAGTCCGGATCTTCCGCTCCAGCCCCGCCCGGCGGAAGAAATTGACCGGGAGCTTTTCCCCGCCGCCCCGCCGCCGGGCCTCCCCGGCCTTCCTCAGCGCCTGGCCGAGGTGATAGGAGACCAACCGGCCGATCTCCTCCTCCTCCGGGCTGAAGGGGCGTCCCTCCCCGCGGCCGAGGGCCAGGCCGCCGGTCTTCCCCTCCCCGGCTTCCAGCGGGAGGAAGAGCCAGGTCCCCGATTCTCCTTCCCGGCCGGCGAATTCGGCGGCGGTGAATTTCGCTTTGCCGAGGGCGGACCGGTCCGTCTCTCCCCAGGCTTCGACCGGGTTCAGGACGTCGCCTTTTCCTTCTCCCTTCAGGAGGAGGGCCCGGTCGAGCGCCAGCAGGGAGGAGAGGAAGGCGAAGAAGCGGTCGGATTCTTCGCTCCCGTGGCCGCCGGGCGGGGCGGAGGAGATCCGCTCCCGGCGGCTGAGGGCCCCGATCTCGGAATCGAGCGAGCGGAAGAGGAAGGCGAGCTGGTTCCCGCTGACCGCCAGGTAATTGGCCGCGATCACCGCCAGCAGGGGCCAGATCTCCAGCCAGATCCGGAAGCGGAGCAGCAAGAGCAGGTACAGCCCGGCGGCGGCGGCCAGGAGGAGCGCCAGGGCGAGGAACCCTCCCCGCCCGGCCCGGCGGTCGAAGATCCACCCGGCCAGCAGGCTGAGCCCGAGGATCAGGGCCGCCACCGACGGGAAGGGTGGCCGGGTGACGAACTCCCCGGAGAGGATGGTGTTGATGATGTTGGCCTGGATCTCCACCCCGGGCATCGGGTCCCGGCCGGTCGAGAGCGGGGTCATCGCCATATCGCCGAGGCCGGGAGCGGTGGCCCCGACCAGGACGATCTTATCCCGGAAGATCCGGCGGGGAAAGCCGGCTTCGAGAATCTTCCAGGCCGGGAGACGGAGGAAAGTCCCGGCCGTCCCGGCGAAACGGATGTAGAGGGGATACTCCTGGGCGATCAGGCCGGCTTCCCTCCCCGGCGGAGGGGCCGGCCGGGCGGGGGAGGGGATGACGATCCCCCCGACCCGGACCCCGGACTCCCCGGCGGTGATCTTCCCCTCCCGCCCGGTCCGGCGAAAAAACTCGGCGGCGGCCACCAGGCCGAAGGACCAGCGGCTCTCCCCGGCGATCTCCTTGCGGAGGTAGATCTTCCGGGTGATCCCGTCGAGCGAGGGCTCGGTGTGGACGTGTCCCCGTCCGGCCGCCGCCTTTGCCAGTTCCGGGAACGGTCCCAGGAAGGCGACCATCTCGCCCAGGGAGGGCCGGGCGGCGAGATAGACCGGGAGAATCACATTTCCCGCCCGGGCCACCGCTTCGGCCAGGGCCCGGTCGTCATCCGGCCGTTCCCGGTCGGGTTCGAAGAAGCCGATATCGACCCCGATCGCCGCCGGGCCGCCGGCGGCGATCGCCTCTATCAGTTCAGCGGTCCGGGAGCGGGGCCAGGGCCACCGCCCGACCTGCTCCAGGCTGGCCTCGTCGATCGCCGCCAGTACCACCGCCGGGTTGCGGATGCGCCCGGACTCCAGGCGGAGGGCGGCGTCGTAGGCCAGGTTCTCCAGCTTCTCGAAGACCCCCGCCGCCGTGAGCGCCGCCGCCGCCAGGGCGATTGCCAGGCTGAGGAGGACGATCCGGACTGGAGTCGAGCGGATATTCACGGCCGGAAGTCTACCGGAACCGCCGGAAGCTGTCAATTACCTCCCCCCTTCCCCGGCAGGAATTTCCCGAAAAACCGGAAGATATTGCCGGTTCTTCTGCTGTCAACAGTCGAATTCACTTTGAAAAGCAGTTGGCACACTGGTTGCTATATAAAAATGTGTTGACTCTGATTTCTGTTTTTGGTATCGACAGCCTTTAGACTGAGTGGATATCACAGGATACCAGTATCTGAGCCCACTTTTTCCAGCGGTGGTTGTCCGCCTAAGGAGCCCACGATGCGATCAATTTCTTTTCTGTCCTTGCCGGCGTTTCTGATTATTCTCGTCCTGGCCGGGCCGGCGTTTCCCCTCACCCTGACGCTGACCGGGGAGACGTCGGCCGATCTCTGCGAGGCCGACACCTACTACCTGACGATCGAGAACCCGGCCTGGCAGTCCGAGACGGCGGAGAACATCGTCATCGTCAACACGATGCCGCCCGACGGATTCGTCTTCCAGGACGACTCCGCCGCGATCGTTACTCCCCAGGGGACGCTCTCGGGAAACGCCGCCGACCCCTCGATCGCCGGGGATGATCTCACCTGGGACCTTGACGCCCTCTTCGGCGCCGGCACCGATATCTACCTCACGCCCGGCCAGTCGCTCGATCTCCAGTTCGCGATGGAGATCGGCTGCGACGGGAACAGCGGGCAGGACGCCGTCGTCGTCACCTACGATTTCCCCTCTCTCAGCGGGCAGACCGACACCGACTCGATCTTCGTCACCGTCTTTACCGGGGACATCAACGTGATCAAGAATCCGGTCACCCAGGAAGCTTCCCGGGGGGACTGGACGACCTACACCCTCAAGATCGAGAGCAGCGGCCTGGGCAAGATCCGCAACGTCGAGGTCAGGGACACCCTCGGGGCCGGGCTCCAGTTCGTGGACGCCGATCCCTACCCCGGCGCGGTGGTCGGGTCGACCTACTACTGGACCGCGGCCGACCTCCCCGGGCTGGCCGAGATGGACCCCGACACCGCCGAGTGGATCACCCTGACCGCCCTGGTGGTCTCCTGCTCGAACCTCGACAACGACCTCGACGCCTCCTTCGGCTGCGAGGGGATGGTCAGCGTCCCCGACACGGTCTGCCTCGACACCGCCACCGAGATCCCGGTGGGGACGGCCACCGCCACCATCGATTACCAGCTGAAGCCGCCCGACCTCTCCTTCGACCTGACGCCGTCGATGTCCCCGATCGACTACTGCGCCCAGACCACGATCACCGTCACCGTGACCAACGGCGACCCGGTCACCCCTGACCCCGAGGTGGGCTGCGCCTGCAACCTGGTCCTGAACACCAACCTGGATTCCACCGGCTACCAGATCAGCAACGTGGTCGGGGCGAGTTACGCCGGGGGAGACTTCACGGTGGGAACGGTCCCCGCCAACGACACCGTCTACTTCACCTACGACATCAACTGGCCCGACGGCTCCTGCCCCCCCAACGCCTCTTCCCAGAACACGCTCTGGCTGCCGACTTACGACGACCAGTGCGGAAACCCCTTCGCCCCCCCGGTGGCCATCTTCCCGGTTTCGATGACCGGGCTGCCCTCGCTGAGCATCTCCAAGAACAACCCGGGGACGGTCAACGGCAACGACACCATCACCTTCTCGATCCAGGTCGACTACAACGGTCCCGACGGCTTCACCCCCACCATCACCGACGACTACCCGAATCCCTCGCCGGGCTGGGCGATCCAGTCGATCTCCGACGGGGGGACGGACGACGGCGACGAAATCACCTGGTCGGGCTTGACCTTCAACGACGGCGACAGCCGGACGGTGACCTTCCAGATGACGGCCCCCGGAGGGGACCCCTGCGCCGGCCCCGTTCCCGGGATCTACACCAACAGCGCCGCGGTGACCGGCGGCACCGACTGCCGGGGCTGCACGATCAGCTCCGACTCCACCTCGGTGACCTTCGCGGTGGAGGACACCCCCGGCTGCGACAGCGACGACTGCATCGCCGCTGCCTCGCTATCCGGGGGGGGGACCGCCGAGGTCTGCACCACTCTCTCCTACACCGCCACCTACACCTTCGGGACGGGCGACGACCTCCCCGCCGACTGGTCGGCGGCCACCTTCACCTCCCAGATGCCCCTGGACGTGAGCCTCTCCACCCTCGACGCGGTCACGGTCGACGGCTTCAATTACCAGACCTACGTCTCCGATAACGGAGGCGCGGGCGGGACGTACGTCATCGACCTCTCCGGACTCGACTTCTCACCGGCTCCGGCCCCGGATACCGCCGCCACCCTGGAGATCGAGTTCACCTTTTCCACCGCCGATACCGTCGGAGGCAGCTACCAGCGGGCCGACCTCGAACTGGGCGGCGGCTGCGGGACCGAGACCAACTGGTTCCAGATCCAGATCGAAAGGACGGCGGTAAACGTGGGCCTCTCCGGCCCCCAGATCGTCGACCACTGCGGACGCGAAACCTACACCCTCTCCCTCTCCAAGAACGGCTACCTCGCCTACGACCTCCTGGCGGTCTTCGACCTCGACCCCGACGGGAACGGAACCGACAACTACTACTACTGCGCCGGCTCCACCGTCTTCACCGGCACCTTCACCGAGGACGGGTGGGGGAACATCCCCGCCTTCGAGCCTGACACCTCGACGCCCGGAGAGCTCCGCTGGGACTTCTCCACCCAGGGGGGCGGGAGCGGCGACCTCTCCAGCCTGGGGAGCATCGAGATCGACCTGCTGATACCCTGCGTCGCCGGCGTCTTCACCTACGCCGGGGAAGCGCAATACAACGACCGCTGCGACGACGGAACCATCCCCCGCGAGTCGACCTCTTCCGCCGGGCCCGACGGGCCCCTCTGGGTCCGGGAGGGGAACATCTCCATCATCAAGATGCCCGAGGCCTACTACGCCACCGAGGAGCGGGCGGCCTGGTCCCTGACCGTGGTCAACGGGGGCGACGGGGCGGCGTACAACCTGGAGGTCTTCGACGTCCTCTCCGCCAACCTCTCCTACTATTACGCTTTTCCCGGGCCCGAGATCGTGGCCGGGAAGAACATCACCTGGAACTTCCAGAGCCTGGCCGGCACCTGGGACGACCTGACCGACCTCGACGGGGGCGGCTTCTTCAACGACCTGATCGCCGGCGGGACCGTGGGGCTGACCCTGGAGGCCACGATCGACGACTGCGACGACCTCTATAACGAGGTCTATTCCCAGTGGGGCTGCTGCACCGAGGCCTGCCAGACCTCGGACTGGTCCTCCTCCACCGTCTACATCCCGCCGCCGGGGGTCCTGGGGGTGACCACCTTCCCGGTGGCGATCAATCTCTGCGAGACCGCCACGGTCTACTTCGAGGTCAAGAACAGCGGCCAGACCCACATCTACGACATCTGCGCCGGCCAGGCGCTGCCGACCGGGGCCGACTACGTCCCCGGCACCTCCCGGTACCGCTACAACGGCGGCTCCGGCTGGACCTCCTTCACCGTCACCGCCGACCCCGACTACTGGGCCGCCCACACCTATCCCTACCACTGGACCGCCCAGACCCACATCCCCGAGTTTTACGACCTGCCCACCTCCGCCCGGGTCCAGATCCTTTTCGACGTCGAGGCCGACTGCGACTTCCCCTCCAGCGACCGAATCTTCAAGTCGTCCGCCAGCTTTTTCACCCCCTGCCAGGAGTACCTCGCCTGCAGCGAGACCAAGGCCACGATCGATTTCAACGATATGGACGTAGGTATCGTCAAGGCCGGGCGGAACGAGACCAGGGATCCCGGGGGGGCGCTGTCCACCGACCCGATCATCGCCGACGCCGGCGACACCGTTTACTGGCGGATCACCCTGACCAACGACGGGGACACCGCCGCCGAGATGGTCCGCTTCACCGATACCCTCCCCGACACCGTAACCTACTCCTCCGCCGACCCGGCGCCCGACTTCCAGAGCGGGCAGGTCGTCTCCTGGTTCGCGGGGACCGATCTGCCCTTCGTCGCCTCGATCCTGGCGACCGTAGACGGCGACGGCTGCCAGGCGCTCTCGACCAACACCGTGGACGCCACCTGGGGCTGCCAGAGCCTGGGCTGCACCGCGGGCGGCTCCCAGGTGACCAGCTCCCTGATCACCGAGGTCGACTTCCAGCTGCCGGCCTTCAACCAGCTCTCCGACTTCACCACCTGCGGCGGCCTGGTCACCTTCTCCGTCACCAACGACGGCGCCACCGCCGACGACCTCGACGTCACCTACACCGTCCCCGAGGGATACCTCTACGACGCGAGCGGCTCCGGGGCGGAGATCGCCAGCTCCAATCCGGCCCACACCTTCACCGAAGTGGAGGAGGAGCCGGTCGACCTGGGCGGCACCCCCCAGCAGCTCCAGTTCGCCGGAGTCGCGCAGGGGGGGAACATCAACAACGGGAACGACTACGTCGGGATCGGGGAGACGCTCACCTTCAGCTTCAACGTCTACCGCGAGCCCTCCGACTTCTCCTGCGACACCGACCCCGACAGCGATCCCCCCATCCCGGGGCCGGTCGGCGGCTCCGCGGTCGGGAGCTTCGCCAACACCTGCGGGACCTTCGTCACCGACGGCGTCAGCTTCTCCACCTTCACGGTGACTCCGGCCTACGCCGACCTGGACCTCGACATCTCCCCGGCCAACCAGATCGTCGCCGACGGGGGGACCGCCACCTTCAACATCACCCTCGACAACAACGGCACCGCCGCCGCCGACGACTGGACCGTGACCCACACCCTGGGCTCGGGCTATTCGAGCATCAACTCCACCCGGGGCTCGGTGATCGGCCAGCAGGTGATCTTTGATTCCGGTGACGCGGGCGGCGGGGTGATCAACGCCTCCGGACAGCGAACCTACCAGATCACCGCCGACGTCGGCGCGGGGAGCCTGGTCCACTACGCCGAGGTGGTCGGGAAGTGCGTCGACGCCGGCGGCTCCGACACCGGCTGCAACTACAGCGACGACGGTGACGAGTCCTACTCCTCCAACGCCAGCTTCACCAAGCTCTCCGACACCCAAGGCACGATCGGGGAGACGGTCTACTTCAGCGTGGTCGCCGACTTCCAGAACCCGGACTACACCAACGTCACCATCAGCGACCAGCTCCCCACCCCCGGCCTCGAATATCTCGGTCACACCGTCACGCCGGGGACCTGGACCACCAGCACCGCCGACCCGGTCGCCGGGACGATCGAGGTCACCTGGGACCAGCTCACCGCCGCCACCACGGTCGTGATCGACATCGAGGCCCGGATCGACTCCGACGGGGTCAACTGGGCCGGCCTGACCCAGACCAACGACGCCGCGGTCACCTTCACCTTCGAGACCAACACCTACAACGACAGCGCCTCGGCCGACGTCGGTATCATCGAGCCCGACATCGACTCCTTCGTCAAGGCCTTCGAGGGCGGCGACCCCGGCCCGGTCCAGGGCGGGGACGAGGTCTACTTCCGGGTCCAGTTCGACAACGACGACACCGACGTAACCTCGACCGCCTACAGCATTCGCTTCAACGACATCCTGCCCGAAGAGATGCGGGATACCACACCGACCATTGTGACCGTGGGCGTGGACACGCCGCCCTACGGGTCGATCGACCGGACGCTGACCTCGCCCGCCGACTACCTCAGCTCCTGGGACGGCGGCTCGGGGATGTTCGGGATCGACTTCAACACGCCGCTCACCACCTCGGCCGCCCGGCTCGACCCCGGAGAGAGGATGCTGATCTACTACAAGGCCTACGTCGACTACGACGTGGGGGCGTTCACCGTCTTCTCCAACCTGGCCGAGACCGACACCTACTACTCGCTCCCCTACGACCCGGCCAATCCCGACATCCGCCAGTACTCCGACGGGAGCGGCTGGCTGGAGATGTCGACCAACGACCTCGCCATTACCAAGTCGATCGTCTCCGGCTCCCCGGCCACGATCGGGGAGACCGTATACTACCGGATGGAGGTGACCGTTCCCGCCGAGACGACCGCCTACTGGCCCGATCTTTATGACATCGTTGAATGGAACGGCCTGACCTACGTGGCCGGTTCGACCGCCTTCTCGGTGGTGACCGGTTACCCGGAAGAGGGGGTGACGTTCGTCTCCTCGACCGAGCCGGCCTGGATATCATCCACCGATCCCGACCCGGGGATGACCATCTTCTGGGACCTCAACCCGATCGTCAACGCCAGCGACGGGACCCCCTGGGGGGACATCGATTACGTCTTCCGGGTCGACTGGGCGATGCTGGTCACCGGCCTCGACGACGGGGGAGGGGATACGGTCTGGAACCCGCCGGCGGCCGACGACGACGCCCTGGACGACGCCCGGATCGACTGGTCCACCTTCAGCGACGGCAATGGTTCGACGAACAGCTTCGTCGAGGACACCGACGTCGTCACCGATATCGATCAGCCGGTCCTTTCCAACTTCGACAAGTCCACCACCACCGGCAACCCGGTGGCCGGCGGCGACCAGGTGGACTACGAGATCACCTTCGAGAACACCGGCTGGAACACCGCCTTCGACACCGTGATCGCCGACCTGATCCCGGACGGGATGCGGGACGCCTCCCCGGTGGTCGACAGTATCGACGTCGGCGGCCGGGCCCTGGCCGCCGGAACCGACTACACCACGGCCTGGTCGGGCCAGACCTTCACCATCACCTTCGTCTCCTCCGACACCTCGCTGCCGGTCTCCGCCAACACCTCCGACTCCCGGATCGAAGCCGGGGAGACGGTGACGGTCAATTATCACGCTACCGTCGACCTCTCGGTCGGCGCCGCCTGGTCGATGGACAACGAGGCCCGGGTCACCGAATACACCTCGCTCCCCGGCGACGACCCCGACGAGCGGACCTATCCCGGGATCGGCCCCGACTCGGTCAACCACTACACCGACCCGGTCACCCTGACCAAGGACCAGACCTCCCCGGACTACACCCCGGGCGACGACATCACCATCGGGGAGACCCTCTACTACATAATCGAGGTCGATATCCCGGAAGACACCGTCGCCTACGGTCTTGAGGTCAGCGACACCATCGCCAACGGGCTGAAATTCGTCTCCGGGACCACTGTACCTTCGGCCGATTCGTCCAGCGCCGGCGGCGGCCCGGGCGGGACCACCTACGTCTCCTTCACCTGGAACAGCCTGACCGGGGGGCCGGGCGTCGACGCCACGGTCACCCTGGCCACCTTCGTCGAGCAGACCTACGTCGGCGGCGTACCGGTCGCCCGGGGCGACATCTTCACCGACACCGGGTACGTCGGCTGGTTCAACCAGTCGGGGGGAACTTGGTTTACCGACACCTCCAACCAGGTCTCCAACCCGGTGGTCGAACCGGCGCTGGAGATCCTCAAGACCGCCGACCCGACCGGCGGTCAGGCCGGGGACACCATCTACTTCACCGTCGATGTCAGCCATACCGGCATCAGCGACTCCGACGCCTTTGACGTGGTGATCACGGACGTCATCCCCGACGATATGACCTGGGTCGGCAACGTCACCACCCTCTCCGGCCTCTCCCCGGTCGTCAACGATACCGGCGACCCCACAGTGACCTTCAGCTACCAGACGATCGGGCTGGTCCAAAGCTCCCAGTTCAGGTTTGAAGTGACCCTCGATAACACCGTCGTCCCCGACCAGGTGATCACCAACACCGCCGACCTGGCCTGGACCTCGACCCCCGGGGACAACCCCAACGAGCGCGGCTGCGGCGACCCGCCCGACGACTACTGCGATACCGACGACGCCGAGGTCACGGTGGACGACAACCTTGCCGTGGTCAAGACCCTGCTCGGCGACGGCGACGGGGTGGTGGGGGAGACCTTCCAGTACCAGGTGGAGCTGACCCTCAACGAGGGGACGATGACGGAAGTCGAGCTGGAGGACACCCTCCCCTCCGGGCTGGCCTTTGTCTCCCAGGAGAGTTTCACCATCGACCCCGCCGTCACCTTCACCGGCGCGACCGCCCCGGCGGTCACCGGCAACGGCCAGACCGTGACCTGGACCCTGGGGACGGTGGTCAACCCGGCCGGACCGACTTCGGACACCGCGACCATCGTCTACGACGTGGTGATCCTCAACACTTTCGGCAACCTCAACGGAACGCTGCTCGACAACCGGGTCGACCTCACCTACGACGGGGGTTCGGACTGGTCCGAGGCCTCGGATACCGAGGTCCTGGAGCCGAGACTGGTCGTCAATAAGTCCGTCGCCCCCCAGACCGGGGACGCCGGCGATACCGTCACCGTGACCGTCACCTTCCAGCACGATACCGACAGCACCGCCGTCGCCCACGACGTCTTTTTGACCGAGGTGGTGACCGACGGCCTGATCTGGGGGGACAACGTCCAGCAGTGGACCGGCCCGGCGAGTTTCTCCTGGGATACCGACAACCTCCCCGAGGTGGTCTTCAGCTGGGACGAGATCGACCTCTACTACACCGCGGTCGACCCGGTTTACTTCACCTTCGAGGTGGTCCTCGACGACTCGGTCCAGCCCAACCAGGTCCTTCCGGACACGGTGGACCTGGAGTGGACCAGCTGGACGATCGGGACCGAGCAGGTCTCGCCTTACAACGACAACGCCTACGAGCGTTCCGGCGACCCCGATGCCGGGGGAGAGTTCAACAACTACACCGACTCCGATGACGCCGGGATCACGGTCAACGACGTTCTCCTGGACAAGGACCTGCTCGGCGACGGTTACGCCGAGATCGGTGAGACCTTTCCCTACCAGCTTACGATCACCCTGCCCGAAGGGATCACGGCCGGGGCGGTCCTCGAAGATACCCTGGACGCCGGCCTGGTCTTCGTCTCCCAGAACGGTTTCACCCACGACCCCGCCGTAACTTTCACCGGTTCGACCGCCCCCGTGATCAGCGGCGGGGACCGGATCGCGACCTGGACCCTGGAGACGATCACCAACCCGTCCGGGCCGACCCCGGACACGGTGGTGATCGACTACACCGTCCGGGTGACAGACGTCCCCGGCAACGTGGACGGAACCTTCCTCGGCAACTGGGCCGAGCTGACCTACGCCACCGGTTTTACCTCCGGCACCGCCCCCGAGACCGAGGTCCGGGAGCCGGTTCTGGCTAATTTCGACAAGTCGACCTCCACCGGGAACCCGGTCCAGGGCGGGCAGACGGTTTATTACCAGGTGACCTTCGAGAATACCGGGGACAACACCGCCTTCGACACCGTGATCGCCGACCTGATCCCGGCCGGGATGAGGGGGGCCTCCCCGGCGGTCGACAATATCGACGTCGGCGTCCGGACCCTGGCCGCCGGGACCGACTTCACCACGGACTGGTCGGGCCAGACCTTCACCATCTCCTTCGTCTCCTCCGATACCTCGCTTCCGGTCTCCGCCAACACCTCCGCTTCCCGGGTCGAGCCGGGCGAGACGGTGACCATCGACTATTATGCCTTCGTCGACTCCACGGTCGGCGCCGGCTGGTCGATGGACAACGAGGCCCGGGTGGTCGAGTACACCTCGCTCCCCGGCCCCGACCCCGACGAGCGGACCTACCCGGGGATCGGTCCCGACTCGGAGAACCACTACACCGCCGCCGTCACCGTGAGCAAGTTCGATGTTTCGCAGTCCTACACCCCGGGGCCGGGCGACGTGACCATCGGGGAGACCCTCTACTACTCGGTCGATATCGACATCCCGCCCGGGGTCTGGGCCTACGACCTCACCGTCACCGACCGGGTCTACCGCTCGGTGACCGTGGACAGCATCGCCTCGTCTCCGCCGGCCTCCTTCACCGCCTGGACCGTGGACGGCAACGGCGACACCGACGTCACGGTCGGATTCGGGGACTTCGGTCCCGGCCAGACCGGGCTTGACGCCTCGTTCACCATCACCGCCTTCGTCAACCAGACCTTCCCCGGGGGGACCGTCCTCGACGGGCAGAGCTTCACCAACCGGGCCTACATCAGCTGGGACGCGCAGACCGACCAGCCCTCCTTCAACACCGGGACCTCGAACCAGGTCACCAACACGGTGGTCGAGCCGGACCTGGAGATCCTCAAAACCGCCGCTCCGACCGACGGCCAGGCCGGTGATACCATCTACTTCACCGTCACCGTCGATCACACCGTCGCCAGCGAATCCGCAGCTTTCGACGTGGAGATTACCGACGTCATCCCCGACGATATGACCTGGGTCGGCAACGTCGCCACCCTCTCCGGCCTGGCCCCGACCATCGACGCCAGCGGCGACCCCACGGTGACCTTCAGCTACCAGACCTTCGGCCTGGCCGACAGTTCCGAGTTCCGGTTCGAGGTCACCCTCGACAACACGGTCACCCCCGACCAGGTGATCACCAACGCCGCCGACCTGGCCTGGACCTCGACCCCCGGGGACAACCCCCGCGAGCGCGGCTGCGGCGACCCGCCCGATACCTACTGCGACTCCGACGACGCCGAAGTCACCGTGGACGACGACCTGGCGGTCGACAAGACCCTGCTCGGCGACGGCGACGGGGTGATCGGGGAGACCTTCCAGTACGAGGTCGAACTGACCCTGATCAAGGGGACGATGACGGAGGTCGAGCTGGAAGACACCCTACCCTCCGGGCTGGCCTTCGTCTCCCAGGAGAGTTTCACCATCGACCCCGCCGTCACTTTCACCGGCTCGACCGCCCCGGCGGTCACCGGCAACGGCCAGACCGTGACCTGGACCCTGGGGACGGTGGTCAACCCGGCCGGACCGACTTCGGACACCGCGACCATCGTCTACGACGTGGTGATCCTCAACACTTTCGGCAACCTCAACGGAACGCTGCTCGACAACCGGGTCGACCTCACCTACGACGGGGGTTCGGACTGGTCCGAGGCCTCGGATACCGAGGTCCTGGAGCCGAGACTGGTCGTCAATAAGTCCGTCGCCCCCCAGACCGGGGACGCCGGCGATACCGTCACCGTGACCGTCACCTTCCAGCACGATACCGACAGCACCGCCGTCGCCCACGACGTCTTTTTGACCGAGGTGGTGACCGACGGCCTGATCTGGGGGGACAACGTCCAGCAGTGGACCGGCCCGGCGAGTTTCTCCTGGGATACCGACAACCTCCCCGAGGTGGTCTTCAGCTGGGACGAGATCGACCTCTACTACACCGCGGTCGACCCGGTTTACTTCACCTTCGAGGTGGTCCTCGACGACTCGGTCCAGCCCAACCAGGTCCTTCCGGACACGGTGGACCTGGAGTGGACCAGCTGGACGATCGGGACCGAGCAGGTCTCGCCTTACAACGACAACGCCTACGAGCGTTCCGGCGACCCCGATGCCGGGGGAGAGTTCAACAACTACACCGACTCCGATGACGCCGGGATCACGGTCAACGACATCCTCCTTGACAAGACCCTGCTCGGGGACGGGACGGCGGCGGTCGGGGAGACCTTCCAGTACCGGGTGGTGGTGACGATGATCGAGGGGACGATGGCGGATATGGTGTTGGTCGACACCCTCGACCCCGGCCTGGCCTTCGTCTCCCAGGACAGCTTCACCTGCCATACCGGAGTTGCCTTCAGCGGTTTGACCGAGCCGGCGATCGTGCCGCCGGGAGAGACTCCGACCTGGACGCTGGGGACGGTGATCAACCCGCCCGGTTCGCCCGACGACACCATAACCATCGAGTACACGGTGGTGGTGACCAACGTAGCGTCCAACCAGGACGGGTGGGAGCTGGAGAACGCGGTGGAGCTGACCTACGGCGGGGGCGGCCCGCTCAACGCAGGGGCGGACGAGACCGAGGTGATCGAGCCGGAGCTGGCGGTGGAGAAGGAGATCTTCCCCTCGTTCGGCCTGGTCGGGGAGACCGTCACCTGTTATTTCAGCGTCTATCATACTCCGGGTTCCCGGTCGCCGGCCTTCGACGTTGATCTGGCGGACCTGCTCCCCGGGGAGTTCGACTGGGCCGGCAATGTCCAGGCGATCAGCGGCCCCGCCTTTACCTATGACACCTCGGCGCCCCCGGCGTTCTTCGCCTCCTGGACGGGGATACCGCTTTCCTATGACCAGGCCGACCCGGTGCGCTTCAGCTTCGAGGTTGATCTGAACAGTTCGGCCGCGCCGCCGGAGATCGTCTGGAATACTGCCGGGGTGGAGTGGACCTCGGTCCCCGGGGACCCGGGGAAGATCTCGCCCTGGAACGACGACTCCTACCAGCGGACCGGTGATCCGACGGATCCGGGGGGAGCGCTCAACGATTACCTTGCCGAGGGGGCGGGCCCGGTCCGGTTGCCCGGCACTGCGGAAGTCGCAAAAGGGGTCTCTTCGGAAGCCTACACCCCGGGAGACGAGGTGACGATCGGGGAGCCGCTGGACTACACCATCGAAGTAGATCTCGACCCCGGGGCCTGGGCGTACGACCTGACCGTCACCGACCGGGTTGACCGCTCTCTGACGGTTACAGATGTGGTCGCGCCGGGGTCAACCTCCATCGGCACGGTCGTGGACGTCGACGGTTACACCGACGTCACGGTCGGGTTCGGGGACTTCGGTCCCGGTCAGACCGGTATCGACGCCACGGTCACCATCTCCGCTTTCGTCAACCAGACCCATCCCGGCGGTACAGTGGTCCGCGGGGACGATTTCCTCAACCGGGCCTATATCAGCTGGAACGCGGTGACCGACCAGCCCTCCTTCAGGACACAAACCTCCAACGAGGTCAGCAACACCGTGGTCGAGCCGGGGCTGGTCATCGAAAAGAGCGCCGCTCCGACCGAGGGCGAGGCCGGGGACACCATCACCTTTACGGTCACCGTCAGCCACTCCGGTTCCAGCGACTCCGACGCCTTCGACGCGGTCGTCACCGACCTCATCCCCGACGATATGTCCTGGGCCGGGAACGTTCAGCAAATTTCGGGACCGGCCTTCAGCGCCGACACCTCCGGCCTGCCGACTACGGTGGCCTTCAGCTGCCAGACCATCGCCCTCGGGGCGACCTCGGTCTTCAGTTTCGACGTCACCCTCGACGACACCGTCGTCCCCGACCAGGTGATCACCAACACCGCCGATCTGGTCTGGACTTCGACCCCCGGGGATAACCCCAACGAACGCGGCTGCGGCGATTCGCCCGACGACTACTGCGACGACGACTCCGCCGAGGTGACCGTTGACGACAACCTATCGATCACCAAGACTCGGCTAGGCTCCGCCCCCTACTACGGCGTGATCGGGGAGACCTTCCAGTACGAGGTCGTCTTGAGCCTCAACCAGGGGACGATGACCGGGGTGGAACTGGTGGATACCCTCGACCCCGGGTTGGCCTTCGTCACCCAGGCGAGTTTCCTTCACGACTCCGCCGTTACCTTCAGCGGTTCGACCGAACCGGTGATCACCAATGACGGGGGGACGGTGACCTGGAGCCTGGAGACGGCGGTCAGCCCGGCGGGCAGTTCCCGCCTCGTCACTATCACCTATGATGTTGTCATATTGAATACTGTCGGCAACCTGGACGGGATATCCCTAAATAACGAGGTGGTCCTGACCTATGACGGCGGAACGGATTCGGATACCGCCGATGACACCTTTATCCGGGAACCGAAACTGGTCGTCAACAAGTCCGTCGCCCCCCAGACCGGTGACGCCGGCGACACCGTGACCGTCACCGTCACCTTCCACCATCACACCGACAGCAACGCCGTCGCTTACGACGTCTTTCTGACCGAGGTGGTGACCGATGGTTTGATCTGGGCCGAGAACGTCCAGCAGTGGGAGGGCCCGGCCAGCTTCGCCTATGACACCGGCGACCTGCCCGAGGTGGTCTTCAGCTGGGACGAGATCGACCTCTACTACACCGCGGTCGACCCGGTCTACTTCACCTTCAACGTGGTCCTCGAGGACTGGGTCCAGCCCAACCAGGTCTTTCCCAACACGGTTGATCTGGAATGGACCAGCTGGACGATCGGGACCGAGCAGGTCTCGCCCTATAATGACAATTCTTACGAGCGCTCGGGCGACCCCGACGCCGGGGGTGAGTTCAACGACTACACCGACTTCTCCGACGCCGAGATCACGGTCAACGGGATCGGCCTGACCAAGCAACTGCTCGGCGACGGCGACGCCGTAATCGGCGAGACCTTTCCCTACCTGGTTACAATCACCCTACCCGAAGGAATCACCGCCGGAGCGGCTCTCGAGGACAACCTTGACGTCGGCCTGGCCTTCGTCTCGCTGGACCGGTTCGACCACGATCCCGGGATCACCTTTACCGGCTCGACCGCCCCGGTGATTACCAACCAGGGCGAGACCGTGACCTGGACCCTGGAGACGATCGTCAACCCATTTGCCCCGCCGGCCCCGAACACCATCGAAATCGAGTACACGGTGGTGGTGACCAATATTCTCGGCAACCAGGATGGGACGGTTCTCTCGAATATTGTCGAACTTGATTACGCGACCGGTTTCGCTTCCGCCACCGCCCCTGAGACCGAGGTCCTGGAGCCGGACCTGGCGGTGGAGAAGGATATCGTCCCCTCCAGCGGGGTGAGGGGGGATACCCTGACCTACTACTTCAGCGTCTATCATACCGCCGTATCCCGGGCGTCGGCCTTCAACGTTGGACTGGGCGACCTCATCCCCGCCCAGTTCAACTGGGAGAACAACGTCCAGACCGTCAGCGGCCCCGCCTTCACCTACGATACCTCCGCCCTCCCGAATTTCAGCGCCGCCTGGTGGGAGATCCCGCTCTTCTACTCCCAGACCCACCCGGCCAGCTTCAGCTTCGACGTTTCGATCAACACCACCGCGGTCCCCCCCGAGCTGGTCTGGAACACTGCCGGGGTTGAATGGACCTCACTTTCCGGCGACCCGGGACAGATCTCGACCTACAACCCCGACGCCTACCAGCGGACCGGCGACGATGGCGACCCGGGCGAGGATAACGACTACCGGGCCGAGGGTGCCGCCCCGGCCCAGTTGGCCGGCACCCCGACCCCCTCGGTGACTCCCACGCCCTCAGTGACGCCGACGCCGTCGATTAATCCGACGCCCTCGATTGCCCCGACCCCCCTCGAGCCGGCGCTGGAGCTGGTCAAGACCGTGAATGATGCCCCGGATGGCACGGTCGAGATCAGTTTGCCCTGTTATGAAACGGCTTACTATTACCGGGTGACCAACACCGGCGACACCTACATCTCGGATATCGAGGTCCGGGACGACGACGGGATCCCGGAGGACCCCTCGGCTGAGATCCTGATCGGGGTGATCCCCGGACCCCTCGCCCCGGGGGAGAGCGCACTGCTGGAATACGTCTCGCCCCGGGAAGCGGCGCGGTTGAACCGGGCCACGGCCACCGGGACCGCCACCGACAGCCTGGGGGTGCCGTACCCCGGCCTTGCCCCGGTTACCGATGAGAATAACGCCGTGGCTTACACCTGGCTGGTCATCGATGGCGGCGACTACGACGGTGACGGCCGGGACGATATGTCGGTCTGGTCCTGCGGCGGCCGGTGGTCGATTATGCATTGTCCCTTCACCGGGAGCGAGATCGCCTACTTCGGCAGGATCGGCGACCTGAACGCCCCGGGCGATTACGACGGGGACGGTCTCACGGATATCACCATATTCCGGCCCGATTCCGGCCTCTGGGCCGTCCGGGAAATCACCCGCCTCTACTTTGGCGGAAGTTCCGATCATCCCGTCCCGGGTGATTACTCCGGCGACGGCTTGACCGATCCGGCCGTCTTCCGGCGCGCGACCGGCCTTTGGGCGGTTCGGGGATTTACCAGGTTCTATTTCGGAGGCCTCTACGACCTTCCCGTCCCCGGGGTCTATGACGCGTCGTACCAGGTCCGGCCGGGGATATTCCGCCCGGCCACCGGTCTCTGGGCGATTCGGGGATTGACCCGCTGGTACCTGGGGATCGAGGGAGACTGGCCGGTCCCGGCCGACTACACCGGGGACGGCATCAACGAAATCGGTGTTTTCCGGGACGGAACCGGGCTCTGGGCGATCCCGGGGGTGAGCCGGGCCTACTTCGGACGGCGCTTCGACTTCCCGCAGCCGGCCGATTACACCGGCGGCGGCTCCGACCTGATCACCATCTATCGTCCGACCACCGGCCTCTGGGCGGTAAGGGGAGTGACCCGGAAGTACTGGGGCGGACCCAACGCCGTCCCGATAGCTCGGTAAAATCGGATTTGACCCCGGGACATCCGATATAATTTTAACTGTTGATAAATTATCCGCCAGTACGCTCCCGGCAACCAGAGAGGGAAATATAATGAGACCACAGGATATTGAACGGATAGCTTCCGCGGTTTCCGACAGCTTTACCGGTGCCGGGGCGGGTACTATCCGAGCCGGGTGCGGGGCCCTCTCCAGCCCGATCGCCTATGACTGCGATATCTTCTCCTGCGCCGACGATTACGAGTGCGGGGAACAGGCGGTCTTCGCCTGCCGGGAGGATTTTACCTGCGTCCAGAGCTTCTTCTGCGGCTGCGGCCAGTACACCGCCCCGTCCTAGTAATCTACGATAAAAGCCAGACAGGCAGATAGATACGACCGGGCCGCCGACCTGCCGCCTGTGATACCCAGGAGGGGTTCATCGAGAATGCCCGCCGGGGGTGTGGCCGAAGAATCGGAGGTGGAGACGAAGCTGGAGTCCGTGGAGAAGGGGATCCGCCTGATCCGGCCGTCGGAGGTTAAGGACCTCCTCCAGGCTCGGACTTATCCGGCCAGTTTCCGCCAGTGCCGGGCCGGCGCCGGCCGGCCGTTGCCGGGGAAGGGTTTGCTCTGCACCCGGGACCATAGGGGCAAAAGCCACGCCAACAGGCCCCAGCCGGCTCCCTTCTTGAGAAACTCCCTTCGTCCGATTTTGTCGGCAAAATTCATTCTAATGCCCTTGATGATATTAACGTAGCACAGACATTCCCGTCTGTGCCCGATTTCCGCCCGGGCAGGAAGTCCTGTACTGCATTACCATTACTTCCACAAACCGGCGATCTTGCGGCCGCAGAACCCGCACTTTCCGTCCTTCAGGTTGTTCTCCCGCACCAGGTAACCGGTCCGACCCAGTACCGTCTTTCCGCAGTTGGGACAGATGGTGTTCTCCCCGGGGTCGCCCGGGATGTTCCCGGTATAGACGTAGCGCAGCCCCTTCCCGAGGGCGATCTCCCGCGCCGTCCGCAGGGTCTCCACCGGGGTGGGGGGGAGGTTGCGGAGCTTGTAGAGCGGCTGGAATCGGGAGAAGTAGAGCGGAGTATCGGGGCCGAGATGGTCGCGGACCCAGCCGGCCAGCCACTCGATCCGGTCCGGCCTGTCGTTGAGGGTGGGGACGACCAGGTTGGTGATCTCCAGCCAGACACCCATCTCCCGCATCACCTCCAGGGACCTCAGCACCGGCTCCAGGGTTCCCCCGACCACCTTCCGGTAGTAGTCGGCGTCGCCCTTGAGGTCGACGTTGGCGGCATCGATCACCGGGCAGAGTTCCCTTAAGGGCCCCTCGTTGATGTAGGCGGCGGTGACCAGGATGTTCTTCAATCCCCTTTCGCGGGCCAGGACCGAGGTGTCGTGGGTGTACTCGTAGAAGACCATCGGCTCGGTGTAGGTGTAGGAGATCGAGGGACAGTTATGACGGACGGCCTGCTCCACCACCGCCGCCGGGGGGAGGTTGTAGTTGTTCGTCTCCTCCGGCGGCCGCTGGGAGATCTGCCAGTTCTGGCAGAACTGGCAGTGGAGGTTGCAGCCGGCGGTGGCGATCGAGAAGGTTTTGGTTCCGGGGAGGACGTGGGAGAGGGGTTTCTTTTCCACCGGGTCGATATGCACCGCGCAGGGATTGCCGTAAACCAGCGTCACCAGCTCGCCGCCGACGTTTTCCCGGGCCCGGCAGTTCCCTCGCTGCCCCGGGGCGAGAACGCAGAGCCTCGGACAGAGCCCGCACTGTACTTTGGTCCCGACTTTCATCGCCTATTCTTCCCACTCCCGGAAGAACCGGGCCTTCCGCGGCTCGATTCCCTTTTCCCGGTAACGGCTCAACGTCTCTTCAGTGGCGCCGGGCGTGGCCCGGATTCCCGCCTCCGGTTCCGCCCGGGACGCTTCCCCGTTCCCGCGGCCGCAGGCCGTCACCAGAATAATCATCGCCGCCCAGAATATTGACCGAATTGCTGAATTCCCGTTCATCCCCGACAAGCCCAGTGGTCGCCAGGCGTCCTTTAAGTCCTTTTGGTCTTTTAAGTCCCTGTTATGATAGTAATTGTCGGTTTATAGCTTATCATCGGTTGGTTGTTTCCGCAACTCCCCGGCAAATTTCCGCAGCCCCCGGATTACCTCCAGCGTGAAAATCCCCTGCCGGCTGGAGAAGATGGTATTGTTCTGCCAGAGCGGGTCGAGGTCTTCCGGGATCACCCCCTGCCGGACCAGGGCGAGGTAATCGGGGGTCCCGGGAATGGGGGAGAAGGCGGCCAGCGAGACGGCCGCTCCCAGGGAGTGGACGAACCGGATATCCCTCTCCGCCTCTTCCGAAGTTTGCCCCGGAAGGCCGATCAGCAGGTAGACGATGACTTCCCCCCGGCCGTAACCGGCCCCTTCCAGGTATCCCAGTGCCCGGACCAGGTCCCGGTTGGCCACCTTCCCGCCGGTCTTCCGCTGGAGTTCCTCCCCCGCCGACTCCAGGCTGAGCCGGGGCTGGATGAACCCGGACTTCTTCATCAGCTCCGCGGTCTTCCGGGTCAGGAAACGGGCGTGGAGTCCGTTGGGCGTGTGGAAGCGGAGTTTGACTCTCCGCCGGAGTAACCGGGCGAGGATCCGGTCGAGGTGGCCGGGGGAATCGTAAAGAAGGGCGTTGTCGTAGAAGGCGATATCGGTCGTCCCGAAGTTCTCCCGGTAGCCGGCGATCTCCTCCGCGGCGGCGTCCGGCCGCCGCCGCCAGATTTCCGGCTCCAGGATCGGAGCCGCGCAGTAGGTGCAGGAATGGGGACACCCCAGCCCGGTCCGGACCGCCAGGGCCGTGCGGTCCCGGAGAAGGTCCCAGGCCGGGGTGATCTCCTCCCCGGGCGGGTCGGGCCGGGGAAAGCCCCGCCCCGCCAGCAGCCCGGCCAGGTCCTCCCAGCCGCCGGTCAGGACCGCGTCCGCTCCGGACCAAGCCCGGGCGTGGCCCGGACAGAGCCGGGGGTAGAGTCCGCCGAGGACGATCGGGACGCCGGGGAAGAAATCTTTCAAGAGTTCCAGGGTCTGGAAGTATCCGGGGTACCAGTAGGTCATCGTCGTCCCGGCCAGGATCAGGTCCGGCTTTCTCTTCCCGGCCAGCCGCTCGAGGACCAGCTCCCGGGGGAGGCCGTAGCGGAAGTAGGGCCGCTCGACGGCGGCGATCGCCTCCGGTTTATCCGCCGGGGTCTTGTGGAACTTCCCCCGTCCGAAGGTGCCGCTCCGGGGGAACCGGCGGGAGGAGTAAGCGGGAAGTTCGGGGTCCCGGCGGTCGAGGCAGTCGACCAGGTCCACCGACCAGCCCCAATCCCGTAAAACGGTCCCGGCCCGGAGCAGACCGAAGGGCCTGAGCCAGAAGTCGTAGGCCGCGAAGTCGCAGATCCAGGGGTTGACCAGGAGGGCTTTCATCCGTAACGATTGTATCATCTTGTTACTTCCGGGGTAAGAGAGTTCGTTCCCGCCAACTTTGATTTGACGCCGCCGGTCACCCTCTGCTACTATCCGCCTTCTTACCAAACAAGAGAAACGAAATGAGCGACGGGCACGACTACAAGGATACCCTCAACCTCCCGAAGACCCCCTTCGGGATGAAGGCCGGCCTGGCCCGGAAGGAGCCGGAGTTCCTCGCCCGCTGGGAGGAGATGGACCTCTACGGGATGATCCGTTCCGCCCGGAAGGGGAAGGAGAAATACACCCTCCACGACGGACCTCCCTATCCGACCGGCGAACTCCACATCGGGACCGGGATGAACAAGATCCTCAAGGACGTGATTGTCCGCTATCGGACGATGAGCGGCCGGGACGCGCCCTACATTCCCGGCTGGGACTGCCACGGCCTCCCGATCGAGCACAAGGTTATGACCGGTTTGGGGGAAGAAGCGGAGAAGATCTCCCCGACCGAAATCCGGAAACGCTGCCGCCGGTTCGCCCTCAACTACGTCGACTCCAACCGGAAGGAGTTCAGGCGGCTGGGTTGCCTGGGCGACTGGGAGAACCCCTACCTGACCATCAACCCCGCCTACGAGGCGGCGGTCCTCGAGGTTTTCCGGGTGATGGTGGAGCGCGGTTACGTTTACCGGGAGCTGAAACCGATCCACTGGTGCGGATCCTGCCGGACCGCCCTGGCCGAGGCCGAGCTGGAGTACCGGGACCGGAAGGACGACTCAATCTACGTCCGTCTCCCCCTGGTTGCGTTCCCGGACAGTCTCTTCCCCGGGGAGAAAACCGGACCGGTCTCGATCCTGATCTGGACCACCACCCCCTGGACCCTCCCCGCCAACCGGGCGGTGGCGGTCAATCCGGCCTTCAACTATGCCCTGGTCGCTTACCCCGACCCCGCCGGCGGCGAAGAGAGGCGGCTGATCCTGGCCGCCGAGGCGGTGGAACGGGTCGCCCGGGAAGCCGGCATCGCTTCCTGGACCGTTCTCGGGAAGATTTCCGGGAAGAGCCTGGAGAACCTCCTCTATCGCCACCCCTGGGAGGAGCGGGAGTGCCCGGTTATTGCGGCCGACTACGTCAACCTGGAGGAGGGGACCGGCTGCGTCCACACCGCCCCCGGCCACGGCCAGGAGGACTACATCTCGGGGAGGAAGCACGGCCTGGAGACCGCCAGCCCGGTCGACGACCGGGGGGCCTTCACCTCGGAGGTCCCCGAGCTGGAAGGGCTTCCCGTGCTGGAGGCCAACCGGAAGATCGTGGAGAAACTGGCCGGGCGGGGACTGCTCCTGGCCCGGGGGGAGATCGCCCACTCCTACCCCCACTGCTGGCGCTGCCGGAAACCCGTGATCTTCCGGGCCACCCGGCAGTGGTTCGTCTCCCTGGACAACCGCGGCCTCCGCGACCGGCTCCTCGAGGAGATCGAGCGGGTGGAGTGGGTCCCGGACTGGGGAAAGACCCGGATCCGCGGTATGCTGGAGGGCCGCCCGGACTGGTGCATCTCCCGGCAGCGGAACTGGGGCGTCCCCATCCCCGCCTTTTATTGCCGATCCTGCGGGCGGGAACTCCTCGACCCGGCGGTGATCGGCCGGGTGATCGAACTCTTCCGGGAGAAGGGCGCCGACTGCTGGTTCGAGCTGCCCCCGCAAGAGCTTCTCCCGGAGGGGACCGCCTGCGGGGTCTGCGGGGAGGCCGACTTCAGCAAGGAGAACGACATCTTCGACGTCTGGTTCGAGTCGGGATCATCCCACCGGGCGGTGGTGATGGAGGACCCGCGGCTGGTCTACCCCGCCGACCTCTACCTGGAGGGGACCGACCAGCACCGGGGCTGGTTCCAGCTCTCGCTGCTGCTGGCCTCGGCCACCACCGACCGGGCCCCCTTCCGGACGGTCCTCACCCACGGCTTCGTGGTCGACCGTAACGGGGAGAAGATGTCGAAGTCCCGGGGCAACTTCATCTCCGTCGCCGCCGCCCTCGGGCAGTTCCCGGCCGACATTCTCCGGCTCTGGTTCGCCTCGATCGACTACCGCAAGGACATCTCGGTCTCGCTCGATTTGATCAGGAAGATCGCCGAGTCCTACCGGAAGATCCGCAACACCTTCAAGTACTGCCTCGGCAACCTCCACGACTTCGACCCCGCCGCCGACCGGGTTCCGGCGGAGGAGATGGACCAGATCGACCGTTGGGCCCTCCACCAGGCCGCCGAACTCACCGGCCGGGTGACCGAGGCCTACGAAAAGTTCGAGTTCCACCGGGTTTACCGGGAGATCCACAACTTCTGCGTGATCGAGATGTCCTCCTTCTATATGGACGTTCTCAAGGACCGGCTCTACACCTACGCCCCCGGCGGCCCCGAACGGAGGTCCGCCCAGACGGCGCTCTGGGAGATAACCTCCCTCCTGGTCCGGTTTTTGGCCCCGATCCTGGTCTTCACCTCGGAAGAGGTCTGGAGCCACCTGGCCTCCCGGGCTGATCTTTCCCCGAGCGTTCACCTGGCCGATTGGCCCCGGCCCCGCCCGGAGTGGCTCAACGACGAGCTGGCCGGCCGCTGGGCGAAGCTCCTCCAGCTGAGGGCCGAGGTGCTCAAGCTTCTCGAGGAGATCCGGGCCGAGGGGAAGATCGGGACCTCCCTGGAAGCCGAGGTCACGGTCGAGATTTCCGACCCGGAGTGGTCGGAACTGCTCGAGGAGTACCGGGAGACGCTGCCGAAGATCTTCATCGTCTCCGCCGTAAAGTTTCGCCCGGTGGAAGGCGGCAAATTCAGCCCGGAAAGCCGGGCCACCGCCCTGGAACCGGTCCGTCTCCGGGCCGGCCGGGCGGAAGGCGGGAAGTGCGGCCGCTGCTGGAAATATTCCCCCAGCGTCGGCGAATGGGCCGAGCACCCCACGGTCTGCGCCGAATGCCGCGGGCAGATGTCGTGATGCCGACCGCGATCATAGCCCTGGTCATCGTCGCCGCCGACCAGGTCAGCAAGTGGGCGATGATCGGGATCCTCTCGGCTCAGCCGGGAGAGAGGATCGAGATCATCGAGGGTTTCTTCGCTCTCCACCTGATCCACAACCCGGGAGCGGCTTTCGGGATCCTTCCCCGGTTCAATCATCTTTTCGTTATCTTCTCCATCCTGACGGTGGCGGTCCTGCTGATATTCTTCAAGACCCTCTTCGCCGCCGGCCGGCTCTCCCGGGTCGCCGCCGGTCTGATCCTCGGTGGAGCGATCGGCAACCTGATCGATCGGCTCCGGTTCAAGCAGGTGGTCGATTTCCTTGATTTCCAGTTCGGCAGCTACCACTGGCCGGCCTTCAATATCGCCGACAGCGCCATCTGCGTCGGGGTGGCCCTCCTGCTCATTGCCGTCCTCTTCGGGAAAACCAGACAACCTCGTCTCCAATCAAAGTCTGGCGGGGAGACATTTTAATAGAACGCCAACGGCATCCCACATTACAGCCCGGGGTGCGGCCTTGGGGATAGACGTTGAGTAGAATCCCCACCAGCACCCGAACGGGGTGCCAAATCAATATCCGGAAACGATAAGGTATCGCCTTATCTTGAAAAAAATCCGGGAAAAGCTCTCTTTCACCCTCCTGGTCCTGGGGGAGTCGGTGCACTCGTTCTCGGCCAACCGCGATCTCCAATCGGCGGCGGCCCTGGCCTATTACGGCTTCTTCGCCCTGATCCCGCTGCTGCTGGCGGTGCTGATCCTCCTCAGTTCCCTGACCGCCTCCTCGGAGGCGGCGCTCAACGAGGTCGCCGTCCTCACCGAGCAGGTCCTGCCCCGATTCAGCGAGGTGATCCTCGACGAGATCGCCGCCCTCTCCCGCCGGCGGGCGTGGGGTCTCTTCAGCCTGGTCGCCCTGGTCTGGGTGGCGACCCCCTTTGCTTCCGCGCTCCGGTCCACCTTCGCGCGGATCTTCAAGCGGGACCGTCGGGGCAACTTCCTGCTGGCGAAGTTAATCAACCTCCTTACCGTTCTCGCTCTCCTCGCCTTATTTCTCCTCCTGGTCGGCGGCCGGATCGTCTCCGGCGTCTCCCGGGAAGGTCCGCCGGAGGAGGTCTTCCTGGCCCGGCTTATCCGACTGATAATTTCGGCCGGGGTCGGCGTCTTCTTCGTCGCCTTCTTCTTCCTGGTCTTCTGTCCGGCCAGGGTTTCCTGGAGTTCCCGCCTGGCCGGGGCCGGGGCCACCACCCTGCTGGTCTTCATCACCCGCCCCGCCTTCCTCCTCTTCCTCCGCTTCAACCCCGATTACGGGTACGCCTTCGGTTCGCTGAAGACCGTTTTCCTGGTCACGGTCTGGATCTACTACGCCTTCCTGGCCATCCTCTTCGGTGCCGAGGTGGCGGCCAACGCCGGCCGGAGGGAAGCCCTCCTCCTCCGGAGGTTCTTCGTCACCGGGAAAAGGGGGAAGCCGTTGGGGAGAACGCTCCTGGGAAGGTTCCTGAGACGCTACGCCGCCGGGGAGGCGATCTGCCGCGAGGGAGAACCGGGCGAGGAGATGTTCTATCTCTCGTCGGGTACGGTCCGGGTGCTCAAGGATGACCGGGAGGTAGGTAAGCTCGGTCCCGGCGACCTTTTCGGGGAGATGGCGATGCTTCTGGAAGAGAAGCGGACGGCCACGGTGGAAGCCGACCCTCCGGAAGTGGAAGCGGCGGTCATCTCCCGGAAGAACTTCCAGACCATCCTCGGCGAGAACCCGGAGTTCGCCGCCCACCTCCTCAAAACCCTGGCCTCCCGGCTGGCCGTCACCACCCGCCGGCTCGGCGGGGGAGGAGATTGAAACCAAATGTCTTTCCCCCCGATCCCGGAGTTTCCCGACTTCGAACTCCCCGTCCCGCCGGAGGCGGCCGGGACCCGTCTCGATCTTTTTCTCGCCGGCCGTCTCGACGGCTTCTCCCGGAGCCGCCTCAAACGCCTGATCGAGTCCGGCGCGGTCCGGGTGGCCGGCCGGAGGGTCAAGCCCGGCCTCCGCCTCGATACCGGCTGGACGGTGATCGTCGATCTGCCCGAGCCGGGGGAAGCGCGCCCTCGCCCGGAGCCGATCCCCCTCGACTTCCTCTACCGGGACGACTCCATCGCGGTGGTTGACAAGCCCCCCGGTCTCCTGGTTCACCCGGTCCGCCCGGGGCAGGGGGGGACCCTGGTCAGCGCCCTTCTCCATCACCTCGGCTCCCTGCCGGACACCGGCAGTCCGCTCCGTCCCGGGATCGTCCACCGGCTCGACCGGGACACCTCGGGGGTGATGGTCGCCGCCCGCACCGTCCCGGCCTATCTCGACCTGGTCCGGCAGTTCCGCGAGCGGTCGGTGGAGAAGGAATACCTGGCCCTGGTCCGGGGCCGGCCGCCGGAAAGAGAGGGGGAGTGCCTCTTCCCGATCGGTCGTTCCCCGAAGCGGCGAACGAAAATGTCGGTCCGTTACGCCGGCGGCCGGGAGGCTAAGACCAGATACCGTCTGGAGGAAGAGTTCGCGGGATTTTCTCTTCTCCGCCTGGTAATCAGGACCGGCCGGACCCACCAGATCCGGGTTCACCTCGCCCGCCTCGGCTGCCCGGTCCTGGCAGATCCCCTCTACGGGAGAAAGCGGCCGGGGGATTTCCCGCCGGTTAACCGGCAGATGCTCCACTCCAGTCGCCTGGGCCTCGAGCACCCCGCCAGCCGCCGCCGCCTCTCCTGGACTGCGCCGGTTCCGGGGGATATGGAGGAAATCATCTCCCGGCTGCGGGCCGGCGGCCCGCGGCCGTGAGCGGCCGGGGCGCTTGACATCCGACGCCCGTTTGCTATTATCCCCGCCCGGCGGCACAACCGGAAAAGGAGAACAGGGGAAGACATTATGCAGAGTATGACCGGTTACGGCCAGGGCAGCGCCCGGGACCGGGAGCTGACCGTCAAGACGGAACTGCAGTCCTACAACCACCGTTTCCTCGACGTCAAGGTCCGGCTTCCCGGCGAATACGGGCGCCTGGAGAGCTGGTTGATCAAGATGATCTCCGGGCGGGTTTCCCGGGGCCGGGTCAACGTCTATGTCGGGTTCCAGCAGAGCGGGGACCGCTATCGGGTTCGGGTCAACGAGGATCTGGCCCGGAAGTACTGGAAGGCCCTCCGGCGGCTCCAGGTGGCGGTCAAGGCCCGGGCCGAGATCGGCCCCGAGGTCCTGATCGGGCTGCCCGGCGTGCTGGAGACGGTCTCCAACCTTCCTTCGGCGGCCAGATTCAAGAAACAGCTGGCGACCAGCCTGGAGGAGGCCCTGGACAAGCTGGTCGGAATGAGAGAGCGGGAAGGTTCCCGGATCCGGGCCGATCTCACCCGGCACCTGAAGATCTTTATCCGCTCGTTCAAGCAGGTGAAGAACCGGATCGCCAAGAGGAAGGTGGAACAGCATCCCCGGGAGAACGCGGGGAAGAGAATCCCCTCCGGGGCGGGATCGCCCCCCAATGTCGAGGAAGAACTCTCCCGGCTCGAGGGACACCTGGAGCAGTTTGCCGAATATCTCGACTCCGGAGGCGCGGTCGGCAAGACCCTGGAGTTCCTCCTCCAGGAGATGCAGCGGGAGGTGACCACCCTGGGGGACAAGGCCGGGGATTCCCTGGTCTCCGGCCAGGTGGTCCTGATGAAGTCGGAGCTGGAGAGCCTGCGGGAACAGGCGAGGAACGTGGAATGAAAGGACTGCTCTTTATCCTCTCGGCACCCTCCGGGGCGGGGAAGACCACCGTCTGCGAGGCCCTGGTCGGGAAGACCGACCGGGTGAAGAAAGCCGTCACCACCACCACCCGCCCCCCCCGGCCCGGGGAGAAACACGGGGTCGATTACTTCTTTCTTTCCGAGGAGGAGTTCAAGGAGAAACTGGCCCGGGGGAGGTTCTTCGAGCACGCCCTGGTTTACGATCACTACTACGGCTCCGGGCGGGATTATGTTGAAACCCAGCTCGAGGCCGGGTATGATGTGATCTTGGTAATCGACGTCCAGGGCGCCCGTTCGATCCGGGATTTGGGGGTCGAGGCGGTTTTTGTCTATCTTTTGCCCCCCTCGCTCTCGGAACTCCGCCGGCGTCTGGAGGGGAGAAAGACCGACACCCCCGGGGTGATCGAGAAGCGTCTCTCCCGGGCCCGGGAAGAGATCAGCCGCTTTATCGATTACGATTATTGCTTGATCAACGACGACCTCGCTACCGTGGTCGCGGATTTGGAATCGGTAATCCGGGCCGAGCACTGCCGGGCGAAACATTACCCGGAAAAGGTCGAGGAAATCATCGCCGGTTAACCGGGAGGAAGCAATTATGCAGAACCTGACCACCGAAACCTACCTGAAAAAGATCCATAATATCTATTCCCTGGTGATCCTCGCCGCCAAGCGGACGGTGGGGCTGACCCGGGGAGAGAAATCCCTGATCCCGGAGCCCCGCCATCGCAAGCCGATGATGATCGCCCTCGACGAGATTGCCGCGGGGAGGATCGTCCTCGCTCCGCCGGAGGAGGTGAAGGATGACCCCGAGCAAAGCATCCTCTGAGCCCGGCCTGGCCGGCGTGCCGATTCTCCTCGGGGTGACCGGGTCGATCGCCGCTTACAAGGCGGCCGACCTGGCCAGCCGGCTGGTCCAGGCCGGGGCCGAGGTCAGGGCCGCGCTCACCGCCGCCGCCGGGGAGTTCGTCACGCCTTTGACCTTCGAGACCCTGACCGGGAACCCGGTTTACTCCGGGATGTTCGGGGAAAACCGGGCCCGGGGTGCGGCCCACATATCCCTGGCCGAGTTCCCGAAACTGGCGGTGATCGCCCCGGCCTCGGCCGATTTCATCGGGAAGATGGCGTGCGGCCTGGCCGACGATCTCCTCTCCGCCGTGGTGATGGCCACCCGGGCCCACCTCCTCCTCGCCCCCGGGATGAACAGCGGAATGTGGGAGAACTCCGCCGTCCGGGAGAATGTCCGCCGCCTGAAGGAGCGCGGAGTCGAGTTCGTTGGCCCGGAGTCCGGCTACCTGGCCTGCGGTTACGAGGGTCCCGGCCGGCTCGCCTCCGTCGATAAGATCATCGCCGCCGTCACCGCCATCCTCTCCCGCCCGGGAAGATGAAATTCATCATCACCGCCGGTCCGACCCGGGAGTTCCTGGATCCCTTCCGGTTCATCTCCAACCCCTCTTCCGGGAAGATGGGATTCGCTCTCGCCCGCGCCGCCCGCGATCGGGGAGGGGAGGTGGTCCTGATCAGCGGACCGGTCAACCTTCCCCCACCCCCCGGTCTGGAGTTCGTCCCGGTCACCTCCGCCCGCCGGATGCGCGACGAGGTGATGAAACACCTCCCCGGCGCCGGGGCGGTGATTATGGCCGCCGCCGTCTCCGATTACCGACCCGCCCGCTATTCCCCCCGCAAGCTGAAGAAGGGCGGCGAACGCCTTTCCCTGGACCTGGTCCGCAACCCCGATATCCTCGGGGAACTGGGCCGGGATAAGGACGGGCTGATCCTGGTCGGCTTCTCCGCCGAGACGGAAAACATCGTTGACAACGCCGCCGAAAAGTTGAAGAGTAAGAACCTGGACCTGATCGTCGCCAACGACATCACGGCCCCCGCCTCCGGCTTCGGCGCCGAGACCAACCTGGTGACCGTGATCGGACGGGAGGGGGGGGTCGAGGAGTGGCCGCTGCTGTCCAAGGACGAGCTGGCCGCGCTGATCATCGAGCGGGTCCGGAAGATCGGGTCGAGGAGGTGCTGAAGATGGCCAGGCTCGACTACAAGGATTTTTCATTTCGTCTTCCTCCGCAGAGAGGACGGGTGAGGGTGAGGGCGGTCCCCCCCGCCCGGCAGCAGTTTCTGGGGAAGATCGACGGCTTCCTGGCCCAGAAGGGCCGGAAGCTGGTCAACGTCGAGACCCACGAGGACTTCTTCCGGGTCTGGTATCTGGAAGGGTAGAAGTGAACTGCAACCGTATAGGGTCGGCGGAATAATCCAAAAGACTCCGCTCGATCCGTGGAAGTTTTTTCCAATTTTTTACGGAGTAAAAAATTGGCGCGGTAGCCAAGTGGTAAGGCGGCGGTCTGCAAAACCGCTATTCACCGGTTCGATCCCGGTCCGCGCCTTATATTGAAAGACGTACGAGGACCCGGACAGCCAGGATCCACTTCATTATTCGGGGAGGCGGGGGTTCGACCTTGCTCGGAGGGTCCCCCAGGATTGAGGGAGGGATTCCGGGCCAGATCAGCGCCCCGGCTAGTAACCCCGGACAGAAAAAGGGGCGGGCCCCCGGAATAGCCGGGGGCCCGCCCCTTTCCCTCAGCCTTATCCGGTTTCCTCACCTGGCCACCGGGATATCCCCGGTGGTGCCGAAGTAAATCCGGGTCGACCCCAGGACCGCCCAGAGGCCGGAAGATTCCCGAAATACCGCGACGCCGTCTTTGCCCTGATCGGCGTAGTTGCCGGGTACCGGGAGGTCGGCGGCGGAACCGAAATACACGCGGGTCACCCCCCGCGCCGCCCACAGACTCGAGGTCCCGCGGAAGATCGCCGGTTCCCAGCTCCGGGTCAGCCCGTAGTCCCCGGGAACGGGAAGGTCGGTGGAGCTTCCGAAGTAAACGCGGGTAAATCCCCGGATCGCCCAGAGGCCGGAGGAGGGGCGGAAAATCGCGATATCCCGGGGGAGGTCGCTGTCGTAGTATCCCGAGATCGGGGTGTCGGTGGTGGCCCCGAAGTATATCCGGGTCAGGCCCCGGACCGCCCAGAGGCCGGAGGAGGGCCGGAAGATCGCGAATTCCCATTCCCGGTTCCCGCCGTAATCCCCGGGGACCGCGGTGTCGGTGGAGGCGCCGTAGTATACCCGGGTGAGGTCCCGGACCGCCCAGAGTCCGATCGAGGGCCGGAAGATGGCGAATTCCGTCCTCCTGTCTCCGTCGTAATCACCGGGGACCAGGGTATCGGTGGAGGTGCCGTAGTAAACCCGGGTGAAGCCACGGACCGCCCAGAGGCCGGAAGAGCCCCGAAAGACCGCGATGTCGGACAGACCGTCACCGTCGTAATCGTAGCTCCAGGGGAGGGCGAGAATCGGCGTCGGGGTGGCGGTGGGCGGGGGATTGACAGACGGTGTCGTCGCCGGGGTCGGGGGCACCGTCGGCGGCGGGGTCGGGGTCGCGGTCGGCGGCGGGGTCGGGGTCGCGGTCGGCGGCGGGGTCGCGCTGGGGGGAGGAGTCGCCGTCGGCACCGGGGTCAGGGTGGGGCTGGGCGTCGGCGAGGGTATGAGGAAACGCCAGATCTCGTCGGTGTCTCCCACCGCCCAGACCTCGCCGGGGACGGAGGCGTCCACGGCGTAGGCGTTGTTCAGGCTCACCCCCTGGACGATTGCCCAGTCGGAACCGTCGTAGTAGTAGATCCCGCCGTCGGAACCGTTGAACGCCGCCCAGACTTTCCCCGCGTCCTGGGCGGATATTCCGGCGTAATTGCTGGTATCGCCGACGTCCTCGGCGAGCACCCAGCCGCCGGAGGGGTCGTAGTGGAGGATCACGCCCTCGTCGCCGACCGCCCAGACGTCGGTCTGGGTGACGGCGGCGACCCCGCGGAGGTACTTGCCCGATCCGAGGTCGATCTCGCACTGGAGCGTCCAGGCGGCCCCGTCGTAGTGGAGGATTCGCGAGGGGTTCTCATCGCCGACCGCCCAGAGGTTGCTGGAGTCGGTTCCGTGGATCGCGGTCCAGATCGCCGCGAAGGCCTGGGTCTGGGTAGTCCAGGTGGCCCCGCCGTCGGTGGTGGCGTAGATGCAGCCGGCGTTGCCCACCGCCCAGGCGTCGAGCGAGCTGGTGGCAAAGGCGTCGTATAAGTACGTAGCCCCGCTTTCGATTTGGGTTTGCAGTTCCCAGGAAGCCCCTCTGTCAGCGTAGATCCTTGCCCTGGTGGGCTGGGAGGAGTTGCCGACTACCCAGACGTAGGAAGGGCCGTAAGCGTAACATCCCCGGTGGCCCCCGGTCTGTACGTTGTAGGTGGTGGTCTGAATTGACCAGGACGAGCCGTCAAAGTAGAAGATGTCCCCCTCCCCCAGACCACTGGCCGAGGAAGGGACCCAGACTCTGGAGCTGCTGCCGGCCGCTACCGACCGGGTCCACTTGCTTCCGTTGATATCGGTGGACAGGGTCCAGTTCTGGGTGACGTAAATCGGCGTCGGAGTCGGCGTGGGGGTGGGGATGTCGTAGCGGTAGATGCGCGACCTTTCCGTTCCCGCCCAGACTTCATAAGGAGCGGTGGCGTCAATGGCTACCGCATCGTAGAGGGCGGTGAGCCGGGTGGCCTCCGACCAGGCGGATCCGTTGTAGAAGAAGATTGCCCCGGGGTTGTTTCTCGGGGCGGCCCAGACCTGACTGGCGGACTGGGCCGAGACCGGGGCGTAATTGAAGAGGGTGGAGGCGGTCACGTCGGTGGAGACCGACCACCCAGCCCCGTCGTAGTGGAGGATCACCCCGAGATCCCCCGCCGCCCAGACGTCGCTGGCGGATTGGGCGTAGACCCCTCTGAGATAGGCGGATGTGTGACCCAGGTCGACTTCGGTCTCCACCGACCACCCGGCCCCGTTCCAGAAGAGAATCCGGGTGGGGTTGGCATCTCCGACCACCCAGACATTGCTCCCGTCGAGGCCGTGGACACCCTGCCAGACCGCGGAACCGGTATCGGTCGAGATGTTCCAGGTATTTCCCCCGTCGCTGCTGTGGTGGATCCGGCCGCTGTTCCCGGCCACCCAGATGCTGGACGCGGAGTCGGCCCAGACCGAATAGAGGATGGAGGAGTTGGCGGCCATATCGGTCTGGAGCGCCCAGGCCGAACCGTTGAAGTAATAGATCCTCCCCTGCTGGGGGGAGATGCTGTCACCCACCGCCCAGACGTTAGAGTCGTCGTAGGCGTAAACGGCCCGGTGCTCACCGGTCTGGACGGTGTAGGTGGAGGTCTGCAGGGACCAGGCGGTGCCGTTGTAGTAAAAGATCTCCCCGCTGCCGGCGAAATTGGGGGAATCGTAGTTGACCACCGCCCAGACGTTGTCGTTGTCGGCGGCGCTGATCCCGGTGACCTCGATGCCGGTTCCGAGGCCGAGGTCGGTGGAGACGGTCCATTCCGCCCCGGGGGCGCTGGATACGGGCAGCAGGATCAGGCAGAGCAGAGTCAGGGCGGCGGTCAGGTTTTTCATCGGTGGTTATCCTCCTCCATTTCCGGTTATGCCTTTTGGCGACAGGAGAGCTCCAACGGTCGTGGTAACCGTCAATTCTGAGTAAACTTACCCGTTATTTCCCCGACGGCAAGGGAAAATCCGCTCTCGGGGATCTTTTTTGGAAAGGGGACTAAATCTAATCCAGCGAACCCAGCCGTTTTACCCTCGTTTCCCCAGGCATCCCCACCGGATCCCGGCCCGATTAGGGGAAAACTGCTTCCATATACCTTCTCCGCTTCCGGCCTCCGGGCGCTCTCCGAGCGCCGTCGGTCCTGAATCGGACGGCGCGAGCTCGATTCGGGGGTTGCCTTATCCCCGGGAGGGACTCTATAATCTGGCCGGTCGAGTCTGGAGCCGCCCTAAACGCGGCCGGGCTGTCGTTTTTGTCTTCCGATTCGCCGGAGTGGTGGAACTGGCAGACACAAGGGACTTAAAATCCCTTGGCACTCAGTGCCGTGCGGGTTCAAATCCCGCCTCCGGCATCGGTTGCCTCCCAGCGGGGGAGCCGATGGATTTTCGCTTTTGCAGTCTTTGCCTCCAACGGGGGAGTTATCTATGTCCGGCAGCCTCCTGTCCACTGCCATCTGGTTGATTGTTTTCACAGCCGTTCCGCCTTGCGGGGCGCCGGAAAGTTCGGTCGCCAGGAGGGGGAACCTCCGTCCTGTTGACCGGGCCGGGTATCGGTTTGAGCGGACCCCGGAACGGATTGTCTCGCTCAACCCCGACCTGACCGAGAACGTGATCGCTCTGGGGGCGGGGGACCGGCTGGTCGGGGTGAGCGATTTCTGCCCGCTCCCCTCCGCCGGGACGGCGGTACGGTTGGGAGGGCTGCAGAACCCGGGATTGGAGAGGATCCTGTCTCTCCGCCCCGACCTGGTCCTGGCCACCCGGGAGGGGAACAGTCCGGAGACGGTCGCCCGGCTGCGGACACTGGGGGTTGAGGTCTGTGTCTTCGAAGAGGCGCGTGACTTCACGGCTTACTTTTCCTTCCTCCGCGACCTGGGGGCCCTCCTCGGCCGGGAGGAGGCCGCCGCCGGAAGGATCGGCGAGATGGAGGCGGCGATCGAACGGGTCCGGTCCGGGCCCCTCCCGCCGGAGCCGGTGTCCGTCTTCGTCCAGATCGGACTCCAACCCCTGATCACCGCCTCCCGGGGGACGTTGATCGGGGAGATGGTCGAGATCGCTTCCGGGCAGAATATCGCCGCCTCCCTTCCCGCCCGCTACCCGGTCTTCAGCCGGGAGCAGGTCCTGATCGACGACCCCGAGGTGATCATCGTCGCCGCGATGGGGAGCGAGGCCGCCGCGTCGGCGGCCTTCTGGGAGCGGTTCTCCGAGCTGCGCGCGGTGAAGAAAGGCCGGGTCCATATCCTCGACCCCGACACGGTCTGCCGGCTCGGGCCCCGGCTGGTCGAGGGGCTGGAGCGGATCGCGGGTTTTCTCGCCGGGGGGCGGGGGGAATGAAGAGAGCAGGGAAGAGAACGGTCTTCTTCGCCGTCCTCCTGGCGGCCCTGGCCGCGGTGACTATCCTCGCCCTGTCCCGGGGTACGGTATCCTTCTCTCCGGGGAGGGTGCTGCAGATCCTCCGTTCCGGCCCCGGCGGTCCGGGGGAGGAGCCTCTCGACGCGGTGATCGTCCTCCGTCTCCGCCTCCCCCGGGTGATCCTGGGGCTGATCGTCGGCGGGGGTCTGGCGGTGGCCGGGGTGATCTTCCAGGGGCTCTTCCGCAATCCCCTGGTCGAGCCCTACACCCTCGGGGTCTCCGGCGGGGCGGCCCTCGGGGTCAGCATCGGTTTCCTGCTCGGTCCCGGTCTTCCCCGTTTCGCCCTCCCCCTCTTCGGCTTCGCCGGGGCCTGGCTGGCGGTCTCGACGGCCTACGCGATCGCCCGCCGCCGCCGGTTCCTCCGGATTCCCTACCTGCTTTTGATCGGGGTGATGATCTCCTTCATCTCATCCTCCCTGATAATGCTCCTCCTCTCGGTGGCCGACCTCCACCGCTTCCGGGCGGTGATCTACTGGACGATGGGCTCCCTGGACGCGGCCGACCCGTTCCTGCTCTGGTTTGCCGTTCCCGTCATCCTGCTGGGTTCGGCGGCCGCCCTGACCCGGGCCTGGACCCTGAACGCCCTGGAACTGGGGGAGGAGGGCGCGGCCGGGCTCGGGGTCCGGCTCCGGCGGGACCAGGGGCGGCTCTTTTTCCTCGGTTCACTCCTGGCCGGGACGGCGGTGGCGGCGGCCGGGGTGATCGGCTTCGTCGGCCTGGTCGTCCCCCACGTGGTCCGGCTCTTTCTCGGCAACGACCACCGCCTCACCCTCCCGGCTTCCTTTCTGGCCGGCGGGATCTTCCTGGTTTTCTGCGACCTGATCGCCCGGACCGCCCGGGCCCCGGCCGAACTGCCGGTCGGGGTGGTGACCGGGATCCTCGGGGGAAGTCTCTTTATCTACTTCCTGGCCGCCGGCCGGGGGAGGACGGGGCAGTGAGCAGTTAGCAGTGGGCGGTCTTCTGTCATTTTCGTCCTTTAAGTCCTTTTGGTTCTTGGTGAAAAAGCCAATGCTTTACTACCTCAATTTTGCCTGTCAAACTGCGGGCGGAAAAGTAGCAGAGGCATTCCGGTCTGTGAAAGCTTGGCCACAGGCAAGAATGCCTGTGCTACTCTGCCGGCCGGCCGGGGGAGGACGGGGCAGTGAGCGGTAGGCAGCACTGTGTCATTTTCGTCCTTTAAGTCCTTTTGGTCCTTGGTGGTAAAGTCAAGGCGGTATTGAACAGCAGGCAGCGGGACACCGATGGAAGAAACCGCTGAAAAAAATCCGGAACTTCTCGACGCCCGGGACATCTTTGCCGGTTACGGGAAGGAAGAGGTCCTCAAGGGGATCAACCTCTCCGTCCGCCGGGGTGAGTTTGTCGGGTTGGCCGGGCCCAACGGTTCGGGGAAGACCACCCTGGTCCGGGTGATCTCCGGGTTCCTCCCGCCCCGCTCCGGCGAGCTTATCTACCGGGGGAGACCGTTCTCCGGGTGGCCCGCCGGGGAACTGGCCCGCCTGAGGGCGGTCGTCCCCCAGAACCGGGGCGGGGAGATCGACCTGCCGGTGGAGGACCTGGTTCTTCTCGGGCGTCTCCCCCACTTCCGTCCCCTCCAGTGGCGTCCCTCTCCGGCGGACCGGGCCGCGGCCGACCGGGCCCTGGAGGCCACCTCCACTTCTTCTTTCCGGGAGAGAAACTTCCGCGCCTTAAGCGGGGGGGAGCAACAGCGGGTCCTGATCGCGGTCGCCCTGGCCGCGGAGCCGGAGCTGCTGATCCTCGACGAACCGACCCTCCACCTCGACCTCGGCTACCAGCAGGAGGTATTCCGTCTCCTCCGAACCCTCCACCGGGAAAGAGGGATGACGATTCTGGCGGTCCTCCACGACCTCAACCTGGCCTCCGCCTGCTGCGAACGGTTGGTCTTTCTCAAGGGAGGGGAGGTTTGGAAGGACGGTCCGGCCGGGGAGTTGATCACCCGGGAGAACCTCTCCGGGCTCTACCGGGCCCGACTCGAGGTCGCCCCCCACCCGACGACGGGCCGGCCGGTCTTCTTCCCCTCCATTTAACAAGTTCTGGCCGGATTATGAAAAATACTATTACGTCTCGATAAACAATGGGTGAATTATGTGTCGCCCCCTGCGGGGGCTTTCAAAAGTTTTTCACAATTTGATACCACGGGCTGACGCCCGTGGCTAAGAATGTATCGCCCGCTGCGCGGGTTGCTGAAATCAAAACTCTCTGAAATCGGGATAAATAGCCCCCGCAGGGGGCGAAACTCAAATAGCCACGGGCGTTAGCCCGTGGAACTGGAGCAGCAAAAATATTTCGAAGCCCCCGCAGGGGGCGAGACTATTTTGATTTTTCTGGAGTTGATTTCCGAAAAATTGATTCCTCCGGTTTTGGGATTTTGGAGGTATAATCATTACTACCCGCTGCAGGGACATAAATCAAAGGCAAAAATTTTTCGCAGAACTATATTGCTATGTACGAGGTGTTCATAGAGACGAGTATTTCCTCCGCCCATTGCCTGGACGGTTATCCGGGACCCTGTTCCCGGGTCCACGGGCACAACTGGCGGATCAAGGCGACGGTCTCCTGCGAGGAACTGGACGGGCGGGGTTTCGCGGTCGATTTTGGCGAACTGAAATCCCGGCTGGAGGAGATCTGCGCCGTCCTCGACCACCGGGAACTCAACCGGCTCGAACCTTTCCGGGACGAGAACCCGACCGCCGAGAATTTGGCCCGGCACATATTCCGGGAGCTGGGCCGCCGGTTCGCGGACGGACGGCTCCGGGTCTCGCGGGTCGAGGTCCGGGAGACCTCCGACAGCGGCGCGGTCTATTCGGAGTGAGGTGATGCTGAAGGTCGGCGAGATCTTTTACAGCATCCAGGGGGAGTCCACTCACGCCGGGCGGCCCTGCGTCTTCGTCCGCCTGGCCGGCTGCAACCTGGACTGCTCCTACTGCGATACTCGTTACGCCCGGGAAGGAGGGGAACCGCTCTCTCGGGAGACGATCGTGGCCAGGGCGGCCGGTTACCGCTGTCGGCTGATCGAGATCACCGGAGGCGAGCCTCTGCTCCAGGAGGAGACCCCGGCCCTGGTTGCCGCCTTGCTCGATCGGGGATTGGAAGTCCTGGTTGAGACCAACGGCTCGCTGGATATCTCCGTCCTCGACCCCCGGGCGGTGAGGATTATGGACCTGAAGTGCCCCGCGAGCGGGGAGACGGGGAAGATGCGCTGGGAGAACCTGGAGCGTCTCACCACGCTCGATGAGGTGAAGTTCGTGGTCTCCGGCCGGGAGGATTACCTCTGGGCGAAGCGGGTGGTGGAAGAAAGACTCCCCGCCGGCCCGGCGGTGCTCTTCTCGCCGGCCGGCGCCCGGCTCGCCCCGGCCGAGCTGGCCGCCTGGATCATCGGGGACGGGCTCGAGGTCCGGTTCCAGCTCCAGCTCCAGAAGATCATCTGGCCGGGGACGGAGAGGGGGGTGTAACCGCCTAACCGGCGGCTTTTTGTCGGGATCGCTATCGGGATCGCTATCGCTATCGAGTCCCCGCCGGTCAACGGCCGGAGAAACCAAGTTGAACCAGAAAGAGGATATTTTATGAGTATCGACACGTTTCCCAATAAGTATCCCAAGCGGGATTATACCATCACCATCCGGGTCCCGGAATACACCTCGGTCTGCCCGATCACCGGCAACCCGGACTTCGGGACGATTACGATCGAGTACGTCCCGGACAAGTTCTGCCTGGAGCTCAAATCCCTAAAACTTTACTTCTTCGGCTTCCGCGACCGGGGGGTCTTCTACGAGAGCCTGGTCAACGAGGTCCTCGACGACCTGGTTCGGGCGGCCAAACCCCGCCGGATGACCGTGACCGGGGACTTTACCCCCCGGGGCGGGATCACCTCGACCGTGACCGCCGAGTACGCCCGGCCCGCCCGGGGGAAGAAGAGATGACCTCCGACCTGGCGGTCTGCCTGGTCAGCGGCGGACTCGACAGCTGCGTCTCGGCGGTGATCGCGGGCCAAAATTACCGCCTGGCCCTCCTCCACTGCAATTACGGCCAGCGGACCGAGGAGAGGGAACTGCGGTCCTTTAACGACCTGGCCGATTATTTCTCGGTCCCCCGGGAGCTGCGTCTGACCGTCGATCTCGATCACTTCCGGAAGATCGGCGGCTCCAGCCTGACCGACCCGTCCCGGGAAATCCCCGCCGGAGAGTCCGGTCCCGGCGAGGTACCCTCGACTTATGTCCCCTTCCGCAATGCCAACCTCCTCTCCCTGGCCGTCTCCTGGGCGGAGGTAATCGGAGCGGATCGGGTCTTCATCGGGGCGATGGAGGAGGACTCATCCGGCTACCCCGACTGCCGGGAGGAGTTTATCGAGGCCTTCAACCGGGCGGTCGAACTGGGGACCGGACCTGGCTCGGGGATCCGCGTCGAGGCCCCGCTGATCCACCTGTCCAAGGGGGAGGCGATCCGGCGGGGGATGGAGGCCGGAGCTCCCCTACAACTCACCTGGTCGTGCTACGTCAGTTCCGGGCCGAAGCCTTGCGGGGTCTGCGGCAGTTGCCGGCTCCGGGCCCGCGGCTTCGCCGCGGCCGGTGTCCCCGATCCGATCCTCGGGGAGGAGAGGCAATGAAAGATATGATCATCCAGCCCGGGGAACCCGGATTCACCTTTCGCCGCCCGGTCCGGCTGGTCTCCACCCAGGGGAGGCTGGAAGAACTCTGCCGGGAGCTGATCCGGGAGGAGGTGATCGCCCTCGACGTCGAGACCACGCTCGACTGGGGCACCCTCTGCCTGGTGCAGATTTCGACCGGGAATTTCAACGCGGTGATCGATGTCTTCGAAGTCGGGGACCTGACGCCGTTCTTCCTGGTCCTGGAGGACCCGGAGGTCGGGGTGATTATCCACAATGCTCCCTTCGAGCGGGGGGTCCTGGGAAAGCTCGGCTGCCGGATCACCTCGGTCTTCGACACGCTGGCCGCCTCCCGGAGGATCCGCGGCCGCCGGATCCCCGGCGGTCACAGCCTGAGGGCGGTCTGCCGGCGGGAGCTGGGGATCGCGCTCGACAAGAGTTACCAGACCTGCGACTGGACCCGGCGCCCCCTCACCCCCGGCCAGCTCAACTACGCCGCCCTCGACGCCGAGGTCCTGATCGACCTCTACCGTTTGTTTGGAGGAGAATAGCCGGTTCCGGGCAGTCGCCCCGGCCCGGCCCGGGATAAAGAACTTGTCGGCGGCGGAATTCTCCGTTACAGTTCGTGATTATTCGGCCCGCCGCGCCCGGGCGGTTTCCGCGGGCCGACAACAGCGCAAGGGAATTTGAGATGAAGGCAAGACCGATCATACCGGCCCGGCGGACCGGGAATATCACCTACGCGGTCCGCGACGTCGTCCTCCTGGCCGAGGAAGCGGCCCGTCAGGGGAAGGAGTTGCTCTACCTCAACATCGGAGATCCCAACCTCTTCGACTTCCAGACCGCGCCGGAGGTCGTCGCCGCTGTCCACCGGGCGATGCTGGCCAACCGCAACGGTTACGCTCCCTCCTCGGGGATCGAGGAGGCCCGGGAAGCGATCCGGGCGGACTGCCGGAGCAAGGGGATCTCCGCGATCCGGGACGTCTTCGTTACCACCGGGGCCTCGGAGGCGATCGACATCTGCCTGACCGCCCTGGTCAACCGGGGCGAGAACGTCCTCATCCCCGCCCCCGGCTACCCGCTCTACAGCGCCATCATCAACAAGCTGGAGGCCGAACCGAGGTTCTACTACCTGGACGAGGCCGCCGGCTGGCAGCCCGACCTGGAGGATATCGCTTCCCGGATCGACGAGAAGACCCGGGCGATCGTGATCATCAACCCCAACAACCCCACCGGAGCGGTCTATACCGAAGAAGTCCTGCGGGGGATCATCGGACTGGCGAAAAAGCACAGCCTGGTTGTCTTCTCCGACGAGATCTACGACAGCCTGATCCTCGAGGGGGGGCAGCACATCTCGACCGCTTCGCTCGATCCCGAAGCGGTGGTGATCACCCTTAACGGGCTCTCCAAGAATTATCTCGCTCCCGGCTTTCGGATCGGCTGGGGGGTGGTCAGCGGGCCGGAGGAGCAGCTGGAGGATTACCTGGAGGCGGTTAACAAGCTGCTCAGGGCCCGGCTCTCCGCCAGCCACCCGGTCCAGTGGGCGATCAAGCCCGCCCTGGAGGGGGAGAGGACCCACCTGATCGACGCGCGGGACAAGCTGACCCGACGGCGGGACATCACGGTCGAGATGCTCAACGCCATCCCCGGGATCAGCTGCGTACCCCCCCGCGGGGCCTTCTACGCCTTTCCCCGCCTGGAGATCCCCGGCGGCGACGCCGAATTCGTCCGGAGGCTGATCCGGGAGACCGGGGTAGTGGTGGTCCCGGGGAGCGGGTTCGGGCAGCGGGAGGGGACCAGCCACTTCCGGGTGGTCTTCCTGGCCCCGGAGGCGGTCCTGGAGAGGGCCTACCGGGCGATCGGGCGGATTATGGAAAGCTACCCCGGAAAGTGACCCCGCGGTGACGGGTTCCAACACCATCTTGATCCTCTATATCTCCGTAGGGCAGGGGCACCGGAGGGCGGCTCAGGCTCTCGAGGAGGCTCTGCGGGGCGAGGACCCCTTTCTCCGTATCATCTGTATCGACCTGTTGGAACTCTGGCCCTCCGGGGCGGCGCGGCTGGCGGCGGCCCTCTACCGGTTGCTGGTCCGGGTGGCTCCGGGGGTCTGGGGGTATCTCTACGACCGCCCCGGGGTGAAGGCACGTCTCGACCGTTCGCTGGGCTTCTTCCACCGTCTGCTCCGCCGGCGGCTGGAAGGTCTGATCGGGGAACTGTCCCCGGCCGCGGTGGTCTGCACCCAGGCTTTCCCCTGCGCCCTGGCGGCGCAGTGCCGGGGCCGCGCCCCGTTGAGGTTTTCCCTGGTTGCGGTCCCGACCGACTACCGGGTTCACGCCTACTGGATCTACCCGGAGGTCGATCTCTATCTCCTGCCTTCGCCGGAGAGCGTGGATATGCTCGCCGCCCGGGGGATAGACCGGGAACGGCTCAAGGAGACCGGGATCCCGGTCCGCCCGGGTTTCGGCCGGCCCCTCGACCCGGTCCGGATGAAACTGAAGTACGGCCTGGCGCCGGATCTGCCGGCGGTGCTTCTGATGGGGGGAGGGGAGGGGACGGTCTCCCTGGAGCGGCTGATTCCGGCCCTTGACTCCGTCGGGGAGGATTTCCAGTTGGCGGCCCTGGCCGGCCGGAACCGGAGACAGTACAACCGCCTCCAGCGTCTCCGCGGCCGACTCCGGCATCCGTTGACGGTCCTCGGTTTCACCGACCTGGTCGAGGAACTGATGGCGGCGGTGGAGGTGGTCGTGACCAAGCCGGGGGGGCTGACCAGCGCCGAAGCTCTGGCGAAAAGGCTGCCCCTGGTCCTGGTCGATCCTCTCCCCGGCCAGGAGGAGCTCAACGCCCGTTTTCTCACGGAACACGGGGCGGCGATCCACTCCGGGGACAATCTCGGAGCGGCCCGGGCGGCGGCCGACCTACTCCGGGCCGGGGGACTGAGGTCCCGGATGATGGCGTCGATGGAACGGATCCGGAAACCGGACTCCGCCCGGTATGCCGCCCGGGCGATCATCGGGTCGTTTTCGGGGGGCTAGAACAACAGGATCTAATTCGTTTTGGGCGGGCAAATGGTATTTGTTTAATCCGGGGTATTGCCGAAGGATCGTTGACGGAGTGATGGAGTAGTGGAGTAATGGGGGCAAACACTATACTCCAATACTCCATTACTCCAACACCCCGGAACGCCGGCTGGAATAAACTCGGCTGAACTTACACGTTATTCTCCACACTGAACGGGAGAGAACCGAGAAGTTATGTTCAGGTACTACCTATTCGAGTTGCTCCGGTTCGTGGTTCACCTGATCCCTCCCCGGTTGGCTTACGGGATCGGGGCTTTTCTGGCCGAGGCGACCTATGTCTTTTCCCGGAAGAGCCGGCCCAACTTCCGGGCCAACCTGGTCTGGGTTCTCCGGTACCTGGGAGAGGAGACCGCGAGTCCGGAAGCGCGGCGACGGATCCGGCGGCTGATCCGGAAGAACTTTCGCAACTTCTCCTACTACCTGATCGACTTCTTCCGTTTCTCCCGGTTCGACGCCGTGAGGATGGGACAACTGGTGGAGTTTTCCGGGCTGGGAAACGTCCGGGCGGCCCTGGCCGGGGGGAAGGGCGCCCTGGGGGTGACCGCCCACGTCGGCAACTGGGAATTGGGGGGGATGATGCTCGCCCTGGCCGGGTTCCCGGTAAACGCGATCGCCCTCTCCCACCAGAACACCAAACTGAACCGGCTCTTTATCAACCAGCGGGGGATGACGGGGATGAAGGTGATCCCGGTCGGCCGGGCGGCCCTGCGGAGCCTGCGGGTTCTGAAGCGGAACGAACTGGTCCTGATCCTCGGGGACCGGGATGTAACCGAGCGGGGAGTGGAGACGGAGTTCTTCGGCCGGAAGGTCCAGATCCCCCGGGGGCCGGCCGGGCTGGCGGCCCGCTCGGGGGCGGCGGTATTTTTCGGTTACCTGGTCCGGGAATCCACCCACCGCTACCGGGCGGTCTTCCGCCCCCCCCTGGAATTCGACCGGGGAGCGGACCGGGAAGGCCGGGAAGAGCAGATTATCCGGGGCCTGGTCTCCGAGATGGAGGAGTGTATTGCCTCCCATCTCGACCAGTGGTATATGTACTACCCGGTCTGGCCCTAATCGCTATCGGGATCGCTATCGGGTTCGGGTTTTTCAAGCTGGACAAGTTTTTGGAGTTCGATAGCGATAGCGATCCCGATAGCGATTGGGATTGTCTTTTGGAATGGGCAAATTATTATCTCGATGAAAGTCGGTACTTCCAGAAATTTGGGCGTCCTGATCCCGGCATTCAACGAGCAGGCTTCGGTGGGGGAAGTGGTCCGGAGGGCGGCGAAGTTCGCCGGGCGGGTCCTGGTGGTCGATGACGGTTCCGCCGATCGGACTGGGGAAGCCGCCGCCTCCGCCGGGGCCGAGGTGATTCGTCACCCGGTCAACCGGGGAAAGGGGGCCGCCCTGCGGACGGGTTTGCGGGCCCTGGCCGCGAGGGGGTGCGACCCGGTGATCGTCCTCGACGGCGACGGCCAGCACGATCCGGCCGAGATCCCGGCCTTCCTCGCCGCGGCCCGCCGGACCGGGGCGGAGCTCGTGGTCGGGAACCGGATGGATTCGGCGGGGGAGATGCCTCTCGTCCGCTACTGGACCAACCGGACGATGTCGGCCATCCTCTCCGGGCTGATCGGGCAGAAAGTGCCGGACAGCCAGTGCGGCTACCGCCTGCTCTCCGCCCGGGCTATCTCGGCGCTCCCGATATCTACCAGCAACTACGACGCCGAGTCGGAGATGCTGATCGGGGCCGGTAAACTGGGATTCCGGATCTCTTCCGTACCGGTCCGGACCATCTACGGCCAAGAAGTTTCGAAGATACGCCCGGGCCGGGACACCGTCCGGTTCATCCGCCTGGTCCTCCGGACTCTATTCCGGGGAAAAAATGAACCGCCAATGGCGCGAAAAAAGATCTTACCTGATTATTCACGAAAAACATAATTGTCAGGCCAGGCGATAGAGATTGCTTCCCCCCCCGCCCCGCGAGCGGCTGAAGGCTATTCGCCCGCAATGATAAGGCCGATAAGAATGGAATTTTATGCCGGGGACAGGTTTGTTTATCTAAAGTTCTTGCAGCGGTCGGCATTGCCCGCGGTCTTTTTCTCCAGCTCTTTCGCCGTGGCCGGTGTCGCAATGGCGGTTCACGATTGCGAAAATTCGGGAGCGATAATAATCTTGTCCGCGGGGTCATTGTTCTTTTTCTTCCTGGCCTACAATGCCTACGAGTTCTTCAAGCGGCCCGGTGACGTATTCGCAAATATCCAATATTCTCCTCCGCAATGAGAAAGGCGCTAAAGGGAACCGGGTGGCAACAGTTATAATCGAACGGCGGAAAGAAAAGCCTATCAGGATAACGGGGATACAGGGAGGCCCTATCCACCTTTACAGGTTTCTTTGCCGTCGGTGGCGAGAGTATAATCTTGCGCTTGGAGGCTCGAAAATTCCCGATCGAGAGTCATCCGCTACCTGAATTTTGCCCGTCAAACCGGGGCCGGAAAAGTAGCACAGGCATTCTTGCCTGTGGCCAAGTCTCCACAGGCAAGAATGCCTGTGCTACTATGACAGTTGGTCAGCCGCCTGATTGGTTGATCCGGGCGATGTTTATTTGTCCGATATCGCTTGAATAAGCAAGAATTAATATTGCAGTTCGCATTCCGGGGATGAAGAATTCAATCGGTAAGTCAATGAGCGGGGTAGATGGAGAGAGGGAGAAACTGGCCCGGCGGTTGCGGGAGGAGATGGTCGCCCGGCAGCTGGCGCCGCGGCGGATCCGCGACGAGCGGGTGCTGGCGGCCTTCCGGGAGGTTCCCCGTCATCTCTTCGCGGCGGGTGCGGGTTTGCGGGAGGCTTACGCCGACCACCCCCTCCCGATCGGGGAGGGGCAGACCATCTCCCAGCCCTATATGGTCGCCCTGATGACCCAGTGCCTGGAGCTGACCGGGGAGGAGAAGGTGCTCGAGATCGGGACCGGATCCGGCTACCAGGCGGCGATCCTCGCCCGCCTGGCGGCCGAGGTTTACACCGTGGAGAGGGTGCCCGCGCTGGCCGAAAGGACCGGGGAACTCTTCCGGGGGCTGGGCTACGATAACATCTCGATCCGGGTCGGGGACGGGACCCTGGGTTGGCCGGAGTTCGCTCCCTACGACGCGATCATCGTCACCGCCGGATCTCCCGGCGTGCCGCCGCCCCTTGTCAAGCAGCTGGAAGAGGGGGGGAAGCTGGTCATTCCGGCCGGGAGCGGCTACTCCCAGCGTCTGCTGGTCCTGGAGCGGAGGGGAGAAAAAATCATCGAGCGCGACGAGGGGGGCTGCGTCTTCGTCCCCCTGATCGGGGAGTACGGCTGGAAGGAAAAACGTTGAGCTGCCAAGAACAATCGCTATCGCTATCGGGATCGCTATCGCTATCGAAAAACCGGACAACGGAAACGATCCCGATCCCGATAGCGATTAATACAGGAGATAAAAGATGAGTGACGACCGGGAGCGAACTTTGAAAGAAGTATTTACAACCATTGTCCGGGGGATGTGTATGGGAGTCGCCGACGCCATCCCCGGGGTCAGCGGGGGGACGATCGCCCTGATTCTCGGATTTTACGACCGGCTGATCGATTCCATCTCCGACCTGATCCGCCTGGTCAAATCCCCCTCCGACCCGGCCGCCCGGGAGAAATTCTGGAAGGCCCTCTCCTTTCTCCTCCCGCTGGTCGTCGGGATCGGGATCGCGCTCTTTGTCGCCACCCGGCTGCTGGTCGGCAAGGCCTACGCCGGCGAGGCCGGCCTGTCCGAGCTGAACCTGGAGGCCGGGAGGCGGGTCCTCGCTCTGGCGCCGCCCCCCGGGCTCCTGATCAACCCCCGGACCGCCCCTTACGTCTTCGCCTTCTTCTTCGGGCTGGTCTTCTGGTCGATCCAGGATCCCTGGAGGAAACGGAGGGAGAAGAAGCCGCTGGATTACTTCCTCTTTATCCTCGGGGCGCTGCCCCCGGCCGCCCTGGTCCTCCTTCCCGGCCTGGCGATCCCGGTTCACCCCCTGACCCTGCTCGGGTCCGGGGCGCTGGCGATCAGCGTGATGCTCCTGCCGGGGATCAGCGGGAGCCTGGCCCTGCTCGTGATCGGGATGTACCAGCCGGTCTCCGGGGCGGTTCACCAGCGGGAATACGCCACCCTGGGCGTCTTCGTTGTGGGGATGGCGACCGGCCTTGTGATCTTCGTCCCCATCCTCCGCCGGATCCTCCACCGTTACCACGACCGGACGATGGCGGTCCTCGGCGGCCTGATGGGCGGGAGCCTGCTCGCCCTCTGGCCCTGGAAGGCCCATTATATGCCCAAGCTGATCCCCCACTGGGGAAATATGAGTCCCCGGCTTCCGGAAAACTGGGGGACGATCTTCGGTTGTCTTTTGGCCGCGGTGATCGGGGGGGCGACAATCGCCCTCGCCCGCCGCTTCGCCCCGCTGGATATCCCGGATACGGAGACAAATGCCGCTTGACAATCCGCCGCTGATCCCTTATCCCGTAATTGCTTTTACTGTACGGTCAGGCGTTTTTGCCCGACCTGCATCTGTCAGACTGAGTTTCCGGGGCGTAGCGCAGTCCGGCTAGCGCGCACGGTTCGGGTCCGTGAGGTCGGCGGTTCGAATCCGCCCGCCCCGATCGTTCCGGCGGGGGAGCGCCGCTCCCCCGCCGGGGATCCCCCCGCGGTTTGATTGTCGGCAGCGCGAATCGAGTCATTCCCGATGAAGTATGCGGTTATCTCCGACGTTCACGCCAACCGGGAGGCGCTGGAAGCCGTCCTCCAGGCCGCCCGGCGGCGGAAGGTCGATCGTTTCTTCTGCCTGGGCGACCTGATCGGCTACGGGGCCGACCCCGGATGGTGTCTGGAGACCCTGAGGGAGACGGCCGACCGGACCGTCCGGGGCAACCACGACACCGCCGCCTTCGAACCCGCCGGGCTGGAAAATCTCAACGAGAACGCCGCCCGGGCGGTCGTCTGGACCGTCCCCCGGCTCTCCCCCGGCCAGCTTGACTACCTCCGGTCCCTGCCCCTGGTCGAAGAGGAAGATGGAATCGCCCTGGTCCACAGTTCCTTCGTCGCTCCCGGGAACTGGGATTACATCTTCACCCCCGAAGACGCCCGACCCAGCCTGGGCCGCCTAAAAGGGGCCATCGGCTTCTTCGGCCACAGCCACCGCCCGGGGTTTTTCCGCCTCCGGGACGGGAGGGTCACCCTGGTGCCCGGGGAGAAGATCCGGCTCGAACCGGGTGACCGTCTCCTGGTCAATCCGGGCTCGGTCGGACAGCCCCGGGACCGGGATTCCCGGGCGTCCTTCGCCGTCGGCGAACGGGAGGCGGGAACGGTGGAGATCGTCCGGGTCGACTACCCGGTGGGAAAAGCCCAGGAGAAGATCCGAAAGGCCGGTCTCCCGGCCTGGCTGGCCGACCGGCTGGCCCTGGGGAGGTGAGCGGGATGGCGAAGACCTCGGCAGCCGAACGGATCGAAGAGCTGCGCCGGGAGATCCGGCGCCACGACTACCTCTACTACGTCAAGGACTCCCCGGTCATCTCCGACCGGGATTACGACCGTCTCTACCGGGAACTGGCCGATTTGGAGGCAGTTCACCCCGAACTGATCACCCCCCATTCGCCCACCCAGCGGGTGGGAGGAGAGGCCCTGAAGGAGTTCCGCCCCTTCCGCCACCGGGTCCCGATGCTCTCGATCGACAACACCTACTCCGAGGAGGAACTGCGGCATTTCGAGGCCCGCAACCGGCGGCTGCTGCCGGAAGCCGATTTCTCCTATACCGGGGAGCTGAAGATCGACGGGGTCTCGGTGGCCCTGATCTATCGCGACGGGAAGCTGGTGGCCGGGGCCACCCGGGGCGACGGGGTGACCGGGGACGACGTCACCGCCAATATCAAGACGGTCCGGTCCATCCCCCTCCACCTGACCGGGGAAGATTTCCCCCCCGAGCTTGAGGTCCGGGGAGAGATCTATATCGACAAGGCGCGTTTCGCCGAGATCAACCGGGTACAGGAGGAACGGGGCGAGGCGGTCTACGCCAACCCCCGGAACCTGGCCGCCGGCTCGCTCAAGCAGCTCAACCCGGCGGTGACCGCCACCCGCTGCCTGAAGTGCTGGATTTACGCCACCCCCCGGCCCCGGGACCTCGGTGTCGAGTGCCACCATCGGCTCCTGGAGAAACTGGAGGAACTGGACTTCCCGGTCGAGCCGAATTACCGCTACTGCCGGGATATCGAGGAGGCGATCGCCTGCTGCCGCGAATGGCGGGAGAAGAAGAACCGCCTGGACTATATGGTCGACGGGATGGTGATCAAGGTCGATTCCTTCGCCCTCCGGGAGGAACTGGGGGAGACCTCGAAATCCCCCCGCTGGCAGATCGCCTACAAGTTCCCGGCCGAGCAGAAGGAGACTCTCCTGAAGAAGATCTCGGTCCAGGTGGGGAGGCTGGGGACCCTGACCCCGGTGGCGGAACTGGAGCCGGTGGAGATCTCGGGAACGGTGGTGAAGAGGGCCAGCCTCCACAACCAGGACGAGATCAACCGGAAGGATATCCGGGTCGGCGACCGGGTGCTGGTGGAGAAGGCGGGGGAGATCATCCCCCAGGTGGTCTCGGTAGTCAGGGAGAAGCGGACCGGGAAAGAGAATAAATTTCGGATGCCGCGAAAGTGCCCGGCCTGCGGCAGCCCGGTGAGCCGGGAAGATGGGGAGGTCGCCCATCGCTGCCTGAATATCGCCTGTCCCCCCCAGGTCCGGGAGCGGATCGGGCATTTCTCCTCCCGGACGGCGATGGATATCCGGGGGTTGGGTCCGAAGCTGATCGACCAGCTGGTGGAGAAAGGGCTGGTCTCCGGGCCGCCCGATCTCTACCGGCTGGAAAGGGAAGAACTGCTCACCCTGGATCGGATGGGGGAGAAGTCGGCCGGCAACCTCCTGCGGGCGATCGCCGCCAGCAAGGACCGTTCCCCCCAGAGGCTGATCTACGGACTGGGGATCCGCCACGTGGGCCGGACCGCCGCCCGGATCCTGGTCGAGGAAGGGTTGGCCCTGGAAGACCTGGCGGCGGCTTCTCCGGAGAAACTGGAGGAGATCCCGGAGATCGGGCCGGTGATCGCAAAATCGATCCGGGGGTTCTTCGCCAACCCCGGCAACCGAAAGATAGTCGAGGAACTGAAGGCAGCCGGGGTCGGGACCGGCCGACCAGGTTCCCCGCCGCGGCCGACAGGGAAACTGGCCGGGAAGACCGTGGTCTTTACCGGGGTCCTGAAGAATTATTCCCGGACCCGGGCCGAGGAGCTGGTCGTTTCTCTCGGGGGAAGACCATCCTCTTCGGTCAGTTCCCGAACTTCCCTGGTCGTGGTCGGGGAGAACCCCGGCTCCAAACTCGCCCGGGCGGAAAAACTGGGAATCCCTGTCCTTCCCGAGGAGGAATTTGTTAAGCTGGCGGGGGAACTCACTAAAAACGACGATCCCGATAGCGATAGCGATTGAAATCCCCCGGTTAATCGCGCTCGCTATCGCTTACTCCAATACTCCGGCCTGATCGAGCCGCGAGATACTCAGTACCTGAATTTTGCACTTTGAACCTATCTCAGTTCGGACGATAAAAAAGTAGCACAGACATTACTGTCTGTGAATGCTTGGCCACAGGCAAGAATGCCTGTGCTACACTGGCCGGGAAGATAACCATTAAGATGACCGCGAAAGTATACTTCATCGACCCCGCCGCCCGGGCCGGTCGTTCCGGGCTGGACAAGCTCTCCGACCTCTTCGACCGGGCGGGGGGAGGGGAGGTCTTCCGCCCCGGCGACCGGGTGGCGGTCAAGGTCCACTTCGGTGAGGAGGGCAATACCGGTTACCTCAGGCCCGCCTTTGCCCGCCGGCTGGTGGAGAAACTGAAAAACCTGGGGGCGGAGCCTTTTCTCACCGATTCCAACACTCTCTACCGGGGCGGGAGGCACCGGACCGCCGATCATCTCCTCACCGCCCGCCGCCACGGCTTCTCGGAAGAAAACATCGGGGCCCCGATCGAGATCGCCGATCGTTTTGTCGAGACGGAAGGGGTGAAGATCGGCGGCCGGCCGGTCGGGCTGGCCGAGGCGGCCCGGTCCGCCGACAGCCTGCTGGTGATCACCCACGCCACCGGGCACGTCATCTTCGGTTACGGCGGGGCGGTCAAGAACGTCAGTATGGGTTTCGCCTCTCCGGCCGGCAAGCAGGTGATGCACAGCGATCTGAAGCCGGAGGTGAAGGGGGAGAAATGTATCGGCTGCGGGACTTGCCTCGGATATTGCCCGGTCTCGGCGATCGTCCTCGACGGGAAAAAGAAAGCCGTCGTCGATCCGGAAAAGTGTATCGGCTGCGGCGAGTGCGTGGCCGTCTGCCCCGAGGGAGCGATCCCCCCGGTCTGGAAGGCGGACCCCTCCCGGCTGGCCGAAAAGTCGGCCGCTTACGCCCGCGCGGTCTTGGAAGGCAAGGCGGCCCGGGTATTGTTCCTGAATTTTCTGATCGATATCGTTCCCGACTGCGACTGCTGCGACTGGACCGAACCCCCCTTCGTTCCCGATTTGGGTATCCTGGCCTCCCGGGATATTCTGGCCGTGGACCAGGCCTCGGTGGACCTGATCCAAAAAGCTCCCCTGCTTCCGGGTTCGACTGCGGTGGCGAAGAGAGTCAAGGTCTCGAACAAGCGGGTGACGGAAAAGATCGCCGGGCAGTACTGCTGCCTCCCCCGGCTGCCGGACAAGTTCAAGACCCTTTTCGGAGTCGATCTCGAGCCCTTTCTGGCCGCCGCCGAGCGGGCCGGTCTCGGCGGCCGCGACTACCGCCTGGTGAAGGTGGAATGAGATGATGAAGCGGTCGGCATTGCTGGTTTTCGGCGCGGTCCTGGTCCCGCTCGTTCCGGCCGCGGCGGTGGAGGAGGCCGAGGTTCTCCGGATCAGGAAGGCGATCGTCAAGATCAAGAATGTCAGCCAGCGGCCGGATTACGCCTCTCCCTGGCTGGAAAAGGATTTTTCCATCGGCCGCGGCTCCGGGGTGATCATCCCCGGCAACCGGATCCTGACCAGCGCCCACGTGGTCAGCGACTCCCGCTATCTCGAGGTTGAGAAGGAGGACAGCGGCACCCCCTACGGGGCGGTGGTCTCCCACATCGGGCACGACTGCGACCTGGCCCTGCTCGAAGTCCTCGATCCCGGTTTTTTCCAGGGCACCACCTCCCTGGATTTCCATCGGGAAATCCCCCCGCTGGGCACAATGGTCGAAGCTTACGGTTTCCCGGTGGGCGGGCGGAGAATCACGGTAACCCGCGGGGTGGTCTCCCGGATCGACTACACCCTCTACCACCATACCGCCCGGGATTACCATCTGATCGCCCAGATCGACGCCGCCGTCAACCCGGGAAACTCCGGGGGGCCGGTCCTCCGGGACGGGAAGATCGCCGGGATCGTCTTCCAGGGGGTCCAGCCCTCGGAGAACGTCGGCCACGTTATCCCGATCACGGTCATCGACCACTTCCTGGAGGATATCGCCGACGGGCGCTACGACGGCTACCCCGACCTGGGAATAGTCACCGTCAATCTCCTCAACCCGGCCTATCGAAGTTTCGCCGGTCTCCCGGAAGGAAAGACCGGGGTGGCGGTCGCGGCCCTTCTCGAGGGGCATTCCGCGCGGGGCCTGGTCAACCCCGGCGATCTGCTCCTGGAGATCGACGGCAACCCGATCCTCAACGACGGGACGATCCTGATCGAGGGAGAGAGCTACTTTCTCGAGGAGGTGGTTGAACGGAAGCAGGCGGGAGAAGAAGTGCTCCTGGAAATATTCCGGGAAGGGGAAGAAATCGCGGTCCCCATCCCTCTCCGCAAGAGCCGGGAACCGCTGAAAACCGGGAACGAATATGAAAGCAAACCGGAGTACCTGATATTCGCCGGTCTGCTCTTTCAACCGCTCTCCCGGGAATATCTCAAGGCCGTCAATGGAAATTCGTCCGACCGTTCCGATCCCCGCCTGGTCTACTATTTCAACTATTACAACCAGGACCGGATCTACCGGGAGCGTCCGGAGATCGTTGTCCTCTCCCGGGTCCTCGCCGCCCCGGTCAACCAGTATTACAGCGGGATTGCTCAGCGTGTGGTGGACCGGGTCAACGGGGCGGAGATCTACGCGCTGGCGGATCTCGAGCGGGCCTTTACCCGGCCGGAGAGGGGTTGCCACCTGGTGGAGTTCGCCGGCGGCGGGCCGCCGGTGGTTCTCGATGCCGCGGCGGCGGCCGAGGAACACGGGAAGATCCTCGAGCGTTACCGGATCCCCGCCGATCGTTACCTATCCCCTCCCGGAGAGGATTTCTGACGGGATAACAGGATAAATACGGATTCAGCAATCGTGATCGGGACAGTAAAAATATATCTGACTGTTTTGGGACTGACCGGGATTCTTCTTTCCCCCTGGCCGGCGGCCGCCTCCAGTCCGGCCCCGGCGGCGGAACCGTCCCTGGTCCGGCTCCACGTCACCTACCAGGAAACCGATTACTCCAGTCCCTGGAAACAGCGGCGGGAAGACAGCCGTTCCGGTTACGGCTGCGTGGTCTCTCCGGGTCGGATTCTCACCACCGCCGATATCGTCAAGGACGCGACGATGATCAAGGTGGAGAAGCGGCGGGATAAGCGCTATTACCAGGGGCGGATCGAGGTGATCGACTACGACGTCGACCTGGCCCTGCTCTCCGTCGATGACGATTCCTTTTTCGCCGATCTTCACCCGATCGAACTGGAGGAGCGGGTGGAGGTCGGCCAGCCGGTCCAGGTCCTGATCTTCGAGGAACCGGACCGGATCCGTTCCCTCCCGGGGACGATCGTCAAGGTCTCGGTGGAGCATTACTACCTGGGGGTGGAGCGATTCCTGACCTTCGGGGCCGCGGTGAATTTCGAGGACCGGGGAGGGGGGTGGAGTGAGGCGGTTATCTCGGAGGGCAAGCTGGCCGGGCTGATGATGACCTACGACGGGCAGCGCCAGTACGCCGTCATTATCCCGGCGGCGATCATCTCGCGTTTTCTCGCCGCGGCCGGTTCCGAAGGATACTCCGGCTTCGCCCACGAGGGATTTTCCGGAACCGATACCCTCGCCCCCGCCCTGAGGGAGTTTCTCCGGATTCCCGATGGAGCCGGGGGGGTCTATGTCACCGACGTCTATCCCCGCGGATCGGCCGCGGGGGTGCTGCGGCCCGGCGACGTCCTGCTGGAGATAGATGGCCGGCCCCTGGACGCCGAGGGTTACTACGAGGACCCCCTCTGGGGCCCCCTCGAATACCGGGACCTGATCACCCGGTTTTACCGTCCCGGAGACCGAGTGGAGCTGAAGCTGATCCGGGAGGAGGAGGAGCTCCAGGTGGAGATGGAGCTGCGCCGGTGGCTCCTTTCGGACTATCTGGTTCCTCCTTACAGCTGCGGGTTTTCGACCCGGTACCTGATCTTCGGCGGGGCGATCATCCAGGAACTGACCCTGGATTATCTCAAGGAATGGGGCGGCCAGTGGAGGCAGCGGGCCAACAAAAAGCTCTTTTATCAGTACTACCATAACCTCCGTCGTCCCCTTCCGGGGAGGAAGAGGATCGTTCTCCTCAACCGGGTTCTCCCCCACGAGATAAACCTCGGTTACCAGGGCCTGGAAGACCTGGTTCTGGCCGAGGTGAACGGCCGGCCGATTTCTCAGATCGGGGACGTCGCCGAGGCCCTGGGTTTCCCCGAAGGAGGGTTCCACCGGTTCGTTTTCGAGGAGTTCGGCCGGGAGATAGTCTTCCCGGCCGAAGGTCTGGAGGAGGCCGACCGGCAGATATCCCTCCAGTACGGCATCCCCCGGATGCGCCTGCTGGAGTGACCCCCGGGCCGGACCGTCCGTTTCCGCCGGTATTCTGAATCCCGTAATTTGTATTCCGCTATGAACTTGCCGCGCCGCTCCGGTATCCTGCTCCACCCGACCTCCCTCCCGTCCCCCGGCGGGATCGGGGACCTGGGAGAAGAGGCCTACCGCTTCGTCGACTTCCTGGCCGCCTCCGGCCAGCGGTTCTGGCAGGTCCTGCCGCTCTCGCCGATCGGTTTCGGCAACTCTCCGTATTCCAGCCCCGCCGTCCTGGCCGGGAACCCGCTCCTGATCAGCCCGGGGGAACTGGCCCGGGAAGGTCTGCTGGACTCCGGCGATCTCCTCCCCGCGCCCGAATTCCCCCCCGGGAGGGTCGATTACGGCGCCGCGACCGAATATCGGCGGCGGCTGCTGAAGAAGGCCCACCGCAATTTCCTTGCCGCCGCGGGGCGAAAAGAGCGGCACGGCCTGGAGAGGTATTGCCGGGAGAAAGCGGAATGGCTGGCCGACGCCGCCCTCTTCGCCGCGATCAAGGATCGCTTCCGGGGGAGGCCCTGGCAGCAGTGGCCGGAGGAGTTTGCCTGGAGAAAACCGGCCGCGCTTCGCCGCGCCGGAGAAGAACTCGCCGCCGGGATCTCCGAGTGGTGTTTCTGCCAGTATCTGTTTTCCCGGCAGTGGCGGCGTTTGCGCCGGTACGCCCGGGAAAGAGGGGTCGCAGTCATCGGGGACATCTCCTTCTTCGTCAATCACGACAGCGTCGATGTCTGGGCTCACCGGGATTTTTTCCTCCTCGACGAGCGGGGGAACCACCGGGAGTGTTCCGGCGTCCCCCCCAGCCGGGCCGGGGTGAGCCAGATCTGGGATATGCCGCTCTATAACTGGGAGGCGATGGCCCGAGCCGGTTTCCCCTGGTGGCGCCTCCGGTTCTTTGAGATGCTGGAAGCCTTCGATCTCGTCCGGGTCGATCACTTTTCCGGTTTTTACGCCTGCTGGCACGTACGCCCGGGGGCGTCCACCTCGGTCGAGGGCCGGTGGGTTCCCGGCCCGGGGACGGCGCTCTTCAAGTCGCTGGAAGCGGAGCGGGGACCGCTCCCGATCATTGCCGAGGCCCTGGAGCCGAAGATAATGTCCCGGACCGAGCTTCTGCTCGAGGAACTCGGCTACCCGGGGATCCGGATCCTCCAGCACGGATTTTCCGGCAGCCCCGCCAATCCCCATCTCCCCGCCAATTATCCGGCCAGGTGCGCGGCCTACCCGGGTACCCACGACGACGACACCGCCCGGGGCTGGTATTCTTCCCGGCCGCCGGCGGTCAAGAGACGGGTCCGGGCCGCCCTCGGCCCGCGCCGCGGCCGGGAGATCAACTGGTGGTTTATCGAGGCCGTGGAGCGGTCTCCCGCCGCCATCGCGATCATCCCCCTCCAGGACGTCATCGGCCTGGGGAGCGAAGCCCGGATGAACATCCCGGGCGCCGGAAGCGGGCAGTGGGAATGGCGGTTCCGGCGGGAGATGCTGACCGATGGGCTGGCCGGGCGGCTGGCCCGAACTGTCCGGGATTCCGGGAGGCGGAGAAGATGAGATTTCCCCGCCGGGCCGGCCTCCTCCTCCACCTGACCTCGCTTCCCGGGCCGCACGGGATCGGCGACCTCGGTCCGGGATCGTTGAGGTTCGCCGATTTTCTGGCCGGGGCGGGGATGAAGCTCTGGCAGATCCTGCCCCTGAACCCGATCGGGGCCGGCAACTGCCCATACTCCAGTCCCTCGGCCTTTGCCGGGAGTCCGCTCCTGATCAGCCTGGAAGGACTGGCCGGTGAAGGTCTGCTGGGAAAGGCCGACCTCCGGCGGCATCCGCGCTTTCCCTCGAGCCGGGTTGGCTTCGCCCGGGCCATCCGTTACAAGACCGGCCTGCTGAACAAGGCATTCCGGAGGTTCTCCTCCGGTGCCGCCCCGGCGGACCGGCGGGCGCTGGAATCGTTCGAGATGGATAACTCCGACTGGCTGGAAGATTACGCCCTCTTCGGCGCGCTCCGCGAGGAGCTGGACTATCGGCCGTGGCCCAGGTGGCCGGCCGGCCTCCGCCGGAGAGAGGGCGAGGTCCTGGCTGCGGCCCGGCGGCGGCTGGCGGAGCGGATTGCCGAGATCCGTTTCAATCAGTATATCTTTCTCCGTCAGTGGGAAAAATTCCGCCGGCGGGTCAACGAGCGGGGGATAATGCTGGTCGGCGACCTGCCGTTTTTCGTCAACCTCGACAGCGCCGACCTCTGGGCCAACCGCGACCTCTTCCTGGTCGACGCTCGCGGCCGCCGCTCGGCCCTTTCCGGGGTACCGCCGCCGAAGGGCGGCCGGGTGGGCCAGGTCTGGGGCAACCCGCTCTATGACTGGAAGCGGATGCGCCGGGACGGGTACGAATGGTGGCACCGCAGGTTTTCCCGGCTTCTGGAGATGCTCGATATTGTCCGGGTCGATCACTTCTCCGGTTTTCACGCCTGCTGGCACATACCCCCCCGCCGCCCTTCCTCCCGGAACGGGAGCTGGGTGAAGGGGCCGGGAGCGGCCCTCTTCCGTTCCCTGGAGGAACGGATGGGTCGTCCGCTCCCGATCATCGCCGAGGCCCTGGAGGCCGAGATCGAGAAGCCGGTTGACCGCTTGATGGAGAAGTTCGCCATCCCCGGGGTCCGGGAGCTCCAGTTCGGGCTCGAGGGCGGGCCCGGCAGCTACCACCATCCGGACCGGATCCCGGAAAACTGCGCCTATTATACCGGACTCCACGACAACGATACCTGCCGGGGCTGGTACCGTTCCCTAAAGCCGGAGAAGAAGAAAGCGGTCCGGGAGTTCCTCGGGGTCGGCGCCCGGGAGATTCACTGGGGGATGACTGAAGCCGTCTTCCGCTCGGCGGCCGACACGGCGATCGTTCCCTTCCAGGATCCGCTGGGAGAGGGGAGGGAGGGTCGGATGAACACACCGGGACGGGCCACCGGCCAGTGGGAGTGGCGGTTCGGGGCGGACCGTTTGACTGCGGATCTGGCCGGGAGGCTCCGCCGCCTGGCCGCCGAAACCGGGAGATAAAAAAAGGCCGCGGCAAAAATGCCGCGGCCTTTTTAATCAGGACGGACGGAAACTTCAGACGACGGCGTCCTGGGCGGCCTTGGAGACCTTGAACTTCACCACGGTCTTGGCCGGGATCTTGATCTTCGCCCCGGTGGCCGGGTTCCGGCCCATCCGGGCTTTCCGGCGGGTCTTGACGAACTTGCCCAATCCGGGAAGGGTGATCCCGTCCTTGGACTTGGCACCCTTGTAAACCTGGCCGACCAGGGAGCCGTACGCCGCCTCGGCGGCCTTCTTGGTGATGCCCGCGTCCTTGGCGATCTGGGCGATGATCTCTTTCTTCGATTTGGCCATTTTCTTCCCTCCTTGTTTTGGAAAGATTGAGTTTTTAATCCGGCGCCCCGGGCGCTGGATTAGACTGATTTGACTGATGTCTGGCCAGCGACATTATCAGACCCCTTTCGGAAGTCAAGATGAATTTTCGCTCCCGCCGGGGTTTTATGCCGGTTTCGTCGGCCCGGGGGAGGGGAGGGCGGCCCGGTAGAGGACGGCTTCCCCGCGGATTGAGTATTCCCCAGCCCCGAAGGGGATGAAGATCGAATCTCCCCGGCCGAGATCCACCGCCGGCTGGGCGCGCCCCAGCGCCCGGGCCCGCCCCCGGTGACAGAAGACGATCTCCGCTCCCGCCCGTCGGCCGGAGCGGAAGGGGGCGGAAGAGACGGGGAGGAGCCGGGAGAGTTGGAACTCCTGGGCCGGGCAGGGATAGACGAATTCTCCACCCCGGCCTGGTTCCGCCCGGACGGCTGAAGCCGGGCCGCAGCGGCAGCTGAGGATATCGGCCAGTTCCGCGCCGTCGATATGCTTGACGGTCAGGCCCCCCCGGAGGACGTTGTCGGAGGAGGCCATTATCTCCACCCCGGCCCCGTTCAGGTAGGCGTGCAGTTCGCCGGCCGCGAGGAAGAGAGCCTCCTCCGGTTCCAGCCGGACGAAGTTTAAAAAGAGGGGGGCGCTGACCCCGATGTCGCCGGGATAGAGACGCCGGAGCCGGGCGAGCCAGCTTCTCACCGGGGCCGGAAGCCGGCCGCACTGCTTCTCTTCCTCAACCAGTTCTCCGATCCGCTCCAGGACAGTCCGCTTCTCCGCTTCCGGAAGGGAGAGGAGGGCCCGGAAGAGACTGCGGAGGTTTTCCCGGCCAGGGTTGTCCCGGAAAAGAACCGCCTCCGGGAGCAAAGCGTCCAGGCCGAGCTCGGCGAAGGCGACGACGATATCGGCCGGGTCACGGAATCCGCAGAGGGCTTCGAAAGGGGTCAGGGCGCAGAGGAGTTCCGGTTTCGCCGATTCGTCGCGGTAGTTCCGCCCGGGGTCGCCGACCGGGATCCCGGCGGCGTTCTCCCGCCGGAATCCCCGCCGGGCCTGGTCCCGGTCGGGGTGGGCCTGGATCGAGAGCGGTTGATCGACGGCGAGGATCTTCAGGAGGAAAGGCAGCCGCTCGCCGAACTTCTCCACCGCCCGCTCGCCGAGGATGCCGATCGGGTCCTCGCGGATGAGGCGGTCGAGCGGAACCGTGCCGCCCCCGATCTCCACCAGGGAAGGACCCCGGGGGTGAGCCCCCATCCACAACTCCGCCGCCGGTTTCGGAGACGGGCACGGCCGGCCGAGCAGTTCAGGGATGAAGGTGGTCGAACCCCAGGCGTAATCCATCACCGGATTTTCCAAGCGTCGGATCCGGAGCGCTGGGCGGCTCCAGGGATATTTCCGCTTTGATTTCAACGGGTCTTGACGTAGTATGAGCCCGATCAGGTTAACAGAGCAGAGTGTATGACCAATCGCTGATCGCCGCAAGGATTCTTCCCGGGTTTACCGCCGGGAAGGAGAATAATCCCCGGCGGGAAAAGTTGAAAGAGGAGGCAAGATGACCAAGCAGGCTTTAATCACCGGGATCACCGGCCAGGACGGTTCCTACCTGACGGAATTTCTGATGGAGAAAGGTTACCGGGTCTTCGGGCTCCAGCGCCGCTCCAGCACCATCACCACCGCCCGCCTCGAGCACCTCCTCCAGGAAGGGCTGGAGCTGATCTCCGGGGACCTGATCGATCAGAACTCGCTGATCAAGGCTCTGGAGGTCTCCGCCCCGGACGAGGTTTACAACCTGGGGGCGCAGTCGTTCGTTCCCGCCTCTTGGGACCAGCCGGTGCTGACCGGGGAGGTGACCGGGCTCGGGGTGACCAAGATGCTGGAGGCGATCCGCCTGGTCAACCCGAAGATCCGCTTCTACCAGGCCTCCTCGAGCGAGATGTTCGGCAAGGTGGTGGAGACCCCCCAGAGCGAATCCACTCCCTTCTATCCCCGCAGCCCCTACGGGGTGGCCAAGGTTTACGGTCACTGGATCACCATCAACTACCGGGAGAGCTACGACCTCTTCGCCGTCTCCGGAATCCTCTTCAACCACGAGTCCCCCCGGCGGGGGCTGGAATTCGTGACCCGGAAGGTGACTTACGGAGTGGCGATGATCAAGACCGGCCGCCAGAAGGAGCTGCGGCTGGGGAACCTGGAGGCCAAGCGGGACTGGGGCTTCGCCGGGGATTATGTCCGGGCGATGTGGCTGATGCTCCAGCAGGAGAACCCCGAGGACTACGTCATCGCCACCGGGGAGACCAATAGCGTCCGGCGAATGGTGGAGATCGCCTTCGCCCGGGCCGGACTGGATTGGAAGGAACACGTGGTGGTCGACCCGAAGTTCTACCGGCCGGCCGAGGTCCATCTCCTCCAGGGTGACAGTTCCAAGGCCCGACGGGTCCTGGGTTGGAAGCCCGAGGTCGATTTCCAGGGGTTGATCGAGATGATGGTCGAAGCCGATATCGAGCGGGTCAACGAATTGATCAAGTGGGGGAAGATTTAGGGGGAAGTTTAAAGTTCGAAGTTCAAAGTTCAAAGTTGCGACGGAACAGATAAAACTCGATAGCGACCCCGATAGCGATTCTTTCTTTTTCGTGGAGATTCGTGAAGATTAGCGGTTAATAAGAGAGGGCGGGGCGGGGGCAATTTAAGATAATCGGTGGATTAAAATGCGAAAGGCCCTGATAACCGGGATCGCCGGCTTCGCCGGCGGGCACCTGGCCTGGGACCTGGTCGAGGCGGGGTGGGAGGTGGTCGGGGTTGAACGCCACGGGGCGGTCTTCGATCACCCGGTCTTCCTCCTCGAGCGGGTCAGGGTGGAGGAGTGCGACATCCTGGCTGCCCGGGAACTGGGGAGGGTGATCGGGAAATTCCAGCCGGAGGCGATCTTTCACCTCGCCGGCACCACCCATATCCCGATGGCCCAGAGCGACCCCCAGCTGGCCTTCGAGACCAACATCAAGGGGAGCCTGAACGTCCTCGACGCCGCGACCGAGAACTCCCCCCGGGCGCGGATGGTTTTGATCAGTTCGGCCGAGGTTTACGGGAAGGCCCGTCCGGAAGAGATGCCGCTGACCGAGGATCGTCCGCTCCGCCCGGCTTCGATCTACGGCCTGACCAAGCTCTGCGCCGAAGAGACCGCCTCTTACTACTCCCGGGTCCGGGGTCTCGACGCGGTGATCCTTCGGCCTTTCAACCACATCGGTCCCGGACAGCGTCCCCGCTTCGTCTCCGCCGCTTTCGCCCTTCAGATCGCCCGGATCGAGAAGGGTCTCCAGCCGCCGGTTCTGGAGGTCGGGAACCTGGAACCGGCCCGCGACTTTACCGATGTCCGGGATATGGTTCGGGGTTATCGTCTGGCGGTGGATAGGTGTGAGAGCGGAGTTGCCTATAATGTCTGTTCCGGCCGGGCCTACGCGATCCGGGAAATCCTGGAGCGGCTGCTTGAATTGAGCGCTTGTCATATCGAGGTCCGTCCTTCGGAAGGGCGGATCCGGAAGACCGATGTCCCGATCTTCCACGGGGACCACTCCCGTTTCTCCGCCGCCGCCGGCTGGCGGCCGGAGTACGACATCGACCGGACCCTGGAGACGATTCTCGATTACTGGCGGGAACGGGTAAAACTTGCCCCGGAAAAAACACCGGAATAGCTCAGGAGGTTAAGTGCGATGTGGGAAATGATTGCCCTGGCCCTGGCGGGGCTGGCCCTGGTGCTGCTGGGTTGGCTGATCGTGCTCCTGATCCGGCTGAAGAAGATCCGTTTCCGTTTCCGCGCGCTGGAGAAGGCGGAGAGGGAGAAGATCAGGGGTATCCGGAGCCTGAAGATAGAGGAACTCCGCGAACGCGTCCAATTCCTGGAAGCCGTCGGCCGGTATTTCTTCGAGGAGGGGCAGACCTGCAATGTCCGGCTCGACCGGGAAGGCCGGATCCGGGATATAAGTAAGTCTTTTCTCAATATTTTCGACCGGGAGAAGTCCGAGCTGATAAATCTCCCGCTCGTCGACCTGGTGGTCCCGGCGGAGCGAGAAAGCTTTTCCGGTTACCTCCGGGAACATCAGAAAGACCAGTACACCCCGGTCCGGGAAGTCGAATTTTCCGCCCCCCGGGGAAATCACTGGATTCTCTTCGGGGAAAAGCACCTGACGGTGGCGGAGGATCATATCCCGATCGGGATCGTGCTCTCCGGGATCGACGTCACCGAGCGGCGGCGGGTGAAGGCCGACGAGGAAGAACTGAAAAGAAAGCTGGCTCTCTCCGCCCGGATGGAGGAACTGGGGATTATGGCCGGGGGGATCGCTCACGACCTGAAGAATCTCTTCAACCCGGTGCTTTCCTATCCCGACCTGATCGCCGAGCGGCTTCCTCCGGAGAGCGATTTGAAAGGCCCGGTAAAAAGGATCAAGAAAGCCGCCGCCCAGGCTTCGGAACTGGTTCAGAATTTTCTCTCCCTGGCCCGCCGGGGACGTCTGGAACTCGCGCCGCTGGACTTGAACGAAGTGGCGACCGTCTACTCCCAGTCAATGGGGTGCAAGACGTTGCAGGACCGGTTTCCCCGGGCCCGGTTGAAGATTGAACTCGCCGAGGGCCTGCCGCCGGTGATGGGACTCGCCCCCCAGCTGAACAGCGTGTTGATGAACCTGGTCAAGAACGGCTGCGAAGCGATGGAAGAGGGGGGGGAGATCCGCGTCTCCACCTATGCCCGCCGGCTCACCGCCCCCTATCGGGGGCTGCAGCAGATCCCGCGGGGTGACTACGCGGTCTTGAAGGTTGAAGACTCCGGCAAGGGGATGAGTTCGGAAGAGGTCAGGCGGCTCTTCACCCCCTTCGCTTCCGGTAAGGATATGGGTACTTCCGGCACCGGCCTGGGGATGGTGGTGGTGGCGGGGGTGATCGAGGATCACCGCGGCTACATCGACGTGAAGTCGGAACCGGGCCGGGGCACATCGATTATGATCTATCTCCGCGCGCTCGAGGTTAAACCGGAAGGCCAAGCCCGATTGCCGGGAAATGGGGAGCGGATCCTGGTGATCGATGACAGCGCCGATGACCGGAGGGATCTGACCCGGCAGCTTACTTCCCTCGGTTATGAAGTGGTCGGGGCGGCTGACGGGGAAGAGGCTTTGCGCTACCTCCGCCATCAGTCCGCTGACCTGCTGGTAATCGACCTGATGCTGGATAACGAAAACGGGGTTGAGCTTTACCGCCGGATTCAGGAGGTCATCCCCGGGATCCGCTGCGTCCTGATCAGCGGAGGGCTCGATCACCAGGCCCGGGAGAACGCGTTTGCCCTGGGGATTACCGGCTGCCTCGACAAGCCGGCAACGGAAGCGGACCTGGCCCGCGTGGTCAGGGCTGAACTGGATAAAACTAACCCGGATGCCGAAGATTAGGTTTGGCAATACTCAAGGAGACTGAAATGGCGAGGTTGATACTGATTCTGGCTCTGCTGGTCTTTAGCCCGGCAGTTTATCTTCCGGCCGGGGATGAAGAGCCGCTCCGCGTAAACCCGGCGGAAGAACCGGCGGAGACGGAGAGCGGTGAAGAAAAAGTCAGCTGCTTGTGGAAGTCGATCCTTCCGGACCCGGATTTCCAGCCGGAGGGTGGTGATATTTACCGGATCACCGTCAGCGGTAGCGACCGGGAGAACCTGTCTTTCTCCTACCGGAGACTGAAACCGTATCCCGGACAGGCGCGGATCGCGGTCCATACCCGGAAGACGCCGGATAACCGGATCCTGGTCGATCAGGAAAACTCCGTGCTCTTTTCCGCCGAAACCGGCCGGTTCCTCCTTTCGCTGACCGTTCCTCCCGGCTGGCCGATCTATCTGGTGGAAGATCCGCAAAATCCCTACGCCGATCCGGTGATCTTGAGCAATATCGTCGAATTACCCTGACCAGGAGAAGGGGGTCAATACCGGGCGCAGATCGGCATCCTCCGTCCGCTTCCGAAAGCTTTCCCGGTCACCTTCAGGCCGGGAGGGGCCTGTCGCCGCTTGTACTCGTTGTGATTGACCGCCTGCACGGTCCACTTCACCGCCTCCGGGTCGAGGCCGCGGGCGATTATCTCTTCCCGGGAAAGGTTCCCCTCGATGTATTGGGCCAGAATCCGGTCGAGGACGGGGTAGGGGGGGAGGGTGTCCTGGTCGGTCTGGTCGGGCTTCAACTCGGCCGAGGGCGGCCGGGATATCGTCTCGCCGGGGATGATCTCACTTTCCCGGTTGAGCAATCCGGCCAGCTCGTAGACGCCGGTCTTGGGGAGATCGGAAAGGATCGCCAGTCCCCCCGACATATCCCCGTAGAGGGTGCAGTAGCCGGTGGCCATCTCGCTCTTGTTCCCGGTGGAGAGGACCAGCGAACCGCGGCGGTTGGAGAAGGCCATCAGGATATTCCCCCGGATCCTGGCCTGGATATTCTCCCGGGCCAGATCGGCACCTGCATCGTCCGGGGGAAGGACGTCCCCGAGGGCGGCGAGGTAACTTTCATAGATCGGCGTGATCGGGATGGTAGAAAAAGAAATCCCCAGGTTGGCCGCCAGTTGCCGGGCCAGTTCAACCGATCGCCCGGCGGTGAAGGGCGAGGGCATCGTGATGCCGGTCACGTTCTCCTTCCCCAGGGCTTCGACGGCCAGGACGGCGGTGACCGCGGAGTCGATCCCCCCGGAGAGCCCGACCAGGGCCGCGGAGAACCCGCATTTGCGGCCGTAGTCGGCGATCCCCAGGACCAGGGCCCGGCGGATGGATTCGATCCGTTCCCGGCGGGGAAAGTCCTCCCGGCCTCCCCCGGCCCCGGACTCGATCACCCGGACTTCCTCGAGGAAGTCGGCCAGGACCGCGGCCGGCGAACCTTCCCGGTCCAGGAGGAAACTCCCCCCGTCAAAGATCAGTTCGTCGTTGCCGCCGACCTGGTTGACGTAGAGCAGGGAGAGGCGGTGCCGGCGGGCCTGTCCGCTGAGAAGATCGAACCTGATCCGGTCCTTGCCGGCGGTGAAGGGGGAGGCGGCGATGTTGATCAGGATGGTGGCGCCCCTGGCGGCCAGGGTTTGGATCGGGTTTTCCGGGTAGAACTGCCGGGGCCAGAATTCGGGGTCGTTCCAGGCGTCCTCGCAGATCGAGATCCCGATCTTCTCCCCCTTGAAGTCGGCGGGGTTCTGGTCCGGCGCCGGGTCGAAGTAACGGGTCTCGTCGAAGACGTCGTAACTGGGCAGAAGCGTCTTGGCCTGCCGGTGGATGACCTCGCCCCGGGAAAAGAGGAGGGCGGAGTTGTACAGGCCCTTGCCGATCTTTCGACCGGTAGGGACGGGGGCTCCGAGGAGGATCCCGGTTCGGGGATGGCGTTCCGAGAGATCGCCGACCCGGGCCAGGGCCTCCTTGACCCGGCGGTTGAACCAGTTCTTCTCCAGTAAATCCCGGGGCGGATATCCGGTCAGGCAGAGTTCCGGAAAGACGACCAGGTCCACCCCGGGTTCCAGCCCGGAAAGGATCCGTTCGATAATCTCCAGGTTGCCAAAGACATCCCCCACTGTGGGGTTGATCTGTCCGACGGCGATCTTCATTCTCTTGGGGAAAAAGATAATCCGGCCGGGGCCGGGAATCAAGACAAAGTTTGCCCCGCCGCCGGGCGGCGGGATTTCTTTTCCTTGACGGGGGCGGAGCCGCCTTATTATGTTGAGGGGACAGCTTATCCCGGCCAGTGGAGGAACTGCGATGTATCGGACCACCCCGGATGGATCATTTCTCCTCGAAGATTACAACTGGAAGCTTTCCTTCTCCAACTTTCTCCCCGGGATCGCCGGGGAGACCGGAATTCCCCTCTGGGCATATTACGTCAGCCGGGGCCAGTGTCTCTGCTCGGCCGGGGTCCGGGACAAGGACAACCAGATCCTCGAGTTCCTCTCCTTCAACCGGGCCCTCCAGGTGGTGGGACAACAGGGGTTCCGGACCTTCATCCGGGTGGGGGAGGGGAGGATCTACGAACCCTTCCGCAAAAGCCGGAATCGCGGGATAGAGCAGACGATGGCGGTGGCCCCCTCCGAGCTGGTCCTGACCGAGCGGTCGAACGGGCGGGGGCTGGAGACCTCCGTGGTTTACTTCACCCTCCCCGGAGAGGATTATCCCGCCCTGGTCCGGGTCCTCAGCCTCCGCAATATCTCGGATCGCAAGCTGGAGGGGGAGGTAATCGACGGGGTCGCCCGGATCCTGCCCTTCGGCTGCGACCTGGAGATTCTCCAGACCACCGCCCGCCACATCGAGGGGATGATCGGGGTCTTCGAGGCCGGCTGGGTGCCGCTCTTCCGCCTCAAGCAGAGCCCGGCCGACGTCGAGCGGATCGAAAGGATCCGGAAAGGGAATTTCTACGCCGCCTTCTCCCCGACCCGGCCCGACCCCGGACGGACGGCCTATATAGTCGATCCGGCCGTGATCTTCTCCGACAGCGAGATCTACGACCGGCCCTGGCGTCTGGCCCGGCTTCGGCCCGGGGAGGTTTCCCGGCTCCCCCAGGCCCGGCAGAACAAGACCCCCTGCGCCTTCGCCGTCTCCGCCTTCCGCCTCCAGCCGGGAGACACCTTCCGGCTCTACTCGGTGATCGGCCAGGCCGGGGCGGAAGAGATCCCCGGCCTGCTCGCCCGCCTCGGCCCGGACTGCCTCGAGGCCCGGAGGGAAGAGAACTCGCGGATCATCCGGGCGATCAGGGATAAGAGCTTCACCGCCTCCGGGAGTATCGATTTCGACAACTACTGCCGGCAGACCTTCCTCGACAACGTGATTCGCGGCGGGATGCCGATCGTCTTTCCCACCGCCGAGGGCAGGTCGGCCTTTTATCTCTACTCCCGGCAGAACGGCGACCTCGAGCGGGACTACCACTTCTTCGTCCTCGATCCCACCTACTACTCCCAGGGGACCGGCCATTACCGGTCGGTCAACCAGAACCGGCGCTGCGACGTCAGGTTCTTCCCCGAAACCGGAGACGAGAATATCCGGCTCTTCTGCAACCTGATCCAGGCCGACGGCTACAACCCGCTGGAGGTCAACCAGGTCACCTACCGGGTCAGGAACCGGGCGGGCTGCCGCCGCTGGCTTAACGGTATCGCCGGCAAGGAGAAAACCCGCCGGCTGCTGAAGCTGCTCGATGGCTCATTCTCTCCGGGACAGTTCGCGATGGCGGCCGCGAAGCTGGGGCTCCGGGGCGCGGACAAACCCCGGCGACTGCTGGAAAAGCTGCTCGGCTACTGCGTCGAGGAGGATTGCGCCGGAGTCCACGAAGGCTACTGGGTCGACCACTGGCTCTACAACCTCGATCTCCTCGACGCCTTCCTCTCCGTCTTCCCCGACCGGGCGGCGGATCTGCTGGTCAACAGCCGCCGCTACTATTTTTACGACAACCCCGACCTGGTCGCTCCCCGGGCGGAGAAGTTCGTCCTTACCCCGTCCGGGGTGAGGCGCTACGGCGCGGTAATCCGGGACCGGGGGAAAGCCGAACTTATCGCCTCCCGCCGGGAGTTTCCCGGCCGGATGCGGACAGAGGGCGGGAAGGGCGAAGTTTACTATACCTGCCTGCTGACCAAGCTGCTCTGCCTGATCGCCAACCGCCTGGCTACCCTGGATCCTTTCGGGATCGGGATCGAGATGGAGGCCGACAAGCCCGGCTGGAACGACTCGATGAACGGCCTCCCCGGGCTGGTCGGCTCCTCGCTCTGCCAGACCTTCGAACTGGAGCGGGCGCTGAAATTCCTCCTCTCCCGGATCGGGGTGCTCAACCGCCCGGTCCGGGTCTACGCCGAGCTGGCCGATTTCATCGCCGACCTGACCCGGCTGGCCGCCCGCCGGGGCGCCGGGGAGATCGGCCCCCGCCGCTACTGGGATCTGAGCAACACCCTGAAGGAAAGGTACCGCGCCGCCACCTCCTCCGGGATCGGGGGAGGGGAGAAGACCTTGAGCCGGAATGAACTGTCCTGCTTTCTCGAATCGGGATTGAAGGTGGTCCGGCTCATCTACCGCCCGGAGAACCGCCGGCGCGTCTTCAACCCGGCCGGGATCCCCTACACCTACCTGGTCAACCGGGTCACCCGCTTCCGCCGCCGCCGGGGGAGCGGCGGGCGGATCCTGCGCAACCCGGACGGCCTTCCCCTGGTCGAACCGCTCTCATTTCGGCAGGAGCCGCTACCCCTCTTCCTCGAGGGGCCGGTCCACTACCTGCGGGTCCACCCCGAAGCGTCGGAGACCATCTACCGGGCGGTCCGGGATTGCGGGCTCTTCGACGGGAAGCTGAAGATGTACAAGGTCTGCGAGTCGCTCGATTCGGCGCCCTTCGAGATCGGAAGGGTGAAGGCCTGGGGTCCGGGCTGGATCGAGAACGAATCGATCTACACCCATATGGAGTTCAAGTACCTCCTGGAACTTCTCCGTTCCGGACTTCAACGCGAGTTCTTCGCCGACCTGCTCACGATGCTTCCGCCCTTCCTCTCCCCGAAGATTTACGGCCGCAGCCCGCTGGAGAACGTTTCCTTCATCGTCTCTTCCGCCTTCCCGGACGGATCGATGCACGGCCGGGGTCTCCAGCCCCGGTTGAGCGGGGTGACCGGGGAGATGATCCACATCTGGAGCCTGATGACCGCCGGGGCGGAACCCTTCTTCCTCGGGGGGGACGGGAGGCTCGCCTTTCGTCTTGAACCCGCCCTCCCGGACTGGCTCTTCACCCGGTCCCCGACCGTGCGCGAATTCCCGGGCCCCGGCGGAAAGACGGAGAAGTTTCGCCTCCAAGACCGTTCTTTCGCCTTCCTTTTCCTCGGCCGGATCCTGGTGGTCTATCACCATCCCGGCGGGGGTGATGCCAGCCGTTCGGCCGGGACGAGGGTGGTCCGGTACCGCCTTGTCTACTCCGACGGCCGGGAAAAGGCCATCACCGGCAACGTGGTCGAAGGGGGGCTGGCCCGGTCGATCCGCGATGGGGAAGTAGTCCGCATTGACGCGGAACTGGCCGACTCGGCCGGCGTCTGAACTCGTTTTTCTTATCTATCTGGCAACCGGGATATCCCCGACGGTACCGTAATAGACCCGGCTCACCCTTCTTATCGCCCACAGCGCGCTGGAAGGGTTGAAGATAACGGTGTCATCCAGGGAGTTGCCGTCAAAGTCGCCGAGCAGCGGGATGTTCCGCTCGGCCCCGAAGTAAAACCGGCTCCAGCCCCGGATCGCCCAGAGCCCCGATGAGGGTCGGAATATGGCGGGCCGGCTCTGGAAGGGAGTTGCCTTCATCGAAGAACCGTACCATTGAAATACTCCCGGAAGCGGAACATCGCCGATGGTTCCGTAATAGCAGCGGCTGACCCCGCGGATGGCCCAGAGTCCGGAAGAGGGGCGGAAGACGGCGATATCGGCCGCTCCGTCTCCGGTATAATCTCTCGGAACCGGCCGGTCGCCCAGGGTTCCGTAATAGACCGAGGTGATCCCCCGGACCAACCATCTCCCCGATTGCTGTCCGAAGACGGCGATATCGCAGCTGCCGTCGCCGTCATAGTCACCGGGGACCGGGAGATCGTTTGCTCCTCCGAAGTAGAGCCGGGTAAAGTTCTTCACCGCCCAGAGCCCGGTCGAGCGGCGGTATATCCCCACTTCGGCGACGCCGTCCCCGTTGTAGTCTCCGCTCACCGGAATGTCGCCCCGTCCGCCGTAATACAGGCGGCCCAGGCCCCTCACCGCCCAGAGTCCGGTCGAGGGGCGGAAGACGGCGACATCCGCCTTCCCGTCGCCCGTGTAGTCGCCCGACTGGATAACCGGGCTTTCCGGGACCGGGCGCTCGAAGGAGAAGATTACCCCGTACGGCGGGGTGCCGCTTCCGCCGTGGGAGGCAAGTCCGTAGAAGGTATCGCCGACCAGGAGCAGCCGCCCGTCGATCCAGGATCCGTCGGTCCAGTTGAAACGGTGGAGAACGGTGTAATCGGAACCGTCGGTCTTCAGGGAATAGATGACGCCGAAATCGACGGGGCCGTTGGCTACGGTCACGCCGTAGAGGGTGTCGCCGGCGAGGACCACTCCTTCGATGGCGCCGGCGCCGTCGACGCCGTCGAAGCTGTGGATGACGCGGTAATCGGAGCCGTCGGTTCTCAGGGAAAAGACCACCCCCTGGTCGTAATCGCCGCCCGCCGCGGTCACGCCGTAGAGGCGTCCCCCGGCCAGGATCAGGCTGGACTCGGTGAGCTCTCCGTCGGACCCGGTGAAACTGTGCAGGGTGGCAAAATTTGACCCATCGGTCTGGAGGGAAAAGACCGTCCCCATATCCGCCTGGCCACCCTCGAAAGTGGTACCGTAAAGAACCCCGTCATCGAGAACCAGGCCGCCGGCGGGCTGATTGCCCTCGGCCGTGGTGAAAGCGTTGAAGCTGTGAAGGATGTTCAATTCGCTCCCGTCCGGCTTGAGGGAAAAAACCGTTCCGCCGTCGAACCCTCCTCCCGTGCTGGTGGTGCCGTAGAGGAGGCTGCCGTCGGAGATGAAATGGGCGTTGGGCAGAGAGGCCCATTCGTCGGCTCCGCCGCAGGCGAAGGTCCAGAGAACCTGGTAGCCGGAGCCGCCGGTCTGAATGGAGAAAGCCGTTCCGCAGCCGTTGCCGTCCTGGTTCGGGCAGTTGGTTCCGGCGCAGCCGCCCGCCCAGGTCATTCCATAAAGGATATTTTCAAACAAATAGAGGCTGCCGTGAGGCCAGGCACCGTCGGATGGCTGGCCTTGAAAATGGTGAAGGACGGTATAATCGGAACCGTCGGGTTTGATGGAGAATACCATCCCGGTATTGCCGACCGTGTCCCCCGCGGTCATCCCGTAAAGGCGGCCGTCCGCGGCGATCAGGTGGCCGTAGGGCGAAGCTCCGTTGGTCCCGTCGAATTCGTGAATCACCTGGAAATCGACCTGGGCGGCGGCCGGGGACGCCAGCGCGAGGACGGCCCCGATCCCGGCGATCCATAATGAGAGCTTTCTCATCTTCCTTCCTCCTTTCGTTCCCTTCCCGCGGCTGGTAATCGAGCAGGAGAGATGATAACATGCAATGGGAATAAATTAAAATATATTTCTCCCCGTTATTCCGCGACAGGCAAATGGCCAGGCGGATGCACAGGGATCCCTCGAGAAAATCGGCATATCCGGCGGAAAGTCCGGTGGGGATCATCCCCCCCTGAAACCGTCAACGGATATTAGCCGGTCTTGACCGGGGGAGTTCGGTCAAACCGGATTTTCCCGGGATATCCTTCCGCCCGGCGGCGGGGAACCGGATGATGTGCCTGTTTTGTCCCCGCCCGGGCCGGATCGGCTATCTGGTGACCGGGATGTCGCCGCTGGCCCCGAAGTAGGTCCGGGTATTACCCCTCACCGCCCAGAGGGCGGAAGAGGGACGGAAGATGCAGATATCATCAAGCGCGGGGCCGGAAAAATTTCCTCTGATCGGGCTATCCCCGTCCCGGCCGAAATAGAACCGGCTCCCACCCCGCAGCGCCCACAAGCCCGTGGCGGGACGGAAGACCGCGATCCCATCCCGGAAGGGGGAGGCGGTCTTCCCGGAAGAGTGCCAGCGGTAAGTTCCGGGGACCGGCCGGTCGCCCGACCTCCCGAAGTAGGTCCGGGTCATCCCCCGGATCGCCCACAGCCCGGTCGAGGGCCGGAAGACGGCGATCTCCTTTACTCCCTTCCCGGAGTAGTCCCCGGGTACCGGCAAATCGGCCGGCCGACCGAAATAGATCCGGGTCAGGGATCGGACGGCCCACAGCCCCGATGACGGATGAAAAACTCCCGCCGAAACGGTGCCGGCCCCGTCGTAGTCGGCGGGGACCGGGATGCTCCCTCCGCCTCCGAAGTAAAAGCGGGTGAGGTCCTTGACCGCCCAGAGGCCGGTTCCCGGCCGGAAGATCGAGATGTCGGTGACCCCGTCACCGTCGTAGTCCCCGGCGGCCGGGACGTCCCCCGCCCGGCCGAAGTAGATCGCGCCCAGGCCCCGTACCGCCCAGAGGCCGTTGTCGGGGCGGAAGACGGCGATCTCCGAGAGACCGTCGCCGTTGTAATCCCCGGAGTCAAGGACCAGATACTCCGGCGTGGGATGAACGCTGGGCGTCGCCATCGGCGTCGCCGTCGGGGCCACGGTCGGGGTAGGGGTGACGGATGGAGTAGCGGTCACGGATGGGGTCGGTGTGACGGTAATGGTGGGGATCACGGTGAAGTCCAACGCGTTGCTGGTGCCGTAAAGAGTGGTCACCGTCAGCGGCCCCGTGGCAGCCCCGGCCGGCACCGTGACCCCGATCTCTCCCGTCGACCAGTGGCCATATTCGGTGGCGTCCACGGCGTTGAAGCTGACGTAGGAACCGCCGCGCAAGAAACCGAAGTTGTAGCCCTGGATCAGTATCCTATCTCCTACCATTCCCGACGCCGTTATCAGGTCTATATGGGGCGCGGCGGAGATGATGTCCAGCCCGCCCGCGAGCGCCTGCGGCGTCTCCTCGCCGGGCACTCCCGCGCAGGGGGTGATCACGTTCACGTCCCGGTGGCCGAGGGGAGCCGAGAGATCGATCTCGATGATTACGCCGGCGTAACCTTCGGTCCAGACCGTGGTATCAAGTACGGTGATGCCGTCCGGGGGGTCGAAGGTCGCGTAGGACTGGCCATCGACGAAGGCGGTCTCCACCCCCCCTACGTCTATGACCAGGCTCCGGCCCTGGACGCCGCTGGAAGGGTGCGCTGAATCGATCACCGGATCGCGCACCTTGAACGCCCGCTTAAGAGGATGGGGATCGGGGACGGCTGCCGTGGTCACGTTCACCTCTCTGCTCGTGGCCGCCGCCGCCGCGTCGATGGTGATGTTGGCCGTGGCGTGGGTGGCGTCGGTCACCGTGGTGTTGTTGACGGTGATGCCGTCGGGAGGGTCGAAGACCGCGGTGGAATGGCCGTCGATGAACTGCGTTTCGTGGCCGGTGATCTCCACGTCCACGGTGTGACCGCGGGCGAAGGAAGATGGATCAACGCCGGATATCCTCGCGTCGCAGATGGCGAACCCGCCGACCAGCGGCTGCGGCTCGTACTCTTCCCCCGGGGTCTTTACGTGCACGTCGTATAGCTTCTCGCTGGCCCCCGCCCTGATATCGATGGTGGCGATGACCTCCGTCTGGCTTACGTAGGTGGTGTCATTAACGGTGATGTCGTCGATGATGCCGGTCTCCCGCTTGAATTCGGCGATGGAGGTCTCGTCGAAATCGGTGCCGTTGCCGTGGATATGAACGTCGAGACCCGTCTCGCCCCATACTCCGGCGGCCGGCGAGACCCCGCCGATGCTCATATCGTAGATGGTTAAAAGTCCCGTCAAGGCGTAGGGTTTCTCCCCGCCGGTGATCACGTTGATATCCCGCGCGGTCAGGTCGGCATCCCCCGCTATGGTCAAGGTGACCGTCGCGTGCCGGGGATCGGCCACCTCGGTCTTCTTGACGGTTATGCCGGCTCCCGAGAAAACAGCCTGGGAATCCCCCGCCCGGAAGTTGGTGTTGCCTCCGACGATGTCTACTTTCAGGGTCTGCCCTCTCGGGACGCTCTGGGGGCTGCACCATTCGATGCCGGGGTAGGCGGCGAGAACGGTATCGCAGGTGCCTTTGTCACCCACCGCCCAGATGCTGCGGGTCGAGAGGGCCGACACTCCGTAGAGGTCGTTATTGGTGGTGCTGGTCTGGGCGGTCCAGGTCGACGCGCCGCGGAAGAGGATGGTGCCCTTCATCCCTACCGCCCACTGATGGTTCGCGTTGAGGGCGGAGACGGCCTTGAGGTCGTTGGCGGCCCCGCTGCTCTCCTGATACCAGTTGCTGCCGCCATCCATTGAACCGATGATCCATCCGTCGTCACCCACCGCCCAGATATAGGGGGAGTGACCGGAGACGGTGATCGCGGAGATGTCGTGGAGGTTCTTCTTCGTTGACGTGGATTTGGTCCAGGAATCCGAGCCGGCGTTATAGCCCCAGACATCCTTGTTGCCGCAGACCGCCCAGAGGTGGTTCATATCCGTCCCGGTCACGGCCTGTCCGCTGAAGTCGGTTTTTACGGCCTGCCATTTCCCACCGCTGTAGAAATAGGCGTACTTGTCTTCCCCGACCGCGCAGGCTCCGTCTTCGGCCACCGCCACCACCCCGTAGATCTTTTTGTTGGTGCCGCTGGTCTGGGCCTGCCAGGCGAAGCCGTTGTAATGGAGGATGGTGCCGCTGTCTCCCACCGCCCAGACGTGACTGGCGTCGAAGGCCGCCACCCCGTAGAGGTCCTTGTCGGTGCCGCTGTCCTGGGGCAGCCAGATGGAACCATCGTAATAGAGGATGGCGCCCTTATCCCCCACCGTCCAGACGTTGGCGGCCGTGGCGGCGGACACGCCCTTGAGATTCACCGGAGTATGTGAAGGAGATACGTCCTTCCAGGAGCCGCCCTCCAGGTGGAGAATCTTCTCGCCGTCTCCCACCGCGTATACGGAGTTGCCGCCGGCGCCCGAGATGCCGCCGAGATGAGCGGATCCGTGATGCTGCTTCGCCCACGGATCCAATCCGTTGTAGAAGAGTATGGTCTCGCCGTCACCCGCCACCCAGATCTCATCCCGGGTCAACGCGCAGATGGACCGCAGGGTGACCTCGTCGCTCCAGGTCTCATCTATCCAGGAACCGGTATACCGGTAGATGACACCCTTCTGCCCCACCGCCCAGGCCTCGTCGGGACCGAAAGCCACCACATCCAGGAGGTTCCTGCTGTAGGTGTCGCCGGTCGTATTTTCCGTCCACGAGGTGCCGTCGTAGTAGAGGGCGTGACCGTTGTCTCCCACCGCCCAGGCACAGTTGTTCCCGTCATAGGTGAAAGCGTAGACGCCGTTTAGGCGATGCGGGGAGGTATGATCGAGCACCCAGCGGTCGCCGTTGAAACGGTGGATTTCGAAACCGCCCACCGCAAGCACGAAATCGCTGCCGGTTCCGGATATGCTTTTCGGGGAGAGCAGGGTGTGTGCGGCCTCGCTCCAGTCGGTCCCATCGTAGAAGAGAATAACGCCTTCCCCCGCCGCCCAGACGTGGGTGGTGTCCAGCGCGAACACATCGTAAAGGTCCCGGCGCGTGCCGCTATTCTGGGGGGCCCACATCGCGCCGTCGAAGTGGAGGACAGAGCCGTAGTTTCCCACCGCCCAGATACTGTCGTCGGAGAGCGCGGAAACCCCCGAGAGGTCCGGGTTCACGTTGCTGTCCTGGTGGCTCCAGGAGAGACCGTCGTGGAAGAGGATGGTGCCGTTGTCGCCGACCGCCCATCCGCAGAGCAGACTGTGGATGGCCACCCCGTGCAGGCCATTGTCCGTGCCGCTGGGGACTTTTATTACCTCTATTATGGGCAACTCGCCTCTGAAGATATTCCCGCCCTGGCCCGTGATGAAGAGATCGGAGGTGCCCAGCACCGCGACGTCATACAGGTTCTTGCTGTGGATGATATGTTCGAAAAAGCCGGTCTTGTCCTCCCAGCCGGTCGGACCCTTGTTGGCGATAGTGCCGAGGTCTCCGACGGCCCAGACCAGGTCGGTCGCCTTCGCGAAGATGCCGTGGATGGCATCGACATCGCTGCTCAGGCCTCCCACCTTATGGTCATGGCTCCAGGACGAGCCGTTGTAGTAGTAGATGTCGCCGTAAGTCCCCCCGCTCCAGGCGTTGCCGGCGTCGAGCACGGCGACACAGTACTGGTTGTGGCCATCGGGCATAATCTTCTTGTTCCAGGCGGTCCCGTTATAGTGCAGGGCGGTGCCGCTGTTCCCCACTGCTACCACGTTGGACGCGCCCGAGGCCGATACCCCGTGCATATTCTGCCCGTCGGCGAGATTCTCCGCCGCCGCGTCGGGCTGCCAGGAGACACCGTCGTAATGCAGGACGGTGCCCGCGTCCCCCACCGCCCAGACGTCGTCAGCGCTGATCGCCCAGACGCCGTTCAACGTGCTGGTGGTGGGGCTGATCTGCGGGTTCCACCTCACGCCGTCAAAGAAGAGGATGGTACCCTCGGCGCCCACCGCCCAGGCGTGATTTGCATCCAGGCAGGCAACATCGTAGAGGTGGTTCCCGGTCGGAGCGGGATTCTCCCACACCCAGTAGCCTTCGGCTTCGCCGACCGCGGCCCCCGCGGCCGACAGGAAGATGAGCGTGGATATGAAGAAAAACCTTGCCGGAGGAGGGACGAGCTTCATAATTTAATCCTCCCATCGAGTAGGTGCCAGCAACCAGGATTGCCACGGATTGGCAAGAATTTACTGTCTCGTTGCCTTCCGCGATTCGAGAGCGACCGGAACAATTGTGAAAAAAGGCAGGCGCTCTGACCCCATTATTGCCGGGAACACCGCCCAAGGCAAGCGAAAAGCATTAAGGGGAAAATGGGCCGGAGGGGAAATTCCCCTCCGGCATTTCTACGGGGACGACGGGTGTCCCGGAGCGTGGTTAATCTGGGATTCCATGAAGATCAGCTTCCGGACGGTGAGAGCCGGGCACCGGATAATCCAGTTAGCCGGTAAGTAGTGATCGGTAAGCGGTAGAAAAAGGATCTCCAATCAGGTATCCAGAACCCAGCATCTAAAATCCTGCATCCAGTATCCGGTATCTAAACCTACCTAGCCACCGGTATGTCGCCCGAGGTTCCGTAGTAAAGCCGGCTGATCCCCTTTATCGCCCACAGACCCGAGGCGGCCCGGAAGATCCCGATATCGTCGGCGCCGTCTCCGTCGTAGTCGGCCGGGGACTCCCAGTCGGTCACCGCGCCGAAGTAGCTCCGGGTCACTCCCCGGATCGCCCACAGCCCCGAGGACGGACGGAAGATGCCCGGCTCCCAGGTCCCGTCCCCGGAATACTCCCCGGGAACGGGGGAGTCGGCCGAGCCGCCGAAGTAGGCCCGGGTCACGCCCCGGATCGCCCACAGCCCCGAGGTATTTCGGAATATCCCCAGGTCCTCGGTGCTGTCGCCGTCATAGTCCCCGGGGACGGGCTCGTCGCCGCTCCCCCCGAAGTAGGCCCGGGTCACCCCCTTGACCGCCCACAGGCCGGTGGTCGGGCGGAAGATCCCCACGACGGTGGCGCTGGAGGGGTTGAGCCAGAGGGGGACTGGGGTGTCGGCGGAACCGCCGAAGTAGGTCCGGGTCACCCCCCGGATCGCCCATAAGCCTGAGGCCGCCCGGAAGATCCCGACATCGGTGGTCCCGTCGGCGTCATAGTCGCCGGGGACGGGCTCGTCGTCGGTTCCACCGAAGTACATCCGGGAGATGCCCCTGATCGCCCAGAGCCCGCTTCCCTCCCGGAAGACGGCGATGTCCGAGGTGCCGTCCCCGTTGTAGTCTTGGTTCCAGGGCGAGGCTCCCGCCGGGGGGGCGCCCTCCGGCCAGAACTCGTAGGTCTGGCTGCTCACCGACCAGTCGCTCCGCTGTCCGCCGAAGAGGATGACCCGCCCCTGGGTAGCCCGCCGGCTCCCCGGGGCGCCGGTGTAGCTGTACCAGGCCGCCCCCGCCCGGGTCAGCCCTTCCGGCATGTCCGAGAGCCGGGACCAGGCCCGGCTGGCGACATCGAACTCCCAGGTCTCGTCCAGAACTGTGTCCGTGTCGACATCCTGACCCCCGCAGAGGTAGGCCTTCCCGTCGTGGTAGGCCACCGCCGCGTACCGCCTCCCCGACGGGTAGGGCGGGCTCTGGGCCAGCGTGTGCCACTTGGCGTTGCCGACATCGTAGTAGTAGGTGTTGTCGTCGTAGCCGAGGAGGTAGGCGCCCCAGTCCTCGGCGACCGCGGCCGCCCCCCGGGTGGAGATGGGGCAGTCACCCCGTTGATACCAGGGCGGGACTTCCCCGTATAGATCGATGCCGTTCAGCCAGACGTCGCGGCGGTCCAGGCCGTCGGTCCCCACACCGCCGAAGGTCACGAAAGACCCGGCCCCGGCCGGGACCCAGACACCACTGTGGTCTTTGCGGGGTGGAGGGAGAACTCCGGGGGCGCTCAGGGGGTTCCAGTTGGCGTTCTTGAAAACAAAGAGATCATCCAACATATCCCCCTCGGCGTTCTCACCCCCGAACAACACAACCTCGCCGTCGGGCAAGGTTACCATCATATGCCCGTAGCGGGCGGTGGGAGGGTTGTCTGCACTAACCGGGTTCCAGTTGTTGTCCTTGAAAACGAACAGATCGTTAAGGAGCTCTCCTCCGACACCTTCCCCTCCGAACAACAAAATTTCGCCGTTGGGGAAAGATATCATGCTATGCCCGAAGCGGTTGGCGGGTGAGTTGCTCGGATTTACCGGATTCCAGTCGCCGGCCCGGGCCGGCATCCCGGCCAGGATCAAAGCTGAAATGACGACTGCCGCTGACAGAAAAACGTGGACAAAACCCTTCATCTCGCACCTCCCGTTTAGGTTTGACTGCATCTGTGATTTACCCGCCACACCAAGGTTACAGTACGGGGCAAATACGGTCAAGATAATTTTCGATTTTTCCGTCACCTCTCTGGTTTCTCTTCACTTGCACTCTTCACTTGCACGTCCAGGTTCGCTTCCAGGGCAGAAAGAGGGATATTCGGTCAACAGATATTTGTAGATGCGGCAAGCGTTGATCTGCTGTCTCCAAACACAAAAAGCCAGGAAGGGAATTAACCCTTCCCGGCTTTTACGGGGACGACCCCGAATCCGCTTCGCTTCTTCGGGGCGGGCGGGACTTGCTTCATCAAGGAGTTAACACTGAGCAAAGTCAAAGTGCTCTTCAGCACCCCGAATTTTTTCGGGGTCAAGGAGCTTCATCGATTTTAGTTTAACTGTGTTCCCTAAAATCTTGAATCTCTAAGACAAGCTCACAGTGCGGGATCTCGCTCATCGCCCAGAAATGATAAACCCCGGAAGGGAAGAACCCTCCCGGGGTTGCCAACGGGGCTGACGGGTATCCCAGAGCGTGGCTGATCTGGGATTATCTTAAGATCGCCTTCCGGACGGTGCGGGACGGGCACCGGGAGATCTGTTCGGGCTGAAGCAGATCACTCGGACGGAGATAAGTCGGCCGACTTTTCGACTTGAGATATGATCTCTTCCAGGAGGGATTGCCGGATATGCAAGGTACTCCGACGGGGCAGCTCGCGCAGCAGCCGCAACACGTCATCCGCACTCATCAGCCGCATCCGGATCGCCCTGACGATAATCCCGATCGTCCCGTGCACCGCGTAACCCATTCTCTCGGCCGCCAGGCGCGCGGCGCAGTCATCGGTGAGAAAAATGGCGCCGGGATGTTTCTCCATCAATCCCAGCGCCGCCGTCTCCCCCGCGTCGAGAGCCAGAAGCCGTCCCAGCACCGCCGTCTCTTCCCGTCGGGGACCCCGGATCGCCTCCCGCTCGAGACTCAGCCCGGACTTTTCCAGGCAGCCGGGGCGGTGGCGATTGACCTCTTCATATACGGGGTCGGGAACAATGACCGGGCGGAACCCGCCGAGAAGCCTCAGGCTGTCGAGTTCGTCGAGATGGATGAGCGGCCCGGCGTCGCAGACCACCGTCCCGGCACCTCGTTCAGTCATCTCCCCGCAGGCCCCACTCCACGTCCTCCCGGACGAACTTTTCCGCTAGGGAACCTTGATGGGACTCGATGAAACGGCGCAGCGCTTCTCCCAGGACTTCGCCCGGATCGCGAAACCACCCGTCCCGGACCAGCGCGTTGACCCGGTCATAGAGGGCCTCCGGCACCTGGGCCTGTAATGTTTTCATCTCCAGAGTCCTCCGGATTTTCACTGCCGTGGTTTGCCGATTAATATACCTTCTACCCCTCAGTCCCGGCAAATAATATTCCCCGTCTATCCTTCAGGCTTTTCCATCTCCGGGCATTCGTACAGCAGCCCTTCGCTGCATAAAACAAAACGGACATCCCCGAGCGCTCAAGTTTTCGCGCTCGGGGATGTCCGTCAACGGGGATGACGGGTGTCCCAGAGCGTGGCTGATCTGGGATTTCGTCAAGATTTGCTTCCAGACGGTGAGGGACGGGCACCGGGAAATCCAGGTAGCCGGTAAGCAGTCCCCATTCCCCAATCCCTATCTGGCAACCGGGATGTCCCCCGAAGTTCCGAAGTAGCATCGGGTGATGGAGCGGACCGCCCAGAGTCCGGAGCTGTCGCGGAAGATCCCGATGTCGTCGGTCCCGTCGCCGTCGTAGTCGGCCGGGGACTCCCAGTCGGTCACCGCGCCGAAGTAGCTCCGGGTCACTCCCCGGATCGCCCACAGCCCCGAGGACGGACGGAAGATGCCCGGCTCCCAGGTCCCGTCCCCGGAATACTCCCCGGGAACGGGGGAGTCGGCCGAGCCGCCGAAGTAGGCCCGGGTCACGCCCCGGATCGCCCACAGCCCCGAGGTATTTCGGAATATCCCCAGGTCCTCGGTGCTGTCGCCGTCATAGTCCCCGGGGACGGGCTCGTCGCCGCTCCCCCCGAAGTAGGCCCGGGTCACCCCCTTGACCGCCCACAGGCCGGTGGTCGGGCGGAAGATCCCCACGACGGTGGCGCTGGAGGGGTTGAGCCAGAGGGGGACTGGGGTGTCGGCGGAACCGCCGAAGTAGGTCCGGGTCACCCCCCGGATCGCCCATAAGCCTGAGGCCGCCCGGAAGATCCCGACATCGGTGGTCCCGTCGGCGTCATAGTCGCCGGGGACGGGCTCGTCGTCGGTTCCACCGAAGTACATCCGGGAGATGCCCCTGATCGCCCAGAGCCCGCTTCCCTCCCGGAAGACGGCGATGTCCGAGGTGCCGTCCCCGTTGTAGTCTTGGTTCCAGGGCGAGGCTCCCGCCGGGGGGGCGCCCTCCGGCCAGAACTCGTAGGTCTGGCTGCTCACCGACCAGTCGCTCCGCTGTCCGCCGAAGAGGATGACCCGCCCCTGGGTAGCCCGCCGGCTCCCCGGGGCGCCGGTGTAGCTGTACCAGGCCGCCCCCGCCCGGGTCAGCCCTTCCGGCATGTCCGAGAGCCGGGACCAGGCCCGGCTGGCGACATCGAACTCCCAGGTCTCGTCCAGAACTGTGTCCGTGTCGACATCCTGACCCCCGCAGAGGTAGGCCTTCCCGTCGTGGTAGGCCACCGCCGCGTACCGCCTCCCCGACGGGTAGGGCGGGCTCTGGGCCAGCGTGTGCCACTTGGCGTTGCCGACATCGTAGTAGTAGGTGTTGTCGTCGTAGCCGAGGAGGTAGGCGCCCCAGTCCTCGGCGACCGCGGCCGCCCCCCGGGTGGAGATGGGGCAGTCACCCCGTTGATACCAGGGCGGGACTTCCCCGTATAGATCGATGCCGTTCAGCCAGACGTCGCGGCGGTCCAGGCCGTCGGTCCCCACACCGCCGAAGGTCACGAAAGACCCGGCCCCGGCCGGGACCCAGACACCACTGTGGTCTTTGCGGGGTGGAGGGAGAACTCCGGGGGCGCTCAGGGGGTTCCAGTTGGCGTTCTTGAAAACAAAGAGATCATCCAACATATCCCCCTCGGCGTTCTCACCCCCGAACAACACAACCTCGCCGTCGGGCAAGGTTACCATCATATGCCCGTAGCGGGCGGTGGGGGGGTTGTCTGCACTAACCGGGTTCCAGTTGTTGTCCTTGAAAACAAACAGATCGTTGAATAACTCTCCTCCGGCATTTTCTCCGCCGAACGTTATAATACTACCATCGGCCAAGGATACCATACTATGCCCGAAGAGGTGGGCGGGGGAGTTGCTCGGATTTACCGGGTTCCAGTCCCCGGCCCGGGCCGGCATCACAGCCGTGATCAAAGCTGAAATGAAGATTGCCGCTGACGGAAAAACGTGGAAGAAACCCTTCATCTCGCACCTCCCGGTTGGTTTGCCTGCACCTGTGATTTGTCCGCCACGCCAAGGTTACAGTACACGGCCAATACGGTCAAGATAATTTTCGATGTTTTTCGATTTTTCCGATTTTTCCGGGAGCTTTCTCGTTAATTCGCTTCACTAAAAGTTTCGGTCTGTTTCCCGGGCAGAAAGGGGGGTTATTCGGTCACAATATATTTGTAGCTGCGGCAGGGGTTGATCTGCTGCCTCCAAACACAAAAAGCCGGGAAGGGAATTAACCCTTCCCGGCTTTTCTATCCCGGTTTTACGACCGGGACGCAGCGGGGACGATCCCGGTTCCAAAAACCGGTACTACACCCTCCGGGTGTCGCGGGTTTTTGGATCCTTTGATCCCAATAGCAAACCCCGAGGGGGAAATCCCCCTCGGGGTTTGCTGACGGGCATGACGGGTGTCCCAGAGCGTGGCTGATCTGGGATTTTATGAAGATCTGCTTCCGGATAGTAAGGGATGGGCGGCAAAAAATTGCAAGATTGTGCTGACGAAAGCGGCGACGATGATCCGCTCCGTTAATCCCCCATAATCTCTGCCATTCGATCGAGGGACTGCAGGAATAAGTCCGGGCCCCACGCATTAAGGCTCTCCCGCTCCCGGGCGGGGATAAAACGATTGACGTCCTCTCTGGCTTTGCCCCAGTCGATTTCTTTGATCCTCTGCCTCATCGTTTCCAGATACCACGCGCGGGTCATCCGGATGGATTGACCGGCCCACGGCCCCTGTTGTTTAAGGGCATTAGCGAGAAGCGCCGAATCGGGGACAATTTTTTTCGTGACGTACCAGAGAAAGTCATACCAGTCCCTACCCTTGACATACTCCCGGCAAAGCAAGGCGTGTGATTTGGTCGCGAACCCCGAGGCAAGAGTTTGAGTTGTGATTGCCGCCGTCATTGGGAAATCGATGTATCGCGTCTCGAAGCCCGACCCGTCGGGGGGATTGGCATCCGCTTCCAGCTTGATCCGGATCTTTTGGCCCTGGTGGCGGGGAAAAGGAAGTTTTAATCCTCGCATCTCTTCCCCGCTGAGTCCGGTTTTCAAAAAATACTTTTTCACCGCCGTTCCCGCTTTCGATTTGTCCTGAGGTTCGAAACGGATCCCTTCATCCCGGTTGTCAGCGATAACCTTCTCAATATACGGCCCCCAAGCAAAACTTGGATCGGGTTCTCTCAGCAGGAAATCAAGATCTTCCGAGAAACGTCTTATCCCGTAACAGATATGAAGGCAGGTCCCGCCGTGAAAACCGGCCCGGGAAAAAAAGCGGGTACGGGAAAGCGCTGCCAATACGTAGTGCTGAAGCAGTTCGACCAGAACATTCTCCTGCTCCAGGGGGTCGGCTGGAGCATAATCCCGCACTCTTTCGCTGATAATCTCTCCAATCATCGCTCCAACTCCGATCTCAGACCTTTGAGATATGTTTTAGTTCTTTTGTTTCTCAGGCTGCTGAAGACTTCTTCATAATCATCCAGCGGGATCTTATGAAGATCGTCTTCTTCAATGCGCAGGGAATCCGTTAGAAATCTTAAGCCGTCTTTTTTCCAGAAGACCCCTTTTCGCAGATAGATCAAATCGGCAATAGCCCTCATCGGCCCGGCGATGAAGATCCATCCCTGATTATCGATATTGATATGCCGGACTCCGGCACGGGGTTCGTCGGCGGGGACTCTTATGAAACTGAAATCTCCCAGCGGCGTCCGGAACGTCCGGCTTCGGCGATCGGTCACACTGGTTACCCCGTGGACCGCCTCTGGGATCAGTCCATAATACGAGAGCGCTGATTCCAGGCTGATGTGGGAGGGAGAATGAAGCAAGCCGGCCACAACAAACGGGTGGGGATGGGTTTTTCGATATGCTTCCGCCAGGCAGTAAAGTCCGGGCTTGAGTCTCAGGATCTCTCCGTTGCTCACCGCCCGGTAGATGAACTGTTTCCGGGCTGTATCCGAGGCCGACGGCAAGAGATTTCGCACCACGGATTCAGCAAAAATTCCGTCCGGAGGAGCCAGCCGATAAACTTTCTCGGTTAATGTTTGCATAGCTTACACCATAGAATTTGCAGAAAGGTTACGATATTCATAACCTTTTTGCAATAATATTCAGATAACGGTGAATATAGATTTTCACCTTCTGCAGGGTGAAATGATTGGGAAAAGGAAAACCGCGGAGATTGGAACGGACTGAAAATTAACTTTACCCCAAAAAAGGGAAGAAACAACTTGTTGCGGGTGTTGGAATACTTCGATTCCAATAGAAAGGCCCCGGGGGATTTACCCCCGGGGCCTTTCTACGGGCATGACGGACATCCCAGAGCGTGGTTGATCTGGGATTTTATGAAGATAGCCTTCCGGACGGTCAAAAACAGGCACTGGAAGATCAAACTCCGCGGCGATCAGGTAACTTGAACTTTGATCCGCCTTCCCAGAGCCCTGGCGAACCTCTCCAGGGTGGAGAGACGGATGTCCTCGGCATGGTTCTCAATCCGGGAGATCGCCGATTTCCGGGTATTAAGCTTCTTCGCCACCTCTTCCTGGGTCAAACCGGCGCTTTCCCGAAACTGCTTGAGCAGGACCCCAATCTTGAAGTCGGCATAGCCGATCTCGAAGTTCTCCGCGAACTCGGGGTCTCGGGCCTTCCTCTCCGCGACATACTTTTTGACATCGCTCATCTCTTCTTTCTCCTCAGGTAATCTCTCTTTCTGTTTTCCGCCAGGGCGATGGCTCCGGCCGGAATTTTTCGGGATTTCTTGGAAAATGCGTGGTTCAAAACAATCAAGCTGGCCCCGTCGAAAAAGCCCAGCAACCGGAAGTTCTCCCCGCCGGTCCGGATCCGGACTTCCCAGATGTCATCGGTGGAGACCAGTTTCTTAAAATACTGCTCCGGGATCCGATCAAGTTCCTCCACCAGCTGCAATACCCAGACGACCTTCCGAGCCTGCTTGGCTGTAAGCGAATCAAGAAATTCCTTCACCGGACATTTGCCTGATTCCGTCCGGTAAAAGATTATCGTTCTCATAACCCTAGGTTAACATATATGTGAACCAAGACAACAAAAAAAATAGAAAGCCCCCTCATCTCTAATGAAGAAAGGCCCGGAAGGGATAACCCCTTCCGGACCTTGAAACGGGCATGACGGGTGTCCCAGAGCGTGGTTGGTCTGGGATCATCTGAAAATTTGCTTCCGGACAGCAAGAGATGGTCATAGAAAGATTTCTTTCGTTAGTAACGTCTCTCCAAGTGCTCCTTAATCCATTGAATCAAACCGGATAAATCAAGGCTATCATCAGCAACTGCAATAGCAATGTTCGCTATTTCTTCTTCTGGGATACCATCCGCAAGATAATAACCATTAATATTTAAAAAAAGAATCGTACAAGCCATTCCAGTTCTCTTGTTGCCGTCATTGAAGATATGTCTCGTACTAATGTTGTAAGCGTATGCTGCTGCTTTTTCTTCAACTGAAGGATAAAGATCTTGCCCCCCAATCGAATACTGAACTACGTCCAAAAGGTAATCTAAACTTCCAGGATTAAATAAATTATCTCCAATTGGCAACAAACCGCCAGTCCTAAAGAGGAGCTGGCGGTTTGTTTGAATAATATCTTCTCTACTTAAGTATCTCACATTTTAGATAATCTATCCCAAACATGCGGATACTTGCGAATTACTTCATCCAGCAAAGTACTGAAAGAAGCATCGTCAGAACTGCACATCTGGGGGAAACCTCCATAATAAGTAGAGGGGTCAGGACGAATCATAATGAAAGCATTCGTGTAACCGGTGGCCTGAAAATCCTTTTCTTGAATGATAGTATTCATAATCAATAACCCCAACTCTATATTATTTAGTGCTTTTGTTAGTTTCCTTTGCTCCCAAAATCTCCATTAATTGCTTTCGTTTAATCCACTGAAAATCATGAAAGGGGGTTAATAAGGCAATATCTACTTCTCCTCCAACAGTTGGAACTTCATTAGAAAATCGTTGGAAGTTGCTGGTAGCGTTTATTAAGAACTCACTTAAGTCTATCGCATCTTGAAGAGAAAACAACCCATACTTGAATACCCGTCGGTTATCAGCCTTACCGACCTCCCATAATTTTTGAACAAGGAATATTTCACCGGCAATTGTGCACCCAATTGAATCTATCCGATTAATCTCATTCTCCTTACCTAAATTGATTTGGTAAGTCACACCAGCCTGTTTCCCATCTTGCTTTTTTTCATAACCATTTAAATGAAAACCAACTGGACTCCATTTATCAGGTGCCTTTTTACTATAATCTGGGAACTCAGCTTGTAGTTCATTTTCAAAATATTTAATTAAAGAATCTCGAACTATCGTGAGATCGCTTGGACTTGAATTCTCCTTTTCAAATTGTTTTATATGATAATAAATGGTTTTCCCATTGATAATCCCTTGACCGAATGATGCCACAGCATATTTGCCATATAGAGGAAAAAGTTTTTGAGTATATGAGGAAGCTGAAAAGGGTACAGGAACGGGAGGAAACTTCAAATCGGCTAGCTTAATTTTTTCATTGCATTTAGGACACTCTGTTTCTCCACCCCTAACAGCGAATTCAATTAGATTCTGAGCAGTAGACATACTGTCAGCTGCCACGACAATTCCGTCTGGAATCCTTTGTGAAATAATTAAGCTCATTTCGCTCTCCTCGAAAAGCTGGTGCCATTAGATCATAACTTTATAGGGTCTGTCCATAGCTAAAGAGCATAATTTGATCCTGTGGGGGCATTCAATAGGTGATCATCATTGAGCTTCGAAACGGTCTGTTTCATCTTTAGAAGCTGTAATCTTTTTCTTGTTTTATTTATAACAGATTCAGAATAATAGGGTTAGGATGTTCTCTAAGCCTTTCGGGGTTATAGGTCACGAAGTCGGGGTGGGTGGAGAGCCGATAGCCATTGGAGCGGTCGGACTCGATGAACTTGTTGCCGTCGCCTTCTCTCAGTTTTCCCTCGAAGCGCTCGCGGAGCTGGCTGTAGCGCTGACGGTGTTCGATGTCGCTAATGAAGCCTTCCTCCGCTAAAACGCTGGGGGCGATCCATCCCCCCTCCCCTTTCTTCAATTCCGCCACGAAGCGCATCAAGAGGGCGAAGAGGGCGTCGGAGAGGTTGACTTTCTCGCCATTGAGAAAGACGGTGTTGGAGCGCTTGTAGGGGCGGGTGCCGGGGATGTGGAGGCGGTCATCGCATTTGTAGCCATATCTCTGCTTGTCGGCGAGCTGGGGGCCGGTGAGGGCGGGAGGCAGGGCGGGGAGGCCGGAGGGGGGGCGTTTCTTCAGGGCGGCGAGGTAGGAGAAGTTGAAGTTCTTTTGGCCAAAGGCGGCGGGGAGGGTTACGGGATAGATGGAAGCGGCGCGGAGTCTGGGATAGATTGGCGGCCGGGAAAGGTCGAGGCTGGGAGTGACGACGACCGTTTGGGAGTACTGGGGCGGGAGGAGGGCGGTGAGGCTTAGGACAGGGGCGGTGGCGGTGCGCATACTTGCGAAGAGGGCGAAGACGAAGGCGGTGTTGGCGTCGTCGATCACCCGGGCGCCGAGGAAGTGTAGGCGGGGGGTGATGGTGTAGCTCTCGCCGGCCAGGCCGTTGTCGTCTCTGATGGCATTGATTATGGCCGGGAGGGAGAGGGTGTAGCGGTCGGTTCTGGCTTCCGGGAGGGGGATGGGGTCGATCTCGGAGTCGCGGGGGCAGATGGCCCAACGCTGGCCTTCCATCTCCACCACTTCCATCGGGCAGGTCCGGGGACAGGGCAAGGTGCAGGGGTAGGTTTTGTGGTCGGGGTCCGGTCGGTCGTATTCCAGAAACCGGAGCTTGGCGAGCTTCTTGAGCTGGCCCGGCGACTTCTCCCGGAGTTTCGCCTCCCGGAAGAAGCTGGTGGGGCTCTTCTCCAGTTCTGTCAGCATCCAGGCGATCAAATCAGCTTGACCCCCTGTTCCTCGAGGTAGGCTCCGATGATCTCAGCGTACTTTTTCTGGGAATGGTTGCTGGCGTCCGGCGGGATGATGGCGAAAGAAACTTTCTTGGTCTTGCCGTCAATCTCCAGGAAGAACCGGAATCGGGCATAGGTTAGCTCGCCGGCGTCGAGGCCGAATCCGAAGTCCTCCTCCTCCAGGGTCTTTCTGACGTTGTCCGAACTGATCGAGACCACCGGCTCGGTCGCCCCAGGGAGCTGGAACTTGGCCTTGGTCAGGATTATTCGCTTGATGTCCTTGTTGCCGTTCCAATTGAAGCTACCGTCCTGGAGGGGCTTAAGGGTAAAGACAGAGTCCCTATCCGGTCGGGTGGCGAGCGATTCGTCCCCCATCAGGCATTTGCCGAACGATTTTATGTACTGCTCGCGGTCCTTGGGCAGGGTGGCCTTAATGGAGAGGACCCCGTTGGTCTTGTCATAGAGGAGAATGTCCTCGCTGGCCGGACGGAAGGAGTGGAAATCCACCTTGTCCCCTTCCCAGTAGGGGACCGTGCGGATGTAGCTGCCGTGCTTGATCAGGATGACGGCGACGCCGTCTTCCTTGTAATGGGTGACGATGCATTCCTTCCCCTTGGCAAGGTCGCTGAACCAGTCGCGGATCTCCTTGCGAAACTTATCCATCCGGTCCGCCGCGAGGCTGATTCTCCCTGGCATCTGGTGGTGGCTGAGCTTGGAGGGGGTGTTGTAGTAGCAGTACCAGGCGAAGGCATAGTCGAAGGCCTTGGGGTGGTTGATATAGAGGTTCATCGCCAGGGTTTCCGGGGACGTCCGGTCGTTGCGGGGGATCGAGAAGTGCTTGTAGGCCCTAACCACGTGATTCTTCCCCTTCTGGCAGATGTCGTTGATGCGCTTAAAGTCCTCCTCGAGCACGCCAGCCGCCTGGACGTTCTCGGGATATGAGATGAACTCATCGATATGCTCCTTGAGCATCGTCGTGAAGTGCTGGGGCATTCGAGCACCGGGGTGGCGCTTGGAGAAGTATTCCGTCATCACGGTCGAATCGACCGCCTTAATGAATATCTCGAGGGTCATTCCCCGGTGCTTGGGCATAGCGTTTCTCCCTGTTTGAGATTGAAGGCGGTCCTTGGACAGAAGGGTTATCGGCCAACCAGGGGGAATTTTATCAAACTTTCCTGAAAAGTCAAGCTAAAAATGGCAGCAGGAGCAAAGCAGGCTCGGTTTTATACCCTTGGAAAAGGCTATTAGTGAGGACGCAAGTAATTATCAGCAAAGAGAATAGCGATGTCGGGCCAGAAGAAACAGTGCGGAGGGATTGAGGATTACCAGTGGCTGATCGTCCTCATCTTCGAGGCCGTGGTCAGGGTGATCACGGCCCTTCTCGATAAAGACAAGCCGAGCGAGCCGGACAAGGGTCCGGCCGCCGAAACCGCAACCGACAACCCCAAGGAGCAGAGCGATGACTAAGCTGCACGGACCGATGTTCTCCCTGGACGCCAGGGGGCAGCTGGGGAAGGCGATCGTTTACTCGATCTGGAAGGGGCTCAACTACGCTCGGAAGTACGTGATCCCCTTCAACCCGAAGACCGCTGGCCAGATGACGATCAGGGGCTACTTCACCAGCGCGGTAACGGCCTACAAGGCCGAGGACCAGGCGACTCGGGATGCCTGGGACGCTGCGATCAAGAAGAAGGGCACCGCGATGACCGGGTTCAACTACTACCTCGGTCTCTATGTGAAGTACCTGATCGAGAACTCCGGCACGCCGCCCACCCCGCCTTTTATGCCGCCCGGCGAAAGCTAAACGGCTCCGGTGGCTCCGGAAGATGCCCCCGCATCGCCTTATGGCGGTGCGGGGGTTTTCTTTTAAAATCGGGGCAATTTAGCTTGACCTATATTGCGAGATATTGTATATTTGTTTTTAGAACAAAGGAGGGTCATATGACAAAGTGGGCTGATTACCTTATTTCCGCCGTAAGATATGAAGAAACGGAAACAACTAAGCATATTTCAGAGCTCAAAGTGCACCCTGATTATAGTGAAGGTATGGGCGTAGAGCAGATATGGTCGAGACAGAGTGTAATAGATGCAATTGATAAGGAGAAAACATTTAAAACCATCTACAAAAACAGAGATGGAAAGTGGACAATGGGAGAAGATGTTAGAAAAGTTAAAGTCGGCCAAGACTATTTTTTGAGAACAGACGCTAATAGCAAAGATAAGGATAATTTAGGAGACCTTCCAGAATTTTAATCTCAAACCTTATGGAGGTTAAGGTATGGTTAAAACATTTAAGCCGGGAGAGAAAGCTCCAAGATCAGGGCAATATGAAATTCTTGGGCCAAGAGGTGGTAAAACTGGTAAAGAGCGGACAGTTGTAAAGAAAGAGCCCTTACCCCCCACCCCAGAAAAAGGGCAGAAATATCACTTGGTAGATCCAACCAAGCATTAATATTGTTTTTCTCCTAGAACCCCCCGCATCGCCTTATGGCGGTGCGGGGGTTTTCTTTTGGCCGGACGAAGGGCAACCCTCCCCCTACCCTCTCCGCTTCCACTCCGCTATACGGTGCCCTATTCCAGAGCGTTTTTCAGGACTTCGCAGACCGCGGAATAGATCCCGGGGGACTTCGATTCCCTCGATCCGGCGATATTCAGTACTCCGGGGCGGGTATTGGACAGCCAGTTTTTGATCAGTCCCGAGGCTTTGGCCCGGGAGACCGATTTGAGATTGACGTGGAGATAGGGTTTTCCGGCTTTAGAGGCGATTTTCAGGGTTAGTCCGGTTCCCTTGCTCATCTTCCCGATCGTGAACAGGAGCGTGGCATCGGATTCCAGGACGTTCTTTCTGGTCCTGACCGGATAGCTGGGGGTTTCCAGCTCAACTATACGGTCATACCGGGAGGGCAGGGACCCGTCTTCGGTCCGCCTCCCCCTGGGAATATAGCCTCCATATTCCATCCCCAGCTCGATTGCCACGTCCAATCCCGCTCTATCGGCTCCAGTCTGACCGCCAGAGACTATCTTCATACTTGCCCTCCTTCGGTTAAAAAACTTGTTCCCTAAATATGACAGTCGTATGGCGGGCGGTTTTTATTCCGATATTTTTTCGTTCCAGGGGGAATGATGCCCGAACTGCCATATATAGAAGGAGATAAGCGAGGGCTCGGAGTAATGTTTTTTGGGGGGGCGTCTCGGGCCGGCGAAGCTGGACCGAGGCGCGGCGGGGGGATTTAAGGGGGGAAGGACGCGGAGCGGAGGCGGCGGGTGGACGCGGGCCGCAGGCCCGCGCGAGGGGCGACTGAGGGAGGCGTAGTTTACATAACATTTATGTTATGTAAACCCGCAGGGCGTCGCGGAGGGGTGAGGCCAGGGCAAGTTGCGATAATGGATCC